>Ga0307477_10000040_pt1 | contig 211533 bp, 173 predicted proteins | sample atmos_gasesECM2C_FD_203316 | JGI IMG/M metagenome (GOLD analysis project Ga0307477, IMG submission 203316) | Hardwood forest soil microbial communities from Morgan-Monroe State Forest, Indiana, United States - atmos_gasesECM2C_515 | ecosystem: Environmental > Terrestrial > Soil > Temperate...
GGGGGGGGGGGCACAACCGCCACCCCCCCCCCCCCGCCCCCCCCCCCCCCAATCCGCCCATCGGCGGCCCCCTCCCCCACTCCCTGGCGGCGGACACCGGCTGTGCAACAATCGCCCACGATGCCCTGGTCGGAGCTGGACACCGCCGCCGTCGCCCGCACGCTGGCGCAGATCGCCGAGCAGCCGGACGACGTGGTGGACGCGTACTTCGAGCGGCGCGAGGAGGTGGAGCTGCCGCCGGAGGACGACGCGCCTGGCTTGCGGGTCTGGCGCGAGGAAGGATTCGCCGTGCGCCTGCTGCGCGGCCAGCGCACCTGGATGGCCAGCCGCGACGGCATCGCCGAGCAGCCCTTCGCCGAGGCCCTTCGCCAGGTGGCGCGCGCCCTGCCGCCGGTGGGTTATCCGGAGCCCAGGGTAAGGGCCACCACGTCATCCTTCGGGGGCCCGTTCGGCGCCGCCGGGGCATCCGGGGCTGCCGGAGCCCCTGGGACCTTCGGCGCCGCCAGGGCCGCCGGAACCCCCGGCGACTCGGGCCCTGCCGACGCGCGCGGGGCCGCCGGCTTCCTCGACCTGGCGCACGAGCTGCGCGATTTCCCGCTGGCCGTGGCCCGCGCCATCCGCGCGCACCATGTCGGCATCCCGGTGCGCCTGACCCTCCGGCGCCACCGCCGTTGGCTGCAGGTGGTGGGATCGCGCCTGGTCCCGGAGCCGCAGAGCGAGAGCTTCTACAGCTGCGTCCTGGAGTCGCAATGGGGCCGGCACGGCGCGCTGCTGCCACGTCTCGACGGCGCCGCCGCCGAGCAGGTCGCGGCGGCGGCGGTGGGGCTCTTCCGCGCCCGTAACGCCGCGGCCCCGGCTGCGTTCCGCGGGGTCGCGGTGCTGGCGCCGGCAGCGGTGGCGGTGCTGCTGCACGAGGCGGTCGCGCACGCCCTCGAGGCCGACACCCTGGCGCGCGGCGGCCGGCCCGAGGCGGCGATCGGGCTGGCGCTCGCGGCCCCCTGCCTCGACGTGCTGGACGACCCGGCGGCGGCCCCGACCGAGGTCGGGCGGACCTCCGACGACGAGGGGCTGCCGGTGAGCCGGCGCTGGCTGCTGCGGCGCGGCGTGGTCGAGCAGCCGCTGGCCGACACCGCCTGGTCCCGGCTGTCGCCGGCGCTGGTGCCCGGCGCCGGGCGCCGGGGTAGCCGCCACCTGCCACCCGGACCGCGCTCGACCCACCTCGAGCTGCTGCCCGGAGATGCCGCCGAGAGCGACCTGCTGGCGCAGGCCAACGGCGGCCTCCACCTGCCGGCGGCAAGCCGCGGCGGGCTCGATGCGCTGTCGGGCGAGTTCACGCTCCGCTTTCCCCACGGCCGCCGCATCCGCCGCGGCACCCTCGCCGAGCCGGTGGGCGCCTGCATCCTGCGCGGCCAGGTGGCCGATCTCCTCACCCGCGCCACCGCCGTCGGCCGCGAGACTTTGGCGGCGGGAGCCGGGTGGTGCGCCAAGGGTGGCCAGAAGCTGCCGGTCTGGGCAACCGCGCCGGCCCTGCGCCTGGAAGGAGTGGCCGTCGAGGCCGATGCCTAGCGCTCCCCCAGGTGCGGCGGGCGACGCCGCGGCCGCGGAGGTGCTCCGGGATCTGGTGCGGCGCGGCCTGGCAGAGGCCGAGGTCCTGACCAAGCGCGGGCGCTCGCGGCGGTTGGCGCTCGAGCTCGGGAGCGAGACCTCGACGTTCAGCCAGGAGCGCGCCTGGGCGGTACGAGCCAGCAGCCGGCGCGCGTCGTTCTTCGCCGCCGGCGCCGGCGATCTGCCGGCCGGCGAGAGCGCCGCGCCGGGCAGCCCCGGAGGAGCCTGGCCGGATGCGACCGGGCGCCCCTTCCGCCTGCCGGACCCCGAGGCCATCCCACCCTGGACCCCACCCTCCGACATCGAGGCGCCGCTGATCGGCGAGAGCGAGGGTCTGCGCCTGCTCGCCAGCCTGGGGAGCGAGCTGGCGGCGGAGCTGCCGGGCGCGAGGCTGCTCCATGCGGCGCTCGAGGACGGCTCGAGCGAGAGCGAGCTGGCGAGCAGCCGGGGCCTGCGGGTCGCCTGCCGGCGCCGCCTGGCGACCCTGCGCGTGGAGGCCACCGGCCCCGGCCATCCGGGCGCCGGCGCGGCGCTCTACCTCGCCGCCCGCGAAGCCCGCCGCTTCCATCCGAAAGCCCTGGCACGGCGCCTCGCCGACCGGCTCTCGGTCGCGGCGGTCGGCGCGCCCCCCCGCCAGGGAAGCGCCGCCTCAGGCAAGCGCGCTTCCGGCGCGCCTGGCGGAGAGATCCTGCTGGCCCCGGACGTGGCGTCGGCGCTGCTCGCCGCCCTGCTGCCGCTGCTGGTGGGGCCCGCCGCCGTGGCCCGCGTCTCGGCGCTCCGTGACCGCCGCGGCCGGATCGGCAGCGAGCGCCTCACCATCGTCGACAACGGCCGGCTGCCCGGCGGCGCCCTCGAGTGCCCGGTCGACGGCGAGGGGATGCCCTGCCGCGAGACGGTGCTGGTCGAGGAGGGCGTCTTCCGGCAGCCGCTGCTCGCCTGGTGGCAGGTCGACGGCGCCGCGCCCGGCGCCGCTAGCGGCTGCTGCCGCCGCGCGAGCTGGCGCGACCTCCCCGCTCCCGGTCCCACTCACCTCTACGTGCGTCCCGATCCGAAGCTCTCGGTGGCGGCGCTCCTCGCCGACGTCCGCCACGGCCACTACCTGATCGACGCCACCGGCCCGGCCCGCCTCGATGCCGAGGAAGATCGCTTCGAGCTGCCGGTCTGCGGCTTCGCAGTGGAGGCAGGCCGCGCCACCGCGCCAATCGCCGGCGCTCGCCTCTGCGGCACCGCCGCCGCCCTGTTCAAGGGCATCGCCGCCGCCGCCCGCGACCTCTCCTTCCTCCCCCTGGACGGCATGCTCGGCTCCCCTACCCTCCTCGTCACCGGCCTGGAGCTGCGAGCGGCGACCTGAATCGTCCTTGGTGGTCCACTCGGCGCGCGAAAAACGGCGCATCGTCCGTCTATCCGTCTAGTGACCGGGATCGTGTACGACGGTCCCACGACCGATGAGGAATGGCCATGAGCACGAAGAGATCGGACCGACGCTTCCCCTGGCAAGTGATGGTCTGCGCAGTGGTACTCGCGGCCCTCCCTGGGCTTGCCAGCGCCGCGCCAGCCTCTCCACCTAAAGCCGGCGCCAGGGCTGCCCCTCACGACGCCGAGACCCCCGCACCTCCCGACCGGCGTGCGGAGAGCGCGTCGGGAGGGCAGACGCAGCCGGGCAAGAACGGCGAGGCCGCCGCCTCGTGCGAGATCACGCCCCTGAACGTCGAGGCGGCCTATCGCGAGGTTCCCGGCGCCACGGACCTCCAGCTCGACGACGTCCTCACCGTCAAGATCCCAGGGCTCTCCGGGCTCATGGCGCAACTCCTCAAGCCGGCCTGCAAGGCCAAGAAGCTCGTCCTCTACCTCGACGGTCGGCCGATCCCGGACCTGGTGGCCTACCCACCGACCGACCCAGCCAAGGAGATGCTCTACTTCATTTTGACACCTACCGGCGCTTCGCGAGAGGCGTGGGCCCATTTGCTTGGCAGCCCCGGCTGGGAAAGGCTGTCAACTGCCGTGAGCGTGGGCTTGGCGGACGGCTATGCCTTCCCTTCGGTGTCTCCAGCCATTATCCGCCTCGCCGTGATCCCGCACGATCGCTTCATCTTGTGGGCGTTGCTCTTCGGCGCGATACTCATCGCCTTTCTCGTCCTCGCGGCCAAGAGCGACGTGTTGCGCGACGCGGGTGCGCCTCCCGGTGGCGGCGCCAGGCGTCCCTTCAGCCTGTCGCGGAGCCAGGCCGCCTGGTGGTTCTTCATCATCCTGGGCTCCTACCTCCTCATAGGCCTCGTCACCGGCGACGTTCTCGGCTCGCTTACCGGCTCCGTCCTCGTGTTGCTCGGGATCAGTGCCGGCACGGTCGTGAGCGCCGCTGCGGTCGACGCGGGCCAGCAGAAGCCCGACAGCCAGGCCCGCAAGGCGGACGTCCAAGCGCAACTCACCGTGCAGGCGGCGCAGGCCAGCGCCAACCTCCAGGCTGTCCAGGCGGCGCACGACGCCCAGGCTGCTCTGGTCGAACAAGCGGCCCAGGTTGCTCAAGCGGCGCAGGTCGCAGCCGCAGCTGGACCAGCGGCGGCTCAGGCGGCTGAAGCGGCCAACGCGGCGCACGCAGTTCAGATCGCTCGAACGGCGCAGACGGCGGCGGCGGTCGCCGCCGCGACTGCCACCCTGGCAGAGAAGCGATCGCAGCTCAAGGCGGCGCGCAACGAGAGCGAGAACTTCCTCCTCGACATCCTGAGCGACGCCGACGGGGTGAGTTTCCATCGCTTTCAGAACGCGGCCTGGACCATCGTGCTGGGCATCATCTTCGCCTGCCAGGTTTATCGCTACCTCGCCATGCCCCAGTTCGATGGTTCGCTCCTTGCCCTCATGGGCATCAGCGCCGGTACCTATCTTGGTATGAAGATCCCCGAGCCCAAGGTCCCAACCATTGCTCCTTGAGGCCTCGACCTCGCGGTCGCAGCAGCGGACGGTGCTGGCCAGGTCGCGACCAGAGCGCGATCTGGCTGAGCTGCCGGCTGCTAGAGTGGATTCGGATCAGGACTAGCTACTGTGGAGTGCCGCCAGGCCCGTGGCAGCAGTCCCGCCTAGGTGTTAGCGAAGAAGGGCTTCGTCACTTCTTCGGCTTCCACAGGCCGACCGTGTTGCCTTCGGGATCCTGCATCCATGCGAAGGTGCCCGTCGGGATGTCCGTCGGCGGGACGAGGGTCTTCGCTCCGAGTGAATTCGCCTGCTGTAGAGCGGCTGCGACGTCGTCCACGCCGACGTAGAAGATGGTGTAGCGATGCGGCTCGTGGCCGAGCGCGGTGATGTGGCCCGCGATCCCGCCCGCTTCTGCCGCGATCATCGCCGCCGGGCCCATCGGGTCGATCTTCCAATCGAAGAGCTTCTGGTAGAAATCCTGCGTGCTTGCCGAATCCTCGCAACCGATCTCGAAATGCACCACTGGATGAGGCATCTCTTTCTCCTGTCCCATGTCCAAAGGGGGGGAAGAAATCGAATGGAATCAGGTGGTCCTTGCTCCCTTGACGCCCTCGGCGAGAGTGAGGAGGATTGCCGGAGCCGAGGCGCCGATATTGATAGCCAGAATCGGGTTGTCCTTGATGCTGTAGGCTAAGACCAAGCCGCCCGCCGCAGCAGCAATGAGCAGTCTGACGGCCCAGAATCCCTTCTTATGGTAGCGGGCGGGGAACGGCGATTCGCTTTGGTAAAAATGGAAACAGGTAACAAGCTCAACGGAGGCACTGCCTAGGAAACCGAGGAGGAACGGACCTGTGTATGGGACCAAGTTCACGGTCGGTCCTATACAACCTCCGACGATACTTTCGCCTTCACCGGCTGGCCTTCCTTGGATAGAGCGACGTCTACGTTACCGACGTACTCCACAAGGCGTCTGACCAGGGTGCTCTTCAGCATCTTGGGTGCGAGCCGCGCAGACAACAGGAGCAGGGCACCACCCCCCAGCATGAATACGGAGCCGATCTTCGGAGCGTCCTCTAGCAGTACGTTAAGCATTAGAACCCTCTTTCCCCACTGAGCGTATCGCTAACCAAGCGTCTTGTCCACTACCGAATACTGCGAGTTTCCCCGCGCGCTTCGGCGATCGCAATCAGTCTATACAGCGGCTCGCTTACGGCCTTTCTCTGTTCCATCGTCACGGAACGCCTATGGCAGCGAAGGACTGCCACCCGCCCGCGGCAGCAGGCCCGGCAGCAGGCGCGCCATGGCGTCGTCGAGACCGCCGGCGACGGCGGGATCGGTTGGACGCAGGCGGCGGGCGGCGGCGAAGGCGGCCCCGGCCTGTGGCCTGTTGCCGGCTTCGCCGAGAAAGAGGGCGTGCAGGAGCTGCGCCTCGAAGTCGTCCGGCCAGCGGCGCGCGGCTTCCTCGGCGAGGGCGAAGGCTTTCTCGCGCTGGCCCGCCCGCGACTCGGCGATCGCCAGCAGCTTGAAGCCGCGGCTGGCGTACGGCCTGACGACCAGGGCCCGCCGGTAATGGAGCTCCGCCGCGGCGAGGTCGCCCTGCCGCAGGTCCAGATCGCCCAGCGAGATCAGCGCCCCGGGGCCCAGCGGGTCGAGGTCGACGGCCCTGGCCAGGGCGGCCCGGGCCGCCGGGAGGTCGCCATCCCGCAGCGCCAGCCTGCCCTTCTCGCCGAAGACCAGCGGGCTCGTCGGTTCGGCCTTCTCCATCGCGGCCAGGAAGGTGCGCTCGTCGTGGAAGATCGCGGCATAGCGGACGGTGAGGACGGCGAAGAGGATCGCCAGCAGCGACAACAGCACGATCGCCAGGCGTTCTCGCCGGCGGTCGCCCTGCTCTAGCGGAGCCGCCTCCGATGCCGGGGACGCCTCAGGCGCCAGGGACACCAGGGATACCATGGATACCAGCGATACCAGGAGCCACGGCAGGGCGAGCGACGGCAGGAACAGGTAGCGGTCCGTCACCATCCATTGCGGATCGAGCGCCCAGAGGCTGAGGACCGGCAGCAGCCAGACGACGGCCCAGGCCAGCGGCAGCGCCAGCTCTCGCCGGCGCTTGACGAGCCAGGCGGCTGCCAGCGCGAGAGCCAGCAGCACGCCCACGGCGAGCAGCACCGGCGCCGCGAACGGACCGTAGACGGGACGCTCGGGGCGAAAGATGGAGAACCCGGCCGGCCAGACCAGCAGGCGCAGGTAGGTGACGAGCGCCACCGGCACCGAGGGCAGCGCGGCGCGGAAGCCGGGAGCGCCCGGGAACGGCAGCGCCAGGCCGCCGAAGATCGCGACGCGAACGGCGAGATAGAGCAGCGTCACGCCAGCCAGGACGCCAGCGGCCTGCCACAGCCGGCGCGACCGTTCCGGGTCGCTCTTCGCCGTGGCGAGCGCCCAGACGACGGCGAACGGCAGGAGCCCGATCGCCACCTCCTTCGAGAGCAGCGCCAGCGCGTAGGCGGCAGCGGCCAGGCCGATCGGCAGGCCGGCGCCGCCGGCGCGACGGCGCCAGAGGAGCGCGTGGAGGGCGGAGCAGACGAAGCCGGCGGCGAGCAGCTCCTGCAGACCCGAAGCCCAGGCGACCGAGCTGACGTGGGACGGGTGCAGCGAGAAGACCAGCGATGCGAGCAGCGCCACCGGCGGCGAGTTACCGAGGCGCAGGAAGAACCCGCACACCAGCGCACCGATCAGTGCCGCCAACGCCACGGCGGCGGCGTGCCAGGCGAACGGCTCGCCCCCGGCGGGCCGGTGGTAGAGCGTCGAGAGCGCCAGGAAGACGGGGCGGTAATAGCTGCTGATGACGGTGTCGGCCCCCTTGCGCAGCGCTCCGAGGTCGGTCACGAAGCCTCGCGGGATGCTGCCGAGATCGTTCAGCGATGCGCTCGTCCGGTAGAGCACGAAGTCGTCGAGCAGGAACCCGTAGCCCGTCGTCGGCCAGTAGACGAGCAGCGGCACGAGAGCCGCCGCCGCCAGCGTCAGGAGCCTGGGCACGGGGATCCGCCGCCGCCGCCGCGCGGCTGCCGCCGGCGCCGCGGGCGCCCGGCGCCTCTTCGCCGCGGTCTTCGCCTGCGGAGTGGGTCTTCTCGATCTCGCAGCCATGGCCGATGGATCCGCGCGTAGTGTAACAAGCGGTCTTCGCCACGGCAGCGAGGTGGCGGGCCGCCTCCGAACGGCCCACTTGCTCTGGCGGCCTACTCGCGGCCGCCCGCACGCCGCTCGCGCCACTGGTACGCCAGCACCAGCAATGGCGGCTGCAGCACCCGCGTCAGCACGGCCAGCACCAGCGAGCCGCCGATCACCACCACCGCCAGCGGCTTCTGGGTCTGCGCGCCGATTCGCTGCGAGACCGCCGCCGGCAACAGGCCGAGCATCGCCACCAGCGTGGTCATCAGCACCGGCCGGAAGCGCTGCTCGGCGGCGATGCGCGCGCCCTCCTCGACGAGCTTGCCTTCGGCCCACTGGTACTGGGCGTAGTTCACCATCAGGATGGCGTCCTGGATGGCGACGCCGAAGATCGACACGAAGCCCATCGCCGCCGACACCGAGAAGTTGATGCCGGTCAGCAGCAGCGCCGCCAGGCCGCCGGCGCACGCCACCGGGATGTTGATCAGCACCACCAAGGCGTAGAGCCAGTCCTTCACCGCGACGTAGACCAGCAGCGCGATCAGCACCAGGGTCAGCGGGATGATCACCAGCAGCCGGCCCTCCGCCTCGTTCAGCTCGTTGATCTCGCCTGCCCATTGATAGTTGGTGCCGTACGGCAGCTGGACGCTCCGGGCGATGCGGTGCGTGGCCTCGGCGATCGCGCCGGCGAGGTCCCGCCCGCGCACCGAGAACTTGACCGGCGCGTAGCGCCTGCCGTCCTCGCGGTAGATCACCGACGGTCCGTCCTCGAGCGCGATCGTCGCCAGCTGCGCCAGCGGGATCTGGCTGCCGTCCGCCGCCGCCACGGTGATCTGGCGGATGGCCTCGACGTTGCGCCGGTACGGCTTCTCCCACCGCACCACCACGTCGAAGTGCTTCTCGCCCTCGTACACCTGGGTCACCGCCTGGCCGCCCACCGCCGCCTGCACCACCGCCTCGACGTCGCCGGTGTTCAAGCCGTAGCGCGCCGCCTGCCGGCGGTCGGTCGCGATCACCACGCTCGGCTGGCCGAGCGACGAGATCAGGCCGACGTCGCGCACCCCGGGAACGCCGCCCAGCACGCCGCCGATCTGGCCGGCCAGCCGCTCGTTGGCGCGCAGGTCGGGGCCGACCACCTTGACGCTGTTCTCGCCCTTGACTCCCGAGACCGCTTCCTCGACGTTGTCGGAGATGTACTCCGAGAAGCTGAACACGACGCCGGGGAAGGCGTCGCCGAGCTCGCGCTCGAGCTGCTCGGTGAGCTTCTCCTTGGTGAGCCCCCGCGGCCAGTCGTCGAACGGCGCCAGCGGCGCGAACAGCTCGATGTTGCCGAAGCCGGTGACGTCGGTGCCGTCGTCCGGGCGGCCGAGCTGCGACACCACCGTCTCCACCTGCGGATGCCGGCGCAGGATCTCGCGGATGCGGCCGACGTAGCGTGACGACTGCTCGAGCGACACCGAGTTCGGCAGCGTGGCGCGGATCCAGAAGTTGCCCTCCTCGAGCTTGGGCATGAACTCGCGGCCGATCCCCAGGAACAGCAGCACGCACAGCGCGATCGGCGCCAGCGCCACCGCCAGCGCGCCCCACCGGTAGCGCAGCGCGAGGTCGAACAGCGGGTCGTAGAGGCGGTGCAGGAAGCGCATCAACGCGTTCTCGCTCTCCTCGGCGTCGGGCGGCACGAAGCGCGCCATCAGCGTCGGCGTCAGGGTCAGGGCGAGCAGCGCCGCGCCGAAGATGGCGTAGGCGTAGGTGTGGGCCATCGGCGAGAAGATCACCCCCGACACGCCGGTCATGGTGAAGAGCGGCAGGAAGGTGACGAAGATGATCAACCGCGAGAACGCCAGCGGTCTCCCGACCTCCCCGACCGCGGTGACCACCCGGTCGTACATCGTGCCGATGCCGTGCGACCCGAGGTGGCGGAAGACGTTCTCGACCACGATCACCGTCGAGTCCACGATGATGCCGAAGTCGACGGCGCCGAGCGAGATGAGGTTGGCGGGCGTGTCCCCGACCACCATGCCGCAGAAGGCGAACAGCAGCGCCAGCGGGATGTTGATCGCGGCGATCAGCGCGCCGCGCGCATTGCCGAGGAACAGGAACAGCACCACCGACACCAGCACCATGCCGAGCAGCAGGTTGTGCATCACCGTGCGGGTGGTGACCCGGACCAGGCTGCCGCGGTCGTAGTAGGGAGCGATCTCCATGCCCGGCGGCAGCAGGTGATGGTCGCGGATGGTGGCGATGCGCCGGTGGATGCCCTCCAGGGTCGGCTTGGTCTCGCCGTCGTAGCGCATCAGCACGATGCCCTGCACCACGTCGTCGTCGCGGTCCTTGCCGACGATGCCGAGGCGCGGCCGCGCCCCCTCGACCACGCGGGCGACGTCGCGCACCCGCACCGGGATGCCGTTGGTCGTCTGCACCACCACGTTCTCGAGGTCGTGGGCACCGCGGAGCAGGCCGAGGCCGCGCACCGTGTAGGCCTGCTCGCCGAGCGTCAGGCGCTGGCCGCCGACGTTCTGGTTGCTGTTGGCGATCGCCTGCGTGACCTGGGACAGTGTCAGCTTCTGGCCGCGCAACCGGTAGGGATCGACCTCCACCTGGTACTGCTTGGTCTCGCCGCCGAAGCTGGTGACGTCGATCACCCCGGGGACCGCCTTGAATTCGCGCTCGAGGATCCAGTCCTCCGCGGTCTTGAGATCGCGCAGCGAGTAGCCCTTGCCGCGCACCACGTAGCGGAAGACCTCGCCGATCGCGTTCCAGGGCGAGATCGACGCCTGCAGGCCGCCCGGCAGGGTGACGAACTGCAGGCGATTGATCACCTCCTGGCGCGCATCCTTGTAGCGGGTGTCCCAGTTGAAGTAGCACTTGACATCGGAGAGCCCGAACAGCGACTGCGAGCGGATGTGGTCGAGCCCCGGCATGCCGGCGAGGCCGGTCTCCAGCGGGATGGTGACCTGGCGCTCGACCTCCTCGGCGCTCCAGCCCTCGGGCTGGGTGATCACCTCGACCAGCGGCGGCACCGGGTTCGGATAGGCCTCGATGTCGAGCCGGCTGAAGGCCAGCAGGCCGGCCCCGATCAGGCCGGCGACGAGCAGGAAGAGAACGGCCGGCGCCGCCAGCGCCGCGGCGACGATGCGGCGGATCAGGAGACCATCCCCAGCAGCAGGATGCCGCCGGCGCTCACCACGCGGTCACCCGGATGGAGACCCGCCAGCACCGCCACCAGGGAGTCGCCGCCCTCGTCGTCGACCTTGACCGGCCAGCGCTCGAAGCGCACCAGCCCGTCCGCGGTCGTGCCCACCTCGCGGAACACGACGGTCTGCTCGCCCTGGCGGAGCACGGCGCCGCGCGGGATGGCCAGCGCCCGCCTCCCAGGCACCGCGATCGACACGGTGGCGTACATCTCGGGCTTCAGCAGGCGGCTCCCGTTGTCGATGGTGCAGCGCACCTTGGCGGTGCGGGTCGCCGGGTCGATGGCGCCGGAGATCCAGTCCAACCGTCCCTCGAAGCGGCGGCCGGGCGCGGAGATCACCTCGACCGCGACCGGCGAGCCCACCCGGATGCGCGCCAGGTCGGCCTCGAAGACGTCGGCCAGCACCCAGACGCGGCCGAGCTCGCCGACCGTGTAAAGCTCGACCGCGGTGCCGCCCGAGTACTGGCCCTGCACCTCGACCCCCGGATTGGCGGAGCGGGCGATCACCTCGCCGGCGATCGGCGAGCGCAGCACGAATTCCTGCGTGACCCCCGAGAGCTTGCCGCCGCCCAGCAGGCGCGCCTTCTCCTCGGCGCGATCGCGCTCGGCCCGCGCCTGGCGCACGTTGGCCTCGGCGCCCTCGAGATCGCGCTCCGCAGCGGCATGGGCAGCGAAGAGGTCCTTCTGGCGCTGGTAGTCGCGCTCCGCCGCGGCCAGCGCCGCTTGCGCCTTGGCGTAGTCGGAGACGGCGCTGCCGACGTCGGGCGACTGGATGATCGCCAGCGGATCGCCTGGCGCGACCCGCTGCCCGGGCTGCGCCACCAATCGCGTCACCCGGCCGTTGACCGGCGAGAAGACATGCGTGACGCGCTGGTCGTCGAAGGTCACGCGGCCGGTCGCCGCGAGCAGCCGGTCGAGGTCCTGGTAGGCCACCGGCACGACGCTGATGCCGGCGGTCCGCAGCTTGGCCGGCGCCAGGCGAGCTTCACTGGCCGGAGGGGAGGCAGGGGAGGGCGAGGAAGAGGAGGAAGCGAGGCGGGAGCCGCACGCGGCGGCCGCGCAGGCGAGGATCGCGACGAGCAGGGACGACAGAAGCCTCACGGACTGGAACCCTCCGGCCAGGAAGCGCGCACGGGCCCGACGCCCGAGCGACCCAGCGGCTGTGAGCCGAGGAGAACCTAGCAGGCGGCAAGTAAGGGAAGGACAAAGAAAGGCCCGACCGCCATCAAGGAGTCACAAGGAAAAGGGGGTCAACATCTGGTAACCTGCCGCTCCCACGACCCCTGGGAGGGCAGACTTGCAGCTGGGAATCCTCGGTCTCTCGAAGTCGGGCAAGACCACGCTGTTCAACACCTTGACCGCCTCGCAGCAGGCGACGGGCAAGTTCTCGGCTTCGGCCGAGACCCACCTCGGCGCGGCGGCGGTGCGCGATCCCCGCCTCGAGCAGCTGCGCGACCTGTTCGAGCCGCGCCGCTACGTGCCGGCGACGGTGCAGTACGTCGACATCCCGGGCCTGAAGCGCGGCGAGAGCGCCGAGAGCCTGGACCTCGCGAAGCTCAAGATGGTGGATGCCCTGGTGCACGTGGTGCGCGCCTTCACCGACCCGGAGATCGTGCACTCCGAGGCGACGGTCGATCCGGCCCGCGACGTGGAGATGGTCGATCTCGAGCTGATCCTGGCGGACCACGACCTGGTCGAGCGGCGCCTCGAGCGATTGGACAAGGCGGTCAAGCGCGGCCTGACTCCCGAGGAGCAGCGCGAGCGGACGCTGCTGTCCGAGGTGATCCTGCCTGCCCTGGAAGCCGAGACGCCGCTGCGCGAGGTCCCCTTGGACGCCGAGGACGAGCGGCGGCTGCGCGGCTTCCAGCTGCTGTCGGCCAAGCCGATGCTGCTGGCGATCAACGCCGACGAAGGCCGGGCGGCGGCGGCGGCCGCGGAGTTCGGCGTCGTGCCGCGGACGGCGGTCACCGCGATCACGGTCAGCGCGCCGATCGAGCAGGAGATCAGCCGGCTGCCGCCCCAGGAGCAGCGCGAGTTCCTGGACGACCTGGGGCTCGCCGAGCCCAGCCTGGACCGGCTCAGCCGCGCCAGCTACGAGCTGCTCGGCCTGATCGCCTTCTTCACCGTCGGCGAGGACGAGGTCAGGGCCTGGACGGTCCGCCGCGGCACGCGCGCCCGCGAAGCCGCCGGCAGCATCCATTCCGACATCGAGCGCGGCTTCATCCGCGCCGAGGTCGTGCGCTGGGACGACCTCCTGCGCCTGAAGTCCCTGGCCGCATGCCGCGAAGCCGCTCTCCTGCGCCTGGAGGGCAAGGACTACGTCGTCCAGGACGGCGACGTAGTGCACTTCCGGTTCAATGTCTGAGGTTTGCCAGGGAAGGGGACGCCCCCTCCCTCCCCTCACTAAACAGGACCGCGAACTTTAACCGTTCTGCTCCGGCACGACCTGGGTGCCGAGGCGGCCGGTGCTGGACGGGCTCGGCCGATAGTAGAGGCCCACCGGCGGGGGCGTCACCACCGTGCCCGGCTGCGTGCCGTCGAGGTTGGGGTTGGGAGCGGGACGGGTCCACTGCCGCGCACCGCCCTGGTAGGCGCCGCTGTCCTGCTGGGGGACGTAGTTGGGTGCACCGTAGGGAGCCCCGGGGCGTCCGGCGACCGCCGGACCGCCCGGATGACTGCCGGGAGGGCTCGCCTGGCCCAGGCTGCTGCTGCCGGAGAGGTCCCCGGGCCGCAGCACCGAGGCGCGGCCTCCCGGCGCGGTCGGCGTGGCTACCGGCGGCGCGGCGGGCCTGGCGTCGGCGGCGCCATCCTTGCCAGGCTGGCCGGGCTGGCCGGGCTCCTGCACGAGCAGCTCCCGAATGCGCGTCCGTTCGTCGTAGATCGGCGGCGCCGCGGACGCCGAGGATTGCCGGCGGTAGGCGAGCAGCAGCGACTCGGTCACCAGGCCGTTCTCGACGATCTGCGGGTTGACCTCGCGGAAGGCGAGCTGAGGATCGAGCCGGAAGGCCTGCGCGTACTCGCGGACGGCCCGCGACTTGTCACCCTTGCGTTCCAGCAGGGCGCCGAGCTGGTAGTGGGCCCAGGCATGCCGCGGCTCGATCTCGATCACCTTCTCGAAGAGCTGCCGGGCCTCGCCGGTCTTGCCCCCCTGCAGCAGCAGCAGGCCGAGGTTGTACAGCGCCGACAGCCGGTGCGGATCGACCTCCACGGCGTGGCGGTAGGCGGCCTCGGCCTCCGACGGTTCGCCCGCCATGATCAGGAGGTTGCCGAGGTCGTTGAGCACCGCCGCGTCCCGCGGCCGCTCCGCCGCCAGCCGCTGCTGCCGCTCGAGCGCCGCCTGGATGTTCGGCGGCACCGCGGCGGCGGCGGTCATGGCGATGATCGAGAGCAGCGCGCCGATGGCGACGAGCGAACCGAGGACGGTGAGGATTGGCAGCGCCCGCGGGCGCGGTAGTCGGCACTTGGCGATGGTCACGTCTTCTCCTTAGAGCTTGCCGGGCTGGCCGGGGCTTCCGGGCTTGCCGACGCCAGCGGTCGGGCCTTGAGCCTGAGCTTCCCGTCCTCGGCCGCGAGGCGGAATTGGACCTCGGCGCAGCCTGTCTTGGCACGGATCGCCGCGGCCTGGCGCTGCAGGTAGCTGCCGAAGCTGGCGAGATCGAAGCGCGGTCCCTCCGCGCCGCCACCTGGGGCGCCCGCGGCGGTCACCTGCGCATAGAGGGCGGCCACCGCCCGCGGATCGGGATCTGCGCCGACGACGATGCCGCCGGCACCCGTGTCACGAGGAGCGCCTGCGGCGCCTGGACCGTTGCCCACCGCCGAGGACGGCGGCGGCGGAGGCAGCGGGGTCATCTGGGTCATCGGAGTGGGGCCGCCACGCAGGCGCCCCTCCTCGCGGTCGCGCAAGCGCCGGGTGAACAGCTCGTCGTAGCTGTTGTGCCGGGCCTCGAGATCGCCGAGCCGGAAGCGGTCGACGGCGCTCATGCTGTTGAGGCTGCGCAGCTGGCGCAGCCGTGCCTGGACGCGGCGGCGCAGCTCGTCGGGAGGGATGAGCAGGGCGCCGCTGAAGAAGCGCTCGAAATCGACCCGCAGCTGCCGGATCTCGCCGGCCAGGTGGTCGATCGACTCCGACACCGTGGGAGCGCCGGGCGTCCTGGCCGGATCGGACTTCCCCGGCGGCCCCTGCAGCGCCGACGCGGCCGCTCGCGGCACGGACACACCTCCGGAGCCCATGGCGCTCGCCGGGTGCGGCCCGCTCCCTGGCGATGAGGCTGTCAACCCTCGATGCGGATGTCGCTTGGGGTCCACGGATCTCCTACAATGGCGGAGGCGCCGGTCAACGCCCGCCTGTCATCCCGATCGTCATCCCGATTGCCATCCCGATTGTCATCCAACCATGCGGATTCCAGATCAGGTAGCCCAGGACGCCCGCCGAGCATTGCCGCAGCTCGACCGGCTGCTCGACGACCCGGCGGTGGCGGCGCTCTCTGCATTATACGGACGGGAGCAGGTGAAGGTCCAAGCCCGCCGCATGCTGGCGGCGCTGCGGGAGCGCCTCGGCGCCACGCCGGCGGAGGGCGCCACGCCTGCGGTGACCGCGGAGGTCCCGGAGATACCGGAGACGCCGGAGATCACCGAGATCGGCCGGCTCGCCGAGCGCCTCGCCGCCGAGCTCAGGGCGGCGCTGGGCGGCACGCTGCACCGCGTGCTCAACGCCACCGGGGTCTTCGTGCACACCAATCTCGGCCGCGCGCCGCTGCCGCGCGCCGTCGCGGCGGCGCTGCCGCCGCTGCTCGACGCCTACTGCGACCTCGAGATCGACCTGACGAGCGGCCGGCGCGGCCAGCGCAACAGCCGGGTCGAGCAGCTGCTGACCGCCGCCACCGGCGCCGCGGCGGCGCTGGCGGTCAACAACAACGCCGCCGCGCTGCTGCTGTGCCTGGCGGCGCTCGCCAGGGACCGCGAGGTGGTGGTGTCGCGCGGCGAGCTGGTCGAGATCGGCGGCTCGTTCCGGATCCCCGAGATCCTCACCGCCGCCGGTGCCCGGCTGATCGAGGTGGGAACCACCAACCGCACGCGCCTCGCCGACTACGAGAGCGCGGTGGGGCCGGCCACGGCCCTCCTGCTCAAGGTGTTCCCGAGCAACTTCCGCCTCTCCGGCTTCGTCGCCGCGGTGACGCCACGCGAGCTGGTGGAGCTCGGCAGGCGGGTCGGGGTGCCGGTGCTGGTGGACGAAGGCAGCGGCCTGCTGCTGCCGCGTACCCCGCGGACGCCGCCCCAGCTGGCCGAGCATCCGAGCCTCGCCGAGCTGATGGAGCTGGGCTGCGATCTCGCCTGCGGCAGCGGCGACAAGCTGCTGGGCGGTCCCCAGGCCGGCCTGCTGCTCGGGCGGCGCGACCTGCTGGCGAGCTGCCGCCGCCACCCGTTCTACCGCGCGCTGCGGCCCGACCGCACGGCTCTCGCCGCCCTCGAGGCGGTGCTGCGCCTCCACCTCACCGGCGCGGCGATGCCGCTCGACCGCATGTGGCCCGAGGCGGCCGCGCACCGGGAGCGTCTCGAGCGCGCCGCCGCGGCGCTGGCGGGATCCTGCGCCGCCGAGATCGTCCCCGCCGACGCCTTCCTGGGGGGCGGCTCGGCCCCCGAGGCGCCAATCCCGGGCGAAGCGCTGGCGCTGCCCGGGGGAGACGAGCTGCTGGCGCGGCTGCGCCTGGGCGAGCCGCCGGTGATCGGCTACCTGCGCCACGGCCGGCTGCTGCTCGACCTGCGCACCGTGGCGCCCGAGGACGACGAGCAGCTGGTGGGCGCCGTGCGCCGGGCGCTGGGCGCCGGCGACGAGGGGCGACCCGGACACGGCGGCTCCTGAGGCAGACTTCGGCAATGGCCACCGGCCGCATCCTGCTGGTCGAAGACCGCGACTCGCTGCGCCGCCTGCTCGCCCGGGCGCTCGCCGACGACGGCTACGAGGTTGCCGCGGCGTCGACCGGCGGCGACGCCGTCCGCCTGCTCGGCGAGCGGCCTTTCGACCTCGTGCTGACCGACCTCAAGCTGCCGGACGGCTCCGGCCTCGAGGTGCTGGCGGCGAGCCGCCAGTCGCAGCCGCGGGTGCCGGTGGTGGTGCTCACCGGTTACGGCAGCATCGGCGCGGCGGTCGAAGCGATGAAGCTGGGCGCCCATGACTTCCTGGAGAAGCCGCTCGAGCTGCCGGACCTGGCGCGGCTGGTGGCGAAGGCCATCGGCGGCGAGGGCGCCGAAGGGGGCGACGGCGGCGGGAGCGCCGACGCCGACACGAGCCTCGCCAGCGATGACGGCGTGTTCCAGCCTGCCGGCGCGCCGGCGATCGTCGGCCGCCATCCCCGGCTGCGCGCGGCGCTGCGGCTGCTCGAGCGCGTCGCGCCCACCGAGACCACCGTGCTGCTCACCGGCGAGAGCGGCACCGGCAAGGAGCTGTTCGCGCGCGCCCTGCACGCGCTGTCGGCGCGGCGGCGCGGACCGGCGGTCGCCGTCAACTGCGCCGCCATCCCCGAGGCGCTGCTCGAGAACGAGCTGTTCGGCCACGAGAAGGGGGCCTTCACCAGCGCCGACCGGCGCCAGCCGGGCCGCTTCGAGCTGGCGGCCGGCGGCACCCTGCTGCTGGACGAGATCGGCGAGATCCCGCTGGCGATCCAGGGCAAGGTGCTGCGGGTGCTCGAGGAGCACACCTTCGAGCGGGTCGGCGGCGGCCGCACCCTGCATGCCGACCTGCGGCTGGTGGCGGCCACCAACCGCGACCTGCAGCGGATGGTCGAGGAGGGGCGCTTCCGCGGCGACCTCTACTTCCGTCTCGCCGTCTTCCCGATCGAGCTGCCGCCGCTGCGTGAGCGCGCGAGCGACGTGCCGCTGCTCGCCAGTCACCTGGTCGCCGGGATCGCCCGCCGCCATCAGCTGCCCGTGCCGCGCCTCGCCGAAGGCACCGCCGAGCTGCTCGGCTCCCAGCCCTGGCCCGGCAACGTGCGCGAGCTCGCCAACGTGCTGGAGCGGGCGGTCATCCTCGCCGACGGACCGGAGCTGCGGCCGGCCGACCTGCAACCGCTGCTGGGCGCGCCGGTCGCCTCCTCCCCACCCGCGAGCGGCGGCGAGCGCGACCGCCTGCGCCGGGCGCTGATCGAGGTCGACGGCGACAAGCGCCGGGCCGCCGGCCTGCTCGGCATCAGCTACCGCGCCCTGCTGAGGAAGGTCAAGGAGCACGACCTGGAGGGCGTGCCGAAGTATCGGGGGTAGTGTCCCGGCTAGATTGCCCTTGCCTCCCTCGCTCCGTTTGGGCGAGGGGTCCGCAGTCCTACGCCGCCGCCCTCTAGACGTGGACCCTCGCCCAAACGGCGCGAGGGAAGCAAGGGCAACGAGCCGGCGCCCGCGGCAACGCATGTTCATGCGTCACCCTCACCGCGGGAGTTGCCGTGCTTCCGGGAGGCTGGCTAGCGGAGCTGCTATTGGGAGGGAGGCGCCGGCGCCACCTGGACCGACCTGATGCCCTTGCTCGTGGTCTCCCAACGGATCCCGGCGAAAGCGGCGACGCCGTTGGCAACCAGGCGGAACTTGCTGCTGTCCGTCGGCGGCAGCTGCTGGTTGTCGACCACCGCCGGGAACCGCCCGATCAAGCCCCCGCTGTCGTCGAACAGGTCGGCCACGACGGTCACCTCGGTCAGGTTGTCCTGGGACGTGTTGCGCACCGTGCCGGTCAGCTCGACGCCGCTGCCCTTGCTCTGATTGGCCGGCACCCGCTCCCAGCCCACCACTTCGACGGCGCTCGGTGCGCCCGCGGCCGGCGGCGGGCTGTCCTTGCCGGTCGCCGTCGTGCCGGCGGCGCCAGGGGCGTTCGGGGTGGCGGCGGCCGCGTTGCCGGCGGCGGGCGCGTTGCTGGCGGCGGCGTCCGGCAGCGGCTTCTTGAAGTCCTTGTCGGTCAGGACGATGACGGCCTTCCGCTTCGGCTCTGCCTTGGCGGCGGGCGGCGGCGCCGCGGCCTGCTGCTTCGCCTGCGCGGTCGCCTGTTTGCTGGCGTCGATGTCGACCCGGTCGGCGCGCATCGACGAGAGGGTGCCGTTCGGCAGGGTGAAGACCACCAGCTTGCCCTTCAGCTGCCAGGTTCCCCGGATCTCGAAGCGCTCGCCCTGGTGGGTGACGATCCAGTCGGCCTGGAGGGGCGCGGGGCCGAGAAGCAGGGCGAGGGCGAAGGCGCCGGCGGCCAGCGCAGTGACGGCGGCGACGGTGACGGCGGCGGCGCCAGCGCCAGCCGCAGGGGTGGTGAGCACCCGGCATCGAGACTTCATGGCTGCGGTCAGAACTCCTTCCAGTTCTTCTCGATTATACACACCGGCACGGCCCCCACGTTGTACTGCGTGTTGAAGGTATCGAAGACGTTGACCGGGATCCGTTTGTTGGTGAAGCGGCAGTTCGACGGCATCATCTTGATGATCTGGGCCATCACGTCCTTGACCGCCGCCGACAGCGGCGCCTCGGGCGGCGGGGCCGGGCCCCCCTTGGTGACGATGATCGGGGTCGACTCGGAGGTGGAGATGTTGAGCCCGAGGTCCTTCGACAGCACCAAGTAGCGGTTGCTGGTGCCGGTGGGGGTGCCGGTGCCTTCGGCTCCGACCTGGGAGGAGATGGCGTCGCCGTTGTTGATGTTGAGCAGGAAGACGTGGGTGTCGCCGGTGTCGGCGCAGACGGCGTTGTTGCTGCCCACCACGATCGGCTTCGGCACGTAGGTGCCGAAGATCAGCAGGCCGGAGAGCGCGAACGCCTCGCCGAGCAACCGTTCATTGGGATCGTTGGCGATGCCGTCGCCCGGCAGGTCGAAGAAGTAGCCGGGCTGCAAGCCGCTGGGCGGGTTGAGCAGGAAGTTGCTGTTCGGGTTGAGCGAGCCGTCCGGCGTCAGCGCCTGGAAGTTGGCCGCCTTGAGCGGCACCGGCGTGTTGGCCGCCGTGAAGCCGGTGTCGATGATGACGTAGAAGCGGCCGTCGGTCGAGTTCTTGTCGCTGGCGGCGGCGTTGGTCCACAGGTCGAAGCGGTTGCCGGTGCCGAACGCCAGGCCGAACTGGTTCCGGTCGGTGTCGAGGAACACCGCGGGCGGGTAGTAGATCGGCCGGCCCTGGGTGTCGAAGATCTCGAACGGCTGCCAGTACGGCTGGCCGGTCCCCGCGCTGACCGCCGTCGACACCCGGCCGGTGACGCTGTCGATCGGCGCCGCCTGGCTGAGGTCGACCTTGTACACGTGGCCCGCCACGGTGCCGATATAGATCGTGTCGATATAGCCGTCTTGCCCGGTGTCGATGGCGGCGGGCTCGCTGGGCGTCGCGCCGTTCAGCTGCCGCTTGTAGATCACCTTGCCGGTCGCCATGTCGAGCATGTAGAGCCAGTTGCCCTGGCTATTGGTGAGGCTGCGGTCCAGGCCGCCGCCGAAGACCACCACCCACTGCTCGTGGAAGGTGGCGCAGGCGCCGGTGTCGCAGATGCGCACGCGGCCGCTGTTCGGACGCGACCAGGTCTCGCCGAGGTCGGGCTTGCCGAAGCCCGCACCGGAAGTGTCCTCGTCCGCGGGCCGCAGCTGGCAGTTGGTGGAGCAGCTCGGAACCACCTTGACGCTGTCGGTGAACTCCCAGAGCGGCGTCGGGTAGGGCAGCTGGCCGCATCCGCTGCCGCCGTTCATGCAGTTCGGCAGGTAGTTGGGAGGGTTGGGGTTCGGCAGCTGGACCGCGGGCGTCGTGCTGTCGTTGGGCGTCTCGAAGTTGCTCTGCAGGGTGTCGGGCTGGGTGACGTCCAGGGCGTAGTAGCCATGGCCGCCCTCGCGCAGGCCGCCGATCACCAGGCTGTGCCATTGGCACGACGCCGGGGGACTCGTCGCCGGGCATGGATTGGTGCCGCCCGTGGCGTCGAAGAAGCCCTCGGTGAGATGGGGCGGGCCGTCCACCATGAAGGTCTGGGCGCCGCCGTTGAGCGGCGGCGCGGCGACGATGGCCAGCTGATTGAGCGTCGGCATGACGGTGCGCGGGATGAAGGCGAAGATCTCGCTGCCGGTGCCGTTGCTGAAGGTCCAGGCGGGCAGACCCGCCACCGTCCCCAGCTGCACGGTGCCGGCGTCCACGGCGTGGAATTCGCCGTCGTCGCTGCCGAAGTAGAGCACCTTGCGCCGGAAGCGCTGCGCGGTGGCGAAGGCCTGGTAGCCGTCGACATTGCCGTCGAACAGCGCGGCGTTGACCGGCTGCCCCAGCACCTGGGGGTCCGAGTGGAAGATGTCGCCCAGCACGTACTGGACCGGCTGGTTGGTGGTCGGGTCCTGGTAGGTCTTGATCGACTCGGTGAAGGTGACCGCCTGCTGGGCCGTGGGGTACGGGGGAGTGGCGGTGGTTGCCTGCGCGGGACATGGATTCCCGTAGGTTCCCGGCGCGTTGGTGCAGATCGTGCCGACCGGCAGGGCGTTCTCCGTGCAGGTCGAGGCGATCGGCGGCGGGAAGGTGTAGAAGGCGTACCCGGCACCGCACAGGCCCAGGGCGTTCTCGAGGTCGAAGAGGTGCGCCGTATCGGAGACCGGCGGCATCTTGAAGTTCAGCCGCAGCTCGCCCGGGACGACCGGCGTGAACGGCGCGTAGTAGATGCGGCGCTTGGTGGGATCGTTGCCGACGGTGTCGAGGCCCTGCAGCCCCTGGGCGAGAACGGTGTCACCGGACGGCGGGGCGTTCTGAGCCTGGCCGCCGCCGGCGTTCCACAGGTGGCAGCCCTGCTGGCCGGGCGAGGTGCACTGCACCGACGGGTCCGGGACCAGGGCCGTCGCGGTGCTGCCGTCCGGCAGGGTGACGGTGACCGAGTGCTTCGGGACCGGGTCGGTGTAAGCGTCGACGCGGCCGGGCCAGACCGGCACGTTGACCGGCAGGAAGCTGGTGATCAGCTCCTTGTTCTGGACGTTGGACTGGATCGACGGCACCGCCGCCGAGGCGAAGGCCGTGGCCTGCGAGGAGATCAGGCTGAGGATGTTCTCGAGGGCGTTGAGAACGTCCTGCTTGCTCTGCGGCAGGATGGGACCGGGGCCGTCGCAAGGGTTCGACGAGCTGCAGAAGCCGGCGGGCGGCGGGTCGGCGGCGGGAAAGCCCGGGGGCTGGCCGGCGACCGTGTTCATGTTGCCCTTGAAGAAGTGCCGGTTGCCGGTGCCGCCCTCGTCGGCGATGCACTGCAGGGTGTTGTTGTAGCCGCCGACGGTGGTGGTGGTGAGGCCGAGCCCGATGACGTAGGTGCGGATCGGATAGGCGGTATGCGAGGCCCCGACGTTGATCGAGCGCAGCGCCTCGGCGACGCAGCAGGCATACCCCGGCGTCGGGCTGCTGGGCTTGCCGGTCCAGCTCGTGTAGGCCGGGCAGAGCGACGTGTCGGCGTTCCAGTTGCCGTCGTCGCTGCTGGCCAGGCCGTCGGTGAGGATCAGCACGTAGGCCGGCTTGCAGGAGAAGAAGGGATCGCCGGTCGCGCCCGAGGCCGTGCCGATCCAGCTGTTGTTGCTGACCGCCTGGAAGCCGGCGGGAGGCCCGGCGAGCGGCGGTGTGAGGCCCGTCATGAGAGTGAAGAAGGTCTTCAGCACGTTGCCGGTCGGGGTGCCGCCTTCGGGAGCGAGCGGCCGCTGCGCCGCGACCTTGAGCCGCAGGCCGGTCTCGCCCGCGAGCGGGTGGTCCGCCATGTAGTCGGCGATGCCGAAGTCGGGAACGGTGTTGGCCGGATTCAGCATGTTCGGCGCCATGCGTTGCGAGATCGCTGTCTGCTGGCTGGTGGTCCAGTCGAGCGGGATGATGTCGCCGACCGAGAAAGTGTTGGCGGGGGTGCGGTTCAAGGGGTCGTTGCAGGTCGGCTGCTCGAAGGTACAGGTGTTGGTGGGCGTGAAACCGACGCCGCAGGTCCCGACGGGATCGGCGATACAGGTCCCGCCGGTCAGCCAGGGGTCGTTGGTGGCGGTGTCGGTGTTCGGCTCGAGCTGGTGGTTGGAGCTCGAGTAGTTGGCGTTGATCTCGCGCGCGGCCACGCTGGGACCGGCGTAGAACTCGCCGCCGTTGCCGCTGGCGTCCGGGACGTTGGACCCGGTCAGGTTGCCTCCCCCCGGCTCCCAGTAGACCGTCTGGTTGGCGAGGTTGAAGGTCATGATCTTCGTGCCCTTGGTGGTGATCGAGCTGCACGCGCTGTTCAGGCACTTGTCGACTCGCACGCTGAGCTGGATCGTCGCGCAGCCCAGGATCGTCGCGCCGCACGAGGACGTGGCGGGGTGCAGGTAGGTCACCTTGTACAGCGGCGGCGTGCCGCTCGAGCTCTCGGTGAAATAGTACGACCAGTCCGCGTTATTCGTGTCGCCGAGCTTGGGGTAGCGGCGCGCCCGCTCCCACTCCCATCCATTGTCGAGATGGGCCGGCTGGGTCGAGATGCAGCCGACGTTGTTGAAGGGCGAGGGACTGCCGGTGGTGCAGCTCCATGCCTGCTGCCCGAACAGCTCCTGCTGGCCCGACTCCGGGTACTGGAGGCCGCTGTCGAGGGTGATGAAACCGTTCGGCTGCGAGGACGCCACCGAGTACCACCAGTACTTCCAGTCCATCTTGAGCTGCGTCTGGTCGAAGTGGCCGAAGCCGAAGTTGATGTTGGGGTGCGACTGCATGATGGTGTAGATCGACTGCTTGGCGACGTAGATCTTGGAGTCCGGGTCGTCGCCCATCATCCGCGGCAGGCAATCGCCGGGGTCGCACTCCGCGCTGCAGAAGCCCGCGGCGACGTCCGCGGCGGAGCAGGCGACCTCCTGGTGCATCGAGCCCGAGGTGTCGAGGATGATCATGACGTACGGGTTCTGCTGCGTGGCGTGCAGCAGGCTGCGGTCGTCGGCGCGCGCGGCGGACCCGGCGAGCGCTACGAGCGTCAGCGCCAGAACACTGGCCAGGCCAAGGATCGGCGGCCGTGGCTGCAGTCGATGATGGCGGTCACACTCCATGGGCTCTCCTTCGGGCGCGGCGGGGATCAATACCGCAGACCGGTCACGGTCTGGGGGTGATAAGGGAAGGCATTCGCAGTGGCCCAGGGTTGCAGCTCGATCATCGAGACCACGATCCTCTGCGCCATGTTCTGCGTGTAAGGATGCGAGCCCGTGAGCTGGCCCACCCGCACCGTGGTGACGTTGACGATATGGGTGACGGCGGAATACGGGGTCTGCTGGTTCTGGTTCTTCGACGTCTTGTCTGCCGAACCGGAATACATGGCGTAGAGCGGCGTCACCGTGATCTGGTCGGCGAAGGTCAAGGGCGGCGCCGTTGAAGCGCCGGTGTCCTGCTGGGTGGCGTTGAGCAGGATGGTGAGAGTCTGGGTGTACTTGCCGCCGTAGAGAGTGCGGGCGCTCGACACGTTGATGCCCGAGTCGGAGGCATAGAAGGTGCGGTTGGCCTCGCGCTCGTTGGCGCCGATCCGCACCTCGGTCTGGGTCATCAGGGTCAGCGCCAGGCCGGCGATGGTCATCACCACCAGGACCAGCAAGGCGACGATGAAAGCGCTGCCGCGCTCGCGGCGCCGTCGAGAGCGGGAGCAAGTGGCTGGAAGATCGATCATGGCGGTCCTCAGAGGTTGCGCAGCCCCACCACCGTGGTCAGCAGGCGGTGACGATAGCAACGGCCGTGGAAGGTGTTCGGGAAGTCGGTGGCCACGTACGCGTGGTCCTCGACCTGGATGAGCTTCGGCCCCTGGTACGCGGGATCGGGGTTGCCGGTGGTGGCGATGGAGTTGATCCGCACCTCGAGCAGCGGCGCCGCCACGGGGAACGGCGGGTCGCCGGCGACGTTGTAGATCCACTCGTCCGTGGTCGTCGGCGGGAGCGCGCTCGGCGGGACTCCCGTGCCTCCCTCGGTGATCAGCCCGTCACCGTTGAAGTCGACCCCCAGGGCGATCTGGAGATCGAGGAGGTTGTCGGCGACGTCCACCTGCAGGTTGGTCGGATCGTTGTAGTAAGGCGTCTCGGTGCCAGGGTACATCCGGGCGCGCGACAGGTGCATCACCGGATCGCCGAGGGCGTTCAGCGTGGCGTCCTTGCGGATGTAGTAGCGGTACTCCTCGAGGACGCCGAGCGTCGCGCCGGCGCTCATCAGGGCCGGCAGTCCCGTGGTGCCGGTGACCGCTCCCAGCTGCTGGAATGCGTTGGCGTTGGCGTCGCCGGTGATGTTGAAGGCGACCCTGATGCCGTTCGGGAAGGTGGCGCTGGCCGGGCATGTCGGTTGGTTGGCGTTCACCACCGAGCTGGCCGGGTTGAGCTCGACGACCGCGAAGTCGGCGTCGGACCTCGAACCGACCAGGATCAGCGGCTCGACCTGGCTCGCCGAGTTGGCGGCGCTCACCGCGGCGATCAGCGGCGTGATGTCCTGGGCGATATTGGTGGGGGTCAACGCACACACGATGACGCTCCCGGCGGTGGCCGTGGCAGGCGTGCCGGTGCCGCCGGTCAGCACGAATCTCCCGGGACCCGAGGAGTCGAGCGTGAAGATGGGCAGGGTGAAAGCGCCACGGACGATCAGGACGTCGGTGCCGTCCAGCGCCTTCGGCGAATTCGAGAACCCTACGGCGATCTGGTCCGAGGCCGAGGTGACGTTGTTGCGCACACCTACCGCTCCATAAGCCTGGTTCGCCGCCCCCTTGTGCAACACCGCCGGCAAGCCGCCGCGGCCGGCCTCGCGCGTCAGCTTCACCATCTCGTACTGGGCCACGCGGAGCGACTGCTGCATGTCGGTGACCTGGGCCTGCACCCGCGCCAGCCGGTTGTGGAAGTCGAACAGCGCCAGGGCGGCCAGGATCACCTCGAAGGTGATCAGCGTCGCCACCACCACCTCGATCAGGGTGAAGCCGCGCTGGCGCGGCGGCGTTGCGGCGTCGCGGACGGTCATCATCGTCAGAAGACCTTCAGGTAACGGACGAGCGTCGTCCGGCGGCCGCCCAGCGGGCCGATCGCCGAGACGCTCTTGACCTGCACCTGGGCCTGGATGACCATGATCGCGTCGACCCCCACGGTGCCGGGGTCGAGCGGGTTGTCGAACATCTGGTCGTCGTCGGTGTCGTACAGGTTGTATTCGGTGAAGGTGGTGAGGCGGGTCCAGACGGCCAGAGGATTGGGCGGCTTCGTCGCGACCCAGTAGAGGGAGGCGGGGTCCATGTACTCCGTGGTCATGAGATTGGTCTGCCCTGGCTGCACCTGGATCGTGGGCTGGAGATACGGGATGCGGGAGAAGTCCTCCTCCTTCGACTTCGCGTAATTGGTCACCCGGGTGTAATCGGCGCCCGCCACGTTGTCGACGATCGCCCGGGTGAACAGCGGCAGGACGCCGATGGCGACGATACCGATGATCGCCGCCGCGATCAGCGACTCGACGATCGAGAAGCCGCCCTGGCGACCGCCGGCCTCAGAGGTTCTCCGGATCTTCATCCTGATCACTCCCGTCGACTGCCAAATGGGTGAGCCCGCGGCGGGCCCGGGAGCGCGCCCTCGGCTCGGGGAGAATGCTGAAGCCGTCAGAACAGCAATGCCGGTGCCAGCCGCTGCCGGGCCGCGGTTCCGGCCGTAACCCTCGATTCGTCAGGTGTTTGGATCGAGCGACGAGAAGCCCGTGGCGGCCATGCCCCCGGGTGGGTCGTTACCTTCGGTAACAAAATTGTCGTGAGCAAAGAAGAGGCGGACCAGGGTGCCGCCGCCCTGGCGGTCTTCGAGACGGATGCGGCCCCCATGGAGGGTGACGATGCGATGCGAGAGCGCCAGGCCGAGACCGACGCCGCCGGCGCGGCCGCTGGCGAAGGGGTGGAAGAGGCGGTCGCGCACCTCCGGCGGGACACCCTGCCCGCGGTCGGCGACGGTCACCTCGACGCCCGCCGGCAGGTCTTCGACGAGCACCTCCACCGGTCCCCGCCGGCCGGCGTCGCGCTCGGCCTGGGCGGCGTTGTGCAGCACGTTGCGCAGCGCCCGCTCGATGAGCTGGGGATCGCCCCGCAGCAGCGGCTCCGCCGCCTCTGCCTCCGCCGCCGCGTCTTGCTCCGCCGCCGCCGCCTCTGCCGCCGCCGCCCCTGCCGGCTCCGCCGCCGCGTCTGCCCGCTCCGCCGCCTCTGTCCGCTCCGCTGCTGGACGGTGGGCGGCGCGCACCTCGAACGCGACGCCGGCGAGCGCCGGGTCCGCGGCGGCGCGGCGCGCCAGCGCCTGCATCGAGAACGGTTGGACCCGCGCGGTGCCCGGACGGGCGAAGGCCAGGAAGTCCTCGAGCACCCGCTGCAGGTGGTCGGACTCGCGGCGGATCTCGGCCAGGAAGTCGGCGATCGACTCCTCGCCGGGACGGCGCTCGATCAGGGTCAGGTAGCCGCGCAGGGTGGCCAGGCTGTTGCGCAGCTCGTGGGCGACGCCGGCCGCCATCTCGCCGAGCGTGGCCAGGCGGTCGGTGAGCCGGCTCTCCTCGGCGCGCCGGCGCGCCTCGGTGAGGTCGGCGAACAGCACCAGGTAGCCGCGCGTGGCGCCGTCGTCGCGGCGCAGCGGATGGACGCTGAGCCCCAGGGTCAGCGGCTCGCCCTCGGCGCGGCGCAGGACGCACTCCTGGCGGTTGACCGGCCTCCCCTGCGCGATGGCCGCGTCGAGCAGCGCCAGCAGCTCGGGATGGGGGGCCAGCAGCTCGCCGACCGGCGGCGGCGGCGCTCCGGCGGCGGGCGGCGCGGCGCCGAGCAGCGCTGCGCCGAGAGCGTTGAGCGACAGCACGCGGCCGTCGCGGCCCAGCAGGAGCAAGCCGCTCTCCAGGCTGGCGGCGAGCGTGCGCTCGAGCGCCGCCAGGTCGTCGTCGGCCCGCCGCTCGTCCTGCCCGCCGGCGCCGGCTCCGGCTTCGGCCCCGGCGGCCCCGGAGACCCCGGAGACCCCGGAGATTGACAGCTGGCGCTCGTGGAGGGCCTCCAGGGCGCGCTCCAGCGTGGCGATCAGGAACTCCGCCTCGTCCTCGCCCGCGGCAGCCGGCTGGCCGAGCTGGCGGGCGCGGGCGAGGAGCGTCCGGTACGGGGTCAGCAGGTGGCGCAGGAAGAGCAGGACGAGGAGGACCAGGGCGCCGTTGAGCGACAGCACCAGCCAGCACAGCAGGCGGACGGCGCGCAGCTGGGCGCCGAGGGTCACGGCGGCGAGGTCGACGCGCGCGTAGAGCACGGTCCCCGGCGGGGCGGCGGCCCGGCCGGCGCCCCCTGCCGCTCCGGACGGCTGGCGCGCGAGCAGCGGCGCGAAGGCGGCGACGGCATCCGGCAGGTCGTCGTCGGGACCGACGGCGTAGGGTCGGACGTCCGGCGCCGGCACCGCCATGGGCAGCGGCGCCAGCTCGCCGGCGGTCGCCACCGGCGTGCCTCGCGCGTCGAACAACCCGACGCCGCGGGCGCCCGGCGCCAGCAGCCGCAAGCGGTCGGCGGACGGCGCCGGCGCGGCGCCTGGAGCGCCCGCTGCCGCGGCCTCGAGCAAACGGTCGGCGACGCCGCGCGCCAACCGCTCCGCATCCTGCTGGCGCTCCTCGCGCAGGCGCAGCAGCGCGCCGCGGTAGGAGAACAGGGTGAAGGTGGACAGCACCACCAGCAGCAGCAGCGCCGCGGGCAGCACGAAGATCAGCTCGTCGCGCAGGCCCATCCGCTGCCGTTTCCCGGAAGGGGCATCGCCCGGCCCGCCGGCCGGCGACTCCGGCATCGGGGTCGTCGCGGTCACGGCGGTCATCGCGGTGATCGCGATGATCGCCGCCAGCGCCGGCAGCGCGCGGCCCCGGCGGGCCCCGCGGCGATCGTTGCGCTCATAACAGGCCCCCGTACCAGCCGGCAATCTCGCGGCCGGCGAACAGCGTGGCGATGCCGCCGAGTGCCAGGAAGCTGCCGAAAGGCAGCTTCGACCGCATCCCGGCGCCGCCGGTCACGATCAACGCCAGGCCGGTCAGGGCGCCGGCGAAGGAGGCGAGGAACAGCGCCACGAGCGTCCCCTGCCAGCCGAGAAAGGCGCCGATCATGGCCAGCATCTTGACGTCGCCGAGCCCCATGCCCTCCTCGTGCCGCACCAGGTACCAGCCGGCCCAGATCGCCAGCAGCACCGCCGCTCCCAGCAGCGCCCCGGCGACCGCCTGCCACACGCCGCCCCAGGGCAGCCAGGGCTGCAGCGCCAGGCCCGCCAGGATCCCGGGCAAGGTGAGACGGTCGGGCAGCAGCAGGTGCTCGAGATCGATCAGGCCGAGAGCCAGCATCAAGCAGCAGAACAGCGCCGCCGCCGCCGCCGCGAGCGAGACGCCGAAGCGCTCGAGGCAGCCGACGAAGAGCGCCGCCGTCGCCGCCTCGACCAGCGGATAGCGCCACGAGATGGGCGCCTTGCAGGCCCGGCAGCGGCCGCCGAGCAGCGCGAAGGAGAACAGCGGCAGGTTGTCGCGCGCGGCGATCGGCGCGCCGCACGCCGGGCAGGCCGAGCGCGGCAGCACGGTCGACAGGCCCCGGGGCAGCCGGTGGATGACGACGTTCAAGTAGCTGCCGGCGATCAGTCCGAGCACCGCCGCGTAGGCGTCGAGGAGAATGCGCAGGGACACGATCGCTGGATTCTACGCGAGCGGGTGGTGGGTCGCGGGTCGAGTTCGCGAGATGATTGACCCGCTACCGTACCGCGCGCCGCGCGCGGGCTCGCCGCCCCGGCGGCAGCGCGGCGCCCGCCACGGCCAGCAGGGCGGCCAGGCTGACCGCCGCCCCGAGCGGCAGCAGCCGCTCGCGGTACGCCAGCACGAGGCGGTGCTCGCCGGCCGGCAGCGCCACTCCCAGCTGGCCGGCCGCGGTCGGATAGACGCGGCGCGGCGCGCCGTCGACCGCCGCCCGCCAGCCGGGGTCGAAGGTGGTGGCGACGACGAAGAAGCCGCCCGTCGCGGCGCGGTAGCGGAGCTCCACGTGGCCGGCGGCATCCTTGAACGTGAGGAGCCGCGGCGGGAGAGGATAGCTGACCGTCGCCGGCGGCGCGTCGGAGCGCACGCAGTGCTCCTGGTGGTCCACGGCGAAGCCCTGGCTGTGGGCGAGGTAGAGCGCCGAAGCGTAGGTGGGATGGAAGCTGACCTGCGGCACGAAGCGGTAGACACTCATGCGAAAGTGATCCGGGACGAAGCGGCGTGGCACCGGCAGCGGGATGGGCTGGGGCCGCGGCGGCGTGGCGTCCTCGGGCAACCCCGCCGCGGTCGTGTCGCGCAGCAGCATGCCGCCCACTCCCCAGGCACCCAGCAGGCGGAAGGCCATCTCGGGCTGCTGCCGGAGGTCGGCGTGCAGCACCTGCAGGGTGGCGGCCCCCCAGCGGGTGAGCATGCGGTCGAAGTCCTCGTTCAGGGCGTACGGCACGCGCCACAGCGCCGCCGAGTACGGCAGCAGGCGCGCCAGCTGGGCCCGCATCAGCGCCAGGCCGGAGTCTCCGCCGGCGAGCCGCAGGCGGCGCTCCTCGGGAAGCGTCTGCACGAACAGCCGGGCACCCGGAGGCTTCAACTCGCGCAGCAGCGGCGGCGGCTGCCGGTACTCGGCGATGGGCACCGTGCGCACCAGGCCGCCGCCGTAATGCCAGAGGTCGCCGGCGAGCAGGGCCACGGCGAGCGTCGAGAGCAGGCCGGCGCGCGGGCGGCGCCAGCGGCACAGCGCGAGCAGCGCCGCCGTGGCCGCGGCGGTGGCGATCGCGGCCCAGGCCTCGTGGCGCAGGAACGCCAGGTCGCGGGCGAGGGCGCGGGAGGTGAAGGGCAGAGGGGCATGCTCGGCGAGCCAGGCCGCAGTGGTGGCGGGGGCGAGGTAGACCACGCCCGTCAGAACCCCTGCGGTGACCAGGACCACCAGCCCGAGGGCCAGCGGCAGGTCGGCCGCCTGCTCCCGGCCGGCTCGCCGCTCGTCGAGCAGGCGCTGCCAGCCGAGGGCGGCGGCGAAGGTCAGCGGCGCGATGGCGAGCAGGATGAACCGTTCCGGGTAACGCATCGCCGCGAGCGGTGGCAGCAGGCGCCGCAGCGGCTCGTAGAGCGGGTTGTGACGGCCGAGCGCGAGGAAGCATCCGGCCGCCAGGCAGAGCACCCAGGCGGCGCGGCGCGGCACCGGCCAGAGGCAGAGCGCCGCGCCGCCGAGCACGGTCACCAGCAGGCCGGGATAGATCGACACCACGTAGGGATAGTCGAGGTCGTGCAGCCCGCGGCCGAAGAACAGCCCCTCGCCCTGGCGCGACGGGTCGCCGAAGAAGCGGGGGAAGGCGGTCTCGACGACGCGCTCGGGGGGCGACGACCAGAGGGTCGCCTCGGTGGCGGCCAGCCCCCCGAAACGGACGGTGCCGGCGAGGCGGTCGGCGGTGGGCAGCAGCTGCACCGCGGCCAGCGCCGCCGCGACGAGCGGCGGCACCAGCACGCGCCATGCGGCGGCGATGCGGACCGGGCGGAGCCCGCCCGGGGGTGCCGGAGCGCTGCCGCCGAGGCTCGCGGCGGCGAACGCCAGCAAGCCGAGACCGCTGATCACCACGGTCGAGGGCTCGCCGTTGAGCAGCTGCATGGCGAGCGCCAGGCCGGCGAGCAGCGCCGGCCGGCGCCAGGTGCCGCCCGCCGGACGGCGCAGCGCGTCGTCGCCCAGCGCCAGCACCCAGGGGAGCCAGGCCATGCTGCAGAACAGGGTATAGGCCTCGAGCAGCGAGAGCAGCGCGCCGCTGCCGGTGTAACCGACCGCCGCCAGCGCCGCGGCGCCCTTCCCCGCGCCGAGCCGGCGGGCGAGACGCCACGCACCGGCGAATGCGATGGCGGCGTGGAGCATCGCCAGGACGCTCAGGGCATACTCCGGCGGCAGCGGCAGGGCGAGCCAGGTCGGCGGATAGAACGCCGCGTAGCCGGGGTTGGAGAGGATCGGTTGGCCGCCGTTCAGCCAGGGGTTCCAGAGCGGCAGCACGCCGCCGGCGACCAGGTTGCGGAAGCAGACGCGCAGCGGCAGGTGGAAGAGCAGGATGTCGCGGTTGGCCAGCGCGCGGCCGGGCGAGAGCAGGCGCCCGAACAGCAGCGCCAGCCAGGCGGCGCCCAGCAGCATGGGCGCCGGCTGCGAGGACGGCGCCGATCGCGCCCATCGCAGCCAGCCGGGCCAGCGGGGCCATCGCGCCGATCGCGCCGATCGCAGCCAGCGCGCCGATCGCTGGCAGGCGGAGCCCGTGCCTGGCGGCGAAGGCTCCTCGATCAATCGCGTTACCTCTTCGACGGGTAGCGCGCCATGAAGCCGTCGGCCCAGATGATGTCGCGATCGTAATCGGTGGGATCGAAGGAGGTGATCGTGTACACGTCTCCTTCCGCGGTCTTGTCGCGCCCGAGGCTGCGGATCGCCATCACCTGGGCGCCGTGCGGATTGTCGGTCCGCAGGTAGTACTGGAAGGGGCTTTTCCAGCCGTCGAGGGTGGGGATCTGTTGGATGTACTGCGACACCAGCACGGTGGTGAGATCGGCCGGGAGCAGCTGTGTACCGTACTCCGTGAGGTCGATCGACGTGGCGCCGGCGCCGGCGGCGGCCGCCGTCGACTGGTCGGTGAGCCACGCGAACATCGCCGTGCCCATGACTTTCATGTCGGCCATGGTGCGCTTCTGCTTCGCCTTCTGAAAAGCATCGAGCAGGTTCGGGATCAGCATCGACACGATGATCCCGATCACCGCCACCACGATGAGCAACTCGATCAGCGTGAAGCCTCTTTTCCCTTTATGCCCTATGCGCAAATGGCAATTCATCACATTCCACCCCCCGGCCTCTTGAAGAGCTGAGCGTGATCTCGGGGTTGGCAAGAGATGTGCCAAAAGACTTCGCATCGAAAAATAGATCGATCCCCAGGGGCGCTCGCGGCCGGGCTCGCCGCGGGTGCCAAAAAAGGGCCATCGCTCGGCCAAGCGTTGTCAGTCGGCCGGGGCCCGCGCCGCGCGGGCCGGCGCCGCCGCGTAGGCCGCGACGATCCGGCGCATCCGCGCGACGCCGCGGTCGAGCTCGGCCAGCGGCAGGTGCTCGTCGGCGCCGTGGATGCCGCCGGAGTCGTCCAGACCGAGCGCGAACGGAGCCAGGCCGTACGCCGGCACGCGGCGCTCGCGGAAGAAGCGCGAGTCAGTGGTGCCGGCGTCCAGCATCGGCACCACCGCCGCTTCGCGGCCGAGCACCCCGCGGATCGCGCCGTACAAGCGCCCCGACGCGGGCGAGGGGAGGGCCGGCGGCGCGGTCATCAGCACTTCGACGGACAGCCGCGGCCCGAGCGCGCCGCGAACGGCGGCGAGGAACGCGGCGCCGTCGGTGTCGGGCAGCAGCCGGGCGTCGATCCTGGCCTCGGCGGCGGCAGGGATGACGTTGATGCGGTCGCCGCCGGCGAGCACCGTCACCTGCACGGTGTCGAGGAAGAGGCTGGCCATGCCCGGGAAGATCGCCTCGCGCGGGCCGTGGTCGCCGATCGCCTCGTCGACGTGGGTGAGCAGGTGCTGCCAGTGCGCGTTGTGCAGCGGCGCGAGCGCCCGCAGGTAATCGCGCACCGGCGCGGTCACCCGCCAGTGCAGCGGCAGGGCCAGCAGCCGCGCCAGCCCCGCGATCAGCTGATGGTTGGCGCTCTCGGGGTTGAGCGCCGAGCCGTGGCCGCCGCGGCCGTACGCGGTGATCCGCAGCCAGAGCGGGCGCTTCTGCGCCACCTCGACGCCCCACCAGAGCAACCGGTCGGTGAACTGGTTGCGGCCGCCTTCGCCGATCACTCCCTCGACCCCGGCGAAGAGCTCAGGATGGCTGGCGAGCAGCCAGGCGGCCCCCTGGCCGCCGCCGTTCTCCTCGTCGGCGACGGCCAGGAAGAGGACGTCGCGGTCGAGCTGCACCCGCCGCCGCTCGAGGTCGACCAGGGCGGCCAGGCCGCAGATCCCCAGCCCCTTGTCGTCGAGAGTGCCGCGCCCCCAGAGGCTGCCGTCGCGGACCAGGCCGGCGAAGGGCGGAACGGTCCAGCCTGGCCCCGGCGCCACCACGTCCAGGTGATGCAGCAGCAGCACGGCGCGGCCGCCGCTGCGCGTCGAGGTCAGCCGCGCCGAGAGGCTGGCGCGCCCGGTGGGAGAGAGCCAGAGCCGGCTGGGAATGCCCTCTCGCGCCAGGATGGCGGCGAGGTAGTTGGCGGCCAGCCGCTCGTTGCCCGGCGGGTTGGTGGTGTCGATCTGCACGTAGCCGCGCAGCCAGCCGGCGGCCTCGGAGAGACGGCGCGGCGCATCGCCCGTGTCGCCCGCGTCGCCTGCCGGCAGCGCTCCGCAGCAGCAGACCGCCAGCGCCACGGCGAGGAGGAGCCAGCTCGGGATCTCCGGCAGGCGCTCGTGTCGAGGGCAGGGATGCCGGCGCCGGCGGCTGCGACGCCCGAGCATCAGAGGACCAGGCGGCGCACCAGCTTGCGATAGAGCGCGACGCCCTGCAGGAAGCCGGGAAGGGCGAGCCGCTCGTTCTGCTGGTCCACCTGGTAGGTGTCGGTGCTCATGATGAGGAAGGGCGAGAAGCCGTACGAGGGCACACCGGCGGCGCGGAAGAACCGCGAGTCGGTGGCGGTCCAGGGCAGGAAGAACGGCCCGGCGGTGAAGTCCGGATACTCGGTCTTCAGGGTGGCCAGGATCTCGCGGAAGGCCGGATGGTCGGTGGGGCTGGGCAGCGGGCTGCCCGGCACCTCCTCCAAGCTCGTCTGCAAGCCGAGCAGCAGCCAGGGCGGCAGCAGCTGATCGCGCACGTCGGCGGCGCGCAGGCCGGGCAGCAGGTGCAGCATGATGAGCAGCTGGTATCCGCCGCCGGGGGACGGCTTGACGTGGAAGGGCACCGCCTCGTTGCGCAGCATCGACCGCACGTAGCCCGGCATGGCGCGGAAAGCGCGGAGGTCGGTCAGCAGGTCTTGCGGATGGACCAGCGGCTCGCGCATCAGCCGGCTGTCGCGGGTGGGGCCGTAGGCCGCCAGCACCGCGGCGACCTGCGGCAGCAGGTGCAGGTCGGTCTGGGTGTAGCCGCGGTCGAGCAGGGAGCGGCGCAGGTCCTCGAGCCGCTCGCGGCTGTCGCTGCACACGGTGAGCTTCGCGAAGTGCTTCTGGCCGATCTCGGTGCCCCAGTACTTGACATCCCAGCGGGTGCGGGCCTCGACGGTGCCGCCCTCGGTGAGCACCGCCCAGAAGTCGTGCACCATCTCGGGCCGGTGGCGGATCACCCACTGCGCGCCGAGGCGGCTGTCGCCGGCCTCCTCGTCGCCCGTGGCCAGGAACAGCACCGAGCGCCGCAGCGGCCGGCCGCTCTTGGCGAGATCGATCATCGCCAGCAGCTGCGCGACGGCGACGCTCTTCATGTCGAAGACGCCGCGCCCCCAGATCCAGGGCAGCACGAGATGGGCCTCGAACGGCGGATAGATCCACTCGCGCGGGTCCACGTCGGCGACGTCGATGTGGTTGTGCAGCACCAGCGGATGCGGGTCCTGGCCGTCGAGGCGGGCGTAGAGATTGGCGTGCTTGCCGTCGAGCACCTCGATCTCGGAGCGGATGCCGGCGGCGGCGAGCTGGGCGGCCAGGAAGCGGGCGCCGGACACCTCGTTGCCGGTGGACTTGCTGGTGTCGATCCGGACGTAGCTCTGCAGCAGCCGGACCGTCGGGTCGTGCAGGTAATCGTGCCGCATCCAGGCCGACTCGGCGTCGGACACCCCCGCCGGACGATCGAGGGTCGCGACCAGCCCGTAGCCGGCGGCCATCATCAGCGCCATGCTGCCGTAGAGGGCGAGGCGCGAGGCCTGCCGCATGCGCCGTTCGAGCTCGGAGGAGGACATCGGCCGCAGATCATACTCTTTCTCCTTGCACCCGCCTTGTCCCGCTCTTTGCACCCCTTGCACCCGCCGTCCGGCAGCGTGGCTGCCCTTCCCACGCCGTTTGGACGAGGGCCTCGAAGTCCTCCGCCGGTTCGCCTGAACCCCTCGTCCAAACGGCGTGGGAGGGGCGCCACGCTGCCAGTGGAGCGGGTGCAGAGCGGCCCGGCGCACTCGGGTATGCTTGCTCTCTCGATGACGACGGCGCCCCTCACCCCGGTGTCCGCCGGCGCCGCCGGCGCCCCCAGTCTCGCCGGTGCCGCCGGCGCCGCCGGCGAAGCCCGAGCTGGCCGCGCCCGCTGGTGCCTGCTCCTGGCCGCCGCCGCCGCCTGCCTCGGTTTCCTGGCGGTCGAGCTCTGGCGGCTCGACGGCGGCCTGGGCTGGCCACTCGACGACAGCTGGATCCACCTGCAGTTCGCCCGCAATCTCGCCGCCGGCCGCGGCCTGGCCTACAACAGCGGCGAGCTGGTCACCGGCTCGACGGCGCCGCTGTGGACCGCGCTGCTGGCGCTCCTCGCCTACCTTCCCGGCAGCCCGCTCGCCTGGGCACAGCTGGCCGGCGCGCTGCTCTACGTCGCGAGCATCGACGCGACCTGGCGGCTGGCGCGGGAGCTCGACCTGGCGCCGGGACTGGCGGCGCTGGCGAGCGGCCTCACCGTGGGCACGGGCTGGATGGTCTGGTCGGCGCTGTCGGGCATGGAGATCCCGCTCTTCGTGCTGCTCTCGGCCTGGGGGATGGTGCTGCACCTGCGCGAGCGGGCGGCGGACCTGGCGGACCCGCGGGCGGCGCCGGCGGTGGTGGCGTCGGTGGCGCCGGCGGCGTCGGTGGCGCCGGTGGACCCGGTGAACAACGGCGTTGGCTCCGCGGACGCCGTGGCCACCACCACGCCCTCCACGCTGCCGATCTCCTTCGCCGTGCTCGCCCTGGCGGCGCTGGCCCGCCCCGAGGGCCTGCTGCTGCTGGCCCTCGCCTTCGTCGACCGCTGCCTGCGGTTCGACCGCGACCGCCCGGCGGGCCGTGGCGCCGCCGCCGAGGACCGGGCACCGCTGCGGTGGCGCCGCCCGCCCTTCGCGCGCCTCGCCGCCGGCAGCCTGCTGGCGGGCTGCGTGCTCGCCGGACCGCTGCTGTTCTACCGCGTCGCCGGCGGCGCCTTCCTGCCCACCACCTACGGAGCCAAGGGCGGCGAGCTGCGGCGCTGGCTGCCGGATCCGCACTATGTCTATGTCGTGATCGAGATCCTGTTCCGCCAGCAGCCGTACATGACCCTGCTCTGCTGCGGGGGGTTGGCGGCGCTGGTGGCGCGCCTCGGCACGCGCCGCGACCGCGGCCTGCTGCCGGGCCTCTGGCTGGTGGCGCTGCCCCTGGCCTACTCCACCCTGAGCCCGCCCGGCAGGATCATGGCCGGCAACTTCGGCCGCTATTTCTTCCCGCTCTTCCCGGTGGTCGCTGTGCTGGGCGCGGTTGCCCTCGAGGGCGCCGCCGCGGCGTTGGGCGCGGGAGTCGTGGCCGGCAAGGCAAGGCTGCCGGCTATCCTGGCGCTGGTGGCGCTGCTGCTGTGGCCGACGGCGTCCAGCCTGCTGCAGTGCGCCGGTCTCTACGCCCACAACCTGGCGGACGTCGAGTCGAGCGACGTGCGCGTGGCGCGCTGGCTGGCGCCGCGCCTGCCCGCCGGCGCGGTGCTGGCGGTCAACGACATCGGCGCCTTCAAGTACCTGCTCCCCAACCGCATCGTCGACCTCGCCGGCATCGCCAACCCGGAGCTGCGCCTGGAGGTGCAGCGGCAGGTCGCGCGCGGCGTCCCCTGGGAGCAGGCGATGGCCGCCGCGGTCGCCGCCCGCCGGCCCGACTTCGTGGCCATCTTCCCGGCCTGGCTGCCGCATCTCGCCGCCGATCTCGGGCTGCGGCCGGTGCTGCGCGTGCGGCTGGCCGACAACCGCACCATGGGCAGCGGCGAGCTGGTCCTCTACAGCACGCCCTGGACGCGGTACGAGCTGCGCCGGTTGCCGGGAGATCCAGGAATCTCGGAGACGGGACACTAGCGGTGCCGGCGACCATCCGCTCGAGCGGCCACGGCGAGGGTCAGGCCGAGGGCCACGGCGAGGGCCAGTTCGAGGGCCACGTCGAGGGCCAAGTCGAGGGCCATGGCGGGTAAGCCTCCGGGCGTCGGCGGCGTGCTGGCGCGCGCGGCGATCGTCCTGGCCGTCACCGCCGGCCTGCTGGCGGCGGCCGAGGGCGCGACGCGGCTCTGGCTGCGCCTGCGCACCGGCGCCTGGCCGCACACCGCTGCCGCCGCCGTGCGCGCGCAGCAGGACGAGGCGCTGCGCCTCTACCGCCGTCATCCGTTCCTGAACACCGCGCCGCGCGAGGGCGTGCGCGTGCATGCCTTCGGCAAGCAGGCGGGCTTCAACACGCTCGGCTACCGCTCGCCCGAGCGGCCGCTCGCCCGGCCGGCCGGCGTGCTGCGGATCCTGTGCGCCGGCGGCTCGACCACCTTCGACCTGCTGGCGGCGAGCGACGATCGCACCTGGCCCTGGCGCCTCGAGGACAAGCTGCGCCGGCGCCGGCCGCGGATCGAGGTCTGGAACGCCGGCTTCCCGGGATGGACGTCGCTCGAGAGCCTGATCTCGCTCGCGCTGCGCGACGTCGATCTCGGGCCGGGACTGGTGGTCGTCTACGCGGGCGACAACGACCTGCAACCGGGCGGCTACCGGCCCTTCGATCGCGAGTACGAGCATGGCCATGCCGAGCTCGCGCTGCGTGCGCTCGGCTTCGACCGCCCGCCGCTGCCATGGCGGTCGCGCAGCGTCCTGCTCGAGCGCCTGGCGGCGGCCTGGTCGAGGCCGGGCGACCCGTGGGCGAGCCTCGACCCGCGCCAACCGCGGCACTCGCACCTGGCGCCGGGCGCGACAGCGACCTTCGAGCGCAACCTCCGCTCGCTCGCCGCTCTCGCCCGTGCCCACGGCGCACGGGTGGCGCTGGTCACCCAGACCATCCGCATCCGCCGCCGGCAGCGGGCGGACGACCTCAAGTACCTGGCCCAGTGGCTGCCCGGCCTGGCGCCGGAAGCGGCGCCGGGCGAGCTCGAGCGGCTCAACGACGTGCTGCGCGCCCGGCGCGCCGACGAAGGCGTGCAGCTGGTGGACGCCGCGGCGCGGATCGGCTGGCAGGACGAGGACTTCGCGGATCCCTTGCACTTCTCCGACCGCGGCAGCGAGCGCCTCGCCGGCTTCCTCGCCACCGAGCTGGCGCTGCCCGCCGGACCGCCGTGACGCGCACTGGTGGCCTGGTCACCCGTCGCCGCGGGCGGCGGCGCCGAGGTGGATGAGCCGGTCGACCGGCGCGAAGTCGTCGCGCAGCAAGGGCACGTCGACGGCTTCGAGGCCGACGGCCATCCGGGATCGGGCCATGCTGGTGAACGACGGATCGAAGCCGGGCAGCATGCGGTCGAGCTCACGGGCGCGGGCGAGCAGCTGCGGCCGCGGCAGGCCCGGCGCATCGCTCGCCAGCACCAGCACGTTGCTGGCGCCTCCGACCTTGAACAGGTAGACCGCGTTGAAGCGCTCGACGACGGTGCGGTACATGGCCTTCGAGAAGGGATCGGCGAGCCCCGCCGCGAGGTTCAGCCCGAAGCTGCCGCCGGCGGCCAGGTGACGCTTCACCTCGTCGAGGAACTCGATCGTGGTCAGGTGGAAAGGCACGCTCCTGCCGATGTAGGTGTCGCAGTAGACGACGTCCCAGGCACGCCCACCGGCGCCGGCCAGGAAGCGCCGCCCATCGGCGACCGTGATGGTGGTGCTCGGGCCGGTCCGCAGCAACAGGAAGCGCTGGGCGATCTCCGGCACCGCCGGATCGATATCCACGTAGTCGACGCCCAGCTCCGGCAGCCGCCGCTGCAGGTAGGAACCCACCGAGCCGCCGCCCATGCCGAGCGCGAGCAGGCGGCGCGGGCGGGGGTTGAGCAGCAGGCTGGCCGCCGCGAAGCGCGGGTAGCGCATGGCCGGCTCGCCGTCCGCCAGCTGGACCGCCGCCTGCTGAACGCGGTCGCTCTCGAGATAGCGGACGCCCGCCCTCTCCTTCACCACCAGTGTCTGGTAGGGGGTCGTGCGCTGGTAGAGCAGCTCGGCGCCGAGACCGGCGTCCGGTCGGAACGCCGCGAGGGCGGCGGCGAGCACCAGGAGAGCGAGGAGCGCCGGCGCCCACGCCAGCCACTGCGCACGAACCGTCCCGGACACCGGCGGCCCCGGGGACCCCGGGGTCCCGGAGGGCTCGGGCGACGGCCTGGCGACGGCGCCGGCGTCGCCGCCCGCCGCGGCGGCGAGCGCGGTGGCGGCGGTCGCCGCGGTCAGCAGCGCGAGCACGTGGCGCAGCTCGAAGAAAGGGATCAGCAGGAAGGTCGCGACCAGCGTGCCTCCCAGGCTGCCGAGCGTGGAGAGCGCGTAGAGCCGGCCCGCCGTGTCGCCGAGCCTGCCGAGGTCGTGCGCCGCCAGGCGGACGGCATAGGGCGAGACGGTCGCGAGCAGAACGCTGGCGGGGCCGAAGAGCGCCGCGGCGGCAAGCAGGGTGCCGGCCGGCGAGGCTCCCGTCCAGCCGGCGAGCGCCGCGGCGGAGCGCGAGCCGGCGAGCAGCAGTGCCTCCTGGCAGGCCGCCGCGAGCGCCAGCAGCCGCGCCAGCGCCGCCTGGCTGGGATGGCGGTCGGCGAGCCGGCCGCCCCACAGGTAGCCCAGGGAGAGGGCGCCGAGGAAGACACTGATGATCGAACCCCAGACGTAGACGCTGTTGCCGAAGTAGGGCGCGAGGATGCGGCTCGACAGGATCTCGAGCGCCATCAGCACGCCGCCGCAGGCGCCGACCACCCAGTAGAACCGCAGGCGCCAGAGCATGCGGGTACAATACCCCCTGCCCACCCGCCGATGACCGCGCGTTCTCCGGACCGTTGGAGAGCGCCGGCCGCGTGGGCCGGGAGGCCGCGGCTCCGCCTGTCGCCAGTCGCCGCACCCCAGCTGGGAGGCCCGTGACCACGACCCTGCAGGTCCCTTATCTCGATCTCGGCCGCGCTCGGCGCCGGATCGCCGCGCCGCTCGAGCAGCGCTGGCAGCGCATCCTCGAGACGAGCGCCTTCGTTCTCGGTCCGGAGGTGCGAGAGTTCGAGCGCCAGTTCGCCGGTTTTCTCGGGGTCGAGGCCTGCGTCGGCGTCGCCAACGGCACCGATGCGCTGGTCCTCGCCCTGCGCGCCCTGGGCGTCGGCGCCGGCGACGAGGTGATCGTGCCCGCCTTCAGCTTCTTCGCCACCGCCGAGGCCGTGCTGCTCGCGGGCGGCGTGCCGGTCTTCTGCGACATCGACGCCGCCACTTTCAACCTCGATCCCGCCGACGCCGCGGCGCGCGTCACCGCGCGCACGCGGGGCATCATCGGCGTCCACCTCTATGGCCGGCCGTTCGACGTCGACGGCGTGCTGCGGCTGTGCGACCGCCACGGGCTGTGGCTGGTCGAGGATGCGGCGCAGGCGCATGGCGCGCTCTACGCCGGGCGCCGGGTCGGCGGGCTCGGGCGGCTGGCCACCTGGAGCTTCTACCCCACCAAGAACCTGGGCTGTTACGGCGACGGCGGCGCGGTGACCGGCAACGATCGCGCGCTGGTGGAGCGGGTGCGGCGGCTCGCCAATCACGGCCAGGACACGCGCTATCACCACGTCGAGGTGGGCTGGAACAGCCGGCTCGACAGCCTGCAGGCCGCGGTGCTGAACTGCCGCCTGCCGCTGCTCGAGGCCGACAATGCGCGGCGGCGCGAGCTGGCGTGCCGCTATCACGGCGGCCTGGCCGGCGCCGGCGACCTGGCGCTGCCGCCGGCCGACCCGCCGGGAAGCCTGTCGATCTACCATCAGCTGACGGTGCGCACCGCTCGCCGCGACGCCCTGATGCGCCACCTGGCCGACCATGGCATCGCGAGCTCCATCCACTACCCCTCGCCGCTGCACCGGCAGCCGGCCCTCGCGGGAACGGCGGCGGCGGCGGGCGGGGTGGGCCTCGGCGGCGACGACCTGCCGGTGGCGACCGCCGCCGCGGCCCAGGTGCTCTGCCTGCCGATGTTCCCGGAGCTGACCGACGAGGAAGTGGCGGCGGTCTGCGAAGCGGTGCGGGGCTTCTTCGCCGAACGGTGAGCTCGCAAAGCTCGTAGAATGGGTGCCGTAGGCGCTTCGCGGCGCCCGGCCGCCGACAGATCCGGCCGACCGATCATCCGGAGGGAACACCACTCGTGAAGAAACCCCGCGTCGCCGTGCTCAAGACCACGCCCGAGAGCGTCCTCCAGGACGTCGGGCGGACCATGGAGATGGCCGACGCGCGCGATCACCTCGCCCGCGGCGTCACCACCATTCTCAAGGACAACATCTCCTGGCATTTCCCGTTCCCGGGCGCCAACACCACCCCCTGGCAGCTCGAAGGGACCATCCTCGAGCTGCGCCGGCTCGGGCTGGGCGACCAGGTCTGCGTGCAGAACAACACCGTGGTCACCGACCCGAAGAAAGGGGAACGCCTCAACCGCTACCTGCCCGTGCTCGAGAAGTACGGTGTGCCGGTGCGCTACAACTGCTTCCCCGACGACCTGAAGTGGATCCGCTACGAGCCACGCGGCCGCATGCTGGCGCTGCCGCGCATCTATCCCGATGGGATCACCATCCCGGAGTTCTTCATCGGCAAGAACATCGTCCACCTGCCGACGGTCAAGTGCCACATCTACACCACCACGACCGGCGCGATGAAGAACGCTTTCGGCGGCCTGCTCAACACCCGGCGGCACTACACCCACTCGTGGATCCACGAGACGCTGGTCGATCTGCTCACCATCCAGAAGGAGATCCACAGCGGCATCTTCGCGGTCATGGACGGCACCACCTGCGGCAACGGTCCCGGGCCGCGGACCATGATCCCGGTGGAGAAGGACCTGCTGCTCGCCTCCGGCGACCAGGTGGCGATCGATGCGGTGGCGGCCAAGCTGATGGGCTTCGATCCGATGTCGATCAAGTACATCCGGCTGGCCCACGAGGCGGGGCTGGGAGTGGGCGATCCGCGCGACATCGAGGTGGTGGGCGAGGACGTCTCCGGCATGAACTTCCACTTTACGGTAGGCGACAACGCGGTCTCCCGCTTCGGCAACCTGGTCTGGTTCGGGCCGCTGCACGGCCTGCAGAAGCTGCTGTTCCGCACGCCGCTGGTCTACTTCTTCGTGTTCGGATCGTCCTTCTATCACGACTTCGCGTGGTATCCGACCATCGGCAAGCGGCGCATCGAGCGCTATCGGAAGACCAGCAAGTGGATGCGCCTCTTCGAGCAGTACCCGGAAGCGGCGGAGCTCGATCCGCGAGTGGCGGCGGCCTGAGCCTGCCCGAGCCGGCCGCCGCGCCGGGGGGGCACGCGCCGGCGGCCGCGCCGGCGGAGCTGGCGGCGGCCCCGGTGGCGGCGGCGGCCCCGGTGGTGGCGGCGGACTCGGCGGCGGCGGACTCGGCGAGCAGTCCGGCCATGGAGCCGCGGCGCCCCGAAGCCGCGCTCTACCACCTGGGGCGCCGGCTGCTGCCGGTGTTCGCCCTCGGCCTGCTGGTGCTGGCCGGGCTGCTCGGCCTCGCCGATCCGCGGCATTTCCTCGCGCAGCTGCGCCGCTTCGACTTCGCGCTGCTGGCGCCGATCCTGGCGCTGTCGCTGCTCAATTATTCGCTGCGCTTCGTGCGCTGGGAGATCTACCTGCGCGCCCTCGGCACGCGCCTGCCCCTCGGCCGCAGCTGCGGCGTCTTCCTCGCCGGGTTCCTGCTGTCGGTGACCCCGGGCAAGGCCGGCGAGCTGGGCAAAGCCTGGCTGGTGCGCGAGCTCGGCGGCGGTCCCGCGCTGCGCGTCGCCCCGGCCGTGCTGGCGGAGCGCGTCACCGACGTCCTGGGCGTGGCGGCGTTGCTGGCGGTCGGCGCCCTCCCCTTCCCGGGCGGCCCGTGGTGGGCGGCGCTGGGGCTGGCCGCGGTGGCGCTCGGCACCGCCGCCTTCACCTGGGAGCGCTGGGCGGTGTGGCTCTTCGGCAGGCTGGCGCGGCTGCCGTTCGTCGGGGCGCGAGCCGGCGCGCTCGCCACGATCTACCAGGGACTCAGGAGCCTGCTCTCTCCGGGCCTGCTGGCGATGGGCCTGCTGGTGTCCACGCTCGCCTGGGGAGCGGAGGGCGCCGGCTTCGTCGTCGCGGTGCGCGCCTATGCGCCGCACACCGCCTTCCTCGCAGGTCTCTTCGACTACACGGCCTCGACCGTCCTGGGGTCCGCCTCGATGCTGCCCGGCGGCCTCGGCGCCGCCGACGGCGCGCTCACCGCGCTGCTCAGGGCGCAGGGCCTCGACACCGCGCGCGCCACGTTGATCACCTTCATCATCCGCGGCGCCACCCTCTGGTTCGCCGTGCTGCTCGGCCTGCTGGCGCTGCCGGTGGTGGCCCACTGGCTGGCGACGCGCCGGCCGCGGCGGCATCGAGCCGCCGGCGCCGGCTGAGGACCGGGCGAATCGCCGCGCCGCCGCCGGAGGACGGCTCCTCTCCTGATCTTTGGCGCCGAGCGCTGGGCGAGCGGGACGCCCCCTCCCTCCCCCTCGCCAGGAACTTGCGTCTTAGGCCGGCCGGGCGCGCGTTGCCGATCGCGGTGATCCTCGGGGTCGCCCTGGCGTTGCGCCTCGCACACTGGGTGGCGGTACGGCGGGCGTCCTTCATCGGCGCGCCGGTGATGGACAGCTGGGAGTACGACCGCTGGGCGCGAGAGATCGCCGGCGGCGACTGGCTGGGGCACGGGCGCGGCGTCTTCTTCCAGGCGCCGCTCTACCCCTACCTCCTCGCCATCCTCTACAAGCTCGTCGGACCTCGCCTCGACGCCGCCTATCTCGCCCAGATCGGGCTGGCGGTGGCGGGTTGCTACGCCCTCTATCGCGCCGGCCGGACGATGGCCGGCGAGCAGGCCGGCCTGGCCGCGGCGGCGCTCGCGGCGGTGTACGGCCCGTTCCTGTTCTACGACGTCCAGCTGCTCAAGGAATCGCTCGCCGTCACCGCCGTCTGTTTCCTGCTGTGGGCCATGGCCTGGGCGGCGGCGGGAGCTGGGCTGGTGGCGCCCGCCGGAGCCCGCCGAGGAACCGCCGGACGGTGGTTCCTGGTGGGCTTGCTGCTCGGCATCCTGGCCCTGCTGCGGGAGAACGCGCTGCTGGTGGTGCCCTTCCTGGTGCCGCTGGCATGGAGCGGCGGGCGGCGCGGGGCGGCCGGCGCTGGGCCCGGCCGCCGCGCCGCCGCGTTCCTCGCCGGCGTGGCGCTGGCGCTGGCGCCGGTGGCGCTGCGCAACGGGCTGGTGGGCGGAGACTACCTTCCCACGACCTCCCAGGGCGGCGTCAACTTCTTCATCGGCAACAACCCGCGAGCCGACGGGACGTACCGGCCGATCGTGCCCGGCAAGCAGATCCCCGAGCTCGAGCAGCGGGAGCCGGCGAGGATCGCAGCACAGGTCCTGGGTCGGCCGGTGACTCCGGCCGGAGTGTCGCGCTTCTGGCTGCACCGCGCCCTCGCCTGGGCGCGCTCGCATCCCGGCGACTTCCTGCGCCTGACGATGCGCAAGCTGGGGCTGTTCTGGAGCTGGTACGAGTGGCCGGACGCGGTCGACTACTACTATCTGCGCGGCCTGTCGCCCGTCTATCGGCTGCCGCTGCTGGAGTTCGGCGGTGTGACCCTGCTCGCCGCGCTGGGCCTCGGCTTCCTCGGCGGCGGCCGGGGCCGGAGGCTGGCGCCCGCGCTGGTGTTCGCCGGCGCCTGGATGGTGTCGACCGTCGCGTTCTTCCTCTTCGCGCGTTATCGCTTGCCGGCGGTGCCGGCGCTGCTCCTGCTGGCCGCGCTGCCGGTCGCCGCCCTGGCCGAGGCCGTCTCGGCTTGGCGTCGCGAGCGCACTGCCGCGACAGCGCCGCACCCGGCAGCGTCGCATGCCGCATCCAGCGAGGAGGAGGCTCCCGACCTCGGACGGACGGCCGGCCGCCGCCGGTCCCGGCCCGCCGACTCCGCCATGCGTGCCGCCGGTCTCGCGCTGGCGGTGGCCGCGGCATTCGCCGTGCCTCGTCTCGTCGCCTTCGAGCCCCGCCTCGACCTGGTGCACTACAACCTCGGCAGGTTGGCCGAGGAGCGCGGCGATCCGGCGCTTGCCGGCCGCCACTACCAGGCGGCGCTGGCGGCGGCGCCCGACACCTTCCTGGCCTGGCTCGATCTCGGCAACCTCGCCGCCCGGCGGCGGGACTGGGCGGAAGCCCTGCGCTGTTACCAGCGCGCCGCCGCGCTCGAGCCGGACTCGGACGACGCGCAGAGCAACCTGGGTGGCATCTACCTGGCCCTCGGCGACCTGGCATCCTCGTCCCGTCACCTCGAGCGGGCTCTGGCGCTGAACCCGCGAAGTCTCCAGGCCCTGCATAACAGCGCGCTGCTGCGCCTGCGGCTCGGGGACCTCGCCGCGGCCCGCGAGCTGAACCGCCGCGCCCTCGAGATCGATCCAGCCAACGCCGCCGCCCTGCGCCTGCGGGCCCGGCTGGCACCGCCAACGGGCCGCTGACCGGCGGCGCCGCCTGGGAATGGGAAGCCTCACTTCTCCCTCGCCTGTCGTCGCCTGGAGGGACTGTCAACGGTCTCCACGATCGCCGCACCACTCAACCAAGGGCGCCCGGAGGTGGCGTACGCGGAACGGCAGGCCGTGACCTCGCCGCCGCGGGGGATGTCCGACCCGAAGTGCCCTGAGACCGGAGATCGAGATGAAGAAGCTTCCCAAGAGACTTTCGCTGCGTCGCGAGACCCTGCAGAACCTCGTCCAGGCCCCGACCCTCAAGGACGTGGCGGCGGGTTATTGCAGCAGGGTGGGCACGAGCTGCGGCTCCTGCGTCAAAGCCTGCACGTTCACCTGCTCGATCGTCATCTGCGGCTAGGCGGCCAGGCTCAGGCAGTCAGCCTCAGGCAGTCAGGCAGGTCCGGCGAGAGTCACCTCCGGCCCGAGCGCAGCTCGCGGGACCGGCCGTCATCCGAACGCCCCGGGGACACGTAGGGACGGTAGCGGCTGTCGTTCGCTCCTACCCCGATCCGATCCCCATGGAACCTCTCGCTGCCAGCGTCCCGCCTTGCCCGCCCCTGCCTTCCGCCGGGCGCCCCGGGCGCTCCTGGCCCGTGCGCCACGGGTCTCAGGCGGGACCGGCAGAGTCCGCCGCACCGGGCGGCGCGGAGGCTTCAAAAGGCCAGGGACCTGTCGTAGATTACTCCCATCGTGGGAGCCTGATGTTGCTTTCGGGTGTGACCGAACCCGGCGCCGCGGACTGGCTGGCGCAGATCGCACGCGGGGATACCGCGGCCTTTCAGCGCCTCTACCAGAGCTTCGCCCCGAGCCTGCTGGGCTACATTCGCCAGCTCTGTCGCGATGCGACCCTGGCGGAAGACCTGCTCCAGGAGGTGTTCGTCAGCGTCTGGCAGAAAGCGGCGAGCTATCGGCCGGATCGCGGCGACGTCGCGGGCTGGCTCTTCACCATCGCGCGCCACAAGTTGATCGACCACTGGCGCAAGACCGGCAGCTCGAATGAAGCCACCGTCATCGATTTCGAGCAGCTGCCGGCGCGGGTGGAGCGGGGAAGCGACCTGATGCTCACCCTGCGCCAGGCGCTGGAGCAGGTGCCGCCCGACCAACGCCGGGCCATCGAGCTCGCCTACTTCGGCGGCCTCACCTACGAGGAGACCGCGGAGCGGCTGCGGCTGCCGGTGGGCACCCTGAAATCGCGCATCCGGTTCGGTCTCCGAGCCATGCGCACGTTGCTGGAGAGCCGCTAGTGCATCCGACCGAGGAGATCCTCCTCGGCGTCGCCGGCGGCGACGCCGACCTGCCGCGCCGAGTGCTGGTCGAAGGTCACCTGGACGGCTGCGCGAGCTGCCGTGCCACGATGGCGGAGCTGACCCTTCCCGGCAGCGCGCTGCTGCGCGGCCTCGACGGCCAGGCCCCGCCGTCCGGTCTCTGGCAAGGGCTCCTCGGGCGCATCGCGCAGCTCCCCCAGGCGCCGCCGGCCCCCGGCGCGGCCGCCGCACCCGGGGCGCCGCCGGTCTGCGCGCTCGACCCCGAGGTCGCCGCGATGCCGCTGCCCACGAGCGTGCGCTGCGAGCTGCCGGCGCTGGCGACCCTGCGGCGCTTCCCCTGGCGCTGGGCCCTCGCCCCGGGCGCCTGGTACGCGGAGCTGGCGCGCGATCCCTGGACGCGCAGCGTGCTCTTGCTCGGCTATCTCGCGCCGCGCAGCTTCCTGCCTGCACACCGCCACCTGGCCCAGGAAGACGTCCTCGTCATGGCCGGCGGCTTCGACGACCGCCAGGGTCGGCACGAAGCCGGCGAGTACGCGATCTACGAAGCCGGCAGCGAGCACCGCCCGGTCACCGAGCCCGACGAGGAATGCTGGTGCCTAGCCCGCCTCGAGCAACCCAACCTACTGCTCGGCTGGCGCGGCTGGCTGCAGCGGCTGGCTGCGTAAGGTCGTTAGCAGGCCGCACGCCTGGCTTCTTACGCTGCTGCTTCGCCTGAGGGGGCGTTCGAAGTCTTCGGGCATCCCTTCGAAAGCACGCCAGAAGTCGGCCGGCCACTCAACGCGCGGTAGACGCTCGAGGACCAGTGCTTCACCTTCTCGGCGAATCTCGACCTCCTCAGTCCCGGGAGGGAAGTGGAACTCTTTGGGGAGTCGTACGGCCTGTCTGTTGCCACTCCAGAACAGCTTGGCATTGGGCACTTCGACTCCCTCCTCCTCGCGCCGACCCACGAGGTCGCGATTCCCGCATGCTAGCATTCGCGCGTGTCCCAGGCCGATCCGTCCCGGCAGCCGCCGACTTCGCTCGCCAGCCAGCCGGAGTCGGTGCCCGCGGCCCGGAACGCGGAGGATGGCGACTACTTCGAGCGCGAGTACTTCCAGCTCCATCCCGGCAAGCGCAAGTACCTCGATTACCTGATCCGTCTGCTGCGCGCCCACGGCGTCGCGCAAGGGCGTGTCCTCGACATCGGCTCCGGCTACGGCTTCTTCCTCGAAGCCCTCGAGAAAGCCGGCTACGAACCGCACGGACTCGAGCTCTCGCCGCACGCGGTCGCCGCCGCCCGTGAACGCACGCCGGCGACGATCGTGACCGGCGGCGCGGAAGATCCTTTCCCGTTCCCGGACGATTCCTTCGGCGCCATCACCCTGCTCGACGTCATCGAGCATCTGGATCGCTACCCCGACACGCTGGCCAGTTGCCGTCGCACCCTTGCCCCCGGAGGCAAGCTGTTCGTCATCACCCTCAACGCCGGCAGCCTTGCCCGTCCCATCCTGGGCCGCCGCTGGAGCTTCCATCTCGATCCCACCCACGTCCACATGTTCTCCGCCGCCCGTCTCCGCCAGGCCCTGTCGGCGGCCGGCCTAAGCCTCGAAACCCTCACCACGATCTCCAACTTCTGCAACGTCGGTGAAGGCAACCCGATCTTGAAGCCCCTCCGCCGCATCGGCCGGGTGGTCACGACCCCCTGGTTCGGAGACTCCCTGCTGGCGGTAGCGCGCCGCGACTGAAAATCACGACAACCACGAGACGGAAGCGCTGGCAGTAGATCTCTTGGAAGTGGCTCTAGCGGCACCCACAAGCCATCTTAGACTCTGCTATAATTTGCCGGGCCGAAGCCGCCGCATGACGTGCTCTTCACGGTGAACTGCCTGCGGTGTCGGCCGCTTACGCATCGGCGTTCGGGACTGGAATGCCACACCTCACCGATCTCGAGTCGGCGATGGCGTTTTTCTCTACAACCTGTTCCGAGCCGTACCAATTGAAGTGACCTTGTACAACGGTGGGCAAATATCATCCGCCGCCTTTGTTGCCTACTTGGGCGCACGTCACCGCAAGACAAGTGCCCGCGCGACCTTCATGATGCACCGAGCAACCAACAGTCCACAACCAGCAGGTGCCGCCAGACTTCAGAACATCGCGAAGAGTCTCGCTATAGACGACGAAAGGAGCGAGGCGATATTGCGGGAGCACGTTGAGATGCCAGCTGAGCTTTGGGCCGAGATGCAGAACTTTGATTTGTTTCTTCCAGCAGAAGAAGCGGTGAAGTATAAAGTAGCAGATGAGATTGCCGACTTTGCACCGCCACATGGAACGAAGGTATTTAATCTGCTGGGCTAAAATGCCGAGCGGGCTGGGCCGACACCTCAGTCAGTCATGCGAGCCAAGATCACCAAGCGCCTCCTGGCGCGAGCCGGGCCCGGGCGGCCATGCCACTGGCTAGATTTTCCCCAACCCCCACCTTGGGCGCAGCCTCGGGATATTGATCCAGGAAGGCAATGGCCCGCTCGATCTCGTGGAGAAACTCTTCGCCGAGGGCCCGTCGTGCCTCGTCGTAGTACTCGACCGCCTCCCCGAGCTCGCGTGCCGCGAGGGGATTGAAGATGGGCACTCTTCATCGACGAGAGGAGTGGAGCTTGGAGATGACCTCCTGGGCAGGAAGCCCCTCCTCTCTGCCGCTGCTCATGTCGTCGTCCCGTCGTTCTGCTTCTTCCACCCAAGCTCTGGTGATCCCCTCTTCCTCGCTTCCTGCTGGCTCCTGGAAGCTCGACAGCAGGCGCTCCATGAGTCTCACGCGGGATTCCTCGGGGAGACTCAGCACCTCGTCTTCGATCTGCTCCAACGTCCGGGACATGTCGTGAGCATACTCCTTACCAGAGCCGCAGTACCACTTCCCAGGTGGAGTCAGCCGGGCCGCCGAGATGCAGCGCCATCCGCGACGGCACACCGCCTAAGTCGCCGATCGGCACGGATCCGCCGGAGGGCGGCGCCGGCCTGGTGGGCGATATGCTTTAGGGGGGCGGGAAGATCGCCGCGGTCGACGACACCGCGAAGACGTTCACCTGTCACTGGAAGACGGGGAGGTCGCCGACAAGGTCGAGATCCGCGCCCCTAAGCCCAAGTAGAGACCGCCTTTGTGGAGCAAGTGCACCACAGAAGACGGTCAGGCTGTCATCATCAACCGGTCAGCGTAGGACGCCGCCGAGCTCCACCAAGACTCGGGACACATCCTCGATGCTGGGGCGAGGGCGTGAGATGAAGAAGAGCGTGCAGCGGGCCCTGATCGAGATCGGGTTCATCGTGTTTCTGTTCTACGCCAACCTACTGATGGGTGAATTTGCGCGCTCGGGGAAAGGGCGGACGATGGGCCTGAAATGGGCCCTTCTCGACGTAGTCACACCCACCAACTTCCTCATCGCGGTGCTGGCGGCGCTGGCCGGCTACGTTGTCTTCGAGTTCCTGCGCAAGCGATTCTGATCGGGATGGAAAGTGAAGGCTCGTCAACGGTGCTCAGGATCAAGGTTGGCCGGCATGAGCCACTCGGCGTTGCGTGGGCGCCCCGGCGGCGTCACGGCCATGGCGATCTTTTTCGCGGTGGGCGCCACAGTCAGCGTGGTCACGATCGCCGCATTGCTCCTTCCCGGCGGCGTCTTCGAGCCTATCTGGCGGCTCAACCCGCGGGCGCGCACCGGCTTCGCCACGCTGGGCGCTTGGGCGCCGGTGCTGCTCGCCGCGGTTGGCCTCGGCTGCGCCGCAGCGGCACGCGGCCTCTGGTCCGGGAGGCGCTGGGGGCGCCGCGTGGCGATGGCGCTCCTCGCCGTCAACCTCGCCGGCGACGGCGCCAACGTCGTTCTCGGCATGGAGCCGCGCGCGCTAATCGGGATCCCGATCGCCTCTCTGCTGCTGCTGTTCCTGGCGACAGCACGCGTGCGGGCTTACTTCACGGAGGGTCCGCCTTGTTGAGCGGTGGCCGGTTTCCTGGGGTGGGCCGGGGGGGGGGGTGACCGCGGCCGGCCCGGGGCGCCTCTACGCTTTTGCGGAGCAGGTCGACCCCGCCGGCGGCGGACGCGGAAACCACGGCGGTGATGCGGTCGCCGGCCCGCAGCACGGTGTCACGCGACGGTACCTCCTCGCGGCCGGCGCGCTCGACCATCACCAGGAGGCAGCCGGCAGGCAGCCCGAGGTCGGCCACCCGCCTGCCGTCGAAGGGCGCGCCCGCGTCCACCTTGAGCTCGACGAGGGTGGTCTCGCCGGGCGCCTCCCGGGCTTGGCCGCGCATCAGGTCGCGCTCGAGCAGCGCCTCGTAGATGGGCCGGTCGCGCAGCACGTCGGCGAGGGCGTAGGCGGTGAAGCAGGCGACGAGCAGCGGCAGCATCAACGAATACTGCTCGGTCATCTCGAGCAGCAACACGATGCCGGTGAGCGGCGCACGCACGATGGCGGCAAAGAGGGCTGCCATGCCGACGACGGCGAAGGCGGTGTGATAGCCGGCGGTGGCCGGGAAGAGAGGCTGGCCGAGGAGGCCCACCAGCAAGCCGGCCTGGGCGCCGATGACCAGCAGCGGCGCGAAGATGCCCCCTGCCGTGCCGCAGCCGTAGCTGAGCATGGTCATGCCGAAGCGCAGCGCGAGCAGGCCGGCAAGCGCTCCCAGGGCCACCTTGCCGGCGAGGGTCTCCGCGACCAGCGGCGCGCCGCCCCCGAGCGCCGCCGGCACGAACCAGCCGGCGATGCCGATGGCGACACCCGCCAGGCCGGCGGGCAGTCCGAACGGCCACGCCGCGGTGCGCTCGAAGAGGCGCAGGCTGGCGAGCAGCGCGCGGTTGAAGGCGACCCCGAGGAGGCCGGCGAACAGCCCGAGGGCCAGAAACAGCGGCAGGCTCGACAGCGGCGGCACCGGCGGGCCGGCGACGTGAAAGACCGGCGACTGTCCCAGCAGCAGCCGCTCCACCACGTCGGCCGTCACCGAAGCGACGAAGGCGCCGGTCAAGGCGCCGGGAGCGAAGTCGCGGCGCAGCTCCTCGAGCACGAAGATGACGCCGGCGAGCGGGGCGTTGAAGGCGGCGGCGAGGCCGGCGCCGGCGCCGGCGGCGATCAGGGTGTGCCGCTCCCGCGCGTTGCCGCGCAGCCACTGGGCCACCATTTGGCCGAGGGCGCCGCCCATCTGCACGGTCGGTCCCTCGCGGCCCAGGGCGAGACCGCTGCCGATGCCCAGGGTGCCGCTGGCGAACTTGACCAACAGCACCCGCTGCCACTTCATGCCGCGCAAGCGGTGCAGCACCGCCTTGAGGTGTGGGATGCCGCTGCCGGCGGTCTCCGGCGCGAAGCGGCGGACCAGCCAGAGAGCGACGGCGGCGCCGCCGCCGCAGACGGCCGCCGCGAGCGGCAGGCCCCACCAAGCCGGCAGTGAGTGCGCGAAGCGGAAGAGGCCGTTGCGCAGCCGGTCGGCGGCGTCGAGGGTGAGCCGGAACACCGTGGCGGTGAGACCGGCGAGGATGCCGACCAGAAGGGCGCGGGGAACCACCCGGCGGCGGCGTTCCTGCCGACGGGCGAAATCGCGGAGCTCGCGGGCGACGTCGCCGGAGGTGATGCCGTTGCCGGCGGGCGCCGAGCCGGCGGCGAGCGACGAGAGACCGGGGCTTGACCGACGGCTGCGGCGCATGGGGGTCAGGGCACCGTCGGTCTCGGTTCCGCTTTTCGCTATCCGATGCTGCCGGCGTTCGAGCGGCCGCTGACCACCATGTGATCGCGGCGATTCTGCGACCAGCAGCTCTCGTGATGCTCGGTGCAGACCGGACGCTCCGAGCCATAGCTGAGGGTGCGCATCCGCTGGGCGGCGACGCCCAGCGAGGTGAGGTAGCTCTTCACCGCCTGGGCACGGCGCTCGCCGAGCGCGAGGTTGTACTCGGCGGTGCCGCGCTCGTCGCAATTGCCCTCGATCATCAGGTCGAGGTGGTCATAGGTGCGCAGCAAGCCGGCGTTGCGCTGCAGCTTGTCGCGGGCATCGCTCTTGAGCTCGCTCTTGTCGAAATCGAAGTAGACGTCCGGGCTGAAGCCCCGGCGGTGGAGCTCTCCGTTGACCACCTGCATGTCGCTCGAGAGCATCGGGTCCGCGGGCGGCTGGGCGGCGGGAGTGCGCGCCGGGCGCACCTCGGTCGCCGCGGGAGGCGCCGGGGCGGTCCGGGCCTGCGCGGCGGCCGGCACCGTCGTCGGCTTCTTCTGCGGACAGCCATAGCAGAGCATCACCAGGCAAAGCGTCACCACGGACGGCAGAGACTTGCGGATCATCCCGGTCCTCCTTCTAAGCCCTTTGGGCGCAAGGCGGCTTGCAGGGGCAGGGGAGAGACTCGCTGAGCTCCGCGCGCGCGGCGGAGCGGCGCGGCCCCGGCGGCCCGCCGTCAGGAGTCTAGCAGTTTTTCTATCGTCTTGCGATATTCGTGTCTGGCGAGCGCCCGGCAGTACAGCGCCCGGCCGTAGCCCAGGTCCGGCGCCAGCTGGCGGGCGGCCCGGCGCAGCTCCCTGGCCACGGCGGCGTGGTCTGCCATGGCCCGGGTCCATGCGGTTCGTGAGAGACTTCCAGCGGACCTATGCGTCTCCTCGCTCATCTCTTTGCCAACAATCGCACCTGGGCGGCGGCGATAACCCGCCAGGATCCAGAGTTCTTCCAGCGGCTCGCGCAGCAGCAGGCGCCTCGGTACCTGTGGATAGGCTGCTCGGACAGCCGCGTGCCGGCGAACCAGATCGTGGGTCTCATGCCAGGAGAGATGTTTGTTCATCGGAATGTGGCCAACGTGGTGGTGCACACCGACCTCAACTGTCTGTCGACGATTCAATTCGCTGTCGAGGTGCTGCGTGTGCACCACATCGTCGTCTGCGGTCACTATGGCTGCGGCGGCGTTCGCGCCGCACTGCGGGGAGAGAAGTTGGGGCTCGTTGACAACTGGCTTCAGCACGTGCGAGACGTGCGGTTGCGGCATGAGCAGCACTTGGCGACACTCCCCACCGACAAGGAGCGGCACGAGAGGCTCTGTGAGCTCAACGTCGTCGAGCAGGTGTGCAACGTAGGCCGGACGACGATCGTGCGAGGTGCCTGGCAGCGCGGTCAGGAGCTGGCGGTGCACGGCTGGATCTATGACATCCGTGACGGGCTGCTGCGCGACCTCAACGTCTGTGTGACCGGCGAGGGCGAGTTGGCGGGCGTCACGACTCAGATGCTGGGTGTCGTTGCGGGTCCTGTATCGAGTTGACCCCTGGTCGCGCTCGAGGCCTGACCCACACGCGAGCAGATCCCGCGCGCCGCTGCGCGGCCCGCGCGCGCGACAGGGTATTCTCCCGTGCCAGCACGCCAGCCCGGCGGGGCATCTGACCAGCCCGCTGCGCCGTATCAGCTAGTGGCGCGCGCGATGCACCGGGCGCGGGTGCCCGCACAGGCAAGGAGATGGCATGCCGGCGACGCCAGCCACGGTAAGGATCGATCCTTCGACGCTCGGTTGCGGCATGGGCCTCTTAGCCCGCAGGCGGTCGCGCCGCCGACCGCTCCCTGAGGCCGGCGCGGGCGCCCCGCCCCGCCGACCCCTCCCCGTCGCGCGGATGGCGGCGGATGACGCCCAATGACGGCGGGCGGTGGCGCAGCCTGCCGCATCGACGCGCGCTGCAGAAGCCATTGATCGCGGCCACACCGCCCACGTTGCCCGCTCGCCTCGACCGGCTCCACTGGAGCCGCTTCCACACCCGCGTTGCCGCCGTGCTCGGCATCGGCTGGCTACTTGACGCCTTCGAGGTCAACGTCGTCGGCAGCGTCATCGGAGTCATCGCCAAGATCTTCCATCTGTCGGCCAGCGAGGCGTCCTGGGTGCTGAGCATCTGGCTCATCGGGATCATGGTGGGCGCCCTGGTCTTCGGCTACCTGGCCGACCGGTTCGGGCGCAAGCGGCTGTTCATCGCGACCCTGCTGCTCTACTCCGTCTGCACGGTAGTCACGGCGCTGTCGACCAGCTATGCGTTCTTGATGGCCTTCCGCTTCCTCACCGCGATCGGCGTCGGCGCGGAGTACACGGCGATCAACTCGGCGATCAGCGAGCTGATCCCGCCGCGCCATCGCGGCAAGGTCAACTCCCTGGTGATGACGTTCTGGCCCGTCGGCGCGATGGTCGCCGCCCTGGTGAACCTCTATTTCATCAACGCCCTCGCGGCCGACGTAGGGTGGCGGGTGGGCTTTGCGGTCGGCGGCGTCGGAGCGCTGTGCATCGTGTGGATGCGGCGGAGCCTGCCCGAGTCGCCGCGGTGGCTGCTGGCCAAGGGGCGGGAGCCGGAGGCCGCGCGGGTGGTCGCGGAGATCGAGGCCGAGGCCGGGCAGCCCGGCGCCGGCCCGGCGCGCGCCGCCGACGGCGCGGCGCCGAGGGCCGGAGCACAGGCGCCCGGGCCGCCGCTGCGGCGGCCGGCCGCGACGCCGTCGTTCCTGGCCCAGGTCGTGGAGCTGGTGCGCCGCTATCCGGGCCGCACCACGCTGGGCTGCCTGCTGGATCTGTCGGAGGCCTTCGGCTATTACGGGATGTTCGCGTTCCTGCCGCTGGTCGTGCTGCCGGCGGTGCACATCCCCGATACTCGGATTCCCTGGTTTTTCTTCCTCGGCAACGTCGGCGCGCTGGCGGGCGGGCTGGCCGGCGCGCTGGCGATCGACCGGCTGGGGCGGCGGGTCACGGTGCCGATGTTCTACGTGCTCGCCGCGGCGGGCGCCGTGCTCATGGCGCCGGCGGCGCAGACCCACCGCGGGTCGTGGGTCCTCACCGCGTTCATGGCCGCCAACTTCTTCGGCACGGGCGCGTGGACGACCGCGTATCCCACCTTCACCGAGATCTTCCCCACCCGGCTGCGCTCCACCGGCGTCGGGCTGTCGGTCGCGGTCGGCCGCATCGGCGCCGCGGCCAGCGCGCCGCTGCTGGTGTGGATCGGCAAGGGGCCGCTGGGCATCACCGGCGGCTTTGCGGCCCTGGCGCTGCTGTGGCTCGTCGGCGCGGCGGCCATGCTCCCCTGGGCGGTCAAGGGGGTCGAGGGCGCCGGCACCTCGCTGGAAGGGATGATGGGCGCCGCGGAGCCGACTGCAACCCTCCCCTGAGAGCTGAAACACGGACGCACTGCCGCCCGGGCCATGGCTCTTGCGGGCGAAGGCCCGGGCTGTCCCAGGCACCAGACTCCTCTTGCCGTGGCGGTCAGTGACCAGAAGGGGTGCCGGCGGCGCGGGTCTGAGGCGTTCGAGTGCTCAGGTCGGATGGATCCGGCGCAACTCGATCCGGCCTCCATACCTCAGGAAGGGACAGCTCCTGGCGATGCCCAATGCCTCCTGGTCGCTCGACGCGGCGATGACGAAGAAGCCGTCAGGCGCATCCTGCAAGTCCGTCGCGGACATCCCGGCGACTCGGGAGGACTTGAGGAGCCAGCCGTCCATGTCGAGCTTCTCGCCAACGACGAAGTGCCGGACGCCGAGCTGGCGCCGAGCCCACGCGGCGGTCTCGGCAGTCATGCGGGCTTCCGGCAATCGCTCCCGATTGAAATCGGCGCCTGGGCGCAGCATCAGGAGATAGCTCGGCACGGCCAGCGGTTGGCCACGGTGGCCCCCCTGCCGGCCCAGCAAGAAACCGGCGAGAAGCAGCGCCAGGCTGGCCGCAACGGCCCCGCCGAGCCGCCAAGGGTTGGGCCGTGGGCGCGCCGCCGCCAGCCAGCCCCTCTCGCGGAGCGCGGCCACTACGCGAGCTTCGAGACCCTTGGGAGGGACCAGCTCCCGGGGCAGGCGTGCCAGCTCCCGTTGCAGCCGCTCATCAGGACCGTTGTCGTCTTCAGTGCTCATCGGTGAGGACTCCCACGCGGCCGTTCATGGCTTGCCGCCGGCCCAGTAGGCGCGCAGGGCGCGGCGCGCGCGCGACAGCTGACTCTTCGACGTGCCAGCGTCGATTCCCAGCTGGCCGCCGATCTCTTGGTGGGTCAGACCCTCCACATCGTGGAGGATGAAGATTTCACGATAGCCGTCAGGTAGCTCCCGGATGGCGCGCTCGAGATCGATCCTCTCCGGACCTTGGCTCGGAGGGCTCCCCGGATCGGCCGCCGGGTTCCCGGCGCTCGCCGCATCTCGGCTCGCGGAGCGGAGAACCTCGCGACAGCAGTTGACGGCGATGCCGAGAAGCCAGGTGCGCAGGCTCGATCGCCACGAGAAACTGCCGAGCGCGCTCGCGGCGCGTACCCAGGTCTCCTGCACCACGTCCTCGGCGTGGCGCCCGGCGCGCCCGAGGAGGCGCAGCACGAGAAGGTACATTGCCGGCGTGTGGCGCTGGAACAGCGCGCGAAATGCCGCCTGGTCGCGATCGGCAAGGAAGGCCGCTACGAGTGATCTGTCATCTCGCGTCGTCAGATGGGCTCCTGCCGGTGATGAGTGGCGCGCTGGCGGTCGAGGGTTGCATGTACCGCTTCACCGGCAGCAATCAGCCGGAAGCGATCCGCCACCGGAAGGCGACTCGCCCGGGCCCCGGCGCTGGCTCACCGCCGTGCAACCCTTCGCCGGTTCGCGGCCACTCACTCGACGATGACGCACCAATCATGACCTCGGAGGTGACCGATGCACCCAGCTCGAGCAGCTTCACTTGCGATCGCCTTGACTTGCGTTTCGCCGGCGGGCCAGCTCCTTGCGCGCAGCTCTGTGGATCTCTCGACGGTGCGCCACGTCGACAGCACGACACCGCGGGATGTCCAGATAGCGCTGGCCCTCGCCGCGGGGCCTCCCGTCAGCCAGGGAGCGGCGGTGTACATCCTGGGTGCCACGGGCTATGTCAAGGCTCGCGAAGGCACGAACGGATTTACCTGCCTCGTCGAACGGCTGCGGGCGGACTCGATCGCGCCGACATGTTTCGACGCCGAGGGTAGCGCCACGACGCTGAAGGCGCTCCTTTTCAGGGAGGAGCAGCGGGCGCTCGGAAAAGACGATGGGCGCATCGCGTCGGAGATCGAAGAGGGTTACAAAACGGGCCGGTTCCTGGCGCCGCGAAAGGCAGGAATCGCCTACATGCTGTCAGACTATAACTACCTTTTCGATCCCGAGTCAAACCGTATCTTCCATTTCCCGGGTCACGTGATGTTCTACGCTCCTTATCTGACCGCCAAGGACGTCGGTACCGGTCCAGGCGCGCCCGATCTCACCTATCCCGGCCGGCCGGACAACTTGATGGTGGTGATCCCCGCCCGGCCGCACGAGCATCGGCCATGATCAGGCACTGAGCCGAGCCATGCCACGTCAGTCGAAGACCACCGCCCGGTACCGCTTCACCCGCGTCGAGGACGAACGCCTCGCGGCGTCGAACGCCGCGCCCCTGGCCGTCCAGCGCGGGCACCGGCCGGGGCCGTTCCTCGTCCTCCGCGTCCGGGGCCGCGCCATCATCGTCGACGAAGCCAGTATCGAGCGGATCGACGGCGCCGCCAACTACGTCAGGTTTCACGTCGGGATGGAAAAGCACCGCGTGCGTGGAACGCTGAAAGACCTCGAGAAGATCCTGCCCCCGCAGTTCGTGCGGTCGCACCGCTCCACGATCATCAACGCCGCCGCCGTCCACGAGTTCGTTCGCACTCCCTTCGGGGACCTCATCGCCGTGCTCCGCAGCGGCGCTCGCCTGACGGTCGGCCGGACGTTTCGCCGCAGCGTGGAAGCGGCCTTCGCCGTCAGGCTGTAGACGCACCTCCGGCGGCAGCCGGCTCTCGCCGCCTGGTCGTGGCCCTCGTGGCCCGGGCGGGCTTGTCTCGGCAGGAGGTTTCATCTAGTCTCGGCTACATGGAATTGGAGCCGGACATGAAAACTCCCGTCCCGGTGGAACCTGCCTCTGCATTCATCGACGAGAAGATCAAGGAGCTCGGGGACTGGCGCGGGAAGGCGCTCGCGAGAGTGCGCGCAATCATCCACGCGGCAGACCCTGAGATCGTCGAAGAGTGGAAGTGGATGGGGACTCCCGTCTGGTCCCACGGCGGCATCGTCTGCACGGGAGAGACGTACAAGAAGGTCGTCAAGATGACATTTGCCAAGGGAGCTGCGTTGAAGGACCCTTCACGTCTATTCAACTCCAGCCTCGACGGGAATACCAGGCGCGCCATCGACATCCACGAAGGCGACGAGGTCGATGAGGCGGCGTTGAAGGATCTCATCCGCGCTGCAGTGGCGCTCAATCTCGCGGGCAAGAGCACGCCGAAGCCCAGGCGAGCGAGCAGCAAGCGGGCCGACTAGCTTCATCGCAGGTCCCGGCAAGGCGCAGAGATCGCCATGACTGACGAGACAATTCCGCTCGCCGCGACGCCGCCGCCGCCACGAGCCGAGGCGATGTTCCCGGTGCTGACGGCGGCTCAGCTCGCACGCTTCGCTGCACACGGGACGCGGCGCCCCATCGCCCGCGGCGATCTGCTGTTCGAGGCGGGCGAGGCGAGCGCGCACTTCTTCGTGATCACCGCGGGCGAGGTGGAGCTCGTCCGGCCGGCCGGCGTCACCGAGACGCGGGTGGCGGCGCTCCGGGCCGGCCAGTTCACCGGCGAGGTCTACCTGCTCTCCGGCCGCAGGACGCTCATCCGCGCGCGGGTGACCGAGCCTGGGGAAGTGATCGAGCTCGATCGCGAGCGGCTGCTGGCGCTCGTGCAGGTCGACTCGGAGCTGAGCGAGGTCCTGATGCGGGCCTTCATCCTCCGCCGCGCGGAGCTCATCGCGAAGGGGCTCGGAGACGTCGTGCTGGTCGGCTCGGATCACTGTTCCGGCACGCTGCGGGTCCGCGAGTTCTTGATCCGCAACGGCCACCCGCACACCTACATCGATGTCGACCGGGACGAGAGCGTCCAGGAGCTGCTGGACCACTTTCACGTCCAGGCCGCCGACGTGCCCGTCGTCATCTGCCGCGGCGAGGTGGTGCTGCGCAACCCCACCAACGCCCAGATCGCCGAGTGCCTCGGCCTCAACGACGCCATCGACGGGACCCACGTCCGTGACCTGGTCATCGTCGGCGCCGGGCCCTCCGGGCTCGCGGCAGCGGTCTACGCAGCCTCGGAAGGGCTCGACGTGCTGGTGCTGGAGTCGACCAGCCCTGGCGGCCAGGCCGCCGCGAGCTCGATGATCGAGAACTATCTGGGCTTCCCCAACGGCATCTCGGGCCAGGAGCTGGCGGCTCGTGCCTACAACCAGTCGCAGAAGTTCGGGGCGCAGGTGGCCGTCGCCCGTGTCGCCGCACGCCTCCACTGCAGCCGCAAGCCCTACACCCTGGAGGTCGATGACGACAGCCGTATCCCCGGACGCACGGTGATCATCGCCACCGGGGTCGAGTACCGACGGCTCTCCATCGACAACGTCTCGCGGTTCGCGGGCGCCGGGGTCTACCACGGCGCGACGTTCATGGAGGCGCAGCTGTGCCGCGACGAGGAGGTGGCCGTCGTGGGCGGGGGCAACTCCGCCGGCCAGGCGGCGGTGTTCCTTGCCCAGACCGCCAAGCACGTTCATCTGTTGGTGCGGTCGGGGGGACTCGCCGACAGCATGTCGCGTTACCTCGTACGCCGCATCGAGGGGAGCCCCGCCATCACCTTGCACTTGCGGTCAGAGATCGTGGCCCTCGAGGGCGATCGCCACCTCGAGCGCGTGCGCTGGCGCGACTCGCAGTGCCAGGCCGTCGAGACCCGCGACATCCGGCACGTCTTCGTCATGACCGGCGCCGTCCCCAGCACGGCGTGGCTGGCGGGCTGCTTGGCTCTCGACGCGAAGGGGTTCATCAAGACGGGGCCGGCGCTGTCGCCGGAAGACCTCGCCGCCGCGAGCTGGCCGCTCGCGCGCGGTCCGTACCTGCTGGAGACCAGCCTGCCCGGGGTGTTTGCGGTGGGCGACGTGCGCGCGGGCAACATCAAGCGGGTGGCGTCGGCCGTCGGCGAGGGCGCGATCGCGGTCGCCCTCGTGCACCAGGTGCTCCACGAGTGACACGAGCCTGCTCGCGCGGGACCGGCCGGGAGGAGCCCGGCCGGTCCTGGGAGGCGCCGGAGCGCTAGAGCGAGTTGAGGAAGGTGATGATCTGGTTCTTCTGGTTGGTGCTGAGATAGATGTAGTTCTCGATGACCGCCTCGGCCTGGTTGGTGTGGCGCAGGATGGCGTCGTTGCGCAGGATGTTCTCGCCGTCGTGCATCAGGCGGTTGCGCGTGCGCATGCCCCATAGCGGCGCGGTGCGCATCAGGGTCAGCGTGCCGATGCCGCCGTTCTGGACGATGAAGTCGCCCGTCCCCACGTCGTGCAGCATGAAGTCGCCGTACGGGTGGATGTTCATGCTGCCCAGCGCCGCCGGGACGATGAACTGGCCGCCGTTGAACGAGGTGCCCGTCGGCGCCGTGGTCAGCGTCGGCACGTGACAGATGTTGCAGCCGATCTGGCTGAAGAGCGTCGCGCCGGCCTTGGCGTCCGAGGTCGCCGCCAGCACCGTGTCGCGCGGCGGCACCTTGAGCGAGCGCATGAAGCGGGTGAAGGAGCCGACGTCGGCGCCGAAGGGGTCTGACTGGGTGGCCGGGTCCTGGATCGCCGGGACGCCGTTCTGGGTGTTGAGATAGGTGACGCTGGTGCCGTTGGAGGTGTTCTCGGTGGGGTTGAGCGGGTTGGTGATCCCCATCTCGTTGAGGTAGGCGTCCGACGAGAAGGAGAGCAGGCTCGCGTGCTGGTTCTTCCAGCCGAAGCGGCCGATCCGCGTCACGCCGGAGGCCTCGAGCACCGGCACCCTGATGATGGTGCCGCGCATGGAGGAAGGCTGCGACGCTTGGACCGAGGTGAAGGCGCTGTCCGGCAGCGCCTCGACGAAGCCGTCGCCGGCGGTGTTCAGGCTGGTGCGGAAGGTCGCCACGTTGTCGGTGCCCAGGGCGCGCACCTGGATCGAGGGATCGATGGCGCGCGAGAAGATCAGCGAGCCACCGGGATGGGGGGTGAAGGTATTGCCGTCGAACGTGCCCGCACGCAGCTCGGTCACCTGGCTGATCGTGCCGCTCACCGGGTTCTGATGGCACTCCCGGCAGGACTGCGCGTTGTAGTTCGGACCCAGGCCATCGGAGATCTGCTCGATCTCGTCGAACTTCGCGCGGTCGGCGTCCATGTTCGCCTGCGCCTCGAAGCCGTTGGTCAGGTTGTCGAAGCCGGCCGGCGCCTCGCTGGTGACCGCGTACACGACCGGGACGGCCAGCAGGACCGAGAGCGCGAGCCCGCGCGCCACCAGACGTTTTCTTGTCGACTGCTGCTTCGCCATGTTCGCTCCCCTCCTTTGGGTAGGGGTGAGCCTTCGCCACGGAACGGCGAGCCTCGGCCCTGACCGGCGCAGGCGGCTCCTCTCCCGAACCGCGGGACGGCAGACCCCTCCCAGCCTGCCGAGCGTGCCCGCGGCGGGAGCTTGCGCCGAAAGGGAGGCCCTCGTGCCGCCGGGCCGCGCCCTACGCGCGGCCTGAGCTGTAACGTTCTATGCGACAGGTCACCCTAACAATCCAGGTGCCGGAAGTCGGGAAAAGTGCGCCGCCACCGCCGCGGATGGCCGCGGGATGGCCGCGGGATCGCCGCGGGATCGTCGCCGCGGCTAGCGCGGGACGTTGGCGCCGGACGCGTGGTCGCGCTCGAGCTGCACGCCCTCGCTGGCGAGGTCGACCTTGACGATGTCCGGGCGGAAGAAGAGCGCCAGCGTCCAGTCGGCGACGATGCGCACGCGCCGGCTGAAGCGGGGCATCTGGAAGAGGTAGTAGGTGCGGCGCGCCCACCAGGCCAGGAAGCCGCGCAGCGGCAGCCCGAGCACCGAGCCCAGTCCCCGCGCATGGCCGAGCGAGGCCATGATCCCGAGGGTCTCGTAGACGAAGGGCCGCGGCGGCCTGCCGTCGAGGACCGCGGCGAGGTTGCGGGCCAGCTGCCTGGCCTCGCGGATGGCGTGCTGCGCCAGGTAGGGATAGGGGTGCCCGGCCGGGTCCGGGATCCGCGCGCAGTCGCCCAGCGCCCAGACCTCGGGGCGCTCCTGGCAGCGCATCGCGCCGTCCACCAGCAGGTGTCCGTGGCGGTCCTTCGGCAGCGGCAGCCCGGCGGTCAGCGGGTGCGGCGCGATGCCGGCGGCCAGCACGATCGTCCCGGCCTCGAGGGTCTCGCCGTCGAGGTGGACCTTGCCCGGCTCGATGGCGCGCACCGGGGCCGCGGTGCGGATCTCCGCCCCCTGCCGGGCGCCGAGCACCCTGGCGGCGTAGCGGGCGATCGGCTCGGCGACCTCGGGCAGGATGCGCTCGGTGGCCTGCAGGAGGTGGCAGCGGATCTCGCCGCGCCGCAGCCGCGGGTAGTAGCGCACGATCTCGTCGGCGAAGGCGGTCATCTCGCCGAACAGCTCCACCCCGACCAGGCCGCCGCCCACCACCACGAAGCGGAGCAGGCGGCGCTTGCGCTCGGGATCGAGCTCGACGTCGGCGCGCTCGAAGCGCTCGATCATGTGGTCCCGCAGCAGCATGGCGTCCGCCAGGGTCTTGAAGGTGAAGGCCGCCGCCGACCCCGGGATCAGGTCGAGGTTGGTGTGCGCGCCGAGGGCCAGGACGAGCTGATCGTAGGGCAGCTCGAAGCCGGCGCCTTCCGCCGGCGCCGCCAGGACGATGCGGCGTTCGAGGTCGATCGCCCGCACGGTCGCCTCGACGAAGCGCGCCCGGCGCAGGAAGTCCCGCACCGGCAGGGAGCAGTGCCGCAGCTCGAGCGTGCCCGAGAAGGCCTCGAACAGCAGCGGCGTCATCAGGAAGAAGTTGTCGCGGCAGACCAGCACCACCTCGACGTCGGGGCGCCGCGCGCAGCAGCGCTCGAGGTGGCGGGCGGTCCAGATGCCGCCGAACCCGCCGCCGAGCACGACGATGCGCGTCAACGCCCTCGCCTCAACCGGCCCTCGGTGCTGCTAGCCGGTCTTCTTCTCGCCTGGCGGCTGGTGTGGCGGCGGCGGGTGAGGCGCGCCGGTCGACCTGGTCTGGCCGTGGCTGTGGCTGCCGGTGGCGCCTGGGCTGGTGCTCGAGAGGCCTCCGGTGCCGGTGGTGTGATAGCGCCCGGTCCCGGTCGCGGCGCTCGAGGCGCCCGTGCTGCCCGTGGTGCGACGGTGCCCGCCGCCGCCGCTGGTGCTCGAGGTCCCCGCGGTGCCCGTAGTGCCCGTGCCGCGACGATAGTGGCCGGTCCCGGTGGCGGTGCTCGAGGTGCCCGTGGTCCCTGTCGTGCGACGACGCCCGGTCCCGGTGGTCGTGCTCATGGTACCCGTCGTGCCCGTCGTGCGGTGACGCCCGGTGCCGGTGGCCGTGCTCGAGATGCCCGTCGTGCCGGTGGTGCGATGGAGTCCGCCTCCGGTGGCCGTGCTCGAGATGCCCGTGGTGCCGCGGCCGCCCGCCTGGGTCTGGCCCGCGCCGATGGTGCTGCGGCCCAGGGGGTTGCTCGCCGAGCGGTTGGTGAAGGACTCGGCCTTGGTCACCCGCGCCGCCCTGGCGATCACCGGTGGCTGGTAGAGGCCGACCTGTTGCGCCGTGCTGACGCGCGGCACGGGACGCCCGGTGACCTGCTGGATGCGCTGCGCGCTGACGCCGTTGTTGACGACCCGGTTGTTGACCACGGTGTAGTTGGTGATGTTGGTGGTGTTCCTGATGATCGTCACGTTCCGCTCGGGCGCGACGATGACCGTGGAGAGGCGCGGCTCCAGGATGGCGCGTTCGCTCACGAAGGAGTAGTACGCGGGAGAGATGGCCACGTTCAGGTCGACGCCGCCGAGGACCACCCCGACGCCGAAGCTGAAGCCGACCGCCGGCGGCAGCGCCGCCCAGCCGACATAGCCGCCGCCGTTCCGCCAGGCCACCCACGCCGGCGCCCAGACCGTTCCCGGCACCCAGCCCCAGCCGCCGTCGGCGTAGAACCAGCGGCCGTAGTGGAACGGCGCCCAGCCCCAGGACTCGTCGGCGACCCAGGCCCACCCCTGGTCGGTGTAGACCCAGTGCCCGGTGGTATAGGGCCGCCACCCGGCGGCGACGTAGGGCACCCAGACCTGGCCGTAGCCGTCGCGATCCACCCAGCGGCCGTACGGCGAGAGCTGCTGATGGAAGTAGCTGATGCTCGCCGTCCCGGGATCGCCGCCGGCGTCGTTGTCCGCGGCCGGCGGGCAGGGGCAGGGGCAATCGGACGACTGGGAGCGGGCCGCACCGGTCACGAGACCGGCAGAGACCAGCAGCAAGGCGACGATTCTCACGGTTCTCATGGCGGTGCCCCCAAGGTCGAAGGAGTGCAGAGCTGCGCGGCCTAAGCAGACCGAACCGGGCCGCCAAAGTCAAGAGGGCAGCGGCTCCCACTCGGGCGGGTAGAGCACCTGCTCGAGCACCAGGCCGTGGGGCGGGGCGGTCGCTCCCGCCGCGCCTCGCGCCGCCCCGCCGAGGAGCGCCGCGACGTCCTCGGGCAGCCGCCGCCCGAGCCCCACCTCGAGCAGCGTGCCGACCATCGCCCGCACCATGCCGCGCAGGAAGCCGTCTCCCACCACCCGAAAGCGGAGCTCGGCGCCGGCATCTCGGGCGGCGCCGAGCTCTCGGGCGGCGCCGACCTCTCGGGCCTCGCCGGCCTCGCCAATCTCCTCGATGGCGGCCGAGGCGACGGTGCGGAACGGCTGGGTGTGGGAGCCGCCGGCCAGGGCGAAGGCCGAGAAATCGTGGCGGCCGACGAGGGCCGACGCCGCCGCCGCCATCGCCGCCGCATCGATGCGCGCCGGCACCCGCAAGACGTAGGGGGCGTCGAGCGGCGACAGCACCGCGGCGCGGCTCAGCCGGTAGCAGTACTCCTTGCCGCGGGCCGCGCGGCGGGCGTGAAAGCCGGCCGCCATGCGGTCGGCGGCGAGCACGCGGACGTCGTCCGGCAGCAGGTGGTTGGTGCCATGCACCAGGCCGCGCAAGGGCCAATCCGCCACGGCCGCCGCCGGCTCGAGGTGAGCCGCCTGGCCGCGGGCATGCACGCCGGCGTCGGTGCGGCTGGCCCCCACCGCCCGCACCGGCGACCCGAGCAGCCGCCCGAGCGCCTCCTCGAGCACCTCCTGCACCGCCAGCGCGTTGGCCTGGCGCTGCCATCCCGCATAGGCGGCGCCGCGGTAGGACACGATCAGACGGACGACCATCGTCGCCCCGTCGCCAGCAGGATCCAGAACGGTACCCAGATCGCGGCGAAGACCCACGGCATCAGCGGCACGCCGCCGCGTTGCGCGAGGTAGCTCAACAGGATGAGCGCCGAGAGCGCTCGCCAGGCGGTGTGCCGGTACAGGGCGGCCCAGGGCAGCACCCAGATCACGTACCAGGGGTAGACAGTCGCCGAGAGCAGCAACACCGCGCCCAGCAACCGACCGGTCGCGGCGGCCGGCCCGAGGGACCGGCCGGCCTCGCCCGCCCCCCGCCGCGTCACCGAGGCGATCACCACGGCGAGAAGGGCGAGACCGAGCAGCGCCTTGGCCAGGAGCTGCGGGTAGAGGAAGTGGTAGAGCGGGTTCCAGCGCGTGTACTCGCCCGTCAGCCGCTTCGCGGCGTCGAGCAGGCGCGCCAGCCACGCGGCGGCGCCGGCCCGGTCGAGCAGGCGCCAGAGCGGCTCGAACAAAGGCCCGTCGAACTCCCACGAGACGGCATAGGTCAGCAGCCCCGGGGGCACGCCGCCGGTCGCCGCCAGCACCGGCAGGCCGGCCGCCGCCAGCAACCCGCCCGCCACTGCCAGCATGCGGGCCGGATGGCCGCTCTGGCGGCTCCACATCGGCAGCGCCGCGACGGGCGCCACCTTTGCAAGGACTCCGGTCGCGGCCAAGACGCCGGCCATGGCCCAGGCCGGGGAACCGGAGCTCCCGGCCCCCCTTCCCTCGCTTGGGGCGAGGGTCCGCAGTCCTCCGCCGCCGCCCTCTGGGCTTGGACCCCCGCCCAAAGCGAGGGAAGGGGGGCTGGGAGCTCCGGTTCCCCGGCCTGGGCGCACCAGGCAGAGGACGGTGGCCAGGCAGGCCGCCACGCCGAGAGCGTCGACGTGGGCCATGCCGGAGAGCTCGATGGCAACCAGCGGGTTCCAGGCGTACCATACGGTCCGCGCCAGGGGGAGCCCGAGCCGGCGGGCGAGCGCCAGCAGCAGCGCGCAGCCGGCCAGGTCGGCGGCGGTGGCCATGGCTTTCCAGGCCAGGATTGGATTGGGCAGCCTAGCCGCTATACTGAAGGCCGCGATCGCAAGCGGCGGATAGACCGTCTCCACCCCCCGGTGGGGCAGGCGGCGCCAAACTTCGTCGCGCAGGAAGGTGAGCTTCTCGGCCGCGGGCGGCAGAGCATAGGGGTTGAGGCCCGCCGCCGCCACCTTCCCATCCCATAGGTAGCGCAGCGCGTCGTCGGACAGCGTCAAAGGCAGCGGCAGCAAGGGCAGCCGCAGGAGGAAGGCTCCGGCGAGGATGGCGCGGGACATGTCACGGGCAGAGGTGCGCGGCGACTCGAGCCGCCGTGCCATCCAGGCGAGCCAGCCGAATGCCGCGCCCAGCAGGGCGAGTGCGAGGACGAGATGATGAGCCAGGTCAGAGGTGATCGACAGCGCGACGTTGACGGCCAGCAGCGGCAAGACCGCCGCCGCCCAACGCAGCGATCGGGAGCCGCGGGCGCCGCCGGAGCGGCCGGAGCCGCCCGAGCCGCCAGGCTCGGCGGGGCCTACCGGCCGTGCGCTGCGGCCGCCGGGGAGCGCCCCCGATGATTCCGGCGGGCTGGGCGAGCTCGGCGGCGGCGGCCCTGGGGCCGGCGGTGCTGACACTCTATTACCTCATTCTGGCGGTACTCGCCTTCTTCGGCGTCCATCGCCTGTGGATGGTCCTGCTGTACCTGAAGACCCGCCGGCACACCCCGGTGCGCCCGCCCGATCCGCAGCTCTGGCCGCTGGTCACGGTGCAGCTGCCACTGTACAACGAGATGTACGTCGCGGCCCGCCTGATCGACGCGGTCTGCAGCCTCGACTACCCGCGCGACCGGCTCGAGATCCAGGTGCTCGACGACTCGACCGACGAGACGACCGCGATCGTCCGGCGGCTGGTCGCCGAGCACCGCGCCCAGGGCATCGACATCCAGCTGGTGCACCGCGACGACCGCCGCGGCTTCAAGGCCGGAGCCCTGGCCGCGGGGCTCGAGCAGGCGCGCGGCGAGCTGCTGGCGGTGTTCGACGCCGACTTCGTGCCGCAGCCCGAGTTCCTGCGCCAGGCGGTGCCGCACTTCGCCGACCCCGGCATCGGGCTGGTGCAGGGGCGATGGATGCACATCAACCGCTCCTACTCGCTGCTCACCCAGGTGCAGTCGATCTTCCTCGACGGCCATTTCATGATCGAGCACATCGCGCGGAACCGCAGCAACTGCTTCTTCAACTTCAACGGCACCGCCGGCGTCTGGCGGCGCGCGGCGATCGTCGGCGGCGGCGGCTGGGAGCACGACACCCTGACCGAGGACCTCGACCTCTCCTACCGCGCGCAGCTCATCGGCTGGCGGTTCCTCTACCTGCCCGAGCTGGCGGTGCCTTCCGAGCTGCCGGTCGACGTCAACGGCTTCAAGACCCAGCAGTACCGCTGGGCGAAGGGCGCGATCCAGACCGGCCGCAAGCTCATCGGCCGCGTGCTGCGGGCTCCCCTGCCGGCGCGGGTCAAGTTCGAGGCCCTCGTCCATCTCACCAACAACATCAGCTATCCCTTGATGCTGCTGCTGTCGCTGCTCATCTTCCCGGCCATGCTGCTGCGGCGCGGCACCTCGATGCGCATGCTGATGCTCGTCGACCTGCCCTTCTTCCTCTCCGCCACCGCCTCGGTGCTGGTCTTCTACCTGATGAGCCAGGTCGCCGGCGGCAGCGGCTGGCGGCGGCAGCTGCGCTACCTGCCGGCCCTGATGGGCCTGGGCATCGGCCTGTCGGTGGTGAACTCCCATGCCGTGCTCTCCGGGCTGGTGCGGCGCGGCGGCACCTTCCACCGCACCCCGAAGTACCGCATCGAGAGCAGCGGCCAGGAGTGGCGCGGCAAGCGCTACCGCGCCGGCGTCAGCTCCTCGTTCGCGGTCGAGGCGGTGCTCGCCGCCTACTTCACGCTGTGCACGGCTTTCGCGCTGGTCGGCGGGATGTGGCTGTCGGTGCCGTTCCTGCTGCTGTTCGTGCAAGGCTACGGCTACATGGCGCTGCTGTCCGTGGCGCCGGCGCTGGACGGCCTGCGCCTCGCCCGCGCGGGTGCCGGCGCGGGCTGGCAAGCCGACGGCTGACGCGGCAGGCGGGTGCCGGGCGCCGGTAGTGTCCCGGCTGGATTCGCCTTGCCTCCCTCGCTCCGTTTGGGCGAGGGTCCGCAGTCCTACGCCGCCGCCCTCCAGGCTTGGACCCTCGCCCAAACGGCGCGAGGGAGGCAAGGCGAATCCAGCAATCTAGGACACTACCGGGTTCCCGAGGGTGCCGGATGGCGGAGGATGACGGAGCTGCGGCTACAATTGCGAAGATGTTCGTCGAGCGCGCCAGATCCCCGATCGTCAACCTGCGGCCGGCGTCGCCGCGCGACGCGGAGCTGCTGCGGCAGTGGCGGGCCGAGACCAGCGTCAGGCGCTTCCAGCCGCTGAACGACCTGCCCACCTCGCAGCTGCGGGCGGACGTGGCGAGCCAGCGGATCGCCGAGCTGTACCGCGGCCAGGGCGACAAGTTCCAGTGGATCATCCAGGTGGACGGCCAGCCGGCCGGCTGGATCACGCTGGTGGTCAGCAACTGGGAGCACGGCCTGGCCGAGGTCGGCTACGCCCTGTCGACCGCCTACCAGTCCCGCGGCCTGATGACCGAGGCGCTCGGCCTGTTGCTCGCGGACCTGTTCACCAACACCAATCTCGAGCGCGTCGAGGCCCGCTGCGCGATCGACAACGACGCCTCGCGGCGGGTGCTCGAGAAGAACGGCTTCCAGCGCGAAGGGCACCTGCGCGGCTATTTCAAGCTGCGGGGCCGCCGCATCGACAACTACCTCTTCGCCCTCTTGCGCGAGGACTACGATCGACGCCGGCTGTAACCCGGCAGGGGCTGCCGGCTGCCGGGGCTCACTTCAGGCCTACAGCATCTCGAGGTTCGCGAAGCGGGCGATCAGCTTGCGCTTGCCGGTCTTGTCGAAGAAGACCGTGATCTTGGCGTCCTCGCCCTGCCCCTCGAGCTCGAGCACGACGCCGTGGCCGAGGGTCGGGTGCCGCACCCGGCTGCCGCGGCGCACCGGGCGGCGCAGCGCGCCGGGCTCGCCGGCGGCCTCGGGGTCCGGGATCAGGCTGCGCTGGGCGGGCTGTCCCCGCCCCCTCACCGGCAGCCGGTCCACCGGGCCGCCATGGGAGGGCACCGAGGGCACCGAGGGCACCGAGGGCGCCTCGCCGTCCTCGCCTTGCCGCCGCTGGGGGCGGCCGCCGTCCTGCCTGCCGCCGAAGTACGAGTAGATCCCCTGGGTCCGCGCGTCGAGGCGGGGGGCATCGAACAGCGCCGGGCTCTGGCTGACCTCGAGCAGCTCGCCGGGCAGCTCGGCCAGGAAGGGCGATTGCGCCTGGTCCTGGTAGCGGCCGGCGATGCGCCGCCGCCGGCAGCAGGTCAGGTAGAGGCGCTCGCGCGCCCGCGTCATCCCGACGTAGAGCAGGCGCCGCTCCTCCTCGACGTCCTCGGGCGCACCCTGCGAGTTGAAGTGAGGGAGGAGGCCGTTCTCGAGACCGGCCACCACCACCGCCCGGAACTCGAGCCCCTTGGCGCTGTGCAAGGTCATCAGCGACACGCCGCGCTCGGCTTGCCAGGTGTCGAGGTCGCTGACCAGCGCCACGTGGTCGAGGAACGCGGTCAGCAGGTCGAGGTCGCCGCGGTTGTAGCTCGCGGCCTCGGTGAACTGCTGCGCCGCCGACAGCAGCTCGCGGATGTTCTCGAGCCGGGCCTGGTCCTCGGGATCGTCCTGGCGGTAGAGATCGGCGTAGGCGGTGGCGGCGAGCAGCCGGTCGAGCAAGGCGGGGAGCGGCAGCTCGTCGGCCGCCTGCTGCAGGCCGACCACGAGGTCGCGGAAGCGGCGCACGGCCGACGCGCTGCGCGCCGGCAGCGCTCCCAGCTGGTCGAGGGCGATCACGTCCCAGAGCGGCTGCCCGAGGTGCAGCGCCTGCTCGCGCAGCATCTCGAGCGTGGACTTGCCGATGCCGCGCGGCGGCTGGTTGAAGATGCGCGCCAGCGAGAAGTTGTCGCGCGGGTTGCGCAGCACGCGCAGGTAGGCCACCAGGTCCTTGATCTCGGCGCGGTCGTAGAAGCGGACGCCGCCGACCAGCGCGTAGGGGACCTCGCGCTTGAGCAGCTCGTCCTCGAGCGCCCGGGTCTGGGCATTGGTGCGCACCAGCACCGCCATGTCGCCGCGCCGGACGTGGCGGGAGAGGTCCTGCAGCGTGTCGACGATCCAGCGCGCCTCTTCCACCTCGTCGGCGGCGCGGTAGAGCTCGACCTTCGTGCCGCTGCCGCTGTCGGTCCACAAGCGCTTGCCCCGGCGGTTGACGTTGTGGGCGATGAGCGCCCCGGAGACGTCGAGGATGGTCTGCGTCGAGCGGTAGTTGCGCTCGAGCTTGCGGATGGTCGCCCCCGGGAACGCCTCCTCGAAGCGCAGGATGTTCTCGAGGTCGGCGCCGCGCCAGCGGTAGATCCCCTGGTCCTCGTCGCCGACGGCGGTGAGGTTGCCGTCCGGCCCGGCGAGCTCCTGGATCAGGCGCAGCTGGGCGTGGTTGGTGTCCTGGTACTCGTCCACCAGCAGGTAGCGGGTGCGGGCGCGCACCCGGGAACGCACCTCGGCGTCGGTCGCGAGCAGCTTGACGGCGAGCGCGATGAGGTCGTCGAAGTCGACGCCGGAGGCCTGTACCAGCAGCCCCTGGTAGCGCCGGTAGAGGGCCGACACCTTCCGCTCGAAGAAGTTCTGCGCCGCCGCGTCGTAGGCGGCGGGCTCGATCAGGCGGTTCTTGGCGGCGCTGATCTGCGCCAGCACGGCGCGCGGCGAGAAGGCGGTCTCCGACAGCCCCTCGGCAGCCAGCGCCTCCTTGATCAGCGACAGCTGGTCGGCGGCGTCATGGACGGCGAAGTCGCGCTTGACGCCCACGCGCTCGCCGTAGCGGCGGAGCAGCAGCAGGGCGAAGCGGTGGAAGGTGCCGACGGAGGCCGGCAGCGGGTGCAGCCCGAGAAGCTCCTCCACCCGCTCGCGCATCTCTCCCGCCGCCTTGTTGGTGAAGGTCACCGCGGCGATGTGGCCGGGATCGACGCCGCGCTCCTCGACCAGCCACGAGATGCGGTAGGTGATCACCCGGGTCTTGCCCGAGCCGGCCCCCGCCAGCACCAGCTGCGGGCCCTCGCCATGGGTGACGGCGGCGATCTGGTCGGAGTTGAGGAAGCGCTCGAGGTCGATGGCGGCGTGCCGGCTCACCGCCGGAGTGTATCTCGGGCGCCCGAAGGGAATCGGCAGGATAGAGTCAGGGTTGTCTACTGTCGCGGTTGGGGTGGCGGGGGACACATGGGCAGCAGGGGAAGGACATGAGACCGGTCGACATCCATGACGAGCTGGGCAAGCGGGTCATTGGCCAGCAGGAGGCGCTGCGCTATGTCTCCGTCGCGATCTTCAAGCACCTCCAGGGCGAGAAGTACGGCAACCTGCTGCTGATCGGCAACTCCGGCACCGGCAAGACCACCATCATGCGCGGCATCGAGGCGCTCTATGCCGCCTACGAGGAGCTGGCCGAGTACCGGGTGGTGCTGATCATGAACGCCAACACGCTGGCCACCGAGGACGGGGCGGTGGACACCAGCCGGCTGTTCTCGCGGCTCGAGGAGCGGGTGCGCCAGGTGCTCGGGGCCGGCGCGACGGCCGAGCAGATCGGGCGATTGATGGAACGCGCGACGATCTGCCTCGACGAGATCGACAAGGTTTCCGGGCTGATGGGCGGCAAGCCCTACGTCACCGGGATCAACATCCAGCAGGCGGTGCTCACCCTGATCGAGGGCGAGCGGGTGCCGTACCGCGTCACCGCCCCGGCCGAGGACGGCGGCGAGACGCGCAGCAACAACGTCTGGGTCGACACCGGCAAGATGCTGTTCCTCTGCGCCGGCGCCTTCGAGAGCCTCTACGACCAGGTCTTCGCCCGCGTCGTCTCGCCGAAGAGCGGCACCAAGCTGCCGACGACCACGACCTTCGTGGACGGCAAGGTCACGATCCGCGAGTACTTCACGCTGCGCCACCATTTCCGCCCGGAGGACCTGTTCGAGTACGGCATGCAGCCGCAGTTCCTCTCCCGCTTCGACAACGCCGTGATCCTCGAGGACCTGAACGCCGGCCTGCTGTCGCGGATCTTCGTCGAGCCCGAGGACGGGGTGCTGCGCACCTCGCAGAACTTCTTCCGCAAGTACGGCATCGAGCTCGAGGTGACCGAGCAGGCCGTGCAGAAGATCGCCGAAGAGGCGTCCAAGAGCAGCCGCATCGGCGCCCGCGCCCTGAAGTCGGTCTACGGGCGCATCATCAAGCCGTTCGAGTTCGATCCCTTCTCCCGGCCGGAGGTGCAGCCGAACGGCGCCGGCCACCGCCTGGTCATCGACGACGGCCTGGTCGCCGCCTCTCTCAGACCGCTCCTCTAGACCGCGGCCAGCTGCCACCCGCCCCCGCCGCCGCCTCGCCCGATCATGGCCCCGCCACCGCGATCCTCCTCGGCAACCGCGCCAGGTCCGGCGGCCGTGCTGCCAGCGGAGGCCGTGGAGCGCGCCGTCGACCGGCTGCTGCGCCGTCATGGCGCCGGGCAGTTGGAGCGGATCCGCCGCGGCGTCGAGCAGGTGGCGGCGCGCTGGTGGCCGGAGGACGGCGATGCGGAGGACCTCTGCGCCTTCTGCGAGGCGGCCTTCCAGTCCGACCCGGCCGAGCTCGAGCGCAGCTTCCGCCGGCTCGAGCAGGTCATGGAGCAGGTCGACGGCCATCTGCTCGAGGTGCGGCGCGAGCTGATGGAACCGATCGAGGTCGATCGCGGTCCGGCGGCGCCGGCCACCGCGGTCGATGCGCTGCTGATCCATCTCGACCTCGCGCCGCACGTCGACGAGGATCTCTTCCGCGAGCGCATCGCCGGCTTCGCCCTGCTCAACTTCCCGGTGCATCCGCTGCGCCAGAGGCTGGCCGAGAGCGCCGCCTGGGACCGCGACGCCTGGGCGCGGTCGGTGATGATGGACCGCTTCGCGTGCCGCGTGCCGGCGGCGGCGACCCAGGCGGCGAACCGCGTCGCCACCGCCGCCGAGGAGTACGTCTCGACCTACAACATCCGCCTGGACCGGCTGCTCACCGCGAGCGGCGAGCGGCCCTTCCCGGAAGGGCTGCGCCTGATCAGCCACTGGGGCCTGCGCGACCAGCTGGCGTCCCACTACGCGGACCCCGATGCCGCCGGCGCCCTGGCGCGCCAGCGGCTGATCCTGCGGGTGATGGAGCGCATCGTGCGCCAGGAGATCCCGGCGGCGGTGATCGACAACTCCGACCTGCTCTGGGAGCCGGAGAGCAACACGGTGCGGCCCGGCCCACCCGAGCTCGCCGCCCGCGAGCCGGACCGGCGCTACCAGCAGCTGCTGGCGATTTTCCGTGCGCAGCGGCGGATCGATCCCTATACGCCCATCGCCCCCAGCCTGCCGGCGCGCCGCTTCGAGCTCGGACGGCAGATTCCCGAGGAGGAGGTCGAGGCGTTGCTGGTGTCGGTGCTGGAGGCGCCGGAGGTCGATGCGCTGGCGAGCCGGATCGCCGGGCGTCTCGGGCGGCCGCTCGAGCCGTTCGACATCTGGTACTCGGGCTTCAAGGCCCGCGGCCGCCACGGCGAGACGGAGCTCGACGCCCGCGTCAAGGCCGCCTTCCCGACCATCGCCGATTTCCAGGCGTCCCTGCCCGACCTGCTGCAGCGGCTGGGCTTCTCGGCCGAGCGGGCGGCGTGGCTGGCCGCCCGCATCGTGGTGGATCCGGCGCGCGGCGCGGGCCACGCCCTCGGCGCGATGCGCCGCGAGGACCGCGCCCACCTGCGCACCAGGGTGGGCGAGGCCGGCATGGACTACAAGGCCTACAACGTCGCGATGCACGAGCTCGGCCACAACGTCGAGCAGGTGTTCTCGCTCGACGGCATCGATCATTGGTGGCTGGCGGGAGTGCCGAACAACGCCTTCACCGAGGCCTTCGCCTTCCTCTTCCAGGAGCGCGACCTCGAGCTCCTCGGGCTCGCACCGCACGCCGAGGACCGCCGCGCCGCCTGCCTCGGCACGCTGTGGAACACCTACGAGATCGCCGGCGTATCGCTGGTGGACATGCGGGTCTGGCGCTGGCTCTATGCTCATCCTGACGCCACGCCGGCGGCCCTGCGCGAGGCCGTCCTGGCGATCGCCCGCGAGACCTGGGACCGCTTCTTCGCGCCGCGGCTCGGCCATCCCGGCTGCGAGGTGCTGGCGATCTACTCGCACATGATCGCCTACTCGCTGTACCTGCCCGACTACGCGCTGGGGCACATCGTCGCCTTCCAGCTGGCCGCGCGGCTGCGCCAGGTCGAGCAGGGGGCAGGCGCACGTCCGGGCGCGGTCGGCGCCGAGCTCGAGCGCATCGCCCGCCTGGGCCGCCTCACCCCCGAAGCCTGGATGCGCGCCGCCGTCGGCGGCCCGGTCTCCGCCGATGCGCTGCTCGCCGCCGCCCGGCAAGCCCTCGCCTCCATGCCGGGGAATGCCACCGCCTCGGCGGCGGCGGCACCGGGCAGGATCGGGGGATGAGAGCGGGCTACAGACAGTAGCGGGTCAGGGCCTGGCGGTCGCGCACGTGGATGCGGTGATCGGAATCGACGACGATGTAGCCGTTCTGCTTGAACTCGACGATGGCTTGATTCACGCGTTCGCGCGAGGCGCCGATCACCTCGCCGAGATCGCTCTGGGTGAGGCGGAGCTGGATCTTGACCTCGCCGGCCGCGCCTGGCGCCGCGCCGGCGGCCGGCTTGCCATAGCGGTCGGCGAGCGCCAGGATCTGCCGCGCCACCCGGCCGGGGACGTCCAACGTGCAGAGGGCCTGGATCTGCTCGTTGGCGAAGCGCAGGCGATGGGACAGCAGGCGCACCAGGTTGGCGGCCAGCGGCGACATGGTGCGCAGGCAGGATTGGAAGGAGGCGCGGTCCATCCACAGCAGGCGTGACGGCTCGGTGGTGACCACGTTCGCGGACCGGCCGGCGCTGTCCACCAGGCTCATCTCCCCCACCGTGTCGCCCGGTCCCAGGAAGGCGAGGATGACCTCGCGCCCGTCGCTCCGGCTGACGTAGATCTTCACCGTTCCCTCGAGCAGCACGTAGACCACGTCGCCCGGCTGCTCCGCGGTGATGAAGTGCGTGCCGGCAGCAACGTTGGAGGAGCGCAGCAGCTGGTTGAGCTGGGCGAGCTGCTCGCCGTCCAGGCCCTGGAAGAGCTCCAGGTCGCGCAGCTGAGCGGGATCGGCGACGGCGCCCATGGGACCTGGTGTCCTATCGCAAGACCGCGGCGGGGTCTGCCGCGGCGGCCGCCGCCGCCGCCGGGCGCGCCCGGGCGCCCAGCAGCGAGGCGAGGACCTCGACGCCGCGCTCGACCACGTCGGGCGGCGCGGCGGTGAAGCAGAGCCTGACGTGGGTCGGGTAGGGGCCGAAGCTGGCGCCGGGCGCGACGAACAGGCCGCGGTCGACGCAGTCTTCGAGCAACCCGCCCAGGCCCCGCTCGTCCAGGCAGCCCGCGACGTCGAAGAAGAGGAAGCTGCTGCCGCGCGGGGCCGGCAGCCCGAGGCGCGCCGCCGCGCGCTCGCCCGCCCGCCGATATTGCTCCCGCGCCTGCTCGATCCAGACCGCCCCCGGGGCGCCGAGCACCTTGACGGCGGCGAGCTGGGAGGCGGTCGGCGTGCTATAGAAGCTGTGCAGGCCGACCTTGCGCAGCTCCGGCATGGCCGCGGCGGGACCGATCACGTAACCGCAACGATTGCCGGCCATGCCGTAGGCCTTGGAGAACGAATGGACGGCGAACGTGCGGTCGGGCGCGAGCGGCCGGGTGTAGGTGTGCTCGCCTTCGTACACGTAGTCCTCGTAGACCTCGTCGGCAAGGATCCAGAGCTCATGCCGCTCGGCCCAGGCGACCAGCGCCTCGACCACCGGCCGCGGGATCACCTGCCCGGTGGGATTGCTGGGCGTGTTGAGATAGAGCGCGATCGAGCGCTCGCGGAGGTGGGCGCTCACCACCTCCACGGCGCTTTCCGGCGAGTCGGCGACGCCGAAGAAAGGGACCTCGACCGGCACGCCGTGGAACGAGCGCACGATGCCCGCGATGAGCGGCCAGTGCGGCGACAGCACCAGCACCTCGTCGCCCGGCTGCACGATCGCCCCGGCCACCGCTCCCAGGCCGCCGGTGGCGCCGGTCGTGACCAGGACGTTCTCGCGTTCGGTCGGCACGCCGGTGCGCTGGCGCGCCCGCTCGACCAGGGCATCGAGCAGCGCCGGCATTCCCTGCGGCGGCGCGTAGCGATGCATCCCGGGCCACGCGGCCACGGTCAGGTCCTCCATGCGGCAGCCCGCGGGCGGCTCCATCCAGGTGTCGCCCACGTGCAGCGGATACACCTCGCCCTGGAAACCGGCCAGCCGGTGCGCGAGCGCCGAGTAGACGGCGCCGGAGATCTCGGCGACCGACGGGGAGAAGCGCGGGTGGCGAGGCATGCGGACGGATCTTACCTCAGGATAACAGCAAGCGCGCAGGTGTGCCTTCTATTGACGCACTCCTATTGCAACTTGCGCTCGGGTGTGCAAAGAGCATAAGGTATAATTTCCCTAATAACCTCCGGGAGAGAACCTTATTGCGCGATGGATGATCGCCGATGATCGCCGATGATCGCCGAATGCGCGCCGCGCTGTCCCTGGCGCTGACGCTCGGAGCGCTGGCGCTGCTCTATGTGCAGGGCGTCGAGATCGCCGCCAGCGTCAAGCGCCGGATCGGCTACGATCTCATCACCGCGCCCGACGGCGTGCACGTCGAAGACGTGAGCCCGGGCGAGCCCGCCGATCGGGCCGGTCTGCGCAGGGGTGACCGGGTCGTCACCATCGACGGCACTCCCATCCACGATCTGCTCTCCTACGCCACCGCGAGCGGCCGCTTCCAGGCCGGCAAGCCGGCGGTCTTCCGCCTGGTGCGCGGCGGCAGGATCGTCGACCTCACGCTGCGGCCGGGAATGGCCTTCCCGCTCTTCACCTTCCTGTTCAACGCCTTCACCGCGCTCGGCTTCCTCGCGGTCGCCCTGCTGGCGCTCACCCAGAACCTGCGCGACCTGCGTTCCCGGCTGCTGCTCGGGTTCTCGATGGCGGTCGCGATCGAGCTGCTGCTGCCCGGCGCCATCGTGCCGGTGATCGGGCTCAGCTGGCCCAAGACCCTGTCGAACTGCGCCTTCTACCTGCTCACCGGCATCGAGTTCAGCCTCGAGCTGCACCTCGCCTCGCTGATCCCCGAACGTCCGGCGTGGCTGCGCCGCCGGCGCTGGGTCGTGCCGCTCTACTACATGGTGGGACTCAGCTTCGGTCTGGCCTGGTGCGCGATCTATCTCGGCGACGAGCGGGGCGTCCATCTCCTGCCGTGGACCAGCGGCCAGGCGGACCACTGGCTGAACGAGATCGCCCTGCCGTTCTGGGCGCTGGCGGTCTCGGTGCTGCTGGCCAGCCAGGCGTTGCGTCACCCCGAGCCCCGCGGCCGTCACCAGGCGGGGCTGGTGCTGTCGGCGACCTCCGCCTGGTTCCTCTTCACGCTCTACAACTCGATCTTGAGCCTCACCGGTCACCCGGCCGCGGACTGGGTCGCGCCGCTGCAGACGCTGGTGCTGCTCTGTTTCCCGGTGGCCCTGTTCGCCGCGATCTTCCGCTACCAGCTCTTCGACATCGAGCTGGCGGTGCGGCGCGGCCTCATCTACACTGCCCTGAGCGGCGCCCTGGTGCTGGTGTTCTACGGCGCTCTCGGCGCCTTCTGGCTGCTCTTCCCGGCGGCGGTCGCCGCACGGCAACCGGGGCGGAGAACGCTGCTGGCGGTCGGCGTCGCCATGCTGCTGCTCGGCCTGCTCTTCGCGCCCCTGCGGCGCTTCACCCACCGGCTCATCGACCGGGGCTTCTTCCCCGAGCGCAACGAGCTGCGCCGCCGGCTGATCGCCCTGGCGGGCGAGCTCCCGGCCCTGGGCAAGCTGCCGCGCATGGGACGCCACCTCGTCTCGCGGCTCACCGGGATCTTCGCCGCGCGCTCAGCGGTGCTGCTCATCGCCAGCCCCGAGAGCGGCCTGCTCAACGTCCTGGCGGCGACCGGCGGCGGCTGGGAGGATGCGGAGCGGTCGCTGCTGGTGCCGCTCGACGACCCGGGCATCGAGCTGCTCAAGCGCGCCTCCCGGCCGGTCGCGGCGCCGCAGCTGGCCGCACGCAGCACCGTGATCGCTCACCGGCTGCAGGGCCTCGACGCGCCGGGGCTGGCGGTGCCGCTGCTCATCCAGGAGCGCCTCATCGGCGCGCTGGTGGTCGGCGCCAGGCTGGATGGCCAGCCGTATCCGTCCGAGGAGCAGGATCTGCTCACCCTGCTGGCCCACCACGTGGCCAGCGTCTTCGAGAACGCCCGCCTGTTCGAGTCCGCGACCTACGAGAGCCTTACCGGGCTGCTGCGCCGCGAGGCGATCCTCGAACAGCTCGACCGCGAGCTCGAGCGCGCCCAACGCTACAGCCGGCCGCTCACCCTGGCGATGGCCGACCTCGACTACTTCAAGGAGGTCAACGACCGCTACGGCCACCTGGCGGGCGACACGCTGCTCAAGGCGATCTCGCAGGCCGCGTCGGACGGCCTGCGCAGCACCGACTGGCTCGGCCGCTACGGCGGCGAGGAGTTCCTGGTGGTGCTCCCCGAGACCGACATCGCCGGCGCGGTCAGCGTCGCCGAGAAGATCCGCGCGCTGGTGCAGAAGACCTCGGTGCCGATGGACGACGGCACCCTGGCGCGGGTGACCATCTCGATCGGGCTGGCTTCGCTGCGGGACGACCAGCCGCGCCAGGAGCGGCTCAGCGCCCGCGACCTCATCGCCGCCGCCGACCGCTCGCTCTACGAAGCCAAGAACGGCGGCCGCAACCGCGTCTACCCGCTGGTGGCCTGAACGGCGGGGCCTCCCCCGCCTTGCCGGCTTGGCCGGGCCGCCGAAGGGAGTCGAAGGCCCCTCTCTGAGCCCGTATGGGCGAGGGGTGGGAGTCTACGGGGCGGCGGTGGAGGACTACGACCCCTCGCCCATACGGGCTCAGAGAGGGGCCTTCGACTCCCTTCAGCGGCCCTCCTGCCGTGGTAGAGCTAGACTGAGGCGTCCTCGTCACCGGGCGGGGCGGGGAGACTGCGATGGATTACACGCTCACCGAGGTACGCCGGCTGCCGCAGGAGCGGCGCTTGCGATTGTCCTGGAGCGACGGTCACGTTGCCGAGTACGACTACGACTACGTGCGCGCCTGGTGCCCGTGCGCGATGTGCCAGGGGCACTCCGGCTCGACGATCCGCTACCAGCCGGCCAGCGGGCCGGTGACCGCCGAATCGATCCAACCGGTGGGCAACTACGCCATCTCCATCGGCTGGTCGGACGGCCACTCGACAGGCATCTACCGCTTCGACTTCCTGCGCCAGGTCTGCCCCTGCGCCGCCTGCGCCGGCGAGGGGCTGAGAACGGTCGTGGACGGATCTTAGGGGGGCCGGATCGCGCCGCTCAGGACATGCCCTCGAGCCGCAGCCAGTGCTCGAGGTCGCGCGCGGTGTTGAGGTTGAGGAACAGGTCGGCCGGCTGGCCGCAGCGCCGCAAGGGCTCCCCTTCGAGGAAGCGGACCCGCAGACCGGGGGCCTCGGCGAGACGGTGCGGGGCGGCGACGCCGCGCTCGACGGCGGCCGCCAGCGCGGCGAGCGCCGCGGGCCGGTAAAGGGCGCAGAGCGGCTCGAGACCGCGCTCCCAGCGCGGCACCACCCAGTCCGGATCGGCGGCGGCATTGTCGGCATCGAGGGCATCGGGGGCGTCGCCGGCCTCGCGTCCCTCGGCGACCGGCGGCCGGCGGACCAGCTCCCGCAGCAGCGCCTCGGACACCCGCGGCAGATCGCAGGCCAGCACGAGCAGGGGGTGACCGGGCCAGGCACGTGCGGCGCCGAGAATGCCGGCCGCCGGCCCCGCCGCGGGCGCATCCGGCAGGGATGGGAGGCCGGGCACCAGGCCGCGGCCGCCGTCGGCGATCGCCACCCGCGGGCAGACGCCGAGCAGGCGGCGCGCCGCCCGCCCGGCCAGGGTCTCGCCGTCCACGGTCAGCGCCGCCTTGTCCCGCCCCATGCGTCGTGAAGCGCCGCCCGCGAGCACCACGCCCACCGTGTCCGGCGCCGGCGGGCGACCGGCCGCCGCGCCGGCGTCCGTGCCGTGCGTGGTAGCATCCCCGCCCGGCTGCGCTGCCAAAGGAGGTAATCCCATGCATGCAAGCTTAGCTCTGGTCGTCGCGTTGCTGGCCGCCGTCTCGCCGGTCAAGCAGCACCCGCGGGTCACGCTCGACACCAGCAAGGGCAAGATCGTGATCGAGCTCTACCCGGACAAGGCGCCGAAGACCGTCGACAACTTCCTCAAGTACGTCAAGGAGGGCCATTACGACGGCACCGTCTTCCATCGGGTCATCGCCGGCTTCATGATCCAGGGCGGCGGCTACGAGGCCAGCGGCACCGAGAGGCCGACGCGCCCGCCGATCGAGAACGAGTCCAACAACGAGCTGAAGAACGCGCGCGGCACCATCGCCATGGCGCGGACCAGCGATCCCCACAGCGCCACCTCCCAGTTCTACATCAGCGTCGTCGACAACCGCAGCCTCGACTACTCGAGCGCGCCGCAGCGCTGGGGGTATGCGGTGTTCGGCAAGGTGGTGGAGGGCATGGACGTCGTCGACGCCATCGCCGCGGTGAAGACGGCGCCCGGCGACAAGCCGATCGAACCGGTGGTGATCAAGAAGGCCACGGCGACGCATTGATTCTCCGCCGCCTGGGCGGGGAGATTCCATGCCGCCACCCGATGTGCCGGTGCCGGCGGAGGGTCTGAAGCGTCAGCCGGCCATGGACGACATCGGCGAGGGAGTGCCGCTGCTGCTGCTGCACGCCTTCCCGCTGTCGCGCCGGATGTGGCAGCCGCAACTGGCCGGCCTGGCGGACAGCTGCCGGCTGCTGGCGCCCGATCTGCCCGGCTTCGGCGGCTCGCCGCCGTGGCCGGCCGCGGCCGATGACGCGGCTGCCGCCTGCCGCATGGAAGACATGGCGGCGGCGGCGGTGGCGCGGCTCGACGAGGCGGGAGTGGCGGCCGCGGTGGTGTGCGGCCTGTCGATGGGCGGCTACGTGGCGCTGGCGCTCTACGAGACCTTCCGCGAGCGGGTGCGCGGCCTGGTGCTGGCCGACACCCGGGCGGCTGCCGACGACGAGGCCGGGCGCGGCCGGCGCCTCGAATCGGCGCGGGCGGTGGAGAGCGGCGGTCCGCCGGCGCTGGCGGCACTGGCAAGCAGCCTGGTCCCCAGGCTGATCGCTCCCCGCACCCGGACGGCGCGGCCCGAGCTCGTCGCCTGGCTCCACGGGGAGATCGCCGCGGCCCCGCCGGCCGGGGTCGCGGCCGCCCAGCGCGGGATGGCCGAGCGCCCCGACCGCACGCACCTGCTGCCGCGCATCGCCGTCCCGACGCTGGTCGTCGTCGGCGAGGAGGACGAGATCACGCCGCCGGCGGAGAGCGTCGTCCTGCGCGACCGGATCCCCGGCGCCCGCCTGGTGACGGTCGCCGGCGCCGGCCACCTGTCGAGCCTGGAGCAGCCGGAGGCCTGGAACGCCGCGTTGCGCGAGTTCCTGCGCGGCCTCGCGTAATCAAGGACAGCACCCGGCTTCACGCCGGACGGCGCAGGTGCTTCAGGGTGAGTCAGCTTGGTGCCGAAGACCGGACTCGAACCGGCACGGGTTACCCCACACGCCCCTCAAACGTGCGCGTCTACCAATTCCGCCACTTCGGCGCAGAAAGCATTCTAACAGGACCGTCCTGACGACATTCCCGGACCGCCGGACCGCCTACCGAGGAGCGCCCGGAACGCCCGGGGCGCCCGGAGCATGGGGCGGCGGCGCTACCGGCGTTGCCGGCGGCGCCTTCGGGGCCGAGGCCGGCGCTCCTGCCGGCGCCTTGCCCGCGGGCGGTGCGACCGGTATGGACTGCCGCGCCGGCGCCGGGGCCGGGCCAGGAGCACGGCGGCCCGGGGCGGACGCCGGCTTGCGCGCGGCGGAGCCGTCGCGCATGACCGAGGTGGAGCCGCTGAACTGCGGGATGCCGATCATCAGCGTCGTCAGCACGAAGACGATGAACGAGATGACCGTGATCTTGTGCAGCAGCGTCGTGGCGCCGCGAGCGCCGAAGGCGGTCTGGGTGCTGCCGCCGCCGAAGACCGAGAGATCCGCGCCCTTGCCCTGCTGCAGCAGGACGACGAGGATCAGGAAGACGCAGACGAGAACGTGCAGCGTGTACAGCAGGTAGATCACGGATCGAAGCCTCCAGAGGGAGAACGCGCGGTACGGCGCCCAGCGTGTCTCGAGCCAAGCGAGCCAGGTTCGGGTAGTGGGTCGGTCTCCCTCTGCCTCCCTTTGGGCGAGGGGCCAAAGTTCTCCGTCCTTGCAGCCCAGGCCCCTCGCCCAAAGGGAGGCAGAGGGAGACTGACCCACTACCCAGGCTCGAGCCGGGAGGGAGCCCGTCAACCGGAGCACGCTATGATAGCAAGGAACTGCCGCGGGTCAAGACTCGCCCCCCCGACCAGGAAGCCGTCCACGTCCGGCTGCGCCATCAGGCCCGCGGCGTTGGCCGGGGTCACCGAACCACCGTAGAGCAGGGTCACCGCGGCATCCTCGCCGGCCAGCCCGGCCGCGGTCGCGCGCAGGAACCGGTGGGCCTCCTGGGCCGTCTCGGGGCTCGCGGTCAGGCCGGTGCCGATGGCCCACACGGGCTCGTAGGCGATCACCAGGCCCGCCCGCCCGGCGGCCGCCGTCGCCGCAGTGGCTGCCGATGCCGCCCGTGGCGCCGCCGCCGCCACCGCGGGCGACGGCAGCGCCAGCGAGAGTCCCCTGAGCAGCTGCCGCTCGAGCACCGCCAGCGTCTCGCCCGCCTCGCGCTGCTCGCGCGTCTCGCCCACGCAGAGCAGCGGGGCGAGGCCGTGACGGATGGCGGCCGCCACCTTGCGCGCGATCAGCTCGTCGCTCTCGGCGTGATCGCGGCGCCGTTCGCTGTGCCCGCAGAGCACCCAGCGGCAGCCGGCGTCGAGGACCTGGGGCCCCGAGACGTCGCCGGTATGCGCGCCGCGGTCGGCGGGATGCAGGTCCTGCGCGCCCAGGGTCACCTCGCTGCCGGCCAGCGCCGCCGCCACCGCCGGCAGCAGCGGGAAGGACGGGAACAGGACGACCTCGGGGTAGTGGGGCAGGTTCCCACGGCCTCCCTTTGGGCGAGGGGTCGGGGCTGTGGGGGCGGAGGACTTTGGCCCCTCGCCCAAAGGGAGGCCGTGGGAACCTGACCCACTACCGATCTCGGTGTCAGCGGCGGGAACGCCGGCAGCCAGGCCGCGCAGCAGCTCGCGGCAGAACTCGGCCGCCTCGGCCGCGAGGAAATGCATCTTCCAGTTCCCCGCCACGATCCGGCGGCGGCGCGGGCCGGCGCCCTGGAGGCTCATGGATGCCGCTCCAGGACCGCCACTCCGGGCAGCGTCTTGCCGGCCAGGAACTCGAGCGAGGCGCCGCCGCCGGTCGAGACGTGCCCGATCTTGCCGACCACTCCGGCCTGGTGGGCCGCGGCGACCGTCTCGCCGCCGCCGATCACCGAGAAGCCGGCGAAGGCGGCCAGCGCCTGCGCCACCTCCCGCGTGCCGGCGTCGAACGGCGGCCGCTCGAAGACGCCCAGCGGCCCGTTCCAGAACAGGGTGCGTGCGCCGGCGATGGCGGCCGCGAAGCGCTGCCGGCTCTCCGGCCCGATGTCCACCGCCTTCATCCCGGCCGGCACGTGCTCCGCCGGGACCGTCTCGATGCGCCGCGGCGCCGCGAGATCGTCGGTCGCCATGACCGCCGTGAGATCGACCGGCAGCACCACCCGGACCCCGAGGTCGCCCGCTCGCCTCAGGATGTCGCGCGCCAGCTCCAGGCGGTCGGGCTCGACCAGCGATGCCGCCATGTCGTGCCCCTGGGCGGCCAGGAAGGTGTTGGCCATGCCGCCGCCCACCAGCAGCAGGTCGAGGCGGGGGAGCAGGTTCGCCAGGGTGTCGATCTTGCCCCCGATCTTGGCGCCGCCGAGCAGCGCCGCGAACGGGCGCTCGGGTTCGCCGAGCAGCCTGCCCAGGGCCGCCACCTCCCGCTCCATCAGCCGGCCGGCGGCCTTGCGCGGCAGGCGCTCGACGATCCCCACCACCGACGCATGAGCGCGATGGGCGCTGCCGAAGGCGTCGTCGACATAGGCGTCGGCGAGGTCGGCGAGCTGCGCCGCGAAGGCGGGATCATTGGCGGTCTCGCCGGCGTGGAAGCGCAGGTTCTCGAGCAGCAGCATCCTCCCGGGAGGGAGCGCCGCCACCGCGGACGCCGCCACCTCGCCGACGCAGTCGCCGGCGAAGGCGACCTCCTGGCCCACCAGCCGGGCGAGAGCGAGCGCCACCGGGCGCAGGCTGCAGCGGGGGTCGGGCTGGCCTTTCGGGCGGCCGCAGTGCGAGGCGAGGATGAGCCGGACGCCGGCGGCGGCGAGCTCGTGCAGGGTCGGCAGCGCCTCCTCGAGACGAGTCGCGTCGAGCACCTCGCCGGCGTCCGACAGCGGGACGTTGAAGTCGACGCGCACGAAGACACGCCGGCCCGCGAGGCCGCCGAGGTCGAGATCGGAAAGCGTCAGCAGGTCGGTCATGGGTGCGCGCGGCCTGCTACTCTATCAGGCGCTGTCTCGTCAGGCGCTGTCCCGCCGCGGGCCGGCGCCGGCACTAGTCTGTTGCGAATGCTCGGGTCCCAGGGGGCGCCGCGGCCAGCGGCGCCGCGACGACGCGCTGGAGCATGATGATGTAACCCCCGAGCGAGGAGAACCGATCATGGAAATGTCGAATTATTGCGCCGCCTACGAAGCCCGGAACTTCCGCAAGTTCCCCGCCTGGACCGAGAACGCCGCCAACGTGCGCCGGGAGAAGCAGGAAGTCGGCGGCAAGGAGGTCGAGGTGGAGCGCCAGCTGGATGACGACTCGATCCTCTACCTGCACGAGAGCTACATCGTCACCGACGGCATCTACAACGACGAGAACATCATCTTCGACAACGTCACCGACGAGTGGAAGAGCTTCTGTCACGAAGTCCTCGGCTTCGAGGTGCCGGTCTACGAGCCGATCGAGATCCCCCGGGCCACCGAGAGCCAGCCGCCCGCCGAGGCGCCGCCGGCAACGGCCGCGACGGCCGGCGAGAGCGCCGGCTGATCCCCACAGAACGCCCCGCCACGGTCGCGTAGACTGGTGGCGATGCAGCGCCCGCTGGTCCTCGGAATCGAGACGTCCTGCGACGACACCGCCTGCGCCGTGCTCGACGGCGACGGGCGCGTCCTGTCGTCGGTGGTCTCGAGCCAGCTCGCCGCGCACCGGCCCTATGGCGGCGTGGTGCCGGAGATCGCATCCCGCGAGCACCTCGCGAACTGGCTGCCGGTGAGCGAGAAGGCCCTGGCGGAGGCCGGCGTCCGCACCGCCGAGCTCGACGCCGTCGCGGCGACCCGCGGCCCCGGACTGGTGGGCGCCCTGCTGGTCGGCCTGGCGCTGGGCAAGGCGCTCGCCTTCGCGCTCGGGCGGCCGTTCTACGCCGTGCACCACCTCGAAGGCCACCTCTACTCGCCCTTCCTCGACCCCGCCATCGGCGCCGCGGCGCGGGCGGCGGCGCCACCGCCGCCGCGCTTCCAGGGGCTGGTGCTGTCCGGCGGCCACAGCAGCCTGTTCGCGGTCCGCGACAGGCGCATCGAGACCCTCGGCGAGACCCGCGACGACGCGTTCGGCGAGGTCTTCGACAAGGTCGGCAAGCGCCTCGGGCTACCCTACCCGCAGGGACCTCGCGTCGACGAGCTGGCGGAGCGCGGCGATCCTGCCGCCTACCGACTGCCGGTGCCCGGCTGCGGCGACACTCTCGACTTCTCCTACTCCGGCCTGAAGAGCCAGACCCTGACCGAGATCGAGCGCCTGGAGCGCCGGCTCGGCCCGCTGGGCACCGCCGCGGGGCCGGCCGCGGAGCTGCCGCAGCCGGCGCTCGACCTGCTCGCCGCCTTCCGCGCCGCCGCCGTCGCCCAGGTGCTCGACCGGCTGGAGCGGCTGGTGCGGCGCCCCCCCGGCAACGGCGGCGGACCGGACGGGCCGCTGGCGGTGTCGGGCGGCGCCGCCGCCAACCGGCTGCTGCGGCGCGAGCTGCCCGCCTGGAGCGCCGGGCACGGCCGCGAGCTACGCCTGGTGCCGCTGGTCTACGCCGGCGACAACGCTGCCATGATCGCCCACGCCGCCTTGCTCCGGCACCACCGCGGTCTCGCGGACGATCCCTTCGCCGCGGAAGCCGAGAGCCGCATTCCGATCTAGGCCAGATCACCTAGGGTGTCCCCGAGGCACGAAACAGAGCCCGGCGATGCGGCTCTCGGACCCATGCCTCTGACACCGAACAAATGCTTGCGATCTCCCCTCGGCCTGTTATATCGTCTGTGTCAAGGAGAGATGGCCGCATGATCGACAGCACAGACCGCGAGATCTTGAAGATCCTTCAGCAGAACGCTCGAGTGTCGAACGCCGAGATCGCCCGGCAGGTGCGCATGGCGCCTTCCGCGATCCTCGAGCGGATCCGCAAGCTCGAGGCTCGCGGGGTGATCAAGGGCTACGAGGTGCGGATCGACCCGGAGGCGCTGGGCCTCAACCTGCTCGCCTACATCCTGGTCCGCACCAAGGACTTCGGCGGCGAGCTCCGCACCGGCGAGGCGCTGGCCGCCATCGAAGAGGTGCAGGAGGTCCATCACATCGCCGGGGAGGACTGCTACCTGGTCAAGGCGCGGGTGCGCGATGCCCGCACGCTCGGGCGGCTGCTCCGCGAGCGCTTCGCCAGCGGCGGCGGCATCTCCAACACTCGCACCACGATCGTCCTCGAGACCCTGCACGAGACCACCCGGCTGCCGATCGACGCCGCCCTGCTCGAGCCGGGCACCCCTGTCTCGGAAGCCGCCGCGGATGCGGCCGCCGACGCCACCGCCGGCGCCCCGGCCCCCGGCGTCGCCGCCAACCTCGACGAGCTGGCCGCGCTGGCGGCGGAGACGCTCCATGAGCGCTGAGGGCGCGACCCTCACGCCCCCCGCGGCGCCCGCGGCGGCCCCGGCTCCTGGCATTCCCGAGCGTCGCGCCGCCAGCGTGTCCACCGCGCACGTCGCCATCGCCCTGGCCACCGTCTACGTGCTCTGGGGATCGACCTACCTGGCGATGCGCCTGGCGATCGCCACCATCCCGCCGTTCACCATGGCCGCCGTCCGCCATTTCACCGCCGGAGCGATCCTCTTCACCTTCGCACGGTTGCGCGGCGCGCCGCGGCCGCGGGCCGCGCATTGGCGCTCGACGGCGATCATCGGCGCCCTGCTGCTCCTGCTCGGCAACGGCGGCGTGGTCTGGGCCGAGCAGCGCGTGAGCTCCGGCATGGCGGCGCTGCTGATCTGCTCCGAGCCGATGTGGATCGTGGTGTTCGCCTGGCTGCGCCGCGACGGCAAGCGCCCCAGCCCGCTCGTCGTCGCCGGCCTGCTCGTCGGCATGGCAGGCCTGGCGCTGCTGGTGCGGCCCGGCCTCGGCGGGGGCGGCGCGGTCGACCCGCTGGGTGTGGTGGCGGTGCTGATCTCCTCGATCAGCTGGGCGGCAGGCTCGCTCTACGTCCAGCGCGCCACGCTGCCGAGCTCGCCGCTGCTCGCCACCTCGATGCAGATGCTGTGCGGCGGCCTGCTGCTGTTCGCGACCGGGGCGCTCACCGGCGAGCCGGCGCGCCTCGCGCTCTCCCAGGTGTCCACCGGCTCCATCCTGGCGGTCCTCTACCTGATCGTCTTCGGTTCGTTGATCGGCTTCACCGCCTACACCTGGCTGCTGCGCTCCGCTTCGCCGGTGCTGGTCTCGACCTACGCCTACGTCAACCCGGTGGTGGCGGTGTTCCTGGGCTGGGCGCTGGCGAGCGAGCCGGTGACCCCGGGCATGTTGCTCGGCGCCGCGGTCATCCTCGGCGGCGTGGCCCTGATCACCACCGCCTCGAGCGGCAGCGCCGCACGCCGGCACGAGCGCGGCGAGCAGCTTCGCCTGGAGCTGGCCGCCGCCGCCGGAGCGCGCCGCCCGCAGCCGCCGCTGCCGGCGCCGGCCGCCGAAGACGTCGAGATCGAGACCTGCGTCCCGGGGTGATCGGGCCGCTGTCGATAGCGGGTCTGGCGACACGGCGGCCCGGTAGTGTCCTAGATTGCTCGATTCGCCTTGCCCCGAATCGAGCGACAGGGATATGGTTTGCCGGTCTATGCGGTCCTTCCCTGGTTGGCTGATGCCGGTGGCGGTGGCAATGCTCGGCGGGTCGGCGCTCGCGCCGGCAGCGTCGGCGGCCGCTGTCGCATCGCCCGGCGTGCGGTGCGAGCGGTGCGTCGAGCTGCTGGCGCCGCAGGCCGCGATCCCGCTCGCGGCCGGGTCCACCTCGGTGCTGGAATGGGAGCCCCTCTCCGGGCTGGCGGCCTTGCCGGCGCGGGAGGAGTGGGAGGCGTTCCTCTCGCTCGACGGCGGTAGGACCTACGGCATCCGCATCACTCCCCATCTCGACAGCGATCTCAGGCGCACGATCTGGGAGGTCCCAGGCGAGCCCTCGGCGGACGTGCGGCTCCTGCTGCGCTTCGGCAACGAGCGGCGCGAGACCGTGATCGAGCTGCCTCAACGTTTCACCATCGCGGCGACCCCCGCCCCCATCCTGGGATCGCTGCTGCCGCACGTGGCGCTGGCTCCCCGCCGGGGAGAGGCGGCGCGCCCCGGCGACCAGGGGGTCGTGGCCTGGACGGAGGGGTCGCGGCGGGGTCTCCGGCAGCGCCGGATGGTTGCCGCCGGCGACGCCGCGCTCCACGGCGGCCTGCGCCAGCCGGAGGCCGGCCGCGTGCCGGTGGCGTTGACCGTCAGGCCCGCCAAGACCGGACCGCCCGCCCCTGCCCGCGGCGCCGCTCACGACCCGGCGCCACGCGGCGCCGCCGCGGCACCCGTCCGATCGCGCCAGGACCCGCCTCCCCCGATCGACAGGATCCTGCAGACCAGCCGGCTGAACGAATAGACCTCGGCGCCCCCTCGCGCGGCCAAGACGCGCCGTCGCCACGGCGCATCCCGAAGAGCTCTGTTCTCCGAGGAGGTCTGCCATGCCATACCCGATCACGGGCCGGCGCCTGCCGCCTGCCCGGCTGGCTTTCGCCGCCGCACTGACCTTGGCCTGCCTGTCGTTGCCGTCCCTCGCCGTGGCCCTGGCCGAGGAGCCGCCGGCGACCAACCAGGACCAGGGCGCCACCGCCGGCCAGGACCAGGGCGCCGCCGCCGCCGGCGAGGTGCCCAAGGTCTCCGAGACACTGCAGGTCACCGCCACCCGGGTCCCCGAGGACGTCGAGCCGGTCCCGGCCTCGGTCACCGTCATCACCGGCGAGGAGATCCGGGCGCGCGGCGCCACCGATCTCGCGACCGCCCTCTCCACGGTCGCGGGCGTCGTCGTGGCCCCCGGCGGCGACGCCGGCGCCGCCAGCTCCGTCCCCGAGATCTGGGGGCTGCGCGAGTTCGACGCCTTCCTGCTGGTGGTGGACGGGGTGCCCTGGGGAGGCGCGTTCAACCCGGCGCTCTCGACGCTCGACCTGACCGACGTCGATCGCATCGAAGTGCTGCGCGGATCGGCGCCGGTGATGTACGGCGCCACCTCCTTCGTCGGCGTGATCCAGGTCATCCACCGCCAGCCGGGTGCGCCGGGAGGCAGCGTCAGCGCCTGGGGCGGCAGCTACGGCTCCGGCGGCGGCGCCGCCAGCGCGCCGCTGCCGGCGATCGGCAGCTACCGGCAGTCGCTGATCGTCAACGGCGAGCAGCAGGGCTTCAGCCAGGACCGCACCGGGTGGGGCCGCGGTCATCTCCTCTACCGGGGGAGCCTGGCGACAGCCGGCGGCGGCAGCTTCCACGTCGATTTCGACGACGCGATCACGGACCAGAAGCCGTTCAGCCCGACGCCGCTGGTCAACGGGGTGCTCACGCCGCTGGTGCCGATCGACAGCAACCAGAACCCGCTCCACGACAAGATCGACGTCAACCGCCAGCAGCTCAACCTCGGCTTCGACCAGAAGCTGGGGTCCGGCACCTGGTCGACGCTCGTCTCCGGGACCCACACCAACCAGACCGTCGGCCGCGGCTTCCTCGAGAACGTCACCGGCGACAATCCGGACGACCACGGCATCCGGCAGCATCTCGCCCTCGACGACCTCTACTTCGACACCCACTTGGCGCTCGATCTCGGCCGCACCCTGCGCCTGGTCACCGGCGTCGACGAGCTCTACGGCAAGGCTCACAATGCCTCCAACGACTGGGACTACTTCCAGAACGTCGACGGCACCAATCCGCCGGACATCAACAGCTTCTCGCCGTTCGGCGCCACCGACCTGCACGACACCCGCAGCTTCTCGGGCCTCTACGCGCAGACCGAATGGACGCCGACCCGGCGCTGGCGGCTGCAGCTCGGCGCGCGCCTCAACCACACTCACGAGAGCCTCGTCGCCACCTCGGTCAACTTCCCCGCTCCCACCGCTCCGGCCGGCGCGCCGGCAGCCGCCGCCGGCGCGACGAGCGCCGCGACGAGCGCCGCGCCAGGCACCGCGGTCCCGAAAGACGTCTCCGTCGGTCCGGGCAGCGCCACCCGCACCGTCACCCGCGGCAGCGGCGTCGCCGGCCTGAGCTACCTCGCCTGGGAAGGCACCGACGGCGCGATCTGGGTCTACGGCGACTACCGCAACACCTTCAAGCCGGCGGCGCTCGACTTCGGCCCGGACGTCAACGGCGTCATCCTGAAGCCCGAGACGTCGCAGAGCTTCGAGGTGGGCGTCAAGGGGCGCAATCTCGGCGGCCGCTTCGACTGGGAGGCGAGCCTCTTCCAGATGGACTTCAGCAACCTCGTGGTGGGCCAGGTCGACGCCTTCGGCAACCCCGAGCTGGTCAACGCCGGCAAGGAGCGCTTCAAGGGGTTCGAGCTCGAGGCCGACTACCTGCTGGCCGGCGACCTGCGGCTGGAAGGGGTCTACAGCTACCACGACGCCAAGTACACCGACTTCCTGGCGCTCTCGAACGGCGGCGTGCTCGAGCAGCTGGCCGGCGACCGCCTACCGCTCTCCGCGCACGACCTGGGGGCCGTCGGCTTCATCTACCGCCCGGCCGCCGGTGTCACCGGCTGGGCGACGATCAACTACACCGGCAGCCGCTTCCTCGATCCGGAGAACACCTCCCTGGCGCCGTCCTACGCCACCTGGGCGGCGGGAATCAGCTACCGCTTCGCCGCCTGGGAGATGCGCCTCGACGGCTGGAACCTCAACGACTCCCGAGTGCCGATCGCGGCAAGCGAGTTCGGACCGTCGCAGTACTACCGGATGAACGGCCGCTCCTTCCGCGGCACACTGGTCTTCCGCTTCAAGTAGGCAGGGGGGTGGGGTGCCATGTGGGATCACCCCCATGGCGCCAGTTGCCCCGCGGACGGCGGGGCGAGGCCGTGGTCGAAGTCCACGCCCTACAATAGGCGTCCCATGCCTGCCGCCCACGAGCTCATCCGCAACTTCTCGATCATCGCGCACATCGACCATGGCAAGTCGACGCTCGCCGACCGCATCCTCGAGCGCACGGGCGCGGTGTCGCAGCGCGAGATGATGGACCAGGTGCTCGACGACATGGAGCTCGAGCGCGAGCGTGGCATCACCATCAAGGCGCGGGCGGTGCGGCTCCGTTACCAGGCGCGGGACGGCGAGACCTACCAGTTCAACCTCATCGACACTCCCGGCCACGTCGACTTCGCCTACGAGGTGTCGCGCAGCCTGGCGGCGTGCGAGGGCGCGCTGCTGGTGGTCGACGCGGCCCAGGGCGTCGAGGCGCAGACGCTCGCCAACGCCTGGCTGGCGAGCGAGAACGACCTCGCGATCGTGCCGGTGCTCAACAAGATCGACCTGCCCGCCGCCGACCCGGAGCGGGCGCGCGAGCAGATCGAGAACGTCATCGGCATCGACGCTCACGACGCGCTGCTGGTCTCCGCCAAGGCCGGGACCGGCGTCGACGAGGTGCTCGAGCGCATCGTCCGCGACCTGCCGCCGCCGCGCGGCGCGCCGGACGCCCCGCTGAAGGCGCTGCTGTTCGACTCCTGGTACGACCCCTACCGCGGAGTGGTGTCGATGGTGCGCGTCTTCGACGGCACCCTGCGCCGCGGCGAGCGGGTCCAGTTCATGGCCTCGAAGCGGGTCTACACGGTGGACGAGCTGGGGATCTTCACCCCCAAGCCCGCCCCGGTCGATCAGCTGTCGGTCGGCGAGGTGGGCTTCGTGTACGCCGGCATCAAGGACCTCATCCAGGCCCAGATCGGCGACACCCTGACCCATGCCGACCGGCCCACCGCCGCCCCCTATCCCGGCTTCGAAGAGGTCAAGCCGGTGGTCTTCGCCGGCCTCTACCCGGTGAGCGCCGACGACTACGAGGGGCTGCGCGACGCGGTCGAGAAGCTGCGGCTCAACGACGCCTCGTTCTCCTTCGAGCCGGAGAGCTCGTCGGCACTCGGCTTCGGTTTCCGCTGCGGCTTCCTCGGCCTGCTGCACATGGAGATCGTCCAGGCGCGCCTCGAGCGCGAGTTCGACCTCGACCTCATCACCACCGCGCCGGGCGTGCGCTACCGCGTGCATCTGGCCGACGGCAAGACGCTCGACGTCGAGAGCCCGGCGAAGCTCCCCGACCCCGGCCGGATCGACCATCTCGAGGAGCCCTTCATCGCGGCGACGATCATCACCCGCGCCGACTTCGTCGGCGGCGTCCTCGGGCTCGCCGAGGAGCGCCGCGGCGAGCAGCGCAGCCTGCGCTACCTGACCACCGACCGGGTCGTCGTGGAGTACGATTTTCCGCTCGCCGAGGTCATCCACGACTTCTACGACCGGCTCAAGTCGGTGTCCCGCGGCTACGCTTCCTTCGACTACTCGCTGAGCGGCTACCGGCGCGGCGACCTGGTCAAGCTCGACGTCCTGATCAACGGCGAGGCGGTCGACGCGCTCTCGCTCATCATCCATCGCGACAAGGCCTACGCCCGCGGCAAGGCGCTGGTCGAGAAGCTGCGGCAGCTGATCCCGCGCCAGCTCTTCGAGGTGGTGCTGCAGGCCGCCATCGGCTCGCGCGTCATCGCCCGCGAGAGCATCCGGCCGATCAGCAAGAACGTCATCGCCAAGTGCTACGGCGGCGACATCACCCGCAAGCGCAAGCTGATCGAGAAGCAGAAGGCAGGCAAGAAGCGCATGAAGCGGGTCGGCCGCGTGGACATCCCGCAGGACGCCTTCCTCGCCGTGCTGCGGACCGACTGAGAGCGGCGCTGGCGGGCGGCGCCGGTTGCGTGGGTGGGGCCCGAGGGAAAGCCCCACCCACCCGGCGCTCTTCTACGGGGGGCCGCCGGGATCGAGGGCGGGCGCGACCGCGGCCGCCGGGAGCGTCCTCTCTGCCCGCGCGGACCGCAGCATCGCCACCGCGGTGTAGAGGACCACGCAGACCACCAGCCAACGGACATAGGTCAGGGGCAGCGACGTCACCACGTAGGCGGCGAGGAGGACGGCGGGGATCCCTGCCAGGGCAAGCCAGAACGAGGCGCGGGGGGCGTAGCTCTGCTTCTGGATGAAGCGGATGCTCCCGACCGGCATCAGGAAGGCGCAGGAGCCCATCATGATCGGGAAGGCCACCTTCGGGTTCATGCCCAGCAGGCTGACCAGGATCATGCACGGCGCGTAAAGGCCGATCCCCAGGGTCATGAGCGCGCCGAGCGCGAAGTTGCCGACGAGCGCGATCGCCAGGCGCAGACCGAGCACGCCCAGGGAGTCGCCGCCGAGCGGGAAGAGCTCGAGCTGGGTCCCCAGCATCAGGCCTGCCGCCAGCAGCAGCGCGAGGCCCATGCCGATCTGGATGTTGCGCCGCGGCCAGCTGGCGACGACACCGGCCCCGAGCCAGGCGCCGGCGACCGCGGCGGCGATCATCAGCACCAGCGTGCGCATGTCGACCTTGACGATCGAGATGTAGATCAAGGCCTGGGCGACGGTCGGCAAGGCGAGACCGACGTTCAGCGTCCCCGGGATCAAGCGGTCCGGCACCAGCCGCTGCAGCTTGAAGATGGAAGTCGTGGTGGCGAACGAGCCGATGCCCAGGGTGTCGAAGAAGTTGACCACGAAGCCGATGAAGCCGAGCAGCGGCGCCGGGGCGGTGTGCCGCTCCTGCTCCGCCGCCGGTCCCGGCGAGCCGGGACTGCTGCGGGCCCGGCGCCGGCTGGCAACCCACACCGTCACGTAGACCACGGCGAACACCGCGAGCGTCGCGAACAAGACCAGTCTGGCACTCAGCATGGACCGGTATCCTAACCCAACTCGACGGCGAGGTTCGCTGCCATCGTGCCTGCTGGCCTACTTGCTCTTGCCGGCGGCGGCCGGCGCCGCCAGCGGATAGGGGCGCCCCTCGGACCACCGCCATTGACTTCCCTGTTTCTGTACCAGGCCCACGAGATGGAACTTCATCTGCGGCATCTCCGCGCCGTCGGGGCCGCGCATGTGGTCGACCGTCATGTCGACGTCGACCCAGGCCAGGTCGGCAGCCAGGAATCTCGCGGAGAGGCTCACGAGCTTCTCGACCGTGCCGGGGTACGCCGCGTGCTGGCCGGCGAAGAGGCCTTCGATCTCGGCCTTGCCATGCGCCAGGCGGCCGTCGGGGTTGAGGATCGTCGCGTCGTCGGTCCAATGGCTGACCAGGGCCTGAATGTCACCCCTGTTCCAGGCTGCAAAGAAGTCCTCGGTGGCCTTGCGGATGGCCGTTTCGTCCTGCCCGGCCTGCGCGGCCTGCGCGGCTTGCGCGGTCTTCGCGGCAAGCACGGAAGCCACGAGCAGCAGCATCGAGACGGCGGTAACGAGTGCCTTCATCATCGATCCCCCTCCGCTGGATCTTCGGTTTGGAGCGCGACTTCCGACTCGGGAGCAACTACCTTCATTCCGCAGGCGGCCGCGGCCGCTGCCAACACAGCGTCATAGATCGCCATCGCTCCCAGATCGCCGCCGAGGGAGAGGGCCGACGCCAGGTGGACGGCGTCGAGCGAGCGTAGGGTGCGCGGCTCGAGGCGGGCCGCGCGGTCGAGGATCTCGTCGTCGATCCGCAGCAGGTGGAGGCCAGCCATCACCTCTTCGGCCCGGCGCTCGACAGCGGGATCGGCCGCCGCGCGGCGCGCGGCGCGCACCACTTCGACGCGGGCCAGCTCGCTGGTCACGCGTGCCGGCCAGGATTCGAGGCCCTTCAGCAGGGCCGCGCTCTCCGCCTCGGGCAACACCAGCTTGACCAGCGCCGAGGAGTCCAGGTAGATCAGGTCGCAGCTCATCTCGACGCTCCCGATCAACTCTCCCGGCGGAGCTCGGCGAGGGCTTCCGAGATCGTTCTCTCGCGAGGCTGTTCTCGCGGCAGTCCCAGCTTGAGGAGATCGAGGCGCGCCGGCACGATCCTGCCGGCTGCCGCCAATCGTTCCACCGCCGAGCTCCGCCCCGGCAGTGGCGCCAGGATCGCGACCGGAAGGTTGCGCTCCGTGACTTCGAAGCGCTCCCCGGCGACGACCCGCCGGAGGTACCGGCTGAGGTTCTGGCGAAGCTCGCGAACGCCGATCCGACCAGGTTTCATTCCGTGGCCGCCATGGATGTAGCACAGTGTAGCACATTGTAGGGAGCGGCGCCACTGTCTGGCACATGGCGCCCGTTCGATCCCGGGGATGCGATGGCCCTGAGGGGTATTGCATTGATCGCCTGAGCGGGACGCGCGGCGCGACTCGCCGGCCTCGCCAAGGGGCGAAACCTTTTTCTCGACCCGACAGTATTCATGGGCGCATGAGCGCCCTCGACGGCAGGCGAGAGCACGGCGGCACCGGTTCCCCGCGGCACACGCCGAGGCGCACGCTTGCCGCTCTCCTGGCGACAGTGCTCGCCGGGGCGACGGCGCTCGCCACGGCGGCGGGGACCGCGCGGCCGGCGTGGGCGGTTGACGACGCCTCGGCATCGCCGGAGATCCATCTTCACCGCGCCGCCGGCGCGATCACCATCGACGGCGACCTCTCCGACCCGGGATGGCAGGGGGCGACGCGAGTCGAGACCTTCTTCGAGACCAACCCGGGGGACAACGTCCCGGCCAGCGTCAAGACCGTCGCCTACCTGACCTACGACGATCGCTACTTCTACGCCGCCTTCGAGTTCTTCGATCCGGACCCGAAGAGCATCCGGGCGCCGCTCGGGGTGCGCGACTACGTGCCGAGCTACACCGACTACGGCGGCGTCATCCTCGACAGCAAGCACGACGGCAAGACCGGCGTCCTGCTGCTGGCCAACCCGCGCAACGTCCAGTACGACGCGATCACCGACGACGTGACCGGCAACGAGGACTCCTCCTACGACGTCTACTGGGATTCCGCGACGCGCATCGACGCCCGGGGCTGGGTGCTCGAGATGCGGGTGCCCTTCTCGTCGCTGCGCTACACCGCGGCGGACCCCCAGACCTGGGGCATCCTGCTCTACCGCAACCGGCCGCGCAACTTCCGCGTCCAGATGTTCAGCGCCAAGCTGCCGCGCGGCACCAACTGCTTCATCTGCCACTCGAATCCGCTCACCGGCCTCTCCGGGCTGCCGAAAGGCGGGCACCTGGTCGCGGCGCCTTACGTCAGCGGCAAGGACGAGCGGCTGCCCCAGGGGGGCGTCGGGTCGGCCACTCCGCTCGCGCCGGCCAGGGCGCGCGCGGACGGCGGGCTGGACGTCAAGTGGACCCCCAACGCCAACAACGCGATCGACGCGACCATCAATCCGGACTTCTCGCAGGTCGAGTCGGACGTGGCGCAGATCTCGACCAACCAGCGCTTCGCGCTCTTCTACCCCGAGAAGCGTCCCTTCTTCCTCGAGGGGCTGCAGCTCTACTCGACGCCGATCCAGGCGGTCTACACGCGCAGCATCACGTCGCCGCGCTGGGGCGGCCGCGCCACCGGCGAGATCGGCAACACCAGCTACACGGTCCTGGTCACCGAGGACCGCGGCGGCGGCCAGGTCATCGAGCCGGGACCGCTGTCGTCGTCGCTGGTCGACCAGGTCTTCGGTTCGCGGGTGGCGATTGGCCGGGCGCGCTACGAGGTCGGGCGCTCGTTCGGCAGCGTGCTGGTGACCGACCGGGAGGACGCGGGCGGCGGTTACAACCGCGTCATCGGTCCCGACTTCCAGTGGCGGCCGAACGGCGCCAACGTGCTGACCGGGCAGCTGCTGCTCTCCGACACGCAGAACCCCAACCGGCCCGACCTCATCGCCGCCTGGACCGGCCAGCACTTCGTCTCCGAGGCGTTCGACCTGAACTGGAACCGCTCGACCCGCACCTGGGACAACTACCTCGAGGCCAAGGACTTCGGCGACGGCTTCCGGGCCGACGACGGCTTCGTGCCGCAGGTCGGCTTCCGCGAGCTGCGCGGCTCGACGGGCTACAGCTTCTACCCCGAGCACGCTCCCGCCAACCACGTCCGGCCCTTCCTCTTCGGCGACTACGTGACCGACCAGAGCGGCGCCCCGCTGCTGCGCCGGGTACAGCCCGGCGTCGGCGTGAACGGCATCTGGAGCGGCTACGCCGAGCTCGACCTCAACGACGACCGCGTGCGGGTCAGCTCGCAGCTCTTCAACCGCCGGCAGCTCCTCTACACCTTGAACGCGACGCCCGTGCCGGCGTTCTCCGTCTCGCTCAGCGGCTTCCTCGGCCAGGAGATCGACTTCGACAACGTGCGTCCGGGCCGCGGCGGCAGTGTCGTGAGCCAGTTCACCCTGCGCCCGACCGACCACCTCGCCGTCGACCTCTACGGCACCTACAACTGGCTGAACGTGACCGTGGGCGGCCAGAGCGGCCGCCTGTTCTACGCCGACGTCGCCAGGGTGCGCATCGTCTACTGCTTCGATGCGCGCACCTTCCTCCGGCTCGTCGGCCAGGACGTGCGCGTCGATCGCCGCCCCGGCTTCTACCTCGCCGCCGTCACCCCCCGCGACGACGCCCGCTCGCTCTCGGCCCTCTTCGGCTACCGCCTCAACTGGCAGACCGTCCTCTACCTCGGCTACGACGACGAGAAGGCCATCGTCGACGCCAGCGGCCGCCTCCTGCCCGCCAGCCGGACGCTGTTCTTCAAGGCTTCCTACGCGTTCCAGCGGTAGGCAGCAGGCGCCGGCCGCACTCGCGCGGGTGCCCGCCGGGGGGCGCCCTCTCTGACTCGACCGCCGCGGAGCGCTCTTGGGTCCGCCCATGCGCGTCGACGAACCCGGGAGTCTTTGCGCAGGGCCAAGTCCAGGTCTCGAGCCGGAGGATACCCGGCCTGGTCGAGAAAGTAGAGGTCGACGAGATCGCGGGGTTCGGAGCGCGAGAGGATACAGGTCAACTTGCTCGCCCGCAGCTCGGCAAGCGATTCGACCTCGATCCCTTCGATCTTCGGCGGCGGCGGCTCGATGTCCGCGACGGGTTCGTAGACCAGATCGACCTCGATGCTCCGTCCATCTCGAGAATCGAGATGAGCGCGGACGAGGTGGCCCACGTCGCGGATCAGCGAGCAGTCGGACGCCGCTGCTGCTGCTGCACTGGGAAGCAACCCAGCCAGCGCACGCATGTCCTCGGCGTCATGGACGAAGAGATCGATGTCGCCTGTTGTTCGGTGACCGAGATACACCCCGGCAAGCGCGGCGCCACCGCCGAGGTGGCACGGGACGCGCTCCTGGCAGGCCCGAATGAAGCCGAGCGCGAAGTCCGGGACGACCCGGCGATCGAATGTCTTACGCATGTCTCGTGTGGATCTGGCTCGTCGGCGGCCACTCCGGCGGCGGCAGGCCCAGCAGCCATGCCCACATCGACCGCGAGCGTCCCAGGTAGCGGATGAGCCGCGGCCAGAGCGCGCGAATCTCGCCGGCGTTGACGAAGAGCCAGACGTCCCGGGTGTTGGCTTCCCGCAAGAGCGCACCCATCCAGTAGGCGCGCTCTTCCAGATCGGTCGACGCAAGGTGCTCCTTGAGCTCGCCGACCGTGGCCGTCGTCCACCAGAGAAAGTAGGGCCGGGCGCTATCGTCGAGGAGGGCTGCCGTGGTCGGCGGCAGGCGCTCCACCGCTGGTGAGAGGTTCGGGTTGCCCATAGTACAGAATCCTGCAAACAGGGAACCCTACCACGGAGACGGAGGCGGTCGACGGCGCAGCTACGTCTCGTCTCCGGGTTCCGGCGGAACGTCGGGCACCTTCGCCAGCACCGCCAGGAATCTCTCGCGGTCGCCGCGTCGGGCGCGATCCGCGAGGTAATCCACCGTCTTCAACGCGGCCATCTTCTCGGCCACCGCTGTGGTGATGAGCTGGTTGATCGAGACGCCCTCCTGCTTCGCGACCTCTCGCAGTCGCTTGTGAATGGAATCCGGCAGCCTGAGGCTAAGAGTGGTCATGACGCTTCCTCCAAGTGCCGCAGGAAGTCGCGTGGCGACCAGATGCGGAGACCTAGCTGTTCCGCTCCTGCAAAGTCTCGTTGATTGTGAGTGACGATGCCGGCACACCCCGCGGCAAACGCCAGCTCGAGGACGAGGTCGTCCTTGGGGTCCGGTAGGTGCGGACGCCACAGGAAGAAGATGTCTTGATGGTGCGCGATCCTGCACACGTAGTCGAGGAAATCACCAATCTCCCCTTCAAGGAACATCCCGGAATCTACGAGCCGAGTGAGGGCATCCTCATATTCGAAAAGCAACGGAACCGAGATGGCGATCTCGAACCGACCAAGGCTCAGCAGCGACAGCGTCCGGAAGCTCGCACCGCGTCGGGACCTCAACGCCGCCACGACTACGCTGGTGTCGAGAACCACTCTGCGCCCCACGTTGGTATCATATGTGATACCGAGGCGGCGATCAACCCCTTATCGCGTGCTCGAGAGCACCGCCGCGAATTGCTGGCGCAGGTCCTGGACGAGGGCGGCCAGCTCTTCGTGCCGCAGCTTCTCCGTCTCCTGCGAGGCGTCGCCGGCCCATCGAGCCTGCATATCCTTCTCCCGTTCGGCGGCCGCCGCGGCGGCGTCTCGGAGCGCGTCATTGTCCAGCTCTTCCGCAATGCAGACGAGCCACCAGAGCTCTTCCGAGTCTCCGGACTTCGGGTCTGCCGTCCGCAGCCGCCGCACCAGCCAATCCGTCACGGCCTTCTCGTCCCAGGCGCGTACGATCGAGAAGAGATCGAGATCTCCCTTGCTCAGGGTCTTGGTCGAACCGAGCGCGGCCGTGAGGCGCGCTCTCTGCGCGGCGGTCAGGTACGCACCGAGCAGTGCGGCCGGCGGGTCTCCTCTCAGCGCTCCGCCTTCGGCATGGAAGCGATCCAGGACGACCTTGAGGTCCTCCGCGGCGACCTCGGCGCTGGTGCCTGCCTTGGCGGCGGCCGCGGCCAGGGCTTGCTGGGCCTGCCTCAGCTCGTGCGTCGCCTCGCCGCGGGTGAGCGGATTCTCGACGGTGGCGACGATCCACTCGGCCAGGTCGGCGGGGCTCAGCTCGCCGCGCCGCCGGGCCTCGCGGTCGATGCGCGCCAGGGCGTCGAGACGCGCGAGGTAGGCGGCCCGCTCGGGGTCGCCGAGCTTCCTGATCCCGAAGTGGTAGTCCACCGATTCGAAAGCCGGCCTCCCGCCGAGAGCGACGTCCGCCTTGCTGCGCTGGAGAAAAGCCAGCACTCGCGCGCCGGGAACGAGGTCCGCGCGCCAGGACCCTCCCGCGGCATCGCCCGCGGCGTACTCGACGTGCCGGTAGGCGACCTCGCGCCCAGAGACCGTCCCCTTGAAGGAGGACTCGATGCGCAGATCGGTGACCACGTCGCCTTGTGGGCCGTCGCGCCCGACCACCACCGAAGAGCCGACGACCGCCGCGACGACGAGGTCGCTCGTGTCATACACCTTTCGCAGCGGGTCGGCCTCCACCGCCACGGCACCCAGGAGGACCGTCTCGGTATCAGCCTCGGCGGTCAGATCGGCCCGCCGCTGCTCCCCTGCCTGCAGCACGATCGCTCGGTGGGGAGCGACGGAGAAGCCCTCGCGGCTTCCCTCGACGTCGTAGATCCCGGACGGCAGGGCCGACAGGGTGAAGGTCCCGTCGGTCCCGGTGCTTGCCGTGCTCTCGCGGCCGTCGAGGACGTTGCGCGCCACGACGGCGACGTCCCCCAGCGGGCGCCCATTCGCCGTCACGCGGCCACGCAGCGCGGCGCGCGGCGTGGACGTGGCGCGGCGGGCCGGCGCCGGCTCGCGCTTGGCCGCGCCCTCGCCGGCGCCGGCGACGGCGGCCGCCGTCTCGCTGGTCCCTGCCTCGGCGTGGCTCGCGCTCAGCCAGGCAGCGACGAGGCCGGCTGCGATCGCCGAGGCTCGCCGCGGCGCCCAGGGCCGCGCGGCCTCGAGCGGCTCCATCTCCCGGGCCGTGGCGAGCCGGCCGTCTCTCCACGTCAAACGGCCGCACAGCTTGCCGCGGCTCGCCTGCACGTGGCCGTAGATCTGTTCCGGGGTCAGCCGCTCGAGATCGAGGACCTCGCGCCGGCACTCGGCACAGAACCGCCGCGGTCCGTCCCCCTTCATCTCTTCCCAGGACGTCCTGCACTCGAAGCCAATCACCAATGCGTTGAGCTTCTCGCTGCGGTTCGGCATCGCCACGCCTCCCTTGGATCTCCGGTCGGTCGCGGAGATCGCTGCCAACTGGCGCTTCTTCCGGTCGCAAGAGCAAGGGGTGAGCCAGGGCACGGGGCCGGCGCGGCCCTACCCGCGCAAGTGCCGGCGCAGCAAGCGATTGCGCTCGACGCCGGCGCCGATGCCCTCGCGGGCGCGCGCCGCCGGTGGGCCGGGCACGGCCTGGCGGTTCAACCGCTTGGATCCAGAACGTTGCGCATCTCCAATGCTGGCGCCCTGGATGCCTGTCCAGGCTCGCGGCGGCCAGGTTCGTAGCGGCCCAAGTTCTCAGCAGGCGATGGACGTCTTGGTACCAGTATTCATATCTCTATTGAAACTTTCGCACTGTGAGCTATTGAAAGTAGCGTTTTTATGGCATAATGCCATCTTGAAACGCCGCGCCGGCCGGGCGCGGGTGACGCCGCTTCGCGCCACCCGGCCAGGTCGGCCTGATCGGAGAGGTCACAGCCGAGCCCGCAGCCATGGACGCCGCACGATCCGCCGCACCAGCCACAACCAGTCCATCGGGCGCGCGCCGGGTCCGCGCCGGGCGGTCACGTGTCGCCTCGACCTGCCGCGCGTGGTCTCTCGCCACGCTCGTCTGTGGCAGCTTGCCCTTCGCCCCAGGCCCGCTCGGCCGGCAGCCCGGCGCTGGACCTGCCGGGGCTCGCGGTGATGGACCCGTGGTCGAAGAGGTGGAGCCGGGATCCGCCCTGGCGCGCGCCGGGCTGGTCGCCGGCGACGTGCTGCGCGGCTGGCAGCGCTCCGGCGCTCTCCCCGAGCAGGGGTCCAGCCGGCCCGTCGCCGCGGCGAAGCGGTTGGCCGGCGGGGAGATCGGCTCGCCCTTCGACTGGGCGTGGTTCCTCTCCGAGCAGGCGCCTCGCGGCGGCACGAAGCTCCTGGTCGAGCGCCAGGGCGCGACAGTCGAGATCGAGATGGGAGCCGGGCCCTGGAGCGCCAGCATCCTGCCGTCGCTCCCGCCGCGCCTCGCGCGGCAGGCCGCCCGCGCTGCCGAGCTCGCGCGGCAGGGTGCGAAGGGCGAGGCCGCGACGCTCTGGTCGACCATGGCCGCGAGCGCCGAGGGCGCGGCGGCGGGCGCGGCGAGCGATCTGCTCAGCTGGATCGAGCTCAGGACCGGCACACTGTGGGCCGCGGCCAGGGAGTGGGAGCGCGCCATCGCGGCTCTGCATCATGGCCTCGACGCCGCCACGACGCCGCGGGCACGGATCGAGCTCTTGCGGGCTCTCGGCGGCGCCCAGCGCGGCGCGCGGCAGTTCGACGCCGCCCGCGACTCCTATGCCGCGGCGACGAAGCTGGCGGAGGCAAGCTGGGGGGAGAGCCTCGAGTTGGTCAGCGTGCTGGGGAGGCTGGCTGGACTGGACTGGGAGCAGGGACGGCAGTCGGCGGCCCGCGAGCGATGGCGGCGTGCCCTCGCGATCACCGAGAGGCTGGCGCCCGCGAGCCTCTCTGCCGCTCAAATACTGTCCAACCTGGGCAGCGCGGCGACGAGCCAGAGCGATCTCGCCGAGGGCGAGAAGGACTCCACAGCCGCACTTGCCATCGTCGAAGCCTTGGGCCTGCGCTCCGAGCTCGCGGGACCGCTCAACAACCTGGCCATCGTGGCCTACAAGCGCGGCGACCTGGACGCGGCCGCGGCGCTCTACCGGCGGTGCCTCGAGAGCCGCGAAGCACAGGACGATGCCGTCGCGGCCGCCATCCTCAACAACCTTGCCGAGGTGGCGACCTTGCAGGGCGACCTCGCCGCGGCCCAGACCGACCTCGAGCGCGCCCGCTCGATCTGGGAGCGGCTCGCCCCGGCAAGCCCCGACCTCGCCGACGCGCTGGCCAACCTCGGGGAGCTGGCCTCCACCCGCGGCGACCTGGACCTGGCCCAGGGCTACGTCCAGGCAGGGGCGGCGATTCGCGAGCAGATCCAACCGGACAGCCTGAAGCTGGCGATCAGCTTCAACATGCTCGGTTCGCTCGCCGCCGACCGCGGCGATCTCGATCAGGCGGAGAGCCTCTATCGGCGCGCCCAGGCCCTCCTCGCACGCATCGACCCGGGAGGGCTCGAGCTCGCGCGATGCCTGCGCTTCGGGGGTGAAGTGGCCCTGCGCCGCGGCGACCTCGAGACCGCCGCGCGCCTCGTGGGCCAGGCGATCGAGATCGAGAACAAGGTGGCGCCTGGCAGCGTGCAGGGAGCCAGCTGCCTCAGGGACCTGGGGGACATCGCGCTGCAAAGAGGCGACCTGGCCGGGGCCCGCGAGCACTATCGACGCGCCCTGGAGATCTGGCAGCGCCGGGCGCCGAATGGCCGGCCCGGTGCTCTGCTCCTTGCCCTGCTCGGCGAGGCGGCGCGCCGCGCCGGCGAGCTCGAGGCGGCGCGCGGCTACCTGGAATCGGCGCTGGGCATCGAGGAGAGCCGCGGCTACGGCGGCGACGAGCTCGCCGCGACCCTGCATACGCTGGCGCTGGTCGAGCGCGCGCGCCGGCCGGAGCTGGCGGACCGCTACTTCGAGCGGGCGCTCGCGGCGCTCGAAAGCGAGGTGAGCCGCCTGGGGGGATCGGCCGAGAGGAAGGCCGCCTTCCATGCGGATCGCGCGGGTTACTACCTGGATTACCTGGAGTTCCTGCTCGAACGCGGGGAGCCGGAGCGCGCCTTCGCGGTGCAGGAGCGTTCCCGCGGCCGGACGCTGCTGGCGCAGCTCGCCGAGCGCGACCTGGCTTTCGCGCGGGACGTCCCGCCGGCGCTGGTCCACACGCGCCGGCGGTTGGCGGCGGAGTACGACCGCGTCGAGCGGCAGCTCGCCGAGCTCGATGCCGCCAAGGGACGCGCGTCCGGCAGCGGCGAGCAGGCTTCGGCCGACGTCCTGCTCGACCGGCTGCGGACGCTGCGCGGGCAGTACGAGGAGACGGTCGCCACCATTCACCGCGCTTCGCCCAAGGTGGCGGCCCTCGACCGTCCCGAGCCGCTCGATCTGGCGGCCTGCCGGCAGGCGCTGGACGCTGGCACCGTGCTGCTCTCCTACACCGTGACCCCGGTGCGGACCTATCTCTTCGTGCTCTCGCCGGCGGCCGGCCTGGAGGTCAAGACCCTGGCGGTCGGTGAGGGGGAGCTGCGCCGCCAGATCGAGCTGCTGCGGCGGCTCGTGCCCGAGGCGCGGCCGGCGTCCGGCGCCGGCCGCGCCCGCCTGCGCGAGCTGGAGCAGGTGGCCGCCGATCTCTACGCCGAGCTCGTCGCGCCGGCCGCCGCCACCGTCGAGGTAAGCCAGCGGGTGCTGATCGTCTCCGACGGCCCGCTGCACCTGCTCCCCTGGGGCGCGCTGGTGCGCACCGCCGCCGGGCCGCGGCCGGCGGGGAACGGGCGTTACCTGGTCGAGTGGAAGCCTGTGCACGTGGCCACCTCGGTCACGGTCTACGCCGAGCTGAAGCGGTCCCGTCATCCCGCCGCGGAGCGCGCCACGGCGAGCCTGGTGGCCTTCGGCGATCCGTACGTCCCACCGAGCCTGCAACAGGGCGGCGGCCTCACCGGACTGCGACAGGAAGGCACCGCGGCGGGTGCCGGGGACCTGCGGCTGCGCGCGGCCATGGCGCGCGGCTTCGGCTTCGCGCCGCTTCCCCACAGCCGCCTGGAGGTGGAGAGGATCGCCCACCTCTTCCCGGCCGGCAGAAGCACGACCTACCTGGGGGAGGCGGCGACCGAAGAGCGGGCCAAATCGGTCGGCACGGACGCGCGCTTCCTCCATTTCGCCACCCACAGCACGCTCGACGATCGCTTCCCTCTCGACTCGGCGGTGGTCCTGAGCATCCCGGAGCGGCTGACGGAGGGACGCGACAACGGTCTGCTCCAGGCGTGGGAGATCTTCGACAGCGTGCGCCTCGACGCCGACCTGGTGGCGTTGTCGGGTTGCGAGTCGGGCCTCGGCAAGGAGCTCAAGGGCGAGGGACTGCTCGGCTTGACCTGGGCCTTCCACTACGCGGGGGCCCGTTCGGTCGTGGCATCGCTGTGGAAGGTCTCCGACCAGATGACGGCCGAGCTGATGACCCGCTTCTATCGCCACCTGCGAGACGGCGATACGAAGGACGAAGCGTTGCGCAGGGCACAGCTGGACTTGCTGCACAGGCCGCTCACGCTCCCCGATCGGGCCGGCCGCGCCCGGGAAGAGAGAGCCGACGGCTCGGCGCCTTTCTTCTGGGCAGCCTTCCAGCTCTCCGGCGACTGGCTGTGATCATCGCCAAGGCGGCGGCCAAGGCGGCGGCCAAGGCGGCGGCCAAGGCAGCGGCCAGGGCGGCGGCCAGGGCGGCAAGGCGACCCGTTAGTTACGGGTAGGTGGTGTGGTGTAGGCAAGGGGCTCGGATGGCGCAGGTGTTCAGCGAGTACGTCCGCTTGCTCGCCGCGAGCGGCGAGTCCGCGCAACCGCGCCAGGTAGCGTTGGTCTGGGCCGAGCTGCGGCGGGCATTGCGTACCGAGCTCAAGCGGCGTGGCCTGTGGCGGAGCTCCCCGAGCTACCTCGGGATCTTCGGCTTCAGGCAGTGGGACGAGACGCCCGCGAGGGCGAGGGTGAACGCCCCGCTCGAGACCCGGGGGAGGGACGATGCCTTGGAGGAGCTGACGGCCGGCTGCTACTCGTTCATCTTCGTCGATCGTCTGCGCAGCCTGATGGCCCAGCTGCTGGTCAAGAGCGACATCGAAGGGCTGGTCACGCTCGACCTCCGCCACTACCTGTACGAGCTGCAGAAGCGGCACGACCCGCTCGGGTTCCGGGTCTTCGCGCTCGCCCGCTCGGCAGTCCGGAGGTCGCTCGAGCTTGGCGAGCTGCACGTGCTCGCGGGCGACGTCGGCATCCGCAACGACACTCTCCTCGGCTTCGGCACGGCACCGGACCTCGCTCCGGCCGCCGGGGCCGAGCTGCGCGGGCCCGTGTCGAGGTGGAACGACGAGCTGCTCCCGGACCTCGTCACGGCGCACGGCAAGGCCAAGGCAGAGGTCGCCGAGGGGCTTCGCCGGCGGATCATGAGCCTGCGTCTGGAAGGCGTCGAGAGGTTCCGCTTCAAGGACCTCGTGGACGCCCTGAAGAGCGATGTCCGGTCGCGCTGGGCCGAGCTGCTGCGCGACCCGCGGCTGGAGGTCGAGCTGGAGGTCGACGCCCGTGCGAGCTTCGCGGGCGTGGTGCAATGCGTCGACGAGGCCCTCGACCGGCTCGAGACCGACGAACGGAACCGCGGCTACCTGAAGACGGTCTGGAGATTCCTGTGGCTGAGGGCGAGCGAGGCCGAAGCGGGAGACTTGCCGCCGGCGACGGCCAGGCCGCCGGCTGCCGCGGAGCCGCTGGCGGGCGACCGGCTCTCGCAGCGCAGGGTGGCCGAGCTGCTGCACCTGCCGCGAGAGCGGCTGCCCGAGATCTACCGCACGCTCGGGCGGCTGCTCGCGGCCTGCCGCGACAGCGCCGGGGAACGCGCGAGCCAGGCGCCGGCCAGGCCGCCGGGCAGACCGCTGGCCGCCGTCGAGAAGACTGCGGCCGCCGCCCGCGAGCCGGGTGCCGGCCGCAGGCAGCGCGACAGCCGGTCCGGCGCCCATCACCACCTCGGGCCCGAAGTCACGGAGGATGCGGGTGAGACGTAACGGGAGGCCACTCCGGCGCCGGGAGCTGGCGCGCCGCTCGGCGCTGGCGGCGCGCCGTGCCGCCGCCGAGATGGGGCACCGGCCGGGTGATCGCGGTCCGGGCGATCGCGCCGAGGCCGGCGACCTCTTCGTCCTGCGGCAGGCCGGGCACCTGCCCGTCGAATGGGTCGTGCTCGAGCGCCGGCCGGCGATGGCGGACGGCACCGCGGGTGCGGCCTCGACGGCGGCATCGGAGGTGCTGCTGGCGGTTCCGGCGGACGCCAACCCGCTGGCCGGCAGCGCCGACTTCGAGCTGCCCGCCGACTCGCCTGCCGCACCGCTGACGCTGCGTTGCGGCCACGGCGTCTGGCTCGCCGAGACCCATCTCGACCTCGCGTGCCGCACCGGCCGCCTGGGCGACGAGGCGCTGCTCCGAGCACGCCAGGTGCAGGCGGCGACGATCGCCGGAGCGCCGCTCGCGGCCACGCCTGCCCAGCTCGAGGTCGATGCGGACCCCGAGTACCAGGAGTGGGCGGAGAAGGTCCTGGTCCAGGCGAGGCGAGCCGTCATCGAGGCTGGCGGTCTCGACGCCGGCGCGGCCGTCGCCGCTGTCATGCCGGGCGCTGCCGCTCCGCCCGTGGCTGCCGTCGCGCCGGTTGCCACGGTCGCGCCCGTTGCCGTAGGCGCGCCCGTCGCTGCCGCGCTGCCTGTCGCTGCCGTCGTGCCGGCTGCAGCCGCACCCCCCGTGGCTGCCGGCGCGCTCCCGATCGCCGGGGGGCGTGGCGAGACCCGAGGCCGCTGGCGGTTCGAGCGGCCCTACGCTCTCGCCGCCGCGCTCCTCTTGCTGCTCAGCCTGGGTCTCGGCATCGCCGTGGCCTGGCAGGCACGGCACCTGCGCGAGCTGGCGGCGGACCAGCGGCGCGGTGAGCAGCTGCTGCGCTCGGCGCGGCAGAGCGCCGAGGCCGCCGAGCGGCGCGCCGATGCCGAGCGCCAACGGGCGGCGGCAGCGCTGGACCGGGCCGCCGCAGCGTCGCGCGGCGGCTCCGGCGACGCCGGCGGCAACAAGGGCGGCGGCAAACGCGGTGGCGCCATCGGCGACAAGGGCGAGCGCGCCCAGGCCCCCGCCGGCGACGAGCCGATCGTCAACCTGCCCTTCGTCTGGCTTGCCGCCGACGAGGCGCTACGCGGTCAGCCCAGCGCGGTGAAGATCCCCGCGGATGCGAGGCTCGTGGCGCTGATCCTCGAGCTGGGCACCGCGCCGGCTCTCCCGCGGTATCGCCTCGAGCTCCGCCGGACCTCGGGCCAGCGGGTCTGGAGCGCCGACGGCCTCCGCAAGACCGGCACCATGGAGCTGACCGTGGCCCTGCCGCGGCCCCTGCTGCGTCCGGGAAGCTACTCGCTGCGTCTCTACGATCCCCGGGCCGCAGGCCGCCAGCCCCTCGCCACCTACTCCCTCGCCGTCGAGTGATGCGGCCCGTGTGCCGCGCGGGTCGCGGGTGGCGAAGCGAGATAGGATCGTGCGGGATGGCGCTCAGCTTCGAGTGGGATCGACGGAAGTCGCGTTCAGGAGCAATATGAGCGAGAGGAATCACGAACCGACAGATGACATGCTCGACGAGTATGACTTTAGCGGCGGAGTCCGCGGCAAGTACACCGATCGCTTCTCGGACGACTGCAAGCTGATCGTTCTGGACCCAGATGTGGCGGAGGCCTTCCCCGACGCACACGCCGTCAACGAGGCGCTCCGCGAACTCATCCAGCAACGGACCCCAGCGGGACGCAAAGAGTAGGACCCGCCGAGCCGGGCCTTGCCCTCGCGGAAACCTGCACCACCTCGGCGTACCTGCGTTGCTCCCGCTCTCTTGCTGCAAGGGTGACCGAAACACTGCCCAGCGGGCAAGTCGGCGGCTCCGCTAGCACAATCTGGTCTCCCCTCACCGCCGCTTCTCCTGCTCGATCCACCAGTCGATGTGCTTGGCGAGGATGTCGGGGGGCAGGGAGCCGTTGCCGAGGACGGCTTCGTGGAAGCGGCGGATGTCGAAGCGGGGGCCGAGAGCGGTCTCGGCCTGCCGGCGGAGGTTCTCGATGTGAGTGGCTCCCAGCTTGTAGGCTAAGGCCTGGGCGGGCATGGCGATCGAATAGCGGAGGACTTCGGAGTCGATCTGGACGTCAGACTCCAGGAGGCGGTCTCGCATGTAGTCGGTGGCTTGCTGGCGGGTCCAGCCCAGGGCGTTCATGCCGGTGTCGACGACCAGGCGGGTGGAGAGGAACATGTCCATCGCGAGGCGGCCGTAGAGGGAGTAGGGATCGTCGTAGAGGCCCATCTCCTCACCGAGGTGCGAGGAGTACTCGCCCCAGCCCTCGACGAAGGCGGTGTGGGTCAGGTAGCGGCGGAAGGGCGGCAGGTCCGGGTTCTCGGCCTGCAGGGCCAGCTGGAAGTGATGGCCCGGGATCAGCTCGTGGTAGATCAGGGCCGCGGCCCACACCAGCGGCCGCTGATCGAGCTGGCCGGGGTTGAACAGGTAGCGGCCGCGCGGCTGGGCGGGGGTCGGCACCTGGTAGTAGCCGTAGGTCATCCCTCCCATGGCCGCCGGTAACGCTTCGACACCGTAGGGCGCCTTCGGGACTTTGAGGAACCAGGCAGAGATCTTGGGCTCGATCTTGCGCACCGGCGCCATCAGGCGTTCGGCCACCTCCTCGGGGGTGCGGGCGAGGAACCGCGGGTCGCTGCGCAGGCGCTGGTTGAATTCGCGTGCCGAGCCCGCGAAGCCGAGCTGGTGCCGCACCTCGGCCATGCGGCGCGACAGGCGCTCCACCTCGGCTTCGCCGCGGCGATGGATCTCCTCGGGCGCCAGGTCGAAGCCGGTCTGGATGCGTATCATCGAGCGGTAGGCGGCGTCGCCACCCGGGTACTGGCCGATGCCGACACGGTCGGGCGCTTGGCGCCGGTACTCGCCGGCGAGCTCGTCGGCGAGCCGCACCAGGGCGGGATCGATCTCTTCCGCGATGATGCGCCCGGCCGCCTGGTGGAAGTCCGCGGCGGCGGCCGCCTCGACGCCTTGCAGGCGATCGGCCGACACCTGGAGCACGCTCTCCTGGGGCGGCCGCGCGTAGGCCCGCAACATGGCGGCCACCGTGTCCACCTCGGGCTTCGGCATCAGGATGCCGCGCGCCTCCTGGCCCTCGAGGTGCCGGCGCAGCTGCTCGACCATCGCGGCATAGGCGTGCAGCAGGCGCAGGTAGTTCGCGAGATCGGCCGGCGAGGCGAGCTTGTAGGAGCCGAGGGCGGTGTGCACTCCACCGAACGGCGCGTCGTAGGGCGTGGCGAGGAAGAAGTACCAGTACGCCTGCGGGGCCGCGATCGACTCTTCAGCCTGATGGCGGAGCAGGGCAAGGGTGAGCCAGTCGCCATGCGTGAGAGCCGCCTCGTCGATCCGCGCCAGCCGCTCGCGCAGCGTCCGGGCCCATGCGGCTTCCTTCTCCGCATACTCCGGCGACAGATCGGGCAGGCGCTCGATCGGCAGCCCCTCTCGCATGCGGATGTAGAAGTCGTCGTCGAGCTCATGCCGCCAGTAGTCGGCGGCGATGGCCGCCAGCTCCGCCGCCGCCGTGGCGCCAGCGGTCCCGGCTGCCGGCGCGGCCGTTGCCGCCGGTGACGCCAATGCTGCGGATGACGCCGATGACGCCGAGCCCGGGGCGGACCCGGAGACGCCAAGGATGCACAGGATGGCGGCCCCGGCCACCCGGCCGGCCCCGCGTAGAGCGCGTGTGCTCCCGATCATGGTGGTCGTCTCCTCTGCCTCAGGGTCAGCCGGCGCCGCCGGCGCCGGACTTGAATTGCGAGATGGGCGCCGCGGTCCCGGCGCCGGCGAAGCGGGCCAGCGACAGCTCGGGATGCGGGATGCCGCCGCCGAGGACCAGGTCGGCGGCGTACTCGCCGAGCGCCGGCCCCAGCTTGAAGCCGTGTCCCGAGCCGCCGCCGAGCAGCCAGACGTTGCCGGCCTCGGGATGGCGGTCGACCAGCAGCTGGCCGTCCAGGGTGCTCTCGTACTGGCAGACGCGGCTCTCGAGCAGCGGAGCGCCGGCCATCCCGGGGAACCTCCGGGCGAGGTGGCGGCGGGCGCGGTCGAGATCCGCCGCGGACGGCAACCGTTCGCCGCTGGTGGGATCGAACGCCTCGCCGCGGCTGTCGTCGGCGATCTTGAAGCCGCGGTGATGGTTGCCCGGGATGCCGTAGAAGACGCGCTCACCGTGATCCATCCACACCGGCAGCGCGGCTTCGCCGTAGGTCGTGCCGCTGCCGGGCGGAGTGCCGAAGTAGAAGATCTCCTGGCGGGTGACGCGCAGCCGCGGGCCCAGGATCTCGGGGAACAGCCCTCCCAGCCAGGGGCCGCATGCGAACACGTAGCAGTCGGCGCCCAGGCGGCTCCCATCCGACAGCGGCAAGGCCGACATCTCCCCGCCCCCGGCGCGCCCCTGTCCGCTCACGATCCCGCCGGGCGCCGCGGCGACCTCGCGCACCTCGCCGCCGGCGGCGGCCACCGCCGCGGCGACCACCCGGCAGGAGCGGCGCGCCGCCAGGTAGCCCGCCCGCTCCTCGTAGAACACGCTGTCGACGCCGTCGAAGGAGATCTGCGGGAAGCGCGCCGCGGCGCCGGCAAGATCCAGCTCCTCGGCGCTCAAGCCGGCCGCCGCGAGATGCGGCAGGGAAGCGCGGGCGTAGCCGTCGTCGCCGCTGAACATCCACAGCGCGCCGGTCGGGTGGTAGAGGCGCCGTCGCCAGAGCGTCTCGGCCTCGGCCCAGAGGACGAGCGCGCGCGCCACCCACTCGGTGTAGAGGCCGTCGCGGCCGTACATGCCGCGGATGACCCGGGTCTCGCCGCCCGAGCTCGAGCGCGAGTTGCCGGGCCCCCACGCGTCCAGCAACGTCACCCGGGCGCCGCGCCGGCAGAGCCAGAGCGCCAGCCAGCCGCCGAAGGCGCCGGCGCCGACGACCGCGACGTGCGCGGCGCCGGCGGCGGGCGACGGGCGCGGCGCCGCTCGATTACGCCTGTCGGCGTCCGGGCCCTGCATCGCCGCTCTTTGCAAAGCCGGTAACGATGTAGGTGCCGGAGCGCTGGTCCTTCTTCAGCTTGACGATGTTCTTGCGCTCGGCGTCCTCGAGCAGCTCCGAGAACGTGCTGTAGCCGTAGTAGCCCTCGTTGAAGGAAGGCTTCTTGCGCTGCATGGTCTGCTTGATCATCGAGCCCCAGAGCACGTCCTTGTTCTCGCGCACCAGCGCCTGGATCGATTCGACCATCAGGCTGAAGGCCTCCGCGGTCTTCTTGCTCAAGCCGTCGAGCTTCGGGCCCTTCTGCGCGTCGCGCCAGATGTCCTCGTAGTAGATGAACTCGTCGCAGTTGTCGACCAGCAGGTTGGAGGAGGAATTCTTGACGCCGATGCCGATGACGTACTTGTTGTTCTCCTTGAGCTTGGAGACCAGCGGCGAGAAGTCGCTGTCGCCCGAGAGGATCACGAAAGTGTCCAGGTGCTCCTTGGCGTAGGACATGTCCATGGCGTCGACGACCATCTTGATGTCGGCGCTGTTCTTGCCCGAGTAGAACTTCTGCGGGATGTCGATGAGCTCGATCGCCGCCTCGTGGAACGGGCGCTTGTAGTCGCTGTAGCGCTCCCAGTCGGCGTAGGCCTTCTTGACGATGATCTTGCCCTTCTCGAGCAGGCGCTCGAGGATCAGGCCGATGTCGAACTTGCTGATCTCCGAGTCCCGCACGCCGAGGGCGATGTTCTCGAAGTCGCAGAACACCGCGATCTTCCTCTCCTCGTGCTGCGGCCGCTGGCGGTCGGGGACGGAGATGACGATCTCGCGGCTCGCCGAATCGAGATCGCTGGCGGAGATCACGTAGCTCTCGCCACCGCGCGTGGCGCGCGGAGTGAGCTGCAGCGGGCTCGGCGCCAACGACGCGGGCGGCGCGGGCTGGAACTGCGCCGCCAGCTCCTCCGGCCCGGCGTCCTCGTCGTCGTCCTCGTCGGCCGGATCGGCGCCGCCGGCGCCGGCGGCGCCGGCGGAGGTGCGGCCGTTCTTCCGCCGGCCGCCGCGGCTGCGGCGCGAGCGCTTCTTCTTCACTTCCGGCCGGCTCTCCTCGTCACGCTCCTCGACCTCGCCGTCGCCTTCGGCCTCGGTCTCGGCCTCGGCCTCGAGCTCGGTCGGCTCGGATGCCGCCGGCTCGGCCGGCTCGGATGGCTGGAAAGGAGCGGCGATCGGACGCGGCCTCCGCGGCTCGTGGCGAGCGCGAGCTGCGGCCTCATGCCCGAGATAGCCGGCGCTCTCGGCCGGCTCCGTCGCCGGCGACGCGGGCGCCGCGGCGCTGCCGAGATCGGTCCCCTCGGGCGTCCGCCAGGCGGCGGCGGGAGCTGCCGCGGCGGCCGACGGGAGCGGCCCCGGCGACGCCTCCTGGGAAGGGGCCGGCTCGCGCGGCTGCCAGAAGGCGCGGTAGGGCTCGGGGTTCGTCGGAGACGCCTGCAGATCCAGCTGCTGCGCCGGTTGGGACGTGTCAGCTCTGCGGGTGGCGAAGGGCTCGGAGGGCTCGGCCTCCGGGGCCGGGCCGGCGGCAGGGGTCATCGGGGCTGCCGCTCCGGCGTCGCCCATCCTGCCGGCGTGGGAGGTGTCGCCCGCGCGGTGCGAGCCGGCGCTCCCGTCGACGCTCTCGACGCTCTCCGAGAGGAAGCGGGAGGCGGGGTCCCCTTCTGCGGTCGGTGCGGTCGGTGCGGTCGGCGCGGTTGCCGGGGAGGCGGGCTTCGCCGGCAGGGCCGGCGTCGGTTCACTCTTGTCTGCTTGCTCTTGCTTCTCTTCGTTCGCGGCGCCCTCGGATGTGGGGCGTTGCCACCATGGACTCAAGATGTATTCCCTTTCTCGAGCCCTGAATGGGGCTCGTCGGATCTCGCCGCATGTCGTTGACCAGCGATACCTGCGAAGCAGCTCTGTGGGCGGGAGCGGCGGCGGGGCGGTTGAGATAGGGCCACAGCGGCGAGGGGGCAAGCGGCCGAACCGCACTTCATTCTAGCATTCGCGGCCGCCGGCGGCCAGCGACGTACGCGATTCAATTCCTTGGATCGCCGGATTTCGGTATCATCCTGCCTCTGCGGCGGTGGAGTCCGCCCTCGATCGCAGCTCCCACGAGAGCGGCCAATGACTCCTACTCTTTCCTGCTCGGGAGGGCTCGCGCCGCCACGGCGTCGCCGGCCAGCCAGGAGGAGCCTTGGCGCGATTCCTCTGGATCTGCTTGGCGGGAGCGGCCGGCACCGGCGCCCGCTACCTGATGTCGACCTGGCTCTCGCGGGTGTCCGGGCCGGCATTCCCCTGGGGCACCCTGGCGGTGAACCTCCTCGGCTCTTGCCTCCTCGGCCTCGTCATGGAGGTGGGTCTCTCCACCGGACTCCTCCCACCCACTCTCCGGCTGACCCTCGCCACCGGCCTGCTCGGCGGGTTCACCACCTACTCGAGCTTCAACTACGAGACTCTGCAATACCTGCGCAGCGACAGCTGGCTGCTGGCCTCGGTCAACGTCGGCGCCACGGTGCTGGGCTGCCTCGCGGCCGGTCTCCTCGGCATCTGGGCAGGCAGGTTCCTGGCCGGGAGCTAGTCGAGGTCGAAGGGGCGCGGCGGCCGCCCCTGGTCGGGGTCCTCTTCGGCGCGGCGGAGGGCTTCCTTGAACTTCTCTTCCAGCAGGCGGTCGCGGTCCTTCATCGCCGCGACCTCGCGCTGGAAGACGTCCTCGGCGCGGGCCTTGTCCTGGTCGAGACCCTGCAGCAGCGAGTCCAGGTCCTTGCCGCCGGCCGGGGGCTGCTTCGGGCGGCGATGGGAGAGCACCTCGCCCGTGGCCGCGTCGACCACCAGGTCGGAGCCGCAATCGGGGCAGCGGATGCTCAGCTTCGGGCTCTCGCTCACCCAGCCATTGTAGCCGCTTCGGTGGCGGTCAGTGACCACTGACCGCGGCATGTCATCCGAGGCGGCGAGCCCATGGCCCTGGCGGCCCGGGCGGTCCGGGCGCCCACAAGGCGATCGCGGCGGCGCAGGCCAGGGCGGCGGCGAGCATCCCGGCCACGAAGCCACGCGGCCGATAGAGGAGATCGACGCGCAGCTCTCCGGCAGATCCGGCCAGTGGCGCGTCGAGCAATTGCCTCGGCGGAGGCGGAGGCGCCCGCCGGCCGTCGAGAAGGAGGCGCCAGCCGCCGTCCTGGTACAGGCTGCCCGCCAGCTCGGTGCCCTGGTCCGCCACCTTGGCGCGGGCCGCGACCTCGTCGTCGCCGAAGCTGGTCACCAGCAGCCCGCCGGGCAGCGGCCTGCCGACGCCCGCGCGGGCGGTGTACAGCCGCGGCCAGACGCCGAGGCGCCGGTAGACCCAGCCGCTGGGATCGGCAAGCCGTAGCAACCATGGCGGGGGCAGGCGCTCTCCCGGCGCCACCAGCAGGTAGCGCACTCCAAGCCGGCGGTACAGGCGGTCGCCGGGAGCTCCCAGCTCCGGCATCTCACCCCACCAGGCGGTGGTGATCGGCGCCAGCAGCGCGAGGTACGCCGCGGGCGCCATCGGGTTGTACACCCGCGCGTCGGTCAGGCCGTAGAGCGAGGCGAGATTCGGCGGCAGGGCCCGGCCGAGCGCCGCGACGCGATCGCCGCCCGCCTGGCTCGTGAGCAGCGCCAGCGGCGCCGGGCTGGGCAGGGCAAGCCGCATCGGCATCGCCGGATTGGCGGACAGATGAGCGAGCAGCAGCTCGGCTCCGACCACCAGGGCCAAGCCGCCGGCCACCGCCGCCGCCAGGACTCGCGGCGCGCGGCCCTCGCGGTGGCGCGCTGCGCGCGCGCCTCCGGGAAGCGCCAGCAGCACGGTGGCGGCCAGCAGGAACCGGACTTGCCAGCGCAGCCAGCCGAAGCGCAGCACCGCCAACCGCCCCGGATCGCCCGGGAAGGGATGGGCGAGGTAGGCCCAGGCGAGCAGCGCGCCGAGGGCCGCCGCCGCCAGCAGCAGAGGCGCGCGCCGCAGCTCGCCGCGGCGATGACGCTCCCAGGTGCAGGCCGCGAGGTAGGCCAGGCAGAAAGCCACCAGCAGGAGGCAGCGGCGGCTGCCGGCGAGGCCGGGCGCAGCGGCGGCGAGCAGGGCGTGCAGCCACGCGGGATCCGCGAGCTGCAGCAGGCAGACGCCGAGAACCGCCAGCATCAAGCCCTCCTGCGGCAACCGGCGCCGGCGCGGCGTCGCGATCGCCAGCGCCGCGCCGAGAGCCGCCGCGGTGCCGGCGAACCCCGCGGCGTCCTCGTTGCTGTTCGCGGAACCCCAGTAGGCGGCGAAGCGGCTGTTGCCGTAGGCGTTGGGCGCCAGGATCGGCAGCCATCGCCGGGCGAGCGCGCCGCCCCGAGCTCCCGGGGCAGCAGCGGCGCCGGCCGCGCTCGCCCCGGCCGCGTTCGCGGCGTTCGCGGCGCTCGCCCCGCTCGCACCATGGGCCACAGCAGGCTGCGGAGCCGGCGGCGCGGGCATGGGCGGCGCCGGGTGGGCGAGACGCTCGGCGCGCAAGGTCTGCGGCAGGTAGTCGAGAGCCGGCAGCAGCGCCGGCGCCGCCACGCCCGCCGCCACCAGCGCGGCGCCGGTCATTCGCCGCAGCAGCGGCAAGCGCCGGCCGGGCAGGCTCCGCCGCAGCAGGCCGGCGGCGAAGGCCGCGGCCAGCAGGCAGGCATACAGCTCGGTCTCCGGATGGCCGGCCAGCAACAGCGCCGCGAGCGCCAGGACCAGCAAGAATGCGTCCCGGCGCCAGCGTTCGCCGCCGGCCGGAAGGCCGTCTTCCGCCAGCCCGGAATGTTCGCCGGGAATCGTCGCGGGCCGCGCCTCCTCGGCAGAGGGCCCGTGGGCGGCAGCAGGCCCGTGGGAGGTCCCGGCCAGCCGCGCCAGGGCGTAGAGGACCGCCGGCAGCAGCGCCGCCGAGCTGGCGAGCGGCCAGCCGACCCAGAGCAGCGTGATGCCGCTCAGCCCGAAGGCGAGCGCGCCGGCCAGCGACGGACCGGCGCCGAGGCCCTGGCGCCGCAGCAGCAGGAACGTGAACACCAGGGCAAGGAGCACCCGCAGCGCGGCGATCACCGCGGCCCCCCGCAGCGGCGAGAACGGCAGGGCCAGGATGGCGAGGGGAGCGAGCGCTTGCGCCTGCGGATCGCCGAGCAGCGGCATGCCGGCGCCGACGCGCGAGTTCCAGAGCGGCCAGCGGCCGGCGGTCAGGCCTCTACGGGCGGCGTCCAGCGACGGCACCACCAGCTCGATCAGGTCGCCCTGCAACAGGTTGCCGTGCGGCTGGGTCGGGCGCAGCAGCCGGAACGGCACCTCGCCGCGCAGGTTGTCGAGCGGCAGCAGCAACTTCCCGCCGCACAACGAGCTGCCGAACAACACCCCGAGCGCCACCGCGAACGCCCCAAGCACGCGCCAGGGCACCGCGTCGTACCAGCGCCGCAAAGCCCCCGCCAAGAGCAGCGCCAGCGCCGCGACATAGACCCCCGGCGCCAGATCGAGCGGGCTCCACTCGGCCATTTCCCAGCAGTCTACAGGAGGACCCTCCGGGGGCCTCCGGGGGCCTCCGGGGAATCCCTCCGGCCGGGCCGGGGCTGCGAGATCCTCCTCCCCGCCTCGCTTTGGGCGAGGGTGTCACGCGGACCGGTGGAGGACTGCGATGGCCTCGCCCAAAGCTCGGGGGGAGGAGGATCTCGCAACCCCGGCCCTCCTCCTCCCGCTACAGCTGTGTTTCTCTTCGACCACCCGCTTCTCGGACAACCCCAGTCTGGAACCAATAGGTGGCCGGAGAGACCTATGGCCGGAGGGGAGGAGAGCCAGGGCCGCGGGAGGCGGATCTGCTCGCTGCCGACCTTTGGGCGAGGCGCCGCATTCCACCACCCCCCCGACATCCCCTACCCAGCGCCTCGCCCAAAGGGAGGCAGCGAGGAGATCCGCCTCCCGCGGCCCGGATCGGAGGGAGATTCCCCGTAGGCGTGCGTCTTGACACTAGTCCGGGGGTGATGCAGAGTCGTCCCGGATGCTTCGGGTGGCCGGCCAGATCTTGCGGTTCCGCGGTCTGCTCGCGACCCTCACCGCCCGAGAGCTGAAGGCCCGCTACCGCGGTTCGGTGCTGGGCTTCCTGTGGTCGCTGGCCAATCCGCTGCTGCTGCTCGCGATCTACACCTTCGTCTTCAGCGTCATCTTCAAGCCGCGCGTGCCGGGCATCGAGCCTTACGCGCTGTTCGTGGTGAGCGGCCTGTTCCCCTGGATCTGGCTCGCCACCTCGGCGCTCGAAGGCTCGATGTCGCTGGTCTCGAACTCGGGCCTGATCCGCCGCGCGGTCTTCCCGGCGGAGCTGCTGCCGATGGTCTCGGTGCTCGCCAACGGCGTCCACCTGCTGCTCGCCATGCCCATCCTGGCGGCGGGGCTGGTCACCGCGCGCGTCCTCGGCTACCCGGTGGGCGGCTCGGCGGCGCTGCTGCTGCCGGCCATCCTGCTGCTGCAACTGCCGATGATCGCCGGGCTGGCGGTGGGCACGGCGGCGCTGACCGTGTACTTCAAGGACGTCCGCGACCTGCTCGCCAACCTGTTGAGCCTGCTGTTCTTCGTCACGCCGATCCTCTACTCGCTGCAATCGCTCGCCGGCCGTCCCGTCTTCTGGTGGATGGTGCGGCTCAACCCGTTCACGCCCTTCACCGCGGCCTACCAGCAGATCCTGTTCTTCGGCCAGCCGCCGACCGCCGCGCTCTGGCTGCAGATGGCGCTGGTCAGCCTGGCCGCCTGGGCCCTTGGCGCCGGCGTCTTCGAACGGCTGCGCGAGAACCTGGTCGAGACCGCGTGACCGGCATGAGCGAGCCCGCCGCCCAGGGACCCGCCACCCAGGGATCCGCCGCCCAGGGACCAGCAGGTCAGGGACCCGCCGCCGGCGACGGCCGCGCCGGTGCCGCCGTCCGAACGCCGGGCGGACCGCCGGAGCCACCGCCGGAACGGCAGCTCGTCATCCGCGTCGCCGGGGTCTCCAAGCGGTTCCGCCGCACGCTTCCCGGCGACCGTCTGCGCACGCTCAAGAGCGCGCTGGTCGGCGGCCTTCACACCCGCGACCTGCCGCGCGAGGAGACCATCCCGGCCCTCGAGGAGGTGAGCTTCGAGGTGGCGCGTGGCGAGTCGTTCGGCCTGATCGGCGGCAACGGCTCCGGCAAGTCGACGCTGCTGAAGCTGGTGGCCGGGATGCTGCGGCCGACCACCGGCGAGCTGGCAGTGGAGGGCCGCGTGGCGGCGCTGATCGAGCTCGGGTCGGGGTTCCACCCCGAGATCTCCGGACGCGAGAACGTCTACATCAACGGCGCCGTCCTCGGCTTGTCGCGCCGCCAGATCGACCGCCGCTACCGCGAGATCGTGGAGTTCTCGGGACTCGCCGACTTCATGGAAGAGCCGGTCAAGAACTACTCGTCGGGCATGTACGTGCGGCTCGGGTTCGCCGTCGCCATCCACACCGATCCCGACGTGCTGCTGGTCGACGAGGTGCTGGCGGTGGGTGACGAGGCCTTCGCCCACCGCTGCATCCGGCGGATCGAAGAGTTCCTGGCCGCCGGCCGCACGCTGTTGCTGGTCAGCCACTCTCTCGACCTGGTGGCAGAGCTGTGCGATCGCGTCCTCTGGCTGGACCGCGGCCACCAGCGGCTGACCGGAGACCCGCGCCGGGTGATCGACGCCTACCGCCAGGCAGTGGCCGAAGAGGAGGGCGCCGAGCATCTCGCCGCCGCCAGGGCGAATCAGGAAGAAGCCGCCGGCGAAGTCTTGCGCTGGGGGTCGGGCCAGGCCGAGATCACCACGGTCCGCCTGCTGGGCCCTGACGGCAGCGAGCGTTACCACCTGCAATCCGGCGACCGCGCAGTCTTCGAGATCCATGCCCGCGCCGCGCGGCCGCTGACCGATTTTGTCTTCGGCATCGCCGTCAACACGCCGCGCGGCTTCGAGTGCTGGGGCACCAACACCGATCTCGCAGGCTTCGTCCCCGGGGAGCTGGCGGGCGAGGTGGTGGTGCGGGTGACCTGCCCGGCCCTTCGCCTCGCGCCCGGCGAGTACTCCGTGGACGTCGCCATCCACCGCCGCGACGGCGCTCCCTACGACTACCGACGCCGGGCGCTCGGCTTCACCGTCACCGCCGCGACCGGCGGCGTCGGAGTCTACTTCCCCGAACATCGCTGGGAGTTCACCGGCGGCGTCAGCTGGGGCTCCGCGGCGGGCCGGTCGCCGCGCCCGGAACCCTAGTGCCTCGCTTGGTGCGGGCCACCAGCCATCGCCGTGGCCGGGTCGCCGGCGGCCATTCGCCCTGAGGTACCATCAAGCCCGGACCATCACCAAGGAGGCCGCCATGGCCGAGCCCGCCGAGGGTCTCAACGTCAAGATCAGCGACGACGAACTGAAGGGCCGCTACTCGAACCTGCTGCGCATCGCCCACACCCGCGAGGAGTTCATCCTCGACTTCATCAACCTGCTGCCGCCGCAGGGCATCGTCACCGCCCGCATCCTCACCAGCCCCGGCCACCTCAAGCGAATCATCCGCGCGCTGTCCGCCAACCTCGACCGCTACGAGCAGACCTTCGGAACCATCAAGGAGGCCGAAGAGCCGCTCGCGGAGGGGATCGTGCACTGACGGCAGTTCCGTGCCGCGCGCGACAGGGGCAGGCTCGTCGGGCCGCAGCGACCGCAGCAGAGTTGAAGTACGGGGAGGGAAAGATCTAGAAACTCGGGTCGCGATCCAGCTCGACCTCGTGGACGTCCTCGGCGTAAGGCAGCACCTGGAATCCCTCGCGCGCCGCGGCGCCGCGCAGGCGATCGTCCATGCTGACGAAGCCGACGCCTCGCACCCGCTCCTGGCTCCAGATCAGGGCGGCGGCAAGCTGCAGGGCGTCGCCCGCACGCAGTGGATGGACGGCCAGGAGCCGCAGGGCGCGGGAGCGCACCTCCTCGGTCGGCTCGATCTCGGTGGCGCGCGCCCGCAGGCCGTCAAGGGCGGCATGGGCCTGTCGCAGCCCGGACTTCGCGAGCACTCCCTCCCGCTGCTGCCGTGCCAGGGCACCCGCGCATTCGACCGGTGTCCCCCACCAGATGGCCACCGCCGGATCGCGGCGCAGGAGGTCCCGGAGCCGGACGCTGGTGGCCTCTTGGAGCAGCAGCGGCATCAGCGCCGAGCTGTCCCAGAATCTCACCAGCCAGACCGCCGGTCCTCAAGGAGCGCTTGGAGCGCCAGGCCCTCGGGGTCTTCGGGGCGCGGCAGATTCCACCATTCCTCGTCGAACGGACGCTCAGGCGGCTTCACGAGGCCCTTGCGCACCAGCTCTTCCATGGCGGCGTCCATGTCCCAGGACGGCAGCGGCATGAGCCTGGCGATCGGCCTGCCGTGCTCCGTGATGAGAACCTCCTCGCCGCTCTTCACCCGGGCCAGCGTCTCGGACAACGAAGCCTTGAGCTCGGTCACTCCCGTCGTTCGCATGGGACGATACTAGCCCAGGAGCAACGACCTGTCAAGTCAGATTCGTCCGACTGGACAGGATCAACCGATCAGGCCGGATCGACTGCCTCGCCTTCCGCGGTCCGTGCGGCCCGACGCGCGAGCCGCCGGCCGGCGCCGGGTCAGCCGATGCCGAGCAGCTCGACCTCGAACACCAGGGTGGCGCCGGGCGGGATGACGCTGCCGGCTCCCTGCCGGCCGTAGCCAAGCTCCGCGGGGATGATCAGCTTGCGCTTGCCGCCCACCCGCATGCCGGCGACGCCTTCGTCCCACCCCTTGATCACCTGGCCGGCGCCGAGCTTGAAGCGGAAGGGCCGGTTGCTGTCGCGGCTCGAGTCGAACTTGGTGCCGTCCACCAGCCAGCCGGTGTAGTGCACCTGCACCGCGTCGCCGGCCTTCGCCTCGGTGCCGGCGCCGACCTTGAGGTCGGTGTACTTGAGCCCGCTGGGGGTGACGATCTCCTTGCCGGCGCTGTCCTTGCTGGGTTCCATGGCTTTGCCTGCCTCGCTGGCGACAGCCGTCGCCGAAAGCGCCGCCGACCCGCTCGATGCGCTGCCGACCAGCAGCAGGATCGCCAGGATGCCGCGCGAAATGCTCTCGAAGTTCATGGGCCGATCTCCTTGTCGGTATGCAGTGGACGGGGATTCTACGCCAGCGCCTTGGGGGAGGACACCGCCCGCCAGGCCACGCTGCCCCGCTTGACCACCGCCGCCACCGGGTTGATGCCGTAGTGATAGGCCAGGTGCAGGAGGTTCGGCAGGCCGAGCAGCACCAGGTCGGCGCGCTTGCCGACCTCGATCGACCCGATCTCTCCGCCCAACCCGAGGCAGCACGCGGCGTTGAGCGTGGCGGCGGTGAGGCTCTCCTCGATCGACAGCCCGAGCTCGAACACTGCCAGGAGCACGACCATTGGCATCGACTCGGTATGGGAGGAGCCGGGGTTGCAGTCGGTGGCGAGGGCGACCGGCACGCCCGCCTCGATCAGGCGTCGGGCCGGCGCGTAGCGATGCTGCATCAGGAAGAAGCTGGTGCCGGGCAGCAGCACCGCGGTCACGCCGGCGGCGGCCAGCGCCTCGATGCCCGCCGCCGAGACGGCGATCAGGTGGTCCGCCGACAGCGCACCCAGCTCGGCCGCCAGCTCCGCGCCTCCCGAGTCCGCGAACTCGTCGGCGTGGAGCCGCGGCGCGAGCCCGTGGCGCATCCCGGCCGCCAGCACCCGCCGCGATTCGGCGGCGTCGAAGACCCCGTGCTCGCAGAAGACGTCGCAGAAGCGGGCCAGGCCTGCCGCCGCGGCGGCGGGCACGATCTCTTCGCAGACCAGGTCGAGGAAGCGGCCGCGGTCGTGCCGGGCCTCGGGCGGCACCTCGTGCGCCGCCAGCAGGGTGGGCACCAGGTCGACCGCATGCGGCTCGGCGGCGCGGCGGATGGCGCGCAGCTGCTTGAGCTCGCCGTCCAGCGACAGGCCATAGCCGCTCTTCGCTTCGGCGGTGGTGGTGCCCCAGGCCAGCATCAGGTCGAGGCGCCGCCGGATCGCGCCCACCAGCTCCTCTTCGCTGGCGCGCCGGGTGGCGGCAACCGTCGACAGGATGCCGCCGCCGCCGGCGGCGATCTCCTGGTAGGTCTTGCCGGCCAGCCGGGCGGCGAACTCCTCCTCGCGGCTGCCGGCCCAGGGCAGGTGGGTATGGGGATCGACGAATCCCGGCACCAGCGTGCCGCCGCGGCCGTCGAGGCGCTCCACGCCGGGAAGCTCGCCGAGCTGGCGCCGCCGCTCGTCCGCGGTGCCGGCGAACGCGATCCGGCCGTCGCGGCAGAGCACCTCGGCATCGCGGAGCCGCAGCACCTGCCGCTGCTCGGGCCCGCGCCGCGGCGACGAGCCGAGCGGCGTGGCCAGCTCGCCGAGGCCGTGGATCAGGAGCTCGGCCATAGAGTCCGCCCGGCTGCCCGCACCTCGGCGCTCGCCCAGGCCGCGACCGCCTCCCAGGTGACGTCGATCGCCAGCCGCGGCATCGCCTCCCCCTCTGTCTCCGACAGGTCGGCGAGGCCTTTCAGCGCCTGCAACGGAAAGTCGCGGACGTGCCCGAACTTGTCGCCGGCGCGGTCGAGCAGCGCGGCCAGCGGCACCTCGCGGCACAGCAGGTAAAGGTCCACGAAGTCCCGGCGCGATCCCCGGCTGATGATGGCGCCGAGCTTCATCAGCCCGAGGTCGACCGCCGATGCCACGGCCAGGCGGTCCACCTCCTCGGTAGGATCGACCAGCGGATAGGGGTAGTAGAACAGCCGCAGCGGCACTCCGCCGCCGGCGCGCACGAACAGGTAGCCGTCGCGCGCCGTTTCCACCCGGGTGCCGGGGTCGAGCTCGAGCAGCGCCTCGAGCAGGGCGCGCCGCTCGGGGCTCGTGAGCCGGTTGGTGGCGGACATCAGGTCGAGGTCGGCGACCGGCCGGTGTCCCAGGTAGAGCGCGAGCGCGGCGCCGCCGGCGAGGTAGAAGTCCTCCGTCCAGGCCGCGCCGCCGAGGCTGCCGGCAAGCGCCTGGGCGCGCGGCGAGAGCGCCTCGCGATGGCGCGGCGGGAGCAAGGATGGGGACCGGGAGCTCAGAGGGGCCATAGCTCGCGGCGGCGCTCCAGCGCGGGCTGCCGCTCCGGGAGGAGATCGGGGCGGTCCAGCGTCACCGCCCAGAAAGACAGGCTGCGACGCGACAGGCGCCGCGCGCCGTGCCGCTCGACCCAGGCCGCCAGGGCGCTCGCGGGAAACTGCCGGCACAGCCACGCGAGATCCTCGCGGTCGCCGTCCTCGAGCAGCCGCGCCATGACGTACGGGTCGGGGGCCGCGCCATCGAGCACGGGCGCGTCCCGCGGCGCGGCGCCGAGCTCGGCCGGATCGCCGAATAGCCGGCGCGCCGCTTCCGGCAGGGGCACCGCCACCGCTGAAGCGCTCAGGCCTCCCGCCGCTTGCGCGGCAGGGTTAGCACGGTGCCGGTGTTGCGCTCGTCCTCCATCTCCGCTTCCAGGATGCGCTGGAAGAGATCGAGGTTGTTCTTGAACTTGACCTGCAGCTCCCGCCGCAGGGTGCGCAGCTCGTTGATCTTGCCCTCGATGCGTGAAGACTGATCGATGGCCTGCTGGACGATGCGGTCGGCCGCCTGCTCGGCATCCTTGATGGTGAGCTCGGCTTCGCGCTTGGCGTTGGCGGTGATCTCGTCCGACACCTTCTGCGCCCGCAGCAGCGTCTGCTGCAGCTGGTGCTCGCGGTTCTCCGTCTCCTCGAGCCGCTGCTTGTAATAGCGGTTCTCGCGCTCGATCTTCTCCGTCTGCGCCAGCCGGCCGGCGAGCTCCTCGGCGACCAGCGCCAGGAAGCTCGAGACCTCGGCTTCGTCCACGCCGCGCAGCCGCCGCGGAAAGTTCATTCTCTGGATCTCGAGCGGAGTGAGCGCCACGGCGAATCTCCTTCCTCGCAGGCGGCGCGCCGCCGCTTGCGCCCTGAATCTAGAAAAGGATGGCTATCTTAGCATGGATAAAGAAGGAACAACGGCGCAGGGGCAGCCTCGAGCTCGCGAGGCGAGACCCAGGCCGCCGGTCATCGCGGCGGCCTGGGCCGGAGCCTTCTCTACCCGCAGGTGCAAAGCGTCTTGAAGCAGGAGTGCGGGCACGTGGGTCCGCCTCCCGTGTAGCCGCCGACCACTTGTCCGGGCAGCCAATCCCTCCTGAGAGCAAGCAGGGTCTCGCGGTGGAGATCCAACTTCTGCACCTTCTTCTTCATGGCGCGTCTCCTCGTGGATGAGGGAGGAGGCTTGAATGCCCCTTCCTCTAAGCAAGGTGCCCCAGTGCCTCTCTTTGGGCTAGGGCCTCGAGGGAACCGACCGCCGACTGCGGGGGCCTCGCCCAAGGGGAGACAGGGAGGCACCCTGCTCAGGGAGGGGGCCGGCGCGGGCCGAAGAGCGCCGTGCCGATGCGTACGTGCGTGGCCCCCTCCTCGATCGCCGCCTCGAAGTCGTCGCTCATGCCCATCGACAACCATCCCGGCCAGCCCGCCCATTCGGGCCGGCTGCCGAGGTCGTCTCGCAGCTCGCGCAGGCGCCGGAACCATGAGCGGGCAGCCGCGGCGTCGGCGGTATATGGCGGGATCGCCATCAGTCCGACGATGCGCAGGTAGGCGAGGTCGCGCAGCGGCCGCAGCGCCGCGGCCAGCCCGGCGGGCGGGAAGCCGTGCTTGCTGGGCTCCTCCCCGAGGTTGACCTCGACGAAGGCGCTCAAGGGCGCGTCGCGCCGCGCCGCCTCGCGGTCGAGGGCGGCGGCGATCGCCGGCCGGTCGAGCGAGTGGACGCAGCTGAAGAGGTCGAGAGCGTGCCGCGCCTTGTTGGTCTGCAGCGGCCCGATGAGGTGCCACTCGACGCGCGGCAGCCGGTGGTCCGCGGCGAGCTCGCGCCGCTTGGCCAGCGCCTCCTGCACCCGGTTCTCGCCCAGCACCGAGAGACCCGCCGCGACGAAGGGCGCGAGCGCCGCGGCCGGTTGCGTCTTGCTCGCCCCGACCAGGACCACGGCCGCGGGGTCGCGGCCGGCACGGTCGCAGGCCGCCGCGATGCGCCGCCGGATCGCCGCCAAGCGCTCGCCGGGCGCCGCCATGCCTGGCTCTACGGACTCCACGAGATCGCCGCGGGCGCTAGTGGCCCGGCCACTGCGGCCCGCGGGCCACTAGCTCGCCGCCTCCTCGATGTAGAGGATGCGCTTGCAGCTGTCGCATTGCACCAGGCTGTCGCCGTTGCGGATCTCGACCACGACCTGGGGCCTGACGCGGTAATTGCAGATGCCGCAGTGCCACTCGCGCGGCCCGCGCCGAGGCCCTTCGATGAGCCGCACCGGCGCCAGGGCGCCGGCCGGATTGCGTTCCAGGATGCGCTCGAACTGCGCCAGCACCTGGCGCGGCAGCTGCTGGCGCAGGACGCCGATCCGCTCGCCGAGCGCGCTGACCTGCTGGGCGATGGCCGGCTTCTCGCTCTCCCAGCGCGCCAGCTCGGCGGCATAGCGCTCGGCGAGATCGCGGAAGCCCTCCTGCTTCTCCTCGAGCTCCCGCTTCTTCTGATCGTGGAGCTCGAGCGACGAGAACGCCAGGTCCTCGTAACCAGCGATCTGTGCCCTGACCGTATCGATCTCCTGCAACAGGGCGCCGTACTCCCGCTGGGTGCTGACGCGATTGATCTGCTGCTGGTACTTCTTCAGCTTCTCCTGGGCGTCGTCCACCTCCGCCTCGGCCGTGCGCCGGTCTCGTGCCGCGTCCTCCACGGCCTGCTCGAGATCGCCGATCTCGGCCTTGCTCGCCGCGTGCTCGTCGTGCAGGTCGCGCATCCAGTCAGGGATGCCGTGCAGCCGCTGCTCGGCCTCCCGGATCTGGCGGATGGCCTGCTGCAGCTCCACGACGGTTTCCAGGTTGGAATTCATCGACAGACACAGCTCCTCTCTTCGGCCCGCGGCGCCGGCCGGCGGCCGCCCCCGCCGCACGGCCGGGGTGGACGTGCGGCATCTCCCTGAGGCCAGGGCTGACATGGGGCTCTCTCCGGGAGTCGCCGGGCGGGCGCGTCGCGGCAGAAAACCGAGGTCATACCCTCGAAGTGGGTCCACCTGGATTCGAACCAGGGACCTGCCGGTTATGAGCCGGACGCTCTAACCGCTGAGCTATGGACCCGGAAGAGCCCTGGCGCGGGCGTGCAAGTATACCACCGAGCACTACGCGCCTCCCGGGCCTTCCGACCACTACCCCGGGGGCCCTCCCGGGCCGCCGCCCTCGGCGGGCTCGGGGGCGGGCGGCGGCATCTGGTCCAACCACTCGCGGTCCTCCGCTCCCGGCGTCAGCTCTTCGGCGATGAAGTCACCCCAGCGCGCGGCCAGGTGCCGCGCCAGCTCCGCGGCGCGGCGAGGGTCCGCGACCGGCCGGCTGCCGCTGCCCGCGCCCCAGCGCGCGAGCGCCAGCGCCGGCGGGCCGAGCCCGCCGAGCGGCGGCGTCCCCGCGAAGCCGTCGAAGAGGCGGGCGGCGATGACGCCGAGACTGTCCCGCGGGTTGGCGCCGCCGGTCCCGGCCAGCGCTGCGAGGCTGGCGCGGTAGAGCCGCGGCTCGGGCGGAGCGAAGCGGGCCTGCCAGAGCAGCTGGTCGTCACCTTCGACCAGCGAGTAGAGGTTGACGCCGTTGCCGAGATAGAGCTCGGAGAGCACGCCCGCGGGCGCGGCCCGGAACAGGCTGGGTGCCGGCGCCGGCGCCGGCTTGCCGCCGGCGGCCTCGACGAGGGTCGCCCAGACCCGCGCCAGCGCGATCCGCTGCCCCGCGGGCGGCACCATGGGGCGGCGGCACCAGCTCGGCAGCTTCACGATCAGCGGCACCTCGATGCTCTCCCGCTCGAGATCGCCGCCGTGACCGTAAGCGCCGCGCTCGCCGAGCTCCTCGCCGAACGCCGAGGTGACCACGACCAGGGCACGCTCCCACTGGCCGCTGGCGCGCAGCGCGTCGAGCAGTCGCCCGACCTTCTCGTCGGCCCATGCCACGTTGAGCCGGTACATCGACCCCAGGCGCTGCCGTAATGCCGGGGACGCCGGAACCTCGGGGTTGGACGCCGCCAGCAGGTCCACGGGCTCGACGGTCTGCGGCAAGTCGGCGCGATCGGCACGGCCGAGGCGGGGCAAGAGCCAGTCGCGACGCACGTAGGGCGCCTGGGGTTCGGGCATGTGTACCCAGACCAGCTCCTTGCCTTCCGCCAGCGACGCCAGGTGCTCCGCGGCGTCGCGGTTCCTGCCCACCTCGTCCAGGCTGTCGAACCCGCGGTCGTAGCCGAAGGCGGCCGTGTACCAGTGGCCGCCCGCGAAGCCCGTGGTGTGATAACCGAGCGCCTTGAACGCCTTCGGCAGCGTCACCAGGTCTTGCGCCAGGTGGGCGTCGTCACCATCGAGCACCGCATGGTGCTGCCACGGTGACAGGCCGGTGAACAAGGTCGCCATGGCCGGCACGCCCCAGCTCGACGGGGCGACCGCCCGGCCCGCCCAGTCGGCTTGCCGGATGAGCGCCGCCAGGTTCGGCGTCAGTCCGGGCTCGCCGCCGAGACCGCTGACGACGTCGGCGCGCAGCGCCTCGAGAGTGATCAGCACCACCGGGCCGCCGCGGTTCGGGGGCCGCATCGATCCGCAGCCGCCGAGCGCGATGATTGCCGCCAGCGCCGCCAGCGCGGCCAGCGCCATGATCGTGAGCCGCGCGACGATCGCGGCACGCGCGAGCGGCCGCGGCAGGCAGGGCGGAGGCGGAGACGGTGCGGCTGTCGGCGGGCGTGTTTCCGATGGCGACCTAGCCGGCGGCATGGGGATAGAGCCGGCGATAGCTGTCGGAGAGCACCAGGATGCGCTTGACGTAGACCTTCGACTCCTCGATCGACAGGCCCTCGAGGAAGCGGTCGAGATCGTGGTTGCCGGCTTCACGCCACAAGCGCTTGATGCGGTACGGGCCGCCGTTGTAACCGGCCAGCGCCAGCTCGACGTTGCCGTCGAACATCGCCATCACCTGGCGCAGGTAGGAGGCGCCGACCCGGACGTTCCAGGCCGGTTCGATCAGCCGCTCGCGCGACCAGCCGAGACCCAACCCGCGTGCGAGCTCGCGCGCCGTGCCGGGCATGAGCTGCATCAGCCCGCTCGCCCCGGCCCAGCTCTGGGCGTTGGCGTCGAAAGCGCTCTCCTGGCGGATGACGCCGAACACCAGCGCCGGCGGCAGGGCGTTGGCCACCGCGGCGGCGCGGATCGGCTGCTCGTAGTCGAGCGGGTAGTAGAGCTTGAGCGCTTCCTCGGGCACCGCGGCCTGGAAGGGCCCGCCGAGCGTGGGGAAGGCGTCGCGGATCGCCAGCACGCTCTTGCGGCGCTCGCCGCGCCGGGCCAGGATGACCGCCTGCAAGGCCGCTTCCGCCCGCGGCGACGGTCCCTGGGAACGGGCACGCACCAGGTCGAGCTCCACCTGCGCCAGGTCGTCGAGGCCGAGGTCGCTCAGCAGCTGCGCCCGGACCAGCGCCGGATCGTCGGGCCAGGGCTCGGCGGCGCGCGCCTCCGACTCGGGTGGCGGCGCCTTCCAGCGCGCCAGGCGCTCCAGGGCGTTGCGGCGGTAGAAATCGGTGGTATCGGCCGCGGCGAGCTCGGAATACAGCTGGCGGGCACGGTCGCGATTCCCCTGCGCCTCGAAGCAGCGGGCGATCCAGTAGCTGGCGCGGCGCCCGGAGCTGTCGTCCGCATAGAGCTTGTCGAGCTCGGTCCAGTAGCGGACCGCGCCCGAGTAGTCGCGCCGGATGAAGTCCTGCCAGCCGCGTCCCCAGAGGACGTTGACGCCGGTCAAGTCCTTGCTGTCCAGGGCGCGCAGGCGGCGCAGGGCCTCGATCGCCGGATCGAGGAGGTTGCCCTCGATCAGGTGCGCATAGAGCGCGCGCAGGGCGCGGATCGACAGCCCGGGATCGGCGCCGAGCTCGGTGACGCTGCGCAGGTGGAGCTGGGCGGCCAGGCGCAGCTTGCGGCGCTCCGCCTGGACGCGCTTCGAACGTCCGCGTTGGGCCGCCGCCGCATCGTCGGCAGCTTGCGCCAGCGCCCACTCGAGCGCCGCCATCGACTGCCCTCGGGTGAGCGGCTGCGCCTCGCGGCGGGCACGCGCGGGGGTCACGCGGCCGGCATCCGCGGCGCGTCCGCTCTCGTTGCTCTGCAGCGGCCGTAGCAGCGCCAGGGCGTCTTGGCCGCGATGGTCGCGGGTGAGCACGTCGGCCTCGAGCAGCACCCACTGCAGGTCGCGGTCGGACGGGGCGATGGCGTCGAGGGTGGCCAGGGCGTTCGGCGCGAGCTGCAGTGCGAGCAGCGCCGCCGCCCGCTGCTTGAGCTGCGCCACGGTGAGCGAGTCCGCCAGGGAGAGAGTGCCATCGGGGCGGCGGAAGACCTCGGCGACGCCGAGCTGAGCTGCCATCAAGGGCGACGAGACGAGCAGCTCGCGGGCCGCCTCGGCGCGGATCTTGGAGTCGCCCAGGCGGGTGCCGATCTCCCAGGCCAGCGCATCGAGCCTGGTCCTCTCCTCGCCGCCCAGCCCTTCTCGCCGGGCCTGCCGCACCAGCGCCAGGGCGCGTTCGGCGTCGGACCGCTCCCAGTCGAGAGCCGCCGCCCGCACCATCGCCCGCGGGCGCAGCGGCGACTTCGGGTAGTCTCCCAGCAGCTTGGCGAGGGCGACGCGGGCGACCAGCACGTGGCCGCGGGCGCGGGCGTCCTCGCTGACCAGGAAGAGCCGCCAATCTTCGAGCGGGCCGCCGTGCAGGCGCGCGGCGAACAACCGCTCCTCGGCCAGCGCCGCCTGCCCGCAAGCGTGGGCATAGAACCCGGTCACGAGACCTGCCACCGCCTGGCCGGGGCCGCTGCCGGCCGCGAGCGGCGCCAGGTCGCTCAGGGCGGCGGCGCAATCGTGGCGGCGCATCGCCGCGGCGGCGCCGCGGAACGTGCGGGCGGCGCTGGGCGAGATCACCGCGCTGTCGGCGGCGGCGCCGGCATCGGGGGTCCGCGGCTGGGCGGAGCCCAGCAGCAGCGGCAGGCAGAGCAGGCAGGAGGCGACGGTCAGGCTGAGGCGCGGACTTCGACTGCTCACGGTGTGCAACTTCACTACCTCGGCGGGCGGCCGCCCGCGATGCTCATCCCCTAGATCCCCAGCGCCTTCGAGTCGCCCGCGGCAAGGATGCGGACCAGCTCCTGGTAGAAGTAGTCGGTCGACTTCACCAGGCGCGGCTCGACCCGCTCCTCGTACATCTGGCGGGAGCGGTCGATGTCCTCTCGCAGGCGCTCGTAGATGTCGCGGTTGCGGCGCCCTGCCTCGACCTGCTCCTCATTGTAGAGCTTGATCTCGCTGACCAGAAGACGCGCCAGCCGCCGCGCCTCCTCGTGCAGCGCCTCCTCGCTCGAGCTCGCCTGGATCCGGGTGGTGGCGAACGCCCAGCCCGGCCCTTGCACGCCGCTCGGCGGGCGCACTTCCGGGGTACCCGAGCCCAGGGGCCCGGTGCGCAGCGGCTCGAAGAACGGCGATGCCGGCGATACCGGCGCCAGGGGAGTCATGGCGGGAGGAGGGAGGATGGTGCCGGGGTTCGTGCCGGCTGTCGAAGCGGCCGATCCGGGGCCGGCCGCGGCCTTGGGCGGCACGGACGGCACGGCGCGCAGGGTGCCCAGGCCGGCGGGGACATGAGGAGCGGCGGCGGTGGCCTGAGTGTCGGAGGTCACCGGGGGGAGCGGCGTGATCGGGGAGGGGGCCTCGCGGATCTGCGGGATCTCCGGGGTCTCGGGGGTTTCCCGTGTCTCCGGGGCCTCCGGCACGCCCGCCAGGCCCTGCGCGCCCGCGCCCTCTCCCGGCGCCTGCGCCGCCTCGGCCCCTCTCCCTCTCCCCCATGGCGAGCCCGCGGCGTCGCGCAGCCCGGTGCGCGGCAAGAGCACGGTCTCGTGCTCGCCGGCTCCCGCCGGCGCGGCCGCGGACGCGGCAGCGGCGGCGTCCGGCGCGGACGCGGCAGTCGCAGCCGTCGCGGCAGTCGCAGCAGTTGCAGCAGGGGACGCGGCGGCGCCGATCCCCGGCGCGATCGCCGCGGAGGCCGCGGCTTCGTCGAGATAGGGCGACTCGGCGCCGCGCGGGGTGCTCGCGGCGGCCGCCGGCGACAACGGCGGCACGGGCCGCAGAGGTCTGGTCGGGATCTCCGCGGTCTCCTTCAACACCGGCACTCTGGGCGCGTCGTAGAGCGTCGCCGGAGTCACCGCGAAGGGCGTGCCCGGCGCCACGGCCGGCGCCGCGGTCGACGAGGTCTCGGCCGCCGAGGTGTCGGGAGCCGGCGGCGTCTCGACGCTGGCCGCCGCGGGCTCTTCCGGCGCAGGCTCTTCCGGCGCGGGCTCCTTCGCCACCGGCTCCTCGGCCGGCGCCGCTCCCGGCGCCGCGGGTGCTGCTGCCACCGCAGGGGTACCGGCCGGCCCAGCGGCCACCGCGCCTGCGACGCCTGCGACACCCGCGGCCGCGGCCGCGGCGATCGTCTCGCCAGCCGCGGGTGCCGGCGCGGCCGGCGCGGGCTGCAGGGTGGCGGTGGTCTCCCGCTGCCGGAAAGGCAGCGACTCGATCGCCAGCGCCGCGACGTAGACCAGGCTCTGCAACGCCGGCAGGGAGAGAGCGCTCGCCGGGCGGGGCGCCGCGTCACCCGGCTCCGGCATCTCGGGAGTCTCGGACAGCTGGTCTGCGTAGAGGACCGCGACCGTGCGGTCACGCAGCACCAGCGGCACGAGCACCCCGAACGCCGGCACCGGGCTCTCGATCCGCCCGCAGAGCACCGCGCACTCGGCCGCCGAGAGCTGGACCGGGCCGGCCGCTGGGTGCTCGCCGCCAGCGCCGCCAGCGCCGGCACCCCTGGCAGCGCCCCACGGGCTGCCGGCTCGCGGCGTCAGCGTCAGGTCCGCCAACCTGTGCTCGGCGTCGCCGAAGCCCTGGCCTCCCCACCCGCGCAGCTCGCCGCCGCGGCTGAGCAGCAGGGCGGCACGGGAGGCGAAGGGTGCGGTGCCGGCGATCAGGGCGGCCAGCACCGCGGACTGGCTGCGCGCCCGGTCGAGCGCCGCCAGGGCGTCACGCAGCTGGCCGAGAGCGCCCGCGCGGGCCTCGCCACGAAGGTGGTCCGCAGCCGGGGCCAGGTCCTCGTGAGCCAGCACCGGCAGCGGCGGCGCGAAGGCTTCGATCCTGCGGTCCAGGTCCTGGTGGCTCTCGCGTACCCGCTCCTGCAGCTGCCGTCGCAGGTCGGAGAAGGCCCGATCGAACGAGCCGGCGATCTCTCGATTCCACTGCTCGACTTTTTCTACGAAAGACATCCTAGGCTCTCCGCCGATGATCGCAGGGGCCGTCAAGGCCGCAGGTTCCCTTCAGGCACCGTCATGCCGCGCGTTCTAAAGGACCTCGATTATTCTGTAGCCGTTCCGCCGTGTCAAGGCAAAGCAGGCGCAAAAGCCCTGTCAGATCAGGGCTTAGCCGCCGCCGCGCCCGCGGCCGCCGGGGTGCCCGCGAGCCTTGTTCCGGCTTGCCGCGCTGTGCTAGCTTCGCCCTCCCCGGGAGGGGCAGCAGGCAGCAGGCAGCAGGCAGCAGGCAGCAGGCAGCAGGCAGCAGAGTATGGGGCAAGGCAGTCAGACCGTCGCGCCGGCACCGCCGGCTGAGCCAGCCGCGAACGAGCGCGGTGCTTTCCGATGTCTCCGGTGTCTCCGATGTCTCCGATGTCTCCGCTGTCTCCGTCTCCGATGTCTCCGCTGGCCACGACGGGTGCGATGGGCAGCGCCGATCGCCCTCGCTCTGCTGATCGCGTTGGCGGCGGCCGCCTGCCACGCCGATCCGCGGCCCGATCGCCAGCCGGCGCGGCCAGGCGCCGAGGCCGAATGGGCATGGCTGCTGGCGGCCAAGCAACGCCTCGACGCCGAGCGCGCCCAGCTCGCGGCGCTCGGTGGAGCCGGAGAGGCACCCGCGGCGCCCGCGCCCTCGCCAGGCGCCGCCGCCGAGGCGCTTTCGCCCCGCGACCGGCTGGCCCGCGAGGCCGATGCCCTCGCGCAGCAATTCGGGCGCCGCCTGGTCGCCTACATCAACGCCAACCCGCCGGTGGAAGGCGCGCCGCTGGCGGCGCGCCAGCTTGCCGCGATCCGCATGAAGAGCGACGAGGAGATCGCCGCCGCGCACGAGTTCATCGCCCGCGGCGGCGACTACCGCCGCGCCTGCGAGATCTACGAAGCGGCACTTGCCGGCGATCCGCAGAACCCGCGCCTGCGCGAGGAGCTGGCGCGGGCCCAGGCGGCGCGCTACATGAGCGCCGGACGCTTCGCGCGCGCCGCTCCCGGCATGACCGCGGAGCAGGTCCGCGCCGCCCTCGGGCCGCCGAACGTCCACGACGTCCACAGCTTTGCCGACCAGGGAGTCGTCGGTTGGTTCTACCCCAGGGACGCGAGCGGCACCGCGGCCGCGGTCTGGTTCGAGAAGCGCGCCGGCAAGCTGACCGTCTATCGCTGCGACTGGGACGCCCTGCCCGCACCGAGCCCGCCGCCGGTCTCGCCGGCTCCGGCGACCGACGCGACCGGCGCGACCGGCACGACCGGCGCGACCGGCGCGACCGGCAAGGCACTGAACAGGACGGTGCTGGGTCCGTTGGCTGGTGGGGCCGGACTCTCGCGCACGGACCCTCCACCACCTTGACTTTCGGCAGCTCTTGAGCGAGCATTCCTGTCCCTGGCTTCGGTGTCTGGACGCCGGGAAATCTGGAATAGAAGAGAGGTGAGTCCGAGATGCCTGTTGTGCATGTGCGCGAGGAGGAGAGCTTCGAGAACGCGCTCCGCCGGTTCAAGCGCAAGGTCGAGAAGTCGGGGATCCTGACCGAGCTCAGGAAGCGTCAGCACTTCGAGAAGCCCTCGGTGAAGCGCAAGCGCAAGGCCGTCCAGGCCCGCAAGAAGATCCTGCGCAAGCTGGCCGAGGAGCGCCGCCAGGGCCTGGCCTGACGTCTGGCCCCCGCAAGCCTTTCCGATATCCGCCGAGCCCCGCCGCCCTCAGGTGGCGGCCAAGTAGCAGAAAGGGGACCCCATGGTCCCCTTTGTCGCATCAGGCGCCCGCCGGCGGTGGGCATCGGCCCGCCGGCGGTGGGCTGCGTGGCCGCCCCTCAGTCCACCTCCCCCGCTCCCTCCGCCATGCTCGCGGCTGCGGCGAGCAGGCGCCCGAGGCCCCACGGCGTCGCGGCCAGGGCGGGCGTCGCACGCAAGAGGGTGCGCGGGCTCGGCCTTCCCGCCGAGCCGCCGCCACCCGCCGCCTGCTTCTTCTCCCAGTCCTTGCGCTCCATCACCGCGATCGGCTGCAGCTTCGCCGCCGCCAGGGCGCGGTTGACCTGGGCGAGCGGCCCCTTCTCGACCGCGGTGACGCGGCCGGACAGGTCGTCGAGGCGCCCCGCGAGCACCTTGACCTCGTCGAGCTGCGAACGCGTCGGCCGCCCCTCGTAGGCGTTGACCCCGCCGTAGAGGTTGGCCAGCTTCTCGCGCAGCTCCTCCTCGCCGGAGAGCCAGCCGCCTTCCTTGGTCGCCACCAGCGACTGGTGCAGCGTGTCGAGCTGCGCCGCGACCTGGGTGAGCTGGCGCCGCAGCGGCGAGCCGGCGGGCAGGCCCGCCGCGCGCTGCTTCGCCTGGTCGCGGGCGTCCACCGCCGAATCCGCGGTGTAGGTGAGGTCCGCCAGCATGCCGTACAGCGCCATCACGGTCCGGTTCTGCAGCGCCAGGTCCTCCTCGGAGGCCTTCGACCGCGGGTCCGGCTGCAGCTGCACCTGGCTGGTGTAGGTCTGGTCGCCGTTGATCACCTTGACGGTGTAGGTCCCCGGAGGCACCCGCGGGCCGAAGAAGATCGCCGGTTGGTCGACGACCAGCGAGTTGGCCGGCGGCAGCTTGGGGCCGGGCAGCCGCATCGGCCAGGAGACCCGGTTGATGCCGCGCCGCTTGCCGCCGGGCAAGGTCGAGATCAGCTTGCCCGAGGCGTCGTAGACCTCGACCTTCAGCTCGCCCAGGATGTGGCGCTTCTTCAGGTAGTAGCAGATCGAAGCCGCCTCCTCCGGGTTGGCGCCCACGAACTCGTCGTCGCCCGGGAAGTCCTGCACGAAAGCGGACAGCACCTCGATCGCGGGCTTCGACGGCAGCGGCGCGTAGTCGGCCGCCAGAGCCTCGCGGGTGAGCTTGCGCAGCGGCGTGATGTCGTCGAGGATGTAGATCCCGCGGCCGTGGGTGGCGATGATCAGGTCCGACTCGCGCGGGTGGATCGCCACGTCCCAGACCGAGACCGGCGGCAGGTTGGCGCCGAAGCGCGCCCAGTGGCCGCCGCCGTCGATCGAGATGAAGAGGCCGAGCTCGGTCCCCAGGAAGAGCAGGTCGGGGTTCTCGAGGTCCTCGCGCACCACGTGCGCGAACCCGGCCACGCCGGGCCCGGCCAGCGACTGCCAGCTCTTGCCGAAGTCGACGGTCTTGTAGACATAGGTCTTCATGTCGCCGTTGTAATGGTTGTCGAAGGTGACGAAGGCGGTTCCAGCATCGCGGTGCCCCGCCTCGACCTTCGACACCCAGGTGCCCGGCGGCAGGCCCGGGATGGCGCGCCCGACGTTGGTCCAGGTGGCGCCGCCGTCGCGGGTCAGCTGCAGGTTGCCGTCGTCGGTGCCGGCCCAGACGACGTTGGCGTCCCGCGGCGACTCGGCGATGGCGAAGATCGTGGTGTACTTCTCGGCGCTCGAGTTGTCGATCGTCAGTCCGCCCGAGAGGCCCTGCTGCTGCTTGCGCGGGTCGTTGGTGGTGAGGTCGGGCGAGATGCGCTCCCACGACTCGCCGCGGTCGCGCGAGCGGAAGAGGAACTGGCTCCCGACGTAGACCGTGCCCGGCCGCGTCGGGCTCAAGGCGATCGGCGTGTTCCAGTTGTAGCGCAGCTCGGGATCGCCGGCGGCGGGCAGCGGCTGGATGTCCTTGCCCGCCCCGGTCGACAGCGAGCCGCGGGAGACGTGGCCGCCCTGGAACTCGACGTAGACCACGTCGGGGTCGGCCGGATCGCTCACCGCGTAGAAGCCGTCGCCGCCGCCGATGTTGCGCCACGCCTTGTTGGTGACCCCGCCGTCGATGCCGCGCGACGGCGCCATCCAGGAGCCGTTGTCCTGCAGCCCGCCGTAGACGTGGTAGGGCTGCGCCATGTCGAAGGTCACCTCGTAGAACTGCGACACCGGCAGCGCCTTGAGGAAGCGCCAGGTGTGCGCCCGGTCCACCGACAGGTAGACGCCGCCGTCGGTGCCCAGCAGCATCTGGTGCGGGTCCTTCGGGTTGATCCACAGCGCGTGGTGATCGCTGTGCGGGCCGTTGGCGACGCCGTTGCCGCTGAACGGCGAGCCGAAGGTCTTGCCGCCGTCGGTGCTCACGGTCAGGAACAGGCCGGGCTTGTAGATGGTGTTGAAATCGGCGGGGTCGACGACGATGCGCGCGAAGTAGAAGGGGCGCACCTGCAGGTTGAAGGCGGAGTTGACCTCCGTCCAGCTCTCGCCGGTGTCGTCCGAGCGGTAGAGCGCGGTGTTGCGGCTCTCGACCAGGGCGTAGACGACGGCGGAGCGCGACGGCGCGATGACGACGGCAATGCGCCCCTTCTGCCCGGCGGGCAGGCCCCGGGTCAGCGGCCTCCAGGTCTCGCCGCCGTCGGTGCTCTTGTACAGTCCGCTGCCCGGCCCGCCCGAGCTGAAGGCCCAGGGGTAGCGGCGGAACTGCCACATGCCGGCGTAGAGAATGCGCGGCTCCTGGGGATCCATCGCCAGGTCCGAGCAGCCGGTGCCCGGATTGACGTAGAGGGTCCGCTTCCAGGTCTTGCCGCCGTCGGTGGTCTTGTAGACGCCACGGTCTTCGCTGTCGTTCCACAGGTGGCCGGTGACGCAGGCGAAGACGGTGTTGCCGTCGCGCGGATGGATCTGGATGCGGGCGATGCGCTCCGAGCTCTCCAGGCCGCGACGCTCCCAGTTGTCGCCGCCGTCGGTCGAGCGGTAGATGCCGTCGCCCACGCCGACGCTGTTGCGCGTCCAGGACTCGCCGGTCCCCACCCACACGGTCTTGGGGTTGCCGGGGTCCACGGCGACGGCGCCGATCGACTGGGCGTGCTCGTCGAACACCGGGCGGAACGTGGTGCCGCCGTCGCGCGACCGCCACACGCCGCCGCCGGCCGAGCCGACGTAGACGGTCAGCGGCTCGTCCGCCACGGCGTCGATCGCCGCGATGCGGCCGCCGGTCGCCGCCGGCCCGATCGCCCGCGCCTCGAGCCCGCCGAACGAGTACGAGTCGAGCTCCACCCCTGCAGTCATGGCCGTCGTGGCTGCCGCCGGGCCGGGAGGCGTGGCCGTGGCCCCCGTTGCCGGAGTTGCCCGGGCTGCCGGGGTTGCCGGGGTTGCCGGCGCGGCCGCGGCCGGCGAGGCTAGGAATCCGAGGCCGGCCGCCACGGCCAGGAGGACGAGGGCGGCGCCGGCCTGCTTCAGGTCATCCTTCTTGAGCACGAACATGTCTTCTCCCTGCGAGCCTTCGATGGCTCGCGGCTGCTGCGGGGGGACGGCGGCGGTCCCGCGGGACCGGGTTGGTTGGCGTCAGGGCTTGGGCGGCGCGGCGTCCTTCGGCGCTTCCTTCTTCTTCTCGACCTTCGGCGCGTCGAAGCGGTTCGCCGCGATGGGGATGTTCACCTCGATCTTGTCGATGGTGATGACCTGCGGGCCGGGCGCGCCCTTCATCTTGGTCTCCATGTTGAACGGCATGGTCAACCCCTCGACCTGCTTGTAGTTGCCGAACGTCGTCTCGATGTCGGTCGCCTGCCCGCGGATCGTGCGCGTCGTCTCGTTCTTGAGCTCGAGGTAGCTGTCGGCGTCGAGGTAGATGGTGGTGACGTCGCCTTCCTTCTGGGTCAGCTTGAGCTTCTGCACCGGCGTGCCTTCCAGGTCGCCCTTGCCGAGGTACTCGACCTTGTTGCCCTTGTCCTTGTAGTTGTAGAGCGGTCCCTCGAGCAGGTCGGCGTTCTCCTTGGCCTCCTTGAGGTCGTCGCCGGTCATCGGCTCGGGATCGGTCTTGCCGAGGAACGGCATGATCTGCCAGCCGCCGGTGCCGTCATAGGCCTGGATGCCGGTCATGCCCTGGAGGGTGAACTCCATGCGCACCTTGTGCTCGGGAGGCACCAGCTCCATGACCACGGGGGCTTCCATCCCTTGCCCCATCGACATCTTGGCGCTGAAGCGCAGGGTCTTCACGCTCTTGATCTTGTCCCTGCCTCCCTTGGCCTGGATGTACTTCTCGACCACCTCGTCGGCAGTCTGAGCGGACAGCGCCGCCGCGGCGAAGCCGGTCAGCAGCAACGATGCGAGCGTCTTACGAACGATCATGAGATCCTCCTGCTGCAAGTAGTTACGAATGGCTGCAAGTGGTTGCGAGCGGTAGAGAGAGCGGCAGCGATGCTCCGGGCTCACCGACTATACGACGGCGGCCGGCGAAAAGTTGCGGGCCGTCGGGATGCGGTAGTGGGTCAGGCGGCAGATCTTTCGCCCGCGGGACGCGTAGAGTATGGCCGGGAGGAACGCATGACAGCCAGCCTCGAGTTGCGCGACGTGGAGAAGCGCTACGGCGATTTCGTCGCCGTGGCCGGTCTCTCGCTGGCCGTGCCGGCGGGCGTCATCTTCGGCCTGCTGGGACCGAACGGCGCGGGCAAGACCACGACCCTGCGCATGATCATGGACATCCTCGCCCCGGATTCGGGCGAGATCCTGCTGTTCGGGCGCCCGCGCCTGGCCGGCGACCTACGGCGCATCGGCTACCTGCCGGAGGAACGGGGCCTGTACCGCAAGATGACGGTGATCGACCAGCTGCTCTTCCTGGCGGAGATCCACGGGCTGAAGCGCCGCCAGGCGCTGCCGGTCGTCGAGGCCTGGCTGGCGCGCGTCGAGCTGGCGGACTGGGGCCGCAAGAAGGTCGAGGAGCTGTCGAAGGGCATGCAGCAGAAGGTGCAGCTCATCGGCACCCTCCTGCACCAGCCCGAGATCCTGATCCTCGACGAGCCGTTCTCGGGGCTCGATCCGATCAACCAGGGACTGTTCAAGGAGCTGCTGCTCGAGTATCGCCGGCAGGGCCGGACGATCCTGTTCTCGACCCACGGCATGGAGCAGGCCGAGAAGCTGTGCGACCACATCGGGCTGATCTCGCACGGCCGCCTGGTGCTCGCCGGCGAGCTCCGGGAGATCAAGCGCCGGGCGGGCAGCAACTCCTACCGCCTGGTCGCGCCAGCCACGGCCGGCGACCTCGAGCGCGTGAAGGCCCTGCCCGGAGTCGAGGTCGCCATTCCGCAAGAGCCGCTGGACGCGGCGGACCCGCGGCCCGCCAGCGTCCGGCTGCTGCTCGCGCCCGGCGCCTCGAGCTCCGAGCTGCTGCGACAGATGGTGCAGTTCCTCGAGGTGCGGGAGTTCCGCAGCGAGGAACCGGACCTCGAGGACATCTTCATCAAGGCGGTGCGCGATGCGGCCTGAGCACGCCTTCATCGTCGCCAAGCGCGAGTACCTCGCCCGCCTCAAGAGCAAGGGCTTCTGGATCGCGACCGCGCTGCTGCCGGCGTTCATGGGGGCGATGATCCTGGGTCCGGCCCTGGCGGCGTCGAGGACGAAGTCCCAGCAACGCCTGGCGATCGTCGACGAGACCGGCGCCGGCCTCGGCCGCCAGCTGGCGGCCGCCCTGACGGAGCCCGAGGCGGCCATCGGCGAGCACCGCGAACTACGCGAGCAACGCGAGCGAGCGCGCGACGAGGGCGTGCGCTTCGAGGTGCAGATCGTCCCTCCCGGACCCGATCCGGCCGCGCGCCGCGCCGAGCTCGATCGCCGGGTGCGCGCCAAGGAGATCGGAGCCTGGGTCTGGCTGACGCCCGACGGGCTGCGCGACAACCGCTTCGAGTACCACGCCGAGAGCCTGTCGAACGTGGTCACGCAGGAGGTGCTGAGGACCCGCATCTCGAGGGTCGTGAGCCAGTGGCGCCTGCGCGCCGTCGGGCTCGACGCCGCCAAGATCGCCGAGCTGACGCGGCCCGTCGCCCTCAGCACGATCCGGATCTCCGCGACCGGCAGCCGCGCCGAGCAGGGCATCGGCGGCTTCATGCTCGCCTTCGGCCTCTGCTTCACCCTCTACATGGTCATCGTCATCTACGGCCAGCAGGTCATGCAGGGTGTCATCGAGGAGAAGAGCTCGCGCATCGTCGAGGTGATCGCCGCGGCCATCCGTCCCACCGAGCTGATGGCCGGCAAGCTGGTCGGGATCTGCCTGGTGGCGCTCACCCAGCTCGCGATCTGGGTCGCCACCGCGCTGGTGCTCACCACTCCCGCCATCCTGGGGGTCCTGCTGACCCTGCCGGCCGGCCTCACCCTGCCCGAGGTGCCAGGGGCGGTGATCGTCCACCTCTTCGTGCTCTTCCTGCTGGGCTTCTTCCTCTACTCGACGCTCTACGCCATGATCGGCGCCTCGTTCAACAGCGTCCAGGAAGCGCAGCAGTTCGCCGCCGTGGCGGTGGTCTTCATCGTGCCGCCGCTGCTGTTCATGATGCCGATCCTCAACGACCCCGATTCGCCGCTGGCGGTCGGGATGTCGCTGTTCCCATTCTTCACGCCGCTGGTGATGATGCTCCGCATCGCCTCCAAGATGCCGTCCGCCTGGCAGATCGCCGCCGCCTACTCGCTCTGCCTGCTGGCGATCGCCGGCATGGTCTGGCTGTGCGCGCGCGTCTACCGCGTCGGCATCTTGATGTACGGCAAGAAGCCGACCTTGCAGGAGATCTGGCACTGGGTGCGTTACTCCTGACGCAGCCCGGGGGGTAGAATGCCCCGGCGCGACCGAGCGCGCCCGGCTCGCTCCGGGGCAACCGGCCGCGCTGCCGAGATCCCAGAGTGAACCCCAGAGACCCGAGCTTCGGCAACCGCCGCATCACGCTGGGAGGCTTCGGCGGCGGCTTCGGCGGGCTCGGGGGAGCGCCGCCGCGCGACCTGCTGATCATCCTCGGCACTCTCTTCGTCACCTTCGCCCTGCAGTTCTTCGCGGCGACCCGGATCGTTCCGGAGGTGCTCCGCCTGACGCCCCTGGTCTGGCACCTGGGGTTCGTCTGGCAGCTGATCACCTACCCGTTCATCGGCTACGGCGCCCCGAGCTTCTGGTTCCTGGTCGAGCTGCTGATCCTGTACATGTTCGGCCGCGACGCCTATGCCGGCCTGGGCAGGAAGCACTTCTGGCGGCTGGTGCTGATCACCGCGGTGGTGGCGGGCGCGCTCGCCCTGGCGGTCGACGCGCTGCAGGAGGCCGCCACCGGGCTCCTGCAACCGGGCGCCTTCCCGCTGCTGCAGGGCCAGCGCGTGTTGCTGGCCATCCTGGTGGCCGCCTTCGCCACCGCCAACCGGCGGGCGACGATCCTGCTGTTCTTCGTGCTGCCGATCGAGGCGCGCTGGTTCCTCGGGCTCGAGATCCTGTTCGCCTTCATCGGCTACCTGGCCAGCCATGATCTCGGGGGCTTCCTCGGCATCTGCGCGGCGGTGGGCCTCTCCTTCCTCTACGTCCGCGACGGCGGCTTCGGCCGCGGCCTGCGCCAGACCCGCCTGCGCGCCGAGCGCTGGTGGCTGCAACGCAAGCTCGAGCGGGCCAGGCGGCGGCGCGGCCTGCGCGTGATCAAGGGCCAGGGTGACGGCCCCCGCTCGGGACCCTGGCTCAACTGACCGCCGCCGGGATGAAGCTCTCCGGGCCGCAGGGGGACGCGCCCCGCATCCTCGTCATCGCCGGGATGCACCGCTCCGGCACCTCGCTGCTGGCGGCGCTGGCCGGCGAGGCGGGGTTCGACATGGGGGCGCGCCTCCTGGCGGCGGGGCCCGGGAACTCCGGCGGGCATTTCGAGGATCTCGACTTCGTGGAGCTCCACGACGTGGCGCTCGCCGCGCGCGGGGCCGCGTCGCTCGCGGTCGCGCCCGACTTCAGCTTCGCGCCGGCGGCGGCGGAGATGGCGGCCGCGCGGGAGCTGCTGCGCCGGCGCCAGGGGAAGCCCCGCTGGGGATTCAAGGACCCGCGGGCCACGCTCTTCCTCGACTTCTGGGCGGACCTGCTCCCGGAGGCGCGCTTCCTCCTCCTGTACCGGCATCCCGTGGCAGTGATCTTGTCGCTGCTGCGCCGCGGCCTGGACCTCGATGCGCTGGCCGATCCGGCCGCCGCGCAGCGCTGCTGGGAGGTCTACAACGGACGCGCGCTCGCGTTCCGGCGCGAGCACCCGGAGCGCTGCGAGCTGTGGGACTTGCGGGCGCTGGCGGAGGACCCGGCCGCCGCGTGCGAGCGTCTCGCCGCGGTGACCGGGAGCCCCCTCCGGGCCGGCGCCGCCGGCGTCTTCCGCGCGCCGGACCTGCATCTCGGGCTCGCCGCACCGGAGATCGACTGGGACGAGGTGATCCCCGGTGCCATGGCGCTCCATCGCCGGCTCGGCGAGGCCGCGGATTGGCGCGCAAGGGGCGGCGAGGACGCGCCCCGCGCCGCGGCCGCCGCCGCCCCGATCGAGGCGGCGGCGGAGCACCTGCTGGCGGCGGCGCTGCGCCGCGAGCCCTCCACCGAGCCGATCCCGCCGCACCTCCGCGGCTGGTACGCCGAGCTGAAATGGCTCCTCAGCGAGCGGGAGGCGGAGGTGCGGCAGCTCGAGGCGCGCGCCGCGGAGCTCGACCGCAGCCTGCGAGAACGCGACGCGGCGTCGCTGCGGATCGCCGCGACACGCGGCTGGCGGCTGCTGCGCGGCTGGTGGAGATTCGCCGCCGCCGTCCGCCGCCTCGGCCTGCGCGCCACGCGCGCGCCCGCCCTGGCGCGGAAGAGGCTGCGCCGCGGCCCCGGCGCGGGCAAGCTTGGCGATCCGGGCGATCTGGGCGATCCGGGCGATCTCCTGATGGGCTGCGTCACCGAGGACGCGCCCCGGTCGCTCGCCCAGACGTTGCGGCTAGTGCGTTCCATCCGCTGGTTCGGCGGGCGGGCGGCGGCGGCGCGGGTCCTCGTCTGCGCCGTCGAGAGCATCCGGCCGGAGGCGCGCGCGGCACTCGCGGCGCTCGGGGCCGAGGTCCGCATCGTGCCGCGGTTCGACGCGCAGAGCCCGTTCGCCAACAAGCTGCAGTTCTTCGCCGAGGCAGAGACGACCGGCGCGTCCTTCTACCTGCTGCTCGACTGCGACACGCTCCTCGTCGGCGACCCGTTGCCGCTCCTGCCGGCTGGCGTCTTCTCTGCCGCCATCGCGGACGTGCCGTCCGTGACGCACGACGTCTTCGTTCGCCTGTTCGCCCATTTCGGCCTGCCGCTTCCGCCGCGGCGCCACGTGACGACGCTCCTGCCGGAACCGACGATCGCCTACTTCAACTCGGGCGTGATCTCGGTCCCGGCGCCGCTGGCGCGAGACCTCGCCGCGGCCTGGCGGGATTACAACCGCCGCCTGCTGGACGACCCCGCCCTGCTGGCCCCGTGCGAGCGCCACGCGAACCAGGCTGCCCTCGCGCTCGCGGTCGCGGCGCGCGCCATCCCGTACCGGGAGGCGCCCGCGGCGTTGAATCTCCCGCTCCACATGCCGCAGCTCGCGCGGACACCCGAGCTCCTCGCCACGGAGCCGGTGATCCTCCACTACCACGGCCGCGTCGACGCGGACGGCTTCCTCCTCCGCACCGGCTACCCGCGCGTGGACGCGCGCATCGACGCCTTCAACGCACGGCAACGGGCCGAGAGGTCCCCGCTTCCCGCCGCGGCCCCGCGGCTGGTGGCCGTCCACCATCGCCTCGCCGGACGCTCCGGGCATCGCTTCCACGAGGCGCTCGGGCTGATGCGCGAGGCGCCCGCGCGCGGGCTCGCGCCGGTCGTCCTGATCCACCGCGAGGCCGAGCCCGAGGTGCGCGCGGCGCTCCCCGCGGCCCGTGCCGTGCTGCACGACCCCGTCTTCCGCACCGACCTCTCGTTCGGGGACCGCGTGCGCGACTTCGCGGCGATGCTCCACGCGCACGTCGAGCGCGAGCTGACGGGGCGCGACCTCGTCCTGATGACGGTGGCGACGCAGTGCGAGGCCGCGGCGTTCGCGGAGTGGCTGCACGCTCTCGGCGACCCGGGTCCGCGCGTCGTTCTCTTCTTTCACAGCGACCGCTGGAACCGCCACGGCGAGACGGAGCATCGGCGCCAGCTCGCGGAGCTCCGGCAGGCCGCCGCGGCGCTCGCCGCGCTGCCGCCGGAGACCGCCGCCCGCTTGCGGCTCGGCGCGGCGACGCCCGGCCTGGCGCGCGAGCTGACCGGGCTCCTCGGGTTCCCGGTCGCGCACGCTCCGCTACCGACCGTCAACGGCAGCCGCGCCGCGGCGCGCCGCGCGAACGGCTCGCCGTCCACGCCGCGCCTCGGCTTCCTCGGCGGCGCGCGCCCCGAGAAAGGCTTCCACGAGACCCGCGCCATCCTCGATGCCCTGCGCCCACGCCTCGGCTTCCGCGCGCTGCTGCAGCTCGCGAACGAGCAGATGCCGGAGGCCGCCTGGGCCGACCTCGAGCGGCTGGCGGAGGATCCGGACGTCGAGCCGCTGCGCGGCGCTCTCTCCGCCGAGCAGTGGGAGGAAGCTCTCGCCTCCTGCGATCTTCTCGTGCTGCCGTACGATCGCACCGCCTACCGGCAACGCTCGTCCGGCATCTTCGCGGAGGGCGCCGCCGCCGGCATTCCGGCGGTCGTGCCGGACGGGATCTGGATGGCGGAGCAGATCGCCGCCGGCGTCGCCGCCGGCGTGTCCTTCAGCGGCAACGAGCCCGCGGCGATCGCGGCGGCCTGCGCCGAGGCGGTCTCCCGGCTGCCGGAGCTACGCGCGCGGGCAGAGCGCCTCGCAGCGCCCTGGCGTCGCGGCACCGGCCTCGCGGCTTTCCTCGACTGGGCCGCGGGGAGCGAAGGCTAGAAGCCAAAGCAAGGAATTGGGGAGCTGCGGGCGGTTGGTAGCGCATACGGGATTCGAACCCGTGTTACCGGCGTGAGAGGCCGGCGTCCTGGACCCCTAGACGAATGCGCCATGCTGCCAGAACACGCGGAACGCTAACATAGGGGGCCGCCGGCCTTCAACCGCGACAAGGATAGCAGGGACAGGAGAGCCGGGTGCCGGAGGGGCGGCTCCGACTCTCGGCGGCGAGCACACGCCCGGGCCCCGGTCCAGGCTCCGATCCCGGCGCGTCCGGGAACGATCCCGCGACTGGCGCGTTGCAACGCTGGGGCCGGGGAGGTTGCGGCCGACACGGTTCGGTGACATCCTTTCGGTGTCCCGGTAATTTCTTTTCGGCTGGAGGCCTGGCAGGCCGTCCGGCATGGAGAGCGGGTCTTGCGCTTGGGCTTGAAGCTGGTCGCTGCCAACGGCAGCCAGGCAGTCACGGTGCCGGCAGGGCGCACGCTGGTGGTGGGCCGCTCGTCGGCGTGCGACGTGCCGATCCGCGATCTGACGGTGTCGCGCCACCACGGCGAGGTCGAGGCCGCGGCGGCGGGACTGCGGGTGCGCGACCTCGGCTCGACCAACGGCACCTTCATCAACGGCGTGCGGATCAGCGAGGGGGTTGCCTCGCCCGGGACGCGGGTGGCGTTCGGCAAGGTCATCTTCCAGGTCATGGAAGAGCGGGCGACCGGCGGCCTGGCCGAAGCCGGAGACGGCGGCGACGGCGCCCAGGTCGCGATCCTCGATCAGATGCGCGCCCAGGGCTCGACCGACGTCGCCGCCCTGCTGGCTTCCGAGTCCGATGCCGCGGCCGCCGGCCACACCCTGCGGGTGGGCGGCAAGACCCCTGCCGAGCGCCGGGCGGCGGCCCTCGCCCTGCTGCTCGAGACGGCCAAGGAGCTGTCCGTGCAAGGCGAGCCGGCCCGCCTGCTCGACAAGGCCGCCCGCCTGCTGCTGCAGGCGCTGCGCGTCGATCGGGTCGAGCTCCTCCTCCGCGGCGACGAGGACGAGATGGTGCCGCGGGTCAGCAAGGTGCGGCACCCGGCGGCCGCGGGAGCTGCCGGCGGCGGCCGCGTGCCGGCGGCGGCGGCACGCAAGGCCAGCATCGAGCGGGTCGCGGTGCTGATCGCCATCACGGGGACCGCGCCCGGCGCCGGCACCGACGCGATCTCCCGCATCATCCCGCCGGCGGGACCCGCGGCAGAAGCCGCCGGGGCCGCGGCTGCCGCCGGGGCAGACGGAGCAGACGGGGCCGGCGGGGCCGGCGGGGCGGCCCAGGCATACGGGGCGGCCGAGGCAGCTGTGGCGGGCGGGCCGGCCGGGGCGGACCGCGGCGACCCGGCGCCGGCACCGCCTCCCGGGCCCCCGACCGGCGGCCATCCGGTGCCGGCCGCGACCACCGACGCCGTGCAGGTCGCGGCCGGCGGCACAGATTCCATCCTACGGGAGGGCAGCGGGGGCGGCGACCGGCGGACAGGCACCGGCGCCGGCGAGCGAGATCCGAGAACCGGCGGCGCGGCGGCGCCGGCCGAGCATGATCCGCAGCGCCGCGGCACGGCGATCTGCGCGCCGCTCCTGGGGATGCAGGCGACGGCGCTGGGCCTCCTCTACGTGACGGCGCCAGAGGAGGCCGCGCTGGGGCGCGAGGAGCTCGAGTTCGTGACCGCCTTCGCGGGCATCGTCGCGGTCACCCTCGAGAACCTCTGGCTGATGGCGAGAGCGCGTGACGAGGCGCTGGCGCAGGCCGGCTACCAGCGCCACTTCGCGCCCTTCGTCGCTGACCAGATCGCCGGCCAGCACGACGGCATCCGGCTGGACGGCGACCGGCACCAGGTGTCCTTCCTGTGCTGCGAGATCCGCGGTGTCGCCGAGCTGGCGGAGGAGCTGAGACCCGAGGAGATCGCGCGCCTCCTGAAGGAGCTCTTCTCCGAGTTGGTCGACGTCGTCTTCGAGCACGGCGGCACCCTCGACCAGTTGACGGGCACCGGCCTGACCGCGCTGTGGGGCGCGCCTCTCCGCCGCCCGGATGACGCCGACGAGGCGGTGCAGGCAGCGATCGGCATGCAGCGCGGTGTCGAGCGCCTGAAGGTCGAGTGGGGCCGACAGCAGCGGTCCCAGCTCGAGATCGCCATCGGCATCGACCTGGGGCAGGTCTTCGCCGGCTGCGTCGGCAGCGACCGCCGTCACGAGTACACGGCCATCGGCGAGCCCGTGGTCCGTTCGTCGGCGCTCTGCGCCGCCGCCGGAGCGAACGAGGTCCTGGTCACCGAAGCCGTGCTCGAGTCGCTGGCCAGCCCGCCGCCGGCCGACGCGGTGTCAGCGCCGGCGGGCGGCCCCGCGCCTCATGCCGCCGCGCCGTGCTATCGCATCGATTGGCGAACGCCTCCCACCCTGCGCCAATCCGGCGAGGTGCCGGAGGTGCCGCTGGTTTAGCGAAGCTAGCTTCGCTAGCTACCCAGCTGCTTGAACACGATCCGCACGCCGTCGGGGTCGTGGGTGTCGAAGAGGAGGCAGCCGTCGGCGTCCTGCCGCAGCCCCCCGGGGATGTTCTTGTCCCGCTGCAGCAACTCTTCATAGGCCTTCTCGGCGGACGGCACCGCCATGACGATCACCAGCTTGTGGTGCGGCCCCTGGTAGTCGAAAGCCTCGTCCCGCTCCCGGTCCCGATCGGCAGTGCCGGGCGGGCGCCCCAGCACCTCGATCACCGCCGCGCCGGCCTGGTAGAGCGCCCCTCGCCCGTCCTCGCGGTCCCAGTTCTGCAACCGCGGCAGGGACAGCGTCTCGCCGTAAAAGCGGCACGTGCGCTCGAAGCTCTTGGCGCGGACCAACACCCGCAACTGCCGGATATCCATCGTCTTCCCTCCCCGATCGCAGGCGGCCGGCGTCGCTCCGCTCCGCCCTGGCGCTCCCCCTGTGGCGCCAAGGAGTACCACACAAGACCGGCCGGTTTCAAAATTCGGTCGCCGGGTCAGTTACCTCTGCGGCGGATGGTCCTCCTCCTGGCCGACCTTTGGGTGTTATCCTTCGCTGGTGACCGAGCTTCACCGCCTGGTTCTCCTGGCGACCCTCCTTCTTGCCCTCCCCCTGCTCGTGGCCGCTCAGATCGGACGGCCGGAGGCGCCGCCGCGCGGCCCCGTCGTGGCGCTCGACGGGCGCGAGCTGGCGGTGCCGGTGACCATCACCCCCGGAGGCCCGCTGTTCGCGCTCAAGCCGCTGGTCGACAGCCTGGGCGGCCAGCTCGGCAGCGACGACGGCGAGAGCTACAACCTGAAGCTCGAGGCCACCGAGGTGGTGACCGGGATCGGCAACGCCATCATCACCGTCGGCGAGGACATCGTCTCGCTGTCGCAGCCGCCGGTGCGGGGCGAGAGCGGGCCGCTGGTGCCGCTCGATTTCCTGCGCAAGACCTGGGGCGCGGTCTCCGGCTACTCCTTCGACTGGCGGCCCGAAGAGTCGCGGCTCATCATCTCCCGCCGCGAGTCGCGCGAGATCAAGGTGACGCTCGACGTCGTCCACCTCCAGGGCATGACCACCGTCGTGCTGCAATTCCCCGAGACGCCGCGCTACCGCGTCAACCAGCTGCCCGGCGTCGTCGAGGTGCAGGTGCTCGCCGATCGGCTGGCGCCGCCGGTGCGCAAGAAGGTGGAGGACAGCCTGGTGCAGGACGTGACCTTCGCGCCGCAGCTGGTGCGCATCCAGCTCGTCCCCGACGCGGAGGTCGAGAGCTACCTGCTCGACAATCCTTTCCGCCTGGTGTTCGACGTGCATCGCAAGTCGGCGGCGCCGGTGCCCGCCGGTCCGTCCGCCGCGGTCGCGGACCTGCGCTCGAGCACCCGCACCATCGTCGTCGATCCGGGTCACGGCGGCACCGAGACCGGCGCCATCGGCCCGGGAGGGGTCGCGGAGAAGGAGCTGACGCTGGTGCTCGCCCGCGATCTCGAGGCGCGCCTGACCCAGCGGCTGCCGGTGCGCGTCGTGCTGACCCGCAACGACGACTCCAAGCTGGCCCTGGACGCCCGCACGGCGATCGCCAATCAGAACAAGGCCGACCTCTTCATCTCCCTGCACCTGAACTCGTCGCTGGGATCGGGAGCGCATGGCGCCGAGACCTACTTCCTCAGCTCGCAGGCGAGCGACACCCGCGCTGAGAGCGCCGCGGCCACCGAGAACGTGGGCGGGGCGGCGGCGCCGGCGGCCGATGCCGGCCAGGAGACCCAGGACCTGCAGATGATTCTCTGGGACCTGGCGCAGAGCCATCATCTCGCCGAGAGTCAGCGCTTCGCCGGGCTGGTGCAGGCCGAGCTCAACCAGGCGCTCGAGCTCAAGGACCGCGGCGTCAAGCAGGCGCCGTTCCGCGTGCTGATGGGCGCCGCCATGCCGGCGGTGCTGGTCGAGCTCGGGTTCATCAGCAACCCCGACGAAGAAGCCAAGCTGCAGAACCCGGCCTACCGCGCCGACCTCGTGGAAGCGCTGGTGCGGGCCGTCGGCCGCTATCTCGAGGCGTCCCAGGTCGATCGGCGTTCGACCCCGCCCCTGCCGCCGCCCCAGGGGGCCGTGCGCTCCAACCCCGGCTCGCCGAATCCGCCATGAGCCGCCGCGCGGCCGGGTGGGTCCTCGCCGCCGCGCTGCTGCTGGTGATCGGCGGCCTTGCCTGGTGGTGGCAGGCCGGCCGCGGCCTTGGCCGGGCCGCCCGGCGCGGCGCCGCCGAAGGAGCGGCGGGCGCCCCCACCGAGCGCCAGGCCTTCGATCTCTATTTCCCGGCCAGCGGCGGCGGGCTGCGCGGCGAGCGCCGTGAGCTGCAGGTGAGCGAAGCCCCGAAGGACCGCATCCGCAAGGTGCTCGAGGCCCTGCTCGCCGGGCCGGCGGCAGCGCCGGCCACCGCGCCGCGGCCGGGCGCCACGGGTGCCGCGGCGCCGGCCGCGCCGCCGGCAGCAGCGCTTGCCGAGCCGGCCGGGCTGGTGCGGCCCTTTCCGCCGGAAGTGAAGCTCGGCAGCGTCGAGCTGTCCGCCGACGGCACCGCCTTCGTGGACCTGCGCTGGCCCGAGCGCGAGGATCCGCCTGAATCGGGCTCGACCGAGGAGATCCAGCGCGTCTACAGCCTGGTCGACTCGCTGGCGCTCAACGTACCGCAGGTGAACCGCGTCGTGCTGCTGTGGAACGGCACACAGCGCCTCACCTTCTCCGGCCATCTCGACACCAGCCGCCCGCTGCTGCCGGACCGCACCCTGCTCGCGCCTTGATGGACGCCATCGGGGTCTTCGACTCGGGGGTGGGCGGCCTGACCGTGGTCGCGGCGCTGCGGCGCCGGCTGCCGCGGGAGGCCATCCTCTATCTCGGCGACACGGCGCGGCTGCCTTACGGCAGCAAGTCGCCGGCGACCGTCACGCATTACACGCGGCGCAACGTGAGCTTCCTCGAGCGCCGCGGCGTGAAGGCGGTGGTGGTGGCGTGCAACACCGCCTCCGCCTTGGCGCTGCCGGACCTGGAGACGGCGGTGCCGGTCTGGGGCGTCGTCGAGCCCGGCGCCGAGCGGGCGGCGGCGGCGAGCGGCGGCCGCGTGGGCGTCATCGCCACTGAGGCGACCGTGCGCTCGGACGCCTACCCCCGCGCGCTGCGCCGGCTGCGGCCCGACCTGCAGATCGCCAGCCGCGCCTGTCCGCTGTTCGTGCCCCTGGTCGAAGAAGGGTGGCACGACGATCCGGTCACCGAGCAGGTGGCGAGCCGCTACCTCGCGCCGCTGCTCGCCGGCGGCATCGACACGCTCGTCCTCGGCTGCACCCACTACCCGCTGCTGGCGCCGGTGCTGTCGCGGGTCGCGGGTCCCGGGGTGCGGCTTGTCGACTCCGCCGAGGCGGTCGCCGAGGCGGTGGCGAAGGACCTGGCCGAACGCGGACTCGCGCATCCCGGCGGAGACGTTCCGCCCGGGGACGGCGAGCCCGCCGCGCTGCGCGTCTGCGTCACCGACGCGGGAGAAGGCTTCCAGACCCTGGCGCGCCGCATCCTCGGCGCCCCGGAGCTCTGCCTCGAATGGGTCGAGGTGATCTGACGGCGGCGGCGGCGGCCGCCGCCGCTCGGCCGGGGCCTCGTCGTGCCGCGGGGGGGCGGGCGAGCGGCGAAGCCTCAGGCCTCGAGATCACGCACCGCCGGCAGCAGGCCGAAGCCGTCCGCCTCGCGGACCCCGGTCAGGATCGCCGCCGCCACCGCGTGCTGGGCGAGCACGCCGATCTGATGGACGTGCGCGGGCCGCTCGCCGGCCGCCAGGGTGACGACGAGATCGCCGTCGTAGAGCGTGAGCGCGGGCGCCAGGGCGCGGTAGAGGCCTCCGAACGCCATCTGGCAGACCTTCAGCGCGGCGCGCTTCGAGAGCGCTGCGTCGGTCATCACCACCGCCAGGGTGGTGTTGCCTTCCCAGGGATTCGGCGCTCCGGGCGGCAGCGCCGCCAGCACGCGCTCGGCGCCCACCAGCTGGCGCGAGCCGAGAGCGGCGCGGCAGCCGGCGACGGTCGCGCCGCTCTCGGGATCGCGCACGTCGCCGAAAGCGTTCACCGCGACCAGCGCCGCGACGGTGGGGCCGCCGGCCACCGCCAGGCTCGCGAAGCCGATGCCGCCCTTCATGCCGCATTCGCGGCCGCAGGCCTTGCCGACGGTCGCCCCGGTCCCGGCTCCCACGCTGCCCACCGCGACCTCGCCGGCGGCGGCCTCGTGCAGCGCCCGCTCGACCAGCGCGCGGCCGGGGTGCGCCAGCGGGTCGCCGAAGCCGAGGTCGAAGAGGATGGCGGTCGGCACCAGCGGCACGCGCGCCACGCCGGCGTCGAAGCCGCGCCCGTCGCGCGCCAACGCCTCCACCACCGCGTCCGCGGCCGACAGGCCGAAGCCGCTGCCGCCGGCCAGCACCACGGCATGCGCGCGGGTCGCCAGGTGATGGCTGCCGATCAGCGAGTCGAACTGCCGCGTGCCGGTCGCCGAGCCCCGCAGCTCCGCGGCCGCCACCGCTCCCTCCGGGCAGAGCACGACGGTGACGCCGGTCATGCCCGTGGTATCCGAGCCATGGCCAATGCTGAAGCCGTCGAGGGTCAGGTGGCGCGTGGCTGCCGGCAGGGGCGGAGCTTCCACGCCGCTATGCTAACCCGGACCTTCTATGGGGGGGCGGCCCCCGCTGCCGCGGAGCCGGGCTTAGCGCCGGCCGTCGCCTGCCGCGGCACCCGGGAACCGCGATGACCCGCCGCCGCCTCGTCCTGCGATGGGTCCCGATGATTGCGGCCGCCGCCAACGCGGCGCTGGCCCTGGCCGCATGGACCCGGCAGCCGTGGGCGAACGGACCGGCCGAGTGGCACTGGCAGTACCTGCCCCCCGACGGCCTGGAAGGCGTCGCGGTGCCGGCGCTCACCCTGCCGGCGGCGCTGGCGGCATTGGCCGCGCTCGCCGGCCTGGGCCTTCTCTGGGGGCAGCGGCGCCTCGCGGCGGGGCGGGCCGCGCCGCTACTCGCCGTGGCCTGCGGTGCCGTCTTCACCTTCGCCCTGGTGGCCGCGCAGCCGGGCGGCTTCGCGCGGGTGACGGCGGCGCTGGTGTCGCGCAACAGCTTCGGTTACGTCTGGGACGCCGCGCTCGCCCCGCCCACCCGCGCGCTGCTGGCCGACTATCCGGCGGCCAGCGCCGGCCTCAACCAGCACTCGCTCACCCACCCGCCCGGTCCGCTCCTGGCCGTGCGCGCCCTCGGTTGGCTCGATCGCGTGCTGCCGGCGCCCACGGCGGACGGAACGGCCCGGGCGGCCACGGACCGATTTGGCGGCGGCGGCGGCCCTGGCGGCTTGCCCGGCATGGCGGCCGCCGCCATCGAGCGCGAGGTGACGCGCGCCCACCGTCATGACCGGCCGGTGCCGCGGCCGCCGCCCGGGCCCTGGGCGGTGGCGGCGCTCGCCGTGCTGCTGCCGGCGCTCTCGGCGCTCGCCGCCTGGCCGCTCTACCTCCTGGCCCGGCGCTGGGGCCTCCTTCCCGAGACGGCCCTGCTCGCCGCCCTGCTCTGGCTGCTGGCGCCGGCGCGGTCGCTGTTCACCCCGTCGTTCGACCAGGCCCTGCCGGTGCTGCTGGTCGGCGCCGCCTGCCTGGCTGCCGGCGGTGGCCGCGCGCGCGCCGCGGCGGCCGGAGCGCTGCTCTTCGCCGCCTGCTTCACGAGCTACGGCTGCCTGCCGGCGCTGCCGCTGGTGGCGATCTGCGCCGCCGGCGCACCGGCCGCCGCCATCCGCCGCGAAGGATCCGGCGCCGGCCTCTGGCAGCGCTGGAGCGCGTTGGCATTGGGCTTCACGCTCCCTTACCTGGCGCTGGCGGCGGCGGCAGGCCACGACCCCTGGCATGCCATGCGCGCCGCCCTGGACATCCACGAGCGCATCGCCGTGGCGCCGCGGTCCTATGCCACCTGGCTGCTGTGGAATCCCTACGACCTCGCCCTGCTGGCGTCGCCAGCCGTCGTGGGCCTCGCCGCCCTGGCACTGTTCCGGACCTCGTGGACGAACCGCGAGACAGACTCGCCGGCCGGCCCGGCCTCGGGGACCGGCCGCGTCTCCATCCTGGACGTGCTGCGGGACGGTCGTCCGGCCGCGCTGCGGCAAGCGGGTTGGTGGGCAGCCTGGACCTGGTGGGGCCTGCTCGCCCTGATGTTGCTGTCGGGAGGCGTGCGCGGCGAAGCAGGACGGATCTGGCTCCCCTGGATGCCCTTCGCCTGCCTCTTCGCCGCCGCCGCGGTCTCCGCACGCGGCCCGCACCGCGCCGGCCGTCCGCTCCCTGCAGGCGAGCCGGAACCGCAGGAATCCGCATGCGAGGGCGGAGGGTGGAGGCCCGGCGTCGCGCTGCTGCTGGCGACCGAGGCTGTGCTCACGCTGGCCCTTGCAGCGAGAATGCTCTTCGTCAGCTCCTACTGATCCTGCCGTCCTGATCGTCGTTGTCCATGGCAAGCCTATGCTTGGCAGGCGTTCGGCACCATGGCCCCGCTGGCGGCCAGCTCCGGAGCTCGGGAGCCATGCGCTCCGGCATCGAGCGCAATTCCCGCGGCGAACAAGATCGCCGGGACCAGGTGCAGCTCCAAGCGATCGAAGCTGGTCAGGACGAGCGGGACCGGATCGAAGAGAAAGGAGTAATAGGAGTAGAGATAGAACGCCAATTGCATGGCCAGGACGGCCACCACCGGCCTCAGGCGGCGGCGGAATGCAAGCAGCGGCAGGAGAAGCAGGCTGTATGCGAACCCATGCCAGGTCGGGCTGGCCGTCAGCTCGTAACGCAATGCCGACACGATCGCTTGGCCGTGGTGGAGATCGATGCCGCCGTAGTAAGGCCGCGCGAGGTGAAACCGCCGGACCTCCGCTTGCCAATGGACCACCACCACCAGGCCTGGTAGGAGCAGCGCGGCGAAGGCCGGGAAATCGAACCGGCGGCCGGATCTCGTGCCGGCAAGGCCGCGGAGGCCCTGCACGACGATGAGGATCGCGGCCAAGACGCTCCCTTCCAATTTGGCAGCGGCGGCGAAGGCCGCGGCAACGCCGAGTTGCACGTTGCCGGCGCGGTCGGGCGGCCGCATCAGCGCCGGCATCGCGACGACCAGGGCCAGGGAGATCATCCAGTCGGCGCCTCCCGCCATGTTGCCGCGGATGCCCGCTGCGGCGACGGCAAGCGCGGTCAAGGCGAGCGTCGCCTCGGCCACGAAGCGGACGACGCCGGCCTGCCGGAGAGCCTCACGGCCGGCCAGCAGCAGCAGGCCGAACGCGCCCACGGACCACAGCATCATGGCCCGCGCCGAGAAGCGGCCGGCCAGGAGTGCGGCGGCGGCATAGAGGTCCGGCAGCAAGGTGGGGTAGTCCCGGGCGAGCACCTCGTTCCACGGCATCGCCAGGAAGTCGTAGTCGGTCCCGCGCGCCAAGAAGAACCGCTCTCCCTTCAAGCCCCAGTGAAAATAGAAGTCGGGGATCACGTTGCACAGGGAGACCGCGAACCAGGCGAACGCGGTGAGCGCGAGGAGGGCAATCCCGTCTCCCCATGACGGTCGTGCCTTCGCGGCCGTAGACGGTGTGTGTACGGCGGGGATGTGAAGGTAGCGATGCGCCAGCGCGATCGCGCCGCCGAGGCTCCCTGCCAGCACGAGCGGATGCCACCGGATGCGCAGCAGGTCGCGCGCCGATGGCGAGATGAACGGCGCTGACACGCTCACCCCGCATGAGAGGATTTGGCGCATGAGCACGGAGCGCCTGGCGTATTCGGATGCCGAGTCGGCGAGCCAGTTGGTCCAGGCCCTGTCCAGCAAGCTGGCCGCCGCCGGCGTCAACCTCGACGTTCATGTCGACGACGAGATACTCATCTTCTTCCTCTACACCCAGGGCTATCCGTTCGAGCAGGCCCTCGCGGCCTACTTCGACTCCGGCCGCCAGATCTGGAAGACAGTCCGGCAGATCTTGTCGTGGCGGTTCGGCTCGCCACGGGCTTGCGGGCGATTCCTCGACTTCGCCAGCGGCTACGGCAGGTTGACGCGCCACATCGTGGCGGAGCTGCCGAAGGAGTCGGTCTGGGTGTCTGACATCTATGCCGAGGGAGTGGCCTTCCAGGAGCGGACGTTCGGCGTGAAGGGCATCGTGTCGGCGAGCGACCCGCAGGACCTGCGCTGCGAGACCAGCTTCGACTGCATCCTGGTGTCGTCGCTCTTCACTCACCTCCCGGCCGCGCGCTTCAGCGGCTGGCTGCGGCGCCTCGGCGCCGCCTTGACACCCGGCGGCATGTTGCTCTTCAGCGTCCATGACCTCTCGCTGTGGCGCGAAGGGCCGCCGCCGGCGTCGGGCATTGCCTTTCGCCCACAGAGTGAGAGCGGGTCTCTCTCCCCCGAAGAATACGGCACGGCCTGGGTGAGCGAGGAGTACGTGCGCTCGGCGGTGAAGGCAGCGCTCGGTGACTGCGCGGTCCACCGCATCCCGCGAGGGCTCGCCAACATCCAGGACCTCTACGTGGTGATCGCCGATGCCGACCTCGACGCCACCGCAGCATCCACGGTCTTCGCTGGGCTGCGTGTGCAGCCGGGCCTGGTCGGCTTCGTCGAGCACTGCTCACGCCGCGGCCGACGCCGCTGCCAGCTGAGCGGATGGGTGGCAGGCCCTCCGAGACAAGAGGTGCGGGTCAGGATCGACGGCGCACTGGCGGCTGCATCGCGTGCGCTCGAGCCCCGCGACAGCTTGCCGTTCCTCTCCGACCCGATCGCCGGCTGGCGGCTGACGGTGGAGCTGCCGCCGGGGCCTACCGACAGCGCCGTCCTGACCGTCTCCGCCCTCGCCGGCGACGGCAGCGAGCTCGAGCTCTATTCCGATACCGTGCTCGGCGCGCTGTTGCGGTCGTCGCAGCTCGATCTCTTCACGCTGCGGAGCCACTTCCAGCAGGAAGCACATCTGAAGGAGGAGCTGGTCCGTGACTTCCATGGCAGGATCGCCACGCTCGATAGGAGGATCGAGGAGCTCTCCCGACAGATCCGACGCATGGAGGCGAGCCGCTTCTGGAAGCTGAGGAACCTCTGGTTCCGCTGCAAGAGGCTGGCGCGGCTCACCACGGAGCCTTGACGCCCGCGCGCGCGAACGCGCCGCAGCCCTGGGTAAAATGCTCGGCGGCGGCCGGCGGCCGGCGGTCTCCTACTTGGGAACCAGCACCACGCTGAGGTTCGAGTAGCTCCAGCTGACCGGCGGGAAATAGGCGCCGTCGCCGATGCCGGTCTGGCCGAAGTCCACCACCAGCGGGTTCTGGCTGGTGGCGCTGAGATCGAACCACTGCGCCGGTCCGGCGATGGTGTAGATCACCGCACCGCCCTGGGACACGTCGAGCTCGCACTGGTTCACCGTCAGGTCGTAGATCAGCGTCAGGTGGTAGCTGCTGTTCTGCTTCCAGGGGCCTGGAGTCCTCTCGAAGACGTTCTCGACCCCGAGGTCGAGCAGCGTCTTCGAGTTGCGGTTGACGATCTGCACCGCGCAGAAGGGCTCGCGCAGCGAGCGCTGGCCATTCGGCCGCCGGAAGGACATGACGCCGGTGAACAGGCCGCTCGGGAACACGCCGATGCGCAGGTCCCAGTCGATCGTCGCCCGCTTGAACACCACTCCCGCCTGCGCCGGCAGGTCGTAGAGCTGCTCGGAGTTGCTGGCCGTGGCATTGAGGAAGGTGCCCGGCACGCTGAAGGTGACGTTGCCCGGGCCGCCGCCGGTGCCGCCGCTGCCGGGCAACCCGGGTCCGAGGCTGCCGGTCAGCGTCGGCGACGGGCTGACCATCTGCATCGCCGCGCCGCCGGGCTGGTAGACCGCGGCGAAAGCGAAGAAGGTGTGATCGCAGGTCGCGACGATCCGCGCATCGGCGATCGCCTCCGCGCCGAGGATCGCCAGCACGTCGGGGAAGTCGCGCCGCGACAGCGGCAACATCGACAGCGTCGCCGGCGGGCCCAGGCTCGGGCCGTCCGCGCTGAACGCGGCGACGGTGCACTGCGCCGCGCCGGCGTCGAGGTTGATCAGCGTGAAGTCGGTGATCATGCCGCCGGCGCCGCGCTGCAAGCCCTGGAGCTCCAGGAACCCTCCGGCGGCCAGCGCCTTGTCCTGGCTGATCGTCGGCACGGAGGCGGAGGTCAGCAGGTTGCCGGCGCCGTCCCGCACCTCCAGGCTGGCCCCCACCACCAGCTGCGGCGCGCCACCGACCTCCAGCAGCCCGCTCTGGCCGGCGGGTGCCACCGAGCTCAGCACCGAGGTGCCGCTCGACGACACGGTGACGGTGCCGTTGGCCGATTTCTGGGTGGTGCCGTCGGTGCCCTGCGGGATGAACAGGGTGTTGAAGTGGCGCGGTGCCTGGTCGGGATTGGAAACCCAGACTTTCGTCGTATAGGTGGCGCCGGCGATCGAGACCTGGTTGGCCAGCGGCACGAAGACGGTGCCTGCCATGGCGGCCGCCGGCGCCAGCAGACCAAGGCCCAGCGCTCCGAGGGCGGGCGGCACGAGCGCGACGACGGCTGCTCTCATCCTGTTCACGACCGGACCTCCTCGAGACCTGCGGTTACGAACCGAAAGACCAGCGGCCGCCGAAGCCGCGCCAACGACCCGGCGGTCCAGCGATACCCAGCGGTCGTCTGCGGGCGGCGGCGGACGGTGGCGGTCGGCGGCGTGCCAAGAACCTGTTTTGCAGTGATTGTAGAGGAAGCCATGCGTCTATGCAACCAAAATTGTGCAATCGGCTCCCGACCCCGGACCCGCGGGCCTTGGTCGTGGGTCCGTTTCCCGCGACCTCCCTTTGGGCGAGGGGCCAAAGTCGTACGCACGCCCGAGGAGCCTGGGCCCCTCGCCCAAAGGGCGGTCGCGGGAGACGGACCCACTACCCGGGCTCCCGGGCCTTCCGCCCATTGCGGCGAGGCGCGATCGCGACTACCCTATGGCCCGGCTGGCCGGCGACGGCGGGCGGGCTGAACCGTACCCGACGGCGGCTGGAGGCACGAACGATGGCCGAGATGGAAAGGCAGCCGTCCGCGCTGGTGTGGAACTGGCGCCGGGCGGCGGCAGGCGCCGACGACAGTCGCTCCCCGGCGGCGGCCGCGGCGGCGCGGCGCCAGGGCGCCATCGGGGCTGCCGTGGGGCTGGGGGTGGCGGCGGTCTTCGCGTGGCTGCTGCACCGGCCGGTCCCGGCGCTGGTCGTCGCGGCGCTGTCGCTCACGGTCGCGCTGCTGGCGCTCGCGGCGCCGCTCACCCTCTACCGGCGGCTGCGCGGCGCTCTCGACCGCGGCGGCCACTGGGTGGGCACCGGCGTCACCTGGCTGCTGATGACGGTGCTGTTCTACCTGCTGTTCTTGCCGGCCGGGCTGATCATGCGCGCCATGGGCAAGCTGGCTTTCACCCGCTTTGCCGACCCGGCGCTAGACACCTACTGGACGCCCACCGAAGGCCGCGTCCATTCCGCAGAGTCGTACCGCAAGCAGTTCTGACGTGAAGCTCCTCGGCATCAGCTGCTACTACCACGATTCGGCGGCCTGCTTGATCGACGAAGGCCGCATCGTGGCCGCGGCACAGGAAGAGCGCTTCACCCGCATCAAGCACGACAGCGCTTTCCCGGTCAACGCCGTGCGCTACTGCCTGGCCCAGGGCAGCCAGAGCGGCCTTGGCGGGCACGCCGGCAACGGCGGCGGGGCCGTCCAGATCGACGGCGTCGTCTTCTACGACAAGCCGCTGCTCAAGTTCCATCGCATTCTCGAGACCTACCTGGCGGTCGCGCCGCGCGGCCTGCGCTCCTACGTCCAGGCGCTGCCGCTCTGGCTGCGCGAGAAGCTCTGGATCCCGCCGCGGATCGAGGAGGCGCTCGAGGCCTGCGTCGCGGCCGCCGGGAGCGGCGGGGGCCAGCCGCCGATCTACTTCACCGAGCACCACGAGGCGCACGCGGCGAGCGCCTTCTATCCGTCGCCGTTCGACGCGGCGGCGGTGCTGACGCTCGACGGCGTCGGCGAGTGGGCGACCACCACCATCGGCGTCGGCGAGGGCGAGCGGCTGCGCCTGGTCCGCGAGATCAGGTTCCCGCACTCGCTGGGTCTGCTCTACTCGGCCTTCACCTACTTCACCGGCTTCAAGGTCAACTCGGGCGAGTACAAGCTGATGGGGCTGGCCCCCTACGGCACCGGCCGCTACACCGACCTGATCAAGCGGGAGCTGATCGACGTCAAGGAGGACGGCTCCTTCCGCCTGAACATGGAGTACTTCGGCTACCTGGACGGCCTCGCGATGACCAACGGCCGCTTCGCCGCGCTGTTCGGCGGCCCGCCGCGGCCGCCGGAATCGCCGATCGGCGTCCGCGAGATGGACCTCGCCCGCTCCATCCAGGAAGTGACCGAGGAGGTGGTGCTGAAGCTGGCCAGGCACGCTCGCGAGCTCACCGGCAAGCGCCACCTCTGCCTGGCCGGCGGCGTGGCGCTCAACTGCGTCGCCAACGGCATCCTGCTGCGCGCCGGCATCTTCGACGACCTGTGGATCCAGCCGGCGGCTGGCGATGCCGGCGGCGCCCTGGGCGCGCCGCTGGCGGTCTGGCACAACGCCATGGGCAAGCCGCGCGTGACCGTCACCGGCTCCTCCGGCAAGCGCCGCGACCTGATGCAGGGCGCCCTCCTCGGCCCCGAGTTCAGCGCCGGCCAGATCCGCGAGTACCTCGACGATCGCGGCATCCCCCGCGAGGAGCTGGCCGACGCCGACTGGGCGCCGCGGATCGCCCGCCTGATCGCCGGCGGCGCCGTCGTCGGCCTGTGTCACGGCCGCATGGAGTTCGGTCCGCGGGCCCTCGGCAACCGCTCGATCGTCGGCGACGCCCGCTCGCCGCGCATGCAGTCGATCATGAACCTGAAGATCAAGTACCGCGAGAGCTTCCGGCCGTTCGCCCCCAGCGTGCTCGAGGAGCGGGCCGGCGACTACTTCGAGCTCGACCGCCCGTCGCCGTACATGCTGCTGGTGGCCGACGTGGTACCTTCGCGCCGGGTGCCGCGCGCGGGCGACGAGCAGGACCTGCCGCTGGTCGAGTGGGTCAACCGGCCGCGCTCGGACATCCCGGCGATCACCCACGTCGACTACTCGGCGCGCATCCAGACGGTGTCGCGCGAGGAGAACCCGCGCTACCACGCGCTGCTCGCCGAGTTCGAGCGGGAGACGGGCTACGGCGTGATCGTCAACACCAGCTTCAACGTGCGCGGCGAGCCGATCGTCTGCACGCCGGAGGATGCGTACCGCTGCTTCATGCGGACCGAGATGGACTACCTCGTCCTCGGGCCCTTCTTGCTCGACAAGCAGGCCCAGCCGCCCTTCGCCGACCGCGGCAACTGGCGGCAGGATTACCAACTGGACTAGACTGGACTAGACTCTCCCGCTCGGCTCCCACGTACACCCATCGTGCAGTGACGGGGACCGGCACCGAGGAGACAGACTGTCATGCGCAAGCTCCGCTACGTCGGCTCGTTCATCGGCGAGATCTTCCAGTTCGCCCGCCAGCACAAGGTCTACTGGATCGTGCCCTTCGTGCTCATCCTGGCGCTGGTGATCGTGCTGGTGGTGACCAGCCAGGCCGCCGCGCCGTTTATCTACACGCTCTTCTAGGCCTGGTCGGCGCCGCCCTGGTGGGCGATCTTCGAAGCAGGAAACGGCGGTCCGGGGACGCCCACCCCCTTCGCTTCGAGAGAGGAGTCTCGATCTAGTGGCTGCTTCGGGCCGCCCCTCGCGGGGGCTGGCCAAGCTGGGGCTCGCCGCCGCCGCGACCGCGCTGGCGCTGCTGCTGGGCGAGGCGGCGCTCCGCATCGCCGGCGTTTCCTATCCCAACTTCTACCGTCCCGACCCCGACCGCGGCTGGGCGCTGCGGCCGGGGGCCGAGGGGTGGTGGCACACCGAGGGGCTGGCCTGGGTGCGCATCAGCAGCGCCGGCCTGCGCGACGTCGAGCACACCCCGGCCAAGCCCCCCGGCCACCTGCGTATCGCGGTGCTCGGCGACTCCTGCGCCGAGGCCCTGCAGGTGCCGGTCGAGCAGACGTTCTGGAAGCTGCTCGAGCGGCGGCTCGCCACCTGCCCGGCTGCCGGCGGGCGGACCGTCGAAGCCCTCGACTTCGGCGTCGCCGGCTACGGCACCGCCCAGGAGCTGCTGACCCTGCGGCGAGAGGTCTGGCGCTTCCAGCCCGACGCGGTGCTGCTGGCCTTCTATCCCGGCAACGACGTGCGCAACAACGCCCGGCCGCTCGAGCAAGATCCGCTACGCCCGTACTTCACCCTGGGACCGGATGGCCGCCTGGCGCTCGACGACTCCTTCCGCACCGCCGCCGGCTACCGCCTGCGTCAGACCGCCGCCGCCCGCCTGGCCTACGGCGCCTACGACCATCTGCGCCTGCTGCAGGTCGCCAAGCAGGGCAAGAGCGTGGTGGACGGCTGGATCGGCGCCGCCAAGGCGCGCAGCAAGGAGGAGGGCGCGGCGCTGCAGGAGCTGGGGCTCGACAACGCCGTCTACTCGCCGCCGCGCGACCGGGACTGGCGAGACGCCTGGAGCGTCACCGAAGCGATGATCGCCGCCATGCGCGACGAGGCCGCCGCGCACCGGGTGCCCTTCGCCGTCGTGATCCTCTCGACCGGCATCCAGGTGAACCCCGATCCGGCGGCGCGCGCGGTCTTCATGGGCAAGCTGGGGCTCGCCGACCTCTTCTATCCCGGCCGGCGCCTGGCGGCCTTCGGGAGCGCCGCGGGCATCCCGGTCCTCGACCTCGGCCCGCCCCTGCAGCAGCTGGCCGAACGATCCCACGTCTACCTGCACGGCTTCCCCAACACCCCTGCCGGCGAAGGCCACTGGAACGCCCGCGGCCACGCCGCCGCCGCGCGCCTCGTCGCCGGCTGGCTGTGCCGGGAGGTCCTGGGTCGCCAACTTGCCGCCCCGGCGCCATTGGGTCACAATACTTGATCATGCGATTCAAGCCGATACATGGAGTGCTCGCCGTGGTACTCTTCACGGGTACCGTGGTGGTGGCCGACCTGGCGCTCGACGGGCGTTTCGGCCGGCCGCCTTACGAGCGCGTCGGCGCCGGGTCGGACGGTGCGGTGCGGATCAGCCTTGCCGGCCTCGGGCCGCAGCAGGTTCGGTTCTACCACTTCCTCAATCCCTCCAACCAGGAGATCTGGTTCTTCGTCGGCCGCGACGCCTCCGGGCAGGTGCAGGCCGCCTTCGACGCCTCCGAGGTCTGCTCCAAGAGCAAGCGCGGCTTCCGGCATGAGTCCGAGTGGATGGTGTGCAACAAGTGCGACAAGTCCTTCCGGCTCTCCGAAGTGAACGCGGGCGGCGGCGGATGCAAGCCGGTGCCGCTGCGCTTCCAGCTCGCCGGCGGCGAGCTGCTGATCGCCCAGGCCGACGTCCTGGCCGGATGGCGGCTCTTCCACTAGCGCCGGTCCGCGCGCCCCGCGCCGGACAGCGGCCGGCGAAGGCCGCGGAGGGTAGCAACTGCCGTGAAATCAGAGCTTTGACGGACCCACCCGGGATGGTGTATCGTCGCGCGGTCCGGAAAGGATAGCCATGTGCGCAGCCGACTTCGTGCTCTACGAAGAAGAGTTCAAGCACCTCGAGGAGGCGTTGCGCCGCCTGCGCCAGGAGGCTAACGGCAAGGCCGTGTTCCTGATCGACAAGAACGGCCAGCAGATCGCTGCCGCCGGCGAGATCGAGCAGTTCGACACCACCTCCCTCGCCTCCCTGACGGCCGGCAACGTGGCGGCGACCGATGGCCTCGCGAAGCTGATCGGCGAGCGCGAGTTCTCGGTGCTCTTCCACGAAGGGCAGCAGGACCACATCCATATCTCGATCGTGGCCAAGCGCGCGATCCTGGTCGTGATCTTCGACGACCGGTCGTCGCTCGGCCTGGTGCGGCTGCGCGTCAAGCGCGCCAACGGCGACCTCGAGAAGATCTTCGAGGTCATGGTGCAGAAGGGCGAGAGAGACGCCCAGGGGCCTTCGCACTCGAGCCCTTTCGCCGAGATCACCGACGACGATATCGACGCGCTCTTCGGGGAGTAGCCGCCGGCTTCCGGCTCCGGCCGGCCCCGGCCGGCTCGGCGCCAGGGAACCGGCGGCGGATCGATCCCCGTATCGCCGCGCCCGGCGCGGCCGCGGGCACGTCTCGACCACGGCGCCGGCGGTGGGCGCGATCGTGGGCGCAGCGCGGAGCGAGGCAAGCGGATGACCTTCATCAACTACGCCAGCAAGGAGATCAACTGCAAGATCGTCTATTACGGCCCCGGGCTGTGCGGCAAGACGACCAACTTGCAGTACATCTACAACAAGACCTCGCCCGACTCGAAGGGGAAGATGATCTCGCTGGCCACCGAGGCCGACCGCACGCTGTTCTTCGACTTCCTCCCCCTGGACCTCGGCAGCATCCGCGGCTTCACCACCCGCTTCCACCTCTACACCGTGCCCGGGCAGGTGTTCTACGACGCCAGCCGCAAGCTCATCCTGAAGGGCGTCGACGGCGTGGTCTTCGTGGCCGACAGCCAGGTCGAGCGCATGGAAGCCAACATCGAGTCGATCCGCAACCTGGAACAGAACTTGAAGGAGCATGGCTTCGACCTGGCGACCATCCCCTATGCCCTGCAATTCAACAAGCGGGACCTGTCCAACGTCGCGCCGGCCGAAGAGATGTACCGCACCCTCAACTACAAGCGCGAGCCCACCTTCGAGGCCATCGCCACCACCGGCGTCGGGATCTTCGACACCCTGAAGTCGGTCGCCAAGCAGATCCTCATCGAGCTCAAGCGGCGCTAGGACCGAAGAGAACTTGCTTGCAGAGGTTAGGGAGGGGTCGCCGTAGGCGCTGACAACATGACCCTGGAAACGAACGTGTACCCGATGGGGGGCGCCCCCGGCGGCGGCAGCGCCCTGGTGGCGATCGGCGGCGGAACCGGCCTGTCGGTGCTGCTGCGGGGCTTGAAGCACCACGTCGGGTCGTCCCGCCTCGGATGCCTCACCGGCGTGGTCACCGTCACCGACGACGGCGGCTCGTCCGGCCGGCTGCGGCGGGAGTTCGGGGTCCTGCCGCCCGGCGACATCCGCAATTGCATCGTCGCCCTGGCGGACGACGAGGACCTCCTGGCCCGTCTCTTCCAGTACCGCTTCCCCAACGGCGGCGGGCTCGTCGGCCATTCCTTCGGCAACCTCTTCCTGACCGCCCTGACCGGCATCACCGGCGACTTCCACCAGGCGATCCTGACCGCGGAGTCGGTGCTGTCGGTGCGCGGCAAGATCTACCCGGCGACGCTCGTCGACGTGCACCTGCGCGGGCGCGGCGTCTCCGGCAGGACGTACGAGGGCGAGAGCGCGGTCGGCACCTCGGGCGAGGAGCTGGCCGGCATCGAGCTCGACCCGGCGGCGGCGCCCGCCTTCCCGCCGGCGGTCGCGGCGCTCGAGAGCGCCGGCGCCATCCTGCTCGGGCCGGGCTCGCTCTACACCTCCATCATCCCGAACCTGCTCATCCCCGGCATCCGCCAGGCGGTGGCCAAGAGCCGCGCCCGGGTCATCCTGCTGCTCAACCTGATGACCCAGCCCGGCGAGACCGACGGCATGATGGGGGCTGCCCACTTGCAGGCCGTCGAGCGCCACATCGGCACCGGGCTCGTCCACACCGTGCTGTACAACGCGACGCCGATCCCCGCGCCGCTGCTGGCGCACTACGCCGAGACCGGCTCCGAGCCGGTGGCCGTGGAGCCCGCGGCGATGGCGCGCTCGGGGGTCGAGCTGGTGGGAGCCGATCTGCTCGCCGAGGGCGCCCTGATCCGCCACGATCCGGAGAAGCTGTCGCGGGCCGTGCTCGATCTGCTCGAGCCGCTCCGGCGGCCGGCGGCGGCCGGAGGCTGATCGCCGCTTGTCACCCGACCGGTCTCCGGCGCCGGCCGCCAGCTGCGGTCGAGGGACGAGCGGCGAGCGGCGAGTGGCTGGTCACAAGTGCGAACCATGCAAGCTGGCGGCAAGAAGGTGGCGGTGGTGCTCGCCGCGGGCAAGGGCACCCGCATGCGCTCGCGGCTGCCGAAGGTGCTCCATCGCGCCGCCGGGCGGCCGCTGCTCGCCTGGGTGCTGGATGCCGCCCGCGCCGCCGGCTGCGAGCGCATCCTGGTGGTCGTCGGCCACGGCTCCGAGCGGGTGCGTTCCGAGCTCGGCGGCAACGACGATCTCACCTGGGTGATCCAGGAGCAGCAGCGCGGCACCGGCCACGCCCTGGCCCAGGTCGAGGCGCAGGTCGCCGGCCCCGCGCTGCTGCTGGTGCTCTCCGGCGACGTGCCGCTGGTCAGCGCCGCCACGCTCGAGCGTTTGGCGGCGGCCGCCGCCGACGGCTGGGGCGCCATGGCAGTCGCCGACCTGGCGCACCCGGGAGGACTCGGACGGGTGGTCGCCAAGGCCGCGGCCGCGGCGGGCGCCGCGCCGCCGCCGCCGGGCGAGCTTCTAGAGCGCATCGTGGAGGCGGCCGACGCCACGCCGGCCGAGCTGGCGCTACGGACGGTCAACGCCGGCCTCTACGCCCTGCCGGCGCCCGATGTCTTCTCCTGGCTCGCCGCGCCGGCGCCGGCCAACGCCCAGGGCGAGCTGTATCTGACCGACGCCCTCACCGCCGCGGCCGCCGCGGGCCGCCGCATCGAGCTGGTGCGCCTGGCCGATCCGCGGGAGGCGCAGGGGGTCAACGACCGGCGGGAGCTCGCCGCCGTTCACCGCTTGCTGCTCGATCGCCGTCTCGATGGCTGATGCGTTCCGGGGTGACCATGCTCGAACCGGCCGCACCGAGGTCGAAGCGACGGTGTGTGTCGGTGCGGACACGGTCCTTCTTTCGGGAGTGTCGCTCCTCGGCCGCACCGCGGTCGGCGCCGGTCCGATCGTTCGGCCGCCTGCCACCGGCATCCCGCTTGCTTCCGGGAGCCCGGGTGGGTAGCTTCGCCAAGGACGGTGGGGCCTAGGGCTCCCATGACCACGACGGGAGGGAGTCCACCTCCCCGGAGTCCCTTCCACCTTCTCGCCCTCGCCGCCCTTTGGGCGAGGGTCCAAGTCGAGGGGGTGGCGGCGGAGCACTGCAGACCCTCGCCCAAAGGGAGGCGAGGAGGAGAAGGTGGAAAGGGACGGGGGAACCATGTGTGGAATCGTCGGTTACGTCGGCCAGCGCGAGGTGGTGCCGCTGTTGATGGACGGGTTGCGCCGGCTCGAGTACCGGGGCTACGACTCCGCCGGCGTGGTGGCCGTCGGCGGCGGCGAGCTGCGTACGCTCAAGGCGGAGGGCAAGCTCGATCGCCTGCGGGAGAAGCTGACCCACCAGCCGCTGCCGGGCCACTACGGCCTCGGGCACACGCGCTGGGCCACTCACGGACCGCCGAGCGAGCGCAACGCCCATCCGATGGTGGACTCGCGCCATCGCCTGGCCCTCATCCACAACGGCATCATCGAGAACTTCCTGCCGCTCAAGCGGCGGCTGCTGGCCGAGGGCTGGACCTTCACCTCGGACACCGACACCGAGGTGATCGCCAACCTGATCTCCTCCTACCTCGACGGCAGCCTGCGTGACGCGGTCGCCCGCGCCTGCGCCGAGCTCGAGGGGATGTACGCCTTCGCGGTGGTGGCGGCGGGCCGCGCGGCGGGCCATTCGGCGGGAGGTGCAGCGGGCGTCGACGGCCACGACCACGACGGCGACGGCGACGGCCGCGGCGACGGCGCCAGCGGCGACGACGCCCAGGAGATCGTGGCCGCCCGCATGGGGCCGCCGCTGGTGATCGGCCTCGCGCAGGGCGAGCAGTACCTGGCGTCCGATCCCACCGCGCTGCTCGCTCACACCCGCGACGTCATCTTCCTCGAGAACGGCGACCTGGCGAGCCTGCGGCCCGGCGGCGTGCGGATCTGGGACCGCGCCGGGAGGCCGGTCGAGCGCCCGGTCCAGCATCTCAACTGGGATCCCGTGCAGGCCGAGAAGGGCGGTTACAAGCACTTCATGCTGAAGGAGATCCACGAGCAGACCCAGGCGGTCCAGGACACCATGGGGGCGCGCGTGGACTTCGAGCACGGCCGCATCCTGCTCGACACCGTGAAGCTGCCGGCAAGCGAGCTCCGCCGGATCGACCGCATCCACCTCCTGGCCTGCGGCACCTCCTGGCACGCCGCCTTGATCGGCAAGTTTCTCATCGAGCAGATCGCCCGCCTGCCGGTCGAGGTCGACTACGGCTCGGAGTATCGCTACCGCAACCCGATCGTCGACGACCGCGTGCTCGCCGTCGGCATCTCGCAGTCCGGCGAGACCGCCGACACGGTCTCGGCGATGGAGACGGCGCGCGATCGCGGCGCCCACCTCTTCTGCGTGTGCAACGTCCAGGGAAGCCAGGCGACGCGCATCAGCGAAGGGGTGATCTACACGCACGCCGGTCCGGAGATCGGCGTCGCGTCGACCAAGGCTTTCACCACCCAGCTGGTGGCGCTCTACCTGCTGGCCCTCTACCTGCGCCAGGAGCGCCGCGCCGGCGACAGCCGCGATGACCGCGATGGCGACGACGACGACGCGCGGCGCTACGTCGAGGACCTCGCCCACCTGCCGCAGGCGGTCGACGAGGTGCTGCGGTCGCAGGCCGGTCCGATGGAGGAGCTGGCGCGCCGCTACTTCCGCGCCGACAGCTTCCTCTACCTGGGGCGCGGGATCAATTACCCGATCGCGCTCGAGGGCGCCCTGAAGCTCAAGGAGATCTCCTACATCCACGCCGAGGGCTACCCGGCCGGCGAGATGAAGCACGGCCCGATCGCGCTGATCGACGAGAGCATGCCGGTCGTCGCCCTGGCCACCGGCGACCAGGTTTTCGAGAAGATCAAGAGCAACCTGCAGGAGGTCAAGGCGCGCGACGGCGTGGTCATCGCGGTCACCGACCGCGACCCCGAGGAGCTGGGCGGCGTCTGCGACGAGGTGATCGTGGTGCCGCCGGTGGCGCCGCTGCTGCAACCCGTGGTCAACGTCATCCCGCTGCAGCTGCTTGCCTACTACATCGGCGTCCGCCGCGGCTGCGACGTCGACCAGCCGCGCAACCTGGCGAAGAGCGTCACGGTCGAGTAGTGCCCGTCATGGGGGCCGAGCCCACACCTCGGGCCAGGGAGGCGCCGGCGGCGGTCTACGCCGAGCGGCACGCCGGCTGCCTGGCCGAGGAGCGGCGGCTGGCCGCCGTCTCGCTGCGTCTCTCGATCGCGCGCGGCGTCACCTTCGCCTGCTTCCTGGCTTGCCTGCTGCTGGTGCTGATCGCGGCGTCCCGGCCGCTGCGGCTGCCGCTCGCGGGTGCCGGGGCGGCGCTCGCCGTCTTCGCGGCCCTGGCCCTGGTCCACGACCGGTGCCTGCGCCGGCTGCGCCGGGCCGAGGAGCTGCGGCGCATCGCCGGCGAGGGGCTGGCGCGGCTCGACCGCGACTGGGAACGGCTGCCGCTGCCGTCGGAGCCGCCGCGCGATCGCTCGCTGCCGCTCGCCCGGGACCTCGACCTCTACGGCCGCGCCTCGCTCTTCCACCTGCTGGGGACGGCGCACACCCCGGCGGCCAAGGCGCTGCTGCGCGACTGGCTCGAGGGAGTGGCGGCGCCGGCCGAGGTGCGCGCGCGGCAAGCGGCGGTGGCGGAGCTGGCGGAGCTGCTCGACTTCCGCCAGCTGCTGGAGCTCACGGTGCGCGGCATGGAGGCGGGCGGGGAACGGGCCGGCCCTCCCGACGTGGAGCCGTTCCTGCGCTGGGCGGAGGGCGACCCCTGGCTGCTGGCACGGCCGGCCCTGCTCTGGGCGGCCCGCGCCGCGGCCGTGCTGACCATCGCCGCCTTCGACCTCGCCCTGGCGCCGGGAGCACCCGTCTCGCCGCTCCTGGCGATGGTGATCCTGAACCTCGGCTTGACCTACGCCTGCCGCGCCGAGCTCGGCGCCGGGCTCGGGCGCGTCTCGGCCACCCGCGACGAGATGATGCGGTACGCCGCGGCGCTGCGCCAGGCCGCGTCCCAGCCTTTTGCCGCCCCGCGCCTGGCGGAGCTGGCCGGCGCGCTGCAAGCCACCACCGCGCCAGATCGCCGTGGGACCACGCCGCCGGCCCATGCCGCGCTGGCGGCGCTCGAGAGCCGCCTCGGGCTCGCCGACGCGCGCCACTCGGCGCCGGTGCACTTCCTGCTGCAGGTCCTGATCCTGTGGGACTTCCACGTCCTGGCGTCGCTCGAGGGCTGGCAGCGCACCTCCGGGCGGCGTGCCCGCCGCTGGCTGATGGCCCTGGGCGAGATCGAGGCGTTGGCGGCGCTCGGGGCGTTGCGCTTCGAGAATCCCGGCTGGTGCCTGCCGGAGGTGGCCGCCGGCGAACCGGAGCTGGCCGCGCGCGATCTCGGGCATCCGCTGCTGCCCGCGGCGCGGCGCGTCGGCAACGACGTCACCGTCGGCCCGGCCGGCACCTTCCTGCTTGTCACCGGCTCGAACATGTCGGGCAAGAGCACGCTGCTGCGCGCCATCGGCATCAACGCCGTGCTCGCCCAGGCCGGCGGCCCGGCCTGCGCCGCATCCCTGCGCCTGCCGCCCGTGCGCCTCGCCACCAGCATCCTGGTGGAGGACTCCCTGGCCGGCGGCGTCTCCTTCTTCCTCGCCGAGCTGCTGCGGATCAAGGAGGTGGTGGCCGCCGCCCCGGAAGCCGAGGCCCGGGGCGCCGTGCTGCTCTACCTGCTCGACGAAGTGCTGCGCGGCACCAACAGCGCCGAGCGCCAGATCGCGGTGCGCCGCGTGCTGCGCCACCTGCTCGCCCGCGGCGCCCTCGGCGCGGTCTCCACCCACGACCTCGACCTGGCCGCCGGCGCCGGCATCGCCGAGGCCGCCCGCCCGGTCCATTTCCGCGAGACCCTCACCCCGGGCCCCGAAGGCCCGCGCATGACCTTCGACTACCGCCTGCGCCCCGGTCCGGCGACCACCACCAACGCCCTAGAGCTGCTGCGGCAGGTCGGCCTCGACCTGCCGGAGGAGTAAGCGCGGGAGGGAAGTGGGTCAGTCTCCTCTGCCCTGTACCCGCGCCTCCGCCTCAGCCCTGGTGCACGGAGCCGATGCGCATGGCGTAGAAGGAGCGCCAGACGAAGACGGCGGCGACCAGGAAGAAGACCACCGCCAGGATGGTGCTGGTGGTGCGCGGCAGGGTGATCGCGAGCTCGACGGCTAGCAGGCCGAAGAGGGTGGTGAACTTGATGATCGGGTTCATCGCCACCGACGAGGTGTCCTTGAAGGGATCGCCCACGGTGTCGCCGACCACGGTCGCCGCGTGCAGCGCCGTGCCCTTCTCCTTGAGCTCCACCTCGACCACTTTCTTGGCGTTGTCCCAGGCGCCGCCGGCGTCGGCCATGAAGATGGCCTGGTAGAGGCCGAAGATGGCGATCGAGATCAGGTAGCCGATGAAGAAGTAGGGCTCGAGGCAGGCGAACGCCAGGGTGATGAAGAAGACGGTCAGGAAGATGTTGAACATGCCCTTCTGGGCGTAGGTGGTGCAGATCTCGACCACCTTCTTGCTGTCGGCGATCGACGCCTTCTCGGCGGCGGCGTCGAGGCGGATGTTGCTCTTGATGAACTCGACGGCGCGGTAGGCGCCGGTGGTCACCGCCTGGCAGGAGGCGCCGGTGAACCAGTAGATGACGGCGCCGCCGGTCACCAGGCCGAGCAGGAAGGGCGGATAGAGCAGCGACAGGTTGGCCACCAGCTCCGGCTGCAGGCCCTTGGTGAGCACCATGATGATCGAGAAGATCAAGGTCGTGGCGCCCACCACCGCGGTGCCGATCAGCACCGGCTTGGCGGTCGCTTTGAAGGTGTTGCCGGCGCCGTCGTTGGCCTCGAGGTGGTGCTTGGCGCGCTCGAAGTCAGGAGCGAAGCCGAAGTCGCGCTGCAGCTCCTGCGCGATGCCGGGCAGGGTCTCGATGGTCGACAGCTCGTACACCGACTGCGCGTTGTCGGTCACCGGACCGTAGGAGTCGACGGCGATGGTCACCGGTCCCATGCCGAGGAAGCCGAAGGCCACCAGGCCGAACGAGAACACCGCCGGCGCGATCATCAGGCTGGCGAGCCCGAGGGTGCTCACGCCGTAGCCGATCGCCATCAGCGCCACGATCGACAGCCCCATCCAGAAGGCGCTGAAATCGCCGGCGATCAGGCCGGAGAGGATGTTCAGCGAGGCGCCGCCCTCGCGCGAAGCGGTCACCACCTCGCGCACGTGCCCCGAGTCCATCGAGGTGAAGACCTTGACCAGCTCCGGGATCAGCGCCCCGGCCAGGGTGCCGCAGCTGATGATCACCGACAGCTTCCACCACAACGAGGTGTCGCCGCCGAGGCTGGGCACCAGCAGGTAGGAGATGCCGAAGGTCACCACCATCGACAGCAGCGAGGTGAGCCACACCAGCGAGGTCAGCGGCGTCTCGAAGTTCATGTCCTCCGCCTTGCTGAACCGCGCGCGGGCCACCGCCTCGTTGAGCAGGTAGGAGACGCCGCTGGTGACGATCATCAGCACGCGCATGACGAAGATCCACACCAGCAGCTGCACCTGCACCGTCGGGTCCTTGACGGCCAGCAGGATGAAGGTGATCAGCGCGACGCCGGTGACGCCGTAGGTCTCGAAGCCGTCGGCGGTCGGCCCCACCGAGTCGCCCGCGTTGTCGCCGGTGCAGTCGGCGATCACGCCGGGGTTGCGGACGTCGTCCTCCTTGATGTTGAAGACGATCTTCATCAGGTCGGAGCCGATGTCGGCGATCTTGGTGAAGATGCCGCCGGCGATGCGCAGCGCCGCGGCGCCCAGCGACTCGCCGATGGCGAAGCCGATGAAGCACGGCCCCGCGTAGTCGCGCGGCACGAAGAGCAGGATGCAGAGCATGATCACCAGCTCGATCGAGATCAGCAGCATGCCGATCGAGATGCCGGCCTTGAGCGGGATGGCGTAGGTCGGGAACGGCTTGCCTTTCAGGCTGGCGAAGGCCGAGCGCGAGTTGGCGAAGGTGTTGACGCGGATGCCGAACCAGGCGACGCCGTAGCTGCCGGCGATGCCGATCAGGCTGAACACCAGGATGGTGGCCACCTTGGCGGCGGTGAAGTGCGACAGCCAGCCGAAGTAGAAGATCATCACCGCGCCGATGAACGCCCAGAGCACCATGATGAACTTGCCCTGGGTGACCAGGTAGGTCTTGCAGGTCTCGAAGATCAGCTCCGAGATCTCGCGCATCGAGCGGTGCACCGGCAGGTTCTTGAGCTGGATGTAGTTGACCAGCCCGAACAGCATGCCGGCGAGGCAGAACAGCAGGCCGAAGACCAGCAGGTTGTGGCCGTCGAGCCCCAGGAACGAGACGCTGGACAGGTCGGGCAGCTTGAGGTCGGCCTCGCTGGCCGCTGCCGGCGAGGCGGTGAGCATGGCTGCGAGCGCCGCGAGCGGCGCGAGACCGCAGAGCAGGCGCCGTGGGCGGCGGGTGCAGCGGGCCGGTAGTACGCTGAGCTTGGACGACATCATCTTCCTCCAGAATCCAGGAAACCAGGGATGCAGCGCGGGCAGGCGCGGTCGGGCTCGAACGGCCCGAGCGCGCGGCGGCAGCCCGGCGAACGCGGGCTTTACAGAACGCCGAAGGGTATCACACCCTCCGGGGCCTCAATCCAGGGCGGCGGTGTCGCCCACGCCGCAGATGTCGCCGGGCGGGTTGTGATAGCGCTTCGAGGCTCCGGTCGCCGTGTCGGTCACCGTGACCCAGTACTCGACGTTCGAGAGGGCGCCGTAGAAGAACCAGAAGTGGCCGGTCAGGGCGCGGCCGTCGATCACCTTGACCAGCAGCTCGAGGTTGGCCGGGTCGAAGAACCAGAAGGCGCCGGTCTGATCGCCCTCGCTCACCGCGGTCCCGAGGCCCGGGCCGCTCGGCAGGCGCCAGCGCGAGGTCACCTGGAAGCGCGCGGCGAGCAGGCAGAGGGTTTGGGGCCCCGGGGTGCAGGGAGGAGAAGAAGAGGCGGCCTCATCGGCCGCAGCAGGACCGCCCTCGAAGAACTGGGCGGTCCAGGTGGCAGCGGCCGGTGCGGACTGCAGGGCGGTGCCGAGCCCGGAAGCCGCCGCGGTTCCCGGAGCCGCGCCGGGGCCCGGAGCCGCCACGCCTCCCTCAGCCGCCGCGGGTCCCGGAGCGGCCGAATCGGCTGAGAACACGCTGGCCGCCCCCGCCTTCGCCGGCAGCGGGAAGGCCGCGGTGTCGGCGCCGCCGCAGATGTTGCCGGGGGCGTTGTAGTAGGTGCGCTCGGCGCCGGTCGCGAGGTCGTGGACGGTGATCCAGTACTCGACGTTGGACAGGGCGCCATAGAAGAACCAGAAGTGGTCGTTGAGGCCCCGGCCGTCGAGCATCTTCACCATCAGCTCCAGGTTGCTCTGGTCGAAGAACCAGAAGAACCCGGTCTGATCGGAGTCGCCGACCTGGCGCCCGAAGCCGGCGTGGCCGCTGATCGGGTCGTGCCAGCTCACCTCGACGGAGAACCGGCCCGACAGCAGTGCCAGGTCGCGCTGCCCGGGCGGCGGCGCCGTCGTGACCACCACGTCCTGGGCGGCGATGCCGCCGAAGCGCTCCAGCCCCTCCTTCAGCATCTGCCACTGGGTGTGGTAGGTGCCGGGGTTCGCCGGGGCGGTGAGCGCGAAGGTGAAGGTCGCCTGCTGGCCCGGCGCGACGGATTGGCCCGGCGCCAGGAACTGCCGCGACGACGCGAAGGGGTCCTGGTCGTTGGCGGCGCCCAGCCGGTAGGCGGCCGCCTCTGTCCAGGTGGAGAGGCCGGTGTTCTTGAACGTCAGGCGCACGGTGACGACCTGCCCGGTCTCCATCGTGGTCGGCAGGTTGCTCGCGACGAGCTGCGCGTCGTCGGTCGGCCTGAAGGTGTGGGCGGTGATGAAGTTCTCGTAGGCGACGTAGGCAGGCTTCTGGCTGCCGTCGGCGCGCAGGATGCCCCAGGTCGACGGGCTGCCGGCGGGGTCCTCGATCTCGTAGAAGAAGAGCTGGCCGACCCACTCCTGTCCGGGCTGGCCCGTGAACCAGTCGTTCAGCAGCCCGGTGTAATACGCCGCCTGGGTCGCCTCGGAGACCTCGCCGGACTGCCAGCCGGTCTCGGTCAGCCAGAACGGTCTGCCCCACCAGCCGGTGTTCTGCAGCACCTCTTTGACCGAAGGATCGATGATCGTCCACAGTCCGGGGTCGCCGCCGAACGGCGTCGAGGCGGTCAACCGGTTGGTGACCGCGCCGCTGCCGTCGCTGTCATAGACGTGATGGGTGACGAAGTCGAGGTGGCTGCCGGCCTGGTTCAGGGAGTCGCGAAGCCAGTAGTACCACTGGCTGCTGGAGACGTGCGCAAGCTCGGGGCCGCCGACCTTCGCCGTGGCGCTGGCGCCATGGATGGCATCCGCTCCCGGGATCAGGATGTCGTCGATGTACTGCTGGCGAGTCCCCGACCAGAACTTCGACAGGTTGGGCTCGTTCCAGAGCCCCCAGTACTGGATCGAGGAGGCATAGCGCTGCGCCGCGCGGGCGCAGAAGTCCGCCCAGGTGCCGGGGTCGTCGGGGACCCCGGTGGTCGGCGCTCCGTGCGTCGCCCAGGCCGGAGTGTAGGCCAGCGTGGCGTAGACCGAGAGACCGCGCGTCTCGGCCGCCGCGGCCAGGGCATCGTAGACGCTCCAGTCGAAGACCCCGGGAGCGGTCTCGACGTCGGACCACACGACATCGATCCGTACCCAGCCGATCCCCGCTGCGCGCACCTGGTCGAGCACGAAGCCGAGCTGGGCGCCTTGCGGCGCGTGGATGTCGACGCCGTAGGGAGAGGAGGCGGCGGCACGCGGCAGGGCGAGCGTCGTTGCCAGGAACGCGGCGGCCGCCAGCGCCGTCCGAGCTCCCCGCGCACGCCCGCGGCCGCCATGCAGGCGCCGCGAATCAGGTCCTGGGAGGCCGCGGCTCCGCCTGTCGCCTGTCGCGGCACCCCTGCTGGGAGCTCCGTGGGATTCGCCATACACCATCCCCTATAATACCCGGTCTGAACACGCCCGTCCGTCCTGTCCGGGGTGCCCGTCAGGGTACCATCCAGGTGATCAGGGTGCCGGTTTGCGCCCTCTGGTCCTGCCGGGAGAATCCAGATGCCGCCGCGTGAGCTCACCGACGACTACCGACTCGAGAGGATTCTCGCATCGGGCCGGGGCGGGAGCATCCTGCGCGCCAGCCGCATCGACAACGGGCAGACCGTCGTCATCAAGCTGATCAACGTGCCGGCCGCCGCGGACGCCGCCGCGGCGCTCAAGGCGACCGCGCGCTTCAGCGCCTACGCCGCCGGACTCGCTGGGCTCCGGCACCCCAACCTCCCGCTGGTCCTGGATTCGGGGTTGACGACCGATGGCGGCGCCTTCCTGGTGATGGAGAAGGTGGACGGCGTCGGCTTCGAAGCCGCCTGCGCCCCGGGCGGCGGCGGCGCCGCGCCCGACCGTATCCTGCCGTTGCTGGCGCAGGCGCTGGCCGGCCTGGAGGAGCTTGCCAGGCACGGGCTGGCGCACCTCAACCTCTCCCCGGAGAACTTGTTCCTGGTCCCGGCGGCGCCGACGGCGACAGGCGCGCTGCCGGCGCCGGCGCCGGCCACCAGCGCGCTCGACCGGACCGGCGGCGGCCGCGGCGGCGGCGCCCCCGAGCAGACCGTGAAGCTGCTGGGCCTCGGCACGCCGCTGTTCCATCTCGGCGAGCCGTGGCCCGACGCGTCGAACGCCCGCTTCCGCGCCCCCGAGCTGGCGCTTCCCGCGGTGGCCCGGGAGACGATGCCCGACTGGCACGCCGACTGTTACGCGCTGGCGCAGACCGCCTGCTACGGGCTGGGCATCACGGTGGCTGTCGGCGACCTCGCCGGAACGCTGATGCATAGCGTCCAGATGCCGCTGGCGCTGAGCTTCGAGCTGGCCAACGACGAGGCCCTCCGCCAGATCCTGGAACGGTGCCTGCGCCAGTCGCCACGAGAGCGGCCCTCGCACGGCGCGATCCGCAATGCCTTCAGGCTGGCGCTCGGGGGGATCGAGCTGCCCGGTGGCGTCGCTTCTCCCGGCCGCCACCAGCCCGAGCCCGCCCCGCGGCCGAGCGCCGCGGCGAGCGCCGCCGGCCCGGAGGCGATGGCGGGAGCGAGCGCGACGCCGGCCCAGGCCGCCGCCGGCGGCGCTGGTGCCGGGGACGACTCGTCTCTCGACCTGCTCCACGTGCCGGACAGCCTGCCCGCGCTTCCCGGGATGGACGAGCCGCATGGCACGGCCGGCGACCCTCTCGGGCTGCCGTTCCCGGACAGCCTCGAGCTGCCGCAGGTGGACGAGCTCTTCGCCCCGGTCCTGCGCCACCCCGGCGCCGAGCTGCCGCAGATCGACAAGCTCTTCGCGTCGGACCCTCGCCACTCCGGCGCCGGAGGTTTCTCCGACCTCGATCTCGGCGCGGAGGCGGCGCCGCCACCCGCGCCGCGCCAGCCGGCCGGCGACGACCGGGCTTTCCGGCCAGCCGGACCGCCAGCCTCGGGAGTGGCGGCAGCCGCATTAGCGTCCGCGGGCCCGGCGGCAGCCGCGGCGCCACTGTTCGCAGGCCCGGCAGCCGCCGCGCCACCGGCCCCAGGCCCGGCAGCCGCCGCGCCGCAGGGGGAGGTTGGGACGGCGCCAGCCGAGGAGGAGGCGGGGGAGCTGCTGTCGGGAGTGGACGAGCTTCTCGGCTCGCTGCTGCCGCCGCCGCCGCTGGCGACGCAGCCGGTGACGCCGCGAGGGGCCCGCGGCCGCCCTGGCGGCAGGGGCCGCGCCGGCTCGGCCGCCGCACCGGTCGAGGGGCGCCCCGCGCCGGCGTTCGCGGCCACCCCGCCGCCGGGTGCCGCGGCGCTTGCCCTCGGACGCAAGCTGCTGGCGCCGCTGCTTGCCCTCCCGCGGCCGGTGCTGCTGGCCGGTGCCGCGGCGCTGCTCCTGGCCGCCGGCGTCCTCACCTGGATGCTGGCCGCGCACGGCTCGCGGCAAGCTCCTGGCGCGGCGCGGGAGGGAGCGGTGGTGGAGGCGGCGGCGGTCCCGCCGCCCAGGCCGGGCCGTTCCGCCGCGGCGAAGTTCTTCGACGCCAGGAGCTACCTGATCTTCGGCAAGGAGTCCGACGCGCGGGTGCGCCAGGCGCTGCGCGAGCTGACCTATGCCGACCAGGGAGCGCTCGGCCCGCATGGCTGCGCGCAGTTGGCGGCGATCCAGCAGACGCTGGCCGCGGCGGCGCTCGAGACCGTGCCGCAGGACCTCGCCGGCGGCCTCCGCGGCGGCGACCTCGGCACTCTCGAGAGCGTCGTCGAGGTGGCTTCCGACCGCGACCTGCCGCCGCGGCAGTTGGGCGACCTTGCCCGGGCCAGGAACCTGGTCAACCAGTACGAGCTGGCGCGGGCTGCCGCGGCCGCCGGCGATCACGCCCAGGTGCTGGAGCGCTTCCGCGCCATGGAGGGGCTGTCGCGGACGTTGCGTGATCCGCTCGAGCTGCGCGACCGCGCGGCACAGGCGCTCGAGGACGACGCCCATGCCCTGGCGGCCGACGGCAGGTACGACGAGGCCCTGCGCCGGCTCGGCCCGCTGCTTCGCGACTGGCCCGAGCGCGCCGGGATCAAGGAGCTGGCCAAGCGGTACGAGACCGCGTCCGCCAGCGAGGCGCAGCAGCTGGCGCTCCTCGACAGCGTGCCCTCCTACGAGAGCCGCCACAAGCCGAGCGAGGCGCTCGACCTGCTGCGTCCAATGCAGCCGACTCCCCACCTCGAGCAGCGGTTCGCCGAGGCGAAGCAGCGTCTCGAGGCGCAGCTGGCCCGGCTGGACGCGGAGCCGCCGCAGGTCGTCCTGCGGCCGGGATACGCGCTCGACTACTGGCGCGGCGCCGTGGTCACCCTGAGCTTCCGAGTCACCGACGACTACGAGGTCAAGAGCGTCAAGGTCTTTGCAAGGCCGGAATCGGGAAGAACGACCGAGCTGCCGCTGAAGAAGTCAGGCTTCGGCTGGGACGTCAATATCCTGCCCAGCTTCCACCAGAACGGCACGGTCGAGCTCTACGTCGTCGCCACCGACCTCTCGGGGCACGAGGGCCACCTCGGCACCAAGGAGAATCCGCTGCGCCTCCAGCGCCGCCAGGGGTTCAAGCAGCTCCTGCACTAGACGGAAGCAGGGGTATCCGCTCGACCGCCGCGTCGCCCTTGGCCTGCGGGGCGGCTGTCTTTTCTTCGGCGGGGGCCTCGCCGGGGTTGCGGAAGAGATTGGACTCCAGGTCGTACTGCCTGGTGTAGAGGCCGTGGTAGAGGCCGCCCAGGGCGAGGAGCTCCTGGTGACGGCCCTGCTCGACGATCTTGCCGGCTTCCAGGACCAGGATGGTGTCGGCGCGCCGGATGGTCGACAGCCGATGGGCGATCACGAACGAGGTACGGCCGCGCATCAGCTCGGCCAGGCCTTCCTGGATCAGCGCCTCGCTCTCGCTGTCCAGCGACGAGGTGGCCTCGTCGAGGATCAGGATGCGGGGGTCGGCGAGGATGGCGCGGGCGATCGCCACCCGCTGGCGCTCGCCGCCCGAGAGCCTTACGCCCCGTTCGCCGACCACGGTGTCGTAGCCTTTCGGCAGCCGGCGCACGAAGACGTCGCAATGCGCGATCTCGGCGGCGCGCAGGATCTCGGGCGCGGTGGCGTCGGGAGCGGCGTAGGCGATGTTCTCGATCACCGTCCCGTCGAACAGGAAGTTGTCCTGGAAGACCACGCCGAGGTGCGAGCGGTAGTCGAGCAGCCGCAGGTCCGCGAGGTCCTGGCCGTCGACCAGGATCTGGCCCGAGGTGGGCCGATGGAAGGCGGCCACCAGGCTGATCAGCGTGCTCTTGCCGGAACCGGAGGGACCGACCAGCGCGGTCGAGGTGCCGGGCTCGGCGCGGAACGAGATGCCGCGCAGCACCGGCACGTCGGGCTGGTACGCGAAGTGGACGTCGCGGAACTCGACGGTTCCCTGCACGCTGGCGACCGGCCGCCGGGCGGCATCGCCGGCAACCTCGCTGGTCTCGTTGCGGATCTCGCGGATGCGCTCGAGACCGGCGAAAGCCTCGGTGAGCTGGCTGCCGATGTTGACGATCTGCACCACCGGACCGACCATCATGCCGAGATAGAGGGTGAACGCGAAGAAGTCGCCCATCGACATCCGGCCGAGCAGGATGTCGCGGCCGCCGATCGCCATCAACACGATGGTCATGCCGCCGATCAGCAGCGTCGAGGCCGCGCCCACCGTCGACAGGCCGGTCATGGTGCCGGCGACGTTGCGGAACAGGCGGTGGGCCGACTTGGTGAACACCAGCGACTCGCGTCCCTCGGCGCCGTAGGCCTTGACCACCCGCACCCCGGAGAAGGACTCGGTCAGCCGGCCGGAGAGCTCGGCGTTGATCTTCGAGCGCTCGCGGAACAGCGGCCGCAGCGTCTTGAAGGCGTAGAGCATCACGAAACCGAAGAGCGACAGCACGCCGAGAGCGATCCAGGTGAGGCGGGCGTTGAAGTAGAACAGGATGCCGAGCGCCAGGACGGCGGTCATCATGCCGCCCACCACCTCGACGAGACCCGTGCCGACGAGGTTGCGCAGGCCCTCGGCGTCGTTCATCACCCGCGACAGCAGCGCGCCGGTCTTGGTGTGCTCGAAGTACGAGATGGACAGCTTGCCGACGTGACGCTGCACCCGGCGGCGCATCTCGGTGATCGAGCGCTGGGCGGCGATGCCGAGCAGCTGGGACAGGCTGAAGGAGCTGACCGCCTGGACCACCGTCGCGGCCGCGGCGACGAGCACCAGCAGCTCGAGCCGCCGCATGCGCATCGCCATGTCCAGGCCCTTGGCGAGGATGACCTTGTCGACCAGGAACTTGCTCACCCCGGGCAGGACCAGGCCGGCGACGCGGCTCACGGCCATGATCGCGAGGCCCAGGGCCAGCCGGCCCCTGCGCGCGTGGATCAGCTCGAGAGCGTCGGCCAGGACGACCCGGAACTTGATCGGCGTACGCTTCTTCGCGTCCGCGTCCTCGCTCGACACCGGGCGCTTCTTCGAGGAGACCTGGCCTCCGAAGAGGCCGGCGCGCGGCGAGGTCGCCGGCGGCGCGGAAACGGCATCGAGATCGGTCATAAGGCCTTGTGATAACCCCAAGGAAGGCAAACAAGGGCCGCCGGGAAAATATTCGGCGCGGCGCGGCGCGGCGTGGCGCCTCGCGGTGCCGGCCGGCCGGCACCGCGAGGCGGCGTGGCGTGGTCCGGGGACCGGCGGGCCGGCGGGCTACTCGGCAGCGCCTGGACGCCGGGCGTCGACCGCCAGCGGCTGGACGAGCTCGAGCGAGATCACCGAGCCTTCGGGGATGACGACCTCCTCGCCGGCGGTCTTGGAGGCGATGGCGGTGCCCACCGCGGCCCCCACCAGGGCGCCGAGGATCGTGCCGCGGCCGCCGTTGCCCAGGATTCGGCCCAGCAGGGCGCCGCCGGCGGTCGAGCCGCCGATCGTCGCCGCGTCACGTCCCGCTCGGCTCTTGCCCTCCTCGAGGAACGAGGCGTGCAGCGGCAGCGTCGAGCCGGAAGGCAGCACCAGGTCCGTAAACTCGACCGTCAGCCTCGCCTTGCCACCGATCCGGCGCGCTCCCACCGCATCGGTCACCACGCCCAGCACCTCGGAGCCCGCCGGTATGGCGATCGCGCCGTCCAGGCGCAGGTCGGCGATCACGCGGGCGCGGAAGGTCTCGCCCACCGTGCTGGCATTGCTCGCCAGACCCTCGGTGAACTCGACCTCGAACGTCGTCCCGGCCGGCACCTTGACCGGTACCGGCGGCTGCCGCTCCTCGCGCCCAGGTGCGGGCGCGGGCGCCGGTTCCGGCTCTCCGGCGGCAGCCGCGACGCCTCCCGGAGCGCCGGTGGCCGCGGATGCGGTAGATCCGGGCTCGGCAGTGGCCCCGGGCACCCCGGGAGCGCCGGCGGCGCCCTGATCCTCGAGGGCGAGCCTGCCGGCGCTGCCGGCGCCGGGGCTGCCCGTGGCACCCGCCGCGGCGGCGCTGCCGGCGGCGGCCGTGGCGGCCCGCGACTCCTCGCGGGCCGCCAGATCGCTCTGTTTGCTCTCCCCGTGGCTCACGCCGGGAGGAGGAGGAGGAGGCGGCGCATCGCCGATCCTCACGCTCTGCGAGCGCGGCATCAGCTCGTTGGTCGGGGGTTCGCCGGGACCTCCGGGGGCTCCCATGGCGCCGGACGGCAGCGGCGCGGGACCGGACGCCTCGCGGGACGCCGTGACGCCCGCACCTTGCCCGGGGCCGGGCGCGGTGGAGGAAACGGGGGGAGCGGACACCGCCGGCGGCACGGACCGGGCCTGGGAGGCGCCGGCGTCGTGAGCGCCGCCGGGTGGCACGGCGCCGCGGTTGCAGGCCACGGCCGCGAGCGCCAGGAGCGCCGCGAGCACTACGAGCGCCGGGACGCCACGTGGCAGGGCGCGGGGGCGCGGGAATCTCTTCACAGGTTGCATGGTCGTCGCCTCAGAGTCGTGGTTCCGTCCCGCGGGCCGCTGCAAGGCGGGTGCCGCGCGGCGGCGCCTGCCGGCGAACCACCCCGCGCCCGTGTCGGCCGCCGGCGCACGTCCACTCCGAGGGTCGCCGGCGACGCCTCCGCCGGACGACGCCGTCGATCACTTGCGGCGCGAAGGATCGAAGCGGATGACCTCACCCGGGCCCGGACGCCCGCCGGGCGACGGCGAGGGCGCCGGGTCCGCTCCGCCGCCGGTGCCGGATGGCGGCGGTTGCGGGGCGGCAGTGCCGCCGCCCGTCGGGGACGCGGCAGCTCTGGCGGCGGCCGGCGTGGCGGCGGCGGCGCTCGCCGATGCCGATGCAGCAGCCGTCGCCCCCGGCAGTGTCGCCGTCTCGCCAGGAATCCGCGGCATGAAGCGCAGCGCGAGCTCCGCCGAGGGATCCGCGAACAGGGTCAGCGCCGCGAACGGGACCTCGAGGCGCTGCCGGCGGCCGCTGAAGCTCAGCTCGACCGCGAAGCCTTCGTCGTTCACCTCCAGGCCCCAGTACTGATGCTGCAGGATGAGGCTCATCTCTTCCGGATAGAGGTCGCGCAGCGAGCGCGGCATCGCCACGCCCGGGTGGCCGGTGCGAAACCCGATGTAGAAGTGATGATCGCCGGGCAGACCCTGCTCGGCGACGTCGGCCAGCACCCGGCGCACGACGTCCCGCAAGGCGTCCTCGACGAGACGCTGGTAGTCGATGCTGTCGCTGCTCAAGCGCCGCTCCAGCCAGGTCCTTCAGGGAGGATCGTAGGTGCCGAGGGGCGTCCACGGACCGCAGCGGACGATCCGCCACGCGGCGCGCAGGCTGCCCGAGAGCGCACCGTAGCGGACGATGGCTCCCTCGGCGTAGTGGCTACAGGTGGGCCGGAAGCGGCATTGGACGCCGAACGCGGCCAGGTGTGGCGAGAGCGTCGCCTGGTAGAGATGGATGCCGCCCAGCAGCAGGCGGGCGCTGGCCTGGCGGGCAGGCGGCCGCGCCAGGTCGATGGCGAGCAGGGCGGCGGCGAGCAGCAGCGGCATGGCGGCTCGCGTCAGCCGTCGCCGGCGTCCTCGCCCGATCGTCACCGCGGTCGCCGGGTTGCTCGCGGGGTTGCCCGCGGAGTTGTCCGCGGTCGGGGAGGCGCTCGCGGCGGTCACGGCCATCGCGTGCAAGAGTAGCGCTTGGCCGCGCCGGTCGAAAGGGGCCGCCTGCCGCCTCACCAGGGCAAGGTCCCGGTGGCCATCCGGCCCAGCCAGACCGCCACCAGCACCGCGAGATGGCCGAGCACCAGCAGCTCCGGCTTCGACCAGGCGGGGAGGCGCAGCACGCCTGCCGCCGCACCTCCCCAGGCCATCCAGAGCAAGGCCAGCTCCGCGGCCAGGAGCGGCGCCAGCGGGTGGTCGCGCACGGCGGCAGACCATTCGCCCTTGGCAAGGTGGGCGAAGGCCCGCGTCATGCCGCACCCGGGGCAAGGCAGCCCGGCGAACCGGCGCAGCGGACAGAACGCGAACCCGGCACCCTCCGGAGGCACCCAGACGTGCAGCAGGAGGAATGCCGCGATCCCGGCGGCGCCGGCGAGCGCCCAGCGCCGCATCCCGGGATTCACCGGTTGGTCAGCCCCTGGAGCACCGCCATGCCGCCGAAGAACAGGGTCCAGAGCAGGCCGAAGATCAGGCCGACGATCAAGAGGGCGGTGCCGATCATTCCCAGGATCTTGCCGGCCATGGCCATTCCTTCGCCCGCGGCGGACGCCTGTCCTAGCCGGATGGCGCGCAGCTCGTTCTGTCCGAGATACCAGGCCACGGGCGCCAGGAAGCCGCAACAGACGATCCCGAGAATGCCCAGCACCAGGGCGGTGACGGCCTCCCTGCTGGCGGACGCCGACGCGGGTGGGGCGGGCGGCGGATAGAGCGGCTGGCTCATGTGCAGGTCCTCCGGTCAAGGCCAACGTCTGATAGGAGGTGAGGACGTCCCGTGCCCCCGGATCGGCGGCAGGCGATGGTCATGGAACGGGTGCCGGAAGGACCGCCGCCGTGCTGGCCTGCCGCCGCCAGAGCTCCGCGCGGCGATCCCCCCGGTACGGCCTCAGAACCTGTCCGCGTACTGGCTGATGCCCGGGATCAGGAAGCGCTGGCCCTGGGTGCCCTTGATGATGCAGATGACGTGCACGACCAGGATGCCGAGCCAAACCACCAGGTAGAGGATCGTCACCAGACATCCCAGGAACGCCAAGAAGTGGGTAGCGAACAGCACCATCTGAACGATCCACACGGCGGCCAGCACGATCCAGCTGGCGATCATGAGCACGATGCCGTTCTTGGCGTGCCACTGGACTTCCTTGTCGTCCTTCTCCGTCAACAATGGAACGAGGTTGACGAGCCAGATGTAGGAGAGGACGATCATGATGCCGCGATTCGGGCTGACGGCGCCCGAGGCCGGACCAGCGGGCGGCGGCGGCGGCGTGTAGGGCGGTGGCGGCGGCGGCGGAACGCTGGGCTCACTCATCGCGAACGTCTCCTTTTGAATTCGGCAAGGGCACGACCCGGGAAATCAGATGCAGTGTATACAAGCCCATGTCGGCCCACAAGGACGACTGATGATGCGAATCTCTGAGACGGGACACTAGCGACCCGGGACACTACCCGGCGGAGATCGGCGCGATCTTGACCTGGAGGCCGGCGAGGGCCTCCTCGAGGCTGGCGCGGCGGTCCTCTTCCACCCGGAGCACGATCTCGGCGCTGCCGAGCGCGCCGTAGTCCTCGCTCTCGAGCTCGACCTCGGGAGGGTGGACGAGGCGCTTGACGGCGCCGACGCGGTCGAGAGGCGCCGAGAGCGCCAGCCGGACCGACGGCACCCGCACCTGGGTCGGCAGCTCCGCGAGCGCGGCCCGCACCGCGGCGGCGTAGGCCCGGGCAAGCCCGCCCTTGCCCAGCTTGACGCCGCCGAACCACCGCGCCACGACGGCCATGACGTCGGAGATCCCGGCGCCGCGCAGCACGTGCAGCATCGGCACCCCGGCCGTCCCGGCCGGCTCGCCGCCGTCGGAGCTGCGCTCGCGCGGCGGCCAGCCGAGGCGCAGCGCCCAGCAGAGATGAGTCGCGTCCGGGTGCCGGCGGGCCAGGGCGGCGAGCACGGTCCGCGCCTCCTCCTCGGCCGCGGCGGCGCCGACCACGGCGAGGAAGCGCGATCCCTTCTCCCGGATCTCGGCGGTGACCTGCCGGGCGGGAACCGGGTAGGAGGCCATCGGCGGACGACCGACCTCAGCCCGGATCGCCGGCCGCGGCGGCCGGCTGGACGGGCGGCGCCGGCCGGCGGCCGGTGACGCGCTCGTAGAGCGCCCGGTAACGGCCGACGACGGCGTCCTGGCCGAAGACCTCGACGGCTCGGCGGCGCCCGGCCGCGCCCATCGTTCGCCTGCGTTGCGGGTCCGACAGCAGCAGGTTGGCGGCGCCGGCCATCGCCTCGACGTCGCCCACCGGGAACAGGAAGCCGCATTCGCCGTCGACCACCAGCTCGGGCAGGCCGCCGGCCGCGGTGGCGATGACCGGCACCTCGCACGAGAGCGCTTCGAGCGCCGCGAGGCCGAACGACTCCGTCTCGGAGGGCAGCAGGAAGCCGTCGGCGCCGACCAGCACCTCCTCGATCAGCGGCAGGCTGCCGATGAAGGTCACCCATTGACAGATGTCGTGCTCCCGGCAGTACTGCTCGACCTTGCCGCGATCGGGACCGTCGCCGACCATCAACAGGCGGCTCGGATGCTGCAGCAGCACGCGCTCGAACACCCGGATGACGTCGAGCACGCGCTTGACCGGGCGGAAGTTCGAGATGTGGATCAGCACGCCTTCGCCCGGCTTCGCCCAACGGCGCGCGCCGGGGGTGTCGCGGGCCCGCTCGTAGCGCACGGGATCGATGAAGTTGGGGATCACGTCGATCTGGCTGTGGATGCCGAGCTGCTCGATCGAGGTCTGGCGCAGCGACCGCGAGACGGCGGTCACCGCATCGCTCTCCAGGATGCTCCAGCGGGTGGTCTCGAGATAGTTCGGATCGTTGCCCACCAGGGTGACGTCGGTGCCGTGCAGCGTGGTCACCACCGGCAGCGGCTGCGGTGCGACGATCTGCCGCGCCATCACCGCCGAGGCGGCGTTGGGGATCGCGTAGTGGACGTGGAGCACGTCGAGCCGGCCGTGGCGCGCCACCTCCACCATCTTGGTGGTGAGCGCCAGCGAGTAGGGCGGGTAGTCGTCGAACAGCGGGTAGCGGGGCGTCACCACCTCGTGAAAGAAGAGCCGCGAGTTGGCGAGCGACAGGCGCGAGGGCAGGGCATAGCTGATCACGTGCACCTCGTCGCCGTGGTCGGCCAGCGCCATCGCCAGCTCGGTGGCCACGACGCCGGAACCGCCGTAGGTGGGGTAGCAGCTGATGCCGATCCTCACCGCGGACCCCTCGGTACGAGCGCCAGCAGGTCCGCGACGGCCAGCGGCTGCGGGCTCCAGAAGGGCTCGCCGAGCTCGGCGCCGATCAGCTGGCCGAAGTGCCGTGCGCGTCCCTCGACGGCGAGACGGAACTCGCGTGAGGACACCTTGGTCAGCGGGCCGGTTCCAGCCCCGCTGTCCTTCGCCAGACCGGCCTCGACGCCAATGCCTTGCCCGCGGGAGTCTCGATGGCCGCCGGTCGCGCCGCTCACCCCGGAGTCGGCGCCGCCGCCGGCACCAGGCTGGTAGATCTGGCTGCGGTAGGCCGCCAGCGCCGCCATCTTGGCCTCCCAGGCCGCCGTCACGTCGACGACGAAGCTCGGCTCGAAGGTATGATGCTGCATGTAGGAGAAGACCGCTGCCGGCCGGTGGGCGGCCAGCGCCCGGCTCCCGCGTGCCTGCAGCCCCGAGTAGAAGGCCGCGGCGGCCACCAGGCGATGACCACGCTCGTGGTCGGGATGGCGGTCGTGACGCGGCGGCCCCAGCACCAGCTCGGGGCGCCAGGTCCGCAGCACCTCGATCAGCGCCTCCTCTTCGGGCTCGCCGTAGCGCAGGGCCCCGTCGCCGCAGTCCAGGAACGCGAGCTCCACCGCGCCCAGCGCGGCGGCCGCCTGCTCGGCCTCCGCCAGCCGCTGCTCGGGAGTGCCGCGGGTGCCGCGCTCGCCCCGGGTCAGGTGCAGGATGCCCACGCGGCGGCCCTGGCGCGCGGCGAGAGCCAGGGTGCCGCCGCAGCCGAGCTCGACGTCGTCGGGATGCGGCCCGATGGCCAGCACGTCCAGCTTGCTCATGGCAGGATCACCGCCAGCAAGGTCGGGTCGAGCTCGAGCTGCTCCCAGAAGCTGGCAGCCAGCCGGTCGCCGTACTTGCCCTGGAAGTGCGCCGCGCAGATGACGCGCTCCTGCGGCTTGCCGCCCGGCAGGCAGAGCTGGCGCAGCGCCTCGACCCGCCGGCTCTGCAGCTCGTCGCGCCGGGCCAGCGAGGGCATCGCCTTCTCCGCGAACAGGTCGACGGCGCGCAGCACCTGCTCCCGGGTCTTGGCCAGGGGCCGCTCGAGGTTGGGATCGGCCGCGAGGGCCGGCGCGTGCAGCTCGTCCAGCGCCGCCGCGATGCGTCCACGCACCGGCGCCACGAAGTCGCCGCCGGCGCGCTCGGCCAGCCTGCGGTCGAGGTGCGAACGATCGCCGAGCAAGTCGGCAAGGGTCAACCCGGCGCCTTCGAGGTGCTGCGCCTTGCCGGGGTCCAGCACCAGGGTCTGCGGCCGCAGCGCGACGTAGGGCGCCGCGATCTCGAGCACGCCATAGACCGCCGCCGCCTGCGGCATGTACGACAGCTCGCCGGGGCCGAGCACTTGCAGCGTGGTGCCGAGCACCGCGTCGGCGACCGCGGGCCGCGCGAGGACGCCGGGGCTCACCACGGCAGGGTTCTCGGCAAGGATGCGCAGCAGCTCGCCCACGCCCCCGGCGTCGGCTCCGGCCTTGTCATTCGCGCCGGCCGCGCCGGCCGCGCCGTCCGCGCGGTTCGCGCCGTCCGTGCGGTCTGCGCCGTCCGTGCGGTCCGCTCCGCCCGTGCCGCGAAGGGCGAATCCCTCGTCGCCGCGCCACTCGATGCGCCGGCGCTGGCCATGGCGCAGCAGGAACAGGGGGCTCGCACCCGGCTGCGGGTTCACGCGCAGCTCGTAGCCGCGCGCCTGCACCGCGGCGTCCTGGCGCGCGAGGGCTGCCGCCAGCTGGCCGCGGCGCTCGATCAAGCGCGCCAGCCAGGGCTTCTCGGCCTGCTTGAGCGCCGGATGCATCGCGTCGAGCAGCAACGGGCAGCGGCTGCCGAGCATGTGCGCCATGACGCGGCAGAACGCCTCGCCGAAGCGCGCCTCCGGCTGGTACCAGCGGGCCAGCGTCCGCAGCCACTCGGCGTAGCGGTCTCCGGGCACCGCCTCGGCGAGGGCGCGCAGCACCTCGGTCACCGCGGGCGACAGCGCGCGCATGCCGACCGGCAGCAGCGGCTGGGTGTCGGGGCCCAGGTCGAAGCTGCGCGGCCCGTCGGCGGTGAGCACCGTGGCGCTCGCCACCTCCGCGTAGTCATGGTCCTCGGTCGCCACCCAGAACACCGCGACGGCCGGCTCGCCGGCCGCCTCGAACGCCGCCGCCCAGCGCGCCGCGGCCACCACCTTGGCGAAGGTCATCAGGGGGCCGCCGAACAGGCCCGGCTGCTGGCCGGCGACCACCACGCGGGTGGCCGGATCGGCCAGGCGCTTGCAGGCGCCGTCGGCGCCCAGGTGGCCGTAGGAGCGGTTGCTGGCCAGGACGGCCGCCGCCAGCTCGGCGCGCGATAGGCCGCCGGCTGCGCCGGCGGGACGGGCGCCCGCAGCCGCGGAGGCGGCGATCGACGGCAGCTGGCCGGGGGCGAGGAAGCGCAGCGGCGCGAGCAGGTCGAGATCGCCGCCGCCGAGGAAGGCCCGCGGCAGCGGCGGCAGCAGGCCGGCGGCTACCAGGTCGACCCGCAGGGCGTCAGGCAGGCTTCCAACCGACGAGGATGAGGCGTTCGCTGTCACTGCTGTAGGGGTCCCCCTGGAAGTTGCCGTAGAGGCCTGTGACCTCGAGGCCCGCCCAATGCAGCCCGATCGTGACCTCCTCGGGCTGGTAGGCGCGGACGCTTTCGAGGAATGTTCGTGGAGTACCGCCTCCGCCTGGAGCCTGCACGCGGATACGTTTGTTGATGCGTTTGGTTGCGGCGTCGTACCAGCGCTCGATCTCGACGGTCTGGGTCTCCGCGGCGCGCGCGCCGGACCTGGCGGTCTTCGCGGGCCGGCGCTTGGCGGGGCGGTCATGGGCTTCGTGAGCCCGGCCGTCGAGGCGCTGGACCTCGCGCGGTTGCAGGTGCCGCAGGGTGTTGGCGCTGTTCATGATGTCGATCAGGAACCGGCCGCCCGGGACCAGCACGCGGACGATCTCCTCGAGGACCTGGAAGTTCTCGCGCTCCTTCTCGAAGTACCCGAAAGAGGTGAAGAAGTTCAGGACCCAGTCGAAGCTGGCGGCGCCGAACGGCAGGCAGCGCATGTCGCCGGCCACGCGCGGCAGACCGCGGGCATGGGCCAGCATGGTCAGCGAGAGGTCGACGCCGAGCGTGCGGTACCCGCGCCGGCGCAGCGCCGCCGTGTGGCGGCCGGCGCCGCAGGCCAGGTCGAGCACGGCGCGCGGCCGCGGCTCCCCAAGCCGTCGCTCGACGAAGTCGACGTGTGCCTCCGCCTCCTGCTCGTCGCGATGAGAATAGAGGCCCAGGTACTCTTCGCCGAACCATTCCTTGTACCAGGCAGCCACCCATCGCCCATCATATCTTCGGCTGCCATCCCCACGGTGACCGCGGCTTCGCGGTATTCTTGAGATTCATGCAGTGGAGCTTGACGCTGGATTGGGTCCTGGTGCCGGGAGGGTGGTTCTGGATGGGTGGCGGGCCGCGCGACAACGAGAACCCTCGCCATGAGGTCTGGCTGCCGGCGTTCCGCCTGGCGAGGACGCCGGTGACCCGGGGGGAGTACCAGGCTTTCCTCGACGAGACCCGGCATCCGGCGCCTGATTTCTGGCGGGAGGCCGTGTTCGGGCATCCGCGGATGCCGGCGGTGGGACCGTCCTGGGAGGACGCGGAGGCTTACTGCGCCTGGGCCGGACGGCGATCGGGACTGCCGCTGCGCCTGCCGACGGAGGCGGAGTGGGAGTGCGCGGCGAAGGCCGGTCGAGAGGTGGCGTACCCCTGGGGGGACGAGCCTCCGGAGTCGCTGCCGGACTACGGCCGGCGCTGGCTGCACGGGCCGGAGCCGGTCGACGCCTATCCCTCGCTCCACCCGCTCGGCCTGCTGGGCATGGGCGAGAACGTGCACGAGTGGTGCTCCGACTGGTTCGATCCCGACTACTACCAGCGCTCGCCGCGCCGGGAGCCGCGCGGCCCCGAGGCCGGCACGCGGCGGGCGTCGCGCGGCGGCTCGTGGCGGCACCAGGTCAAGGCCAGCCGCTGCGCCGCGCGCTCCGCCATCCCGCCGGGTCTGCGCTACAGCGATTACGGCTTCCGGCTGGCTGTAAGCACCCCGGCGCCGGGCTGCCCGCCCGAGGCCGGCGAGACCGGCGAGCCCTGTGGAGACCCGCGATGAGTGCAGGGGACGGCGAGAGGAGCACCGCCGGTCCGGGGGACGGCGAGAAGGGCACCGCCGGTCCGGGGCGCGGGAGCGCCTGGAGGGCCGCAGCCTTCGCGGCTGCCGGGAGCCTCGTGCTGCACGGCGCGGCGGTGCTCTGGGTCTGGCACTCGGGCGGCTTCGGCCGCGTCGGCGTGATCGCCTGGATCGACTTCCCCTCCTCGCTCGCCTACCTGCGGCCGCGTGGGGGCATCAAGCTCGCCTGGAGCCTGCTCCTCGGCGGCCTGCAATGGGCCGCTCTCGGCGCCGGCCTGAGCCTGCTCTTCGGCCGTGCCGCACGGCGGCCGGGGGCTTGAGGCTCGTTCCCCGGGTTACAATCGACGGATGGTGCAAGTGGGGTCCGTCCGCGTCGATCCGCCGCTCTGGCTGGCGCCCATGGCAGGCGTCACCGACCGTGATTTCCGCCTGATCGTGCGGCGGATCGGGGGCGTCGGCGTGGTGTCGATGGAGTTCATCTCGTCGCGGGCGATCGTGTCGGGCAACCAGAAGACGCGCGACTTGATGTATTTCAGCGACGAGGAGCGGCCGCTGGCCATCCAGATCTACGGCTCGGACGTCGCGACCATGCGCGAGGCGGCGCTGGTGGTCGAGGAGCTGGGTCCGGACATCTGCGACATCAACATGGGCTGTCCGGCCAACAAGGTGCTCAAGGGCTGCGCCGGCGCCGCCTTGATGGGCGACCTCGGTCTCGCCGAGCGGATCATCCGCGCGGTGCGCGACGTGCTGTCGATACCGCTCACCGTCAAGTTCCGCCTGGGCCTCGACGACTGCCGCCGCAACTATCTCGAACTGGGGAAGGTCTGCGAGGCCAACGGCGTCGCCGCGGTGGCGATGCACGCGCGCACCGCGCGGCAGATGTACACCGGCGAAGCCGACTGGTCGCACCTGGCGCGTCTCAAGGAGAGCCTCGGCATCCCGGTGATCGGCAACGGCGACGTGCGCGAGCCCGAAGACGCCAGCCGCATCCAGGCGGCCACCGGCTGCGACGGCATCATGGTCGGCCGCGGCGCCACTCGCAATCCATGGATCTTCCGCCAGATCGCCGCGCGCATGTCGGGCGGCCGTATCTCCCAGCCGACCCTCGCCGATCGGCGGGCCCTGATCCTCGGGCATTTCCGCATGGTCGCGGAGCGCGAGAGCTCGGCCTTCGCGATGCACAAGCTGCGCAAGTTCACCGGCTGGTACACCCATGGCCTGCCGAACGGGCGCCGCCTGCGGCAGGAGATCAATCAGCTGCCGGACGTCGGCAGCTTCCTGGCAGCGGTCGAGAGCTTCCTCGAAGAGCTGGTCGAAGACGAGCAGGCGGCGTAGTGCAGGTCCCCCCGTCGCCGGTCGAGCACGCGATCGATCTGCCGCATGCCCCGGCCGCGGCGCTGCGCGCCCTGGGCGCCGCCGCCGAGGAGTGGGGCGCGGACTTCGCGCCGGCGATGACGGGCGGCCCGGGCGGCGAGGGCGGCGAGCTGCGCCTGCCGGTGGTGGCGGGCCTGCGGCGTGGCCTGCTCTCCGGACCGGTGGCGGTGAGGCCGGCAGGCCGCGGATCGCGGCTGGTCTTCAGGCCGGTGGCGCAGGACTACTACCTGGAAACCACCGCCATCGCGCTGCTGTCGATCGCCGCGGCCGGGGCCTTGCTCACCGTGGCCTGGCCGCTGTTTCCCCGGCTCCTTCCCGTCGCGCCGCTGGGGGCCGTGCTGGCGGTCGGGGGCTGGTTCCTGGTGCTCTCGCGGCTGCGCGGCCAGGGGCCGGAGGAGTTCCTGGCGAGCGTCGCCAGCCACGCGGGCGCCGAGACCGCGGCTCCCGGTTCCGACGAGACCTTCGCGGCGGCCGGGGAATAGCGGGCCCCCGGCGACGGGTTGTATAGTGGTCCAGGCTCATCGGCTTTTCGGCGTTCTTTGGCAACTTGGGGGCGTACCGGTTTCGACGGGGAACAGAAGCGGAGCGGAGGCGGCGTGTCCGAAGTCCACCCGTAAAGTGGAACGTTTAACTGCGAACGACAACTTCGCACTCGCGGCCTAATTAAGCCGTGACGTACCGATGAGAGCGCGACCCGCGGCGCTCATCGGTGCGACGCCAAAGCGGGTCAAGGGGTCCGGTTGCCTTGTGCCGTACCCTGATATACAGCAAGGCTGGCCGCCGCGCCAGGCGCCTTCTTCCGACGCGCGCGCGGCGAGATTTCAAATAGAAGGCTACGCACGTAGAAACCTCTGAGACGCGTTTTCCGGACGTGGGTTCGACTCCCACCGCCTCCACCATTTTCGTTCGCCTCATCGATTTCCTTGGCCTCATCGATTTCCTTCGCCTCATCGATTTTCTTCGCCTCGTCGATTTCGCTCGCCTCGTCGCCTCTTTACGAGCTTCCTCTCTTGCTTGCTTGCTTGCTTGCGGGTTGTCTCTCTGCAAGCCGGATCTACACCTCGGCGGCCATGGCGAACGCCCGCTCGATGCTCTGATCGAACGGCGGCTCGAGCACCCCGACCTCGGTGACGATGGCGGTGATCAGATCGTGCGGTGTGACGTCGAAAGCGAAGTTCACCGCCTCGGTCTCGGGCGGCGCGATGCGGCTGCCGAAGACCTCGGTCACCTCCTCGGCGCGGCGGCGCTCGATCGGGATGGCCGCGCCGTCCGCGGTGGCGCGGTCGACGGTGGACAGCGGCGCGGCGACGTAGAACGGCACAGCGTGGCGGGCCGCCAGCACCGCGAGCGGATAGGTGCCGATCTTGTTGGCGGTATCGCCGTTGGCCGCGATGCGGTCGGCGCCGACCACGATGCGGTCCACCAAGCCCTGCGCCATCAGGGTGCCGGCGCTCGAGTCGGTAACCAGCCGGAACGGGATGCCGAGCCGGCGGAGCTCCCAGGCGGTGAGGCGGGCGCCCTGCAGCAGTGGCCGGGTCTCGTCCACCCAGACCAGCCCCACACCCTGGCGCCGCCAGGCGGACTGGATCACGCCGAGAGCGGTGCCATAACCCGCAGTCGCCAGCGCGCCGGCGTTGCAGTGGGTGAGCACCCGGGAGCCGGTGGCGAAGAGCGCCGCGCCGTGCTCGCCGATCCGCCGGTTGATCTCGACGTCGTCCGCGGCGAGATGGTGCGCCCACGCCAGCAACGCCGCCGCCGCCGCCGCGGGCCCGGCCGGCGCGCTCTGGTCGAAGACGCGCCGCCCGCGGTCGATGGCCCAGCGCAGGTTCACGGCGGTAGGGCGGGTGGCGCCGAGCAGCTCGGCCACCGCCGCGAAGCGCGGCCCCAGCTCGGCGGCATCGCGCACCGCGGCGATGCCCAGCGCCAGGCCATAGGCGGCCGCCACGCCGATGGCGGGCGCGCCGCGCACCGCCAGGCGGCAGATCGCGTCCGCCACCTGCTCCGGCGTGCTGCAGTCGAGCCAGACCTCCTGGTCCGGCAGCAGCGTCTGGTCGAGCAGCAGCAGCGAGCCCTGCCGCCAGCGCATGGGCGAGAACGGCGGCTCGGCGGTCTCGGGAGGGGGATCGCTCATGGTCCTCCGGATCTTACCCTGCGTCAGTTTCCTCTGCCTCTGCCTTCCCCCTGCGCCCCTTTGGGCGAGGCATCCGAAGTCCACCGGCGGTTCCCTTCGACAGCCTCGCCCAAAGGGGTGCAGGGGGAAGGCAGAGGCAGAGGAAACTGACTGTGAGATCATCACCCCGCTGCAGCCAAGTGACCACGACGGCGACCAGGGAGACACAGTGAAAGGCACGACCCGAGGCCTCGGATTCTCGACCCGCGCCATCCATGCCGGGCAGCCGCCGGACTCGCGGACCGGAGCGGTGGCGGTTCCGATCTACCAGACGTCGACCTACGTGCAGCTGAGCCTTGGCGAGCACCAGGGATACGAGTACGCGCGGGTGCAGAACCCGACCAGGGAAGCCCTCGAGCAGAACCTCGCGCAGCTCGAGGGAGGAGTGTCAGGGCATGCTTTCGCCTCGGGCATGGCGGCCATCGCCAGCCTGATGACCCTGGTCAAGGCGGGAGAGCACGTCGTGGTGTCGCGCAACGTCTACGGCGGCACCTACCGCTATTTCTCACAGATCCTCGAGCGGAACCAGGTGTCGTTCTCGTGGGTGGACAGCAGCCGGCTCGACGCCGTCGCCGCGGCGATGACCCCGGCCACGCGGATGGTGTTCATCGAGACACCGACCAACCCGGTGATGGACATCTCCGACATCGCCGGCGCCGCCGAGATCGCCCACGCCCGGGGCGCGCTGCTGGTGGTCGACAACACTTTCCTCTCGCCCTACCTGCAGCGGCCGCTCGAACGCGGCGCCGACATGGTGGTGCACTCGACGACCAAGTTCCTGAACGGTCACAGCGATTCCGTCGGCGGCGCCGTGGTGTGCGCCCGCCAGCAGGAGGCCGAATGGCTGGCCTTCGTGCAGAAATCGATGGGGGCCATCCTCTCGCCTTTCGATTCCTTCCTGGTCATGCGCGGCATCAAGACGCTCGCCGTGCGCATGGAGCGGCACGAGCGCAACGCCGCCGCCGTCGTGGCGGTGCTCGCCGCCCACCCCAAGGTGCCGCGGGTCCTCTACCCCGGCCTGCCGGACCATCCCGGGCGCGAGGTCCATCGCCGCCAGGCCTCGGGCTTCGGCTCCATGATCACTCTCGAGATGGGCACCTACGCCGCCGCCAAGACCCTGCTGGACAGCGTCAGGGTGCTGAGCCTTGCCGAGAGCCTCGGCGGCGTCGAGAGCCTGATCTCCCACCCGGCCAGCATGACCCACGCCTCGGTGCCGGCCGAGAGCCGCAGCGCCCTGGGACTGACCGACAGCATGGTGCGGATCTCGGTGGGTATCGAGGACGCCGAGGATCTCCTCGCCGACCTCGAGCAGGCGCTGGCCAGGGTCTGACTCGGATCTGTCGACCAGCTCTAGAAGCTAGGGGCGCGCGCGCGGCGCGGGGCGGCGGGGTTCGCGGACGGCGGCGACGGCCGGCAGGCGATCGCCGCGGGGGATCAGAAGTCGGTGTCGTCGGGATCGGCGGCGTAGGCGAGCTCGTCCTCCTCCTCGTCGGAGAACTCGGCCTCCTTGTCGACCGAGCTCGCGATCCAGTCGAGGAAGCCCTGATCGCCCTGGCTGACACCGAAGGACAGGACCTCCGGCAGCTCGTAGCTGTGCAGCTCGCGGATGGTCGCGGCCACGCCTTCGAACTCCTGCTGCAGGGTCTTGACGATCAGCAGCAGCTCGCCGTCCTTGCAGATCTTCCCCTGCCAGCGGTAGATCGAGCGGATGGCGGGGACGATGTTCACACAGGCCGCCTGCCGGCGCGCGACGAGCTCGCGGGCGATGAGGTAAGCCTGCTCCTCGGTGCCCACGGTTGTCACCACGACGATCGCCCGCATGGCAGCCACGTTACTGCACCGCCAGCGAGCGAGTCAATGCGACGCGGCGACCCGCGCGGGGAGCCCCCGCGCGGACTCGGAGCGCGGACTCGGAGCGATAGCTACTATAGTCGGGCAATGCGAAGAACCTCGAGGGGCTCGTGCGGCGGCTGGCTGGCGCTGGCGGTCCTGCTGTGCGTACCGCGTGGGGCCGCCGCGCCCCTGCCGCCCTCGGCTTCCCGGACCTCGGCGCCGTCGCCTGACGGCACGGAGCATGCCGCCGCCGAGCTCGCTCAACGGTTGCCGGAGCTGAGCGGCGTCGTCGAGGAGTACCGCGGGCTGCGCTTCGAGCATCCCGTTCGTCTGAACACCGTCACGCCTGGGGACCTCGGCGAGCAGCTCGCTGCTCGACTCGAGATCGGCAACCGGTCGGCCTTCGGCGACATCGAGAAGCTCGAGATCGGCCTCGAGGCGTTCGGCTTCATCCCGCGGTCGATGAACCTTGCAGGCATCTACCCGCGGTCCCTCGCCGCCGGGCTCGCGGGCTTCTACGATTGGCACGACAAGGTCCTGTCCCTGGTCACCGGGCCGGAGACTTTCTTCGCCGACGCCTACTCGCGGCGCCACGGCGCATTGGTCGCCGCCCGCATTCGCGAGGGGCTGCTGATCCACGAGCTCACCCACGCGCTGCAGGACCAGCACTTCGATCTGGCAAGGCTGACCGCCGGCGGCGCCTGGTCGGACGCCGTCATGGCGCACCTGGCACTGATCGAAGGTGACGCGACCCTGGTCATGACTGCCGACATGGTCGGTACTCCGCCGGGCGAGATCCTGCGGGTCTCGCTCCTCTTGCGGCACCTGATCGACCATCCCGAGCAGTTCTCCGCGATGGCCCCGGGCGTCCCGGGCGCGGCAGGTCCGGCCGACGAACCGGCATGGTTCAAGGAAACGACCGCGTTCACCTACCTACAGGGCGCCAGCTTCTGCGCCGCGGTGCTGGAGCGCGGCGGACAGCGGCTTCTCGACCACGCCTTCAGCGCCGACCCGCCGCTCTCCACCGCGCAGATCCTGCATCCCGAGAAATGGTTCGACCGCCGTGACGATCCTGTCGCCATCGCCTGGCCCGAGCTGCGGGCGGAGCTGCCGGGCTACGGCAAGGCCGCCGACGGCCAGCTTGGCGAGCTCGGGATCAAGATCCTGCTGCGGCAGAGCCTGCACGACCCGCAGCGTGCCGCGGCCGTCGCCGGCGGCTGGGCGGGCGATCGCTTCGCCGTGTACCAGCGGCCCGCCTCCGGCAGCGCCGCGGCGGCGAGCCGAACGCCGGGAGGCCCTGGCGCTGCTGGCGAAGGCGAGGGGCACGACCGTGCGAGGTCGGTGCTGGCCTGGATCACGGAATGGGACGACGCCAAGGACGCGGCCAGGTTCGCCGCGGCGGCCGGAGAGCTCGGCGTCGGCTGGTCGGTCGACCGCACCGGCGCGCGTCGCGTCGTCCTCCTGCGCGGCAGCCTTACCGCGGCCGAGCGGACCGCGCTCACTGCCAAGCTGGCCAAGGCGCCGGTCGAGCCCGGCGCCAACCGCCCTGTGCCTGCCGCGGCGATCGATCCGGAGCGGCGGATCGGAGCGGCAGGCAGCTTCACGGCAGCCCGGCTTGTAGCGCGGCTGGCAGCAGGCCGGCAGCTCATGCCGGACCACCCGCTGTCCGTGGGCCACCTCGGCGAAGACCGGCGTACCTACAGCTACCCGGAGGTGGGGCTGACGCTCCGCCTGCCTTTGGCGCTCGCGAGCTGGCAAGCCCGGGCACCGGGAAGCCCGTTCGTTCTCCAGGATCTGGCCGATCCGCAAGGGGACTCTATCTCTGTCGTCGCGACCGACAGCGGCCCTTCCAGTCTGCCCATCGAGACTCTCGAGCCCATCTACGAGCAGAGCTGGAAGTCGTCGCGGCCCGATTTCGCCAAGCTCGACGGCCGCCTCGTCGAAGCCTCCGGCCAGCGCGCCTACGACTTGCGCTTCAGCTTCACCCGCGGAGACGCGCGGTTCCAAGGGCTGGCGCGTCTCTTCCAGCGCGGCACCCAGCTCCTGATCATCGACATCGAAGCCCGCGAGGACCGCTGGCCCGAGATCGAGCCGAGCGCCAGGGAGCTGCTCGCGGGCGTCACCGTGGCGCCGGCAGCGCCGCCGGCCGAGCCGCGCCCGGGCGGCCTTCAGCTGCTGCTCGAGGTCCGCGTCGACCCGGCGCTGGACGCCGACGCCCGCGCGGCGGTCATGCGCCGGGAGGTCGAGACCCTCCGCATTCGCCTCGGCGAGGCGCTCGGGGACCCCGGACCGCGGGTGGAGCAGCTCGCCGGCGAGCGGATCATGGTCCGCTTGGCGCCGCCGGACTCGCCGGAGCGACGGCAGCGGGCGCGCCGTCTCGTCACGGCGGGGGGACAGGTGGAGCTCCGCCTGGCCGCCTATCCCGACCAATCCGCGATCGGCGTGGAGCGCGCGGAGATCCTGAGTCATTATGACGGCCGCCTCCCCGCGGATGTCGAGGTCCTGGCGAGCCGCATGCCGCAGCACGAACCGCCCGGCGACACCGGCGCCGGCGTCCAATGCTTCGCGGTCGAAAAGCGGCGCGCTGTCACCAGCAGCGACTTCAGCGCCGTGAGGGTGGACACCGGGGCCGGCGGCGAACCGGTGGTCGCGTTCTCGCTTCAACCCGAGGCCGCCCGGAGACTCGGCGAGCTCACTTCCGCCAACCTGGGGCGCGTCCTTGCCTTCGTGGTCGACGACGAGGTGATGCTGGCGGCGGTGATCCACAGCCGCGTCACCGACAGCGCGATGATCGAAGGCAACTTCACTCCCGAGGAGGCCGCGGACCTGGCCATTGCGATGCGCCACCCGCTGCCTGCCGGCGTCAAATGCCGCGAGGAACGCACCATCCTGGACGACGGGCAGCTCGGTGCGCCTCGTCCCTGCCAGTGACCAGGCGCCAATGAGGCCAGGCCCTTCGCCGCGGTGCTGACGGCCCTATCGCACCGTTCCCCCCGGCGCAGCCTGCCGCGCCCCCCTCCCGCCGAGATCCCGCCCGAGTGCGGGACTTCTCCGCCAACCGTCCTGAGGAACCCGCCCAGGCCGGAGCCACCGGCTCGCGGGTCCGTGCAATAGACGAGGGCACGGCCGGCCCGGAAGGCCGGCCGCCCTCTTCCCTGTCGCTGTCCTGCGTCCGTGCCGGTTGGCCGCTCGCCACCCCCTCTCCGGGTTTGATCACGCCGGCACAGCAAGATCAAGGAACGGGCCAAGAGCGAACAAAGCCGCTAAACACAGCAAACAAGATGCTTCCAGTCCTTCGCAGCAATCTCCCGCGACCGCGGCGAGTAAAGGGACTAGGACACGAAGGGCGAGAGCGCGGGACGGATGGACTGGCAAACGGGCCGCAGCGTTGGGTTCGCGCGCCACCAGCGGGATCGTCAAAGGGCCAGGACGGCCGCAGAATCGTTTGACGTCGCCACCCTACCGCGGCAGCTCGCGGAAGGCGACGACCGCCATGTAGTCGATCCGCTCGAAGCGGCAGGGGGCGACGCAGAGGTTCCCGGAGGACCTGGACGCCTTCCAGGCCGACCGCCACGGCGACCTCGTAACGCTCCCCTGGCTGCGGCGCATTGGCGGCGGCGATGAAGCGCCAGCCGACACCCGGGAGGGCCGGCGGCCGGTAGGTGGGGCCGATGGGTTCCATGCCCGGAGCCTACCATCGCGCATCGTCTCTTCAATCGCTGTAGAGCCCCCCTGGCAAACACACGCTTCGCTGCTACAATGCCTGAGCTATGGAAAACAAAGTCGGCATTCAAAGCAAGTCTGCCGGCGGTTTCGTTGTCGGCGTCATCTGCCAGTCACTTGGCAACGGCCATTGGAAGGTGAAGCTAGATTTGCAAGAACTCACGGCGGTCGATCCGATGAGGCGCAGCTTTGCCATTGGTGCGCGGGTGAGGTTGTACCTGCTGCCGATCCCCAGCTCAATGCTCATCATCGAAGGCCCCGCCTAGCGTCCAGCCCGAGAGGTGCCCCGCCGATGGGGCCATCCTCGGGCCGGGCGTCACCGTGCGATCCTGGACGAGGACGTAGTAGATTACGCCGCATGGCTCAAGACCGGCACATCGCGCGGGAATACCTGGAGGCGCTGATCATCGCGGCCATCTTCCTGCAGTTCGCGAATACCTTCGTGGTGCAGACCTACTACATCCCCAGCGGCTCGATGGAGAACACCCTGCTGGTTGGCGACCACCTCTTCGTCAACCGGTTCATCTATGGTCCGGCGGCCACCGACCTCGAGCGCAAGCTCTTGCCCCTGCGCCCGGTGCGCCGAGGCGACATCGTCGTCTTCCGCTCCAAGGAGAACCTCCGCATCGACGTGGTGAAACGCTGCGTCGGCATCCCCGGCGACGTCATCCGCGTCGTCGACAAGCGGCTGTACATCAACGGCAACCTGGTGAACGACTCGGCCTATGCCATTCACCGCTCCCTGGAGCACATCCCGCCCAACTTCGGGGAGCTGGGGACGCGGGACTACTTCGGCCCGTTCCCGGTGCCGCCGGCCAGCTACTTCTGCATGGGCGACAACCGCGACAACTCCTTGGACTCCCGCTTCTGGGGGGAGCTGCCGGCGAGCTACCTGCTGGGCAGGGCGTTCCTCATCTACTGGTCGCGCGACGGCGAGACCTCGGACGGCAGCTGGCAGGGCCTCGGCGCGACGATCTCCAATCTCGCCGACACCGCGCGCGGCTTTTTCGAGCTCGGACCCATGAAGACCCGCTGGAACCGCACCTTCAAGCTCGTCCGGTAGCGCCGCGCCTGATGTCGAACGAGACCACCCCGAAGCCGGTGGTGCGGGAGTACCTGGAAGCCCTGCTGATCGCCGTCATCTTCGCGACCTTCGCGCGCACCTTCGTCTTCCAGGCGTTCAAGATCCCGTCAGGCTCGATGGAGGAGAACCTCCTCATCGGCGATCACATCCTGGTGAACAAGTTCATCTACGGCCCGAGGCCGTCCGCGCTCGAGAGAGCCCTGTTGCCCTTCCGCGACGTGCGGCGCGGGGACGTGGTGGTCTTCCGCTGGCCGGTGGACCCGTCCCGCGACTTCATCAAGCGCGCCGTCGGCCTGCCCGGCGACGTCGTCAAGCTCGTCGACAAGCACCTCTATGTCAACGGCAAGCTGGTCGGCGACGAGAGCTACACCTACCACAGCGATCCGGTCACCTACCCACGCGGCCCCGCCCAGGGTCCGGGCCATTCGCGCGACAATTTCGGTCCCGTCCGCGTCCCTCCCGACAGCTACTTCTGCCTCGGCGACAACCGCGACAACTCTCACGACTCCCGCTTCTGGGGCGTGGTGCCCGCGAGCCACCTCAAGGGCCGGGCCTTCGTCGTCTACTGGTCGTTCGAGGAGGATCCCTCGGATGCCACGGACGGGCCTGGTTGGCGCGGCAGGCTGCGGCAGATCGCGCAGGTGGCCCTCCACTTCTTCTCCCACACCCGCTGGGAGCGCACGTTCAGGATCGTGCGCTGACCTCCGGCGGCGCCGACGATGGCGCGGTTTGCGCTAGACTCGTCGCGCCGCCATTCCGTGGAGGAGATTGGACATGCGACGCAGGATCGCCGAGCGGGGCGAAGGGAATCTCGGGTGCATCATCTGGGTGGTGGTTCTGGGTCTCGCCGTCCTCATCGCGGTCAAGATGGTGCCGGTCAAGATCGCCAGCTCTCAGCTCTACGACTACATGGACAAGGACATGGCGACCCACGCGGCCACGGCGCCGCCGGACGCGATCTCCAAGGCCATCCTGGCCAAGGCGAAGGAGCTCGAGCTGCCGTTGGCCAAGGAAGACGTCCACGTCGAGAGAGTCGGCGACAACATCAGGATGCGGGCCGTGTTCACGGTGCCGGTCGAGTTCCCGGGCTACACCTACATGTGGCACTTCGATCACCAGGTGAACCGGCCGATCTACATCTTCTGAGCCGACGACCCCCTGCCGGTGACTCCGAGGCAAGACGTTCCCTTCCGCCCCCTCGCCAGGGGCGCCTCGTCGTAGGTCCATGTCGATGAGCACCGAGCCCGGAAGCGCCGCGGCGGCACCTGACGCTGGGCAGGCGGTCCAGGCTCGGGACTCCGTGGCCACGGACGGACGGGCTCGCCACATCGCCCGGACCCTGGTCTGCGGCTTCCTGCCGGGCGCCCTGGTCGGCGCCCAGCTCGCCGGACTGCTGTTCTTCCTGAACCCGGCCCTGCCCTGGCGCATGACGCCGGTCTTTCGAGCCCTGGCGTGGTACGCGCTGGTCTTGGGGGTCGCCAGCCTCGCGCTCCACCTGCCGCTGCTCGCCTGGCCGCGCGCGCTTCCTGGCCGCCTGCTGCCATGGACGCTGACGGCGGCCTTCGCGCTGGCGGCGGTGCTCGACGGGACGCACGCTTCCCACTATGCCTACTACCTGCCCACCGGCATCAACGAGCGGCTGATCAAGACGGCCATCTGGCTCTCCGTCGCGGCGCTCATCGCCTTCTACACCGCGCTGCTCCACACCCTCGATCGGCGCCGCTACGGCTGGCGCAGCCAGCTCGCGTTCGTGTTGCTCTACGGCCTGTCCATCTTCGTCATGATCGAGCGGCGGGCGGCCTTCCATCCGCCGCCGCCGCTGCCGCCGCGCCCGGCGGTGGTCGAGCGGGTGCCGCGGCCCAGGCTGTGGGTGATCGGCCTCGACACGGCGACCCTCGACGCCATCCTGCCGCTTGCCGGGCAGGGACAGCTGCCGTTCCTTGCCGGCATCCTGCGCCGCGGTGCTTACGGACGCCTGGAATCGCTGTCGCCGGTGCGCCCCGAGGCGTTGTGGACCACCCTGGCGACCGGCAAGTACCCCTGGCAGCATGGGGTCACCGGCAGCCGCCTGTACCGCGCCCAGCGCATCGGCCCTGCCGCCGAGCTGCGGCTGCTGCCGGTGGGCATCGGCTTCAACCGCTGGGGACTGCCGGCGGCCCGCGGCCGCCTCTTGCACGGCTTCTCCCGGCAGGCTCTGGCGCTGTGGGAGATCCTGCCGCGGCTCGGCATCCCATCGGGAGTGGTGGGATGGCCGGCTTCGTCGCCGGTGTCCTCGGAGCCGGTGTTCGCTTTCTCGGATCGCTACTTCGGCGATCGCGCCGGTGACGGCGACGCCTCGCCGCCCCCGCTGGCCGACCTGGCGCGAGGCTTCCGCCCCGAGCCGCCCGCCGTGCGGGCCCTGCTCAAGTCTCGCTTCGGGCCCGGCTCGCCGCCGCCGCTCGTCGCGGCCTTCTCGGAAGATCTCTGGCGGGAATCGCTGACCGAGGCCCTGCTCGACCGGAATCCGGAGCTGGGCAGCTTCTCGTTGGTGCTGCCCGGGCTGCGCCAGGTCTCACGCCGATACTTCGGGGGCTTCAGCAACGTCCAGTTCCATGCTGTCCAGGCGCCCGACTTCGTCGAGGCATCCGAACGGGTCACGGACTATTACGTGCGTCTGGACGCCTTCCTGGCCGAGCTCTGGCAGCGCCACACCGGAACCGACATCCTGGCGCTGGTCTCCGCGTCGGGCATCGAGAGCTCGACCGGGTGGCGGCGAGTGCTCGGCGAGATGTCGCGCGAGGCTTCGCTGGAAGGCTTCGAGTCCGATGCTCCGGACGGCGTGCTGATGCTCTACGGCGACGGGGTGCAACCGGGCGCCCTGCTCACCGGCGCGCGGCTGGTGGACGTGGTCCCGACCCTGATGTACGCCCTGCACCTGCCGGTGGCCCGCGATCTCGACGGCGAGGTGCTTACTCCCGCCTTCGACAAGTCCTTCCTCGCCCGGTACCCGCTCACCTTCCTGAACACCTACGAGACCCTCCCCAGGGCAGGGGCGGCGCCGACGCGATGAGCTCGGGAAGGCCGACGCGGCCGCGCGGGCATGGGAGCCGCGCAGTCAGGCTCTATGCTGTATTACCGAAGATTAATATATGCTGGCTTAGCTAGACCTCCCGCGCCGTGGGGACCTTGGCGGCCACCAGCTTGGGACCGGCGCCCGGGGCCGCTTTCGCCGCGTCTCTGCTCATCGCGCAGCGGCCCTCGAAGAGGGCGCCGTCTTCGACGATAAGCGAGGGTGTGGCGACGTCGGCGAAGACCTTCCCGCTTGCGGTGATCTGGACGCGCCGAGAGGCCTGGATGCTGCCGCGCACGATGCCCGAGACGACGACCTGGCCGACCCGCATGTCGCCTTCGACCTCGCCGCCCTCGCCGACGATCAGCTCCCCTTCCGTGATCACCTCGCCGGTGAACTTGCCGTGCACGCGAAAGTGTGCTTCGAACGTCAGCTCGCCGCGAAGCTGGCTGCCGCGGTCGAGGAACCCGTTGAGCTCGCCCTGCTTGGCCGCCGGCTTCATCACGCATCGCCCCCCTTGTCCATCAACAGGTCGTAGAGGCGCATCAGCTCCTCCTCGGAATGGAAATGGATCTGCAGCCGTCCCCCTTGGCCCTGGCGGCGGATCTCCACCCTGGTCTGCAGGCGGCGGGTGAGCTTCTCCTCGGCCGCGGCAGTATGGACCTCGGCCTGCCGCGGCGGCCTGGGGGCGCGCTGGCGCGGCGGCGCCGAGAGCTGCTCCAGCTGCCGGGCAGACAGCTCTTCGCGGACCGCCTGTTCGGCGAGAGCGACCTGGCGCTCGCGGTCTCCCAGCGCCAGCAGTGGCCGCGCCTGGCCGGCGGTCAGCTGGCCGGCGCGCAGCAGGTCGCGGACCTCCGGCGGCAGCTTCAGCAGGCGCAGGGAGTTGGTGATCGTGCTCCGTCCCTTGCCGACCCGGACGGCGATCTCCTCCTGCGACAGGCCGAACTTCTCTTGCAGGGTCGCGTAGGCCTCGGCCTCCTCGAGCGCATTGAGATCGCTGCGCTGGAGGTTCTCGACCAGCGCCAGCTCGAGCCTCGACCGGTCGTCGAGGTCGCCGCGAATCACCACCGGCACTTCTTCGAGGCCGGCGCGCCGGGCAGCGCGCCAGCGCCGCTCGCCGGCGACGATGCTGTAGGTGCCGTCGCCGTCGAGGGTGACGATCAGGGGCTGCACCAGTCCCTGCGCGCGGATCGATGCGGCGAGTGCTTCGAGCTCCTGGTCGTCGAAGCTCGAGCGGGGCTGCCAGCGATTCGGCTTGAGAGCGGCGACCGGCAGCTTGCGGATGCCGCCTTCCCCGCGCGCCGCGAGGTCCGCGGTGTCGGGCCCCTGGATCAGGGCGTCCAGGCCACGGCCCAGCCCGCGCTTCTTCACCGTCGTCAAGCCGCCCTCCGAAGGAACTCGCGGGCCAGGGCGAGATAGGCCTCGGCACCGCGGGACTTGATGTCGTACTGGAAGATCGGCAGGCCGTGGCTTGGCGCCTCGGCGAGCCGGACGTTGCGCGGCACGACGGTCTCGTAGACCTTGCCCGCGAAGTGGCGGCGGATCTCCTCCGCCACGTCGCGCGACAGGTTGGTGCGGTCGTCGTACATGGTCAGCAGGATGCCGGCGATCACCAGGCGGGCGTTGAGGCTCTGCTGGACCCTGCCGATGGTGGCGAGGAGCTCCGTGACCCCTTCGAGAGCGAAGTACTCGCACTGGAGCGGCACCAGCACTCCGTCCGCGGCTGCCAGGGCGTTGACCGTCAGATGGCCCAGCGACGGGGGGCAGTCGAGCAGGATGGTGTCATAGCGCTCGCCCGCGCCTGAGAGCACCTGCTTGAGGCGCTCCTCCCATCGCGGCTCGCCGACGAACTCGACTTCCACGCCGACCAGGTCCCTCTGAGTCGGGACCAGGTCGAGGTTCGGAAACCCCGAGGGGCGGATGGTGTCCGCGAGCGACGCCTCGCCGGACAGGACGTGGTACAGATGCGGCACCGAAGCCCGCACGCCCAGACCCCGGGTGGCGTTGCCCTGGGGATCGCAGTCCACCAGCAGGACGCGCCTCTCGAGTGCCCCGAGACCGGCCCCGAGGTTGATGGCGGTGGTGGTCTTGCCCACCCCGCCCTTCTGATTGGCAATCGCGAGAATCATCAGTTCTTGGTTACCACCGCGCGCTGGCGACTCCGAGGCAGACAACCGGCGCGTCAGGGGAGTTTCGTCTCCGGCCTCCCGGTGTGCTGCAGAACGGGACGGCCGCGAGCAGCATGTAGATAGTGTCCTGGTTAGATTCGCCTTGCCTCGTTCCCTCCCTTTGGGCGAGGGTCCCAAGGCTACAGGTCGGCGGCCAAGGACTGCGGACCCTCGCCCAAAGGGAGGGAACGAGGCAAGGCGAATCTAACAACCCAGGACACTACCTAACTGTAGGATGCGGCGCCTGTCGCCCCCGATCAGCCGCAAGCTGGTGTGGGGTGACAGCCGCGGTGGTAGCTCGGGGTCCCGCTCTCCCACCCAGAGGAGCACGGAGCCGCCAGGAGCAAGCCGCCGCGCGAAGGCATCCAGCACGTCCGCCTCCAGCCGGAGTGCCCTCACTGTCACCAGGTCGAGGCTCTCCGGCAGACCGTCAGGAAGCGGACTCGCGACTCTAACATTCAGGCATCGGCAGGGCAACGACGCCTTCCTGGCCGCGGCGACCAGGAACGACCATTTCCTCTCCCTCGCCTCGACCAGCGTCATCTCGAGGTCCGGCCGCGCCGCCGCCAGCACGAGGCCCGGGAAGCCGGCGCCGGAACCCAGATCGACGGCCCGGCGCGCCGCCGACGGGATGAGCGGCAATGCCGCGAGCGCCTCGCCATAGTGGCGAACCAGCACCTCGTCGGCAGTACCCGGGCCGATGAGCCCCAGGCGCTCATTCCAGCGCGCCAGCTCGAGATAGTGGGAATACAACGCCGTCATCGCAGCCACCGTCAACGGCTCCGGCGACGCCGCCGCTATACCCCTCTCGAACTCGGCCCGCGCCATCGCCGGCAGCTTGGCTCCCATGCTTACCTCCGACCCAGGGATGAGGGGTGGTCTCTCCCTGGAGTCCCCTCCCTTCTTTGCCTCCTTTGGGCGAGAGGCCAAAGTCTTCGGGATTATGTACTTGACGGACCCAAGCCCCGGAGCGCCCGCCGGAAGGCCGCGCCAAGGAAGCCGGGACGACAGTGAGGCTAGCGGAAGAGTCCCGCGCTTGAGCGGGGTCGCGGGAGGCTGGCGACAGGGGGCATCGGAGGAACGCAGGACTGGGCCAACAGAAGGCTGAGGGAGGACAGCTCCCCTCTTGAAGAGGAGAATCCCACTGGACCGGCCGGAGTCAGCGCCACCGTGGTCTGCTGCTCCATGAAGCCATAGAAGGCCGAGACCTCGAAGAGAGAGATTGCCGGCGGCAGGACATATGCCGAAGGGGCCGATGGGACGATTCTGGCCGGCTGCGCAAGAGCTGCTTGCAGCCCCGGCAGCAGGTCGGCGAGCATCGCACCCAATCCGCGTCCGTAGATCACCATCAAATCATAGCACAGCCCCCCCGGCGAGCCGGGTCCGACTACATGGCGGTCGTCGCCTTCCGCGAGCTGCCGCGGTAGGGCTCGGGGCGGCGCAGGTAGGGGCGGCGCTGCCAGCTAGTCGTCGTCGAAGCTCAACATTTCCTGGGCGTCCGGTTCAAGCGCTACTCCGCTAAGCTCCTTCGGATCAAAGTTACGATCAAGAAGTCTGGCGCTGCGAACGTCGCTGAGAGCAAGAACTAGTAGGTGTCTGAAAGGGTGATCAGCGCTTGCCATTGCCATTAGATCGGCATGGTTGAGAGGGTAGAAGAAGTTGAACCGGGGTTGCAGGGTGTGCTCATCCCTGTATCCGCTCATAAGCGGAAACAGGCTAAAATGACTCTCGCCCGGCCTCAGCTTTGGAGTTTGAAACACCCAGCCTACATAAAGCTTACGGTCACTCATAGAGACACCAATCATGGTAAGATCCTGCGACCAACTGACGGCCGCCGTATGCAGCATAGCTACTAGATCGTTCCCGACTCGGTTGATGGCCGGCTCAATGGCAGCTGCCTCACTTGCCCTCATGTAGTTAAGCAGCCAGTTCCGGTTCGCCCAGTCTGCCGGTATCAGGAGCCTGTGTCGATAACCAATGTACAGGTTCAAGGCAAAAGCTAAAGCTGGTGCGCCAACCACCACCACAAGGAGAGTGCCAGAATAAGGTATGCCTCCGGCGACGAGGAGGTACCCTCAGAAGGTGTGGAAAAGCAGAAGGCGATGTAGCCTACCTCTGACGTTCCAAAACCCGGGCTGCCAGGCCCGAGAAAGAGGGAGGAACACCGCCATGGTCGAGAAGATCACTGACAA
>Ga0307477_10000041_pt1 | contig 205416 bp, 191 predicted proteins | sample atmos_gasesECM2C_FD_203316 | JGI IMG/M metagenome (GOLD analysis project Ga0307477, IMG submission 203316) | Hardwood forest soil microbial communities from Morgan-Monroe State Forest, Indiana, United States - atmos_gasesECM2C_515 | ecosystem: Environmental > Terrestrial > Soil > Temperate...
CGCCGCGTGCAACAGCGCTTCGGTAACCACGCCGAGCGCCGGTTCACCTTCGAGAGTCGCAGGGTCGGCCCAACTCCGGTCGCACCGCCTGATGGCCTCACGCCCCATCTCTTCGTCGCCTTTGATCAGACCGAGCGGAAGTCCGCCGATGCCGGAGCACCGTTGCAAACGATCCAGCCGCTCGCGAACAGACGTCGCCTGAAATACAGCATCAGCAGCCACAGCCTGGACTTGGAGCCTGCTCTCGGAGGCATCCTGGCCGAGTACATGTCGCTCGCCGGACTCGCCATCGGGAAGAACATCGCCTCGTACCAGACCATGCATCAGACGGACGCACTGGAGGCTCAGTTCAAGGCGGCCGCGGCCCAGGTCCCGTGGTACGTCATCGCCGACGGACACGTGGACCGCGACCTCGATCTGGGCGCGCTCCGTGTCCTGACGGACCGAGAGGGAACACGCGACGTCGTCGCCTTCACGCGCTCACCTGCGGCGTTCCGCCGCAGTCTGCGCGAGGTACTGCGGCAGTTCAACACCTTCGTCACAGATGAGCAGCTCGATCTTCTCCTCACCGAGTTGAGCGACCTGCTCGACGCGGGCCTTCTCTCTCTGCGGCCCGGCAAGTCCGGAGAGATCGTCCAACCTCACGTTCGTGGCCTTCTCGGACTACTTGTGGCTGTCCAGTCTCTGCGCAAGATGACGCCGGAGGGCCACGATCGCATCATCCTGAGCCTCGACAGCGAGCAGGCACGTCGATGGCTCCATCTCGCCGATGACCCGTACCGCGCTGACCTTCTCGTGATCGACGGTGCCGACGGCCTTTTCGGGGTCACCGTCGTCGAGGTCAAGACCCGCCAGGACACCACGTCGGAGTACGCCATCACAGCCGGTGAGGTGTCCGGTCCGGCGATCACGCAGATGCTCTCGACGCACCGCATCCTGCGGCAGGTCTTCGACCCGTCGTTCCCGGATCTCCTTGTGACCCCGTCCCGGCGTGAGATTCTCCGTGAGCACCTGTACCGCGAACTGTCCAAGACGACCTACGGCAGTGATTCGAAGCAGCGCTGGGCGAAGCGGTCCGAGCAACTCTTCGATGGAACGCCCGACGTCGACATCCGGTGTTCTCTGATCGAGGTTCATCTCGGCACCGCGACAGCGAGTCTGGACGCGCGTCGTGATGTCGTCGCCCCCGACGGCGACCTCCTGGTACCTGTCTCCATCCTCAACCTCAACGAGGACGGCGTCACGTCGCTCGAAGCAGCCATGACGCCGCCGCCCGAGGCGCCTCCCACTGAGGCACCTGGCGACGAGGAGCCCACCGGTGAGGGACCGACCGAGCCCGAGGCGGGCGGAGGGGCTGGTGGCGGCCGGAAACCAAGGAGCCCCGGCCCTTCGGCTGGACCACCGGCCACACCCGGCGCCTTAGCCCCAGAACCCGGTGTGGAGCGCCCACGAGTTCTCCTGGGAACTGCGTCAGCAAGCGGGCGGGCGCGTGACATCTGGTTCGATCCACAGGAACCGTCGCAGCCGCTCAGCAATCCCCACATGTCGATCTCGGGTGAAACCGGAAGTGGCAAGACACAAGCGGTGAAGTCGATTCTCCACGAACTGTTGCCGCAGGGACTGCCCGCGCTCGTCTTGGACTTCAAGGACGACTACTCAAAGGCCGAGTTCGCGCAGCGCGAGGGATTCACTGTCCACGACGCAACCTACGGCAGTCTGCCGTTCAACCCAATGGTCCCACCGATCGATCCCGAATCAGGTCGTGCGAATCCGATCTCGCACGTCCACGAGCTGGCCAACATGCTCCAGCGCATCTACAAGCTCGGCGACCAGCAGACCTTCCAGCTTCGTGAGGCGATGAAGGAGACGTACGAGATCGCCGGTCTCGGGTTCAAGCCGTTCGTTCCCGCTGCGGACCAGGAGTACCTGCCGTTCGAGGCCATCCGTGATGTTCTTGTCCGTGAGGAGGCCACGCAATTGCTTGGCCGACTGTCTCCGGTCTTCGACCTTGGGCTATTCAGTCGTGGCGACGCCGCATCGACGCTCAACGACCTCCTCGCCGCCCCCACCGTCATCCGGTTGAGTCAGCTACCCGGCGATCAGGTCAAAAATGCCGTGGCGGAGTTCTTCCTAATGGCGCTCTATAGCTTCCTGATCCGGCGCGAACACCCTCACCGACTTGAGCGCCTGCTCGTCCTTGACGAGGCGTGGCGACTCGTCCAGTCCCCCTTCCTTGAGCCGCTAATGCGCGAGGGACGCGCATTCGGGCTTGGCGTCATCATGGCAACGCAGTTCCCGAAGGATCTCCCCGACAACATCGCCGGCTCAACAGCAACACGCCTGTTCTTCAACCAGACGAAGGCGGAACAGGTGCGCGAGATTCAGCGAACCTTAGTGGGCAAGACCTCTGGAACCGAGGCAGATCACCTGGGCAACCTCGTCCGGGGGCTGGCCCCGCTGGAGTGCATCCTCCAGAACATTCAGCATCGTCCGTGGATCCGGCTCCGTGCCATCCCGTATTTCGCCCGCATCGAGTCTGAAGACGCTGAGGAGCCCGAGTCGTAGATTCCGAACGCACCGTCTACGACGAAGGAAACCGTCGAGCACGATCTTCGCGCTCGAACTTCCACTTCGGGATGTACGCGGTGAGCGCATCGGATGGACGCCACACTTCGAGCCCGAACTCGTACAGCAGCTGTCTCCGCGACCAAAAGGTCCGGAGATCTGTCGTAAGGATCGCCGGTACCCCGCTCAGCAGCCCGTCACAAATCAGGGCACGGTCGCCTCGATCCGGGAAGCCCGCAAGGGGTCCGTCGTCGGCAACGATGTCATGTACCGACGCCACGCCCAACCCGCGGAGCACCAGCGGGTTGATACGTACGTTCGGGCTTGGGACTAGCACTGACGCGGCCACTCCCCGAAATGACTCAACTGCCCAGTCCTCCTGGTGTTCTTGGAGCCGTCGCCACCCCTTCAGCAGCCCGGGGCGCTTGCTGCCGGCGTGCTGTTCGAACTCCTGTCGAGCACTCGCAGAGACGAGCCATGGAAACCCTTCGTACTGGAGATGGTCGACGAGATATCCGAGATCAAGCAGCTCGTTCGCGAACGGAACTCCGAACTGCGCCTCAAGCTCGGAGACCCTCTCCTCCGTCCAGGTCATATTCTCTTCCATGCGGTCCCACACCCATTCGATGTTCTGCACGACACAGGTGTCGAGCAGCATCGGCTCGGGAGGCCCGAGCATCGCCCCTTGCTGAGACGGGTAGTCAAGTGCCACGGACTCAGTCTGCCGCGACCAGCAGCAACCTAAGGTGCCGTCGCTTGCCCCGGTCAATGTTCGACTACCCCGGAACGCAATTCCCTGGTCTGGTCGTGCAGCCTGCAGTTTCATTGGATGTGGGCACGGACTATGAGTGCCTGATGTAGCGACAAGTGCTCTCAGTACTCCCAGATGGGTGGTGACTGGCATGTCGTGGGTTCCTCTCGACGTGTAAGGCGGTGCTTACGGTCCCATCGTGCGCCCCGTCGCCTCGGCCGCAACGGCGGCTCGGAAACTTGCCGGCGGCGTTCGCTGCGCTCACTGACCTTCGGTCCCGCGCCAACTTTCCGCCCGACCCTGCGGGCAACCGTTGCCCCCTCGGCTTCCCGGTTCGCGTGTCGTGCCCGTAAGCACCACACACGAAAGGAACCACACCATGAACACCGTCACCATCACAGGAAACCTGACTCGAGAGCCAGAGATCCGCTACACCAGGGAGGGTCAAGCTACGGCCCAGCTCGGCGTGGCGGTCAACCGGCGCTGGCAGGACCGCACCACCCAGGAGTGGCAGGAGAGCACCTCGTTCTTCGACGTCATCTGCTGGCGGGACCTGGCCGAGAACGTGGCCCTCAGCCTCACCAAGGGCATGCGGGTCGTGGTCACCGGTCGACTCGAGCAGCGCAGCTGGGAGACCGACGAGGGCGAGCACCGCTCCAAGGTCGAGCTCACGGCCGACGAGATCGGGCCAAGCCTGCGGTTCGCCACCGCCGACGTCCACCGGACAGAGCGCCGTGGCGCTGAGGCCGAGACCCAGCAGGTCGAGACCTTCTGAGTCGGACCAGGGGCCGGGGGAGCGATCCCCCGGCCCCTCTGTCGCGCCACCGCCGGCACGGTCGCACCTCACCCGCCGTCACCCCCACGACGACATGCTCAACCGCCTCGTCCGAAGGGATTGGACCGGACGCCGCTCGGCCTCAAGCGGACACTGCGGGGCGCCGCCTCGGTGGCCGCCGGCTCCGCCGTCACCTCGCGGGCTCGGCTCGGCCACCGGTCTTCGCTTCCTCGCTCGGGCCCACCCGCCGCTTGACCCCGAGCGGACTGCCCGGTCCTTTCGCACTCAGCGGAGCAAGGACGGGCCTTGCTCCGCCCCGGAGCCGCCCGAGACGATCAGGAGGACGCCATGACCGCAGTCATCACCGTCAGCCGGTGGCACGCCATCGACCCGGACTACAAGACGGGCAGCCCGAGCGACGGCACCGCAGGGATTCTCCGCCACACCACGGACAAAGGGACCGTCCTCGTTCCCGCCGAGATCGTGGACCGACAACGGCTGTTCGCTTTCGGTCCGCTGGTCGCCACCCCCGGCGCTCTGCGAGCTCTGGTTGCAGAAGGAGTGGACCCCGCCCGCCCGCTCTCTCGTCACGGCGCCGGCGACTGGGGGACCTTGTCCGCCGACGACCACGACGCCAACGACGAGGCTGTCCGCAACGGGAAGCGCATTCTCAGCGCCTACGACCTCGGATCCACCCGCCTCTGGATCATCACCGACGCAGAGACCGACGGCCCCGTGGGCCCCTCGGGCGTGCGCCCTCGCTATGCCACCACTCTGCTGCTGCCCTCCGAGTACTGACTCGAAGGGTCCGGCCGTCACCGCGGAGCCACCGTGACCGACGCCGACTGGAGCATCGACAGCGCCGGCCCCTCACGAAGCCCCCTTCCATCGAGGAAGGGGGCTTCGTCATGTCCCTTCCATCGGCCCCGCCGGACCTGTACAACACATTCCACACCCGTGCACCAAAGGGTGCCCTCCGCCCTCCGGGCGGAATTCCCCGCCGTCGGTGAGTAGGGGTTCTCTCTTGTCGAAGGTCCTACGCGAGCCAGGATGACGTTCAAGGTGACGTCGCTGCGGACGATTCGACCATGGTCCGGCCGCAACGCAGCCGCAGGCGGGCGTGGCCGTGCTGTCGATAGGGAAGCTCGGGGCGTCGGGTGGAGCCGACTACTACCTCGAGAAGGTCGCCAACAACGTCGACGACTACTACCTCGGCCGGGGCGAGGCACCGGGGCAGTGGATCGGGGCGACGGCCGAAGCGCTTGGGCTCGTCGGCCAGGTCGAAGCAGAGGCCCTGCGGAACCTGCTGGCCGGGACCTCGGCGGACGGTACGCCGCTGGGTCTACAGATCCAGCCGGGCCGCCGGCCCGGCTACGACCTGACGTTCTCCGCTCCCAAGGGCGTCTCCTTGCTCTGGGCCTTCGGGTCGGGCGGGGTCCGTGCCACGATCTCGACCGCCCACGACATGGCCGTCGGGGCCGTGCTCGACCACCTCTCCAAGGAGGCCTGTTATGCCCGTCGTGGCCACGGCGGGGCGCAGCTGATCGAAGGCAGGGGGTTCATCGGGGCGGCCTTCCGGCACCGCACCAGCCGGGCCGGCGATCCTCAACTTCACACCCATGTCGTCGTCCCGAACCTGGTCCAAGGCGCCGATGGTCGCTGGTCTGCCCCCGACGGGCGACACCTCTTTACCTGGAAGATGACCGCGGGCACGCTCTACCGCTCGGCCCTGCGGGCCGAACTCGCTCCGCTCGGCCTCGCCTGGGACATCCGGCGCAACGGATTGAGCGAGCTGCGAGACGTACCCAAGGCGGTGCTCCGGGCTTTCTCCAAGCGCAGGGTCGACATCGAGGCCGCGATGGAGGTCCGAGGCGCCACGTCGCAGAAGGCGGCCGAGACCGCCGCGCTGGACACACGCGAGCGCAAGCCCGCAGCTGGCAGCGGGGTCGATGTCCTACGCGAGGGATGGGTGGAGGAGCTGGCCGGGATCGAACTCCCCGACGGGGACGGCGATCTGCGACCCGCCGACGTCGACGACGTAACCGCTGCTCTCGGGCGGGAGACGCTCGTGTCGACAGGGTCCGCAGAGGTCGAGGAGGTCTTTCGGGTCCTGGCCGGCGAGCACGGCGCGTCGCTCGACGACTGGGAGATCGACGAACAACATCTCTTGGACTCAGGCGTCCCGGGTGTCCGGGCACTGCCCGTCACCCTGCTCGGATCGACGTTCACCCGCCGCGACGCCATGAGCGCGGTGGCCAGGGCCTTCGACGTCACCCCCGACGAGGCGGCTGCACTGACGGCCAGATTCCTCGAGAGAGACGGTGTCGTTCGGGTCCTGGCCGACCCCGATGCCGGCCGCGAGCGCTTGCGGACTCGCAGCGGCCACGTCGTCCCGGTCACAAGCGGCGACCGGCGTTACACGACCACCGAGCTGCTGGCGGCCGAACAGCGCATCATCGGCTCCGCCCTCGCACGCATCGGCGAGGGAACCGGCCAGGTCGCCCCCCAGATGGTCGAATGGGTCCTTCGACTCCATTCCCATCTCGACGTCGAACAGTCCGACGGTGTGCGGGCACTGCTCACCTCGGGCAATGGCTACGACCTGGTGATCGGCCAAGCCGGAACCGGCAAGACGACTCTGCTCGAGGCCACCCGGATGGCCTGGGAGGAGGCCGGATTCGCGGTCATCGGCACAGCGGTGGCGGCGCGGACGGCCGCGGATCTCGAGGCTGGGACGGGCATCCCCAGCTCGTCGCTCACCCAGCTCCTCGCCGATGTGCGCGAAGGCGGTGGCCTGAGCACGCGCCACGTCGTCGTTCTCGACGAGGCGGCGATGGTCGGCAGCCGCCCCCTCGACGAACTCCGTTCCTCTGTCGACGCCGCCGGGGCCAAGCTCGTCCTCCTCGGCGACAACCGCCAGCTCTCCTCCATCGACGCAGGCGGGGCGTTGCGGACGCTTGCGAGCGAGCTCGGCAGTCACGTCGTCACCTTGACCATCAACCGCCGCCAGGCCGGCTCGGACCAGCAGTGGGAACGCGACGCCCTCGTCGCGCTCCGCCACGGCGACGTCACCCCAGCCGTCGAGGCCTATGTCGAACACGGCCGAGTGACGATTACCGCCACCTTGGACCAGGCCCGCCGGCGCATCGTGGAGGACTGGTGGAGCGTCCATCGCACGCAGACGACCGCCATCCTGGCCGTGCGCCGCTCCGACGTCGCCGCGCTGAACGAGTTGGTACGGGTCCGCCGTCAGGCCGGCGGTGAGCTCGGAGCCGAGATCAGGATCGGAGCCAATGCGTTCAGCGTCGGTGACCGGGTCATCTTCGAGAAGAACCAGCGGGTGCGCTCGGCTGACTCCGCCGATACCAGTCGTCGTCCCGAGCTGATCCGGCTCCGCAACGGCACGTTCGCCACCGTGGTGGCGCTCACCGACGCCGACAACGCCCTGAGCAGGGAGGGTGACGTTCGCCGAGCGCAAGGTGACGTCGCCGGAGGCATCGAGGAGGCCCGGAGCGAACCAACCGGCTCGCTGGTCGTCCAGCTCGACGACGGGCGCCGCGCCGTCTTGCCTCGCAGCTATGTCGAGGCCTCCACGAGTCTCGGTTACGCGCTCACCGTGTTCCGCTCACAGGGGATCACGGTCGACCACACCTTCGGGCTCGGTGGCGACAGCCTCTACCAAGAGGCCGGCTATACGCAGCTCTCGCGGGGCCGGCTCTCGAACAACCTCTACGTCGCCGCGCCCGAGAACCCGAGGTGGGAGATCGGTCACCACGCCGATGACCTCGCACAGCGCGACGCCCTCGGGTCGCTCGTCGGAGCGCTGTCCCAGAACAGGGAGCAGACCATGGCTCGAGACCGCCTTCCAACCTGGCGGGCAACCTCGGCTGAGGACGTCGCCTCGAGCTACCGCGAGTGTGCCCGCCTCGGGCGCTGGATCGCCGAGCATGCACCGGCCGACGACAGCCGACAATGCGCTGACGCTCACGCACAGCGGCATCTCCAGGCCTGGGTGGCTCGTCACCAAGGCGAGATCGAGAGATGGTCCTGTTTGGATCGGGGTCTCCGGCGTCACGAATATCGGCTCGGCCAGGCTGCTGGCTACACAGAACCCGAGCACGTGACGGCCGTCCTGGGCCCGTTACCCGAGCGCATTGCCCGAGTCGAACGTTGGCAGTCGGCCGCCGGTGCAATCGAGGCCTACCGGGCCCGCTGGAATGTCAGCGCTGCGGACGCGCTCGGACCCAGGCCCCTTGACCCCGAACAGTTTGCCCACTGGCACAGAGCCGTCTCGGTCATCGCGATGGCAGGGTTCGCTCTGCCCCCCAGTCCTCGTAGCGGTCCCGACGATGCATGGCTTTCGTCGCTGTGGGATCGGCTGGACGCCCTCGATACCGCAAGCCTCGATCCGGCCGACGGACTGTCATCCTGGCCGGATTCACGCCTGTACGCATGGGGACGCAACGTCGACTCTGGATTCGGTCTGGACGAAGGGCTTGGGCGCTGACCTGCCTCGACAGGACAAAGCCGTGCGTCATTCCTCCCCATCGTCGAAGACGTACGGGGTCACGCGCTTGTACCCATCGTCGTTGCAGCCTTCGCCAATCGAGTAGTCGCGCCCTGAGCGATCGACGAGGAACTCGCGAAGGCCGCGGAACGGCAGGTCACCGCCGGCGGTCTGAGCCGGCTCATAGCGCGGCCGATAGTAGCTAGAACCGAGACCCTCTTCGCGCTCGACGATGAGGACCCCGAGGTCCGACTGGTACTGGGGGTCGACACTCAAACGGATCTCGTCGAGGACCCAATTCGCCGCCCGCGTCAGTTCGAGGGCCAGGTCGCCGAAGAGATCCCTGATCCATTGCGCTTCCGCGACGGAATCCTGGTAGTGCCCTTGGGTCAGCAGATCGCGCTTGTGGTCGGGGATGTACTCACGAGCGCGGTCGTCGGCCCGGCGATCCAACGCGCAGTCAGTCGCTGAAAAGAGAACACTGACGATACGGCGCATGTTTTCGAAGACCGAAGGAAGCGTCGAATAGGCGCCAGGCCATGAGCGCGAATAGAGCCAGAGATCGAGGCTATGGAGTCGATCGACAATCTCATCATCGATCCAGAGTCGATACCCCAAGAAGGATGACGCCCAGTACCGCCAGTGCTCGATGTCGGCGCGTTCCTCCCACTCGTCAATGATGTTGATCATGAGGAGTTCTTTGGCTTCGCGCCGCTCATCGGTCGGACTGTGCAGCGACTCGAACCGTTCCTCATGGGCGGCTTTCATTGCCAGAAGCGCGTCCACGGTGAACGTGTCAGGGTCGTCATCGACGATCTTGTGATGCTCGAGGCACAACAACATGAGGTTCGAGTAGGAGTTCCGCTCCTTGAGCGTCAGCGGAGAGGCGCCTCGGGGCCCGTTCGCCGTCTCGGCGACGATGTGTGCTTCTTGGGAGACGATTGAAGTACGCCCGGACTGCTCCACTTCGATCGCCAGGCGTCGGCGACAGCCGTCGAAAGCGCAACGGCCCCCCGACTTCATCCAGAGCAACTTCCGGTCCCGTAGTCCGATGCTGGCCACTGAGCTCGACACTAGCGACGGGCGCTTGACGGAGACTCTCCGTCGGGGCCACCGGGCCCCTTCGTGATGGGCTGTCAGCTGGCGTAGGACCCGAGCCGATTGGCCAGCGCGGCGTGTTCCTCGGACCAACGGGTGTCATCGGTCACCGGTTCATCGGGCTTGTGCGACACGGCAGAGCACCCTGGTCCGACGCTGATCGTGCGTCGGATTCGTTCACGGCACCGCTCCGCCTCGTCGTGCCACCTGATTCCCGCCATGGCGTCGACAGGTTCGCTCGCGTCGTAGACGGCCAGCCATGCCACGCGCAACGCAGCCAGTTCCTCGACGACGAAGCCGTGACGCCACCAGCACGGCCTGAGCCAGTCACCCGCTGCGGCATAGCGGACCTGGAGGCTCTCGACCCACTCCGCCAACACCGAGAGATCGACCGGGTCCCCGCCGGTCGGGAGCGCCCGCCTGATGAACGGGACCTGTCCCCCGGCGTTGGCCGACGCGGAGCGGTCCGACTTGAGGCGAATCACATCGGCATGCAGCGCCTCCACCCGGCCGACGAGGTCCTCGACGAGCGCGGCAAGGCTCCCCGCCCCACGGTCGCCGACCCCCTCAGACACGAGCGCGGCGCCTCCCCGCGGCCACCCCAGCCGATGCGATCAGCGCGGCGAGGCTCCGGTCGTGGCGCCACGACGCCAGATGGGCGATCCGGGGCCGCAGGTGGGCGGACACGACCACCGCGTGGTTGGGGGCGAGGTTGGCGATGTCGCCGATGGGCAGCACCGGCATGCGACGTGGCGTCCACGAGCTCGAGGTTCCCGAGTCGTTGTGGGTCCGCGTCTCGACCAGCTCGTCGTGCTCACCGGCGAGCGCGCTGATCTCTTCGAGGAAGGCGATGTCCTTCTGGCCGCCCCAGACAAGGGTGATGTTGGCCAGGTCACGCAAGGCCCGTTCTCCTGCCTCGCCCCAGATGGTGCGCGCCGAGGCCACCGACTGGAGGATGACCGCGGTGGTGATCCCGAGGCCGCCCAGCTCGGCGGCGAGCTTGGGCAGGTCGCCCAGCGGGGCGATGTTGGCGCACTCGTCGAGCATGAGGATCAAGGGCGCCTCGAGCCGACGCGTCGGGGACAGAGCCGCTTGGTGACGCGCGGTGTCAACGACGTCTTCGATGAGGGCGGCGACGATCGGCGCGACCGAGTGCTGCGCGCCCGGCGAGCCCATGAGATAGATCGTCCCGTGTTCGTTCAGAAATGCGCCCGGGTCGAAGGTGTCGTGGTCGACCCGGGTGGCCTCGAGGACCATGGGGTCGGCGAAGCAGTCGAAGGCCCGTCGCACCGTGGCCCAGATGGAATCGCGATGCCTGGGTTCGACCTCGGCCGAGGTGGCCAGGTCCTCGTCCCATCCCCGCGCCGCGCCCGAGTGGCGCGACAGGATACGGACCGGCTCACGAGCGGCCGGACGGCGCGACCAGTCGAGGAGCTGTTCGACGCCCAGGCCCTCCAGGGCGGCCGCGTGCAGGTAGGAGCGGATGACCGACGCCGCCACCTGCTCCCAGTACGCCCCACCGCCGTCGAGTGCGGGGCCGACCCCGGCGAAGCCGGCGAACCCACGGGCGCGCAAGATGGCCGTCTGGGGTAGCTCACAACCCTTGACCGGATTCCAGCGCAACTTCTCGGCATCGGGGATGAGGCCCTGAGGGTCGAAGACGTAAACCGGTCCGACCCTGGACCGGACGTCTCCCGTGTCCATGTAGGTGTCGTGGCGAGTGGCGGTCACCACCGCGGGACCGTTGTGGCGCAGGACCGCCGGGATCACGAACCCCTCGCCCTTGCCGACCCGGGGCACGCCGATCGCCAGGATGTAGTCCTCGGACTTGGCGAACAAGCGGGCGCCGGTCGCGACATCGATCCCGAGGGCCAGTGGCTCGCGCCGCTCGACTGCGCCCTTGCCGTAGAGGGCGGCCGTGTGGCGCTCGACCGCCCGGCGACCCAGGCACCGCTCGACCTGCGCGCGACTCGCCCTGGCCGGACCGCCGTGCCGGCTTCCCGACGCTCCACGGAGGTGGCGGACCACAGCGACGATCGCGACGACCAATCCGACCAGCACGAGTTGGGTGACGACCAACGAGGCCCACAGGGCCACGGGTCCGGGCAGCGACGGGCGTTCGGCCGGACTCCACGCCAACTCGGGGTCGCCCAGATGATGCAGGAGCCGTCCGAAGACCACCGTTCCCGTCCCGATTGCTCCGAACACCGGCCGATGTCCACCGAAGACCCAAGAGGCCACCTGGCCCCCCGTCTGGACGGCCAATCCTTCGACCACCACGAACGTCAGCGCCAACAGCAGCACCATGAACGGAGCATCCAACGGAGTCCGCTGGTGAGGCTTCATCGATCGGGCGGCTCGTCGAAGAGGCTGAGCTGTTCGGGCCCGCCGCGGCGCCCTTGCGTTGCCTTGGCGACCGAGTCCTGAGGAGAGGTCGGACGTCGGTCCTCTTCAATCTCAACGTTCACGTCGGGACGAAGGGGGACGATCACCGCACCTCGAGAGCTACGGGTCCGAGGCGATCCCATCAGGTGGCCACCGGATCAGCCGCACCGAGCACCACCTCACCGGCGCCCCAGGCGGCTCCCGCGACCAGGGGGATGGTGTCGACGCGGACGTCGGCACCGGTGTAGGGGGCGTCGACCATGGCGCTGTTCCCGATGTAGATGCCGACGTGGTCGGCATAGCTGTCACCAGAGGCGGTGCCGCTGCCGAAGAACACGAGATCGCCCGGGACGAGGTCACTCAGCCCCACGTGGGGCTCGTCGTGCCATTGGTCGTTGGCCACCCGGGGCACGACGACCCCGGCCAGTCCGTAGGCCCAGACCAACAGCCCGGAGCAGTCGAACCCGCTCTGGGGCGTCGCGCCGCCGTAGACGTAGGGGGTGCCGATCTGGGACTCCGCGTAGGAAACGGCGGCCGCCTGGACGCCGCTCGGAACCCCCGCACCCGGCGCGGTATAGCTGGCGGCGGTGGCCAGTACCTGCTCGGCGTAGCCGGCCGACGCGGCCTGGCATGCCGGTCCGGCGTTGCCGCAGTTGTAGGCCACCAAGGCCAGGGTCGGGTTGTCGACGACCCCGAGCGAGCACAGGTAGCGCGCCGCGGCGTAGGCGGCGTCGGTCGGGTCGAACGCGCTGGGCGGTACGGCACCACCTGGCGGGGTCGGTTTGGCGTACACGGCGAAGGTCGCCGGCTCGAACTGGAACATGCCCTGGGCAGCCGCACTCGACACCGCGTTGGCGTCGAAGGACGATTCGGTCTTGGCCACGGCGGCGAGCAGTGTCCACGGCACTCCGCACGGACTCGCTGCAGCCGCTTGTTGGAACAGGACCAGCAAGTCGGCCGGGATGCTCCCCGTGGCGAGCGGCGAGGGATCGTTGGTGGTGATGGCGGAGGCGCCGCCCACCAGCGCGCACAGGATGAAGCCACACGCTCCGACAAGGAGCGCCACGACTTTGGCCGCGCTGCGTATCACGCCCCGACCTCGATGGCGACCACCTGCCAGCCAGTGGCTCCACGATCGCCAGCCGAATGGCCGGCGGGGGCCGGGTGGAGCGTGATCCTCTCGGCAAGCGGCACGAGTTGTGACGGACCCGAATCCGACGTCACGGTCATGGTGCCGGTGACGATCACCGCCACCGTGTCGCCACGTTCTGCGACCGGCTGTCCGGGCGGGTCCAGTACCACCTTCGTGGCGCGATCCTCGGTCCTCCAGGCGGACGGCCACACCACGTCGTGGCGCACCACCAACTCTGGAGCCAGCGCTGCCTCGGTGCCCACGTCGCCCTCTGGCTCTGTTGGACCGGTCGTGTCGCACGCGGTGACGAATCGCACCGCCACCTGTTGAGCAGCAGTCCGTTGCGCTGCCACCAACGGCGCCGCCAACTTCTGGACAGGCGCATTGGCGACCCGGCTACCCGCCATGGCACTGGGTACCGCTGTCGCCACCGGACGCGACCCCGCGTGGAGGGGGACGAGGGCAGTCACCGCCCCAAACGCGATCAACGCGACGCAGATCGTCACACCCACCCGGGACCACGTGAGACGACGACGTGGCATGGCCCTGCTCACGACCCAGCTCATGGTCGGCTCCGCATGGCCTGGTTGGAGTCGCACATGGCGCCGTCGCGTGGCGAGAGGATCGTCTGGACGATGGCGCCGTGCTCGCCGACCCGCCACAGCGCCCGACCTCTCGGGAGCTTGGGCACCAAGAGCGCTTCTGATTCGGTCCAGTCCATGACGTCACGAGAGGCGCGGGCCTCGCCACCACCGAGGTTGAACGTCACCTTCGTCTCGGCCTCGGTGACGAACCCTTGGGCGCGTTTCGACGTGGTCGTTCCGTCGTCGGCTTGGGCGGCGAGGTCCGAGATGCGCTGGACGATGGTGACGAATTGCACGCCGTAGGCGCGCGAGAGCTTCTGGGTCTCCTCGCCCCACGCCACGAAGCCGGCGTCTCGGATGGCCTTCCAGCACTCGTCGACCACGATGATGCGCTGGCGGTCCTTGGCAGCGACCGCCTGGGCCAGCCACGCCCCGGCGCAGACCAAGATGGCCGAGAAGGCCGGACTCTGGAGCACGGCGGACAGATCGATGGCGATGCCAGGCCCGGACCAGTCGACGGTTGTGTTGGACGCTCCGTCGAACATGCCGGCCAGGTCGCCCTCGACCAGGCGGTGCAGCCCCCGGGCCACTGACTTAGCGTCGGCGGCCAACTCGTGGGCGGTGGTGCTCAGTTCGGCGGCCATCGCAGCGGTCGGGCCCATCAATAGGTCCATCACGTGGCGCAACGTCGGTGTCGCTCGGCCACCTCGGCGCTCGAGCTCCATGAGCGCCGCGGTCACCACCGAGCGCTCGTCGCTCGACACCGCCCGCCCGACGGCGGACTCGGCGAGGGCGATCACCACGCCGATGCGCCGGCCCCGCACGTCGTCGCTCTCGCCCGGTGAAAGGGCCGGCCCGCCCTCGAGAGGATTGAGACGGACCGGGCCGCCCGGTCGTAGGCCGAGCACCGAGAGCCCGTCGCGCCCGGCCAAGTCGAGGTACTCGCCCTTGGGGTCCAAGATGGCCAGCCACTTGCCGGCCATGGACTGGCGGTGCAGGTATGCCTTCACGAAGGCGGACTTGCCGTAGCCCTTGTTGCCCGAGACCAACATGCACGGAGAAAGCAGAGTCTCGGTCTCGTAGAGGCAGAACGGGTCGTAACAGAACATGCCCTGACCGAGCACCTCTTGGCCGATGACGGGGCCGACCAAGGGCAGCCCGGCCTGGCACTGGAACGGGTAGGCGGAGGCCGAGTGCCGGGTCGTGACCGCCATGGGGGCGAGACGCAGCATCAGAGCAACCCCTTGGCGAAGCGGAGCCGGCACAGCGGCAACGTCGCCGCCCAGGCCTCATGACCCCGGGCGTGGAGCTCGCGCAAGTCGAGGTGGCACTCGACTGCCTTGCGCTCGGCCTGGCGCCAGGCGCGCGCTGCGGTCTCGGCGTCGGGACTCGACACCATGACGAGCCCGGCGATCTTGTGCTGGCGGAACCCTCGGGTGAGCTCCCGCTCGCGGGATCGAGCCTCGTCGACCCGCCGTTCCTCCTCCTCGGTGGTGATGATGCCCTTCTCGTCGCGTTTGCGCTGCGCCATCCCGCCGGTGGTGCGAGCGTCACGGACCTCGGCGAAGGCCTGCGCCGTCGAGACCGCTTCGAGATGCATCGACACCGTGCGCACCGAACCTGCCAGCGCGGTCGAGAGCAGCGGGTACATCCACTCCGTGGCCACGTCGATGCGGGGCCACGCCGCGATCTGGCCCACCCGATGGACGTAGCCGTCGGTGTGCAAGGTGTCGTAGCCGAGGTGGCGGGCCGCCGGCCCGGCCCCCGACGTCGGGAAGGACGCCTCACCCCAGAGCGCAAGGCGCTCGAGGGCGGTCGGATCGGCCCACTGGCGCATCACCGCTGCGAGCTCCCGGCGCGAGAGCACCGTTGGTCGCAATCCAATTGAGGTGAGGTGCTCGCACAACTGAGCCAGCTCGCTCGCCGCCTCGCCCAGCATGTCGGCTTGGTTCCCCGTATCTGTTTCCACCTGGGCGCCGAGGTAGACGTCGTGGTGGATGGCCGCGGTGCCGATGGCGGCTTGGAGCGACTGGTAATCCGCCCACTCCGACGGTGCGACGTCGCGCATGGCACCGCGGGCCCAGTCCTCTTGGACGGTCGAGGGTTGGGGGGTGGCGCGCTCGACCCACTGGAGTCGGCGTAGTCCCGAACCCTCTGCGGCCATAGCGCCCAGGACCTCACCCCAGTGAAAAATCTGCGCCGCCTGCTCATCGGGTCCGGAGAACACGAAGCGGTCGCCTCCCGACACCGAGATCACCGCGGTGAGGAGGTTCCGGCGTCGCGCCCGCTCAAGCAAGAGACCGGCTTCGGCCCCGTCGAAGTGCAGCGCCGTCCAGCGCAGCCGGCCCAACTCGGGGGGCAACTGCTCGCGGGCCTTCCGGCGCGTCCGGCCACCGCCATGCTCTCGGCCACTTGGTGTCGTGGATCCGCGGTCTCGCCGACCCGGTTCGACATTCCCCAGTTCGACGGCGGGCGGGGCCCGGTCCAGCGGCACGCGCTCGAGCGTGCTGGCGGCGGCGGGGTCGATCACCACGCTCAACCACATGGCGGGCATCGCCCAGTCGGTCTTGCCGGCGAGTCGCAGACACCAGTAGCGGGCGAGCGGTCCGACCACCGTGCGGACACGCGCGCCCCGGTGGCGCCCGAAGGGGATCTTCCCTAGGGCGAACCAAAAGCCCACCAATGCCGAGGCGAACGGCAAGGGCAGCGGTGCGCCCGCCACGACCATCAAGAATCCGACCAACAGGCCGGCGATCCCCGGAGCGAGCTGGCCCGCGGTACGGCTGACCAGCTCGTAGCGCTTGGTCAGGACGCCGAAGTTGTAGAGCACCTCGGGTTCAGCCATGAGAGAGGCCTCCTCTCGCGCCTCGCACTGCTGATCCGAAGCCCGTTCCGTCCGGCACTGCGGGGCCTGGCGGCGCCGGACGTGCCGAGGATCCATCGCGTCTCGCGGGGTTGCCGCTTGGCGCCTGCCTGGTCGACGCGTTCCCCGTACCCCCGCCCGAACCATGTGATAGCCCGCCGCCCCCGGGGCCAGATCCCGATGGCCCGGTATTGCCAGTCCCCTGACCGCTTTCTCGCTCGCCGCCGGCCACGGCATTGGCGGCACCCGTGGCCGCGTCGACGCCGCTCCGAACCGCAGAGGTGGCGGTACCAGCACCGACGGATGCCGCCAGACCGAGGGGTACTGCTGTCCCGGCTTGGCGGACGATCGCCTGGGTGCCAGTCGACCCGCCCATCATCTTCGCCGTGCCGGCGATCCGGCTCCCCATGTACGTCATCCGGCCCGGGGCACCGATCTGGGAGGCCGCGGCGGCCGCGTGCTCGGTTGCGGCGGGAACGTGGCGTAGTGCCATCGGCAGGGCCAACGATCCGAGCACGAGGAACGCCACAGCCAAGAACAGCGTCGTCATGTCCCCACTGACCGAACCGTTGACCGCCAGCTGGTTCTTGTTCAGATCCGCGGCGGCGAGGACCATCAACATGGTGATCACCAACTGGGAGAGGATCGTCGCCACGATCAGGTCCACCAATTTCTTGATCCAGTGCGCAGTCCCGCCCCAGTAGAGGCCACAGAGCGCCAAGGGGATGGCGAGCACCTCGAGGTAGAGGAGCGCGCCGCGCAGCGCGAGGACGAACCAGATGGCAAGGGCCGCCAATCCGGCCAGCGCCACGATCAGCGCCGCGGCCAGACCGGGCAGACCGCTGCCACCCGACGCCACCGTTGCCGAGAGGGCGAAGTCCGAGAGGTGGGACAGCCCTTGGCCGAAGCCCTGGTTGCCGCCGATGGCCACGTCGACGAGGAGGCCGCAGCAGGCGTTCACCAGAGTCAGGACGCCCGCGGTCACCGGGACCGCCACCGCGGTGCCGACCGCCATGAGCACCGGAGCGCCCAGTCCCCGCCTGAGCACCGACGTCAGGTCGCCTCGGAGCGCCGCCGTGCCGACGCCCACGAAGAGGATCGGGATCGACAGCCAGACTACGACGGCGAGCATGGCCCGCCAGGGACCCGCGAACCACGTCGTGAAGTCCGGTGTCGTGGTCGAGGCCATGGCGTGGATCACGCCACCGATCGCCCAGGAGGAGAAGCCCCCGATGCCCTCCGAGATCGAATGGCCGAACCAGCTGACGACGTCTTTGCCCAGACCCTCGACCGGGCTGAAGATGGAGAACCCGATCATCGCTCAGCTCACGCTCGAGCCGAAATTGAAGGCCCACGTGATGAGGTAGACGGCCGCGCCAATGATGATCGCCCCGGCCAACGCGGCGAGGATCTTGTGCTGGGAGACCGACGTGCGGTTGATCGAACCGTTCTGGATCCCCCACCACAGGCTGGCCCCGCCGACGATCAGTCCGAGCAGGCAGGCGTAGATGGCCCACTGCTCGATGCCACCGAGGAACGACGACACCTGGGACGAGCCCGGCAGTGAGCTGTTGGGCGAGATGTTCAAGCCGGCTCCTCCGGCAAGGGCAGAGAAGCTCGTGCCAATCAGTTGAGGGATCACGGGACCTCCAGGCATCCGAACCGGAACCGAGCGTCCCGGACATCACCCATGGTCCGAACCGACGTCACCCCCAGCGTTACCCCGGCACAAGTCCTCCCCGGCCAGGGCGGGTGACTGAAACTCGCGCGTCACCCTCGGTCCACTGACGGGGTGTCTCAAGCGGGCGCCTCGTCACCCTCACAGATCGGAAGTCGCAAGTCCGCAAAGCGTCACCGATTGGCGCCGGCCTCCTAGAGGGAGCCCCAGCATTCCAGGGCCGATTCAGGATCTCTTCGTCACGCTCGCGACGAGCAGCTGGCGGTCCACTCCGCTCATCTCCACCTAAGGCGAGTCAAACCATCGACCCATAGCGACTGCGTATTCGCCATCGAGGACGGTCACACCTACAAGGGGCCAGAGCGGAAGTTTGCTCTCTAGCCCTGCAGAGAAGATGTTGTTGGGTAACCAGGCCCGTGCCGGGTCCAATCTCGAGGACCAGAGTCGCTGGACCTAGGCCGCAACGTTCTACGAGGATTTCGTAGACGGCTTCGGGGTAGTCGGGCCTCCCGGCACGGTAGCCAACCGGATCGAGTCCAAAGAGACGTCGGCCCTCATCTCGTTGCAACTCGCTGGCTGTCTCGCGTACATGCACGGTTCTCCAGACTATGGACCGTAAGCAGCGGTGTCCCGTGCCGCCGGATGAGGGCGACTAGGCCTCATGCAGCAACCTCGGCTACCACGACCGATACGTTGTCACGACCGCCGTGAGCAATCGCCCCATCGATCAGCTGGTCGACGATCGCGGCCACCTCTCCGCCTCGCGCCATGGCGTTCTCGATGTCATCGCCGGACAATTCGTTGAAGAGTCCGTCGCTGCACACGACGATTCGATCGCCTTCCTCGACTTGAAGAGTCATGTACTCGATCTCAACATCCGGCCCGACCCCGAGCGCCCTCGTCAGAACCCCGTAGTGTGGGTGCTCGAGTGCCTCGTCCTCCTGTAGCTCGCCGCGCTGGATGAGTTCGGCCGTGATGCTGTGGTCTTCGGTCAGCCTGGTCAGCGATCCCTTGCGCCATAGGTATGCCCGGCTGTCGCCGACGTGGACGAGTGCAAGATGTCCGTCGGTAAGGAGTCCAGCGGCACAGATCGTGGTGCCCATACCCTCCAACCCAGGCTGAGCGAGCGCACGATTATGGATCGCCCAATTCGCTGCACGCACTGCAGCTTCGAGTTCGTCGACTGATCGGCCCGTGAAGACCGCCGGCACCACAGCCGCAGCGGTATCCGCTGCGATCGCGCCACCAGGGTGTCCCCCCATCCCGTCTGCGACGAGCAGAAGGCGATCAGTACTGACGATGACATCTTCGTTGTTCTCGCGCACCTGCCCAATGTCGGTACGACCGGATGCTCTCAGGGTGGTCATAGGTCCCTCCTTGGAATCGGATTTGGCTCTTGGAAACAATGAGTCCTCGTTCGCACTGATGAGTTGGCGGGCGAGTGTGAGGGCTCCCTGGCGGTCATTCGCATCCATTTGGAGCTGTCTCGCCCAGAGGTCGAGCTGTTCTGGGGAGGGCTCGCGCATGAAGACGCGTATTTCGGCGAGAGCCACACCCGCTTGACGGAGCGCATCGATCACCTGGGCGTCAGCGAGCTGGCCCGGCGAGTAGTACCGATACCCCGAGCTCGGATCCACTGCTGCGGGGGTCAGGAGACCCTCTGCTGCATACGTCCGGAGTCGCTTGGCCGAGAGCCCGGAGCGGTCTGAGAACTCACCTATTGCCATGAGGTCGTTCACAAGATGAAGCATGAACCCTGCCCAATGGTCAGAGTCAAGTGCCGACGATCTGACACCGGGTGAGGGTGTCCCCGTTCGCCGTCAGGACAGAGCCTCCTCGACGTATCGTTGCCGAGGTGGATCCATCTACTGCTTCGGTCGAGGATGCGATAATCCTGGCCGCGCAGGTCCACCGAGGCCAGCGATACCCATCACCGGAAGCAGAGCCCTACATACTCCATCCCTTGCGGATGATGATCGAGTTTGAGGACCCTCTCGATCAGATGGCCGCCGTCTTACACGACGTTGTCGAAGACACCGATTGTCAGATCCGTGATTTGGCGGAACGAGGGTTCCCGCCGGTTGTCATTACGGCGATCGAGTACCTGACACGCAAACCCAACGAGGTTTACGTCGATTACATTGAGCGCCTCTCTGCCAACGATGTTGCACGGCGGGTGAAGATCGTCGATCTCCGACACAACCTGGCGAATAACCGTCGTTTGCCTGAGTCAACGCAAACGACTGAGCGAATGTCTCGTTACGAGGACGCCCTCACTCGACTCGGAGCGATGTGACTTTTTGCGCTTTTCACGGATTCGGCCCGTTCCATAAGAGGACGATGATGTCATGGTGACGGGAGGTGATAACCCGCCTGGCCGAGTCGTGATTCTGAATGGGGGATCAAGTGCGGGCAAGACGACCTTGGGGCGAAGTCTCCAGTCGGCGCTGTCGGATACCTGGGTGCTCCTCGGAATCGATCTTCTGATCTGGATGCTGCCCCCGAGGATGATCAACGATGCCGATGGCCTGTCGGTGCACGAAGGCATGATCGTTCGCGGGGATCTATTCATGTGGCTCTATGCCGGATTCCGGACTGCGGTGGCTGCCCTCGCCCACAGCGGCGTCAATGTGCTACTCGACGATCTCACACTTGACGGGACCGCCGATCAACACAGGTGGAGTGATGCGCTCCAGGGGTTAGAAGTGCTGTGGGTCGGCGTGCGGTGCGATCCAGCGATTGCGGCCGAACGCGAGGCCAGACGACAAAGCCGACTGCCGGGCATTGCGCGTCATCAGGCAGAGTCCGTGCACGCCGGTGTTCACTACGACGTAGAAGTCGATACAAGTGCCCTCGGTTTACATGAATCGATGTCTCGAATCGCCGAATCAATGGGTCGGCGGTGGTCGATCCCGGTTCCCCTTCTGTCGAATCGCCCCTCGACGCTTCCTGTGACCTCGGCCTGGTCGCCCGGAGAACCCGTCAGCCCCGCGCCCTGGGAGCGGTGATCGTTGCCGAGTCAGGCGCTCCGATCAGCCAGTGGGCAGGGTGTCTCCGGACGATGCGGCCGGTTCGCAGCGCAGTCGCTCGGTCACAGGCGGCCGTCTGCTTGTTACCGTGAGCAGTCCCGTCGGCTTCGATCAGCTGCGGTTGACCAGCCAATGAGCCCGAACGGAAGTGGTGTATTGAGCCGCTGACCTGCGGGGTTCTCCGTCCGACTGCGCGTTTCAGCGCCGCGGACGAGACGTGGGTTTACTGAATACTTTCCAACTCGGGGCCTGCTGGGATGGCGGCAGAGGATGGCCCATGGCGCGTGTCTGTCGGGCTCGTCACTCGCGCTCGAGAGTTCACGGTCGACAAGGCTGCTCGACGGACGATCGACGATCAGATCGAACTCACGTGCCCAGCTACGCAAGACCTCCACGCCACGGTGGGATCGCCAGGTCGCCAGCGCCGAGAAGCCCGCTTTTCGAGCAGGTAGGACAGCCAGCGCGGCCCGAGGGCGATGTCCTGCGGACGACTCCGTCGACAAGTCGGTACAGAAGAAGTGTGGATCGCGAATCGCGTCCTGCAAACCCGGTGAATCGTGCCAGCATCTCCGTCACGGCAAGACTGGCAACGACGCCATTGATGCTCACCACCGCGGGCGCTGGTTCGTCGAGGCCCTGGATGTATCCACGAGCTTCCTCATCGGCGCGCAGTTCGGGGGTTAGCTGCTCGACCCGCACCCGTTCGGCATCTAGTACGCCCATGCACCACAGGCACGCTCCGCCAGGTGCGAGCCATGTCACTCGACCGCCCATCGCGCCCGTTGTTTGAAGTTCCACTCCGAGGTCCATCACCGGCGTGTAGTACTGGAACGCGATGACATTGAGGATCGTGCGGCTCACCTGATTGTCGGTGCACCCAAAGACGACGTCGCACCGGAGGAGGGACTCTGCCGCCTCCCTCGTCTCCACCGATTCGCTGATCTCGGTGATCGCAGTCATTCTTCCTGTGCGTCGGGCCAGTCGTCGGACGAGCCGCGTCTTCTTCCGACGGAGCATCACGTCGAGTCGGGAGGCGCCCACTAGTCGGGAGAGGTTGGTGACGGTGACGCGGTCGGGGTCCACGACGACAATGTGCCCCGCGCCGAGGTGGACGAGTTGCTGGACAACGTGGGAGCCGAGACCCCCCGCTCCCACAACACCAACCCTCAGTCCTCTGATCAGCCTCTGACCATCACGACCGAGCGCGAGGACCTGCCGGTCGAAGGCGGCGTCCACTGAGATCTCCTCGGTTTGATGCCCGACAGCACCTACCACCGACAACGCCATCGGTCGCGCGTTGCCATTCTCAGTGAACCGCGCCGTCGACCCACCGGGCGACACGACGACGGCGCCAATTGGGACCTCGGCCCGTGCCCGAATCTTTGGCACCAGTTGTGCCTCGCCGGCGTCATCGGAGGGGGAGAAGCGAGGGCGCTGAGAGTCTCGAGGATGGCTGTGCATGATGACGACGGCCTCCCCATCACTGCGGCAACGTTTCGCGGCGCGCGCCCAGAACACCGGACTCACCTCAAGGTGATGCCCAAGCTGGACCAGGTACTCGTCACTCGGCACTGGAGCCCAATCCCGAAGCAGGAGGCGAATGGCCGAGCCGTTGCGTCTGACTCCGGCGAACCCGACTGCCGCACGCTCCAGATCGGGTGTCGAAAGCAGGTCCGCCTCTATGGAGCGCCACAGCTCGTCGGGGACGTGCAAGATCGCGTCGTTCATCGTGCCTCCCGCAGGCGGCTTTCGCAGACGTGGAGGAACTGATCCAGCGAACCCCGTATCGGGTCCCACGACGTGATGTGCCACGAGAACCAGCGGTACTGACCACCGAATATCGTCTGGATATTGCTCGCTGCGGGCTCACCGCCCGTTGCCAACCGCACAGAAGGATCTGCATAGAAGCAGTCGGGCTTTACGTGCGGGTATCCCACGGCGACGAGCACCCGAATCGTTGTGGAGGCCTGATTCCAGCCTTGGCAGAGCGGGACATCCGGCACGACGAGTACACGGGCGCCACCTTGCGCGGCGTCGAGCTGGGCCCGCGGATAACGCTGCTGAATGTCGGCAAGCTGTTCGGTGAGAACGTCCATTGCGGCTAGCAAGCCTCGGTTGCCCCGAAGTTGCCCGGAGGCATGTCGAAGAAGTGCTCACCGTTACGGAGCTGGACGACAGTGTCGTTTTGGATCTGCTGGTCCTCACCGGGGCCGTGCACCTCCAAGAACAACAGGTTCGCCTCCGGGATCCCAGCCAGTGTCTTGAGCTGGGCGCCGGTTAGCTCCTTCTCATGAACGATGTACTCGTGACGGTCGATCACGATGTGGATGTCCACCTTTGTCTCCATGTCTCTGTCTCCTGTTCCTGTCATGGTTGAAGCCGTAGCGATATCCAGGTGCCGGGCACCGGGATCTCGGGCCTCGTCCGGTAGATGTCGTTGGCGTCTACACGGCAACTCACGGTGAAGTGGGCCTGCCCGGACTGGATGACCAGCGTCGAGCGGCCCGCCCGTTCGGCCGCCGCGATCAGTTCGGCCAATCCGGCGCCACGTCCCACTTCGCCGGTCGACGTCACGCCGTCTCGGAGCGCATTTTCCACGGCGTCGATGTCGGTTAGATGGCCGAATTCCGACTTCTCCCTCAACCGATTGGGGATGCCGACTCCGAGGTCAACGATCGCCACCTCGAGACCCGTACGCTCATACCGCTGTGCTGCGACAAGCGCTCCGATGGGGCTGGTCGCGTGGTCGAGCACGTTCTCAGAGGCAGCGGCGATGACCGACACGCACGCCTTCGCCATCGGGCCCTTGCCGAAGTGCGACTGTGCCACCTGCCACACGCGCTCTTCGAGTTGCTGGACGTCGTCGCAGGACTCAACCCGGCACAGCTCGACGAGACGGGTGGACCGGTCATTCCTGCGCAGTGCCGGGGGATCGCGCGACAGCACGACGTTCGGTGGCAGGTCGGCGTAGAAGTTCATGCGGCCGAGGTAGTTCTGGACGTCGACCAGCGACGGACACTCGAAGTTCACGAGGTCGGCACAACCTGCGGCGTGGTCCACGAGTGCCCGCAATGCGCACAGATCCAGTGGCGTGGCGAAACGCAGACTGGCGGCCAACACGTCGACTTGGCCGTACGTTCCATCGAGAGCCCGGATGGCTTCGTGGAGCGCGGTCTGTCCGAGCCTCGGGGGAACGCTCAGGGTGTACGCATTCACTGTTTTCAGCGTCATCGTGGAAATCGCTTTCTGAGAGAGGGCGGGCCCGAATGGCCCGCCCTCTCACTCGCTACGCGTACTGCGGGATCACAACCTCGTAACTGAACTCTTTGCCGCCACCCTCCGGAACAATCCGCTCCCGAGCCACCGCCCCGGAGCCCACCAGACTCTTGAGCCGGTTGTTCGCGGCTTGCGGTGTGATGTGGAGTCGATCCGCCAGGTCGCTCGCCCGGAATGAACGCAGGTCGAGCGCAGCGGCCAGCGTTTCTTGCATCCACTTCGGCTCACCGAGAATCTCTGGTGCGCCCTTGGAGTTGAGCACCGCCGCCGCGATCTTGCGCCGGGACAGCACCGCCTCCAAGGTTTCGCGCACGTCGATATTCATTTCCTCGATGACTAGGCCGCGGTCGTCAAAGTCCCCCGCCAGCCGAGCCACGATCAGCTTGGCGACGCACTCATCGCCAAACGAGACCGTGATGCCTTCCACACCTTCGAAGCTGATTGCCAGGTTCTCGCCCGCGGCGAGCTGCGCCAGTTGCTGCTCGATCTCCTCGCGCACCCGCCTTCCCCGCTCTCGAGTCGCAAGGAAGACGCTCCATTTCGACACCTCATATCGCGCCATGGGCCTCCTCCAATCGGTTTCCATGATTTCAGTGAAAGCATAGTCGTTCGTAGGCGGTGGAGTCAACGACCCTCCACCCGGACGTGAATCCATGTGCCTGGCACTGGCGCATCAAGGCTCGTGAATCGGGTGGACGAACGGGCATTCGGTCGCAGGCGAAAGTCTCCCTGGCCTCGTCCCGAGCGGATCACGACCTGGCTCGGGCCAGCAGCGGTGGCGTTCTCGAACACCTCCACCAGGCCCCAGCCACGGCGGTCCGTGGTCCCCGTCACCCACTCCTTGCGGGCCAGCCCGATGAGTTCTTCGTCCCGGGCGATGGCGGCGTACTTCGGGTTACGCCGCAGGTGGGCAGGTATGCCCACCCCTCCATCGGCGATGCCCAACCACACGCCGGGTGGCAGCCCACTCGTCGTCCCGGTGTAGGTCTGTGCGCACACGAACGTTCCTACGGGGCTGCGGCCATGGGTGGCCGCGTTGTCGACCAACTCCCCGAGGATGTCGAGCGTTCTTTGGGTGAGGTCGTAGTCGCCGAGAGTCTCTCTGGCGACGGGCCAAAGGTCTGACTGGAGGTCATCCCAGGCGTCGGCCGATTCGACCCGGGTAAGGCGCAGCCACGGTGGATCGACGGCACAGCCGCCGCCATCCCCCCAGTCGCCGGGAAGAAACGAATGCAGACCCATGTCGACCAGGTAGGCGCGGACCGTGCGGTCTCGCGGGAGCACAACGCTTGGCGACGTCTCCCGGTCTTGCCCTTGCGAATCCAGCCCGAGCCAGACGGCGGCGAGCGCCGCTACATCGAACGGCGTCACCCAAGACAATTCGGACAGGTCGAACCCCGGCTGGTCCCACGATGAGGCGTCCACGGCGCCACTCAGGAGCGGGGCGTTGCCGGCGATGACTAGCGGAGGCATCGAGGCATTCATACCAGTCGCCTTGGTGACGCCACGCCTCTACATCCCTCTGATCCGCTGGGCCCGTCCGCGATCTCATCCGCGTGGTAGCTCCTCGAGGTAGTGCTGAAGCGTTTCGTACCTATCAGCGCTCCCTGCTGCCGGGCCGGTGGACTTGATCCTCACGTGACCTGGGCCCGTTCTTCGACGCCGTCGCACCTGTGTCACCAGTCCCATGCCCCACGCCACCCAGGCTCCGGTTGCAGCCACTTCGGCCAACGAGCCCGCATGCGACGTCCCTGTGCTGGGAGTGACAGGGCCGAAGAGCGGATGGGGAATGGGTGAGCGGATGACGAAGGCCAGCAGCAACGGCAGGGTGAGCAGCGCTACCCAGGTCAGGTGCGGGTGTCCCGGTCGAAATGCAGACATGACGAATCCGTTCCTTGTGCCGGTCCTGTGCGTTCTTCGCCCGGAGAACGGTCGGAAGAGGTGGCGGTCTTCTTTATGACAGAGAATCCGCAGTACGTTCGAGTTGTCCCGATGCCTCCCCGACGAGCACCGGAGCGCAATCGGCCGATCGCCCCCTGAGCTGCGGTTATGCACTCGAGCGGCCTGCTCGTGTGCACCCCGTCCCCAGCCATGGGTTTACTGAATACTTTGGAACCTCGGGGTCGCGCGCTGGCTGCAGAGCGCTTGGAAGCTGTCGAGAGCGTCGGGGGTGTCAAACGTCGCGGTGCTCCACCGCGTCTCGGACCTGAGCGCCGCGGGCTCGGCCGGCTCCGAGCAGGTCGGACTTGCGCAGGGGCTTCTCGCCGACTCCGAGACGCGCGTCGTCTACGGACAGCCTCCGGGGGAGGTGGAGCACGCGGCGGCGCTGCTCGGGCTCTCGCGGACCGAGGCCGACCTGGTTCCGCAGTTGCGGCGCGGCGTTGCGCTGTGGAAGGTGGGCGGTAGGTCGTTCCTCGTCCAGCACTTGCTGTCGGAGCACGAGGCAGCGATCGTCGACACCGACGCGGCGATGGACGCCGGCGCCGGCGGGGCGCAACGCCAGGCGCGCCCACGCGACGAGCCGCGCCCCTCGGGCCCGCTGCGCCCATTAGGTAGAGGGACGTGAACCTCGCGCGGCTGCTCGTGGCGCTGTCGCTTCTCGGCGCCGGCTGGTGGCTGCTCTCGGCGCGCCCTGCTCTTGGAGGACGTGACGGCGGCGGTGGACCGGTGGGTGGCCGGGGGATCGGGCTGCTCCCCCCTCGCTCCGAGCTGGCGGGCGCCCCGAGCGCGCGCTGGGCGAGACGATCGGAGCTGCGATCGCTGGTCGTGCGAAACCCGACAGCAGGCAGGCTCACGCTCGGACGGGCGAGGCGGCGGCTGATCGCGGCGGAGCCTGGGTGCTCGGTGCTCGTGGTCGGACCCACGCAGAGCCGCAAGACGAGCGGGCTCGCGGTGCCCGCGGTGCTCGAGTGGGAGGGCCCCCTTCTCGCCGCATCGGTGAAGTCGGACCTCGCACGCCACACAGTCGACTGGCGAAGGGCCAGAGGCGAGGTGTGGGTCTACGACCCGAGCGGGTCCACGGGATTGGGCTCCGCCACATGGTCGCCGTTGTCCCAGGCGGGTACCTGGAGCGGGGCGAGGCGCGTGGCGAGATCGCTCACCGAGGTGGCGCGCTCGTCTGCGGGCAGCTTGACCGACGGGGACTTCTGGTACGCGACGGCCGCCAAGTTGCTCGGGCCGCTTTTGATGGCGGCAGCCGTCTCTGGCCGGGGGATGTCGGACGTGGTGCGTTGGGTGGACACCCAGGAGGTGGACGAGGTCGCCGCGGCGCTCGAGATGGCTGTGTCCGCCGGAACCTCGGGGGTCGCCGAGGCGCTACAAGCCCTCGAGGCCAGCTCGGGACGCGAGGCGCGACAGAAGAGCGCCGTGTACACCACCGCAGAGACCGTCGTCGAACCCTTCGCCGACCCTGCGGTGGCCCGCTCGTGCGATGCGCTCGGCGCAGGCGGCGCCGGCGGCGGAGCCGTCGACCCGGCCAGGCTCCTCGACGGCGACAACACGCTGTACCTGTGCGCCCCCACCCACGACCAGCGCCGGCTCCGGCCGCTCTTCGCAACGCTCGTGACGCAGGTGATCGAGGCCGCGTACGAGCGCGCCGAGCTCCGGGGTGCTGCGCTCGACCCGAGGCTGCTCGTCGTCCTCGACGAGGCCGCCAACGTGGCGCCGGTCGCCGAGCTCGACGTGCTCGCCTCGACCGCGACCGGCCACGGAGTGCAGCTAGTGACGGTGTGGCAGGATCTCGGCCAGATCACAGCGCGCTACGGACCGCGCGCCGGCAGCGTCGTGAACAACCACCGCGCAAAGGTCTTCCTCTCGGGGATCGCGGACACCCAGACACTCGAGCACGCGAGCCAGCTGATCGGCGACGCCGAGCACCCGTCGGTCGCGACCACCTCCGACGGGCGGTCGAACTCGTCCACCACGCGTTCGCCGGTCGTGAGGCGCCTCCTGCCGGGCGACGCGCTGCGCCGCGTGCCACCGGGCGGAGCCGTGGTCGTGTCTGGGCACCTGCCGCCGGTGCGTGTGGCGCTGCGCCCTTGGCAGGACGATCAGGACCTTCGCCGCCGGGTCGAATGGTCCCGTCGGAGGTGAAGTCGGTAACTTGGCGCTCGTGGCGAGCCAGGGGCAGAACCTTTCCGCCGACGAGGCCGCGCTCTCCGATCAGGCGCTCGAGCGCAACGAGCGCATCGCGGCCCTGGCCCGCAACGCGCGCGACGAAGCAGCGGCGTCGGGCACCCTCGTGTGGGACCCCTTCGATCCCGCGTGGGTGCACGATCCCTACAGGGTCTACTCCGAGCTGCGTGCGAGCAACCCCGTGCACCGTAGCCCGCTCGGTTTCTGGGTGTTCACCCGCCACGCCGACTGTCTCGAGATCCTGCGCGACAAGCGCTCGAGCAGCGACGCGCGCAACATCGAGACTTCCGACTTTCCTGCGCTGCGCGACCGAGAGCTCGTGGACGGCGGAGCGATGGGGGAGGTGCTGAGCGAGATGGCACCGTTTCTGTTCAGGGATCCCCCCGACCACACGCGCCTGCGCGGCTTGGTCCAGAAGGCGTTCACCCCACGTGTGGTCCAGGGCCTCGAGGCCAGGATCGAGCAGATCTGCAGCGAGCTCCTCGACGCCGCACTCGAGCGCGGCGAGGCCGATCTCGTGTCGGACTACGCCTATCCGCTGCCGGTCCAGATCATCATCGAGATGCTCGGGGTCCCGTTCGAGGACCAGGACCAGTTCAAGGGTTGGTCCGATGCACTCGCCAGGGGCCTCGACCCCGACTTCCTCCTCCCGCCTGAGGCCGTCGCGCAGCGTCTGAACGGGATCCTGTCCTTCGTCCAGTACTTCGCCGGGCTGATCGAGAAGCGCCGCGCGCACCCTGCCGACGATCTGCTGAGCCGGCTCATAACCGCCGAGGAGCAGGGCGACGTGCTCACTCAGGGGGAGCTGATCTCGACGTGCATCCTGTTGCTCGTTGCCGGGCACGAGACCACGGTCAACCTGATTTCCGGCGGGGCGCTCGCCCTCATGGACAACCCCGATCAGCTGGCGCGCTTTCGCGACGACCCGTCGGTGGCCCGTACCGGGGTGGAGGAGATGCTGCGCTACGTCGGGCCGGTGCAGCTCACCGGGCGCGTGGCCCTCGAGGACATGGAAGTGGGAGGCGTGACGCTCTCCGAAGGCGACTTCTCCATGCTCCTCCTCGCCTCGGCGAACCGCGACCCCGCAGCCTTCGAGAGTCCGGACGTCCTCGACGTCGGGCGGGTGGAGAACCCGCACCTCGGGCTCGGCTTCGGGATCCACCACTGCCTCGGCGCCTCTCTGGCGAGGCTGGAGTCACAGGTGGCGCTGCGCTCGCTGCTCGCCAGGGCACGCCGCATCGAGCTCGCAGCCGCGGAGCTCGCCTACAAGGAGAACGTGATCCTTCGGGGCCTCGAGTCTCTGCCCGTAGTGCTCGCCGCCTAGCCGACCTCGCTGGTGGTCAGCGGGGGGCGCGAGGGGCGACGAGCGGCCAGGGCCGCTCTCGCTCGGCGACGAGCGCCAGGTCGAGGAGCAGCTCCTCCTCGTGGTGGCGGCCTATGACCTGCATGCCGACCGGGAGGTCGTCCACGAGACCCACCGGTATCGACACGGCCGGGTTGCCGGCCAGGTTGGCGGGGAACGTGAGCGCCCCCTGGTTGGCTCCCGCCGCCACCACGTTGCCGAGCTCGGTAAGCAGGTCGCGGTCGCCGACCTTCATGGGCACCGGGCCCTCCGCCTCGAAGGCAAGGTCGGGGTTGGTCGAGGCGAAGATGAAGTCGACCTGTTCGAGGAGGTCGGCCATCGTCTCGTTGACCCGGATGCGGAACGACTCGGCGGTTCCGGCCATCGCGAGGTCGTACTGGTGGTGACCGATGTTCATGCCGAACATGATCTCCATCGTGAATTCCTGCTCGCAGGCCGGGTAGCGCTCGCCCAGATCGGCGCGAAGCGTCACCAGGTTCGACATCGCCCACTCGAAGAGCGCCGGCGGGAACTGCACGGCTATGTCCACGCGCTCGAGACCGGCGTCTTTGACGAGGGCCTCCGCGGCCGCGGTCACGTGCTCGGCGACCCTGGGGTGCACGATGGCCACACCGAGGTCGACCGCGATCGCGGCGCGTTTGCCTCGCAGCTCCCCGAGGTGGCTCCCGAGACCGTCCTCCCAGCCGCCGACCTTGGGCAGGCTCAGGGTGTCGCGCGGGTCGTACCCGTTGCACACGTCGAACCATCGTGCGGTGTCGCGCACCGAGCGGCTCAAGCATCCGAGGGTGACTGTGAGGGGGGTCTGGTGCGCGTGCGGGCCTTTCGGGATGCGTCCGAAGGTGGACTTGAGCCCGAAGGTGCCGGTGAAGGAGGCGGGGATCCTTATCGACCCGCCACCGTCGCTGCCCGAGGCGATCGGCAGCAGCCCGCCGCCGACAGCCGCCGCCGAGCCGCCCGACGAGCCTCCCGGCGTGAGCGCGGTGTCCCACGGGTTTCTGGTCGTGCCGTGCAGACGCGTGCTCGTCACGTTGATCCCGCCGAATTCGCTCGCCGTCGTCTGCCCGGCGAGCACGGCGCCCGCCGCGCGTAGGCGCTTCGCCTCGGTCGTGGTGTAGGTGGCGACCCGGTCGGCGAACACGAGGGAGGCCTCCGTGAAGGGCCAGCCCTCGACCGCCTCGAGCTCCTTGATCCCGATGGGCACTCCGCCGAACGGGAGCGAGACGTCCGCGCTCTTGGCCGCTTCACGCGCCGGCTCTGTGTCGACGTGGCTGAACGCGTTCAGCTCGGACCCCTCGATCGCCGAGAGACACTCGTCGAGGGCCTCGGAGGGGCTGATCTCACCCTTGCGGTACGAGTCGACCAGCGAGCACGCGTCTTCGAGCCAGGGCTTGGAATCCATGGGCTTCGAGGCTACTTCGACGGTGAGCCGGCACATCATTCGTCCCCCGGTCTCTCACCGGTTCGTGCTCTAAGGTGGCCGCGCCATGGTGAGGCCAGCCACCAACACGTCCGCAGGCGGCAAGGATGCGCCCGCGGAGCCGCTCACGCTCGCGATCGACATCGGAGGTACCGGTCTCAAGGCGTCGGTCCTCGATGCCGACGGCGCGATGGTGGCCGACCGCGTGCGGGTGGACACGACCTACCCCTGCCCACCGTCGAAGCTCGTGGAGGACATAGCAGCCCTCGTGGCGCCGCTGCCTGCAGCGGCGCGGATCTCGGCCGGCTTCCCCGGCATGGTCCGAAAGGGTCTCGTGCTCTCGGCTCCCCATTTCGTGACGGTCGGGGGCCCGGGCACCGCCGTCGACGACCGGCTACTCGAGCAATGGGCTGCCTTCGACCTCGCGGGCGCGATCCGCAAGCGTCTCGGCAAACCCACCCGGGTCGCCAACGATGCCGACCTGCAAGGTGCGGCGGTCGTGAAGGGCCACGGGCTCGAGCTCGCCATCACGCTCGGCACCGGCGTCGGGACCGCGTTCTTCTACGACGGACGCATCCTCCCGCATTTGGAGTTCGCACAAGCGCCGTTTCGCAAGGACCAGACCTTCAACGAACAGATCGGCGACGCAGCTCGCAAGCAGATCGGCAACCAGAGATGGAACCGCCGTGTGCTCAAGGCCGTCGCCGTGTTGCGGGCCCTCACGTTCTTCGACGAGTGCTACGTGGGCGGGGGCAACTCGAGGCGCGTCAAGATCGACCTCGGTGCCGACGTGAGCATCGTGGACAACTCGGCCGGGATACTTGGCGGGATAAAGCTTTGGGAGGGCCGGCACCTGGCGGTGTGATCAGGCGCCCTCGGGCCCGAGGGTCTTGGCCGATAGGCTCGTGCGGTGCCCCGCCGTGAGCCCGACGCCCAGCTGCTGTCGGAGGACCGCGACACCAAGTCCAAAGGCCGCAAGCGGAGTCCCGCACGGCTGGTCGCGGCGCTCGTCGTGGCGGGCTTCGCAGTCGCCTTCGTGGTTCAGAACCACCAATCGGTAGGTGTCCACTTCTGGTTCGTCACGACGCACGTCCATCTCGTCTGGCTCATCGTCACGTGCGTCGCGTTCGGCGCGCTGGCCGAGTGGGGGATCCGGCGGACGATCCGAAAGCGTGTGCAGGGGAGATTGCAGCGTCTCAATCCGCGCCGCGAGCGCCAGTATTAGCGGGTGCTGGCCGTAGGGACCACGGGCGGCGAGAGCGGGTACCAGCTGTGTCGCCCGTAGCGATCGCCGATCGCGCGAGTCGGAACCAGCCATGAGGGCGGTGACGATCGCCGACGGCGATCTTCACTGGGCCGAGCACCCCGACCCCGAACCCGGTGACGGAGAGCTGCTAGTCGCCGTGCGCGCGGCGGGCCTCAACGCGGCCGACCTCCTCCAGCGAGTGGACCTCTACCCCGCGCCTGCGGGCTTCCCGCAGGACATACCGGGGATGGAATTCGCGGGCGAGGTGATGGCCCTCGGCCGGGGGACCGCGCGCTTCGCGGTGGGGGATCGCGTCATGGCGGTGGTGGGCGGCGGGGCACAAGCCGAGCTCACGGTCGTGGACGAGCGATGCTGCATGGCCGTACCCGAGAACATCTCCTGGGACGAGGCGGGAGGCTTTCCCGAGGCGTTCTCGACCGCCTATGACGCGCTCTTCACTCAGTGCCAGATGTCGCTCGGTGACAGCGTCCTCGTGACGGGGGCCGCAGGCGGTGTGGGGACGGCCGCGGTGCAGCTGACTGCTGCTTGCGGCGCTCGCGCAACTGCGTCGGTGCGCTCCGCAGAGCTGCGCGACGCGGTGGCGGCGCTCGGGGCTGCCGAAGCGCTGGGCGTCGAGGAGGCGCTCGCCAGGGGCCCCTTCGACGTCGCGATCGAGCTCGTCGGCGGCCCGAGCCTCCCCGGGGTCCTCGGGGCCATGGATCTAGGAGGGCGCATAGCGGTGATCGGGGTCGGCGCAGGTGGTAGAGCCGAGCTGGACCTCCTCGCTCTCATGCAACGCAGGGCGCGCATAAGCGGCTCCACGCTGCGGGCGCGATCTTCTACCGAGAAGGCGGTCGTCGCCCGTGCCGTGGAGTCACACGTCCTACCGCTCCTCACCTCTGGGGGGGTGAGGGTGCCGGTGCTCGCGATCTACCAAATGGAACGGGCCGCAGAGGCCTACGAGCGGTTCGCGGCGGGGGGCAAGCTCGGAAAGATCGTGCTCGTCCCCTCGTAGCCGTGCTCCAGGCGGCAGGGACCCGGCCGGGCTGGTGCGGTTGCCTTCGACGCCGGCGGGTGCTTCGGGTCAGCGGGCGAGGACGACGCTCGATCCGTGTCCGAAGAGGCCCTGGTTGGCAGCGAGCCCGAGGCGCGCCCCCTCGACCTGTCGGGCGCCCGCGTCCCCGCGCAATTGCCACGTGAGCTCGCACACCTGGGCGATCGCCTGGGCGGGGATCGCCTCACCGAAGCTGGAGAGTCCACCGCTCGGGTTCACCGGGATGCGGCCACCGATGGCGGTGTCACCGTCGCGAATCAGGCGCTCTGCCTCGCCCTCCTTGCAGAGCCCGATGTCCTCGTACCAGTCGAGCTCGAGTGCGCAGGAAAGGTCGTAGACCTCGGCGAGGTCGACGTCCTCGGGGCCGATCCCGGCCTCTTCGTACGCGGCCAGCGCGATCGATCGGCGAAAGCCCGGGTGCAGTGTGCCGTCGACCCCTGCCGCGGAGTCGGTGGCGAAGTTGGGCATCTCGATCACGGTCTGGGGGAACCGGGGCGTGACGGTGGAGACCGCCCGGATCGTGACCGGGTGCGAGATCGAGCGCCGGCGGGCGAAGTCCATGCTCGAGAGCACGAGCGCCGCGCCGCCGTCGGAGGTGGCGCAGATCTCCATCAGGCGCAGGGGGTTTGCGACCATGGGGGAGGCGAGGACCTCCTCGGCCGTCACCTCCGCGCGGTAGCGCGCGTTGGGGTTCATGTGCCCGTTGTGCGAGTTCTTGACCTTCACGGCCGCGAAGTCCTGCTCCGTGGAACCGAAGATTTCCATGCGCCTCCGGGCGTAGAGGGCGAAGTACGCGGGGTTCGTGGCCCCGAGCAGGTGGAAGCGGAGCCAATCCGGGTCGTCGCGCCGCTCGCCTCCGACGGGGGCGAAGAAACCCTTGGGTGTGGTGTCTGCGCCGACCACGAGGGCCACGTCGCAGAGGCCTGCAAGGATCTGGGCACGCGCGGCGGCTATGGCCGTCGCCCCCGAAGCGCACGCCGCGTACGAGCTCGTCACACGCGCACCCGACCACCCGAGAGCCTGGGCGAAGGTGGCCCCCGAGACGAAGCCCGGGTAGCCGTTTCGGATCGTGTCCGCCCCGGACACGAACTGCACCTCGCCCCACGTCACGCCGGCGTCGTCCAGCGCTTGTCGTGCGGCCGCGACTCCGTACTCGACGAAGTTGCGCCCCCACTTGCCCCACGGGTGCATACCGGCCCCGATGACCGCCACCTGGTCGCCCGAGGCTGTCACTTGATCAGAGCCCCACTGTCGGAGCCGGTGCTCCCGGCGCTCTGAGCCTTGGCGCTTCTCGCTCCGGGCCGGGGGTCGCGCCGGGTGACGGGCTGCCACTTCCACACGAGGTACTCGTGATCGTCGTCCTCGTACAGGACGTCGGTGATGAGCTCGACCTCGTCGCCGATGGCGAGCTCGTCGACGCCGACGTGGCCGGCGACTTGTCCCATCACCACCATCTTCTCCGTCGCAAGCTCCACCGCCGCGATGCAGAAGGGGACGAAGGGATCGACGGCCACGAAGGGCGGGGGAGGCCCGTAGCAGGCATCGGTATAGGACCAGACCCTTCCCCGGCGGCTGAGTGCGACCTCCTCCGATGGACCCGCGTCGCAGTCAGGGTTGCGACAGTAGAGAGCCTCTCTGGGAAAGCTGTAGGTGCCGCAGGTGCCGCAGCGTCCGCCAATAAGAGCGGGTTCCTCGCCGGTGGAGAACCAACCCTCGACAGCTGGCAGCTGCTCTTTGACCCGGGCCATCGAGGAATCGTACGCCCGGGCGCCACACGACCTGCTGTGGGCCGGCCATTTGCCCCGTTCGCTCAGCCGCACGTCAGGGCGCCGTGTCGGACGGGGTAGCTGCGTCAGCCGGAGGCCCTGCGGACCCCGCGCCGGTACGCGCCTGGGAACAGGGAGCGGGCCACCGGGGCGAGTCGGGCCACCGCGGTGGCGTCGAGGTCGATCCTCCTGCCGCCCATGCCCTCCAGGAGGAGCCTCGACACCTGCTCCTCGGTGCGGCGGACCATGCGCGGCGGAGTGGGCATGCCGGCTTCGACGGCGCCTGACCCCATCGCGGTGGGGACCCATCCGGGGTAGAGCACGTGCATGTGGACGCCGCTGGCTTCGACGTCGAAGGCCAGGCTCTCGGTGAACGCGCTGAGGGCCGCCTTCGAAGCTCCGTAGGCCGCTTCGCGCGGGGTGGGCGCGCGGCCGGAGTCCGACGACACATTCACGATGACGCCTTCACCGCGACGTCGCATGCCCGGTAGTACGGCCAGAGTGCCTGCCACCGGCGCGAAGTAGTTGGTCTCCATCACAGCCCGGTAGGGAGCCAGCCCTTCGGCCTCCCCTCTCGGTTCGCCGATCCCGGCGTTGTTGACGAGGACGTCGATGCGCCCCTGTTCGCTTTCGATCTTCTCGAGAGTCCGGGTGAAACTCTCGGTATCGCTCACGTCGCAGACGATCGTCGACGAACGCACCGAATGGCGTCGCATCTCCGCCCCCAGTGATTCGAGCAGATCCGCACGCCTGGCAAGTCCCGTCACTATCGCGCCGGCTCGGCAAAGGTCGAGAGCGAAACGACGTCCGAGCCCCGACGACGCCCCGGTCACCACCGCCACCTTGTTCTTCAGTTCCATGGTTGTCCCTCTGGTTCAGTGCGCCTGGCTCCGAGGATATTGGCTGGCCGCGAGGCGGGTCCTCGACGAGGCAGCGCTGGATCACGGGCCCGGCGTGGTCTGGGCAGTTGGGGGAGTCGGAGGGGTGGCTAAACTGGTCTTTCGGTTCGGCCCCGGGTTCCCGGGGCCTCGCCCTAGGCGGACTGTGTGGTCCGCCGGATGCGCTCGTAGCCCAATTGGATAGAGCATCTGACTACGGATCAGAAGGTTGGGGGTTCGAGTCCCTCCGAGCGCGCCGTGTGATGTGTCACGTCATCGGCGAATGATGTGTCAAGTCATAGTCGAAACCCAGCCCAGCGTCTGGGGGTGGTAGTCCCGGGCGGGGTCGAGGGTGAGAGTCCTGAGCAGTGTCCCGTCGAGTGACAGGACCCGGACCTCCGCATCGGCGATGAAGAGCACGACACGCATTCCCTTGAAGGGGGCTCCCATTCCGATGTGTCGCAACCTGGACTCGTAGCGCATGGTCAGCTTCCCGCAGTAGTCCACCCGGTCATGGCGTATGCGCAGGTGCGTGTCGGGATCGATTGTCTCTGGGTGGGCCTTGACCCTGGACTCGAAGACCTCCTTAGGGGTTCTGCGCCCGAGAGAGCGATGCGGGCGTGTCTCGTTGTAGTACTCGACGAAGCGGTCGATCTGAGCCTGGAGCTCGGCAAGTGACCTCGGAACCTTCTGACGAAGCAGGTACTTCTTCAATGTCTGGTGGAAGCGTTCGACCTTTCCGCAGGTCTGGGGATGGTTGGGTTTGGAGTGCTTGAAGAGAATGCCGAGACGCTCGAGCTCTGTCTCGAAGAGCACCTTTCCGAGCCGGTATTTGCCGGTGTAGATGGCTCTGTTGTCACTCAACACCGCCGCGGGGGTGCCATATTTGGCTCTGGCCTGGTGAAAGACGCGCACCACGTCGGTGGTCTTCGTCACCGACAAGGCCACCGAGGCCACGCACAGCCGGCTGTGGTCGTCTATGAAGTTCAGGATCTCCACGTGACGGCTGCCCCGAAGCGACCAGTGGGTCATGTCTGACTGCCAGCACTCGTTCGGCAGCTCCGCCTCGAAGGAGATGAACGAGCTCTTCGGCCGCTTGCGCGGCTCGTAGACGATGCATCCACGCCGTCGGAGAACTCTCTGAATGGTGCTCACCGACGGAGCTGAGCGATGTCGGCGCTCCAAGAACGAGTAGATCGTCTGTGCGCCGGCGTCGAGTCCTTCTTCGCTGAGTTGCTTTCGGATGAGAACGATCTCGTCCTCGAGCTTCGTGCTGAGGGCGTTCGGGGAGCTCTTCGGCCGGCGCGACCGAGGGGTTAGCCCCTCGCCACCTTCTTCCCTGTAGCGGGCGAGCAGGCGGTAGATCCAGCTGTAGTGGACGCCGTGGGCGGCGGCGAGCTCGAGGACAGGCCGCCCCTCTTGCAGATGTGCCTCGACCAGGAACCGGCCCTTGTCCACAGGCGAACCTCCCACCTCGGGTTTCGCCTATGTCTTGACACATCCCCAGTCAGGACCTTCGCTTATGTCCTGATCTCAGAGACCTCCGAGCGCGCCGCATTTCCGCCGGTCACATTCCAGATTGTCAACGACGGCTGAATTTTGACCCCCCTGCGACGTTGACTGGAACCCGCCACGTCGATGGAGGGTCAGTATTCAGGCGTCGCTGACACTGATCAGATGCTTCCTTCTATCTGAAGGAATTGACAATCGAAGCAGCTCAAAGCGGTATAGCTTCCGACATGGCGGCATCAGTGACACCGGTTTTCAGATCGCCCGCTGGCACCAAATCGATCCGTGCCTCCACCAGTTTTGCGAGCTCGCCTTGAGCCCGGGCGAGCCCAATCAGGCCCACTCCCGGTGAGACATCCACAAGCAGATCGACGTCGCTCTCCTCGGTTTCGGTGCCTCGGGCGACGCTGCCGAAGACCCTGATGTTCGAAAGCCCGTGCCGGGCTGCAACGTTGCGCACCTCGTCGCGACGAACCCAGAGTCTGTACCCGATCGGTCCCTTCAATAACTCTTTCGGATCGAGCGAGCGGGCCGTTGTCAAGAGGTGGATCCGGGGTTCGCGGCGGCCGAATGGATAATCCTCACGTTCGCTCACGTCGCGATCACCTCGGCGACCGTTGTCGCTCTACCCAAGGCTTCATCGGTTGTCAGAAGTGGCACCGAAAGAGCCTGGGCGAGTTGTACGTAAAGAGCGTCAGCAAGCCTGAGGCGTGCGCGACGCTTCCAAGCACCTCGTACGAGGCTCGGCAAATCATGGCGCGTGACCGGGACGTTCAAAGCAACTTCGAGCCTGGCGCCCGCCTCACGCGCAGACAGGGAACCAGATCGGTGGATACGGCCGATCGCTGAAAGAACTTCGGCATCTAGATGGGCGGGCGCGTGTAGGGGCACGTTTATGATTCGATCTCCGATGATCGCAGCAGCCGATCCGCCAAGCACGAAGTCGACGACGCGCGAGGCATCAACGACTGCTCCTGGTTCAGGCAATTCGGGTGCCCATCTCATCCCGTGCGGAGTGCAACGCGCCAGTGACCTGTTCGTGCGTGATGCCCGTAGGTGCGAGGTTTCGCACGCGTGTTACCCATTGGGTGGTTTGATTTCCGTTGAGCTCGTTCCGCAATGCCTCCTGGGCGATCTGGGACACGTTCACCCCCGCTTCCTTAGCTGCGGCGGCCAGATCGTCGGGCAAATAGATGTTCACTCGTGACATACACACATAATACACACCTAGCCACTCTTTGGGCTGCCGAGCGCGCTAAGACCGGGTAGGCGGCTTGCTAATGGATTCGCCTCTGCCATGGGTTGATACTCGCCTCGTCACTGTTTGAAGCGAGCCGCATCCTCCGATCCCCTGGTGGTGTCACCCGGGCTGTATGAGTGAGCGCCAGCCCCTGCCAGGCTCCCCCCGGTCACGATGAGGTACTCGTCTCGAATGGGGCGGTTCTCGAACCAGCACTCGAGTATCTCGCGCACCCCGGCGGCGTAGCGCGCCTGTGCCGACAGCGAGCTGCCCGAGATGTGCGGCGTCATGCCGTGATGGGGCATGGTCCGCCAAGGGTGGTCCCGGGGTGCCGGCTGTGGGAACCATACGTCGCCGGCGTACCCAGCCAGCTGCCCGCTTTCAAGCGCCCGGACGATGGCGTCACGATCGCAGATCTTGCCGCGCGCCGTGTTTACGATGTAAGCGCCCCTTTTCATCTTGGCGATGAGAGAGTCGTCGAACATCCCCTCGGTCTCCGGGTGAAGCGGAGTGTTGATAGTCACTACGTCGCACACCCTCACCAGGGCCTCGGCATTGGGATGAAAAGTGAGTCCCAGATCCCCCTCGACCTCATCGGGCAGCCGATGGCGATCGGTGTAGTGAAGTTTCATGTCGAAGGGCTTGAGGCGTCGAAGCACCGCCGACCCGATCCGACCGGCACCGATTGTGCCTACGGCCATGCCCTCGACGTCGTAGGAACGGGCCGCGCAATCAGCGATGTTCCAACCACCGTCGACCACCCAATTATAAGAGGGGATGTAGTTGCGCACCAGGGACAGGATCATCATGACCACGTGCTCAGCGACACTGATGCTGTTGCAATAGGTCACTTCGGCAACGGTGACTCCCATTTCGATGGCTGCCTGGAGATCCACGTGGTCCGAGCCGATGCCAGCGGTTACTGCCAACTTCAGATTTGGGGACTTGGCGAAGCGCGCGGCCGTAAGGTACGCGGGCCAGAAGGGCTGCGAGATGACGATGTCGGCATCGACAACCTCACGGTCGAAGACCGAGTCGGCGCCGTCCTTGTCGGCGGTGACCACAAAAGTGTGTCCCTGGCTCTCGAGAAAGCGCCTAAGCCCCAGCTCGCCGGACACGCTTCCCAGTAGCTCGCCCGGCGTGAAGTCGACGGCGCGCGGTGTTGGCATCGTCTGGCCCCCGGGGTAACGATCGAGCACGGGGATCTCGTCGCGCGGATACGCCCCCGGCTGACCGTCGACGGGGTCGGGATAGAGCACGCATAGGACCTTGGACATGTCTGCTCCGATAGTGAACGGGCCGCAAGAATCGTGGCCTACCTACTAGTCAGTGCCACAATGGCAATTTCAGAGCCCCAGTGTCACCACCGACCGTAGGACTTCCCCCTTGTTCATGCGCAGGAAAGCGCCCTCGACGTCGCCAAGAGGGATCGTCTCCGAGACGAAACGATCCAGGTCGAGGCGGCCTTGCAGGTAGAGGTCTATGAAGAAGGGGAAGTCGCGCGATGGCAGGCAGTCCCCATACCAGCTGGGCTTCAGTCGGCCACCTCGCCCGAAGAAGTCGATCATGGGAAGGTCGATGCGCATATCCGGCGTGGGCACGCCCACCTGGACGAGCGTCCCGGCTAGGTCGCGCGCGTAGAAGGCCTGTTCCATAACCTTGGCGTTGCCCACGGCCTCGATACACACGTCTGCACCCGCCCCATTCGTGAGCTCCCGGACGCGCTCGACTGGGTCTTCAGTGGTGGCCAGCACGGTGTGGGTGGCCCCGAAATGCGCCGCCAATTCGAGTTTGTGGGCGTCGACGTCGACGGCGATGACGCGAGCGGCGCCGGCCAGACGCGCCCCTGCCACGGCCGCACAACCCACCCCGCCGCAGCCGAAGACGGCAACGGAGTCCCCGATGCCGACTTCGCCGGTGAACATGGCCGCGCCTAGACCCGCCATGACCCCGCATCCGAGTAGCCCAGCAGCCTCGGGGCGGGCCCGGGGATCGACCTTCGTGCACTGGCCCGCTGCGACCAGGGTCTTGTCGGCAAACGCGCCGATACCGAGAGCAGGTGTCAGCGCGGTGCCGTCAGCGAGCGTCATCTTCTGCTCGGCGTTATGAGTAGCGAAGCAGTACCAGGGCCGCCCCCGGCGACACGAGCGGCACTGGCCGCAGGTCGCTCGCCAGTTGAGCACCACGAAGTCCCCGGGCGAGAGGTTCGTCTCGTCGGGCCCGACGGATTCGACCACTCCGGCCGCTTCGTGTCCGAGGAGGAAGGGGAAATCGTCGCTGATTCCTCCCTCGCGATAGTGCCAGTCCGTGTGACACACACCACATGCCTGCACTGATACGACGACTTCGCCGGGTGCGGGGTCTGGAACGAGCACCGTCTCTACGGACACCGGCTTCCCCTTGGCCATGGCGACTACCCCACGCACCTCGTGTGGCATCAGGCCCCTCTCGGTCGAATGCCGAACCCCTAGTTCCTGCAGTTTGGTCCGCCTCGCGAAGAAAGACAACGGACCGGCGTGACACGCGACGCTGTCCTGACGATGCGCAGGACCGTTCAGAGAACAGCCCTGGGCGTCTCCGACTGGTCACTCAACTCCAAGGCGTGTAGCAAGAGCCGCTTGGCGGTCATCAGCTCTAACCACTCGCTGTCGGCGGTTCCTAAGCTCTGCCGGGCGTGACTGGCCAACAATTCTTGCACCTCCGCAACCGCGGCCCGAACGGCCACCTGGTCGTGGTCCGCGGTGGTCCACAGCTCGGAATAGGCCTTCTTGGCGTAGGGAGAGGGCTCGCCCGCCAGATCCCGCGCTTCCCGCACAAGGTTTTCCACGGTCCGCGACAGCGAGGCCTGTGTCGCTTCGACCGTCGAGTGGCCCGAAGTGGCGTGGGAGTTCTCCGTGACATCGATGATCACGTCCTCGCCGTAGACGTGGTGCCAGGCGTCGGCTTCAGCTGGCCTCAACTCGTTCCAGGCGTGGCTCTCCCACCCGCACGCACAGAGCGCGCGGTGAGAACGACCTCGCCGTGCGATCGTCACGACATGGTCCTGGTCTCGTCTCACCCACCCGACCTCCTCGCGTCCCGCCGAGGTGAAAAGAGTATCCCGCGGCCATCACACAGCATCAGACAGATATGGAGTCCCTGGGTGCGACAACCGTCAAAGAGAGGCGATACGGGCTGCGGCCGCGGCGAGGGTGGGGTCTTCGCCAATCGTGAACATCGACCGCCGACCAGTGCGCTGGAAGAGGATCGCGATCCGCGTGGACACCGCACTCGCTCGCACCAGGGCGAAGACCTCGTACCAGTCGAGATCCACGAGCTTCCGCCCAACACGTTGCTCGACACGGGCGATCGCCTCCTCTTGGGTCCCGAACCCAGGGACTGCCATTCCCGTGAGGTCTACTTGGAGCCGCTCGAGGGCGAGGAACCAAGCGAGGTCCATCTCGATAGGTCCCATCGATGACATGTCCCAGTCGAGCACCGCCTTCGGAGCGAGCGTGGCCGCGTCGAACACGACGTTGCCGAGACGCACGTCTCCCCACAACAATCCGCCCTCCGGCTCGCGGGCGGGTCGGTTGGCAACGCACCAGGCCAGCGCGTCTCCAAGTCCGAGTGGCGGAGCGCCGTCTGTGGCCCATGCGACGTAGCGCTCCCAGAAGTCGATTTCGGCGTCGAGTCCGACGCGTAGGTTAAGGCCGTTTGCGGGCGTGGCGTGGATCCTGATGACGGTGTCGACGAATGCTCGCCACACAGCGTGCCGAGCGCCATCGTGGGTGAGCGCCCGGAGCCAGGTGTCGGCGGCGGTCAACTCGCCGGGTATCGGTCCGTCAACGAACGGCATGGTGAGAAACGGCGCGCCGAGGAACGACTTGTCGGGCTCGAACCTGACCGGCGACGCCACTGGTACGCCTGCCGAGCCGACCGCTTCCTGGACGGCAGCCTGCTGCGCGAGGTCGTAGGTGTGGAAGATACCGTCGCCCACCGGCGGCAGACGGACGACTAGCTCTCGATCTACGACGACGGTCTCGCACGACCAACCTGGCGTCGCTCGGGTGATTTCACCGACGGGACGACCGAGCCACTTCTCCAGCCCGGCTCGCAAGATCGCAGCGTCGCGTTCGGCGGTCAGTGTCACAGGAAGGACGCCTCTTCGGTGAGACCGATCTCCGGATGAGGCCCGGCGAAGATGCTCTGGACGTTGCCGACGCCGGTTCCGCCCCCGACCGGGTCGTCGACGCGCACGAGGTTGTCGCGCATCTGGTGGAGCCTCCGGGCGTTGACGGGGTCGGTGCAGTCGGCGATGTGCTCCCCGTCGACGTGGAGGTCGCCCCGCCACTCGCCGTGCCAGTGACCACCGAACCCGAAGTAGAGACCCGTTCCGAGGTGAAATCCCGTGTCACCTAATGCGAAGAGCTCGATCGGGCGCGCCGCGCCGTCGGCCATGATGCAATCGAGCTTCGCTCGCAGCAGACGCCGGTTGTCGTCGCGCACTTGGGCGTGCGGCACCAGCGCGGCGAATGGCTCACGCCGGCCGTCGGGGTGCTCGAGACCTCCTTGGAGCTCAGATCGTTGCCAGCCCCCGATGGCGTGACGCTGGTAGTAGACGTGGATCCCGTACCGGCTGCCGTCAGGACGCTCGCAAAGCAACGGTGACCAGAGGATGGTGGTGGAGACGTTCGGTGGCCGCGGTGCCTCTTCGACGCCGGCCACGGGGGCGCCGACCATGTAGCGCACACCCCAGGAGTGGTCTCGTGTCGAGACCGAGGTGGCGTCGTCGAGCGGGCGACGGACGCCGTCGATGTCGACCCACCCGGCCGCCGTTCCGATGTGGTGATACCGCACGATGTCGGCGTCGACTCGGACACCGTCCCTGCTCCGGTGCTGCTCGGACTGCTCGAGCGCGGCCGGAACCGCGCCTGTGAACGTCCATTCGAAGCTGATCGGCAAGACGTCGTTGGGGGAGAGGCTGAAACGCACTGTACGAAGGGGCTCGAGGACCTCGTAACGTATGGGCCCGGCCTCGAGCCGCTCGACCTCGGGGAACAGTCGCCGGCTTGCCCGCACCGTCCACTGCTCGGTGCCGCGGCTCACACCCGCGTAGGCGTCGAGCACGTTGCGGTTTGGGTATTTGCCCATCCCGAAGGCCAGCTGCCACGACCCGTCACGTGGCGCAGCCATCGCACAGACCTTCTCAGTCCAGGAATGGTCGGACTGGGCGACGGTCGCGAACGTGTCGGTGATCTGATGGTGGAACGTCTCGTCCGCAGGAACCAACGGCCCGAGCGTGCTCATCGGCGCCCTAGGTGCGATTGAGGCGAGCGACTTGCTCGGTCCGGCTGCGAACCAGGTCGTTGAACGCCTGCCCCGGTCCTATGTGCTCCCAAAGCTTCGCCGGGTAGTACGTGACATACATCGTCCGACGTCCACCGGCTCCCGTGGGCTGGGGCGAAGCGTGCATCAAGTCCTGGACGTGGACAGTGACGTCACCCGGCTCGGTGTCGATGCTCGTGACGGGAACGGCTTCGAGGGATTCCTTCCACCGGTAGTGGATCCCGTGACCATGGCTGCCGGGGATGGCCAGCAAGTTCCCGGTCGACGCGTCCGAGCCGGTGAGCTGGATGCCGACGCTGACCGACGGACACAGGATGGCGTGCCCACCCATGCCGCAGTCCTGGTGCCATGGGATGTTGGAGAGGCCGCTCGTGTTACCGGGCACTTTGATCAGCACTGCACTGCCCTCCATGCGGTCTGGCGCAAGGCGCAGGGTCGGATCGAGAAGGGTTCCCAACCGCCGAATCCGAGGGTCATTCTCCAGCTTGGCGAGGGTCGACGAACGCAATGTCGTGTAAACGAGCCGGCACAGCGCCCTGCTCCTGTCCTCCCGGGTAACCCACCACGACTGATCGTCGCCCGGACGGGCAGACGCCGCCAGTCGGTCGATCTCCTCGTTTGCAGCGTCCATGTCATCGCGGCTGAAGACAGCTTTTATATGGAGGTACCCGATCGCCCGCAGCTGCGCGGCAAGCTCGGCGTCGTCGGCATCCGACATGAAACTGGCTTGTGCGTCTCGACCGTCGAGATCGACCTCCGCTGGGTCGTAGGGCGGGATGCCGGCGTGGAGGTATCTGAGAACCGGATCCCAATCCGCGAGCTGCCTGAAGCCACCGCGTTCGAAGGTCAGGTGGTCGTTCAGGAAGAGATTGATAAAGGTCCGAAGCTCTCTGACCAGATCCTGCCATGCCTCGTGGCCCAGACGCACAGCGGTCGCACCGGTCGAGCGGCCTTCCTCGACCACGATCGTGCCGTTCTGAGAGGCATAGGTGATTGCCTGATCGCCCACCAGAAACGTGATGTCACTCGTCGACGCGAGGCGCTGTGCTGCACGCTCGAGGACAGACGTCTCGACCTTTGGGGCAGTGGACGGGAAGAGCGGCACTCGCCAAGTATGTAGGAAAGCCGCCACCCGGTGCAGAGCATCTGACTCCTTATCAGGTGCTTGACTCCCAACCCACGAACCTCCAAGGACTCCGCGCCGATCCTGGGCGAAGTGACGGGCGTCTTCAGGCAGAAGGCTTCTTGCCTTTGAGATTCAGCGCCACAGCTTCACGGATGAGGTTCTTCAGTGCAGCTTCGTCGATCTTGTCGTCTTCTTTGATGTCGATGGCACGCCTGACGTTTCCCCCGAGGCTGGAGTTGAACAGACGTGAAGGATCCTTCAGAGCAGCGCCTTTGAAGAACGTCAGCTTGACAGCGTTCTTGTAGGTCTCGCCAGTGCAGATACCCCCATCGTGGGACCAGACGGGTACTCCGGGGTTGGTGGGCTTCACCCACTTCCATTCCTCGACGATATCGGGGTCCGCCTTTTTGATGATTCCCCGCACCTTGCTGAGTGTCTTGCCGCGCCAGTCGCCCAGCTCTCTGATCTTGTCGTCTATCTGCTTGGAAGCATTCGTCTCATCGTTTGCCATGTGGATCCCCTACGCAGTCGTCCCGTCTGTATGAAGTCACCATAATGGTGCGGTCGTGGTCTACCATCACGCGGTGGCGTCGGACCGCAGGCTGCGCAAGTTCATCCGGCAATGGCGAAGGCGTTACCCGTTCCCGGTCGACTGGGTCGATGACCGCGCCAACAAGCAATGCCGTAGGAGCGAGAAGCAGTGGCTCGTGCAGTTCGATCGGGTGACGACCCTGAAAAGACGCCAGACGCTTTCGCTCATCTTCTGGAAGTTCGGTGGTAGCGCCCATCTGATGGAACAAGCGGTCAAGGGCATCGATAGTCCGAGCGGATGGGGCCACGCCCGGCGCCAGATCAAGAAGGCTCTCGTTGCCCCCAACGCCACGCAGGCCCTGGATTGTCTTGCCGGCCCCGAGGAGGGCATCTCGGGGTGGGGGCCGGAGGTGGCGAGCGTCGTCCTCTCTGCGTGCAGACCTGACACCTTCACGGTCGTCCACGATCGCTCGCTTCGGACTTTGAAGGCTCTCGAGCTTTTCTCTCCATCTGTCGAGGGTCAGTTCGATCGTTCTGATTGGTGGCCGTACCTTCGGGAGTGCAAGAGGCTCGCCCAACTCTGCGGTCGGTCCCTTCGCGAGGTCGACCAGGCCCTGTGGGCTGCCGCCGATGACGCGCCGAGCCTTCCAAAGCCGCCCAAGCGGGTAACCCGTAAACCTCCAGCCCAGAAGTAGCTTCAGCTCACAGGATCGGGACCAACGACGGCCTTCCAAGCGGTGAGCTGCTCAGCTGCCGCCGGCGTCAGGGCCCCACAGGCGATGCAGCAACCCCGACGCTCGGGCGATGCGCCGCTCGACCCCGGCCCGCAGCGCGTCTTCGGTCCCGACGAGCAGGACGCGATGCCGAGCACGCGTAACCGCCGTATATAGGAGCTCCCGGGTCAGCACTCGCGACGACGGGTCGGGGAGGACGATCGCGACCTCGTCGAACTCCGAGCCCTGCGCCTTGTGGATGGTCATCGCGTACACCGTCGCCACGTTGCCGAGCAGCGAGGGGCTCACCGACAGCAGGTCCCCGCCCCTGCGGAACACCGCTTCTACTCCTCCTCCCTCACGCGGCAGGACGACTCCGACGTCCCCGTTGAACAAGCGCAGGGCGTAGTCGTTGCTGGTGACGATCACCGGTCGTCCGACATACCACGCGGAGGAGACCTCCAGGGTGGGATCTCCGGCCACCAGGCGCTCGACGTGGTCGTTCCAAGTCGTCGCCCCCGCCGCTCCGCGCCGGTGGGCGCATAGGAGGCGAAAGCCGTCGACGGCCAGAAGCGAGGACTCGACCCCGCCGCTCCGGGCAGCCTCGACGAGCATCCGGCCGTGTGAGGTCGCACGCTCGAGAATGACGCCTTGGGCATCGGTGTCGGTACTGCCGTCCGCAGCGATCCACTCGATGCCCGGGTCAGGATTTCGTAGCGCCTCGAGTGCACGCTCCGCGTCGCCTGATCGCACAGCTTCGGCAAGCTCGGCGAGCGCGCCGCTGAAGCGATGGTTGGTCCTGAGGGTCACGACGCAGTCGCCGATCGCAGTCGGTGCCGTGGAGGTGGAGGTCTCGGGCTCGGCAACCCCGCTCAACTCTGCCCGCTCGGCCGCGACTCGAGAGCTCGCGGTAGTGAGGTGCCCGGCAGGTCCGACGACGTCGGCGAGCACGACACCGGCCTCGACGGAGGCGAGCTGCTCCGGGTCGCCGATCAACACGAGCCGGGCGTCCCTGCGCACCGCCTCGACGAGCCTGGCCATGAGCCACAGAGGCAGCATCGACGTCTCGTCGACGACCACGACGTCGTAGGGCAGCGGGTCTCCGGCATCGTGCCGGAAGCGGGTGGTGCTGCCGGGACGAAAGCCCAACAACCTGTGCACCGTCGAGGCGTCGAGCGCCTCGAGGTCGCGGCGCAGCGAAGCGTCGATCTCGAGCCCCGAAGCCTCGGCGCGCACGGCCTCGGCGAGGCGAGCGGCGGCCTTGCCGGTGGGTGCTGCTAGAGCGACGAGGGGCGGCCGGGTGCCGGCTGCGGCGGCCTGCTCGAAGAGCGCGGCGAGCATGCGGGCCACCGTGGTCGTCTTGCCGGTGCCCGGACCGCCTGCGATCACTGCGAGCCTGCGCAGGACGGCGGTTGCGGCCGCACGGCGCTGCTCCGCGGAGCGATCGCCGGGGAAGAGCCGTGCGAGTGCTTCCGCGGCACGCACTGGCTCGGTGTCCCCAGGCTCTGAGGAGGTACGGGCAGCTATGTCGTCTGCCACCGCTATCTCGTCGCGCCACAGGCGATCGAGGTAGAGAGCCGGTCCCTCTAGGACGAGCGGCCGGCCTTCCTCGGAACCGGGGCTCGTGGACACGATCCGGCTCGCCGCCATCTTCTCGATCCAGCGTTCGGGATCGGGCCACGCCAGGGTTTCGACGACCGCCTCGTCCTCTTCGCCGGCGCTTGCGGTCGCTCGGACTGTGCTCAGGTCCACGTAGACGTGGCCGACGCGCGGAGCCCGTACCGCAAACGCCGCACCGAGGGCCACCGACCCATCGGTCTCGCCGGCCAGCCGGACCAGGCGGACAGCCACGTGGATGTCCGAAGGTGCGAGCACCCCGGCCCGGTTGAACGAACCGAGCAGGGAGCCCGGGTCGAGGCTACGAACGACCGTCGAGGAGAGGTCGTCTGGTAGATCGCCGTCGCCGGGCTCGAGCTCCGTTACCAAGAGGCTCACGACGCCCGCACCTCGGTCCCGCCTGATCCCTCGTCGAGCAGGTCGGAGACCTCGGTCACGAGAGCGGCCGGCGGGGTCCACGCGAAGACGCCGCACGGCCGGCCGTCCACCCTCGGCGTGCTCGGACCGAGCATCCCGCGAAGGAACAGATAGAGCGCTCCTCCTAAGTTGCGCTCGGGGTCGTAGCCCGACATCCGCCAGCGCAGGTAGCGGTGCAGTGCGACAAGGTAGAGAAGCGCCTGCAGCGGGTAGTGGAACCGGCGCATCTCGGCGTCCAACGCTTCGGGCCGGTAGTGCCACGCCAGCAGCTCCTCGTCGAAGGGCGCGAGCCGGTTGGACTTGTAGTCGACCACGAAGAATCTGGCGCCGCCGCCTGCGCCCCGGCGCAGGACCAGGTCGATGGACCCGGTGAGGTAGCCGCGGAAGCTGCCCTCGAGCATGGGCCCGGCCAGCCGCTCTCCGTACCCGAAGAGCGGGTCCCCGGGTCGCTCGTGGCGCGCCAGGACCTCGGCGAGAGCGGCGGTGGTGACGGTGGGTCCGGCCGGCGAGTCCCCACCCCCGATGGGGAACTCGAAGTCGAGCTCGTCGAGGCGGTCCGCTCGCGCCGCGTCGGCGAGCGCGGCGTCGCCGGTCGACGGCCCGAGCGAGGTGCGGATGGCCGAGGCGAGACCAGCGACGACGATCTCCGGGGGCCCGAGCGAGACCCCGTGGCGCGCCACCTCGGCGCTCAACGCCGCGGAGAGGTCTGCCTCGAGATCGGGGGAGGCGAAGTCCACCAGCTCGAGTACCCGGTGCAGCACCGTCCCGACTTCGGCGCCGGCAGGCATGCCGCCGAGCGGGCACACCGCGGCGAGCGGGTCCTCACCGCCATCCGATGGAGCCGCCGGCTCCGCTGACACAGCGTCCGACCCTTCCGTTCCCGCTGGGGACGCCGACGACGCAACCGGAGCGGAGCGGGCGGGTTCGTCGACGGTGCCAGGTGCCTCGGGCTCGCTGCCGAAGGTCTCCTCGTGTGCCGTCGCTGTGATCGCGCTGTAGGAGGTGCGCCGCCACGATCGATCGATCGCCCTCCCGAACGACGCGACGCGGAGAACCTCAGATCCGCTCGTGCCAGGAGACCACTTGGTGTCGGTGGAACCCGAAGCGTGCTCGACGACGAAATGCCCAGGCGCGTTCGACGCCAGAGTCTCGAGCTTGCTGGCCACGTCGGTGTCGGACGGCTCCCCGGCGCTCCCGTCCGGAGCCACCTGCCCGTCCTCGTCGCGTTCGAACAGCAGACGGCCGAGAGGCGACTGCTGGCACTCGTGTGTGCGGGCCCACCAGATCACCGCCTGGTGCTTCGCACGCGTCAGAGCCACGTACAGCAGTCGGAGCTCCTCTCCGCGCTCCTCCAGGTGGTGTGCGCTCTGGTGCTCTCTGTACGTGGAGCCCTCGCTTCCCACGTCGAGCTTGCGCTGGTTGCCGTCCGAGGGGTCGTGGAAGACCACGGGCTGTCCATGTCGCTCCGAACCGCCGTCCCACATGTACGGGCAGTACACGACGGGGAACTCGAGCCCCTTGGCCCGGTGCACGGTGAGGACCTGCACCGCCTTCTCGTCGGAGTCGAGCCGCCGCGTGCGCTCCTCGGCCTCGTCCTCCGTGGGTTTCTCGGCGATCTTTCGCGCGAGCCAGGCCCGTAGGCGCGGGAGGCCGAGCTGGGAGGAGGAAGCCTCGGCGCCGAGCAGCTCCGCCACGTGGGCGAGGTCGGTCATCTGTCGCTCGCCGTCCTCTTTGGCCAAGAGGCGTTCGGGGACGCCGCCCTCGATGCAGGCGGCGCGGAACAGCGCGGCCACCCCTCTGTGACGCAAGACCTGACCGAGGCGTCGCAAGCGGAGGTGGAGCTGCTCGAGCTCCGTCTCGTCGGCCGTCGCCACCTGCTCCGCCGACATCCCGACGAACGGGCCGAGTGCCACCGCGACCGCACGCCCTCGCGAGGCCGGCTGCTCCAGGGCCTCGAGGAGACCCAGCCACGTCTTGGCGGCAGGCGCCCTCAGGACGCTCGCGCTCGAGGCGACCACGGCGGGGACCCCGGCCGAGCGCAGAGCCTCGTGGACTATGCCGGCGTGGCGGTTGGTTCGCACGAGCACCGCCACATGCGCCGGCGTGAGCGGCCGCCGCCCACGTTCGTGACCTTGCTCGTCCCACTCGACCAGCTCGGTACCCGAGGACAACAGTGCCGCCACATCCGAGGCGAGGTCGCTTGCCACCCACTCGAGGGCGAACTGCTTCTCCACGAGGTTCTTCGCTTTGGTGAGCGTCAAGTCGTGGTGCTCGCCGGTGTGCAGGACCCGCGCGCGTAATGCGGCAGGAGACGGCGCTCCCTCGAGGCCCGGACGCGCGTGGCCCGGTATCGACCGCACCACGCGATAGGGAATCTCCGGATGTCCGAGGTAGACAGGGTCCATCAGCGCGTCGAAAGCCCGTAGCAGACCCTGGTCGCTCCTGTAGTTGTCGCCGAGGGTGTAGCGCCGGTCAGCGCACTCGGATGCTTCGAGGTAGGCGTACACGTCGGCGCCGCGGAACGAGTAGATGGCCTGTTTCGGGTCGCCGATCAGCACGAGCACGGTCCTCCCGCCGCCGAAGGCGCTCGACACCACGTCCCACTGGACCGGGTCGGTGTCCTGGAACTCGTCGACGAGGACGACCTTGAAGCGCCCGGCAAGGCGGTCGCAGGCGGCCCTGCCGCGCTCGGGGTCGGCGAGAGCGTCGCGGAGCCTGACGAGCAGATCGTCGTAGGTGAGCAGGTTGGCATTCTGCAGACGGTGGCCGAACTCCGTGCGCGCCTTTTCGGCGAAGCGCCGGAGCCGGCCGGGCACGGAGTCGCCCGGCGGGGGCTCGAGCGGAGTGTCGGGGTTGCGGATCGCCTCTCGCGCCGCCTCGAGCGCCTTCGACCGCTGAAATTCGGGCTGCCCGTAGCCGAGCGCCCGCCGCAGGTAGAGGTCGTCGACCACCTCTTCGACCAGGTCCGAGGTGTCCTCGAGGAGGGTGTCGCGCGCCGAGGCTCCGCCGTCCACCCCCATCGATGAGAGGACAAGCTGGCAGAAGCCGTGGGTCGTGGTGATCGTGGCCTCGTCGAACGAAGCCAACGCCTCGGCCAGCCTGCGGCATCGCTCCCGCACTTCGGAGGTCGGCCCCTCAGCGAGGGTCCTCGCCACGGGGTCTTCGGGTGGCGGCTCCTCGTCGTCTTGGAGGTATCCCTCGAGCAATGTGTGCGCTGACACGAGGCGCTCTCTCACCCGGTCGCGCAACTCCCCGGTCGCCATCCGCGTGAAGGTCACCGCCAGGATCTCGGAGAGCGGGGTCCCGTCTGCGACGAAGCGGGCCACCAGCGCTGCGATGGTGAAGGTCTTCCCGGTCCCGGCCGAGGCCTCGAGCACGGTCACCCCCGCACCCGGCAGCACGCCGCACACGTCGAATTCGGAAGGCGAAGCTTCGTTCATGGGGAGCTCTGCGTCTCGTGTTCGAGAATCGGGTCCCAGAGCCGATGCGCCAACACTTCGAGGCGAGAAGGCCCCTTGCGCCAACCCGGCCCGGTCTCGCCTGCGGCAGGAGGGTTCTCGAGCAACGAGCCCAGTGACACCGGAGCGCCGAGGACCTCCACGTGACAGACATCCTGATCCTCGCCCGGCACCATCGACCCGAACTTGGTCTCCCACCTTCCGCGTGCGGCCCTTTGCGGGTCGCGCTGTTCCGCGGCCGCCTCGGCCCACGCCGCCGAGGTGTCGCAGTAGAGGGGAAGCGGCTCGCGCAGGCCGCGGTCGTAGAGGTCGACGAGGGTTCCGAGCAGCTCGCGCGCCTCGAGCGAGGCGGCTCGCGGATCGGGGTCGAGCGTGGCGACCTTTGCGACGCACACCGGGGCCCTGTCGGCGCGTCCGACGGTGACGGCGGAGATCGAGCGGTCCGTCAGCGAGGCTGAGAGCGCGAGGAACCTGGCCCACGCCTCCAACCGGTGTTTCGCCTTGAGCTTGGAGTAGCCGACTCGTACGACGATTCCGTCTCTCACGCCCGAGACGGCGCCTACGAGCAGGCGATCGTCGGGAAGCTCCACGTGCACCGGGAGAGACTCGGCCGGGGAGCGCATGTAGCCGAGATCCTCCACGACGCGGGCAAGCTGCTCCACCGCCGGCACGACCTTGTCCAGTGCTGCGTCGGCGAGGTGGCCCGGGGGGAGTGATCCGCGGGCGCGCTCTGCGTCGCGGGCAAGCTCCAGCGAGAGCCCGCCGAGGCGCGCCTCGAGCAAGCGGTCCCCCACGCCCCAGAGCTCGAGGGCGTCGAGATCGACAGGGATCTCGTCCCTGACAGGCTCGTCCTCCCCTCCCAGATAGAGGCCCAGGCGCTCGCGAAGGAACGCCTTCACCGGGTGATGGAGGAACTTGACGAGCGCTTCGAGCTGCACCACGGCTCGGTCTGCCGGCGGAAGGGGCCCGCACAGCCACCTCGCGTCTGTCACCTTGGGACCGACCCGGGCCCTCGCCCCTGCGAGGCTCATGGGGTCGAACCCGAACGGGCCCGGTTCGCCGAGGCAGCCGTCCTCGAAGTTGCGCGGGTCGAAGGACTGGAGCGGGTGCTCCACGATCACGCGGTCGCGCGGACGCGCTCCGGGCTCGTCCAACCGCACCGTCGTGTCGACGACGTCGAGAAGCTCGGCGAGAGGCACCGACGGAGGACGAGGCTGGTTGGTGCGCAGGTCGTGGCCTTCGTAGGTGATTATCAGGTGCTCTCCGGCCGCCAGTAGAGCGTCGAGGAGCAGCTGGCGGTCCTCTGTCCTCGGGTCACGTTCGCCCACACGCGGGTCCTCGAGCAGGAGGTTGTCCCCGTCCTTCACGAGGTCGCGGGGGAACACGCCGTCGTCGAGCCCGAGGAGGCCGATCACGCGGTGGGGCACCGAGCGCATGGGGACGAGGGTGCAGACGGTCAGGTCACCTGTGCGGAAGTTGGCCCTGGTGGGCCTGCCCTTGAGGCGGTCCTCGAGCAGGTCGGTGATCTCGGCCAGGTCGAGCTCGGGGCCAGGGCCAGAGGCGCCGAGCTCCGTGGCGACGTCGTCCAGGAGGCGGCGGAGCTGGTCGTGCTGCCAGGACTCGTGGGGCGCCGAGACGGCGAGGCTCTCGGTCGCCTCGGCGATCGACTCCATCCAGCTCGCCACCGACCTGCGACCCGTGAGGCTGTCGAGCGCTGCCCGGAGGCGGTCGACCAGCTCGGCGAGGCGGCCGAGGAGATCCACCTGATTCTCCGCGATGTCGTCGAAGGGCAGCACTCCGCCGAAGAGACGCAGCCCCTCCTCGCTCATAGCGGCCCCCAGGAGCAGGCGGTCGAGACCCGATGCCCAGGTGTTCGCAGGCTCGTCCTCGAGATGCCAAGGGGAACGGCGTTCGGCGTCGAGGCCCCAGCGGACCCCGGAGTCCGCGATCCAGCGGGCGATGCGCGCGAGGTCCTCGTCGTCGAAGCGGAACCTGCGTCCCACCGCCTCGCTGGCGGCCAGGTCGAGCACGTCCGATGCCGTCGTCCTTCCCCCTGCCAGCGCGAGCAGCCGGGCTGCGACTGCGAGAAGCGGGTTCGTCTGCCTGATGGAGCGGTCGGCGAGGCGCACACGCAGACTCGGCGTGTCGTCGCTCGCATGCGCGGGGTCGAGTCCTTCGTCTCTGCTCGTCCCGAAGGCCGCCGCGACCAGTGGGGCGAAGGTCTCGATGTCCGGGCACATGATCACGACGTCGCGCGGCTCGAGGGTCTCGTCGTCGGCGAGCAGGTGGAGCACTGCGTCGCGCATCACCTCCACCTGGCGTGCCTTCCCGTGACAGGAGTGCACCCGCAGGCTGTCGTCGTCGTCGGCCAGGAACACCAGCTCGTCGTCGTGGGGCTGCGCGCCGGGAGCCCGGTCGGCGTGCACGTCGTCCTGGATGCGGCCGAGGAGCGTCGAGGGGCCCACGGGCACAGACCGATGCTCGCTGCGGCCCACGCCTTGCGCTTCGAGCACGAGTTGCATCTCGCGCGCGTCACGCCCCCACGACCGCAAGAGCGGGTTGGCAGCGAGCGCGGATGTGGTGTCGTCTGCTCGCCTGAGGCGCGGCGACGGCGTCGGAAGGGCCCCTTCGACCTCGTCCCAGAGAGCGGGGGAGGGATGCAGCAAGAAGAGATGGACGTCGCGGCCCGCTGCCAGTGCCTTCAGGACCCGCAAATGGCTCGCGGGCAGGCGTGTGAGCCCGAACATCGAGATCCTCCGGGGTAGGTCGACCAGCTCCGGCTTCGCCTCGATCCGCAGCGCAGCCTCGCTGTAGCGTTCGGCCGGCCCTGGCACGCCGATCCTCGCCTGAAGCAGTCTCCACAATTCCGCCTGCCACGCCTCGGTGTCGTCGCCCCCGACACCCCACCCGGCCGAGCCCGCTGCCCACCCTTCGAGAAGGTCGGGCCGGTTGACCGCGTAGCGGTCATAGAGGTCGGCGAGGTGCCGAGCGGTGGGGTAACGCCGCAGGGCATCCCCGCTGGGAGAGACCGCCTCGAGGTGGCGCCGGATCGGCGCCATGAAAGGCTCGCCGAGGTGCTCGTCGATCACCTCGACCAGCGGCCACACGGAGCGCTCGGGGGGCCACGGGTCGGCCTCGGGGTCGATCTCGCACGCCTGGGCGCTGGCGCGACCGATCAGCGTGCCCGGGAAGGGGAACTCCACGTTTGCGCACACCCCGTCGCCGCGGCCCGCTGCGGTCCCCAGGCGAGACGAGAGGCGCTGGGTGAGCCAGCGTTCCACCCCCCGGGTCGGCACGGAGACGACCTCGCGGGCCATGACCTCCTCATCGGGACGCGAAAGCAGGTCACCCAGCGCGTCTACGAGGAGGTCGGCCCGCTCCGATCTGTGCACGTGGAGCAATGTTCAGGTCCTCCGGCTCGAAGGCTACAGGCGGGCTGTAACGGCGGCCCGGCGACACACCCCGGGCGTACCTTGGCGCTCGGGTGAGGTAAATGGACACAGAAGGAAGTCGCGGCGTCGGCCTCGCGCTGGCGTCGGTCGTGGTGATGGTGCTCCTGGTCGGAGGCTGTACTACGCAGGCGACCAGGTCGGGTGGCGCGCCGCCGACTTCGGCGCCCGTCGCCGGCACTTCCACTACGAGCACTCCGGGCGAGCCGGCGGAATCGTCCACGACCACGAGCACAGCAGCCCCGACCACGACCACGAGTGCCGCGGGAGGGCCGGTGGTGGCCGACGGTCACGGGTGGACGGGCGCCGGCCTCGAAGGGACGATGCCGCCGCCGGGCAGCTGCACCTACCGGATGGCGGCCGACGGGTACCAACTGCCCGATCCGTCGTGCACCCCCGGCTCGATCGACCCGACGGTCACCCAGGCGAACCTCTCACAGACCATCTGCAGGTCCGGTGGGTACACCGATTCAGTGCGCCCGCCGGAGTCCCTCACCGAGCCGGCCAAGTACTCGCTCATGGACGCCTACGGCTCGAACGAGTCCGCGAGCCACTACGAGCTCGACCACCTCGTGCCGCTGGAGGTCGGCGGCGCGAGCTCGATCGCGAACCTCTGGCCCGAGCTCGACGTCGGCTCGCCGGCCCAGTTCGACCCGAGCGACCCCTACGGGCAGAACGCGAAGGACGGCGTGGAGAACGCACTCCACGACGCGGTGTGCGACGGGAAGGTCTCGCTCTCAGCCGCCCAGGATGCGATCGTCACGGACTGGACCACGGCGCTCACCCGTCTGGGTATCAGCCAATGACCCACGTCGATGGGGACGAGCTGGTCCCCCTAACCGCCGGCCATGGCGCCGATGATGCAGAACGGCTCCGCTCCGCTCAGCACCGCATCCGGCAGAGGCGTCTCGGGAGGCTCCAACGAGATGTCCTCCTCGCACGCGAAGAACCTCACGAACGCCCGGCGCTTGTGCGTGTCGTGGTCGCGGATCGCCCCGCGAAGGACCGGATATTCCTCCTCGAGGGAGTCGAGCAGTCCCGCTGTGGTGGCAGGGCCGTCCAGCTCGAGCTTCACCTCGCCCGAGATCCGGGCGAGTGTGCGCAGATGGGCGGGCAGCACGACGCGTATCACGGGATCGTCTGGGCCTCCACCGACAGCACCCGGGGCAGGTCACGCACCACAGGCGCCCAGCTGTCCCCCTCGTCGGCGGACGCGTACACCTGGCCGCCGGTCGTGCCGAAGTACACGCCGCACGGATCGAGCGAGTCCACCGACATCGCCTCGCGCAGCACGTTGACATAACAATTGTCCTGGGGGAGGCCCTTGGTCAGCGGTTCCCACTCGTTGCCTCCGCTGCGGCTCCGGTAGACGCGCAGCCGGCCCTCGGGCGGGAAGTGCTCGGAGTCGCTCTTGATCGGCACCACGTAGACGGTGTCGGGGTCCTGCGCGTGCACGTCGATGGCGAAGCCGAAGTCGGTGGGGAGGTCCCCGCTCACCTCGCGCCACGAGAGCCCGCAGTCGTCGCTGCGCATGACGTCCCAGTGCTTCTGCATGTAGAGCACGTCCGGGCGAGAGGAGTGAATCGCGATGCGGTGCACGCAGTGCCCCACCTCTGCCTCGGGGTTCGGGATCTGCTCGGAGCGAAGGCCCTTGTTGGCCGGCCGCCAGGTGGCACCGGCGTCGTCGCTGCGAAACACCCCCGCCGCCGAGATGGCGACGAGCATCACGTCCGGATTCGTCGGGTGCAGGACGATCGTGTGGAGGCACATCCCCCCGGCCCCCGGCTGCCATTGAGGGCCCGAGTCCTGCTTGCGCAGTCCCGCCAGCTCCTGCCAGCTGCCGCCACCGTCGGACGATTTGAACAGCGCCGCGTCCTCGACTCCCGCGTACAGGGTGTCCGGGTCGCCCGGCGAGGGCTCGAAGTGCCAGACGCGGGCGAACTCCCAGGGATGCGGCGTCCCGTCGTACCACTGGTGGGTGGAGGTGCCTCCCTCGTAGGAGAACTCGTTGCCCACGGGGTTCCAGGTCTTGCCACCGTCCTCGGAGCGCTGGACGACCTGGCCGAACCAGCCGGTGGACTGCGAGGCCCAGATCCGGTCCGGGTCGGCCGGCGAGCCCTTCACGTGGTACATCTCCCAGCCCCCGAAGTAGGGGCCGTTCACGTCCCACTCTTCACGGCGGCCGTCCGAGGTGAGGATGAAGGCGCCCTTGGTGGTGCCGACCAGCAGGCGAATTCGGCTCATGTCTCTTCCTCCTCGTGATCGGGCAGGCGTACCGGCCCAGGGTAGCGACTAACATTTCCCCACGCGCTGGGCGGAGCGCATTCCCCCTGACGTGTCACGGCCGATCCGAGGCGGAGGTGTGGCGTGACCACCAAGCACTTTGTGAGAGCGGCTGCGCTCGCGTCGCTCTTCGCGCTCGTGCTCCCCGCAGGCGTGGCGAGCGCGGGCACAGCCCCGGCGCCGGCCCGCTCTCAGGTCGTCTTCCCCCAGTGCTCGGAGCAGGCGGCTACAGGGCCCACCAACACAGACGTCAACGCCCAGGCCGGCGACGGCCGCATCACGGTGGGGCTCAACACCTCCGGCAACATCACCGTCTTCCGCTACCCCACCCCGGGCTACTACGACCAGGTCAAGTACTTCACCACCGGCGCCGACTCCAACGGCGTACCCGGAGGAGAGCTGCCCAACGAGGGAAGCTTCGCAGGGCTCCTGTACACCACCGAGGCGAATTCCACTCAGGTCACTCACCTGCAATGGCTCAAGAGCCCAGACCTGTCCGATAGCAAGCAGTGGGTGACCTCCCAGAGCTACGCCACCGACCAAGTCGGCGCGAGGAGCTTCGACACGCCGATCGTCACCACCACCTACAGCTCGCCGGCGCTCGGGCTCAGCGTCACCGACACCGACCTCGCCACCGAGGCCCCTCTGTCGAACCCTTCGGCGCCGGCTGCCTACGTGCGCGACTACGTGGTACGGCGCGCGGCGGGGTCGCCGGTGGTCTCGGCTTCGCTCGTCTACTACGAGCACTTCGCCGCCTTCGGGTCGCGCTTCCGCTACTTCCCCGTCGAGGACTCGTGCTTCCAGCAGTTCGACGACACCCAGACCGCGGCCTACGAAGCCTCGCAGCGCGCCATCGTCCAGGGCTGGCAGGGAGTGGACCAGGCGAACGGCAAGCCGAGCTCGGTGGCCTTCGCCTTCGGCTTCGCCGGCGCCAACCCGAGCTCCTTCGAAGTCGGAGAGGACGGCAGCGACCCCCTCGCACCGCCCGCCGGCCCGGCAGACGGGTACAACGAGCTCGAGTCCTCCCCGCACACCCTCGGCGACTCCTCCCCGCACACCCTCGGCGACTCCTCCTCGGCGACCGGCCAGCCGACGGGCGCGCTCGTGACGCCGGTCGACTTCTCTCAGCCTGCGCCGGAGGTCCGGGTCGTGATCGGCGCCGGCAGCGACCCCGCTCAGGCGCTGTCCGCCCTCGACGGTGAGAGGAAGTCGAGCTTCGGCGCCGAGACGGCGGCGGTCGACTCCTACTGGTCCAGATGGCTCGGGCCCGCGCCCATGCCCGACGTGCCCGCAACTTTCCCCGGAGCGGCGCGCATCGTCGATGTCGCGCAGCGCTCCCTGATCACGATTCGCCTCGCGGTAGACCCGAACTCGGGGGCGATCATCGCGTCCGCCGATACGCAGGGTCCCTACGGGGAGGACTGGGTGCGAGACGGCTCGTTTATCGACGAGGCCCTCGACCAGGCGGGCTACACCTCCATGGCCACCAAGCACGAGCTGTTCGAGGCCTCCGCGCAGACCACGGCCACCAACCCCGACGTGCTGCGTCCCCCCGGCAACTGGCCGATGAACGTCTACGCCGACGGCATCCCCGGTGGGCCCATCCCCTACGAGATCGACGAGACCGGCTTCGGGGCCTGGACCCTGTGGGACCACTACGGGTACCTGCGCGCCAAGTCGCCCGCACAGGCGACCGCGTACCTGCGCGAGGTGTTCCCCGCCATCTCGCGCGCGGCGGACTGGCTGGCGGCGTGCCACGACCCGGTGGACAACTTGGAGTGCAACGCCAACGAGGACGACAACTTGACGCCCACCCAGACCGTCCACGGGGCCGGTCCCGACCTGCTCGGCCTGCGCTCGGCGGTCTCCGCGGCGAAGGCGCTCGGGATGTCGGCCACCGACCCCGAGGTCGCGCTGTGGCAGAAGGTCGGGGGCGAGCTGCAGTCGGGGATCGACGCTCTGTGGAGCCCGGGCGCCGGGCCCGGCAAGGCGGGGGAGTTCGGCGAGAGCTCCAATGTGGAGACCGGGGGGACGGCGCCGTCGCTCCCCAACGAGACAGCGCTGTTCTCCGACGGCGGCTGGTTGCTGTGGCCGGTGGCGGTCGACCCGCTCACTTCGGGCGATCCCGAGCTCGCGCACATGAGGGCTGAGGCCTCGGATGTGCTGTCGGCCGCAGTGGACTCGCTCGAGCACCAGTCGACCGGCGGCTACGAGGCGAAGGGGCTGCTCGGGGTTTGCAAGGCGCTGCCGGATCTTTCGCTGGGCGCATCGGAGCGCAACTCGGACCTCGCGGCGCTCCAGGGTTCGGTGGCGATGCTGGCGGGCGACTCGACGGTGCCCGGGACCCGGGGATTCGCCACCAACACCGGGCTGTTCGCCGAGTCCTGGCAGGTCTACGACGCCGGCACCGCGCAATCTCACGTCGTGCCGCTGAACGACATACCGCACGTGTGGGAGCACGCGCTGTACTACATGACCGCCCTCTGCGCGTTCGGTTCTACCTGACCCTTCAGACTCCGAGCATTCCCTTCACGTAGGCCGCTTGGCCCGCGTGCTGGAGGCAGTCGTCGGCGACGCTCACGAGCCGCACGGCCATGGTGACGGGCGGGTCCCAGCGCAGGTCCACGTTGCGGTCGAGGTCGGTCGCAGTCAGCTCACGGATGAGCGCCGCGGCGCGAAGGTGAGCCGTGTCGAGGTACTCGAGGAGGAGCTCCGCGCTCTGCGGGCGCACCGACAGCACCTCGTCCGGCGAATGGCCGTAGCCGGTGTTGGCGGGATCGGGCTCGAGGCCGAAGCCGGCGGCCCAGCCGCCCTCGGACCAGAGCTGCTCCGAGCCGAGGAGCTCCGAGACGTGGTGGTCCTCCACACGGCCCATGTGCCAGATCAGCCAGGCGATCGTGTTCGCCCCGGGCGCGGGAGGCCGGGTGAGGTGCTCCAGGTCGACCCCCTCGACGACGTCTCGCGCCAGGGGAGGGATGCGGCCGTAGAGCTCGAGTAGCAGACCGGAGATCTCCATGACGTGATTCCATCACAGGGCAACGGATCTGTATCGTTCGAGGTGCCATGTCCAGGGGGAGCGCCGGGACCACAGGGAGCACCAGCACCTACGAGGACCTCTTCCTGCCCGAGCCCGCCCAGAGAGAGGTGCGCTTCAGCGTCATATCGGTGGACGACCACGTGGTGGAGCCGCCCGACACCTTCGAGGGCAGGGTGCCTGGCTCGCTGGCGGAACGGGCCCCCCGAATAGTCGAGACTCCCGAGGGTCACCAGGTCTGGGAGTTCGAAGGCGAGCGCTACACACAGGTCGGGATGAACGCCGTCGCCGGCCGGCGTCCGGAGACCTACAGCCTCGAGCCGTTTCGCTTCGACCAGATGCGCCCCGGTTGCTACGACGTCGACGCGCGGGTGAAGGACATGGAGATCAACGGGGTGTGGGCCTCGGTCAACTTTCCCTCCCAGATCACCGGCTTCTGCGGGCGGGTGTACTTCGACGCGAAGGACCGAGAGCTCGGGCTCGCCTGCGTGCGCGCTTGGAACGACTGGCTGTACGAGGCGTGGTACGAGCGGTACCCAGACCGGATCGTGCCGCTCGGGATCACGTACCTGTCCGACCCACAGGTCGCGGCCGACGAGATCCGGCGCAACGCGGCGAGAGGCTTCACCTCCGTCACCCTCCCCGAGAGGCCGCACGAGATCGGCCTCCCGTCGCTGTGGGACCGCGCCCACTGGGACCCGATCATCGAGGCGGTGGTCGAGACCGACACGGTGGTGTCGCTGCACGTCGGGAGCTCAGGTCTCATGCCGTCGCCGCCCGGTGGGCCCGCACTCCAGCTCGGAGCGACGCTGTTCGGCCAGCTCTCGTTGACGGCGTGCGCGGAGTGGCTCTGGTCGGGCTACCCGCTGCACAACCCCGGGCTCAAGATCGCCATGAGCGAGGGCGGCATCGGCTGGGTGGCGATGCTGCTCGACCGGCTGGACAACATGGTCGACCGCTCGGGCTACGGCCGAGGATGGAAGCTGCGCCCGTCCGAGGTGCTGCAGCGCAACTTCTGGTTCTGCACGCTCGATGACCCGTCGACCATCGATACCCGCCACCGCATCGGCATCGGCCACGTGATGGTCGAGGTCGACTACCCGCACGGCGACTCCACCTGGCCCGACACCCAGGACGTGATCGAGAAGTACTGGGGGCATCTTCCCGCCTCCGAGCTGCGGGCCATCTGCTGCGAGAACGCGGCCGCGCTCTACCGCCATCCGCTGCCCCGGCACGTGCTCCCGAACGGCTAGCGGACGCCCGTGGACTTCACACCCACCGCCGAGAAGCTCGTGCCGGACATGACGGCGCGCGAAGAGCTCGTGGTGCTGGCACGTGCGCTGTGGCGAGAGGGCTACAACGACCACCTCGCCGGTCACATCACGGTGAACATGGGAGACGGCACATTGCTGTGCAACCCGTGGCTCCTCACCTGGGCGGAGCTGCGCCCTGCGCAGGTCATCCGCATCGACCTTGAGGGCAGGCTGCTCGAAGGCGACTGGCCGGTGCCACTCGGGATACCGCTTCACCTCGAGCTGCACAAGGCGCGCTCGGACGTGACCTGGGCCGTGCACAACCACCCCCTCTACGGCACGGTCTGGGCCGACATGGGCGAGGTGCCTCCCATCCTCGACCAGAGCTCCGCGCTCGGCGGCGGCGAGCTGGCGCTCCTGGACGAGTACGGCGGTCCGGTCAACGACCCGCAGAGCGCGCGCCGCGCGGTCGAGCAGATGGGCGACGCCACCGCCGCGCTGCTGGCCGGCCACGGCGTGCTCGTGCTCGGGGGATCTGCACGCGCGGCGCATCAACGGGCGGTCGCGCTGGAGCAGCGCTGCCAGCACGCCTGGTACGCCCGGGCAGCGGGCGGCGGCGCGAAGTCGCTTCTGCCGCAGTGGTTCACAGACGCCTGGGCGGCGAGCGACGGCGAGGGGTTCATCGGTTTCTGGGAGGCGGCGGTGCGTGCCGAGCTGAGCGCGGACCCGGACCTGCTGGAGCGACGAGGGGAGAGCGAGTGAGTGCGTTGACGAGGCGGGATGTAGGGGGTTGGAAGATGATGGGCGCGCCGCTTCTGTGCCTGGGGTTGCTCGGGGGCATCCTCACCTCATGCGCCGGGTCACCGAGCGCGCCCCCGTCGTCGGGGCCCATAGTCGGCTCCCCGCCGCCCCCGCCGGGTGGCGCTGGAGGTGGCGACGGCGAGAAGCAGACGGACGTGGCGTCCGCACCGGGAATCACCTCCACCACGGTGACGGTGGGCCAGGTGGACGACCTCACGGCCCCGGTGGCGGGGCTCTTCAAGGGGGCCGAGGACGGGACGCGCGCCTACTTCGACTACGTCAACAGCCTCGGCGGCGTGAACGGGCGCAAGATCCTGCTCGACGCCCGCGACAGCGCCTACCAGGGTGGCGTGGTGGCCTCGGCCACCTCCGGCATCATCCAGAGCGACTTCGCCATGGTCGGCGGCTTCTCGTTGCTCGACTCGGCCGAGCTGCCCCTCATCGACGCCGCCCACGTGCCCGACGTCGCCTACCCGCTCAGCTCGGACCTCGCCAACTCCCCATACCTCTACAGCCCGTCTCCCAACTCGTCTCAGGACTTGCCGATCGGTTTCATGAAGTACCTGAAGCAGAAGTACCCCAAGGCCATCAAGCACGTCGGGATCCTTTGGGCGAACGCCACGCCGTCAACGCAATTTGCCGAGCAGGCGTTCGAGCGCGGGCTGCGCAAGGAGGGGTTCAAGATCGTCTACGACCGCGGTTTCGGCGCGGCCGAGACGACATACCTCTCCGACGTGCTCGCCATGAAGGCGAAGGGGGTGCAGCTCTTCTACAGCCAGCAGATGATCGACCTCTATGCCGCCAACCTCGCCAAGGAGATGGCCCAGCAGAACTTCAAGCCGATCGTGATCCAGGGTGCGGCCTACTCGACGAACCTGATATCCGACGCGGGCCCGGCCGCCAACGGCATGTACATAGAGCAGTCGTATCCACTGTTCCTCCCGGGCGGGGACGCCAAGAGAATCCCCGCCGTCGCCCTGTTCGACCACTGGATGACCGTCGCCGATCCCAACGCCAACTTCGAGATCGAGGCGGTCTACGGGTGGATCGCGGCACAGCTGTTCACGCAGGCGCTCAAGAACGCCGGTTCCACGCCGACCCGAGCGAGCCTCCTCGCCGCGCTCGACAAGGTCACGAGCTTCAACGGAGGCGGGATGATCCCGCCCACGGACCCCGCGACCAACGTGCCGTACCAGTGTTGGCTGCTCGCCCAGGTGAAGAGCGGAAATATCGTGCGGGTGCCGCCCACGCCGAAGACCGGGTACGTGTGCAGCCCGGGCGGGCTGCTGCCGGCGGCCGGATTCAAGCCCGAGGTGCGGCCGGCGGCTGCGTCCTGATCGCTCGAGCGACCGTCAACCCTCCCAGAACGGATCGCGTGGCGCTATGAAGAGGATCTCGGCGTCGGCCAGCAGGACCTCGCCGTCGCGCGCCGTGGCACGGCACCAGATCTTGCGTCCCTCGAAGCGCTCGAGGTGGGCCTCGTAGTCGATGCGCCGGTTGAGCGGGGTCGGCTTTCTCATGCGCACCGTCAGCGTGCCGGTGTAGCCCGCCCTCCCCGAGGCCATCTGCGCCAGGCCCATCAAGTCGTCGAAGGCGGCGGCCACGAACCCGCCGTGGAGGCAGCCCGGCGGTCCCTCGTAGGCGTCCGTCCACACCGCCCAGGCGTGGGTCACGCCTTCGGTCATCTCCAGGTGGAGGGGAGGCGCGAGCGGGTTGCTTCGCCCGCTCACGGGGCTTCTCTCTGCGAGGACCGCATCGGCCACGGCGGCGGAGGCTGCCCCGCCCCGAGCGCGCAGCGTCGGTTGCGAAGCGATGCGGTCCGCTGTGGCTGCGAGCTCCTCGGTGAAGCCATCGATCACGCCCGCGCCGTCCATGTCGCTGATGTCGAGGAGGGCGGCGTGGTCGACGAGCCGCTTGACCTCGAGCACGAGTCGGTGCTTGGCGGCGCGCTTCTCGTCCTCGATGGGCTCGCCGCCGAGGTAGATCTTGCTCGGGTCCTTGGGCAGTTGCACCGGGCCACAGTAATCAGGGCAGGCGCGCGTGCCGGAGGAGCTCTGTGGTTCGGTCATGATTGGTGTCGTGGAGCAGCCCGCGACCAAAGCCCACCGCACGACCGAGGAGCTCGAAGCCGGCCTCGGCCACGTCCGCGCCTCGCCTGTGGCGCAAGGCACGCTCGAGCTCATCGTGCGCCGCCCCGATGTGGACCGGCGCGAGATCCTCGAGGAGGCCACGCTCGACCTCGACGTCGGCCTCCTCGGTGACACTTGGTCGGTGAGGGGCAGCACGAGCACGCCGGACGGCAAGGCGCACCCCGACGCGCAGCTCACGCTCACGAACGCGAGGGCCGTGGCCCTCGTGGCCGGAGACGACGACGTGGAGCGGTGGGCGCTCGCCGGTGACCAGCTCTTCGTCGACCTGGCTCTCGGCGAGGAGTCCCTGCCGGCCGGTAGCCGCCTGGCGATCGGGGAGGCGGTGGTAGAGGTCACGGCGAAGCCCCACAGGGGCTGCGCCAAGTTTGCAGCGCGCTTCGGCAACGACGCGCTCCGGTTCGTGAACACCGGTGCGGGGCTCGCGCTCAACCTGCGGGGCCGCAACGCCAAGGTCGTGACCCCCGGCCGGATCCGGCGCGGGGACGCTGTGCGCCTTCTCCCTCCGGCGACCTGAGTCGCCGGGTTTTAACAGGCAGCCGCTGCGCGCAAGCTCAGCGAGCCGAGACCTCGTGGAGCTCGATGCCGTTGCCGGACGGGTCGCTCAAGAAGGCCTGCCGGTTGCGTCCGACCGGCACGGGGTCACTGACCTCTATCCCCCGGGCGCGGATCTCTTCCACTTCGGTGTCGATGTCCTCGACCCTGACCGCGAAGTGCTGGCCTGCAGGGGAGGGGACCGGAGCGCTGATCAGGTGGAGCTGCTGGCCGCCGACGTCCAGCCATGCGCCGCCGAACCCGAAGTCCGGGCGGTCGGTCCGAAGGGTGAAGCCGAGCACCTCTGTGTAGAAGGACACCGCCTCGTCGACGTCGGCGACGTTGATCGAGACGTGGTGGATCCCGACTGGTTGCACCCCGAGAGTCTGCCGCGGCCCCGTCGCCGAGGGAAAGCCGCAGCCCGCCCGACCCGAGGGCTCAGCCCCGAGGGCTCAGACTGCGTTGAAGGCTTGGCAGAGCACGGCGTACTCGCAGCCCGCCGCCATTCCCCCGTAACCCCCCATGTTGCGGAGGAACTCGTCCGGGTCGAAGCCGGTACCCAGGCCTTCGATGTAGGCGCTGTGCGCCCTGAGCGATTCGATCCCCTTGTCTATGGTGCGGCTCACGTCCACGAAGTGGGTCGGGTGGGACGAGGCAGCGACGTAGGCGTTGGTGATGCCGCTCCACGGCTCGCCGAGCTCGCCGAAGAGCCAGCGGTTGGCGGCGTCGCGGCACGCGTCGAGGGCGCCGAGGCCCACCGCACGGTGATCCGCGTGGTTGACGTTGCCGCTCTCGCCCCAGGTGAGCTCGAAGTTCATGGTGAACACGACCTGCGGGCGCAAGCTGCGGATGGCTCCGGCCAGGTCGCGTCTCAGGGCCAAGCCGTACTCGACGGCACCATCGGGATGGTCGAGAAAGATCACGTCGTGCACGCCGACGATGCCGGCGCTCGCGCGCTGCTCGGCCTCGCGCACCTCGGCTGCCCGTCTCGGCTCCATGCCGTCGATGCCCGCCTCGCCCTTCGTGGCGAGCAAGTAGGAGACCTGCTTTCCCTGCGCGGTCCAGCGCGCGACGGCGCTCGCCATCCCGTACTCGAGATCGTCGGGATGGGCGACGATCGCGACCGCCCTGTCCCAGTCCTCGCCGACAGGCTCGAGGCTCACAACCTGAGCGGCTGGGTCGGCCTTGACATCACCGACATGTCGTTCCAATCGACCCCCGGCACGTCGCTGTAGAGCTCGATCTCGTTGCCGTCGGGATCGCGCAGGTAGAGGCTGTGCGTGAAGCCGTGGTCGCCGCTGCCCACGACCTCGGCACCGGCAGCTCGGAGTCGGGCGAGCGCCTCGCGCAGCTCGTCGTCGCTGTCTCCCACCTTCAGGCCGAAGTGGTACATGCCGACGCGCCGGCCCTCGGGTATGGGCTGGGCGTCGGATCCGACCTCGATCAGCAGCAGCTCGTGATGCGTGCGGCCGGAAGAGAACGCTGCTGCCTTGAACGGCGCGTCGGACCCGTCGAAGACCTGCCTGAAGCCGAGGACGTCACGGTAGAAGGCCGCGGACCTCTCGAGGTCTCGCACGTAGAGGACCACATGGCCCAGCTCCTTCACAGCCATGTTCGGGAGACTACTGGGCACCGTTCCCGACAGCACGGGGCACGCCGTGACAGCCCACTGTCATCATCTGGAGATGACCCCGTGCGACACGGCCGTCGCGCCGTCCCTCGCCGGCGCGTGCCTGTCGGTGAGGCCGCCGGGCCGTGGTACCTGCCGCATCTGCTGCGGGGCCGTGCCCTGGCCGTTCGTGACCTGCTGGAGCTGCCGGCGAGTCGGGCGCACGCTCGGCCAGAGCCTCGAGGAAGTCACGCCCATCTCGCTCACGACGAGGGAGACCGGCCTCTACGCCGCCCTCAAGCAGTACAAGGGCGTGGCCAACTCCGTCTCACGCCGCCAGCAGCACCGGCTGGCCGAGCTGGTCGGTGATTTCCTCGAGGGCCACGCCGGCTGTGTGGCTCCGGGCGGGTACGACGTCGTGACCGTGATCCCGTCGTTCCAGGTCCACGCCGACGCCCACCCGCTCGAGGACACCCTGCGGATGGTGCCGCAGCTCGCTCACCAGGGTGTCGAGGTCGTCGCTTCGCTCCTCCCCGCCGAGGACCACCTCGGGCGCAATACAGCGTCGCTTCACGCGTACAGCTGCGTGGGCGAGCACGTGGAGCGTCGCCGGGTCCTCCTCGTGGACGACCTCTACACCACCGGTGCGCACCTTCACTCTGCGGTGGCTGCGCTCCAGGCCGCTGGAGCGAGCTCGGTGCACCCGTTGGTGGTCGGCAGGCACCAGAGCCGCGACACGCAGTCGTCGCGCGAGCTCCTGCGGTGGTCGTCATGCCCTGAAAACCTGTGGTCGTCCGGGCGCTGCGCCAGGTGTAGCTCTGATTGTCCTTCTGGATCCTCGTGAGCGATGCTCTTGTCAGTAGATAGCTCCGGGCCAGACCGGACTGCATGGGAGGTTCGTTCCATGACCATCGCCATTGGTGACAAGTTGCCGGACGTCGAGATGCACACGATGACGAAGGACGGCATCAGGCCGGTGCGCTCGGGCGAAGTGTTGGGTAAGGGCAAGGTCGTGCTCTTCGCGGTCCCGGGAGCCTTCACGCCTACTTGCTCGGACCATCACCTGCCGGGTTTCGTGGCCCGGGCGGCGGACCTCCATGCAAAAGGCGTCGACAAGATCGCGTGCGTGTCCGTCAACGACGCCTTCGTGATGGGTGCCTGGGGTCGCGATCGCGGGGTCGGGGACTCCGTCTTGATGCTCGCCGACGGCAACGGTGCTTTCACACGCGAGATGGGACTGGAGATGGACGGCAGCGCCTTCGGGCTCGGCAGTCGCTCGCAGCGCTACGCGGCGATCATCGACGACGGAGTGGTGACCTCGCTGTTCGTGGAGCCCGGACCGGGCCTCAACGTGAGCTCCGTGGAGTCCGTGCTCTCGGCCCTCTGATCGGCGGGCCGCCCTGCACGGATCGCTCGCGTCAGTGTTGCAGCATCGCCTCGACGAGGGACGGCCCCGGCTCGGCTAGCGCGCGCTCTAGCTGGGCGGTGAATTGCTCCGCGTCGGTCGCCCGGGTGGCGGGCACGCCCATTCCCCGGGCGAGCGCCACGAAGTCGAGGTCGGGATGGTCGAGCTCCAGCATGGCGCTCGCCCGCGGCCCGGCCTGTCCGGCCCCGACCCGGCTCAGCTCCCACTTCAAGATGGCGTAGGAGTGGTTGTTGAGCACCACAGTTGTGACGTCGAGGCCCTCGCGCGCCTGGGTCCACAGCGCCTGGAGGGTGTACATCGCGCTCCCGTCGGACTCGAGGTTGATCACCCTGCGATCCGGGCACCCGACTGCAGCGCCCGTTGCGACCGGCATGCCCTGCCCGATGGCGCCGCCGCTCAGGCAGAGCCAGTCGTGGCGAGGAGCGCCGGCTGTGGCCGCAGGGAGAAACACGCTCGAGGTGTTGGCCTCGTCGGACACGATCGCCCCTTGCGGCAACAGCGCACCGACGGCGGCGGCTACAGACTCGGCCGTGAGGGCACCGCTCGGTCTCCCGGGTCGCTGTGGGGTCGGCGAGCCGGAGCCCCCGCCGGCCCCCCCTCCGGCGTGTCCCTCTGCTCCTGCACGATCAGCCCCGAGCGCCTCCGCCAGGGCCTCGAGGGACCCGGGCGCGTCGGCCGAGGCCTCGGCGAGCACGTGCACCTCGCAGTCCCCGGGGACGAGGTAGCCGGGCAGGTTGGGATATGCGAAGAACGAGACCGGGGCACCGGCGTCCACGAGCACCAGGTGCTTCAGCCCACCCAGCGCGGCGATGGCGAGCTCGGCAAGGTAGGGCAGCCGCTCGATCTCCGGGAGCCCTCCGCCGCGCTCGATCCTCGCGGGCAGGGTCTCGCACAGCAGCTTGGCGCCCGTCGCTCTGGCGACCCGACCGGCTGCCAGAACACCCCGCTCGCGAAGCGCCGTGCCGCCGAGGAGAATTCCCGCCGGCTCCCCCGAGGCGAGCGCCTTTGCGGCACCTTCGACCGAGTCACCTCCCGCCACCTCGCGTGCACGGCGGGCAGCGGGCGCAGCGGGTGCATCGACCTCGGTCCACGACAGGTCCGCTGGTGCCACGAGGGTCGCCACCCCGCAAGGCGGACCGTACGCGGCGCTCACCGCCTCGGCTGCGTCGGTCGCGAGCGACCGAGCCGCGGCGGACTGTCTGAACCAGACCGACACCGGGCGCGCCAGGCTCTCTATGTCCGAGGCGAGCGGAGGGTCGAGGTGCAGGTGATCGGTCGCGTGGTCGCCGACGATGTTCACGATCGGGGTGCGCGCCCTGCGCGCGTTGTGGAGGTTCGCGATCCCGTTGCCGAGCCCGGGGCCGAGGTGCAGCAAGGTGGCCGCAGGCCGCCCCGTCACCCTGCCGTAGCCGTCGGCTGCACCGGTAGCCACTCCCTCGAACAGAGCGAGCACGGCCCTCATCTCGGGCACCTCGTCGAGGGCGGCCACGAACTGCATCTCGGACGTGCCGGGGTTTGTGAAGCACACCTCCACGCCGCTCGTCACGAGGGTGCGCATGAGGGCCTGGGCGCCCTTCATCTTGCTCTCACCTCGCCGTCACGCTCTGCTTTCAACTCGCCGTCAGCCGGATCGAAGATGACACCCGGGCCGAGGATGCCGTTCGGGTCGAAAGCCTCCTTGATCCTCTTCATGAGAGCGATCTTGACCGGGTCCTCGAGCCGGATGAAGTAACGCCTCTTCTCCGTGCCTATCCCGTGCTCTCCCGAGACCGCGCCCCCGAGCTCCGACCCTGCGCTGAAGAGGGCTTCCAGCAGGGTGCCGCGGCGCTCCTCGTCGGGTTGGAACACCGAAAGGTGCACATTGCCGTCCCCTACGTGACCGCAGCCGCTCACGAGCGCGCCATGCTCCTCTGCGATGGCCCCGACCTTGGACATGTACACGGGGACGCTCGCGCGCGGGACGACGGTGTCGACGATGTCGTTGGCCCCGAGGGCCTTGGCGACGAAGAACGCCTTCTCGCGCGCCTCGATCAGCTGCCGTGCGGCGTGCGGCGGGAGCACGTACACCTCCATGGCGCCGAGCTCCACGAGAAGCTCGCCGAGGTTTGCGACGTCCTCGTCGAGCCGGTCCTCGTGGCCGTTCTCGAGGACGACCACGAGGTACGCGAAGGCCGTCTCCTGGACCGCCTTGGGGATCCCGAGGTCTAGCCCGACGTTGGTCGTGATCGCACCCATCGTGAGCATGTCCACGTACTCGAGGATCAACGGCGACAAGCCGCTCCCGATTATCCGGGGCACCGCCGCCGTCACGGAGTCGAGGGCGCCAAACGGGGCGAGCACGGTCGCGGCGTGCGACAGGCGGGGGTGCAGCTTCAGCGTCGCCTCGGTCACGAAGGCCAAGGTGCCCTCCGAGCCCACGATCAGCTGGGTCAAGTCGTAGCCGGTGGAGGTCTTCGCGAGCTTTCCCCCCGTGCGGATCACCTCTCCCGTGGCGAGCACGGCCTCGAGACCGAGGACCTGGTGCCTAGTGACGCCGTACTTGACCGCGCGCATGCCCCCTGCGTTGGTGGCGACGTTCCCGCCGAGCGACGCCGAGTACTCACCGGGGTACACCTGGTACGCGAGGCCGCGCGCTGCGGTGGCTTCCTCGAGCTTCTCCAGGGTGACCCCCGGCTGCACGACGGCCACGTGGTTGACCGTGTCGATCTCGAGCACCTGGTCCATCTGCTCGAACGAGACGAGGATTCCTCCAGCCGAGGGGATCGCGGCTCCCGACAGCCCGGTGCCGCTCCCGCGGGCGGTGACGGGGCACCGGTGCTCGTTCGCCAGCGCCAGGATCTCCGACACCTCCTCGGTGCTGCGGGGCAGCACGAGCGCGAGTGGGCGGCGCGCCGTCGCGGTGAGCGCTTCGTCGTGGGTGTAGTCCTCTGCGATCGCGTCCTCGGTGAGGGCCCGTTGGGGGCCCACGACCTTCGCGAGCAGCTCGACTATCTCCGCAGCCGCGCTCATGGCGAGCATCCCGTGATGGGGGGCCGCGTCATCCTTCGCTCGGAGCTCATTGGACCCTCACCACGCACGAACCGACGGCATGGTCGTGCCAGGCACGGCGCTTGGAGTCCCACAGCGGCGAGAGCGCGTTCACGAGGAACAGGATCCCGAACCCCAGGTAGGTGGCGAAGAACAGGAAGCGCCGTGCGAGGGCCCTCGCCGCGCCGATCGCGCCGCCATTGGACATGTCGCGCACTGCGATGCCGAGAGCGCGCTTTCCGAGGGTCTGGCCGCGAACACCCCCGTCGAGGAACGAGAAGTATCCGAGCGTGACGACGATCACTATCCCGATGCCGATCCAGCTCGAAGACGTGAAGGTGGTGGTGGCGCCGTCGGAGGTGGTGGTCGTGTTCGCCGTCACCCCCACGACGATCGCCAACGGAATCCCGAGCAAGAACGCGTCGATCAGGTAGGCCAGCATGCGCCGCCACCAGTCGGCCATCGGCCGCCCGAGGACGTCCAACGGCACGGCGCGAGCCGCGTACCCGTAAGGGGCGCCCGGGTAACCCGGCGGCGCGTAGCCGTAGGGCGGGTAGGCGGCCGGCGGCGGCGGCCCGGGCGGGTAGGCGGCCGGCGGATAACCGGGCGGGTAGCCCGTCTGCGGATAACCGGGTGGGTATTGGGTCGGCGGCGGGGGCTGTGAGGGCTGCGAGGGCGGGTACCCCGGTGGCGGGAATCCGGGCGGCGCCGGAGAGGGCGGGTATCCCGGCGGCGGGTACCCGGCTGGAGGCCCGGCGACCGGCGGAGCTGGGTAGCCGGGGTGCGGTTGGTACGGCGGGTAGCCGGCCTGCGGTTGGTAGGGCGGGTAGCCGGCCTGCGGGTAGGCCTGTGCAGGAGCGGGGTAGCCGGGTGGGGCCTGCGGGTAGCCGGCCTGCTGCGGATATGCCGGAGGCACTGGCGGGTATCCGGGCTCGGAGCCCTCCTGAGACGCCTGGTCCGCGCCTGCTCCCTCAGGGTCCGTCGCGGGTCCTCCAGCGGGCGTGGCAGCGTCGTCGGGCATCTCTGGCCTGCTTCTCTCGCCTTGTCCCGGTCCCGGCCCACGCTAGCTCGCCGACCGCTTCGCACCCTCGAGCGGGTGTGGGGGAGGATCTTGCCCGGTGAACTGGATCGACTACGTCCTGATCGTGCTCGTCGTGCTCTCCGGTGTGCACGGATTGCGCCTCGGAGCCGCCATGCAGGTGCTCTCCTTCGGCGGCTTCTGGCTCGGGCTCTTCCTCGGTGCGCTCATCACCCCTCCGATTGCCGGGCTGGCGCACAGCACCGGCGTCAAGACCGTGATCGCCGCGGTGGTGGTCTTCGGGATGGCAGGCATCCTGGGGGCGGTCGGGAGGTACCTCGGCACTCATTCGAGCACCGCCCTGCACCGGCTGCAGCTCGGCCCGATCGACTCGGCCGCCGGCGTGGCTGTGGCGGTCTTCGCCACGCTGGTGGCGACGTGGCTGGTCGCCAGCATCCTCGTCAACAGCCGCTTCACGTCGTTCAACTCAGCGCTCGAGAAGTCGAAGATCGTCCGCGCCATGGACGACATCCTCCCGCCTCCCCCGGCGGTGTTCAGCCGCATCGAGTCGTTCCTCTCCTCGGAGGGCTTCCCGGTGGTCTTCGCGGGCCTGCCGCCCCAGACGGCCACGCCGGTCACCCCGCCGAGCGACTCGGCCGTGGCGGCGGCGGTGGCGGACGCAGCTCCCTCCACGGTGCAGATCGCAGGCGCGGGCTGCGGCGTGATCCAGGAAGGCTCGGGCTTCGTCGTCGCGCCGGGGCTGGTCGTCACCAACGCGCACGTGATCGCCGGGATAGCGCATCCCTACGTGATCGACTCCGTCGGTCGGCACGCCACGACCGTGGTGCTCTTCGATTCGCAGCTCGACATCGCCGTGATGAGGGCCCCGGGGCTGACGGAGCGGCCCCTGGCGCTCCTTCCCGGTGCCTCGCCCGTGCGCAACGGCTCGACGGGAGCGGTGCTCGGGTTCCCCGAGGGGGGGCCCTTCACCTCGGCGCCGGCGGGAGTGGCCGCGGCGTTCGCGGCCACGGGTTTGAACATCTACGGCACAGCCACGACGACGCGCGAGATCTACGAGCTCGACGCCGTGGTCCGGCCGGGCAACTCCGGCGGGCCCCTCGTAGCCTCGGGCGACCAGGCCCAGGGGATCCCCGACGGGACGGTCGTCGGGGTCGTGTTCGCGCGCTCCACGACCGACTCGGACATCGGGTACGCGCTCGCCATGCCCGCCGTCGAGAAGGACATATCCGCCGCACAGTCCTCGACGGCGCCGGTCAGCACGGGAGGGTGCACCGCGGGCTGAGACGAGCACCGGCGGTGTAGAACAGCGAGGACCGGGGCACCTATCCGGCACCGGACCGCGAGCACGAGGAACGAGCACTTGCTGATCGAGGACTACGGGATCATCGGCGACATCCACACTGCGGCGCTGGTGAGCCGCGACGGGTCGATCGACTGGCTCTGCTTACCGCGCTTCGACTCGCCGGCGTGCTTCGCCAAGCTGCTCGGCGACGAGAGCAACGGCTACTGGCGCATCGCGCCCGCCGAGAAGGCCGGAGAGGTGCGGGAGATCAGGCGCCGCTACTGGGACGACACGCTCGTGCTCGAGACGGAGTTCGAGACGGCCAGCGGCGTGGTGAGACTCGTCGACTGCATGCCGATACGCGAGTACCACCCTCAAGTGATCCGCATCGTGATGGGCGTGCGCGGGACGGTGGAAATGCGGATGGATCTCGTCATTCGCTTCGACTACGGATCCATCGTGCCCTGGGTCCATAGCACCGGCAGGCTGCTCTCTGCGGTCGCAGGCCCCGATGCAGTCAGCCTGTGGGGGACGGTAGACACCAGAGGCGAGGACATGACGACCGTCGCCGAGTTCACGGTCACAGAGGGCCAGAAGGAGAACTTCGAGCTCGCGTGGTACCCCTCCCATGAGGAGGCGCCGAGGCCCTCGAACGCGCCCTTCGCCGTCGAGGACACCGAGATGTATTGGCGCGACTGGGCGGCGGCATGCTCGTTCGAGGGCGAATGGCGCGACGCCGTGGTGCGTTCGCTCATCACCTTGAAGGCGCTCACCTACCAGCCGACGGGGGGGATCGTCGCCGCCGCCACGACCTCGCTCCCCGAGACGCTCGGAGGGGGACGCAACTGGGACTACCGGTACTGCTGGCTGCGAGATGCAACCTTGACCCTCGAATCGCTGATGCGGGGGGGTTACTACGACGAGGCGATGGCCTGGAGCAACTGGCTGCTTCGCGCGGCGGCCGGTGACCCGGCGGACCTCCAGATCATGTACGGCCCCGCAGGCGAGCGTCGCCTCGAGGAGTGGGAAGTCGCATGGCTCGACGGCTACGAGGGATCGAAGCCCGTGCGGGTCGGCAACGCCGCTGCGGGGCAGTACCAGCTCGACGTGTACGGGGAGGTCATGTCCGCCCTCTACGAGGCCTCTGCCGTCGGGAACGCGCGCAACGACGTGGCGTGGGCGCTGCAGCTTCAGTTGATGAAGTTCGTCGAGAAGGGCTGGACCGAGCCCGACGACGGCATCTGGGAGGTGCGCGGCCCCAAGCGGCATTTCACGCACTCGAAGGTGATGGCCTGGGTGGCAGTCGACAGGGCCGTGCGGATGGTGGAGGAGTTCGGGAACAAGGGACCCGTCGACCGCTGGAAGCAGCTGCGCGACCAGATTCACGAGGAGGTCTGCTCCAAGGGCTACAACCAGGACGTCGGCGCGTTCACGCAGTACTACGGATCCGACGCTCTGGACGCGAGCCTGCTCATGATGCCGTTGGTGGGCTTTCTGCCCGCCACCGACGACCGGGTGCGCTCGACGATAGAGGCCATCGAGCGCGATTTGACCGAGGACGGCTTCGTGCTGCGCTATCGCGCCGCCGACGCGCACGACGTCGACGGGCTCCAGGGACGCGAGGGCGCGTTCTTGGCCTGCTCGTTCTGGATGGCCGACTGCCTCTACCTCCTGGGTCGTGAGGACGACGCGCACGAGCTGTTCGACCGGCTGGTCGGTCTTCGCAACGATCTGGGACTCCTGGCCGAGGAGTACGACGCCACGGCGCGAAGGCAGGTGGGCAACTTCCCGCAGGCGTTCTCGCACGTGTCGCTCGTGAACGCGGCGTTCAACCTGTCGGGTCTTCCGCCGATCAGAGCAATGGACGAGGAAGAGCGTGCGGAGCTCGCCCGGCCGAGGGTCGCGAGCTCCTGGAAGAGACAGTGGCGCCTCACCGGGCACTCCACGCGCCATGGCAGGCACGTCTATCTTGGGAGGCCGAAGAAATGAAGGCACTCACAGTCGTACCGCTCCACGCCGGCTCGGCGAGCCTCGAGGACGTCGACGAACCGCCCGAGTCCGATGGCCCCGTGCTCGTAGAGACCCTTGCAGTCGGGGTATGCGGGACGGACGTCGAGATCACCTCCGGCAACTACGGCTGGGCCCCGCCAGGGCGCGACCGGCTCGTGATCGGACACGAGTCGCTCGGGCGGGTGGCCGAGGCGCCCGCGGGGGCACAGGTCGCCGCAGGCGACCTGGTCGTCGGGATCGTGCGCCGCCCCGACCCGGTGCCCTGCCCCAACTGCGCGGTCGGCGAGTGGGACTTCTGTCGCAACGGCCGGTACACCGAGCGCGGGATAAAGGAGCGTGACGGCTACTGCTCCGAGCGCTACAGGATCGAGCCCGACTACCTGGTGAAGATCGACCCGGGGCTCGGACGCCTCGGAGTCCTGCTCGAGCCGACGAGCGTGCTCGCCAAGGGTTGGGAGCAGGTGGAGCGAATAGGAAACCGCGCGCACTGGTCTCCTGCGCGCGCGCTCGTGACGGGGGCGGGGCCCATCGGGCTCCTCGCCGCACTGTTGGCCATCCAGCGCGGGCTCGAGGTCCACGTGCTCGACCAGGTGACGAGTGGTGCGAAGCCCGACCTGGTGGAGGGCCTCGGTGCCAAGTACCACACCGGCGCGGTCGCAGACGCGTGCGCCGAGCCCGACGTGGTGATGGAGTGCACCGGCGTCGGGAGCCTCGTCTTCGACGCTATGGAGCACATGGGGCCCGGCGGCGTGCTCTGTCTCACCGGGCTCTCCTCGGGCGGGCGCAGCCTCGGTGTCGATGCGGGGATGCTCAACCGCACGATGGTGCTGGAGAACGAGGCCGTGGTCGGGTCGGTGAACGCCAACCGCCGTCACTATCAGGCTGCTGCCGACGCCCTGGCACGTGCGGACAAGTCGTGGTTGGCGAAGATGATCAGCCGCACCGTGCCTCTGGCGGACTTCCAGCAGGCGTTCGCACGCCAGCCCGACGACATAAAGGTCGTGATCGAGGTCGGCCAGTGATCCTTGGGCCTCGACGGTGGGGCCGGACGTCGGTGAGGGGCTGAACGCGTGGCGCTCACGAGAGAGATCGCCCCCGGGGTGCTCGAGATCGACACGCTCCTCGGGGGATGGGAGCGGGTGACGGCGGGCTACCTGATCGACGGCGAAGCGCCGGTGCTCGTAGAGACCGGAAGCCAGAGCTCGGTGCCGGTGCTCCTCGAGGCGCTCTCTGCCATCGGCGTCGGCGCCGGCGAGCTCGCCGGGGTGGCGGTGACGCACATCCACCTGGACCACGCCGGAGGGGTGGGGGACGTGGCGAGGGCATTTCCCTCCGCGACCGTCTACGTGCACGAGAAGGGTGCGCGGCATCTCGCTGACCCGACTCGCCTCGTCGACTCCGCCTCGCGCGTCTACGGGGACCTGCTCGACTCGCTCTACGGGCGTCTCGAGCCCACCCCGAAGGAGCGTCTCCACGTGCTGGCGGACGGGGAGGAGCTTCACGTCGGCGCGGGCCGGGTGCTCACCACTGTCGACTCACCTGGGCACGCCAAGCATCATCTGGCGCTTCACGACTCACTGAGCGGGATCCTCTTCGCGGGGGACGCGGTCGGGGTGCGGCTGCCCGATGCGGGGGTGCTTCGCCCTGCGGCCCCTCCTCCGGACTTCGACCTGGACCAGGCCCTCACATCCCTCCACCGCTTCGCCGAGCGCAGACCGCAGGGCATCGCCCTCGCCCACTACGGGCTGCTCGACCAGTCCCCCTCGGAGGTGCTCGACGAGGCGGAGGAGACCCTGAGACGATGGGCGTCGGTGGCCGAGGAGGCGTGGCGCCGGGGCGAGGACATCGCGGCGGCTCTGGAGAAGGAGTTCTCGGGTGCGCTCGATGGGGTGGACCCCGCACAGCGCCAGAAGCTCGAGACCCTGAACGGCGTGCACTCGAACGCAGCGGGCCTGAAGCGCTGGCTCGAGACCCGCTCCGGGCCGTCGAACTCAGCTGCCGAGGGCCGGTAGGTAGGCGCCGGCACCGGGAACACACCCAGGACCGGCGGCGTTCAGAGGTTGATGAGCGAATCTCGCCAAGACGCCGATTTCTGGTTCGACCCAGTCTGCCCGTGGGCTTGGATCACCTCCAGGTGGATGCTCGAGGTCGAGAAGGTGAGGCCTGTCCGGACGAGCTGGCATGTGATGTCGCTCGCCTATCTCAACCTCCAGCAGCACGAGGGCAAGGGCCTCTCCGAGGAGTACCTGAAGAGGATGGAGCAGGCCTGGGCGCCGGTACGGGTCTGCGCGGCCGCAGAGGCCGCGAGGGGTGAGGAGATCCTGCTCCCCCTGTACTCCGCCATCGGCACCCGCTTCCACGACGAGGACCGAAAGGGCTTTGGCTCCTTGAAGGAGGCGGTCGCGGAGGTCGGCCTGCCGGAGGAGGTGCTCGAGGCGGCGGTGAGCACCGAGTACGACGAGGCGATCAAGAAGTCGCACACGCTCGGCATGGAGCAGGTGGGCCTGGACGTGGGTACGCCGGTGATCAGCGTGGGCGCGAGCGCGTTCTTCGGTCCGGTCGTCACACCGACCCCGCGCGGGGAGGCCGCCGGCAAGCTCTGGGACGGGGTGCTGCTCGTGGCGGGGACGGACGGGTTCTTCGAGCTCAAGCGCACACGCGACCGCCGCCCGAGCTTCGAGTAGCCACACGCACACACGCCGCGCACACATAGATGCCGGCGCACACATAGACACAGGGTGGGTGCGGCTCATATCGGCGGCTATCGGGGCAGCACTCCTACCTGCGCGCGGTATGTGAACCACCACGGGACTTCCCGGTCTCCGAGGCAACGTCGCGCCGTGTCATCCAGACGGGCGATGCCGAGCTCCGCGTCCTCGAAACCCACGTGACGAAGCGTCTGGTAGTCGCCCTGGCTGCGAAAGAGGTCGACGAAGCGCTGCGCGTCCCCTCGCTCAGCTTTGTGCATAGCGAGCTCGTGGCACCAGGCGAAGTGCCCGGAGCTCCGCAGACTGTCGAGGTGCGAGTCCTTCGACCAGCTCTGCACGCCCCAGGCCAGCGTCCGGTCGCGGTGGGCATCGCGGCCCGAGTAACCGCGCCCGGCGCGGTCGTCGGCGTCGACCGGTGCGTGCAGCGACTCCTCGGCAGCGCCGCCTGCGACGCGCGCCTCGTAGACGCGGAGCCTCTTGCGGCACTCCGCCCACGCGCGTTCGACCTCGGCCGACCCGACGGTCGGGGGCCAGTCGCAGTCGACTGCTGCGAACACCGCTCCTGGGCGGGCGACCCGTGCCACCTCGGCGAGTGTGCCGATCGGCTCCATCCAGTGGAAGGCCTGGACTGCGAGCACGACGTCGGCGCAGTCGTCGGGGAGGCCCGTCTCGTGGGCGTATCCACTCACGTAGCGGACGCCTGCTGACGGCTTCGCTTCGGCCGCGGCCCTCATGTCGGGGCTCGGCTCCACGCCCGTCACCGAGCCCGCCCACCGCGCCGCCCACCGTGTGGACAGACCCGTCCCGCTCCCGAGGTCGACGACGTCGGGGGAGCTGCGCCCGCAGTACTGCATCAGGACTTCGGCGAGCTCGTCGGGCGGCGTAGGCCTCACCGTGTCGTAGAGGTCCGCGAAGCCCGTGAAACGCCTGGCGTTCGGAGCGAGGTCGAAGCTACCCTCGGGCGTCACCGCTCCAGTATGACGAATACTCTTCGCTGGTGACTGGCCCCGGGCTCTGCGCTCCTGGCATTTCACACGAGCAGGCCATGACCACAAATTGGCGGTGGTGGGTTCTGGCGTGCGGATTGGCAGCCGGCCTCGTGGCCGTGTCGGTGCTGCTAGGCGGACACCAGAGACACACGCTGACGTTTGGTTCTCTGGACGAGCAGGCTCACTACGACTACGTCGTCGATCTCAGCCACTCGCACCTTCCGGCGGTGGGTGACCGTTATTCGCAGCCTACGCTCCGACTCATCAGCTGCATCGGCGTGTCTTACCACGAGCGACACGGTTGCGGCATTGCTCGGCGCAATCCAAGGCTCTATACACCGCTGGGGTACAGCTACGAGGCCCATCAGCCGCCGCTTGTCTACCTCTCCTACTTGCTAGTCGCCCGACCGAATGTTCCACCACGCCAGGCGATAGCGGCCGTGCGTCGGGGTGGGACGATCTGGGCCGTCGTCGCCGCCGGCTTGCTCGTCACCGTCGGATCCGTCGAGGGATTGTCAATCCTCGAGCTGACGGCGTTGCTGAGCATCTGCTTGGTCAGTCCCATCGCAGTCTCCGCCGCGGCGACGGTCACGAACGACTCCGCTGGGGTCGCCGCCGGGGCCTTGGTGGTCCTCACCTGGGCCCTGAGCCGACGCAAACGCCGCCCAATGGCGATGTTCGGGCTTGTCGTCGGAATCGCCCTAGGGCTGATGAAAGGACTCTTCGTCGTCGCGCCCTTCGTGCTCCTTGTCGCCGGCCTCGTCAGTGATCCGAGAGTGCCTAGACGGGCCGGCTGGGGCGAGTGGTGGCGCCGCCATGGCAACTCGCTGTGCATGGTGCTCGGTGCTGCAGTCAGCTACGGCGGCTGGATCGTCGTTCAAGAACTGCGAGCGGTGGCACCCCCCTCAGTCGTAGTCCACGCCCTTCTCGGCTTCAGCACGACGGCACTGCCACAGTGGAGCACGATCTTCAGCAGTCTCGAGCAGCAGCTCTTGTTGCTGATCGGTTCGTCCCCGCTGTACTTCATCTGGGACCTGGCGATCTTCGGAACGCTCGCGGGCACGGTGATGCTCCCCGGACCCGACGATCATCGGACATTGCGAGCAACCGCAATCGCTGTCTTCGTTGGCCTCGCTTCGCTGGCCATCGGCTGGGTGTTGCTCTTCTACTTCGCGGGCCACTACAACTCGCCTTCCGATGCCCGATTCGGTCTCCCGGTCCTGCCGATCATTGCGCTGGTCGTGGTCCGTGCTACCCGAAAGAGCGGTGTGGTGATCCTCGGCGTGGCGATCCCCGGAGCTGCAGCCATCGCCCAGCTCGGCGCCGGCAGGTTCTGATCGTTGGTGAGCAACGACACCCTCAAAGCGCAGGAGGTGGTGTTCAACTGACGGTTCCCGTTGAGGCCAAGTCCGTCAGTTGAACAAGAGCGGAGGAGGTGGGATTCGAACCCACGGTGGCCTTGCGACCACAACGGTTTTCGAGACCGTCCGATTCGTCCGCTCTCGCACTCCTCCATGAGGTCGACGCCGTGATCCGAGAAGGCGCCACCTCGGGGGCAACTCTAGGTCATCGTCTTCGTTCGGCCGGCGGGGGGCGCAGAGGTCTCTTCGTCAGAAGCCCAGCCGCTCACGGACAACGATCGCGGTCACCCTTCCGGGTGTGAGCACCCGGTTGACGATCAGGACGTTGTTCACGCCGCTCGGCACTCCGTAGGCAAGTCGAGCCCTCTCGTCCTCCAGCGGGAAGCTGTACTCGTATATGCGGCGCAGTCCGGTGGCGATATCGGGGACGATCTTCTGGGCTCCGATGACGAGGATGACATGCTCGGCTCCGGACACGAGCGGACCGAGCTGGCTGCCGCTCGCCGAGGCGACGAGCAACGATCCTTCTTCGGTCAGGGCGTGCACGCTCCCTACGACGTAGTCGGGGGCGGCCGAGAGCATGCGCATCTCGTGACCCTGCATCTCGCGGTCCATCTGGTAGAGCCGCAGGCGGAGAGGCCGGTAGCGTCCCGAGCCCTCGATGTCCTCGGCTATGCCGGTCTGCTCGAGCGTCCGAGACGTGTTGTTGAACACCTCGGCCCCGTCCTCGAGCAGCGACCGCACACTGCTCCTGGCCTGCTCGCCGTTCTCGACGACGAGGGCCCTGATCCCGTTTCGCTCGAGGGCCTCTGCAGTGGCGGCGATTCGCTCGTCCGAGGCCAGCTCGGCGAACTGCGAAACCCCGGACCCTGCGGTCTCAGTCATCGGCGTCCTCCGCCAAGCGGTGATGGACCAGCGCGACTGCCATCGCCCCCTCCCCGATTGCCGCGGCACATCGCTTGATCGAGCCATGTCGTACGTCGCCCGCTGCGAAGACTCCGGGCAGGTTCGTCTCGAGTGGAAGCGGTTGGCGCTCTAGCGGCCAAGCGCCGGGCCGGCCGGCGTGTGTGAGCACATCGTCTCCCGTGAGCAGGTAGCCGCCGTCGTCGGTCTGCAGCCCCGCATTCGAGGCTCCCTCCGTACGCGGCGTGCCCCCGATGCAGATGAACAGCGAGTCGGCGGGCAGCAGGTCCTTGACTCCCCCCTCACGCGACGACACGACGACCCCGCAGAGCTCTCCGTCGCCGTCGAGGCCGGTGACCTCCGAGCCCGTCCTCACCTCGATGTTGGAAGCCGACGAGATCTGGTCGACGAGGTACCGGGACATCGAGGACGAGAGTTGGCCGCCACGTACGAGCAGTGTGACGTTCTGCGCGTACTTCGAGAACCGCACCGCTGCCTGTCCGGCCGAGTTGCCCCCGCCGACCACCACGACGTGCGAACCTCTGCACCCCAGGGCCTCGCTCGGCCCCGCTCCGTAGTACACGCCCGCACCCAGCAGGTCTTCGATTCCCGGCACCTCGAGGCGCCTCCACTCGACGCCGCTGGCGAAGATCAAGGTCCTGCTCGAGACGAGGGTGCCGTCCGAGAGCTCGGTCGTGTAGCCGGCACGGTCAGGGGAGACCCGTACCGAGCGGCGCGCGAGCAAGATCTCTGCGCCGAAGTGCGTCGCCTGCGTGGCGGCGCGCGTTGCCAGCTCGTTGCCGCTGATCCCGTTCGGAAAGCCGAGGTAGTTCTCGATCATGGAGGTGGTGCCTGCCTGCCCGCCCGGAGCCACTGCTTCCACCACGACCGTGCTCAGTCCCTCGGAGGTGGCGTACACGGCCGAAGCGAGGCCCGCCGGACCCGCCCCGACGATCGCGAGGTCGTACTCGGCCTGGGACGGCGCCGAGACCATCCCCAGCCCGGCGGCCACCTGCTCGAGCGTGGCAGGAGCGAGCTTCGTGCCGTCGGGGAGGACACATATAGGGAGCAGCCGGGCCTCGATCTCGATCCCTTGGGGAAGGCGGGTACCTTCCTCGAGGTCCTCGACGTCGACCCACTCGTAGGGCCGCCCGTTGCGGGTGAGGAAGTCCCGGATGTCGTAGGCGCCGGCCGAGGACCGGGTTCCGATGAGCAGTAGCTGCGGAGTGACCGGTCGGGCGTCGTAATCGAACATCGTCATGGGCACGCCATGTTCCCAGAACCTTCCTGAGCGGTCAGATCCGCCTGCTGCCCAACTCCACAACTAAGGGTCAACGTTCGCGCGCTGGCAGGCCACCGACGGGTTTACCCCTGCCAGTTGGGGGAAGGGAATGAGATGACGGGGGAAACCCGTCGGCTCAGGAGGTTCGTCCATGAGTGCGAGTTCGAGCGACACGCAGGTGGTCCAGCGCAAACCGGGTGCAGAGGTCGAGGAGCACCCGCCCGAGGCGGCCGTGGCGCGATCGGCCGAGCCGGCAGGGGGAGAAACCGGCATACCGACCACCACGGCATGGCCCCGGCTCTCGCAGGGGGGGCTCGGTCTACTGGGGGTGCTCACCCTTCTGCTGGGGGCTTGGGGAGGGATAGTCCCGTTTGTCGCCCCGAGCTTCACGTTCAGCGCCGTCGGCTCGGTCTCGTGGTACTGGGACCTCGCACACGCGCTGTTGTGGCTCGCCCCAGGGGCGGTCGCATGCTTCTGCGGCCTGGTGATGCTGGGCCTCGTGCCGCGCGCCCATGCGGGCCTGGGGCGCCTCGGCTCCGCGACCACGGGTCTTCTCACTGCGGTCTGCGGTGCATGGTTCGTGATCGGGCCCCTCGCATGGCCCGTCCTCGAGCGCTCCGGGGGGGTGTTCGTGCCGGCCTCGCCGATGAAGGAGCTCGCCTACCAAGTCGGGTACTCGCTCGGGCCCGGGATCCTTCTGTCCATGTTCGGCGCATTCGCCGTCGCATGGGCGGTGAGGGCGGTATCGCCGAGCAAGTTCCCCGGTTGGCCGGTGCCGTGACGAGCCGGGTCAGCGGCGGTCTGAGAAGAAGCTGCTGAGAAGCGCTCCTGCTTCGTCGGCGAGCAACCCGCCTGTGACCGGCAGCTCGTGGTTGAGGCGGGGGTCGGCGCATAGCTGGTAGAGCGAGCCGCAGGCCCCCGCCTTCGGGTCCGGGGCGCCGAACACGAGACGGCCGAGCCGCCCGGCCACCGCCGCCCCAGCGCACATGGCGCACGGCTCGAGCGTCACGACGAGGGTCGCCTCTTCCAGTCTCCAGGTGCCGAGCGCCTGTGCGGCGTCGCGTATCGCGAGGATCTCGGCGTGAGCGGTCGGGTCGCGTCGCAGCTCGCGTTCGTTGTGGCGCGACGCGATCACCCGCCCTTCGCACGTCACGATCGCCCCTACCGGCACGTCGCCGTGCGCGAGCGCTGCGCTGGCCTCCGAAAGTGCCAGTCGCATGATCGTTTCGTCGTCGAGGTGCGCGGTAGCGCCGCCTGAGGCCCCCGTGCCGGCAATCACCGGGGTACCGGGTCGTGCTCTCCAGGACCAGGACTCACTGGGCGGTACCGACACGCGAGGAGGCGATCGGTGGCCACCCCCTCCCGCTCGTCGCGCGGAGGAGGTGGGATTTGAACCCACGGTGAGTTGCCCCACACACGATCTCCAGTCGTGCCGATTCGTCCGCTCTCGCACTCCTCCGAGTGCTGCCCGGCCGCAGCAGCAGGGAGGCTATCGTCTTCGCGGAGACGGCCGATGCTCGGTGCGGCGGCCGGGTCCTGCGCAACGGGCGCTCGTGAACCGAGTCAGGGCCGGAAGGCAGCAGCTCTCAGCGGGGACGTCAGTGTGCCGCAGCCAACCTGGCCGTCGCACCGGCCAGCGGCCGCCTCGGGCCGCTACTGCTCACCGGTAGGCTGCGCCCGTGACCGTCCCCGCGGGCACCGATCCCGTCCCATATCAGTCGCTCTACCGCAGGTTCCGCCCGCAGCGTTTCGACGAGGTGCTCGGTCAGGAGCATGTCACCCTGGCGTTGCGAAACGCCGTTCGCGACGGGCGGATCGGGCATGCATATCTGTTCAGCGGTCCACGCGGCACCGGCAAGACGTCCACTGCTCGCATCCTGGCCAAGGCGCTCGACTGCGCCAATCCGGTCGAAGGAGAGCCCTGCGGGGTCTGCGACTCGTGCATCGAGATCGCCCGCGGCACGTCGATGGACGTCCACGAGCTCGACGCCGCTTCGAACAACGGGGTCGACGCGATGAGAGACCTCGTGGCCCATTCGGCTCTCGGCACACCCGGGCGCTGGAAGGTCTACATAGTCGACGAGGTCCACATGCTCTCGACGGCTGCGTCGAACGCGCTGCTCAAGACCCTCGAGGAGCCACCCGCCCACGTCGTGTTCGTGCTGGCCACCACCGACACCAAGAAGGTCCTGCCCACGATCCGCAGCCGTACTCAGCACTTCGAGTTTCGTCTCCTGGGGCCCGAGCTGCTCGCCGGCCTCCTGCGCGGCGTCCGCGACGACGCGGCTCTGGAGGTCGCCGACGAAGCCCTCGAGAGCGCCGTCCGGCGAGGGCGCGGCTCGGCGCGAGATGCGCTGTCGGCCCTGGACCAGGTCGCAGCGGGAGGCAGCGTCGGAGACGAGATCGAGGTGTTCGCGGAGATCGCGCAGGGGCTTGCGGAGCGCGACGCGGGGAGGGTGCTCGTCGGTGTGGCGAAGGCCTCGGACGCGGGGCTCGATCCCCAGAACCTGTCGGGCGAGCTCGCCGACTACCTTCGCCAGGGCTTCCTCACGATGCTTGCCCCCGAGCTCGTGTCGATGGTGGGCGACGAGCTCGCACGTGTGGAGGACACCGCGAAGCGCATGGGGCTGCCGGCCGTGGTGCGTGCGATGGAGGTCCTGGGGCACGCGATGGTCGACATGCGGGACTCGCCCGATCCGCGCGTCCACCTGGAGGCGGCTCTGATCCGGCTGTCTCATCCGGAGGCCGACGACTCGACCGAGGCGCTCGTCGAGCGGGTGGAGCGGCTCGAGCGCGCTGCCGCCTCGACCACCCCGTCCAAAGCCGCCCCGACGGCGGCCGCCCCCACATCAGCAGCCCCGTCCAAAGCTGCCCCCAGCGCAGCAGCCGCGTCCAAAGCCGCCCCGACCGCTGGCAACGACGGCGCAGCGACCGCTGCCGCCGAGGTCGCGTCGCGCGCTCAGGGCGCTGCCGCCGAGGCGCCTGTCGCCGGCGCGGCGGGGCCCGACCTCGCTCGCCGCGCTCTCGGGGCGCTGAGGGGCCGGGAGGCAGGCTCCGGGCGCAACCGCGGCTCCGGTGGCGACCCCGCTCGCCCACCGGGCGCGGAGGAATCTCCTGCGGGATCAGCCCGGCCAACGGGTGGGGTCACCACGACCCAGACGGCCACGCTCCCGACGCGCGACGAGCTCGTGCAGGCGTGGGGAGACGGGTTGCTCGCCTCGCTCCCCGGCCGGGCGCGCGCACGCTTCCGGGTGGGCCGTTTCGTCTCCACAGAGGGAGGTGCGGCCGTGTTCGCCCTCCCGAACGACACGCACCGCTCCTACTGCGAGGAGGTCCGTACAGAGGTCGAGTCGGTGCTGGCCACGCGCTTCGGTACCGCTGTGCCGCTCAAGCTCGTGGTCGACGATGACACCGACGACCTGTCGACCAAGAACGCGATCGGCGCCGGCGTGGAAGAGCCCCCCGAGTCGGACCTCCTCGACCCCGCCGTCCTCGAAGCCCAGACGTCGCCTGCCGGAGCGGGACCTTCTCCCGAGGAGCGGATCAAGTTGGCGTTCCCCGGAGCCCAGGAGGTGTGACGCGATGTACACAGGCTCGCTGAGCTCCCTCGTGGACGAGCTGGGCCGTCTCCCGGGCATCGGGCCGAAGTCGGCCCAGCGCATCGCCTACCACCTGCTCAGGGTTGCGAACGAGGACGCACTGAGGCTCGCCGAGGCGATCGTCACCATGAAGGAACGGGTCACTTCCTGCACCGTGTGCTTCAACGTCGCCGAGGCCGAGCTCTGTGAGTTCTGCTCCGATCCCGCGCGCGACAGCTCGTCGTTGTGCGTCGTAGAGGACCCTCGCGACATCGTGGCGGTCGAGAAGACGCATGAGTTCCGCGGGCGGTACCACGTGCTTCAGGGAGCGCTCAACCCCATCGAGGGCATAGGGCCGGACCAATTGCGAGTGACAGAGCTTCTCGCCCGGCTCACCTCTGGCGAGGTGACGGAGGTCATCTTGTGTACCAACCCGAACGTCGAGGGTGAGACCACCGCCATGTACCTGGCGAGAATGCTCAAACCGATGGGCTTGAAGGTCACCCGCATCGCAAGCGGGCTCCCGGTGGGAGGGGACCTCGAGTACGCCGACGAGCTGACCCTCGGGAGAGCCCTCGAGGGGAGACGAGAAGTGGACGCCTGACCGGTACCGACACCTCCGGGGGGCGTGGGGCGCCGGTACCGGATCAGGCGATCTTGTGCCTGCTATTTACATATCAGGCGATCTGTTGCCCGCCTGGAGAGGTCACACCCACGATGGGCAGACCGTTCTCGACGGGATCGAACCTCACTACGGCTCCCGTGTAGGGCGCGTCGATCATCAAGCCGTCGCCGGCGAAGATCCCGACGTGCTCCACCGAGGTGGGAGACGAGCCGAAGAAGACGAGGTCTCCGGGCACCACTTCGTCGCCCGGAGGCACGGCCGGCCCGAAGTCGAACTGGTCCTGGGCGACACGCGGCAGGTAGACGCCGACGTTGTCGAAGACGAACTGCACGAGACCCGAGCAGTCGAAGCCGCTCTGCGACTCGCCGCCCCAGACGTAGGGGGTACCCAGCAGGCCCATCGCCACGTTGACGGCGGCCGCCTGCACGGACGTCTCGCCGGGGGCCGTCGCCCCTACGTCGCCCAGGCCGATCAGGTCACACCCGATGTCCGAATTGGTCACGAACGCGCTCGCGCCGAATGCGTCGGACGACTGCGACCCGTCTGCGCCGGACGACTGCGAGGTGGAGCTGTCTCCTCCCGTGCCTTGCGAGGTGCCGGGGGCGTTCTGGCCGGAGGAGTTGGCGGAGGACCCCTGCGGCGAGAGGGACTTGGAGAGCGGCGACAGGGGAGAGGGCGACGGAGCGCTCGAAGTAGAAGAGCCACCACCGAGGAGGGTCTGGACGGTCTGGCCCAGAGTGGAAAGGGCGCCGGAGAGCGCTCCGGGGAGCGAGCCCGGCGAGCCGGGAGCCGAGCCGGATGAGGTGCCGGAGCCGGGAGTGGGTGTCGTCGGGCTGGTGACGCTCGGGGCGGTCCCCGGGTCGGAGGGGGTCGTGGTGCTCTGGGCCGTCGCCGAGCCCGAGGAGGCGGTGGCGCCCACGAGCAAAGCCCTCGTCGCGCCTGTCTTGCCGGAGACGACGGCCGGCACCACCTCGATGGAGGACCCCGCCGCCGGCACGCTGAACGAAGAGGTCGAAGCCGGAGCAGTGGAGGCGGACGACCCAGGCGAAGAGGAAGAAGAGGAAGAAGACGAGCTACCGCACACCGACTCGAGCAGGTCGCCGGTCTGCGTCGTCGCCTGCACCGGGCCGAGCGCGGGGGCGGGGAGCATGGCGGCGCGAGCGATCTTCGAGAGCCCCGGCCAGTCCGAGGCCTGATAGGTCTGCGTCTTGTGCGGGGGGCTCACGAGTGGCGCTCCGAGCAGCGCGGCCGCCATCAACACCGAGAGCACTCCTAGCGAACAGCGCACGACCAGCGCGCGGCGGGCCGAGTGTCGCGCGTGACGCGCACGAGGCCGAAGGGCTGTGAGCCGCCCCCACGAAACCTCTACCGCCCTGGATCTCGCGTCCCAGATGCGACGCGCGTGCGCCCGCCAGTGCACCTGTCCATTCCCCTCGGTCCGTTCCCCGTGCCGGCACCTGGCCGGCTCACCCACCCCGCCCGGGCAGCGGGTCGCTGCGTCAGCTTGCTCCAGGAGAACGGCCCGCCGGCGGGCAACTTGCGGGCCGGGCGGCCATCGAAATGGCCTTCCTCAGCCGGCCGCGCGCACCACGAGAGCGTCGCCCTGCCCGCCGCCTCCGCACAGGCTCGCCGCGCCGACGCCGCCGCCCCTCCTGCGCAGCTCGAGGAGCAGGGTGAGGGCAAGGCGGGCGCCGGACATCCCGATCGGGTGCCCGAGGGCGATCGCCCCGCCGTTCACGTTCGTGACCTCGTCTGTGATCCCCATGTCGGCCATGGACGCCAGCCCGACCGTGGCGAACGCCTCGTTGATCTCGAACAGGTCGACGTCGCTCACCTGCATGGAGATCTTGGCGAGGGCCTTGCGCGTTGCGTTGGCGGGCTGAAGCAGCAAGCTCGCGTCCGGTCCAGCGACCTGTCCGTAGCTCAGGACCTCCCCGAGCGGCGTCCTGCCGAGCTGCTCCGCCTTGGACTTCGAGGTGACCACCACGGCGGCCCCTCCGTCGGAGATCTGGCTGGCGTTGCCGGCCGTGATGGTGCCCTCCTTGTCGAAAGCCGGCTTGAGCGACGCCAGGGATTCGGCGGTGGTCCCCGGCCGCACACCCTCGTCCGTGTCCACCACGACAGGGTCGCCCTTGCGCTGCGGCACCGACACCGCGACGATCTCCTCGGCGAAGCGCCCGTCCTTGATGGCGGTGGCGGCGCGCTCGTGGGAGAGCGCTGCGAACGAGTCCTGAGCCTCGCGGGTGATACCCGCCGTCTTGTTGTACTTCTCGGTGCTCAACCCCATCGCACAGTGGTCGAACTGGCAGTAGAGCCCGTCGTACATCATCGAGTCGACGAGGGTCCCGTCGCCCAACCTGTAGCCCGCGCGCGCCCCAGGGAGGATGTAGGGAGCCTGCGTCATCGACTCCATGCCTCCGGCCACCACCACCTCGGCCTCGCCGGCGGCGATGAGCAGGTCGGCCAGGTAGATCGAGTTCAAGCCGGACAAGCACACCTTGTTGATCGTGGTCGCCGGGACTGACATGCCGATGCCGGCCTTGGTCGCCGCCTGCCGGGCGGTGATCTGCCCCTGGCCCGCCTGGAGCACCTGGCCCATGAACACGTAGTCCACGTCCGACGCAGATACACCGGCGCGCTCGAGGGCCGCGGCGATGGCGAACCCTCCCAGGTCCATTGCGCTGAAGCCTGCGAAGGCGCCCGAGAGCTTCCCGATGGGAGTGCGTGCTCCTGCGAGGACTACGGAACCGGCCATGGTCAACCTCCGCGGATCGAGCTTTGCGGCGACCCCTCGGACCGCCTTCGACGCCGAGATTCTACGGGAACCCTGGCAGTGACGTGCCCTGCCTGGCCTGCCCTGCCGGCGTGCCCCGTCGGGCCGGCCGGGAGCGTGTGCCTTCGGCTGTCGCGGTAACGTCGCTCGCCATGCAGGTCTTCGGAGAAGCGATCCTCGAAGGTGCGAGCGGCGAGGAGCTCGCAGCTCTGGCGATGCCCGAGTCGTACCGGGCGGCCCACGTCCTCGCGGCCGAAGAGGAGATGTTCGCCGGCGTCGACTCGGCGGACAAGGACCCCCGCAAGTCCCTCCACGTGTCGGACGTGGCGGTGCCCGAGCTCGCTCCCGACGAGGCCTACGTGGCCGTGATGGCCTCCGCCATCAACTTCAACACTGTGTGGACGTCGATCTTCGAGCCTTTGCCGACGTTCGGCTTCCTCAAGCGACTGGGCAAGGAGAGCGTGTGGGGAGCGCGCCACGCCCTCGACTACCACGTCGTCGGTTCGGACGCCTCGGGTGTGGTGGTGCGGGTGGGCTCGTTGGTGCGCAACTGGAAGCCCGGCGACAAGGTCGTGATCCATTGCAACTACGTCGACGACCAGGACCCGTCCTCGCACGACGACTCGATGCTCGCCTCCAACGAGCGCATATGGGGGTTCGAGACGAACTTCGGTGGCCTCGCCGATCTGACGGTCGTGAAGGCCAACCAGCTCATGCCGAAGGCGGCGCATCTGAGCTGGGAGGAGGCGGCGGTGAACGCGCTGTGCAATTCGACCGCCTACCGGATGCTCGTGTCGCGAAACGGCGCTCAGATGCAACAGGGCGACAGGGTGCTCGTGTGGGGGGCGAGCGGTGGCCTGGGCGGCTATGCCGTGCAGCACGTCCTCAACGGTGGGGGGATCCCCGTCGGAGTCGTCTCGTCGCCTCAGAAGGCCGAGTTGCTGCACGAGCTGGGAGTGGAGGCCGTCATCGACCGCAAGGCGGCCGGCTACCGGTTCTGGGCCGACGAGCACTCGCAGGACGAATCGGAGTGGCGGCGCTTCGGGAAGGACCTGCGCGCCCTGATCGGAAACGACCCGGAGATCGTCTTCGAGCACCCCGGTCGCCAGACCATGGGGGCTTCGGTCTTCGTCTGCAAGCGAGGCGGAATGGTCGTGACCTGCGCTGCGACCTCGGGGTACATGATCGAGTACGACAACCGGCACCTGTGGATGCGGCTCAAGTCCATAAAGGGCTCTCACTTCGCCAACTACCGCGAGGCTTGGGACGCCAACCAGCTGATCTGTGAGGGCAAGGTGGTCCCGACGCTGTCAGCGCTGTACCCGCTCGAGGAGGTCGGCGAGGCCGCCTACCAGGTCCACCACAACCTGCACGAGGGCAAGATCGGGGTCCTGTGCCTCGCGCCACGCCAGGGCCTCGGCGTCGACGACCCGGAGCTGCGCGAGAAGGTCGGTGAGCAGAAGGTGACCCTCTTCAAGAGGCACGGCGCATGACGCCCGCGGGGCGTGACGGCACCACCGGGTCGCTCATCACCCAGATCGACCACGTCGCCATCGCCGTCGAGGATCTCGACTCAGCGGTCTCCTACTACGCCGGCACCTTCGGTTCGCAGGTGGCGCACCGCGAGCGGGTGGACTCCGACGGCGTGGAGGAGGCGCTCATCGCAGTGGGAGGGTCCTACATACAGCTCGTGAGCCCGACGCGCCCCGACTCCCCCGTCGCCAAGTTCCTCGAGCGCAACGGGGAGGGGCTCCACCACGTCGGCTACCGGGTCGACGACTGCGCAGTGGCGCTGGCAGCGGTCAAAGAAGCCGGCGGGCGGCTCATAGACGAGCAACCACGTCCCGGATCACGCGGCACCACCGTCGCCTTCGTGCACCCGAAGGGTGCCTTCGGGACCCTCGTCGAGCTCGTCCAGGAGTAGCGGGCTCTCGCCTCAGTCGGGGGTGAGCCGAACGACGGCCCCCACGTTGGCCGTGGTGGCCCAGAGCCCGCCGTCTCCCACCGCCAGGTCGCGCACGGTGCCGGGGAGGGTCACTGCCGCGCCGTACTGGCGGCCGCTGCTCGGGTCGAGGGCGACGACCGTGGGCGACTCGCCTTCCCCCACCCACACGTGCCCCTGGGAGACCACCACCGCGTCCGGATCCGACGCAGAGCCGCCTTGGCCCACACGGAAGGTCCCGGTCACTCGGAGGGTATTCGGGTCCACCCGGCTCAGCGTCCCGGACTCCGCGTTGGCCACCCAGACGCTCCCGAGGCCGACCGACACGCCGATGGGGCCCTTGCCCACCGTGACCTGCTTCCAGCGCAGCGACACCCCCAACGGACGCGGGTCGACGCGCGTGAGGGTGTCGGTCTGGCCCGTCACCCACACGTAACCGTCACCGACCGCCACCCGCACTGCCCCGTCCGGGAGCGCGACCGAGGCGCGCACTTTGCGGGTGGAGGGATCGAGCAGGCTCACCGACCCAGAGAGCAGGCTCGCCACCCAGACCCCGCCCTCGCCGGTCGCGACCGACACCGGCTCCTGGCCGACGCTCACGGGAGCGCCGAAGAGCTTGCCGGTGGACTCGTCGAGGACGGTGACCGTGTTGCCGAGGGTGTCCGCGGTCCACACCCGCCCGTACCCGGTCGCCACGGCGACGGGCCGGCCTCCGGTCCTCACGGCCCGCGCCAGCCACTTGCCGTCGGAAGCCGAGAAGCGGCGGACCGTGCCGGCGGTGTCGTCGGCGACCCAGCCGTCCGAGGAGGCGAACGCCACCGATGCGGACTCTCCTCTGAGGACCGTCGTGGTGCCAGCGGCGGGTGTGGCGGACCCGGTCCCAGACCCCGGGGCCAAGAACCCGGTTGCCAGCGCGAGCCCGATGGCGAGGGCGCAGGCCGCAGCCACCGCGATCCCCACCGCGAGCCGCGACCACGAGCGCCCGGGCTGCTCGGGCGAATCCTGCGCGGAGCGAAGGCGCGCCTGCGCGCGCCGCTCGCGGCTCGTGAGCCCCTTGGTCTCGTCGGGGGGGGACCGGCGGTCCGCACGCCGGGCCGTCTGTCGCGCCGGGCGCGGAGCCCTCGGGGTTCCCACACCCTTCACACTGGCAGGTCCGAAGGGTCCCGTCGCCCTCGCGCCGGCGTGCTCAGTCGGGGCGCGCGTAAGTGCCCGCGGCCACAGGACGAGCCTCTGAAGCCGCGCCACCGGGGGCCATGCCCGCAGCGGCGCCCGCGGTTGCCCCCTGTGGTCTCGCCCCGTAAGCCGGGCCTGGCGGCGGCTCCGGAGCCGGCCCGGCGGCGCGCGACGAGGAGGACAAGAAGCTCAGGCGCTCGCGCAGCTGCTCTGCGATCCGAACCGCCACGCCCTGGGGCATGTAGGCGATGCTCAGCCCGGCGAGGCCGGTGGCTATGAAGGAGAGGTCCGGCACCGTCGGCAGAGCCTTCGCCAGCAGGGCGAGGCCGATCCCGTAGGCGAAACCTCCGTAGAGGGCGCCGGTGACGGAGCCGATCCCGCCGAGCACGACCAACAGCAGGATCGGCAGGCTCGCCTCGGAGGCGAAGTCGGTGCCACCCGCCTGGGTGACCATGGCGCCGAAGAGCGCACCACCGAGGCCGGCGATCGCGGCCGACAACCCGAAGACGGCGAGCTTGGTGGTGGTGAGGCTCAGGCCGAGGGTCGTGCAGGCCGTCTCGGAGTCCTTCATTGCGTGCAGGAGCCTTCCGAACGGACCGCGCCTCAGAGCCAGGAGGCCGATGCCCAGGAGCGCGAACACCACGGCGAGGAAGACGACGAAGGCGTGGTCACTGTTCATGTGGAGGCCGAAGATGCTCGGTCGCCCTATGTGAATGCTGCCGTTGAAACTGAACGCGACCGACGTCGGGAAGAACATGTTGTCCATCGCGATGGCGAACGCGAAGGTGGCAAGCGCGAGGTAGAGGCCGCGCAGTCGCAGTGCCGGAAGCGCTATGAGCGCGCCGACCGCGCCCGCCAGCCCGAGTGCGGCGAACAGCCCGAGCAGCGAGCCGCCCCCTGCCACACGCGCCATGGCGAAGGCGCCGAGCCCCGCGAAGGTCATCTGGCACAACGACACCTGACCGCCCCACCCGGCCAGTGGCACGAGCGAGAGCATGATGACTGCGTACGCGAGGGACACCCCGAGGTCGACGACGTACTCGGGCGAGATCAGCGATACCACGACGGCCACGGCCACGACGAGGACGACCCCTCCGCTGACGGACCTGGTCAGGCCCGGCACGTTCGCGTGGTGGCTTCGCGCTGTGAGACGTCCGCGCTCGATGGTGTCCTGTCGCATCACTATCAGGACGACGAACAGCAGCAGGACCGGGAGGGACTGGCGGAGCCCCTGAACCGGGGTGCTCCCCCAGAACCCGGTCGTGGGCAGGTAGCCGACCGAGTACGAGTACCCGAGCCCGAGCAGGAGCGCTCCGAGGAAGGTGAGCGGGAGGTTGCGCAGCCGTCCGAGCATGGCGGCGCCGTAGGCGTAGACGACGAGGAACGTGAGCGGGAGCACCGAAAGGTCGTTGAGGATCGGTGCGATGAGGATCCCCGCCAACGCCGCGAGCGAGGCCCCGAGGGCCCACGAGAGCGTGCTCGTGCGTGCGGGTCGCGCACCGTTGAGGGCCAGCAGCTCGCGATTGTCCACCACCGCGCGCATCGAGATCCCCACTCGCGTCCTGTACAGGAAGAGCCGCAGGAACACCGCCACCCCCACCGCGACGAGGATCGTGATCGCCTCGTGCCACGTGACGAAGACGCCTTTTGCGAGGTGGAAGCCGCTCCTGCCGAAGAACGAAGGCGCCGGCCGCGTCGTCCCCCCCCAGATCCAGTCCGCGACCCCGATTAGGAACACGAGCACCGAGACGGTGACGACCAGAGTGGTGGCGAGGGACTGGCCGCGCACCCGCCTGATCAGCCCCACCTCCACGAGCGCCCCGAAGACCGGGGCGAGCACGAAGACGACCACGAGGGCGGCGGGGAAGATCGGCCAGTGCCAACCGTCGACGAGCTGCCAGAAGGTGTACGCCATGATCATCCCGATGGCGCCGTGGGCGAAGTTGAAGATGCCCGACGTGGCGTAGGTGACTACGAGGCCGCTCGCGGCGACGGCGTAAGCCGCTCCGGTGACGATGCCTATCACCGTGAACGCCAGGAACTCGCTCACGATCAGTAGTGGGCCAGGGGGCCCGACGTGCAGTCGTAGCTGTTGGGCTGGGTCGGGTAGACCCGGGCGTAGCTGTTGTTCTGGATCTTGAAGTACGAGAAGCAGGTGCTCGGTACCTTCGCTCCGAAGTCCGTGTCCGTCGTCTGCACTCCGCCACCGTTCCACTGGTGGATCTGCTGCAGCTGCGAGATGAGGGCGGCGCGCGTCAGATGGGCGCCGACGGCCTTCGCGGCTTGCGCGAATGCCAGGCCCGCCGACCAAGCGAACTGGGCGAAGATGTCGTGGGTGAAGCCCGGAGCGACCCTGTTCATCCAGGACAGGAATGTCTGCATCCCTGGGTTGCCGGACGCCTCCTCGTAGGGGGCGGTGGCCATGAGCACGAGGTTGCCATTGGCGTCGCCCTGCGTCTCGGAGAGGAAGGCCGGGCTGTACATCTCCGAGAACCAGTCCACGACCTGGGGCGAGAAGTTGGCCTGCTGCATGGCCTGTGCGAGGCGCGCCGCAGAGTTGTCGTCGGAGTACTCGGTGACGTACTGGACGCCCTTGCTCTCCATGTTCTCGACGTACGGGGTGTAGTTGGGTTCTGTCGGGGAGACCGACACCGTGTAGACGTAGTTGAAGCCCACCGACGAGTACGTGTTCATCTCGTTCTGCGCCTGGGTCTGGGTGGCCGAGACGTTCAGATAGATCATCGCTGCGTGCTTGATGGCATTGGGGTACTGGGACTTGAGCCAGACGGCGGGACCAGTGGGCCAGTAGTGCGAGTTGCCCGGGCTGGCCCCGTAGATGTCGGCGGTGTTACCGGCTGCCGCCGTGGAGACCTCGGCCGCGACGTCGGGTATCCCGCACGAGGCGACTGCGGAGGCCGACCCGTCGTCGAACCCAGAGGCGTTGCCGACCATGGCGAAGGCGTTCGAGCAGGCCTGCTGGGCATCCGCGTAGTTGCCGTTGGTGGTGTTGCCGTCGTCGAAGGGCTCGACCTTGAGCGTACGGCCGCAGATCCCGCCCTGGCTGTTGACGTAGTCGGCGAAGGCCTCGGTCGCCTGCTGGGCGCTCTGCGTCAGCCCCGGGGCCACCCCCGTGATGCTCGCGATGTTGCCGATCGTGATCTGGTTGGCGGTGACGCCCACGTCGGTGGCCCCGCCGTTGTCGGAGGAATTGCACGAAGCCGAGGTCCCACCCACGTTCCCCGCCGACGAGGCGGATCCGGCGGAGCCGCCCGCGCCCGCCGCGGTGCCGCCTGTGCCTGTGCCTGCGCCGGTGCTGGTTCCGGCGGCCGAGGATCCAGCGCCCGAGGCACCGGAGCCGGAGGAGCCTGTTCCCGCCGTGGAGGGGCCACTCGCCGAGGCGCCGGAGGAGCTCGAGCCGTTGCCGTTGCCGCCGGCGCCCTTCGCCGCCTGCAGCGCCCCGCCCGTGAGCCTCGACCCGCAGGCGGAGAGTGCGAGCGCCATCAACGCCGCGAGCGCCACGACCGTGACGCGCCGGCTTCGCTCGCCGAAGAGGCGCGTCCGAACCCGTCGGTCGCGCAGGTCCCTACTCCTCACCGAGCCGTCCCTTCGGTGAACCGCCAGTTGCTACCACCCTCGCTGCCCGTGTCGTAGATCGAAGATCCCGGGACGTCGTTCGACTCGTAGCGGGTCGTCCCGCCGATGCGCGTGGACTCGCGCGCCTCGATGGCCTCCCGCGCGGACTCGGCGGCAGCGTCGGCCTGCACGGCTCCGAGGACGTGGTCGACGAGCCTCAAGGTCTGCTCTACGCGTGCTGCGTTCCGGTTGTTCTCCTCCATCATCCGCACGAGCCACGCAGCGAAGAACAGGAAGCCTCCACCGGCCACGAGGGCTACTCCGAGGAGCCCTCCGGAGATGAGGTAGGGCACCTCCTGGAAGAGGTACGCGCTGTGCGCGGCCCCGTACCAGCCGAGGATGATGGCGACGAAGCCGAGGCCCATGCACGTCGCACCGCACGCGAGCATGAGCTTGCGGATGTCGACGCGGGCGCTGCGCCTCGTGCCCTCGACCGCGCGGGCGAGCCCGGCGAGGCGGCTCGAGATGGGCCGGCGCACCTGGCCCTGGTCGGGGGCACTGGCGGCCGTGACGGTGAAAGACGCCATTGCTCAACTACCTCCCAGAGGGTTCTCGGGATGCTCCCCCATGCACGGTGCGGCGGAGGTGAGAGCCCCGACCAACTTGTCGGCTCGCCACAGCGCCCCTGCCAGCGCCGCCGCGAGAAGCAGCCCGAGCACGATCAGCCCACTCCCTATGCCCTTGAAGAGCTTGGCGGGCGCCGTCACCGAGGCCGGGGTGAGCACGCTGCCGGGTGTGCCCGCCGAGGATCCGAGGCTCGTGCCGCCCGAGGATCCCGGCAGCGAGGTTCCCCCCGGGCCGAAGCTCGAGGGCTGCGAGGAGTCGCCGAAGGTCCCCACAGACGACCCGGTGCCCGAGTTGTCTGTGGAGGAGGACGACCCGCCGGCGTTGTAGGACGGCGAGGCTGCCGCCTGGACGTTCACCCAGCCGAAGTCGAGCGTGACGGTCTGCTGGTTGGGCACCGGTATCGGCAGCTTGTAGATCTCGGAGCGAAGCTGGCTGGGCAGCATCGTGAGCAGCGTGGCGAGGTTCTTGTCGAAGGTGGCCAGGTTGATCTTCACCTGGAGACCGTCGAGCTGCCTCTGCCCCGACGGGCCGTTCACGGTGTCGGCCGGGTTGGTGAGGGTCATCGTGATCCCGGCCGTCTGAAGTACCTGGCTCACGCTCGGGGCCAGCGGGGACAGCGGGTTCTGGCCCGACTGACCGGGGGGGCTCACGCCGGAGGAGGAGACCGTGACCGCCTCGCCGGCCACCGTCACGCCGGTGGCGGCGCTGGCTCCCTGGAGCGTGGCCTGGTTGCCGTCGCTCGAGGAGGTGGCGGTGGATGTGACCTGACCGACGTGGACGAGGCCGCCGGCGATTGCGACGTCGCTGACCTCGGACGTGGCTTCCGCCAATGCGTCGCCGGTGCTGCTTATGGTGCTCTGTGCCGTGCTCGCCACCGAGCCGACCGTCACGAGCGCAGCGGACAGCGAGCCGGTGCCGTTGCCGCCGACGGTGCTCATCGACGAGGTGGCTGTGCTACCCGAGGCCGAGGAGTCGGCGTCCATCTTCGACGGCCCGTTGTCGTTGGAGGCGGTGTCGGGACCCTGCGGGTAGTCGGCATTCGCCTGGATCGGCCAGTTGCCGGGGTTCGGGACCGGGACGACGGTGCAGGGCGGGCAGTACTGCTGGAGGTAGGGGCCGAGAAGCAGGCTCAGCTGGCTGCCACCGCCGGCGATCACGGCCCCGGGCCAGAGCACCGAGGCGAGGGAGTTGCCGTGGGGGCCGGAGTTGAAGGTCGTGGATGAGTATCCGACGTCCCATTCGAGGGTCGGGGTCGCCGGGATGGGGAAGTTGGGCTGTTCGTAGTAGATGCTGAGCCCCGAGCCCGCCGACGAGAGGGTGTAGCCGCCGAGGGTGGTCGTCGGGGCCGTGGAGGCCGCCGATCCCTGGCTCGTGGAGCTCGGCGAGCTGTCGGCCGAGGCGGGGATCGCAGCGAGCATGACCGCGCCCGCCCCTGTGAGCAGGCCGGCCGCCAGCGCTATCGCCAGGCGCTTCACGAGGTCCTCCCTGCCGGTGCGCTCTGCTCGATGCCTCCGCCCAGGTAGGCGGCCGCGAGGTCCTGTGGAAGCTCGCTCGGCGTGCCGGCAGCGACCACGCGGCCTTGGGTCATGAGCACCACCTGCGATGCAACCTTGAGGGCCGCTCGCGCGAACTGCTCGGTGAGCAAGATGGCCACGCCCTCGGCTGCGACCTGCTCCACGACGGCATAGAGCTCGTCGACGATGAGCGGCGCGAGCCCCATCGATATCTCGTCGAGCAGAAGCACGGCCGGGTCGCAGCTCATCGCCCGGGCCATCGACAGCATCTGCTGCTCACCGCCGGAGAGCGTCCCCGCCACCTGCTTGCGCCTTTCCGCCAGACGCGGGAACCGGGTGAATGCCTGATCCTCGACGTGGCGGCGGGCGGCTCCGGTGTAGGTCATCATCTGGAGGTTCTCCGATACTGTCAGGTTGGGGAAGATGGCCCGCCCCTCGGGGATCGTGCAGACCCCGGCCCGTGCGAGCACATCGGGTGCGGCACCGTTCACGTGGCGACCCATGACGTGGAAGCAACCCGAGGTCGGGGCGAGCAGCCCGCTCACCACCTTCAGGGTGGTCGACTTGCCGGCACCGTTGGGCCCGAGCAGCGCGAGCACCGTTCCCGCGGGCAGGACGATGTCGATCCCGTGCAGGACCTCGATGCGGCCGTACGCGGCCCGGACACCGCGAAGCTCGATCACGTTCGCGGGCCGCGCTCCGCTCACGGCGGTCTGCCGCGTCTGGGTCGTCTGCGAACCGTTAGGCGAGGGCATCGGCCACCTCGGCGCGCAGCCCGGGCTCGTCGGGCTCCTCGGTACCAAGATACGCCGCTCGCACCTCGGGGTCGGCCTGGACCTCCGCCGGCGTGCCCACGGAGAGGACGCGGCCGAAGTCGAGCACGTGGACGAGCCGGCACACCGACATCACGAGCTCCACGTCGTGCTCGACGAGAAGCACAGCGACACCCCGCTCTGCCATCTTCTGTAGCAGCAACCCCAGCTCGTCGGTCTCACCTTCGTCGAGGCCCGAGGACGGCTCGTCGAGCAGCAGCACCCGCGGCCGCGTGGCCAGGGCCCGGCCCACCTCCACGAGGCGCGCCATGCCCGTGGGCAGCGTGTCGCAGCGAACGGTCGCGACCCCATCGAGGCCGACCTCCGACATGATCTCGTCGGCCACGTCGCGCGGGCGCGAACCGTCGCGTGACCACCTGCGGCGGATCTCGGCGGCCACGAGGATGTTCTCGCGAACCGTGAGGGACCCGAAGATCTCGAGGCGCTGGAAGGTCCTGGCGATCCCGAGACGAGCTCTCTTGTGCGGAGGGAGGGCGCCGATGGGCTCGGAGTCGAGCAGGACGCTCCCGCTGTCGGCTCTGCACAGGCCCGTGACGACGTTGAAGAGGGTGGTCTTGCCCGCTCCGTTGGGCCCTATGAGCCCGGTTACCGTCCCGGCGTCAGCTGTCAGGTCGACCCCGCGAAGCGCCGCGACACCGCCGAAGCGGACCTCCACGTTGGCCACCTCGAGTCGCGACACGCACGTTCCTCCCCCGCTACACGCGCCCCCCCGGACGCCACGCACCCCGTCTCCCGGACCCGCCGGACCTGGCTCGCCCGGCCGGGCTCTGCCCGGTGCCGGAGGAACGTAGGCCCGATGGCCTTCTTGCGGCAACGTGTTCTAAAAACGAGAACGTGTTCCACAGAGGGTGGCGGGCCCCGCGCCGAGTGGGCGCCGCCCCCGGAACGGCCCCCAGCCCCAGGCACCACCAGGCGCTCCGGTAGCCTCGCGTCCGATGGAGCACCCGATGTCGCAGCGTCTGGCCGAGCTCAAGTCGCGCAAGGAAGAGGCGCTGCACGCCGGCTCGCCCCACGCGGTCGAGCGCCAGCACGCCAAGGGCAAGATGACCGCGCGCGAGCGGATAGAGCACCTGCTGGACGAGGGCTCGTTCTGCGAGCTGGACATGCTCGCCCGCCACCGGGCGCACGGGATGGGGCTCGAGGAGAAGCGCCCCTACACCGACGGCGTGATCACGGGATACGGCACCATCAACGGCCGCAGGGTGTGCGTGTTCAGCCAGGACTTCACCGTATTCGGCGGCGCGCTGGGGGAGGTCTTCGCAGAGAAGATCCACAAGGTGATGGACCTCGCCGCCTCCATCGGGGTGCCCATGATCGGGCTCAACGACGGAGCGGGGGCCCGCATCCAGGAAGGGGTCGTGTCGCTGCACTCTTACGGCGGGATCTTCCACCGCAACGTCGAGGCCTCGGGCGTGATCCCCCAGATAAGCGTGGTGATGGGGCCGTGCGCGGGCGGGGCCGTCTACTCGCCCGCGATGACGGACTTCATCTTCATGGTCAACGGATCCAGCCACATGTTCATCACAGGACCCGACGTGGTGAAGACAGTGACCGGTGAGGACGTGACGCTCGAGGAGCTCGGTGGCGCGATGAGCCACGCCACGAAGTCGGGTGTGGCCACGTTCGTAGCCCCTGACGAGCGGACCTGCCTCGAAGACGTCCGTTACCTGCTCTCGTTTCTTCCATCGAACAACCTCGAGGAGCCTCCGGTCGCGGTCACCGACGACGACCCCGACAGGGGCACCCCCGAGCTGGTCGACCTCATGCCATCGTCGCCCAATCAGCCCTACGACATGAAGCAGGTCATCTCCTCGGTGGTCGACGAGGGTGACTATTTCGAGGTCCACCCCCACTGGGCGATGAGCATCACTTGCGGTTTCGCCCGGATCGACGGGCGCGTCGTGGGGATAGTCGGCAACCAGCCCGCGGTGCTCGCCGGCGTGCTCGACATCGACTCCTCGGAGAAGGCGGCCCGGTTCGTGCGCACCTGCGACGCCTTCAACATCCCCCTCGTCACCTTCGTCGACGTTCCGGGCTTCATGCCGGGCACGGACCAGGAGTACGGGGGAATCATCCGGCACGGTGCCAAGCTCCTTTACGCGTACTGCGAGGCGACGGTCCCGAGGATCCAGGTGATCACCCGAAAGGCCTACGGCGGCGCCTACGTCGTCATGAACTCGAAGTCGATCGGCGCGGACCTGGCGTTCGCGTGGCCCTCCGCCGAGCTGGCCGTGATGGGGCCGCAAGGCGCGGTCGAGATCGTCTACAGGCGCGAGCTCGCCGAGGCAGCCGACCCCGCGACGCGCCGAGCCGAGCTCGTGGAGGAGTACACCGAGCGCTACGCCAACCCTTACGTGGCGGCGGAGCGCGGCTACGTCGACGACGTGATCGATCCCGCCGAGACGCGCCGGGTGCTCGTGCGAAGCCTGCGCCTGCTCGCGTCGAAGCGTGAGGAGCTCCCGAGGCGCAAGCACGGGAACGTGCCTTTGTGACCACGCCGGGCACTCACGGCGCGGCGGCAGGCGGAGTGGAGGTGGTATCGGTACGGCCCGAGCCGCCGCCCGATGTGCTGGCGGCGATAGTCGCGGCGGTGGACGAGGCATGGCCACGGCCGACCGCCCCCGAAGCCCGTTCGCGATCGGAGGGTTCGGCGTGGAGGTTCTCCGGGCGCTGGTGGGCGAAGCCCAGCCAGGCTCGACGCGACCGGCCGTGGGCGAGTCGCTGAGCCGCTCGACGCGCTCTCAGTCCCGGGCCCCGCGGCGCTCGACCAGGGTGAGCAGATCGTCGAGGATCCGCGCCAGCTTGAAGTCGCGCGGGGTGTAGACGGCCGCCACGCCCTTCTCCCGCAGCACCTCGGCGTCGCCCGACGGCACGATGCCCCCGACCACCACCGGGACCTCCACGCCGAGCGCGCGCAGCCGGTCGAGCACCTCCGGCACCAGCTCCAGATGGCTGCCCGAGAGGATCGAGATGCCGACGAGGTCCACGTCCTCGTCGCGAGCCGCCGCCGCGATCTGCTCGGGTGAGACCCTTATCCCCTGGTAGACGACCTCGAAGCCGGCGTCGCGGGCGGCGACGGCGATCTGCTCTGCGCCGTTCGAGTGACCGTCGAGACCGGGCTTGGCCACCAAGAGGCGCGGTGGGCGGCCCACCTCCTCGGCGAGGGCATGCGAACGCGCGAGGACGGCGGAGAGCTCCGCGCCGCGGTGGCCGACACCTCCGGTGATGCCGGTGGGGCCGCGGTACTCGCCGAAAGCCTCCCGTAGGGCTCCTGCCCACTCCCCGGTGGTTCCGCCCGCGTGGGCCAGCTCGATCGTCGCCGGCATGATGTTCGCGGACTCGTCGCGCGCGGCGGCGCTCAGGGCCTCGAGCGCCCGCGCGACCGCGTCGCGGTCGCGCCCGGCCTTCCACTCGGCGAGGTCGTCTCTGAGCCTCGCCTCAGCGGCGGGGTCCACCCGAAGCACCCTTTCGACCGAGGGGTCTCCCTCTACGAGGGGCGACGGCTCGCTCTCGGTGAAGCAGTTGACGCCGACGACCGCGAGCTCGCCCGTCTCGATACGTCTCACGCGCTCGGCCTGGCTGCGAACGAGCCGTCGCTTGAGCTCGTCCACCGCCTCGAACGCCCCGCCCAGGGCGAGGACCTCCTCCAGCTCCGTCCAGGCCTCCTCGGCGAGCTCGGATGTCTTCGCCTCCACCACCCGCGATCCCTCGAATATGTCGTCGTACTCGAGCAGGTCGGTCTCGAACGCCAGGATCTGCTGGACACGAAGCGACCACTGCTGGTCCCAAGGACGTGGCAGGCCGAGGGCTTCGTTCCAAGCCGGGAGCTGGATGGCCCGCGCGCGAGCCGAGCGCGAGAGCGTCACCCCGAGGGCCTCGAGGACGATGCGGGGGAGGTTGTTCTCGGGCTGGTCCTCGGTGAGGCCGAGCGAGTTGACCTGCACCCCGTATCGGAAGCGGCGCAGCTTCGGGTCCTCGACCCCGTAGCGCTCCGAGCAGATCCGGTCCCACAACCTGCCGAACGCGCGCATCTTGCACGTCTCTTCGAGAAAACGGATGCCGGCGTTGACGAAGAACGAGATGCGCCCGACCACCTGTGGGATCTCCTCCGGCTCCACCTTCTTGGAGTCGCGCACTGCGTCGAGCACGCCGATCGCCGTGGCGAGAGCGAACGCCACCTCCTGAACGGGGGTGGCACCAGCTTCCTGGAGGTGGTAGCTGCACACGTTGATCGGGTTCCACTTCGGGACGTGACGAACCGTGTAGGCGATCGTGTCGACGGTGAGCCGTCTGCTCGGTGCGGGCGGGAAGATGTAGGTGCCGCGCGAGAGGTACTCCTTCACTATGTCGTTCTGGGTGGTCCCCTGGAGGAGCTCAGGATCGACACCGGTGTCCTCGGCGTATGCGATGTAGAGCCCAAGGAGCCAAGCCGCGGTGGCGTTTATCGTCATCGAGGTGTTCATCTCGCCGACGGGGATGCCCTCCATGAGCTGCGCCATGTGGCCGAGATGGGCTACCGGCACGCCGACCTTGCCCACCTCGCCCGCTGCTTCGGGCGCGTCGGGGTCGTATCCGGTCTGCGTGGGAAGGTCGAACGCGATCGAGAGCCCGGTCTGGCCCTTTGCCAGATTGGTCTGGTACAGCGCGTTGGACGCCGGGGCGGAGGTGTGGCCGGAGTAGGTGCGCATCACCCAGGGTGAGTCGCGGGTGTGGTCTTGTGGCCCCATCTCGCTCACCTTCCGAGCCCGGAGTCAGCCGTGGTAGTCGTAGAAACCCTTGCCCGATTTCCTGCCAAGGAGCTCGGCGGCGACCATCCTGCGAAGCAGCGGCACTGCCGCGAAGTGTGGGTCGCGGAACTCGTCGTAGAGCGCGTCGAGGATGGCGAGGCTGGTGTCGAGACCCACGAGGTCCAAGAGCGCGAACGGGCCCATCGGGAAGCCGCAGCCGCCCTTCATGGCCGTGTCTATGCCTTCACGGGTGGCGACTCCGGACTCGAGCAGCCTCACCGCGTTGTTGAGGTAGGGGAACAGCAGGGCGTTCACGATGAACCCCGCCTGGTCCTTCACCTCGACGGCCTCCTTGCCGCAGGACTCGGCGAAGGACGTGGCGGCCGAGATGGTCTCCTGCGAGGCCGTGATCGGGCGGACGATCTCTACCAGGCTCATCACCGGCGCGGGGTTGAAGAAGTGGATCCCGCAGATCTTCTCGGGCCTGCCGGTCTCCATGGCCATGTCCACGACGGCGAGGGTGGAGGTGTTGGTGGCCAGCACCGTGTGGTCGCCGCAGATCCTGTCGAGCTCGGAGAAGAGGTGCTTCTTCACCTGCATGTCCTCGACGACCGACTCGATCACTAGGTCGCAGCCCGCGAGCGCACCGAGGTCGGTGACGGCCGAGAGCCGCTCCAGAGCCCCATCTCGCTCCGCCTCGGCAAGGTTGCCCTTCTCGACCTGCTTGGCGAGCGACTTCTCCACCCCGGCGACCATGGAGTCGGCGGCGCCCTGGGACCGTGACCGCAGCACCACTTCGAACCCGTGCACGGCGGCCGTCTGGGCGATGCCGGACCCCATGATGCCCGAACCTACGATTCCCACCCTCTTTATCGACATGGCGTGCCATGTTACCGGCGGGTAGCCGGCGTTTCCGCCGAAGGCCGTGCCGGGCCGCTCCGCGTGAGGACGACGTGGTCAGCGTGAGGTGGAAGCCGTGCCCCGCTCTTGCAGGACGCGCCTGAGGAGCCAGGGGGCCGAGTCGACCACGAGCCTGGGCCAGAGCCTGTAGATGCGCCACGGAGTGCGCGCGTGGCGCGGCGTGACGATGAACGGCCGGTTGCGCGCGACGCCCTCGAGCACGTTCTCGGCGAGGGACTGCGGGGGGTACGCCCTTCCGATCGTCCTGCTCAGGAGCGCCCGCCCGTCCGGGGCTGTCGTCACCGGGGGGAGGTCGGGAGGGTTGGGCTTGTCGAGGAGAGGGGTGTCGATCACACCGGGGCAGACGACGCTCACTCGCACCCCGTACTTCTTCGCCTCGGCGCGCAGGCTGGTGCTCAGGCCGACCACGCCGTGCTTGGTCATGGCGTACGGCGTGAGCAGCGGGGCGGGAATGAGGCCCGCGAGGGACGCGGTGTTGACGATGTGACCCCGCCCCTGGCGGATCATCGCGGGGTAGGCGGCGGCGACTCCGTGCACCACTCCGCGCAGGTTGACGTCGATGACTCTCTGCCAGTGCTCCAGGGAGAGATCGGCGACCTCCCCGCTGACTCCGATGCCGGCGTTGTTGAACAGCAGATCGACGTGCCCGTGCTCGCTCACGACCGCGTCCACCAGATCGGCGAAGGCACCGGCGTCGGTCACGTCGAGGGCGACGCCCGACGCCCTGCCGGGCGGGCCCGCTCCGATCGAGTCGGCCGCGGCCTTAGCCCCCGGCTCGTCGAGATCGGCCAGCACCACCGTGGCGCCGCGGCGCGCCAGGGCATTGGAGAGAGCCTTGCCGATGCCGGAAGCTGCTCCGGTGACTATGGCGACCTTTCCGTCGAATCGATGGTCGGGCATGCGCCGAGCATATTCATGCCGCTGAGGCTGAGGTCCGGCCGGCCATGGTGCAGTGCCGACGGCCGGCGCCCGTAATGTGGGCACGTGGCCACGAGATGCGGGTGCCTCGCCCTCGTGGGAGGCGACGAGTGGCGCCCCGGGTGCGAGTTCGACGCCGACCTGCTCGCCGCCTCGGGCGGGGACGAGGTGCTCGTCCTCCCCACGGCGGCCGCGTACGAGCACCCCGAAAAGGCGGTGGCGACCGCCGAGGCTTGGTTCGCGGGCTTCGGTGCGCGCGCACGCGGCCTGATGGTCCTGGGGCGTGCAGAAGCTCAGGACGAGGCCAATGCCGCGATCGTTCGCGCCAGCCGGTTCACGTACCTGGGGGGTGGCTCGGCCATGCACCTGCGCTCGGTGCTCAAGGCCTCGGCCGTATGGGAGGCGCTGCTCGAGGCTTGGCGGGACGGAGCGGTGGTCGCGGGCTCGTCGGCGGGCGCCATGGTGCTCACCGACCCGATGGTCGACCCGAGAGGAGGGGCGCTGACCGTGGGACTCGGGATGGTGGAGCAGTTGGCTGTCATACCCCACTTCGGCAACGAGAACGCCGAGAAGGTCCACCGCTCGATCGCCTTGGCAGCCCCCGGGCTCCCCGTGGTCGGGGTGCCCGAGCGGACCGCTCTCGTGCGTGACCCGGACGGCACCTGGCGACAGACCGGCAAGGGAGAGGTGCAGGTGTTCGTGAGCGGCGAGCCGGCCGGCTTCGAGGCTCTCCCCGCCTGACGGCCGGCCGAAGGCTCGACGAGGCCTACTCCGCCTCGGCGACGGTGACCGACTCGATCGTGACCTTCTGCGTGGGCTTCCCCGAGCTAGTGCCGATTGCGTCTATCGCGGCGACCGTGTCCAAGCCCGACACCACCTTGCCGAACAGGGAGTAGCTGGGGGGGAGCCTCGTCCCGTCGGGGCCGGAGATGACGAAGAACTGGCTGCCGTTCGTGTCGGGCCCGGCGTTGGCCATGGCCAGGGAGCCGAGCTCGTAGCGTCCCGGTTGGGGGAGCTCGTCGGCGAACTGGTAGCCAGGGCCGCCGGTCCCGGTGCCAGTGGGGTCGCCTCCCTGGAGCACGAACCCGGGTATGACCCGGTGGAAGACGATCCCGTCGAAGTAGTGGTAACGCGCCAGGAACACGAAGTTGTTTACGGTCCTCGGTGCTGCGAGGGGGTCGAGGGCGATGGTCATGCTCCCCATCGAGGTGGTCACCTCTGCCGTGTACCTTTTCGACGGGTCGATGCACATCGGGGGCTCCGAGCCGAACTTCTGGCGTTTGGGGCTCGACCCGTCTGGCTCGGGGATCTGCTCGGGCATCTCGCTTCCTCTCTTCTAGCTCGCCTACACGCTGTTGTCGCCTACACCCTGTGTCTTTGTGGCCTTGACCCTGTCTATGTGGCCTTGACGGTGACCTTGAGCATGCGGTGGGTGATCGTCGGCGGCACGCCGGCCTGGGAGCCGTCCTTGGAGATCTCGTCCACGACGCTCATGCCCTTGGTGACCTTGCCGAACAGGACGTAGTCGGGCGGCAGCTGCTCGCCTTGCGAACCGGTCACGATGAAGAACTGACTGCCGTTGGTGGTCGGCGTCGTCGTGGAGGGCTGGTTGGAGTTGGCCATCGCCACTGCACCGATCGGGTACTGCTGCGAGGTGTTGGAGGCAGTCGGGGGCCCAGAGGCGGTGAACTCGTAACCCGGGCCGCCGGTCCCGGTGCCGGTCGGGTCCCCTCCCTGGACCACGAAGCTCGGGATGACCCGGTGGAAGATGACGCAGTTGTAGAAGGCGTGGTCGGCAAGGAAGACGAAGCTGTTCACCGCCGCGGCCGACTCCGTCGGGTAAAGCGTCATCTCGAACGTCCCGACGTCGGTTTTGACGGTGGCGACGTAGTTCTTCGAGGGATCGATCGTGGTGGCGGGAGCTTGGCTCCAATGGAGGTTCTTGTGGGAAGACAGGGTCTCGAGGTTCGTCTTCGGGTCCGACGGGCAGCCCGCCGTCTTCGCCACCGCGTCCACCGCCGCCTGGGTGTCGCTGGAACCCGCGGCCGGGGCCTTCTTCTTCCCGCTGCTCACCGCCACGTATACGCCGACACCGATGCCCACGAGGACCACCAGCGTGATGGTTCGGCGCACGCTGGCGCGACGGCGCCGCTGTCGCTCGAGAGCGGCGAACTTGGCTTCGCGCATCGCGCGTTTTCGGGCGCGTTTCTCCGTTGGCACGGCCCGACACCATACCGGCCGCGGTCGGAGCCAGGGGCCGGGCAGCGAAAGGTGCGACCGGGCGTCCGGTAGCGTCGCGTGGGTGTCGCTGGTAGTGCAGAAGTTCGGCGGGACCTCCGTAGGCGACGCGGATCGCATCCGGGCCGTGGCAGACCACGTGTCCCGTACCCGTCGCCAGGGGCAGGACGTGGTGGTGGTGGTGAGTGCGATGGGCAAGACCACCGACGATCTGATCCGCCTCGCGGGGGAGGTGAGCGCCTCCCAGCCGCCTCGCGAGCTCGACATGCTGCTCAGCGCCGGGGAGCGGGTCTCGATGTCGCTGCTCGTGATGGCGCTCGCCGGGCTGGGTGTCGACGCCGTGTCGTTCACCGGCAGCCAGGCGGGGATCATCACCGACACGACTCATCAGAAGGCCAGGATCGTCGAGGTGAAGGGGGACCGGCTGCGGGAGTCCCTGGCGCAGGGGCGCGTGCCGGTGGTGGCCGGCTTCCAGGGGGTGTCGCTGGACCGCGACGTGACGACGCTGGGCAGGGGGGGCTCCGACACCACCGCCGTCGCACTCGCCGTGGTGCTCGAGGCCGATGCGTGCGAGATCTACACCGACGTGCCCGGCGTGTTCAGTGCCGACCCCCGGATGGTCCCGGAGGCGAGAAGGCTGCCGCGCTTGAGTTTCGAGGAGATGCTCGACATCGCGGCGAGCGGCGGGCGGGTGCTCTCGCTTCGCTCTGTGGAGTTCGCCCGCAACCACCACGTACCGCTGCACGTCCGGTCCAGCTTCACTTGGGAGCCAGGCACTTGGGTAGCAGAGGAGGATCCCTCGATGGAACAGCCGATCGTCACCGCAGTGACCCACGACGTCTCGGAGGCCAAGGTCACGGTGACCGGGGTGCCCGACAAGCCAGGGATCGCAGCCAGGCTCTTCCGTGCCCTGGCCGACCGCAACGTCAACGTGGACACGATCGTGCAGAACACCTCCCTCCACGGCACCACCGACATCTCCTTCACCGTCCCGAAGGTCGACTTGGCCATGAGCCTCGAGGTCGCTGGCGCGCTGGCTCCGGAGATCGGGGCGGGCGAAGTCCTGGGAGACGACGGGATCGCCAAGGTGTCCCTCGTGGGCGCCGGGATGAGAACCCACCCGGGTGTGTCCGCCACGATGTTCGAGACGCTCGCCGCGGCGGGCATCAACATCGAGATGATCTCCACGTCGCCCATCAGGATCTCGTGCGTGGTGCGCGTGGATCACGCCGAGAGCGCGGTCCAGGTGCTCCACCGGGCCTTCGACCTCTCCGACTCTCGCAGTCCTTGATTCCGTAGGTCCCGGCTTCGGAAGCCGTAGGTCCCGGCTTCGGAAGGTCGGGCGTAGCGGGGGAGCCGATCCCGTAGGATTTCGCGGATGAGAGTCGCCGTCGTCGGTGCCACGGGCCAGGTCGGAACCATGATCCGGTCGGTGCTCGTCGAGCGCGCCTTTCCCGTCGACGAGGTCCGCTTCCTGGCCTCGGCCCGATCGGTGGGCAGGCGCCTGGAGTTCCGAGGCAGCGAGATAGAGGTCGAGGACGCGGCCCGCGCCGACTACGCCGGTGTCGAGCTGGCGCTCATGTCCATTGGGGCGACCGCGTCACGCGAGCTCGCTCCACGCATCGCAGCCGAAGGCGCCTGGGTCATCGACAACTCCTCGGCCTGGCGTATGGACCCTGCGGTGCCGCTCGTGGTACCCGAGGTCAACGCCGATGCCCTCGACCACCTCGAGACCGGGATCGTGGCGAACCCCAATTGCACCACCATGGTGGCGATGCCCGTGCTCGCCCCCCTGCACCGTCATGCAGGACTCGAGAGATTGGTCATCTCGACCTATCAGTCGGTGTCGGGGGCAGGCTCCGCCGGGGTCCGCGAGCTGGAAGAGCAGCTCGCGAAGACCGTCGAGGGAGCGGCCGGGCTCACGTTCGACGGCCGGGCAGTCGACTACCCGGCGCCGTCGAAGTTCCCCGGGCCCATCGCGCACAACGTCCTACCGGTGGCGGGCCGCTTCGTCGACGACCTCTCCGGGGAGACCGACGAGGAGCAGAAGCTGCGAAACGAGGCCCGCAAGATCCTCGGGATCGATGACCTCGAGGTGTCCGCGACCTGCGTCCGGGTCCCGGTGTTCTGCGGTCACAGCCTCTCGATCAACGCGCGGTTCGAGAGGGAGCTCACGGTCGACAAGGCGCGCGAGATATTGGCGGGTGCGCGCGGCGTCTGCCTGACCGATGCCCCCACCCCTCTCGCCGCGACCGGCACCGACCCCACCCTCGTGGGGAGACTGCGGCGCGACCCGACCGTGGCCCACGGGATCGCGCTCTTCGTCTCGGGTGACAACCTGCGCAAGGGTGCCGCGCTCAACGCCGTCCAGATCGCAGAAGCGCTCCTCGAGCGCCGGAGAGCGCCGGCCTGATCAGGAGCGGTGCCTGCTCCGCCTGCCGGAGGAGCCGGCGGAGCCGGCGAGGACCGAGATGCGCCGGGCCAGGTTGACGGCGTGGTCGCCGAAGCGCTCGTAGAACCTCGCGACCAGGGCAGCCTCGATAGCCACCGGGATCGGCATGGACCCGCTCGCTATCTCGGCCGTGATCGTCACGTGCAGCTCGTCCATCTCGTCGTCGAGGCCCTCGACGTGCTCTGCTACTCCGGGTGAGCGGTCCGCATAGGCGTCGGCCGTGGCGTGCCACATGTCGCACGCGACCTCTCCCATCTGCTCCACCAACCCACGCGCGCGTGGGGAAAGCTCGAGACCGAGACCCCGGACCGCCCGGCGCGAGACGTGCTCGGCGAGGTCCCCGCTGCGCTCGATGTCGGGCAGCATCCGAAGAACCGCCACCAGGTACCGCAGCTCCTCGGGTCCCGTCGCCCGCTGCGCCAACTGCCTCTGTGCGAGCTGCTCGATCTCCTGGTACAGAGCGTCGACGATCTCGTCGCTGTCGGCCAGCTCGCGCGCGGCCTCGCGGTCGCCGGCGAGAAGCGAATCGGTCGCTCCGGCTACTCCCTCCCCGACCAGCGCGAAGAGCCTGATCATCTCGCGGTCGATCCGGTCGAGGCTCTCGGTGATGTCGGAGCCGCTCTCGGCGGGGTGCAGGGCTATGCGTCGGGCCACGCCCAACCGTACAACCGAGCCCTTGCGCGCGCCTCGATCACGCGGCGCGGTGCGCTCCCCGAGGCAACGGCCAGAGCTCGGTGTCCGTCCACTCGAAACCGGCGGTGTCGCTGCGGTGCCACTTCGAGTCGTGTCCCGAGGTCAGCTCGCAGAAGATCACGCCGGACTCGGGGCCCAGCTCGAAGCTCCCGGCACATAGCGAGCACCCGGCGCTCTCCGCCTCCGGCGCCGCACATGTCGACCGTCTGCGCTCCATCGCAGGTCCAAGTCCTGTAGGCCGGTGCGCCGGCTGCGTCGGCAACTTCTGGTCCAGTACCATCTCGCCCCCCCGGTCGATGGCTGCTACCTGGAGGAACGCAGCGTGACGGTCCTCCTTGCGTCGGCCTGCCCCGGGTCTCGCGCCAAGCTGGCTGGGCGGTACGGTCGGTGAGGTGGACGAAGGGAGCACACGCGAGCAGCAGGTCCGCGCGCTGGCTCGAAGGATCGGTGAGCTCGGAGGACGGCACCGGGCGCGGGCGCTGCACCTCTCGTGGTGGAGCGATCGGGTCCTGGCCCGCACCATGGCCGACGCTGCATTTCGGACCCGGCTCTTCCGCTTCGTCGACGCCTACCCTGCCCTGGACAGCGACGCCGAGGTCGAAGAGCACCTGCGCGCCGAGTTCGAAGGGGTGGAGCTGCCCACCTGGTTCGGGGCCGGGCTCGGTCTCACGAAGACCGTCCCGGGAGGAGCGCGCCTCTCGGCCGCGGTAGCGAGACGCGGGATCGACCGCATGGCGCGCCAGTTCGTCGTCGGCACCGACGAAGCGGAGGTGGCCCGCGCGGTGGGGGACCTCTGGCGCCGGCGAACCGCGGCGACGGTCGACCTGCTCGGAGAGCACACTCACAGCGAGTCGGAGGCCGACCGCTACGCAGCGCGCCTCTCCGGAATCGTCGAGTCCCTGGGAGCTGCCGCCCGAACGTGGCCGCCGGACGAGCGTCTCGAGCGCGACGACTTGGGGCCGGTCCCGCGTGCAGGAGTGAGCGTGAAGGTGACGGCGCTCGCGTCGGCGTTCACCCCGCTGACCGCCGAGCAGGGGATCGAGCGGGCGGCGCATCGCCTGCTCCCGGTCCTGCGCCGGGCAGCGGACCTGGGCGTGTCGGTCTGCTTCGACATGGAGCGCTACGAGGAGAAGGAGCTCACGCACCGCCTCTTCCGGCGGGTGCTGGCAGTACCTGGAATGGAGAACCTTCACGCGGGGATCGTCGTGCAGGCGTACCTGCGCGACTCGCCCGACGACCTCGACGAACTGGCGGCCTGGGCACGCGGCCGGCGAATCCCGGTGTCGGTGCGCCTCGTGAAGGGGGCCTACTGGGACACCGAGACCACCGAGGCGGCGGCGCGCGGCTGGCCCTCTCCGGTGTTCGAGCACAAGGCCGAGACCGACGCCAACTACGAGCGTCTGGCGAGCAGGCTGCTGGGGCATCACGGTGCACTGCGTGCGGCGTTCGCCACCCACAACCTCCGCTCGCTCGCCGCCGCGATCGTCGACGCCCGCTCGATGGGGATCGGCGACGACGGCTACGAGGTGCAGCTGCTCTACGGGATGGCGGAGCCGGTGCACGAGGCGGTGCGCAGGTCAGGGCTGCGACTGCGCGTGTACGCCCCCATGGGCGAGCTGGTGCCGGGCATGGCCTACCTGGTGCGAAGGCTCCTCGAGAACACCTCCAACGAGAGCTTCGTGCGGCACCATTTCGCTGAGGGTGAGGACCTCGACAAGCTCGTCGAGGCGCCCGGGGCGGGCCCGCTCCCGGGCCCCGGCCGCGCCGCGCGCAGAGCGGCCACCGATCCCGGCTCCCCGGGCACCTACAGCCCCGAGCCGGCTGCCGAGTGGCGACGGCCCGAGGTGATGCACGCCTTCGCCGCCGCGGTGGAGGCCGAGTTCGGCCGTCCTGCTCGGCGCGTCGAGGCGCTCGTGGCCGGGGAGACGGTCCGTACCGCCGGCACGATCGTGTCCGTGGACCCCGCGGACCCGAGCTCGGTGGTGGCGGAGGCGGCCGCCTGTGGGGCCGACGAGGTGCGCGCCGCCGTGGAAGCCGCGGTCGAGGCGGCCAAGGGATGGGGTGCGACGGCGCCGGCGCAGCGGGCGGCGGTGCTCTTCGCGGGGGCCGAGAAGATGCGCTCGCGGCGGTTCGAGCTGGCGGCCCTCGAGGTTCGCGAGACGGGCAAGGGCTGGGCCGACGCCGACGCCGACGTGTGCGAGGCGATCGACTACTGCGAGTACTACGGGCGGCGGATGCTCGCGCTGGCAGCCGGGGGCGACGTGCAGTCCCCACCGGGCGAGGACAACGCCCTCGTCTACCGTGGCCGCGGGGTCTGTGCCGTGGTGTCGCCCTGGAACTTCCCTCTCGCCATCCCCGCGGGCATGGTCTGCGCTGCGCTTGTCACCGGCAACTCCGTGGTGCTGAAACCGGCGGAGCAGGCCCCCGCTGTGGCTTTCGAGCTCGCGAAGGTGCTCGCCGAGTCGGGGCTTCCACGCGGCGTGCTGTCGTTGCTCCCCGGTACTGGGGAGGAAGCGGGCGCGGCCCTGGTGTCGCACCCGCAGGTGGACACGATCGCCTTCACCGGCTCGCGCGCCGTGGGGCTCGGAATCCTCGAGTCCGCTGCGCACCGGCAGGCGGGCAGGCGCTCCATCCCCCGCGTGGTGGCGGAGCTCGGGGGCAAGAACGCCATCGTCGTGGACTCTGACGCCGACCTGGACGAGGTGGTGCCCGCGGTGGTCGCCTCCGCCTTCGGCTTCGCCGGACAGAAGTGCTCGGCGGCGAGCCGCCTCGTGGCGGTCGGCCAGGTGCACGACGCGGTGCTCGAGCGCGTCGTGGAGGCGGCGCGCTCCTTGGTGATCGGGCCGACCCGCCATCCGGGGAGCCAGCTCGGCCCGGTGATCGACGCCGAAGCCCACGAGCGCCTTCGCCGAGCCGCCCGCCGCGCACCGGAGGTCGGGAGGGTCGTGCTCGACGTCTCCGAGGTGTCGCGCCCGGGATGGTTCGTGGGACCGGTGGTGGTGGCGGACGTCGACCCGGCATCGTGGCTCGCGACGGACGAGCTGTTCGGACCTGTGCTGGCGACGTTCCTAGCGCCCGATTTCCCGAGCGCGCTTGAGATGGCGAACCGCACCGACTACGCGCTCACTGCCGGGGTCTTCACCCGGTCGGCCTCTCACGTGCGTCTGGCCGCGAGCGTGTTGCGGGCCGGCAACGTCTACGTCAACCGCGCCATCACCGGCGCCGTCGTCGGCCGCCAGCCCTTCGGCGGCAGCGGGATGTCGGGTGTCGGATCGAAGGCCGGGGGCCCCGACTACCTCGTCCAGTTCTGCGATCCGCAGGTGGTCGCGGAGAACACGGTCCGCCAGGGCTTCGCGCCACAGCAGCCGGCGCCTCGAGCGGCTCCGGCCGATGCCGGCGCGGAGGTCGGGTACAAGCCGCACGACGCTTCGTCGCGAGGCCTCGGGACCAAGGGGCCGCGTTGGCCGCGTCAGGGAGTCGCCTGAGAGACCGCTCAGGTATCGCCGTCGAGCTCTGCCTCTACGTCGGCCACGATCAGACGAGGGCCCGAAGGCCAGTCGAAGTAGCGCCAGGCCCAGTTGACCATCACGACGAGGCGGTTGCGGAAACCGACGAGCTCGACGAGATGCAGCCCCAGCCAGGCGAGCCAACCGAGGGTCCCGCGCAACACCAAGCCCCGCCAGAGCTGTGCGACAGCCGCGCGCCTCCCGATGGTCGCCATGATCCCCTTGTCGTGATAGGCGAAGGGCTCTGTCGGTTCGCCGGCCAGGTGGTGCAGGATCTGCCGGGCGGCGTGCCTGCCGGACTGGATCGCGACCGGCGCGAGCTGCGCGCATGGCCGGGGTTCGTCGCGTCCGTTCGGTACGAGGGCGGCGTCACCTACGACGAACACCTCGGGGTGCTCGGCCAGCGCCAGGTCCAGGCCCACGAGCAGCCGCCCGCCGGCACCGCTCGCCGCGCCGAGCGAGGCTGCGAGCGTCCCGTCGACGGTCACTCCTCCTGCCCAGACGACGACCGCTGCCGGGATCCACTCACCGCCCGCGATCCGCACTCCCTCCGAGGTGACCTCCGAAACCGCGGCCGAGAGCCGGACCTCCACACCCCGCGAGGCGAGGGTCTGCTGCGCATATCGTCCCGCGGTCTCGCGGAATGCAGGGAGAAGCCGGTCGGAGGCGTCGAGCAGCATCACGCGCGTGCGTTCGCGGTCGATCCGCAACCGGTCGCGCCGAACCGCGACGTCGAGCAGCTCCACGAGTGCTCCCGAAGTCTCGACCCCCGTGGGCCCGCCACCCACCACGACGAAGCTCGGGGCACCGCCGTCGAAGTCCTCGGGCCTCGCGTCGGCCGCCTCGAGGATCCCGAGCACGCGGTTGCGCAGCTTGCGCGCGTCCAACAGCGTGTACAGCGGTAGCGCGTTCTGCGATGCGCCGGGGACTGCGAAGTAGCCGGCTGTGGCGCCACTGGCCACCACCAGCTGGTCGTAGGCGAGCCGCGCGCCGTCGGACAAGGTGAGCTTGCGGGAGGACATGTCGATACCGGTCACCCGTCCGTGGCGGAATGAGACGTTGGGGGCCCGGCCGAAGATCGTTCGCACCGGGTAGGCGACGTCTGCCGGCTCGAGGCCGGCCGTGGCGACCTGGTACAGCAGCGGCTGGAAGGTGTGGAAGTTGTGCTGGTCGACGATCACCACCTCGACCGGCGCACCGGCGAGCGCTCTGGCAGCGGCGAGACCGGCGAACCCCCCGCCCACCACGACCACGCGCGCGACCGAAGGGTGCTCCACCTGGCCCTCGCTCAGCAGGCGGCGAGGGCCCGCGCTGCGCCGGCGATGTCGGCGACCTGGGGGAGGATCGCCTTCTCGAGCGACGGCTCGTAGGCGACAAATGTGTCCGTGGCGGTCACGCGCGCCACCGGCGCGTCGAGGGACCAGAAGCACTCCGACGCCACCCACGCAGCGACCTCGGCTCCGAACCCGGCCGTGAGAGTGTCCTCGTGGACGACCAGCAGCCGGCTGGTGCGGTCCACCGACTCGCACACCAGGTCGCGATCCCATGGAGAGATCGTGCGCAGGTCGACGACCTCGACCGAGCAGCCCGAGCCTGAGAGCTCGTCCGCCGCCTCGAGCGACTTCTGCACGGTGGCCCCCCAGGTGACGATCGTGAGGTCGCGCCCCTCGCGCGCCACCGAGGCGCTGCCGAAAGGGACTCGGTAGCCCTTGTCCGGGAAGGCGTCGGCGGCGTAGCGCTGGCGGTAGAGGTGCTTGTGCTCGAGGAACAGCACCGGGTCCTGTGCTTCGAAGGCGGTGCGGAGCAGGCCCACCGCGTCTCGTGCGCGGGAGGGAAAGGCGATCAGTATCCCCGGCACGTGGGCGAAGATCGACTCCCCGCTCTGGGAGTGAAAGATGGCTCCGCCGGTCAGGTATCCCCCTATGGCCACCCGCACGACCAGGGGACAGATGAACGAGCCGTTGGAGCGCCAGCGGATCGTCGCGGCCTCGCTCCGCAGCTGGTGCATCGCAGGCCAGATGTAGTCGAAGAACTGGATCTCGGCACAGGGTCGCAGCCCGCGCAGCGCTTGCCCGACACCCCGCCCGATGATGTTGGACTCGGCGAGCGGCGTGTTGTAAGTGCGCGCGGAGCCGAAGCGCCTCTGGAGCCCGCGCGTGACGCCGAACACCCCCCCTTTGCCCTCGACGTGCTCGAGGACGTCCTCGTCTGCGTCTGCGACGTCCTCGCCGAAGACGCGGATGCGCTCGTCGCGCTCGAGCAGCTCGTGGAGCGTGAGACGAATGGCCTCGGCCATCACGACTGGCTCCGCAGCGGGGTCGGCCTCAGCGGGTTCGGCCTCCGGCCCTTCGACGACCGCCAAGCTCACCACGTTGGTGGTCACGCTCGCCGGGTCCGGCCGCCTGGCGGCGAGCGCCTCCTGCGCCGCGAGCGATGCGACCTCACGTGCCTCGGCGCGCACTGCCGCGGCCTCGTGCTCGTCGATCAGACCGTTCGATACGAGGGCGCGTTCGAACATGTCGATGGGGTCGTGGGCCGCCTCGTCGGCCAGCTCGGCGGCGTCGCGGTATTTGGCCTGCGAGTCGGCCGACGAGTGCGAGTACGGGCGCGTGACGCGCGCATGGATGAGCCCGGGGCCCTCACCCGCTCGCACCCGCGCGACCGCTCGCGCCGCCTTGGTCCTGCACGCCGCGTAGTCCCAGCCGTCCATCTTGGTGACGGCGAGCCCTCGAAAGCCGCGCACCAGTTCGGAGATGGGTGCCGGCGCCTGATCGGCCGCCCTGACCGAGATCGCGTAGCCGTTGTCGGCCACGACGAAGAGCACCGGGAGGTGGAGACGGCAAGCGCTGTTGAGGCTCTCCCAGAACTCGCCTTCGGACGTAGCCCCCTCGCCGAGCGACACGTAGATGAGCTCGTCTCCATGGGCGCTCGTCCCCTCCAGCCCAGGTCTGCGCGCGATATAGCGCCCCGCCTCGGCGCAGCCCACCGCGGGGAGGCACTGCGAGCCGGTCGGGCTCGACTGGGTCACCAGGTTCAGCCGGGCGTTGCCGAAGTGGCAGGGCATCTGGCGCCCGCCCGAGGCTGGGTCTTCGGCGGACCCGACGGCCTGCAGGAGCAGCTCCAGCGGAGTCACCCCCAGAGCGAGCACGAGCGCCCTGTCGCGGTAGTAGGGGAAGAACCAGTCGTAGGAGGGTCTCAACGACCTGGCGAGGGCGAGCAGCAGGACCTCGTGGCCGGCACCGGAGATCTGGAAGAACACCCTGCTCTGCTTCTGGAGCAGTATCTCCCGGTCGTCGAGCGCTCGCGACAGGCACGCGAGCCGGAAGTCCTCGAGCAGCTCTTCAGGCGGGAACGAGCTCAGAGCGCACCTGCTGCCGTTCGTCGCGGCCTTGGAACGTGCTCGCGCGACGGCCGGCGGCTTGCTCTTGGTCGTTCGGCCTCCCCCCACGCCTGCGGCCTGCGCCGGCGCCTTGCGCATCAAAGTCGACGCTACTCCCTCTCGACCTCGATCATGCGGCTTCTGCAAGGGCAGAGAAACGGCCGCCAAAACAGCCGCCGCAGGTCCACGAGAGTGATACACCCCCCAAGTACGCTCGCCCGCGTGGGGTCGAGACACTGGTGGACCAGGTGATCGCCGGGCTCGCGATCGGCCTTGCCGTGGGCGCCGTGGCAGGTACGGCGGTGGCGTGGACGATCTGCTCTGCGCGCGCTGCCGCCCGCATGGCCGCTCAGCGCAGCGACCACGAGGCCGCTCTCGCAGCGGCCCGGGCGGAGGCGGCCGCACTCGGGGTCGCGCTGGAGCGTGAGCGCACCGGGTCGGAGGAGCGCCGCAGCGCCCTCGAGGACCTGAGGCAGCTGCTCGCCGGCGAGTTCGCCGAGTTGTCACGCCGTGCCCTCACGCAGAACAGCTCGCAATTCCTCGACCTCGCGGACGCGCGCATGCGCGAGGCACAGCAGCAGGCCACGGGGGACCTCGAGCAGCGGCGCCAGGCGATCGAGCAGCTGCTCTCACCGCTGCGCGACCAGCTCGGGAAGTACGAGCAGGGGCTCCGCCTGCTCGAGCTCGAGCGACAGCGGGCGTACTCCCAGCTGAGCGAGCAGGTGCGCCAGCTGAACGAGTCGCAGGACAAGCTCCAGCTCGAGACCCGAAACCTCGTGACGGCCCTTCGCTCTCCCGCCACGCGCGGGCGCTGGGGCGAGATGCAACTGCGGCGCGTCGTGGAGATGGCGGGCATGCTCGAGCACTGCGACTTCGAGGAGCAGGTGAGCGCCCAGGCACCCGACGGGCTGATGCGACCGGACCTGGTCGTGCGGCTGCCGGGTGCGAAGCAGGTGGTGGTCGACGCAAAGGTGCCGCTCCAGGCCTTCCTCGACGCCAACGAGGCCACGGACGAGGACGCGAGGCGGGCGCACATGCAGGCCCACGCCCGTCAGCTGCGCTCCCACGTGGATGCCTTGTCCAAGAAGGCCTACTGGCAGCAATTCGCCGATTCCCCGGAGTTCGTCGTGGCGTTCGTCCCCGGCGACCCGCTCCTCGCCGCGGCGTTCGAGCACGACCCGACCCTGCTCGAGCACGCGGTCGCCAACCACGTGCTGCTCGCAACCCCGACCACGTTGATCGCGCTACTGCGTGCCGTCGCCTACGGATGGCAGTCGGAGGCCCTGGCGGACAACGCACGTGAAGTGCAGCAGCTCGGCCGGGAGCTCTACAGGCGCCTCTCGACGTTCGGGGAGCACATGGGGCGCACCGGAAGGAGCCTCAAGTCAGCCGTCGACGCCTACAACAAGGCGGTGGGCTCGCTAGAGCACAGCGTTCTGCCTCAGGCGCGTCGGTTCTCTGAGCTCGGGGTGATCGGCGACGCCGAAAAGGACGAGCTCGTGATCGAGCCGCTCGATGCCGTGGCGCGCGAGGTCCGCGCGCCCGAGCTGTCCGCCGGTGCGCCGGCGTTGGAGCTGGTCGGGCGGCTCCACGAGGGGGACGACCACGCGGACGAAGTCGACGAGGGGGGCGAGGCCGGCATCGGGCCATGGAGCGCGACCCGATAGGTGCGCGCATGGGCGATGGGCGGGTCGAGAAATCCGCCAGTTGCTCGATTCCTGGCGGAGGACTCGACTCGTCCGGTCGGCCTATCCGCGTTTGTGTTCTCAGCCTTCAAGAACAGGCCGTCGAGCGAGGCCGCGGAGGAGGGCGGCGCGCTCCTCTGCCCACGTGTCGCAGAAGGACAGCCACTCGCGCGCGTCGGCCGCCAGCCCTTCGGGATCCGGGGCGGCGGGGCGAGCCGCACCGTTCGACCGGTCGCGGTGCTCTCGTTCACCCGATGTGCCGGGCGCGCCCTCAGCTGCGCCGAGCTTCCGCCAGAGATCCGGCCGCCTCCGAGAGATATCGAAGATCCGCGACGCCAGCGAAGAATCGCCCTCGCCGTCGCGGGGACGGTGGTGCAGGCACAATACGAGGTGGTCCCTCGCGCGGGTCATCGCCACGTACAGAAGGCGGCTGCGCTCTAGGTCGTGCAGCTCCTGCTCCCTCGATTCGGCCTCGTCGTAGCCGGCCGTGCGGATGAAGGACCCGGCCTTGGCCTCGAGCGTCCCGTCCTCCGACCACAGCACGGGCGGCGACCTGCGCCCGTCAGGCTCGGCCCGTTCGAGCCCGGCGAGGACGACCACCGGGAACTCCAGGCCCTTGGCGTGGTGGACGGTCATGACCCGCACTGCGTCGTCGTCCTCGTCTCCGTCTTCGGTCCCCACACCACCCGCCCTCTCCAGCTCATGACCCTTGCGGCGCGCCCATTCGAGGAAGCTTCGCAGCGACCCCGCGGACGACTCGTCGAAGCGCCGAGCCTGGTCGCACAGCCAGCGCAACCTCTGCCAGTGCTCTGTCGGTCGCCGGTACGCGTAGGCGAGCTGGAAGCTGCGCAGGGAATCCATGGCGCAAAGGACGAGCTGCGAGGGCTCGCGCCAGAAGCGTTCGCGCCGTAAGCAGTCCACGACCGCCATCGCCCGCGCGACCGGGTGCGCGCCGAAGCCCTCGGGCGCTTCGGCACTGACGTCCCAGGTCCCCCCGGCTGCCGCCCAGCTCAAAAGGTCGTCGTCGCCGCAGCCCAACCCGGGCGAGCGCAGCGCCGCGAGCAGGGCCAGCTCGTCGGCGGGGTCGTCGGCTGCGCGGAGCACGCAGAGCACGTCCCGGACGTCCTCGGTGCCCCAGAGCAGCGAGGACCCTTCGAGACGGTAGGGCACCCCCTCTTTGTCCAGTGCCTCTTCGATGGAGGGCAACGAAGTGCGCGCCGGCATCAGGAGCGCCACGTCGGAGAAGCACACAGGTCGCGGTGCCTCGTCGGACGCGCCGGCGACCCGCCATCGCTCCTCGACCATCAGCCGGATGCAATGTGCCGCATCTCGCGCCGCCCGGCGCCGTACCTCCGCAACCGTCGCTTCGAGCCGGTCGCCGAGCACGACTACCGGTTTCGGGAGGTCTTCAGGCGGCAGTTCGCCGTGGCCGGGCGCGGGGTGGTCGAAGGAGAGCTGGAAGGATCCGGCTTCAGCCGGGTGAGCGAGCGCGTCTCGCTCGGCGCGCAGCGGGTGGTGCTCCGCCTGTCCAGGCGAAGGTTGAGATCCGAAGAGGTGCCCGAACACGAAATTGAGCATCGCGATGATCCCCGGCACCGAGCGGAAGTTGCTGTCGAGCACGACCGGCTCGCCGATCTCGTCGGCCACCTGCCGCCACAGCCCGATGTCGGCGCGCCTGAACCGGTAGATGGACTGCCCTGGATCTCCCACCGCGAAGATCGCACCGGGCCGGGCCGAGGACAACGCATCACCGCCCTCGTGCTCCGAGGCGAGCAGCGCTGCCAGTTCGACCTGGACGGGATCGGCATCCTGGAGCTCGTCGACGAAGACCCACCTGTACCGGCGGCGCAGGGCCCGAGTGGGCTCGCCTCCCTGGCGCAGGATCCTCCTGGCGTGGACGAGGAGGTCGCCGAAGGCGAGCCTCCCCTCCGATGCCCTCTCCGACGCGCAACGCGAGGCGAAGTCAGCGAGCCGGGGGAGCAGCTCCGAAAGCACGGCCCGGCGCATCGTGTCGAGAATCTCGATCCGGCCGGCCTCGGCCTGCGAGCACGCGTCGCGCACCTCTTCTATGCGTCCTGCCCAGTGTTCCTGGCGGCCCTGTGCGCAGCGCAGGGAGGGGAGGTTTGCGAGCAGCTGGAGCAGGGACTCCTCGTCGTCTCCGGCGGCGAGCAGCTGCTCGAGCGCATCGGTGACGGCGAGCCTCAGATGACCGAGGAGGTTGTCGTCGGGGTGCGAGCACTCCGAGGCGACCGACAAGGCCCTGCGCAGCTGGTGGACCACGGGCTCGACGTCGACCTCCGGCCACTGCACCGGCGGGCGCATCGTCGAGCGCTCAGCGGAGGACGGCGGGCCCGGGTCCTCGCCGCCCTCGGACTCTTCGAGACGGTCCCAGTCGTCGTGGAGCGCCCGCGCGAGCTCGCGCAGCTGCGCGTGCCTCAGCCCGCAGCTGAACCCCCTCACCAGTGCGGGCTGCGCGGCGGGATCGTCGAACAGCGCATCTGCGAAACGCGCCCATCGGGTCTCGAAGTCCAGCGCGAGATCCGAGTCGTCCATGACGCAGAACCCCGAGGGGACCTCGACCGCAGCAGCCTGTTCGAGCAGTAACCGCTCGGCGAAGGCGTGCAGGGTGGAGATCGCCGCTTCGTCGACCTCCTCCAACGCGGCACGCAGCAGGCCGTCGTCGGGGGAGCGCGAGGACGCCGCGGCGAGCGCCGAGCGGACCCGCTCGCGAAGCTCCGACGCGGCCGCCTCCGTGAAGGTGATGGCGGCGATTTCGCGAAGCTGCGCTGCTCCGGTGCTCACCAGTGCGACGATCCGCCCGACCATCTCCGTGGTCTTGCCGGTGCCGGCTCCGGCGACCACCAGCATCGTGGTACCCAGCTCCTCGCGGATCCGCCGCCTGCCGGCCAGGTCGCTCGTCATGCCCGCCCCCGGTGCTGCCGGTCGTGTGGGCCGGGGTCCACGAAGCCCTTCGTCACGGCTCCGACCAGGGTGCCTGGGACATCTTCGTGGAGGAGTCGCATCACGGGTCGGAGCTTCGGGTCCGAGAGCTTTCTGCTCCATTGCCGGTCTCGGCTTGGGGGGCAGACCGAGTCGAAGTCGCACCTAGCGCAGTTCTCGAGCCGGCCGTCGTGCTGCGCCGCACCCGGGACCCCCGGGAAGCAGCCGGCGTCCACTCCCGAGGCGATGCGCCCCACTATCTGGCGAAAACGCCGGGTGACCTCTTCGGTGACCACGAGGTGATAGGAGGGAGCGCTGCGATCGCTCGACAGCAGCCAGTAGCGCGCGTGGACAGGGTCGCCGTCGCCGTTGCCGAAGCGGGCATCGGCGGCCATCGCGTAGAGAGGGAGCTGCAGGAGGGTGCCGGACGCGACGGGGTCGCGCAAGAGCGCGGCGAGCTTGCCCTGTCGGCCCGTCTTGTAGTCGGAGACCACCAGGTGGCCCAAGGGAGTCCGGTCGACGCGATCCACGCTCCCCCGGAACCGCACCTCACGCCCGTCCTCCAGGACGAGGGTCACCGGCGGCGCGCCGTCGGGATCGCTGCCGAAGAACAGCTCCACCGACACGGGCTCGAGGTCGCCCTCCTCCCGGTGGAATCGCCTGAGCTCCCTCACGATTGTGGCGCGGTCGAGCTGCCACAACAACGGTTTTCCGACGAGACCCCCCGCCTCGGCCTCGTCGAGGTGCTCGGCTGCGACCGCGAGAAGCCGTTCGAGCGAGCGCGGAGCTCCTTGGATGCGCTCGGACACGTAGTGCTCGAGGATGGAGTGCACCAGACTGCCGCGTTCGGCGGGCTCGATCCTCCAGAGCACTTCGGGCAGCACGCGCCGCGAGAATCGAAGACATCGCTCGAACATGAACCTGCGCGGACAATGCGCGTAGGTCTCGAGCCTCGTCGCCGACAACGGAGTGTCGGGGTCGAACGGCGACACCGACCCGGCGCCGGCGGATCCGTCGAAGCGGGTGAACTCGGCCCCGCCCCTGGCCTCGATGGCTTCGAGGCCGGCCGCCAGGCGCGGATCCGAATTGGCGACGGGTGACAGGCGTACTTCCCCCCCGCAGGAGACCCAGCGGTCGAGGGTTCGCAGCTCGAGCTCTGCTCTCGAGATCACAGGACCGTCTCCTGCGATGGCGGCCGCGAACGAGCCCACTTCTCGCCACGGCGTGCCCTGCTGGGCGAAGTGTTGGAGCCACCTCGACGGCTTCTGGATCCGGCCGATGCCGGGGTCGCACCGGGGCCACGTCGCCACGCGGCGGGCGGCCCCGGCGCGCACGGCTGACGAGAGCTCGTCGAGCAGCTCTGCCCGGCGTCCCGCAGCGTCGCGAAGCGTCCCCGAGGTGTCCGAAGCGCTCAGCTCCCCGTCCAACAGCGGGTCCACCGCCGGAGGTCCGGGCACCATCGAGTCGGCCAGCCCGCACACCACGACCTGATCGAAGGTCAGCCCTCTCGAGATGCCGTAGTCGGCCACGAGAACGCCGTCGGGAAAGCTCTCCGCCGGATCGCCGTTGCCCAGAGAGGTCCGCTCGAGCAGCAGTCCCAGCGTGAGGCGGAAGGTGTCTAGGTCCGCGCGTTCCTCCGAGATGCCGTCGAGCTCGCCGAGAGACTCGACGACCCCGAGCAACCGAGCGCGCGCGGCAGCTTCCTCGGGTGGCCACGCCTCGGGAAGGCGAGGGTCCGAGTACTCCTCGAGAAGGCGCGCTGCCCACTGGGCGAACTCGGCCCACGTATGGCCGGGAGACGCAGTGGCCGACACGAGGTCGGCGACGAAACCGGAGAGGGCCCGCGCTTCATCGCCGTCCGCTGCGTGTACCTCTGCGTGCCGGTCGAGACGCGAGCGCCACTGGGCGGCTCCGCGTACCACACCGGCGGCCGCCGACAAGGCGTCCCATCTGCCGGCGGGCACGAAACGGCCGGCGGTGGAGACCGGGCACGACGACAGCCACCCGGCCACCCTGTCGCGCTCCCAGTCGCCGCCAGCGAGGTCGAGCAAGCCGAGCAAAGTGCGCGATGCGGCGCACCGGTCGAGGCGCCTCGCCCCGGGGGCGTCGGCCGGGATGCCCGCTGCGTGCAGGTGCTGGAGCAGGACGCGCGCGTACCCTCTGCGCGGAGGGTGAAGGATCGCCTGGAGCCAGAGTGCCACCCCCTTCTCTGCGGCTTCGACGATCGCGCGCGCTGCCACCCGGCCTTCCTCGTCGGGGTCCGCGCAGGGGCGCACCTCGCAGAAGGCGGGTTCGCTGCCCGCCCCTTCGCCCGACACCGCCGGGCGTGCGCCGAGGAGGCGGAGAATCTCGGCTTCGGACGGGAGGCATCGGCCGAGGTGCCAGGTGAGAACGGTTCCGAGCTCACCGACTCCTCCACCTCCTGAGCGTGCTGCGTCGAGCGCCGCGCCCACCCCGTCCGGCTCGTCGGCGAAGCCCCGGGAGTGCAGGCGTCGCTTGGTCGCGCGCAGCAGCCCCACGAGCGCACGGCCACGATCGCCCGCGAGTGCAAGGGAGTCGAGGACCTCTTCGGGGCAACGCCGCAGCTCCCGAAGTGATCCTTCGAGCTCGTCGAGGGAGCGCCGGTGGCCTGCAAGCCTGGCCAGCCAACCGTCCGTCGCCAGCGCCTCGGCGCGAACGGCCTCGGACTCGACGGCCGCGGACGCCGTCGAAAGACAGCGCGAGGCGAGCAGCGGGGCGCCGAGGGAGCGTACGAGCTCGCCGAGGGTCATGGCATCGACGCCTACCGTCCCGTCTTGCCCGGCAGCGAGCGGCGCGAGTGCCAGAGAGCGCCTCACGAAGAGGCTGGCGTAGGCCGAAGGTGTGACCACCGTGACCGGTGCCAACGCGTCACCCTGCTTGGCGTCGCGCACGGCGGCGAGCAGGTCCGGTGGGACCTGCTCGCTCGCCCGGTGTCCAGCGGTCGTCACCTGCCGCATGCTACGGCGCAGGTGTCGCGCTGAGCTTCTCCTCCTTCGACTGCCGCGGCGGGTGCCGGTAAGAGCGGCGGACGCGGAGGCGCCACCAAATCGAGAAGGTGTCGGCGAGCATCTCGGCCACGACGATCGGCGATACCGAGCTCGAGAAGCGCCGTCCGATGCGCACCGGCGCTTCGACCACGCGGTGGTAGCCCATCAGCCTGGACAGCACCAGGAGCTCGAGGTCGAAGGCGTAGCCCTCTTCGACCATCGCCGGCAGTACCTCGGCCATCACCTCGCGACGGACGAGCTTGATCCCAGCCTGGGTGTCGCGTACGTCGAGGCTGAAAAGGAGGCGCACGAGCTGCTGGTAGCCCCAGGAGTAGAGCCTTCGCGCAGGGGGGTAGACCACCTCTGAGAGCGGATGGCGTTTGCTCCCCAGCACGACGTCGGGCTGCTCGGCGCCCACCACCTCCAAGAAGTCCTGGAGGAGCTCCGGGGGGACGTCGCCGTCGCCGTCGAGGAAGCCGAGGTAGCGGCCCCGTCCGCGTGCCAGGCCCTCGCGCACCGCACGGCCCTTGCCCTCGCGGGCCGGGAGCGCGACGACCGACACCACGCCGGGGGAGATCCCCTCGAGCGTCCGCTCGCTCCCGTCGGTGGACCCGTCCGATACCGCTACGACCTCGTAGGAGATCCCGGTGCGATCGAGCACCTCGACCGTCCGCCTGACGGTCGAGGTGATCTGCGGGCCCGGGTTGTAGAAGGGGAGCACGACCGTCAGATCGATCAGGCCGTCGCGTGCGTTCGAGCCGAGCCCGCCGGGGGCTCCGGCTACCGGCGCGGGTCGCGGTCGTGAAGCTGTTCGAACCGGTCGTCGGCGCACGCCGGGCCCTCCGTTTCGGCGCCAATCTCTCCCGCGACGCCGCCGCCCCTCAATCTACATACGGTCCCCTCCCGACAGGACGCGGCCGGCGGGCCTGCGCGCGCGGAGGAGCTGCGCACGTCAGAAGACCCCGAACCGGATCACCGAGGCGAGACCGAATAGCAGCGAATAGGCGGCGAAGGGAAGCAAGGTCCTCGTCTTGAAGTAGCGGGACAGGAAGACGACGGCGACGAGGGACGTGGCCGCAGCCGCGACGCTGCCGGCGATCACCTGACCCCGGATGCCGGTTCCGAGGTGACCGAGCAGGTCCGGCACCTTGTAGATCCCGGCGAGGAAGATGACGGGGGTGGACAGGAGGAACGAGAAGCGCATCGCGTTCTCGTTGTCGAGCCCACGGAACAGCCCCCCGACCATTGCAACGCCTTCACGACTGATCCCGGCCAGAAGGGCGAGAGCCTGGGAGAGGCCGATGACGAAGGAGCTCGGCACCCCCATCTCGGAAAGCTCGTGCTCGGCCCGATCGTCGATCGGCGCGAAGCCCTCGCGCCCCTGCCTGCTACGAGCCGCTGACCGCGCTTCGGTAGACGCGGTCGTCGGCGCCGCAGTTGCGGCGACGGAACGCGGTGGGGAGCCCTTGGCCGCAGCGCGGCGGTGGCGCTCACCCGCAAGCAGGATGACGCCGTTCAGCATCAGGAAGAGAGCAGCCGCCACAGGCTTGGCGAACAGGACACGGAACTCGTGCTCCAGAGCGATCCCGAGAATTCCTACGGGGATGGTGGCTATGACGATCAGCCAACCGAGGCGCTCGGCGTCCGTCTCGATGCGCCTGCGGGCGATGCTGCGGATCACGCCGGCGACGACGCGCGCCCACTCCCTCACGTAGAAAGCGAGCAGCACCACCGCGGTTGCGAGATGGAGACCGACCACGAACGCGAGGTACGGGCTCTCGGCGGAGGACTCCTGGCTGACGAGCGTCGCCCAGCTGCCGCCGATCCACGACGGCACGAGGACCGTGTGGCCGAGGCTGGACACGGGGAACAGCTCGGTGAGCCCCTGGATCAGGCCGATGACGATGGCCTGGAGGAAGTTGATGTGGTAGACGGCGCCGATCACCGGGAGGCCGAGCACCGGGGGAGCGTAGCGAAGGATGCGTCACACCCCTTTATTCACAGGTTCTTCACACACCTTCTACGATCTCTCAGGGCGTTTTGTGATCGTTCCCAGGCTCTTCCCAGGTTGTTAGGCGATCATCATGACGACGACATTACGAACCGAGCTCTTCGGGGCGCGGGCTCGGCCGGACGTACCGACAAGCCGTAGCGACAAGCGGACTTACTGACAAGGAGGCTGGAGGGTGAGGATCCTCGTGCTCGGGGGCGATGGTTACCTGGGTTGGCCGACAGCGCTCTACCTCTCGCGGCGTGGCAACGAGGTCGGCGTCGTGGACAACTTCGCGCGGCGGCAGTACGACAACGAGATGGGCGTCGACAGCCTCGTGCCAATCGGCAACCTCCAGCGCAGGCTACGGACCTGGGAGCAGGTGTCGGGTCTCCACGTCGACGCCTTCGTCGGGGACCTGACCGATGCCGAGTTCGTGGAGCGCACCTTCGAGAGGTTCCGGCCCGAGGCCGTGGTGCACTTCGCCGAGCAGCGATCGGCGCCCTACTCGATGATCGACCGTAATCATGCCGTCTACACCCAGTACAACAACGTCGTGGGGACGTTGAACGTCCTCTACGCGATCGCCGAGCGCGACCCCTCGATCCATCTCGTGAAGCTCGGCACCATGGGCGAGTACGGGACGCCGAACATCGACATCGAAGAGGGGTTCATCGAGATCACCCACAAGGGTCGCACCGACGTGATGCCCTACCCGAAGCAGCCCGGCTCCTTCTACCATCTGTCCAAAGTCCACGACAGCCACAACATCCAGTTCGCGTGCCGCATTTGGGGGCTGCGGGCCACCGATCTCAACCAGGGCATCGTCTACGGCCAGGAGACCGACGAGACCACGATGCACCCGGAGCTCGCGACGCGGTTCGACTACGACGGGGTGTTCGGGACCGTGCTGAACCGGTTCTGCGTGCAGGCCGTCGTGGGGTACCCCCTCACGGTGTACGGCAGCGGAGGCCAGACCCGGGGGATGCTCGACATCCGCGACACCCTGGCCTGCGTGGAGCTCGCTCTGATGAACCCCGCATCCGAAGGCGAGTTCAGGGTGTTCAACCAATTCACCGAGATGTTCTCGGTCAGGCAGATGGCCGATCTGGTGGTGGAGGCATTTCCCGGGGCGGTGCGCGTGGAGGAGATCGAGGATCCGCGTGTGGAGAAGCAAGAGCACTACTACCGCGCGGCGCACACGAAGCTGCTCGACCTGGGGCTGGTGCCGCACCTGCTCGAGCCCTCGACCATCAGGTCGATCCTCGCCGTCGTGGACCGCCACCGCGATCGGGTGGAATTCGAAGCCATCGAGCCCACCGTCGACTGGCGCCGCACGGCCAATTCGCTCAGGACCACCGCAGGCCTGCTCGCGGGCTGATCCCGGCGGGCCGGCTCGACGCCCGGCCCCCGTCCTGAAGCTCTTAGCGCGACATCTAAGGTGCTCGCGATGTTCGGGCAGCGGCATCGGCTCCGGCGAAGGAGCGCGCCGTCGCGCAAGCTCACCATCGCCCTCGCCCTAGCGGGGTCGACGGCGGTCGTGGTGGTGCTGGTCGTCGGGACCGTGTCGCAGATCTCACCTGCGTCGGGGCCCTATCGACGCACCGTGAACCGCAGCTTCGCAGCTCTCTCGGCGCCGCTGGTCGCCGAGTCGAGCTCGTCCGCTGCAGACCTCGCCGCGGTCCTGCGCAGCGGGCCTTCGCTCGACCGGGCCGCCTTCTTCGGCGACCTCGACACGCTGGCGTCGTCGACCCAGACCGTCGCGCGCGGGTTCGCGGCGATCGTCAGCCCCGGGCCGATCGCGCCCGAAGGTGGTGAATGCGCGCACGCGCTCAGCGGACGCGAGGCCGCCACCGCTCGGCTGCGCAGCGCGCTGGAAGGCCTCCTCGGCGGCACGACAGGCGAGGGCCGAGGCGCAGGTGACGAAGCGCCGGCGGTGTCGGCGATGCAGTCGGTGGGCAGCGCCCTCGAGTCCGACGACGCGATGTGGGCTGCGTGCAGGACCTCGCTCGCCCGTTCGGCCGGCTCGGCGCGCCTGAAGGAGTCGGTCTGGGTGCCCGACCAGTCTGTCTGGACGGCATCCGCTCTCGACGAGTTCGTGGCTGGGGTCGTCGGCTCTGCGACGCTGGCCGCAGCGCACGATCTCACGGTCATGGACGAGGTCACGGTTCCGGCACCACTGCAGAGCTCGGCCGGCACGGTTGTTCTTCCTCCTACGACAGCCATCTCGGTGCGCGTCGTGATAGCCGACCAGGGCAACGTCGACGAAAAAGCTGTGACGGTGACCGATTCGGTCGCGGGGGCGAGCTCGCCGGTCGCGCAGTCGGCCGGCGGTACGACTTCCTCCCACACGCGCTCGCTGCGCATCGCCGCCGGCGCGGCGGCCTCGGTGACGCTGCCCGGCTTGACGGTGGCCCCAGGGGATTCCTACACGCTGAGCGTGCAGGCGACGACACCAGCCGGCACCTCGAGCTCGGCAGCGTCGTCGCTGCCCATCGAAATCTCCCCCGCTGTGACCACCACCGGGTTGCTCACCTCGGCGAGCGCGATCGCGACTGGCCGAAGTGTCACCTACACCGCTCAGATCTCCGCGTCGCCGGGCGGTCTCCCGCCGCCCAAGGGGACCGTCACCTTCCAGGACGACGGCGCGACGATCCCCACGTGCCCCTCCCAGCCGGTGAGCGACGCCAAGGCGACCTGCTCCGTCGTGTACCCGGCGGCAGCAGTGCACGCAATCACCGCTGTCTACTCCGGCGACCCAAGCCGCTCGGCCTCGACCTCCGCGCCTCTGATCGAGAAGGTCACCTCTGCGCCTTCGAGCCCAAGAGGCACCTCCGAGCGGCGCAGGGCCGTGGGCGGGGTGACCTCGGCGCCTCGGGCGTCCTAGGATCGATTGCGTAACCGACAGGAGGCTCCGAGCGTCGTGGCAGAGAGCATCACAATCATCGACAACCGGACTGGCAACCAGCTCGAGATACCGATTCGCCAAGGTGGGGTGGCTGCCAGCGAGTGGCAGAAGCTCCTTCCGGGGATCTGGTTCTACGACCCCGGCCTCACCGCCACCGCAGCGTGCGAGAGCTCGGTGTCGTTCGTCGACGGTGAGGTAGGCATCCTGCGCTACCGGGGCTACCCGATCGAGGAGCTCGCGGAGCGCTCCAACTATCTAGAGGTGGCGTACCTGCTCCTGCACGGCGAACTGCCCACCGAGAAGCAGTTCGACCAGTGGCGCCACGAGATCACCTACCACACCTACATCCACGAAAACGTTCGCAAACGCTTCCTCGAGGGCTTCCACTACGACGCTCACCCCATGGGGATGCTCGTTTCCGCGGTGGCCGCCCTCTCCACCTTCTACTCGGACGCCAAGGAGATCTTCGATCCCGAGTCCCGCCAACGTCAGATCATCCGGCTGATCGCCAAGATGCCGACCCTGGCCGCAGCCGCCCACCGCTTCAGCGTGGGTATGCCGTTCGTCTACCCGGACAACTCGCTCGAGTTCTGCTCGAACTTCCTTTCGATGATGTGGAAGGTGGCCGAGCCACGCTTCGACGCCAACCCGACGCTCGCAAGAGCATTGGACATCTTGTTCATACTTCACGCGGACCACGAGCAGAACTGCTCCACGACTGCGATGAGGGTCGTCGGGTCCTCGCACGCCGACCCGTACTCGTGCTGTGCCGCCGCCTGCGCGGCTCTCTACGGCCCTAGGCACGGAGGAGCCAACGAGGCCGTGATCCGGATGTTGGGCGAGATCGGCTCGGTAGACAACGTCCCGGCGTTCGTCGAAGCGGTCAAGGCCGGGCACGGGCGTCTCCAGGGCTTCGGTCACCGCATCTACAAGAGCTACGACCCACGCGCCACGATCATCAAGCGCACCGCCGAGGAGGTGTTCGCCATCACGGGCAAGAACCCTCTCCTCGACATCGCCCTCAAGCTCGAGGAGATAGCGCTCGAGGACGAGTACTTCACCAGTCGTCGTCTCTACCCCAACGTCGACTTCTACTCCGGGCTGATCTACCAGGCCATGGGGTTCCCGCTCGAGATGTTCCCGGTCCTCTTCGCTATCCCCAGGACCGCGGGTTGGCTCTCCCATTGGCAGGAGCTGCTCGACCAGGACTCGAAGATCGTGCGGCCCCGCCAGCTGTTCACAGGTGAGGACCAGCGCGCCTACGTGCCCATATCCCAGCGTTAGAGGCCTAGCCGGGAACGCCACTTCGGGCACGCCCCCTCGGGCCGGGGACCGTTCTCGACAAGGATCGTCGGTTCGGAGGCTCTCGGCCGTTTCCCCCTCGGGCGGACGAGGAGGCAGACGTGAGGCTCTTTACATCGCGGCGCGTCGCGGCGAGGGGGCGGACCTTGATGGCGGCGGCGACAGTCGTGCTCTTCGCGGCAGTGGCAGGCGCCGCGAGCACGGCTGGGGCCCAGGCCTCGCAGGTCAGTGTGCTCAGGGTGGGTACCTACAAAGGTATCCCGGGCCAATTCACCTCGATCCAGGCAGCTGTCGACGCCGCGAAGCCCGGCGACTGGGTCCTCGTCGCCCCCGGTGACTACAAGACGGCCTCCGGTCGTGCACCGCAGGGCCAGCCCGACATGCCGGCCGGGGTGCTCGTCACCACACCCGACATCTGGCTGCGGGGGATGAGCCGGAGCGGCGTGATCGTCGACGGGACCAAGTCGGGGCCCCCGTGCAGCACCGCCACCGCCGACCAGGACTTCGGGCCTGTAGGCAAGGGCGGCGACTTCGGGCTGAACGGGATCATGGTCTGGAAGGCCTCCGACGTCTGGGTCGAGAACCTCACGGTGTGCAACTTCCTCGGGGGTTCGGGAGGCAACGGTGGGACTGGCAACGAGGTCTGGTGGAACGGAGGGGCCAACAGCGGCCAGGTCTACAGCGGGACGGGCTACTGGGGTAACTACCTGACCGCCACCAGCACCTACTTCGGCGGCGAGGCAACCGCAGCCGAGTACGGAATCTTCTCGAGCAATTGGAACGGCGGCACCTGGAACGAGGACTACGCGAGCAACTTCAACGACTCCGGCTTCTACATCGGGGCGTGCCAGGACGAGTGCAACCAGACGGTCGACCAGGCCTGGGCCGAGTACAACGCGCTGGGTTACTCCGGCTCCAACTCGGGCGGGAGCCTGGTGATCGAGAACTCCCAGTTCGACAACAACGAAGACGGATTCGACACCAACAGTCAGAACGGTGACAACCCACCGCCCCAGGACGGCGCCTGCCCCAAGGGCGGCACGAGCCCCGTCACGCATACGCATTCTTGCTGGGTGTTCATGCACAACTACGTGCACGACAACAACGACCCGAACGTGCCCACGGCCGGATCCGCTGCCGCGGGGCCAGTCGGGACCGGGATGTCGCTCTCGGGCGGTCGCAACGACACGATCATGGACAACGTCTTCGAGAACAACGACGCGTGGGGCACGATCCTCGTCCCCTATCCCGACAGTGGCCCACCCTGTAGCGGGGGGACCCAGCTCCAGGCCGCCTGCATCTTCGACGAGTCCGGCGTCGCCGTGATCGGGAACGTCTACGCCGGCAACGGCTCCTACGGCAATCCGACCAACGGGGACATCGGAGCGGTGAACCTCGAGCCGGGCCCGACCGACTGCTTCAGCGGCAACACCGAGCCCGGTGGCAAGAGCGCCACGACCTCTCCCCCCGATCTCGAGCTTCTGTACCCGAAGTGCACCGGCGCGACCGTCCCACCGGACGCCAACGCCCTGTTTGCCGACGAGGTGGCGTGCGACTCGGACTCGATCTCGATCGGTCCGGTGGCCGGGGGCACGGTCTGCCCACCGGGTGCCAACTACCCCCGCCAGACGAAGGTGGTGATGCACCCGCTCCCGGGGGCGAGCGGGCTCGAGGCCCCGTCCTCGTCGACCCTTCCCTCGATGCCGAACCCGTGCAAAGGGGTCCCGGTGAACCCTTGGTGTCCGGCGCCCAAGTCAGCTCACGGCACCGGCGGACGCGCGCTACGGGCCGCGCCAGGCTCCTCGGTGGCGACCGCGTACCTCAGAGCGAGGGGCGGGGCACCAGGCGCATGAGCCCTTCCTGGACCATCGACACCACGAGCGTCCCGTCGCGTTTGAAGAGAAAGCCCCTCGCCATTCCCCTGGCTCCGTAGGCGACGGGGCTGTCCATGTCGTAGAGGATCCACTCGTCGGCTCGGAACGGCCGGTGGAACCACATGCAGTGGTCGAGGCTCGCTCCCATGAACTCGGTGTCGTCCCAGCGGACGTCGTGGGGCGCGAGCATGGTGTCGAACAGGGACATGTCCGACGCGTACGCAGCCACGCATGCGTGAAGGAGCGGGTCGTCTCCGAGCGTCCCGTCGGCGCGGATCCACAGTCGTTGCACCGGATCGCGGCTCTGGTGTGCCATCCAGGGAAGCTCGCCGATGTGCCGCTGGTCGATCGGATGCGCGCGGGCGAACCAGTCGGCCAGCTCCTCTCTGAACGGCTCGAGGCGTTCTGAGAGCGGGCTCAGCTCGTCCGGAGCCGGCACGTCCGGCATGGGGACCTGGTGGACGAGCGGGCCCTCCTCGTCGACGTGGAACGAGGTCGCCATGTTGAAGATGGCCTCCCCGTGCTGGATCGCCACCACCCTCCTCGTCGTGAACGACCGCCCGTCGCGGATCCGGTCCACTTCGTAGAGGATCGGCGCGTTGGGGTCCCCGGGTCTCAAGAAGTAGGAGTGCAACGAGTGCACCCGGCCTCGCTCGACGGTGCGTCCGGCGGCCATGAGCGATTGCGCGGCGACCTGGCCCCCGAAGACCCTCTGGCGGCGCTCGTCAGGGCTCACGCCCCGGAATATGTTGACCTCGATCGGCTCGATGTCGAGCAGCTTGACCAACGAATCCAGGGCCTGTCCCACGGACACATCCTTCCAGGCGCGCCCTAGGGTGTCGGAATGGCGCGCCTCGGCTTCCCGGAGGGGTTTCTGTGGGGCGCGGCGACCGCCGCTCACCAGGTGGAGGGGCAGAACCTCAACAGCGACTGGTGGGAGTTCGAGCACGCGGAGCAAACTCCGTGCGTCGAACCGAGCGGCGACGCCTGCGACTCCTGGCACCGCTGGCCCGCGGACATGGACCTCGTCTCCTCTCTCGGCCTCGGTGCGTACCGCTTCTCGGTGGAGTGGAGCCGCATCGAGCCCGAAGAAGGGGAGTGGTCGTCGGCCACTCTCGAGCACTACCGGCAGATGTGCGCCGGATGCCACGAGAGGGCGGTCGTGCCGGTGGTCACCTTCAACCACTTCACGATCCCCCGTTGGCTCGCCAGACGAGGCGGTTGGGAGGCACCGGGAGCGGCGGACGCCTTCGCCAGGTTCTGCGAGAGGACCGTCTCACACATCGGGGACCTCGTCGGATGGGGCTGCACCATCAACGAGCCCAACATCGTCTCCTTCATGGGCTACCGCTTCGGCATCTTCCCGCCGGCGGTGGCCGACGAAGGGCGATCGCGAAAGGTGAGCATCACATTGTGCAATGCGCACCGCATGGCGGTGAACGCGCTGCGCTCTGGGCCAGGGGACTTTCCAGTGGGGCTGACCCTGTCGATGGCCGACTACCAAGGGGCCCCCGGCGGCGAGGAGACGCTGGAGGCCATCAGGCGGGAGGCGGAGGACGTCTTCCTGGAGGCGACCGAGGGCGACGACTTCGTCGGGGTCCAGACCTACACGCGCATGAGGGTGGGCCCCGACGGCCCGCTGCGTCCCGAGCCGGGCGTGGCGCGCACACAGATGGGTTACGAATTCTGGCCCCAGGCGATCGAGGCGACGGTCCGCCGGGCTACGGAGATGACCGGAGGCCTGCCTGTCCTCGTGACGGAGAACGGCATCGGCACCGACGACGACGCGCAGCGGATCGAGTTCGTCTCAGGGGCACTCGAAGGTGTTCGTAGGTGCATCGACGACGGGATCGCGGTGCTCGGGTACTTCTACTGGAGCCTCCTCGACAACTTCGAATGGGTGCTCGGCTACGGGCCCACCTTCGGCCTCGTGGAGGTCGACAGACACAGCTTCGAGCGAAGGCCCAAGCCGTCCGCCTCCTGGCTGGGCTCGGTGTCGAGGGCCAACGGGCCTGAGGTATGAGAAAAAGGGCCAAGAGGTAGAGTTCGGCGGATGCGCCCCGCCCCTGTGGCCGGTCTCGAGCGGCTGGCACAGATCTGCCGGACCCCCGCGGGCAAGAAGATGATCCGCTACGTGCTGCAGTCGGCGATCACGACCGCGGTGTCGTTCATCGTCCTCGGGATCGTCTACGGCGTGTTCAAGCTTTGGAGCGAGGTCCCGAGCACGGTCTTCGCAAACGTCGTGGCCACCGTCCCGTCGTACTTCCTGAACCGCAACTGGGTCTGGGGCAAGAGCGGCCGGTCACACCTCGTGAGAGAGGTCGCGCCCTTCTGGGCAGCGTCGATCACCGGGATCGTCCTGTCGATCTTCGCCGCCACGGCCGCGCGGCACGTAGGGCAGACCTACTTCCTCCACGACCACGGCATCCGCACCGGGCTGGTGGAAGGCGCCAACCTGCTGGCGTTCGGGCTCCTGTGGATCTTCAAGTTTCTGGTCTTCAACCACCTGTTCCGCGACCTGCCGGTCGCAGAGGTCGTCTCAGAGCACGAGCCGATGGACGTGCGCCCGGGCGATCGGCCGGTCGAGAATCCGCCAGTTGCTCGACACCTGGCGGAGGACTCGACTCGTCCGGTCGGCCCGTCCGCGCACGTTCCCTAATCCCGGAAGTTGGTGAATTGGAGGGGGATCCCGAAGTCCGCCTCCTTCAAGGCCTGGATCACAGCCTGAAGGTCGTCGCGCTTCTTCGATGACACGCGGACCTGGTCCCCTTGTGACTGCGAGGAGACACCCTTCAGGTTCAAGTCCTTTATCGCCTTGTTGATGCGCTTAGCGTTGTCGGCGGAGATGCCGGCGTGGATGGCGATGTGCTGGCGCGCAGTGCCCTTGGCGGCTTCCTCCACCTTCTTGTCCTCGAACGCCTTGAGCGACACCTGCCTTCGGACGATCTTCTCCTCGAGCACCTGGTGAAGTGCGCGCAGGCGGTCCTCGGTGGAGGAATGGAGCACGAGCTCGTCCGAGCCGAGCTCGACCGATGAGTCGGTCCCCTTGAAGTCGAAACGCGTGCTCGCTTCGCGGTTGGCTTGGTCGACTGCGTTGCGGACCTCTTGCATGTCCACTTCGGAGACGACGTCGAAAGTCGGCACGCGCGCCACCATAGCGCCGCGCTCGCTGCGGCCGGCCCTGTCGGCGCGCACGTCGCGCTCGGGTATCGTCACGGCCGGGTCGGTGCCCGAGTGGCCAAAGGGAGCAGGCTGTAAACCTGCCGGCATAGCCTTCGAAGGTTCGAATCCTTCCCGGCCCACATCTCCGGGCCCCCTCCTGGGTCGCACTTGTCCCGGCCCGCGGTTTGGTTACAATGCCGTTACGAACGAGCCCCACGCGGCGGTCGTTCGGTGGGCGAGCCCTCGAGGAGCCGTGACAGGGTGAGTCCGCCGGACAGGCAGGGGCCGATCACCAGTTCGACGGATCTGACGTTTGCCGGAATGGATGGGGCCGACTTGACTCGCATGCCTACCGACACCGACCTGCGCGGGCACTTCGACCGGCTCGTGAGCAGGCCGCTCACCCGGCTCGCGACTGTGCCGTCAGCTGTAAGGGTCCTCGACACGCTCACGCGGTGGGACGAGGCGGTGCGCTCTCGCTGGCCGTTCAGCGCGGTGGTGGGCCCGGACATCCCGCCGGCGTCGGTGGCCGGAGACGGTTCCCGGCTGCTCGTACGGCCCGCGATCCTCGGGCTCGTCGCCGTCACGGCCATCACCGCCGGCGTCTCGCAGCAGCGTTCGCCCTTCGTGCTCAAGCAGGCCGGCGCATGGTTCTTCGGCGTGCCGGCGACGGGAGCCAAGCCCTCTACGCACGGGCTCTTCCTAGGGCTTGTCGCCGTCTACGGGGGGCTCCTGCTCCTCATGCGCGCCTGGTACAGCCTGATACGGACCACGTCGCAGCTCCCGGGCGTGCCGGTCCGCAAGCTCGTCGGGGTCTTCGCGCTCTGGGTCCTGCCACTGCTGCTGGTGCCGCCACTGTTCAGCCGCGACGTCTACAGCTACGTGGCCCAGGGGGAGATGATGAGCCGCCACATCAGCCCGTACCACTACGGGCCGGGGGTGCTCGGCGGGACCCCGTCGGTGGCGTTGGTGGACAAGCTCTGGCTCAACACGCCCGCTCCTTACGGACCGCTGTTCATGCAGCTCGACGGCATCATCACGACCGTCTCCTTCCACCACGAGCTGCCGGACCTGGTACTGCTGCGACTGCTCGCGCTCGTCGGCGTCGGGCTGATCGCGCTGAGCATCCCCACCCTGGCGCGCAGTCTGGGCCGTGACGCGGCATACGTCTTCACCTTGGCGGTGCTCAACCCGGTCACGGTCCTCCACCTGGTCGGGGGCGCCCACAACGACGCGCTCATGCTCGGGTTGCTCATGGCAGGCCTGGCAGTCGCGAAGCGGGGCAGACCGGTCGCGGGGATCGTCCTGTGTTCTCTGGCTGCGGCCGTCAAGGTCCCGGCGGCCCTCGGGATCTTGTACATCGCCTGGGAATGGACCGGCACAGGGTTGCCTCTTCGCGCCCGGATCCGGCCCGTGGTGACCGCCGGCCTGATCGCGGCCGCGGTGATGGGGGCACTGTCGCTCGTGACCGGGCTCGGCTGGAGCTGGGTGCTCAACCTCGCGACGCCCGGGACGGTCCGCTCGTGGGTCGCGCCCGCAACCGGTGCGGGGATCTTGCTCACCGACATTGCCCACGTCGTGGGGGTCGGGATCCCGCTGCACTCCATGCTGTCCGTCACACGCCTGCTCGGCCTCGGGGTCGCCGCCGCGGCCGGCTTGTGGTTGTTGCTGCGCTGCGACCGGATCGGAGCGCTGCGCGCCATGGGCATCACCATGCTGCTCGTCGTGGCGCTGGGGCCCGTCGTACAGCCCTGGTACCTGTCGTGGGGGCTGATCCTTCTCGCCCCCGCCGCCTCGGGGAAGATCCGCTCGCTGATCGTCGGCCTTTCCATCTCCTCTGCGTTCCTCGGCCTGCCCGGCGGGCGTCAGCTCGTGACGGACCTGCTCCACGCCAACCCGCTCACCGTTGCCTTCGCCTTGTTGGTCTGCCTCGGCATCCTCACGGTCCCCCTCACGCCCTTCGACCGCGAGCAGCTGCTTCCGCGCTGGCGCAGGCGGGGCGGCGGGCCGGGCGGAGACCTGGGCGAGCCCGCTCCGAGCCTCGACTACGCAAGCACCTGACCTGCCCCACCCGGGCGCCGAAGGCGAGATGTCACGGCCAGCGGCGGGGTTGGGGTCCCCGCCGTAAGGAGGAGGGTGGGGTTGGGGCCCCCACCCGGGCGCCGAAGGCGAGATGTCACAGCATCTTCTGGAGGACGGCGACGTCGAGCCACCTGCCGAACTTGCGCCCCACCTCGCGCTCGACTCCCACCAAGGCGAACCCACAACCCACGTGGAGGGCGATGGAAGGGGCGTTGTCGGCGGTCGTCCTGGCGATCACGGTGTGGAAGCCCTGTCGTGCCGCAACCCCGACCAGCTCCTCGAGCAGCATCCTGCCCACCCCCTGGCCGCGCCACGCCTCGTCGACATAGACAGAGTCCTCGACCGTCGTCGCGTACGCCGCCCGGTCGCGAAACGGGGACAGCGACCCGAAGCCGCAGACCTCGCCGCCCTCGACGGCCACGAGCGCCGGGTGGGCCCCCTGGTGCCGGCCGACCCAGGCGCGCTGGCTCCGAGCGGTGCGCGGCACGAGGTCGAAGGTAACCGTGGACCTCGTGACCTCTGCGTTGTAGATGCGGCGGATCGCCTCGACGTCGCCGGCGCCCGCCAGGCGGACCTGCACCGCCGGGATGGTACCGGCGAGCCGGGTCACGTGGTCCACTCGGCCTCTTCTTGCCACGAGACGGGCCGGGTAAGCTGCCTCGCTGCAACGAGTGCTGTGCCGCCCCCTTAGCTCAGTCGGCAGAGCACAGCCATGGTAAGGCTGGTGTCGTCGGTTCGATTCCGACAGGGGGCTCACCGACGGCGGGACGGGGCCGTGCCCGCCCCCCGTCAAAGGTGGGTACGGACCGGTCGACGGGACCACAGACACGGCGGCGTAGCTCAGTTGGCAGAGCACACGGCTCATAATCGTGTTGTCGCGGGTTCGAGTCCCGCCGCCGCTACAGCGACCTAAGACGAGGAGCGACGATGCCGAAGAACGAGAAGCGGGTCCAGGTGATACTGGCGTGCGAGGAGTGCAAGCGGCGCAACTACATCACGATCAAGAACCGCCAGAACGACCGGGAGCGGATCGAGATGAACAAGTACTGCCGTTGGGACCGCAGGCACACCCTGCACAAGGAGACCCGCTAGAGCACCCGCCCGACCGGGGCGCCCGGGGGCGCCCATGGGCGCCGAGCTAGTAACCTGCTCTGTCGGGCCCCCGAAGGCCGGCTGGGGCCACGGTGCCCGAGCTACCGGAGGGCAGTAGCTCAACTGGTAGAGCACCGGTCTCCAAAACCGGCGGTTGGGGGTTCGAGTCCCTCCTGCCCTGCCACCTTCCCGCCGAGGTGAGCAGTCGAAAGGCGTGCGAAGCAGTGAACCGAGAAATGAAGCGCATGATGCAGCGTCAGGGCCAGGTGGAGGCCGACGGCTCTCCCGCGGTCAAGCGTGCGGAGGCACCGCGGACCCGCCCACCGGTTCGTCCCGAGGTGTCCTTCGGTGGCCGTGTGGTCGAGTTCACGCGCGAGATCCGCTCCGAGCTCCGGCAGGTGGCGTGGCCGACCAGGCCGGAGGTGGTCAACTCGGCCACCGTCGTGTTCATCACGTTGGTGCTCCTGGTGTGCCTCATCTTCGTCTTGAACTACGCCTTCTCGCACGCCGTGATCTTCCTCTTCAGGTCGTGAGGTCCGGGTCGTGAGCGAGTTGAACACGGAGCAAGGGCGCTCCGAGCCAGAAGCATCCGGGGCCGGCGACGGCACCGACTTCCTTCCCCTCACCGACGCCGGCGCGACCGGCGAGGTCCCCTCGATCGACGATCTCCTCGAAGGACCAGACGGCACGGGCGACGACCTGTCCGCCGCCGACGGCGCCTCGGCAGCCGGGCCGGGCGCGGTGGAGGACCTGCAGGGGCTCGAGCAGGCGGCCGACGTGGTCGAGCAGGAGCCAGAGGTGCTCGAGCGCGCGGCCGATGTTGTCGAGCAGGAGCCCGAGGTGCTCGAGGAGGAGGCCGACGTCCTCGACCTCGAGGAGGAGCCCGAGGTCTACCTCGAGAGCCCCTACGACAAGCCCGGCCAGTGGTTCGTGGTGCACACCTACGCCGGCTACGAGAACAAGGTGAAGTCGAACCTCGAGAGCCGGATCGTGTCGATGAACATGGAGGACCGGATCTTCGAGGTCGTGATCCCCATGGAGGACGTAGTCGAGTTCAAGGGCGGGAAGAAGGTCATCGTCCAGAAGAAGGTCTTTCCCGGCTACCTGCTCACGCGCTGCGACTTGGACGACGACTCGTGGTCGGTGATCCGCAATACCCCTGGAGTGACGGGTTTCGTCGGTCCCGGGACGAAGCCCACTCCGCTGTCGCGCCGCGAGGTGGAGAGCATCCTCCAGGTCAAGGTGGAGGGCGGCGCTGAGCCCGCCAAGAAGACCCGCCCGAGGCTCGAGTACGAGGTCGGAGAGACCGTGCGCGTGCGCGAGGGACCGTTCGCCGACTTCTCCGGCCAGATCGACGAGATCAACGAGGACCAGCTCAAGCTGAAGGTGCTGGTGAACATCTTCGGCCGCGAGACCCCGGTCGAGCTCGAGTTCAGCCAGGTGGCGAAGCTCTAAGGAATCCACACGTGCGGCCCTCGGGCCGCCCGGCACCCCCCACAGGAGGTCGACCCGTGCCGCCGAGGAAGAAGGTCCTGACAGTCGTGAAGATCCAGCTCCCCGCCGGGGGAGCCACGCCCGCGCCGCCTGTGGGCACGGCCCTCGGGCCCCACGGGGTGCAGACGATGGAGTTCTGCCGCCAGTACAACGCGGCCACGGAGAACCAGCGCGGCCAGATCGTGCCGGTGGAGATCACGATCTTCGAGGACCGCTCGTTTACCTTCGTGCTCAAGACCCCACCGACTCCGGTGCTGATCCGTGAGGCGGCAGGGCTCGAGAAGGGGGCTGCGGCCACCGGACGCGAGCAGGCCGGCAGCATCACGCCGGCCCAGGTCGCCGAGATCGCCAAGGTCAAGCTGCCCGACCTCAACACCGACGACCTCGAGGCCGCCAAGCTCCAGGTCGAGGGCACTGCGCGCTCGATGGGCGTGGCAGTCGTCAGGTGAGCGGGCGACCGGTGGGACACGACACGGTCCTTGACCGGGAGCACACGGTCTTCGGCAGGGACAACAGGGACGTCCACCGGGGCAACAGGGAGAGGAGCTGGCGTGCACAAAGGTAAGAGGTATGCGGCCGCGCTCGAGCGCTTCGACCGGGAGCAGCTGTACTCGCCCACCGAGGCCGTCGACCTCGTCAAGAGCCTCGACGGGGCCTCGTTCGACGAGACCGTCGAGCTGGCGGTGCGCCTAGGGGTGGACCCCCGCAAGGCGGACCAGATCGTGCGCGGGACCCTCAGCCTCCCCGCGGGTACCGGCAGGAGCACCCGCGTGGTGGTCTTCGCTGCCGGGGAGGACGCGACCGCCGCGAAGGAGGCCGGCGCGGACGTGGTCGGGGCCGACGACCTGGTCTCGAGGATCGAGGGCGGGTTCCTGGACTTCGACGTGGCGATCGCCACCCCGGCGCTCATGGGCCAGGTGGGCAAGCTCGGGCGCGTGCTCGGGCCCCGCGGGCTCATGCCGAACCCGAAGACCGGGACCGTCACGACCGATGTGTCCAAGGCAGTCGTCGAGTTCAAGGGCGGGCGGGTCGAGTACCGCACCGACAAGGTCGGCAACGTGCACGTAGGCATCGGCAAGCTCTCGTTCACCCGCGAGCAGCTGCTCGAGAACTTCCACGCGGTGACGGAAGAGCTGATGCGGGCCAAGCCGGCGGCAGCCAAGGGCCGCTACATGCGCTCGGTCACCCTGGCCTCGACGATGTCGCCCGGCATCCGGATCGACCCCGCACGTGCGAGGGAAGTAGAGGAGCTGGCCAAGCCGGCATAGGACTGCCGGCGGGCGGCGGGCCGGCGGGCGTGTCGCAGCGCCGGCGCGGTCCACTATGCTTCGACGTCAGTCAGGACCTGCCGTCGCCGTAGACCTCCGGCTGCGCCAAGGCGCGTAAGGGTCTCGTACCCGCCCGAAGAGGCGACGACCCCGTCCCACCTGCATGGGCTCTCGCCCTGCTCGGTGGCCGCGGTGGCGGCCGGTGCCGCGCCCACCCGGGCGCAGGCCAGTCAGGTGCCGCAGCGCACCCCGAGCAGGAGATCCGAGGATGGACGAGCCGAGGCCCGAGAAGGTCGCGGTGGTGGACGAGGTGAGAGGCCGGCTCGATGCAGCGGCCGCGGCCGTGCTCACCGAGTACCGCGGCCTGACCGTGAGCGACATGGCCGCCCTCCGCCGGGCGCTGCGGGGTGCGGGGGGCGACTACAAGGTCTACAAGAACACGCTGGTAAAGCTGGCCATCGCAGGGGGTCGCCACCAGGTGCTCGACCAGTTGCTCTCGGGTCCCACCGGCATCACCTTCGTGTCGGGCGAGGTCACCGCCGTGGCGAAGGCGCTTCGCGACTACGCGAGGGCCAACCCGAGCCTGGTGGTGAAGGGCGGCCTCATGGGCGACGGGTTCCTCTCCGCCCAGGACCTGGCTCGCATGGCCGACCTTCCTTCGCGCGAAGAGCTGCTGGCCAGGTTCGCCGGCGCCCTGGCGGCACCGATGCGGCAGCTCGCAGGGCTGCTCCAGGCCCTCCCTCGCAACCTCGCCTACGGGCTCTCCGCTCTGATCGAGCAGCGTGGTGGTCCAGTGGCGACCCCGGGGGGCGGCGCGGCAGGCGACGCTGCAGACGAGGGCGAGACCGTGGACAGCACAACCGCCGACAGCACCGTGGACGACACGGCGGCAGACACCGCAGAGCAAGCCGTGGACGACACGGCGGCCGACACCGCAGAGCAAGCCGTGGACGACACGGCGGCCGACAACGCAGACCAAGCCGTGGACGACACGGCGGCCGACAACGCAGACCAAGCCGTGGACGACACGGCGGCCGACAACGCAGACCAAGCCGACACCGTGGACAACAAGGAGAACAGCGAAGATGCCTGACAAGACCCTCACCAAGGACGAGATCCTCGACGGGATCGCGACCCTGACCGTGCTCGAGCTCTCGGAGCTGCTCTCGGACTTCGAGGAGCGCTTCGGCGTGACCGCAGCGGCACCGGTCGCGGTGGCGGCTGCCCCCGCCGCCGGCGGCGCAGCAGACGCCGGGGCCGAGGAGGAGCAGAGCGAGTTCGACGTGGTCCTGACGAGCGCCGGCGACAAGAAGATCCAAGTGATCAAGGAGGTCCGGGCGCTCACCAGCCTCGGGCTGAAGGAAGCCAAGGACCTCGTCGACGCGGCTCCCAAGCCGGTGCTCGAGAAGGTGTCCAAGGCCGACGCCGACAAGGCGAAGGCCCAGCTGGAAGAGGCCGGCGCCACGGTAGAGGTCAAGTAGGCTGGCCCGTCGGGGCCCGAAATTGGTTGACGGGGCCCCGGGGTTTCCGTACCCTGTCTGTGGCGGCAACCCAGGGGGTTGCATAAGGCTGCGCGTCGGCGTATGCTGTCCGGTTGCCGTGCCCTATTGTCGCGTCACCCCGTTTTCGACGGCTTGATGGCGCGCGCCCTGGCTAGATCCCGCCAGCCCGGACCCGCTCCCCGAGCCACGCCCCACGTCCCCGACCGCCACCTCCCGACCCCGCCGGCGTCCGGCCGGCCTCGAGGTGTCTCGAGGTAGCAGCAGCAGCAGTGGCAGCGAGTAGCCGCAAGACCAAGAGGATCGACCCCGCAGCAGGACCCCCTAGCGAACCACCCACGCACCGAACCCACCAGCCGACACCGCACTCCTTGGAGGAAGGCCGTTGCCCGCACGGTCAAAGAGCCCAGAACGTTTCAGCTTCGCCAACCTCGACGAGGTCCTGGCCCTACCCGACCTGATCGCCATCCAGCGCGACTCGTTCCGTTGGTTCTTGGACAAGGGGCTCGCCGAGGCGTTCGCCGACATCAGCCCGATCGAGGACTTCACCGGCCAGCTGAGCCTGGAGCTGGAGTTCGACCCGACCGACCCCGATCTGCGCCCGCCACCGAAGTTCTCGGAGGCCGAGTGCAAAGAGAAGGACATGATCTACGCCGCGCCCGTCTTCGTGCGCGCGAGGTTCATGAACGCCCAGACGGGAGAGATCAAGGAGCAGACCGTCTTCATGGGGGACTTCCCGATGATGACGGACAAGGGCACGTTCATCATCAACGGCACCGAACGGGTGGTGGTGAGCCAGCTGGTGCGTTCCCCGGGCGTCATCTTCCAGCCCGGGCGCGACCCGAAGACGATCGTGACGGGCACCGTCCACCCTTACAGAGGGGAATGGATCGAGCTCGACGTCGAGGCCAAGCCCTCCAAGGACGTCACCGCAGGCGCGCGCGTCGCCCGAAAGCGCCGGCTCTCTCTCTTCGTCCTGCTGCGCGCCCTCGGGTACGAGGACGAGGGCTTCCTCAACCGGTTCGTCCGGCACTTCGACTTCCTCGAGGGCCAGTGGGAGAAGGAGCGCGAGCTCGCGCCCTCACGTGAGGAGGCGCTGCTCGAGATCTACAAGCGTGCCCGGCCAGGGGAGCCCCTCTCCGCCGAGGCGGCGCGCGGTTACTTCGAGAACGCCTTCTTCAACCCGAAGCGCTACGACCTGACGCGGGTGGGCCGCTACAAGCTCAACCGCAAGCTCGGACCCGAGATCGAGCGGGTCAGCGAGGTCCTGGACATAGACCTCGAGCGCCCCGCACCCGACCAGGGTGTGCTGAGTCCCTCGGAGATCCTGGCCACGGCCACCTACATGCTCCACCTGGCCGACGGCGAACCCGGGTACCGGATCGACGACCAGGACCACTTCGCCAACCGACGCATCAGGTCGGTCGGCGAGCTGATCCAGAACCAGGTCCGGGTGGGCCTCAGCCGGATGGAGAGGGTGGTGCGCGAGCGCATGACCACCCAGGACGTCGAGGCGATCACCCCCCAGACCCTGATCAACATCAGGCCGGTGGTAGCCGCCATCAAGGAGTTCTTCGGCACGAGCCAGCTGAGCCAGTTCATGGACCAGAACAACCCCCTCTCGGGCCTGGCCCACAAGCGACGCCTCTCGGCGCTCGGGCCGGGCGGGCTCTCTCGAGAGCGCGCCGGCTTCGAGGTCCGTGACGTGCACAGCTCGCACTACGGGCGCATGTGCCCCATCGAGACCCCCGAAGGCCCGAACATCGGCCTGATCGGCGCGCTGGCGACCTACGCGCGGGTCAACGAGTACGGGTTCATCGAGACCCCCTACCGACGGGTGGTGGACGGCCGCGTGAGCGACGAGATCGTCTACCTGGCTGCCGACGAGGAGGAGGAGCACGTCATCGCCCAGGCCAACGCCAAGCTCGACGAGCACAACCGCTTCGCCGACGAGCGCGTGCTGGTCCGTCGAGGCCCCCAGGGTGCGGGGGTGCGGGTGGGCGCCACTTCCACCTCGTACGGGACGACGAGCGAGATCGACTTCGTGCCCCCCGCCGAGGTCGACCTGATGGACGTCTCCCCGAAGCAGATCGTGTCCGTGTCTACTGCGCTCATCCCCTTCGTCGAGCACGACGACGCCAACCGGGCGCTCATGGGCGCCAACATGCAGAAGCAGGCCGTACCTCTCGTGGTCCCCGAGGCCCCCTACATCGGCACGGGCGTCGAGGCCCGCGCCGCGCGCGACGCCGGCGACGTGCTGCTGGCGGAGGGGGAGGGCACGGTCACCGAAGTGACCGGCGACCACGTCATGGTGGAGTACCGCGCCGGCCAGCGCGACCGCTTGGGCCACGAGCTCGGGCGCAAGCGCTACACCCTCGCCAAGTTCCGCCGTTCCAACCAGAACACCTCGATCAACCAGAAGGTCCTCGTGGGCGAGGGCCAGAAGGTGACCAACCAAGAGGTGCTGGCCGACGGTCCCGCCACCCACAGCGGAGAGCTGGCCCTCGGCAAGAACCTGCTGGTGGCCTTCATGCCCTGGGAGGGCTACAACTTCGAGGACGCCATCATCATCTCCGAGCGCCTGGTACGCGACGACGTCCTCACCTCCATCCACATCGAGGAGCACGAGGTCGACGCCCGCGACACCAAGCTCGGCGCCGAGGAGATCACCCGCGACATACCCAACCTCTCCGAGGAGATCCTCGCCGACCTCGACGAGCGGGGGATCATCCGCATAGGGGCCGAGGTGGACGCCGGGGACGTCCTGGTGGGCAAGGTCACCCCCAAGGGGGAGACGGAGCAGACCCCCGAGGAGAGGCTCCTGCGCGCGATCTTCGGGGAGAAGGCGCGTGAGGTGCGCGACACCTCGCTCAAGGTGCCCCACGGCGAGTCGGGCAAGGTCATCGACGTGAGGGTCTTCTCGCGCGAGGACTCCCACGAGCTCCCGCCCGGGGTCAACCAGCTGGTCCGTGTCTACGTGGCCCAGAAGCGCAAGATCTCCGAGGGCGACAAGCTCGCGGGGCGCCACGGCAACAAGGGCGTCATCTCGAAGATCCTGCCGGTGGAGGACATGCCGTTCCTCGCCGACGGCACGCCGGTCGACATCATCCTGAACCCGCTCGGCGTGCCGAGCCGGATGAACGTCGGCCAGGTGCTCGAGTCGCACCTCGGGTACGCGGCGCGCTGGGGATGGGACGGTGACGGTACCGACGGCCACGCCGCCGATTCCGAGGCCAACGGGCACCCCCGCAAGACCCGACCACGCACAGACCCGGCGGTGTGGGTCGCCACGCCCTCGTTCGACGGGGCCCACTGGGACGAGGAGGAGGAGGCGGGACGCCACCCGACGATCCGCCGGTTGTTCGAGAGGCTCAACCCCGACTCCGCCGACGGCACCCGCCAGATCGGCCCGGACGGCAAGGCGACGCTCTACAACGGTCGGACCGGTGAGGTCTACGACAACCCGATCTCGGTCGGCTACGTCTACATCTTGAAGCTGGCCCACCTCGTCGACGACAAGATCCATGCTCGTTCGACAGGGCCGTACTCGATGATCACCCAGCAGCCGCTCGGTGGTAAGGCACAGTTCGGCGGCCAGCGCTTCGGTGAGATGGAGGTCTGGGCGCTCGAGGCCTACGGGGCTGCGTACGCGCTCCAGGAGCTGCTCACGATCAAGTCCGACGACGTGCTCGGGAGGGTCAAGGTCTACGAGGCGATCGTGAAGGGCGAGAACATCCCCGAGCCCGGGATCCCCGAGAGCTTCAAGGTCCTCATAAAGGAGATGCAGTCCCTCTGCCTGAACGTCGAGGTGCTCTCGACCACGGGCGAGGAGATCGAGATGAGAGAGCTCGACGAGGACGTGTTCCGCACCGCCGAGGAGCTGGGCATCGACATCAGCCGGCCCGAGCGGGGGTCGGACGAGGAAGACGAGCGACGTGCCGCTGAGAGGAGCTTCTGAGAATGCTCGACGTAAACGACTTCGACCAGCTCAGGATCGGGCTCGCCACGGCGGAGTCCATCCGCTCCTGGTCCAACGGCGAGGTCAAGAAGCCCGAGACGATCAACTACAGGACGCTGCGCCCGGAGAAGGACGGGCTGTTCTGCGAGAAGATCTTCGGCCCCACCAAGGACTGGGAGTGCTACTGCGGGAAGTACAAGCGCGTCCGCTTCCGGGGGATCATCTGCGAGCGCTGTGGTGTCGAGGTCACGCGCTCGAAGGTGAGGCGCGAGCGCATGGGACACATAGAGCTGGCGGCTCCGGTCGTCCACATCTGGTACCTGCGCGGCACCCGTAGCTGGCTCGCGTACCTCCTCATGGGCACCGAGGCCCGCGAGGAGCTCAAGGCCAAGCAGCTCGAGAAGGTCATCTACTTCGCCGCCAACCTCGTCACCTGGGTGGACGAGGAGCGCCGGCACGAGGACCTGCCCTCGCTCGAGTCCGAGCTCGCCGAGGAGGTCACCCAGCTCGAGCGCCAGCGCGACCTCGAGATCGACCGGCGGTTCAAGGCGCTCGAAGCCGAGCTCGCCGAGCTCGAGTCCCAGGGCGCCAAAGAGGCCGAGATCAAGGCTCGCCAGCGGCAGGTGGAGAAGGAGATAGGAGCCCTGCGCGAGCGCACCGAGGCAGAGATCGACCTCGCCAAGCGGGCCTTCGACGAGTTCCGCGACCTCTATGCCCGCAAGATCATCGAGGACGAGCTGCTGTGGCGGGAGATCAAGATCCGCTACGACGACTACTTCGAGGGCGGGATGGGGGCCGAAGCCATCTCGGGCCTCATAGACCGCATCGACTTCGACGTAGAGGAGATCAAGCTGCGCGAGGCGATCGACGCAGCCGACGGGCGTCGTCCGCTGTCGGCCCAGCGCCGGCAGAAGGCGATCAAGCGGCTCAAGATCGTCACCGCCTTCAACCGGCGCGACGACCACGGCCGCCGGGTCAACGACCCCCGGGCGATGATCCTCGGTGTCGTGCCGGTGATCCCGCCCGACCTGAGGCCCATGGTGCAGCTCGACGGCGGGCGCTTCGCCACCTCGGACTTGAACGACCTCTATCGCCGGGTGATCAACCGCAACAACCGGCTGAAGAGGCTCCTCGACCTCGGCGCCCCCGAGATCATCATCAACAACGAGAAGCGCATGCTCCAGGAGGCGGTCGACGCGCTCTTCGACAACGGCCGAAGGGGCCGGCCCGTCACGGGCCCCGGCAACAGGCCGCTCAAGAGCCTGTCCGACATGCTGAAGGGCAAGCAGGGCCGGTTCCGCCAGAACCTGCTCGGAAAGCGCGTCGACTACTCGGGCCGCTCGGTGATCGTCATCGGGCCGACCCTCCAGCTGCACCAGTGCGGGTTGCCCAAGCTCATGGCGCTCGAGCTCTTCAAGCCCTTCGTCATGAAGCGGCTCGTGGATCTCGAGCTCGCCCAGAACATCAAGTCCGCCAAGCGGATGGTCGAGCGCCGCAGGCCCCAGGTGTGGGACGTGCTCGAAGGGGTCATCCAGGAGCACCCGGTGCTGCTCAACCGTGCCCCGACCCTGCACCGCCTCGGGATCCAGGCCTTCGAGCCAGTGCTGGTCGAGGGGAAGGCGGTGCAGGTGCACCCCCTCGTGTGCACCGCGTTCAACGCCGACTTCGACGGCGACCAGATGGCCGTGCACCTGCCGCTGTCTTCCGAGGCCCAGTCCGAGGCGCGGGTGCTCATGCTCTCGGCCAACAACATCCTCTCGCCGGCCACCGGCAGACCCATCACCGTGCCCACTCAGGACATGGTGTTCGGGGCCTACTACCTCACACTCGAGGTGGACGGGGCGAAGGGCGAGGGCCTCACGTTCCGCCACGCCTACGAGGTCGAGCGCGCCCTCGACGAGCGGGAGGTGGACCTCCACTCCAAGATCGTCCTGCGCCCGCTCGCGGGTACCTCCCTGCACAGCGCCGTGGCGAAGGCACTCGAGGAGTCGCCGCCTCCCGAAGCGGGGGACGGAGCCGCCGCGGCGGCGACGGCAGGCGCGGACGGTGCCGAAGGCGCGGCCGGCTCGTCCGACGGGGACGGGATCTCGATGGTGACCACTCCCGGCAGGGTCCTGTTCAACAGCGCCATGCCGAAGGGCTTCCGGTTCGTGAACGACGTCGTAGGCAAGCGCTCCGTGCCCATCGGGGTGATCGTCGAGGAGATCTGCGCCAACGAGCCCAAGCACGTGGTGGCCGAGAGCCTCGACCGGGTGAAGGCGCTCGGGTTCCGCTACGCGGCGCAGTCGGGGCTCACGATCTCCATCGACGATGTGCGCACGCCCTCGGAGAAGCGGTCGATCCTCGATCGCTACGAGCGGGAGGCGGAGAAGGCCGAGACACAGTTCAAGCGCGGCATCATCACCGACGACGAGCGCCGTCAGAAGGAGATCGAGATCTGGACCTCGGCTACCTCCGAAGTCGGCCGGGCGATGGAGAAGACCCTTTCCTCGATGGCCTTCAACCCGCTCGACATGATGGTCGACTCCGGCGCTCGGGGTAACACCCAGCAGATCCGCCAGATCGCCGGGATGAAGGGACTCGTGTCCAACCCCCGCGGCGAGATGATCCCGAGGCCCATCAAGTCCTCGTTCCGCGAGGGCCTTTCGGTGCTCGAGTACTTCATCTCCACCCACGGCGCCCGAAAGGGCCTTGCCGACACCGCCCTGCGCACCGCTGACTCGGGCTACCTCACCCGGCGGCTGGTGGACGTGGCCCAGGAGCTGATCGTGCGCATCGAGGACTGCGGCACGACCCGCGGCATATGGCTGGACGACATGGTGCCCGACGAGGCCGGCAAGCGCTCGTACCTGGAGACGCGAGCGTACGGACGCGTGCTCGCCGAGGACGTCTCGCTCTCGAGCGGAGAGACCCTCCTCGCCGGTACGGTGCTCGACGACGACCTCGTGGCGAAGCTGCGCGACGACGCGAGTGTGAGCCGCGTCAGGGTCAGGTCGGTGCTCACGTGCGAATCCGAGCACGGGGTCTGCGCCATGTGTTACGGGCAGTCCCTCGCCACCGGGCAGCTCATCGAGCTCGGCGAGGCGGTGGGGGTCATCGCCGCCCAGTCGATCGGCGAGCCCGGCACTCAGCTCACCATGCGGACCTTCCACACCGGAGGTGTGGTGGGCGAGGACATCACCCACGGGCTGCCGCGAGTGGTGGAGCTCTTCGAGGCACGCACCCCCAAGGGCGCGGCGGTGCTCGCGCGCGACTCGGGTGTCGTGCGCATCGAGGAGGAGGAGGGCGGGCGGCGCCTTACGGTCGTCGCCGACGACGGGAGCGAGGAATCGGTGCTCGTGCCCGCACGCGCGCACCTCGAGGTGACCGCGGGCCAGGAGGTCGCCGCCGGCGACGCGCTGGTGGAGGGCCCGAAGGACCCGAAGGAGCTCCTCGAAGTGAAGGGCATCCGAGACACCCAGCAGTACCTGGTGGAGGAGGTCCAGAAGGTCTACCGGGACCAGGGAGTGTCGATCCACGACAAGCACATCGAGCTGATCGTGCGCCAGATGCTGCGGCGCGTGCTCGTGGCGGAGCCCGGCGACGCACCGTTCCTGCCGGGTGAGCGGGTCGACGCCAGGCTGTTCGCGGAGGTGAACCGCAGGCTCGTGCAAGAGCAGAACCGGCCGGCCGAGGGCCGCCCCGAGCTCATGGGGATCACCAAGGCCTCTCTCGCCACGGACTCCTGGCTCTCGGCGGCCTCGTTCCAGGAGACGACGCGTGTGCTAACCGAGGCGGCCATCGAGGGCCGTTCGGACCACCTGCTCGGGTTGAAGGAGAACATCATCATCGGCAAGCTCATCCCCGCGGGTTCCGGCATGGGGCGCTACCGCGATATCGAGGTCGACCTGCCCGAGGCGGCGGGTCTGTCGTTGCGCAGCTACGGGTACGAGGAGGAGACCGAGGACCTCGCTGCGTGGCTGCGAGACGTTGGCGGACCCGGGTCGCAGGCCCGGCAGGCCTCCGGGGTCGAGGGGGCCGTCGGGTACTTGGACGAGCCCGGCGGCATCGGCGGCGAGCCCGGCTACGGCTTCGGAGCCTCGGAGCCCGAGGGCTCCGGCGCGACCGCCACCTGGCGCACCGGTGACGGTGCGGGTGGGGACGGAGACGGGGCAGGGGCACCGGGCGCAGCGCTGGCGAGTGCGGCGGGCGAGGGCGTCGCCGGCAACGGCGCGGCGTCCGACGCGGCCTCGGAAGCCGAGCCCGCCGAAGGCGAGGGCGAGGGGCACCTCGACACCGGCACCTGACCCGCTCGTGCCGCAGCGCCCGAACGTCCGGCCTTCGCACAGTGCGTGCGCCGAGCCGACTGCGGCCCCGCACAAAGCAGCCGCCTACGGCCCTGCACACAGCAGGTAGTCTCTAAAGTCCCGGCAGTTCACTTCCGAGAGGTCACGCGTGCCCACCATCGAGCAGCTCGTCCGCAAGGGCCGAGCGACGAAGCAGACCAAGACCAAGACCCCCGCGCTGAAGGGTGCCCCCCAGCGACGGGGAGTGTGCACGCGCGTCTTCACGACCACGCCCAAGAAGCCGAACTCGGCGCTGCGCAAGGTCGCCCGCGTGAGGCTCACGAGCGGGGTCGAGGTGAGCGCTTACATTCCCGGCGTCGGGCACAACCTCCAGGAGCACTCGATCGTCCTCGTGCGCGGTGGCCGGGTGAAGGACCTCCCGGGCGTGCGCTACAAGGTGATCCGCGGAGCGCTCGACGCAGCCGGAGTGCGCGAGCGCAACCAGGCGCGTTCTCGCTACGGCGCCAAGAAGGAGGCCTGAGATGCCTCGAAACGGCCCGGCCACCCGCCGCGAGCTGCTACCGGACCCCGTCTACCGTTCGGTGCTCGTCACCCAGGTGGTCAACAAGGTCCTCTCGCGCGGCAAGCGGACGCTCGCCGAGCGCATCGTGTACGACGCGCTCTCGACGGTGCGCGAGAAGACCGGGGCAGACCCTGTGCCGGTGCTCAAGAGGGCGGTGGAGAACGCGAGACCGGAGCTCGAGGTGAAGAGCCGCCGCGTCGGCGGTGCCACCTACCAGGTGCCGGTCGAGGTGAGGCCCCGCAGGGCCACCACCCTCTCGATACGCTGGCTCGTGTCTTTCTCCCGCCAGCGGCGGGAGAAGACGATGGCCCAACGCTTGGCGAACGAGGTGCTCGACGCCGCCAACGGCACCGGGGCGGCGGTAAAGCGCCGTGAGGACATGCACAAGATGGCCGAGTCCAACAAGGCCTTCGCCCACTACCGCTGGTAGGCCGTCCGTCTGCCGCGGCCGACGGGGCCGTCTCCGAGCGCCGGCGTCCGGCGTCGAGGGGCAGCCCGGCGAGAGAAGTTTTCGATCCGTCCCCACCTAATTCATCCGAGAGTCTGAGAATGGCCGACGCACGCCCCATCCGAGAATTCCCACTCGCCAGGACCCGCAACATCGGGATCATGGCCCACATCGACGCGGGCAAGACCACGACGACCGAGCGGATCCTCTACTACACCGGAAAGAACTACAAGATCGGCGAGGTCCACGAGGGCGCCGCCACGATGGACTGGATGGTCCAGGAGCAGGAGCGCGGGATCACCATCACCTCCGCTGCCACCACCTGCAAGTGGCGTGACTGCTGGATCAACATCATCGACACTCCCGGGCACGTCGACTTCACCGTCGAGGTCGAGCGCTCCCTTCGGGTTCTCGACGGAGCCGTGGCTGTGTTCGACGCGGTCGCAGGCGTCGAGCCCCAGACCGAGACCGTGTGGCGACAGGCCGACAAGTACTCGGTGCCGAGGATCTGCTTCATCAACAAGATGGACCGCGTAGGCGCGGACTTCCCGCGCACCGTCTCGATGATCCGCGACCGCCTGGACGGCAGACCCGCGGTAGTGCAGCTGCCGATCGGGGTCGAAGGCAGCTTCAGCGGCGTCGTCGACCTGCTGCGCATGGAAGCGCTCGTGTGGGACGACGACATGGGCGAGAAGTGGAGGACCGAGCCGGTCCCCGACGCTCTCGTGGCCGCAGCCGACGAGGCACGTCATGAGCTGGTCGACGTGCTGTCCAACTACGACGACACGATCATGGAGCGCTACGTGGCGGACGAGAAGATCACCGCCGACGACCTGCGCAAGGCGCTTCGCAAGGGGACCATCGCAAGCGAGATCGTCCCGGTGCTCTGCGGATCGGCGTTCAAGAACAAGGCGGTGCAGCCCCTCCTCGACGCAGTCGTCGACTACCTTCCGAGTCCACTCGACGTCCCGACCCCGTCCGGCACCACTCCGAAGGGAGAGGTCGTCGAGCGAAAGGCCGACGACTCCGAGCCCTTCGCGGCGCTCGCCTTCAAGATCATGACCGACCCCTACGTCGGAAAGCTCACGTACCTGCGCGTCTACTCGGGCACGCTCGCCAAGGGCGCGACCGTGGTGAACGTGACCAAGGGTTCCCGTAAAGAGCGCGTAGGGCGGATCCTCCAGATGCACGCCAACCACCGCGAGGACAAGGACGCCGTCTTCACCGGCGACATCGTCGCGGCGGTCGGGCTCAAGGACACCACCACCGGCGACACCCTGTGCGACCCCGCGCACCCGGTCCTCCTCGAGGCTCTCACGTTCCCCGAGCCCGTCATCCACGTGGCGGTCGAGCCCAAGACCAAGGCCGACCAGGACAAGCTGGGCAAGGCTCTATACGCGCTCAGCGAGGAGGACCCGACCTTCCGCGTCCGCACCGACGAGGAGACCGGCCAGACCGTGATCTCGGGCATGGGGGAGCTCCATCTCGAGGTGCTGGTGGACCGCATGCTGCGCGAGTTCAGCGTGGACGCCAATGTGGGCAAGCCGCAGGTCGCGTACCGAGAGACGATTCGCAAGCACGTGGACAAGGTCGAGGGCCGCTACGTACGCCAGACGGGTGGGCGCGGCCAGTACGGCCACGTCGTCATCTCCCTGGAGCCGACCGGTCCCGGCGGGGGCTACGAGTTCGTGGACAAGATCACCGGCGGGGTGATCCCAAAGGAGTACATCCCCGCGGTCGACGCGGGAATCCAGGAGGCGATCACCAACGGCGTGCTCGCCGGCTACCCGGTAGTCGATGTGCGAGTCACCCTTACCTACGGCTCGTACCACGAGGTGGACTCCTCGGAGATGGCCTTCAAGATCGCCGGTTCTTTGGCGGTGAAGGAGGCCGCCCGCAAGGCGAGCCCGGTGCTCCTGGAGCCTGTGATGGCCGTGGAGGTAGTGACCCCCGAGGAGAACATGGGCGACGTGATAGGCGACCTGTCCTCCCGGAGGGGCAAGGTGGAGGGGATGGAGCAGCGGGGCACGACCCAGGTGGTGAAGGCCCTTGTGCCCCTGGCCGACATGTTCGGCTACGCTACCGACCTGCGCTCGCGGACCCAGGGTCGGGCCACGTACACGATGCAATTCAGCGCGTACCACGAGGTGCCGGACTCAATTGCCCGCGAGATCATCGCCCGGGCACGCGGCGAGTAGGAGGAGAGAGACAAGACATGGCCAAGAAGAAGTTCGAGCGCAACAAGCCTCATATCAACATCGGGACGATGGGTCACATCGACCACGGCAAGACCACGCTCACCGCGGCCATCACGAAGGTGCTGCACGACAAGAACCCGAGCGTGGAGTACACCCCCTTCGAGCAGATCGACAAGGCCCCCGAGGAGAAGCAGCGCGGGATCACGATCTCGATCGCTCACGTGGAGTACGAGACGGACAAGCGGCACTACGCCCACGTCGACATGCCCGGGCACGCCGACTACATCAAGAACATGATCACCGGTGCAGCCCAGGTGGACGGCGCCATCCTCGTGGTCTCAGCCGCCGACGGGCCCATGCCCCAGACCCGTGAGCACGTGTTGCTCGCCCGCCAGGTCGGCGTGCCCCACATCGTCGTGGCGCTGAACAAGGCCGACATGGTCGACGACGAGGAGCTGCTCGATCTCGTAGAGCTCGAGGTGCGCGAGCTTCTCACCACCTATGAGTTCCCCGGCGACGACGTGCCGGTCGTGCGAGTGAGCGCTCTCAAGGCGCTCGAGGGCGATCCCGAGTGGACTCCGAAGATCATCGAGCTGATGGACGCGGTCGACGACTACATCCCCGAGCCCGAGCGCCCAGTCGACATGCCTTTCCTCATGCCCATCGAGGACGTGATGTCGATCACCGGTCGAGGCACCGTCGTGACCGGGAAGGTAGAGCAGGGAATCGTGAAGGTCGGCGACAACGTGGAGATCGTCGGGCTGCGCCCCACCCAGACCACCGTCGTCACCGGCGTCGAGATGTTCCGAAAGCTGCTCGACGAGGGACGCGCGGGTGACAACATCGGTGCTCTTCTTCGTGGCACGAAGAAGGAGGAGGTCGAGCGCGGCCAGGTTCTCGCCAAGCCGGGATCGATCACCCCGCACACCAACTTCACCGCCCAGGTCTACGTGCTCACCAAGGAAGAAGGTGGGCGGCACAAGCCGTTCTTCAACAACTACCGCCCGCAGTTCTACTTCCGGACCACCGACGTCACCGGGTCGATCACGCTGCCCGAGGGGACCGAGATGGTGATGCCCGGAGACAACACCGAGATGACCGTCGAGCTCCAGAAGCCGATCGCCATGGTCGAGGGGCTCCTCTTCGCCATCCGCGAGGGTGGGCGCACCGTCGGCTCCGGCCGGGTCGTCAAGGTCATCAAGTAGCCGGCCAGAGAGACGAAGCGGGGAACGACGGGCCATGGCCGACGCAGCCAAACAGAAGATCCGCATCCGGCTCAAGGCCTACGACCACGAGGTCCTCGACCAGTCCACGGAGAAGATCGTCCAGACCGTGCTGCGAACCCAGGCGCGGGTCCAGGGCCCGGTACCCCTTCCAACCGAGAAGCACCGCTACACCGTGATCCGCTCCCCTCACAAGTACAAAGACAGCCGCGAGCATTTCGAGATGCGGGTGCACAAGCGCCTGGTGGACATAGTCGAGCCGACGCCGAAGACCGTGGACTCCCTCCAGCGCCTCGACCTCCCGGCCGGGGTTGACATAGAGATCAAGATCCAGAACGTCTGAGGGCCCCACCCAGGGTGACGCCCTGGGCGCCCGGGGGGTGGCCAAGGCGGTCCCCCGCCGGATCGTGTAACCTGCTCCGCCGGGCCGTTTGCCGGCCTGCCGTACATCCGACGTCTCCGAGCGCCTGCCGCCAGCCGGCGGGGACCTCGGAGCACAACTTGACGAGCGCTCCGCTCCGGTTCTCCGGGCGGAGCGCTGGCGTGCCCCCAGGCACGCGAGCGAGGGCACCGGTGACGTTGCCCGCACCCGCGCAGCCCAGCGCTGTCACCAGTCGCGTGGGCGCCCCGAGAGAGACGGAAGGACCCGAGGTTCGAAGCCGTGGCGACCAAGGCGATCGTCGGTGAGAAGGTTGGGATGACCCAGGTCTTCGACGACCAGAACCGTGCCGTGGCGGTGACGGTTCTGAAGGTCGCGCCCGTGCGCGTGGTGCAGGTAAAGGTTCCAGAGCGCGAGGGTTACTCGGCGTTGCAGGTCACTTGGGGCGTGCGCAGAGCCGGCTCGTTGTCGCGGCCGGAGCAGGGCCACTTCGACGCGGCCGGCGTCGATCCGGGGCGGCGGCTGGTGGAACTGCGCATCGACGACGCGAGCGGCTACGAGGTCGGCCAGCAGCTCACCGCCGACCTGCTCGCCGCCGGGGAGCGGGTCGACGCGATCGCGCTGTCGAAGGGCAAGGGTTTCACGGGTGCCATGAAGAGGCACAACTTCAAGGGCCAAGGCGCCTCGCACGGCAACCACAAGAAGCACCGTTCGCCCGGCTCCGTCGGGGCGTGCGCCACCCCGGCCCGGGTGTTCCCCGGCACCCGGATGGCCGGCCGTTCCGGCGGCCGGCAGGTCACGACGTTGAACCTCGAGGTCGTCGACGCCGACGCAGAGCGAGAGCTGGTCCTGGTGAAGGGATCGGTACCCGGCCCGCGTGGGGCGGTGGTGGTGCTCAGGGACACGGTGAAGGGCGCTAACGGGGCGGTGCGATCGTGAGCGGAGCGGCCTCAGTGGTCGCGGGTCTCGCCACTCGCAGGCGCGAGCGTCCCGCACCCGAACGACGGACGGTCGAGCGCCGACGCATCGATGGCTCCGTCGCCGGCGAGGTCGTCCTCGACCCGCAGATCTTCGGCATCGAGCCCAACATGGCGGTGCTCCACCAGGTCGTGACAGCGCAGCTCGCTGGGGCGCGGTCTGGTACCCAGTCCACGCGTACGCGCGCCGAGGTTCGAGGCGGAGGCGCCAAGCCCTTCCGGCAGAAGGGCACGGGCAGGGCGCGCCAGGGATCGATCCGCTCTCCCCAGTGGGAAGGTGGCGGGGTAGCGCTCGGGCCCAAGCCCCGCTCCTATCGGCAGCGCACCCCCAAGAAGATGATCCGTCTGGCTCTGCACTGCGCCTTGTCGGACCGCGCCGCGGAGCAGAAGGTGGCTCTGGTCGAAGACTGGGCCTTCGAGGAGCCGCGGACCAAGCAAGCGGTCGTCGCCCTCGAAGCGCTCGGCATCACGGGAAGGGTCGTAGTGGTGCTCGGCCCGGACGACGGAATCGCCGACCGGTCCTTCGCCAACCTCCCCGACGTCCAGTGCGTCCAGCTCGCCGAGCTCAATGCCTACGACGTGGTGCGCAGCGACTGGGTGGTCTTCACCGACGCCACCCTCCCGGGCGAGACCGAGGCGGTGGCGCCTGCGCGTGCGAGGCGAGCGTCACCAAAGGCCTCCTCCGAGCCCGAGCCCGAGCCCGAGGCGGCCGGCGAACCCGGGGACCCCGGCTCGACCGGAGTACCTGTCGAACCCGGTGAACACGAGGAGGGCGAGTGACCAGGGACGCGACCCATGTCCTTCTGCGCCCGGTGGTCTCGGAGAAGTCCTACGGGCTGATGCAGGACGGCGCCTACATCTTCGTGGTGGCGCCCGATTCCACGAGCACCGACGTGCGGCGCGCGGTCGAGGAAGTGTTCGGCGTGCGCGTCAAGAAGGTCAACACGATGAACCGAAAGGGGAAGCTCCGGCGCAACCGCAGGACGAACACGTCCGGGCAGCGCGCTTCGACCAAGCGGGCGATCGTGACCCTCGTCGAGGGCGACCGGATCGACCTGTTCGAGAGGAGCTGAGGGCCGCGATGCCGTTGAGAAAGCGAAGGCCGACCAGCGCAGGGCGCCGTTTCCAGTCCGTCTCGGACTTCTCCGAGATCACACGGAGAAAGCCGGAGAAGTCGTTGCTCGCCCCCAAGCCAAGCTCGGGCGGGCGCAACAGCTACGGGCGCAAGACCGCCCGTCATCGCGGCGGGGGACACAAGCAGCGATATCGAGTCATCGACTTCAAGCGGGACAAGGACGGCGTCCCCGCCAAGGTGGCGTCAATCGAGTACGACCCCAACCGCAACGCCCGCATCGCCCTGCTGCACTACTACGACGGGGAGAAGCGCTACATCCTCGCCCCCGGTCAGGTGTCGGTCGGCGACGTGCTCCACAGCGGCCAGGGATCGGAGATCCGCCCGGGCAACGCTCTCCCGCTGCGGTACGTGCCGGTCGGTTCCACGCTCCACAACGTCGAGCTGCGGCCGGGCCAAGGGGGAAAGATCGCTCGCGGCGCGGGGATGAGCGTGCAGCTCGTCGCCAAGGAGGGGCTCTTCGCCACCCTTCGCCTGCCCTCGACCGAGATGCGGCGGGTGCCGATCGACTGCCGGGGCACCCTGGGCGAGGTGGGCAACGCAGAGGCGGAGCTGGTGGACCTCGGGAAGGCCGGGCGCAACCGCTGGAAGGGGGTCCGACCGCAGACCCGCGGGGTCGCGATGAACCCCGTGGACCACCCGCTTGGTGGTGGCGAGGGGAAGTCGTCGGGAGGCAGGCATCCCGTGTCGCCCTGGGGAAAGACCGAGGGGCGCACGCGCCGGCGCCACAAGCCGTCGGACCAGATGATCGTGCGACGCCGCCGCACGAGGGGCGGACGGCGATGAGGGTGCAACGGGAAGGATCGAATGCCGCGTAGCTTGAAGAAGGGTCCGTTCGTGGACGACCACCTGCTCAAGAAGGTGGACGCCCTGAACGCGTCCAACGAGAAGCGGGTGATCAAGACCTGGTCCCGCCGCTCGACGGTCATCCCGGACATGGTGGGCCACACGATCGCGGTCCACGACGGCCGCAAGCACGTGCCGGTGTACGTGACCGAATCGATGGTGGGGCACAAGCTGGGCGAGTTCGCGCCCACCCGCACTTTCCGTTACCACGCCGGCCAGGAACGACAGGCGAGGCGCTGACGTGCCCGGGACGAAGACCAACGAGGTGTCCGGCACGCGGGCGGTATTGCGCCATTACAAGATGTCGGCGTACAAGGCCCGCGAAGTGCTGGACCTGATCAGGGGCCGCGACGTCGACCTGGCGGAGGAGATCCTGCGCTCGACGCCTCGCGAGGCGGCACGCGTGGTACAGAAGGTCCTCGGCTCGGCCGTGTCCAACGCCAAGAACAACGACTTGCTCGACCCCGAGGAGCTCTACGTGTCGGCGTGCTATGCCGACGAGGGGACGACCATGAAGCGCTTCCGCCCGAGGGCGAGAGGACGCGCCACGCGCGTCCGGAAGCGTTCGTGCCACATCACCGTCATCGTGTCCCGTCTACCCGACGACCGAATCGCCCGGCGTCGTGCCCGGGAGGCCGACCGCAGCACAGCGCTGCGCTCGAGGCGGGTGGCTGCCTCGCGACGCGCGGTGGACGCCGCCGCCGAGCCCGAGGAGATCGAGGAGCCGATCGGGGCCGAGGCCGAGGACCTGGACCTGGACGTGGCCGAAGAGGACACAGGGGACGTCTTCGAGGACACCGACGAGGACGCCGTCGAGGGCACCGAGGATGTCGTCGAGGACACCGAGGAGGACGCCGAGGAGACCGACGAGTCCGAGGAGCCGGACCCCGAAGAGGAGAGCGACTGAGATGGGCCAGAAGGTAAATCCGTACGGCTTCCGGCTCGGGGTGACGACCGATTGGAAGTCACGCTGGTTCGAGGAGCGCAACTACCGCGAATTCGTCGTAGAGGACTGGAAGATCCGTGACTACCTGACCTCGCAGCTCGAGACCGCGGCGGTGAGCCGTATCGAGATCGAGCGGACCAGGGACCGGTTGCGGGTCGACGTCCACACTGCCCGCCCGGGGATCGTGATCGGCCGCCGGGGGTCGGAGGCGGACCGCCTCAGGAAGAAGATCGAGGAGATCACCGGCCTGCGGAACCGGATCCAGCTCAACATCCAGGAGATCAAGCAGCCCGAGCTCGACGCCGCGCTGATCGCCCAGAGCATCGCCGACCAGCTCGCTCGCCGCGTCGCCTTCCGCAGGGCGATGAAGCGGGCGGTGCAGACCGTGATGAAAGCGGGTGCCCTGGGGGTGCGCGTCCAGTGCTCCGGCCGCCTCGGAGGGTCGGAGATGGCGCGGAAGGAGGGTTACCGCGAAGGCCGGGTACCCCTCCACACCCTGCGCGCCGACATCGACTACGGGTTTCGCGAGGGCCGTACCACGTCCGGGCGCATCGGCGTGAAGGTCTGGATCTACAAGGGCGACATCCTTCCCTACCGTTTGTCGTCCGAGGAGAAGATCTCGAAGGAGGCTGCCATGGCCGCCGGCGAGACCTCCGGCCAGGCCGGCCCGCGCCGGCTGGTCACCGCCGGCGGCGGGCGCCGCCGCGCCGAGCAGGGGGAGCCGGGGAGCGTCCCCGCCACGGCCCCGGCCGCGCTGGAGGAGGAGCCCGTCGTCTCGGCCCTGCCGGGTTCGGCGCCGGCGCCTGGGGAGCCCGACGACCTCGAACGCCTCCTGGCCGAAGAGGAGGAGATCGAGCGCCGCACGCGCACCGAGCACCACGAGACGCCGCACTTCCGCAAGGAGGCGGACTGATGTTGATGCCGCGCAAGGTCAAGCACCGCAAGCAGCAGCGCGGCCGCCTGACGGGTTCCGCAAAGGGCGGCACCGCCATCAACTTCGGCGACTTCGGGATCCAAGCGATGGAGCCGGCTTGGCTCACGCAGCGCCAGATCGAGGCCGCCCGTATCGCGATGACCCGTCACGTGAAGCGAGGCGGCAAGGTCTGGATACGCATCTTCCCGGACAAGCCGGTGACACAGAAGCCCGCCGAGACCCGCATGGGCTCGGGCAAGGGCAACCCGGAGCACTGGGTCGCGGTCGTGCGGCCCGGGCGGATCCTGTTCGAGCTTGCCGGGGTCGACCGCGACCTGGCACGCGCGGCGATGGAGCGCGCCATCCAGAAGCTCCCGTGCAAGGCACGGTTCGTGGTCCGCGCAGGTACCCATGGCGCAGGAGAGGTCGAGGTCTGACGATGCCGAGCGCCTCGGAGCTGGCACAGCTCGACGACGAAGAGCTCGCGAGCCGACTGTCTGAGTACCGTCGGGAGCTGCTCAACCTCAGGTTCCAGCTGGCCACGAGCCAGCTGGACAACACCGCACGCCTCTCGGAGGTGCGTCGCGACGTGGCACGGGCGCTCACACTGCTGCGCGAGCGCGAGATAGCCCTCGCAGAGGGTCTGGAGGCGCCGGTGCACCTGCTGAAGGTTCCCCCGGAGGGGAGCCGTGCGCGCGAGGAAGTGGACCAGGAGCCTGAGGACCTCGAGGCGGAGGACATCGAAGCCGGCGAGCTCGACGAGGCGGAGCTGGACGAGGAAGAGGACGAGGAGGAGGACGACTGATGGCGGAAGAGACCACCTCTTTGCCGGCGCGCCGCGTCGTGCGCAAGGTGCGCGAGGGACTCGTCGTGTCGGACAAGATGACTTCGACCGTCGTGGTAGCGGTGACCGAACGGGTGCGTCACGCCCGGTACGGCAAGACGGTGCAGCGCACCCAGAAGCTCTACGCCGAGGACGGAGGCTACGAGGCGCACACCGGTGACCGCGTGCGCGTCATGGAGACCCGCCCCCTGTCGAAGACGAAGCGATGGCGCGTCACCGAGATAGTCGAGCGTGCACGATGATCCAGCAGGAGTCCCGGCTGAAGGTGGCCGACAACTCGGGCGCTCGCGAAGTTCTTTGCATCAAGGTGCTCGGCGGCTCCCGTCGTCGCTACGCAAGCATCGGAGACATCTTCGTGGCCACGGTGAAGGACGCGATTCCCGGTGCCGCCGTGAAGAAAGGCGAGGTGGTCCGGTGCGTGGTCGTCCGGACGGCCAAGGAGAAGCGCCGTCCCGACGGTAGCTACATCCGCTTCGACGAGAACGCAGCCGTACTCATAAACGAGCAGCAGCAGCCCCGTGGCACGCGCATCTTCGGGCCGGTGGGTCGCGAGCTGCGGGACAAGAAGTTCATGCGGATCGTCTCTCTCGCGCCGGAGGTGCTGTGATGAGGATTCGGAAGGGCGACACGGTGGAGGTCCTGAGCGGCAAGCATCGTGGCAAGAGGGGTCAGGTGATGGTGGCCATGCCCGCTGAGGGCAAGGTCATCGTCGACGGAGCCAACCTCGCGAAGCGGCACGCGAAACCGCGCGGGGCCACGATGCAGGGGGGGATCATCGACAAGGACATGCCGCTGCCAGCCTCAGCGGTGGCAATCGTCTGTCCTTCCGACGGCCCGACTCGCATCGGCATTCGTTTCGACGAGACCGGCCGGAAGGTCAGGATCTGCCGGAAGTGCGGGACGGAGCTGTGACGACCACGACGGCCACGGGAGGCCGGCCTCGCTTGAAGGAGCGTTACCTGTCCACCCTTCGCGTCGAGATGCAGAGGGAGCTGGGCCTCTCGAACGTGATGCAGGTCCCTCGCCTAGAGAAGATCGTCGTGAACATGGGCGTCGGCAAGGCGACGCAGCAGCCCTCCCTCGTGGAGGGAGCGGTCCGCGACCTGGAGGTGATCACCGGCCAGAAGCCGGCCATCACCCGCGCAAGGCGGTCGATCGCCAACTTCAAGCTGCGCGAGGGCATGACGATCGGAGCCAAGGTAACCCTTCGCGGCGACCGCGCCTGGGAGTTCCTCGACCGCCTCATCTCGCTGGCTATCCCGAGGATCCGCGACTTCCGCGGGCTGTCACCGGCGTCTTTCGACGGCAGGGGCAATTACACCTTCGGCGTCACCGAGCAGCTCATCTTCCCCGAGGTCGACTACGACCGTGTCGATGTGACCAGGGGCATGGACATCACGATCTGCACTACAGCCAAGAGCGACGTGGAGGGCCGCGCCTTCCTCGCCGCGTTCGGGTTCCCTTTCAGGCAGGAGACAGTCTGACAAATGGCAAAGAAGGCACTGATCCAGAAGCAGCAGCGCACCCCCAAGTTCCGGGTTCGGGGCTACACGAGGTGCCGGAGGTGCGGGAGGCCCAAGGCGGTCTTCCGCCAGTTCGGGCTGTGCCGAATCTGCCTGCGCGTGATGGTGCACGCGGGAGAGGTCCCCGGCGTCACGAAGGCGAGCTGGTGAGGGGAGGTACGCGCCGATGACCATGACCGACCCCATCGCCGACATGCTCACGCGCATTCGCAACGCAAACACGGCCATGCACGACACGGTGAAGATGCCCGGGTCCAAGCTGAAGGTGTCCCTGGCCGACATCCTGCAGCGAGAGGGCTTCATCGCTGGGTTCGACGTGAGCCCGTCCTCCAAGGGTCCCGGGTCCGTCCTCGAGATCACGCTCAAGTACGCGCCCGACAGGACCCGCACGATCGCCGGTCTGCGCCGCGTGTCCAAGCCGGGCCTGCGCATCTATGCCCGAGCCGACCGGATGCCGCGTGTGCTCGGCGGTATGGGAGTGGCTGTGCTGTCCACGAGCCAGGGGCTCCTCACCGACAGCGAAGCGCGAAAGCGGCGCGTCGGAGGGGAGGTGCTCTGCCATGTCTGGTGAGCACGCGCAGGGAGACGCCTGATGTCGCGAGTTGGCCGCTCCCCGATCGAAGTCCCGGGAGGCGTGACGGTCACCGTCGAAGGCCCGTTGGTGACGGTCGCGGGTCCGCAGGGCACGCTGGCGCGCCCGCTCCCGGCACCCATCACCGTTCGCCAGGAGGACTCCACTCTCCTCGTCGAGCGTCCGGACGACGAACGCGAGCACCGGGCACTGCACGGCCTGGCCCGGAGCCTGGTGGCGAACATGGTGACCGGGGTGACAGCGGGCTTCTCCAAGGAGCTCGAGATCGTCGGTGTCGGGTACCGCGCTACCGCGCGCGGTCAGGGCACCGTCGAGCTCGCCCTCGGGTTCTCGCACCCTGTGGTGGTCGAAGCCCCCGAGGGGGTCAGCTTCGAGGTCCCGGTACCGACCCGGATCGTGGTGAAGGGAATCGACAAGGAGAAGGTGGGTCAAGTGGCAGCCGACATCCGCAAGCTGCGCAAGCCCGAGCCCTACAAGGGCAAGGGAGTGCGCTACGCAGGTGAGCGAGTGATACGCAAGGCTGGAAAGGCGGCCAAGTAGCCGTGACGTCCTCACCGGCCCGCAAGAGGCAGCAGCGGCTGCGCAGGCATGCTCGAGTGCGCAAGGCGATATCGGGCACCGCCGAGAGGCCGCGCCTGGCGGTTTTCCGTTCTGCGCGCCACATCTCAGCGCAGGTGATCGACGACTCGTCCGGCCGCACCCTGGCTGCCGCCACCACCGTGGAGCCCGGTCTGCGTGGCACGGCGGGCGGCAACGTCGCCGCGGCCTCGGCCGTCGGGCGGCTGGTGGCAGAGCGAGCACGGACTGCCGGAGTGGCCAGCGTCGTGTTCGACCGGGGTGGCTACCGCTACCACGGGCGTGTAGCCGCTTTGGCTGACGCGGCACGCAAGACAGGACTGGAGTTCTGACGATGCTCGACGGACAGTTCGAGGAACGCACCATCCGCGTGAACCGAGTAGCCAAGGTCGTAAAGGGCGGCCGGCGCTTCTCCTTCACCGCCTTGATGGTGGTGGGGGACGGCAACGGGCGCGTGGGCCTCGGCTACGGAAAGGCCAAGGAGGCGGGACTCGCGGTGCAGAAGGGGATCGAGGAGGCGAGGAAGAACATGTTCGACGTCCCCCTCGCCGGGTCCACCATCACCCACCCGATTATCGGCGAGGCCGGCGCGGGCCGGGTCATGCTCAAGCCGGCAGCACCGGGCACCGGCGTGATCGCCGGCGGCGCCGCCCGGTCCATCCTCGAGATGGCGGGAATATCGGACGTGCTGTGCAAGTCGCTGGGCTCTTCCAACGGGATCAACGTGGCGCACGCCACGATCGCAGGTCTCAAGTCGCTCGTGCGTCCCGAGCAGCTCGCGCGCCTGCGCGGCAAGCCTGCGGACCAGCTGGTGCCGAAAGGAGTACTGCGCGCGTACCGGGAGCGTCAGCGTGCTTCGGACCTCTTCACGGAGGTCAACACGTGACCGCCGCGGACCAGGCGGGCGGCTCACACCTCAGGGTCACTCAAGTCCGCTCGGGGATCGGCACCAAGCCGAAGCACCGTGCCACCCTGCGGGCCCTCGGGTTGCGCGGGATAGGGCGCTCCAGGGTCCTCCCGGACTGCGCGTCGGTGCGCGGGATGATCTCGCGCGTCTCGCACCTCGTCGACGTATCCCAGCCGGACACCTCCGAGCCGGCCGCGCGCCCCGCGAGGCGATCCGAAGCCCGCGCGACGGCCCCGTCTTCGGCGGCGACGAAGGCCGCCCCGGCCACAGCCAAGACCACCAAGGCCGCGGCGGGCGCGACAGCCACCGAGGCACCGGCACCGGCACCGGCACCGGCACCGGCACCGGCGAAGACCGCCAAGGCTCCGTCGGCAGCCAAGAGCGCGAAGACCACCAAGAGCCCGGCCGCCGCGAAGACGGCCAAGGCCACCAAAGCTCCGTCCGCAGCGAAGAGCGCCAAGGCCACCGGGGCCCCCGGGGCAGCGAAGCCGGCCAAAGCGCAGGGGGCAGCCGAGGACGAGGGCTCGGGAGAGGATTCTTGATGAAGCTGCACGATCTGAGGGCGCCCGCCGGGTCGAACACCGCCCGCCGGCGGGTGGGACGAGGCAAGGGCGGCCGCCGGGGGAAGACCGCAGGCCGCGGGATGAAGGGCACCGGGGCGCGAGACAACGTGAAGCCCGGGTTCGAGGGAGGCCAGTTGCCGCTCGCCCAGCGGATCCCCAAGCTCAAGGGCTTCCGCAACCCGTTCCGGGTCTCCTACGCGGTGGTGAACCTCGACACCCTCGAGGCGTTCTCGGGCGACGAGGCCTCGCCCGAGTCGCTCGCCTCGGCGGGCCTCGTGAAGAAGGGCTCCCTGGTCAAGGTGCTCGCACGAGGCGAGCTGCACAGACCACTTCATGTGAAGGCCCACGCGCTGAGTGCCGCGGCGCGCAGTCGGATCGAGTCAGCCGGGGGAACCGTGGAGGTGCTGCCGCCGCCGTTCGGGCACGGCCGCCCTCCCGCGAGGGGAAATGCGCTCACGAACCGCTAGCCTCTGGGGCCGGCCGGCGTTGGGAGGGGAGGGGCGATGCTCTCGAGCCTGAAGAACATCTTCAAGGTTCCCGACCTGCGCAACAAGGTCATCTTCACGCTGGTCGTCATCGGTCTCTACGAGCTCGGGGCGAACCTCATCGTCCCCTTCGTCTCGATCAAGGAGGTCCAGACGCTGGAGGCCGAGGCGGGCAAGGCCGGCGTCCTCGGCTTCTTGAACCTGTTCTCGGGGGGCGGACTGCTGCGGATGGCGCTTTTCGGGCTGGGGATCATGCCTTACATCACCAGCTCGATCATCATCCAGCTCCTGTCGACGGTGATACCGAAGCTCGAGGAGTGGCGTGACCAGGGGGCGGTGGGCCAGAAGAAGCTGACCCAGACCACCAGGTACCTCACGATCGGTCTCGCGCTGCTGCAATCCGCCGGTCTCGTCTACGTCTTCCACACCGGGGCCCAGGGGCTGATCGGAGGGTCGACCAAGATCGACCTGATCCCGAACTTCACGCTCTACCGAGGAGCTTTCATCTGCCTGACCCTCACCGCCGGCACCGCCTTCGTCATGTGGCTCGGAGAGCTGATCACCCAGCGGGGGATAGGCAACGGCATGTCGATCATCATCTTCGCCAACGTGGTGGCGGGGATCCCGGCAGGCGGTGCTGCCGTCCTGGCCCAGGGCGGCGACCTGAAATTCGGGGTGATCGTCGGCCTGACGTTGGTCCTGATCGTGGGGGTCGTCTTCATGGAGCAGGGCCAGCGGCGTATCCCGGTGACGTTCGCAAAACGAGTCGTCGGCCGGCGCATGTACGGCGGCTCGTCCACCTACATACCGCTCAAGGTCAACCAGTCGGGCGTGATCCCGATCATCTTTGCCAGCTCGCTGCTCTACATCCCGGTGCTGCTGTCGAACATCGTCCCTTGGCTCGGCTTTCGGACCTTCGTGAACAACCACATCCAGCCGACGAGCCTCTTGTACGTCCTCTCCTACGGAGTGCTCATCTTCGCCTTTACCTTCTTCTACGTCTACGTGGCATTCGACCCGCACCAGCAGGCCGACATCATCCGCAAACAGGGTGGATACGTGCCCGGTATCCGTCCAGGACAGCCGACCGAGCGCTACCTGTCGCGCATCTTGAACCGCATCACCGTGCCCGGTGGGCTCTACCTGGCGGTGGTAGCGGTGCTTCCGTCGCTGCTCATGGCGCTCTGGCACCTGAGCGCCTATCCCTTCTACGGGACCACCCTCCTGATCGCCGTGGGCGTCTCCTTGGAGACGATGAAGCAGATCGACAGCCAGCTCATGATGCGCAACTACGAGGGTTTCCTGAAGTAGCCGGGGTGGTACCAGGCGTCAGGCTAGTGGTCCTCGGCAAACAGGGGGCCGGCAAGGGAACGCAATGCGTCCGCTTGTCCCATCACTACGTGGTCCCTCACGTGTCGACGGGGGACATGCTGCGCGCCGCGGTCAAGACCGGCTCCGACCTGGGTCTCAAGGTGAAAGAAACCATGGAGAGCGGCGAGCTGCTCGGTGACGACTTGATAATGGAGATGGTCGCCGAGCGCCTCGCCGAGCCGGACGCCAGAGCGCGTGGTTTCATCCTCGACGGGTGCCCGCGCACCACGCGACAGGCCGAGGCGCTCGCCGCGCTCATGGCGCCTGGCGACATCAACATCGCCGTGGACATAGAGGTGCCGACCGCGCAGGTCCTGCGCCGCCTGGCGAGCCGCCGCGTCTGCATCGACTGCGGGGCCAATTACTCGGTGTCCTCTCCGCCAAGGGTCAACTGGACGTGCGACGTCTGCGGTGGGGAGGTCATCCAGCGCGAGGACGACACCGAGGAGGCGATCAGGCGCCGGCTCGAGCTCTACGAGCGGCAGACGGCTCCGCTCATCGAGTGGTACGCCAAGCGCGGGCAGCTGACCGAGGTCAACGGAGTGGGCTCTCCTGACGCGGTGCTGCGCCGGATCATCCGCGTCGTCGAGGAACAACGGAACCACTGGGGGGCATCCCGGTGAGGCGCACACCCGACGAGATCGCCAAGATGCGCCGAGCGGGGAAGGTGGTCGCCGAGATGCACGCGACCACCCGTGAGGCCGCGAAGCCCGGTGTCACCACGGCAGAGCTCGACGCTGTCGCGCGCGAGGTGCTGCGGGTCCGGGGAGCCAGGTCGAACTTCTTGAACTACCGGGGGTTCCCAGCGGTGATATGCACCTCCCCAAACGACATGATCGTCCACGGGATCCCCGGCGCGTACGTGCTCGAGGAGGGGGACATCCTCTCCATCGACTGTGGGGCCATCGTCGAGGGGTACCACGCGGACGCTGCCTTCACGATGACGGTCGGGACCGTGCCGGCCGAGACCGTCAGGCTGCTCGAGGTCACCGAGCGCAGCCTCTGGGCGGGGATAGACGAGCTGCGCCCCGGCAATCGGCTCCACGAGGTAGGCCGGGCGGTGCAGGGGGTAGCTGAGGCCGCCGGGTACTCGGTCGTGAGGGAGTACGTGGGCCACGCCATCGGCACCGCCATGCACGAGGAGCCGCAGGTACCCAACTACTGGCCGGGCACGGGGGGACCGCTGCTCAAGAGCGGGATGGTCTTCGCCGTGGAGCCCATGGTCAACGCCGGGGGCCCGGGGACCCGCCTGCTCGAGGACAACTGGAGCGTGGTGACCGAGGACCACAGCCTCTCGGCCCATTTCGAGCACACGATCGCCGTCACCGACGACGGGCCCGAGGTGCTCACCCTCCCGTGACTCGGGGGACGACTTGCGAGGGTGGTCGGCCGGCGGCCCCGACGAGCGGCCTGTGCCGGCTGCCCGGAGGAGCCGCTATGCTAATGGGTCGGCCCGTCGGGCTGGGACTTCGGTCGCGCCCCGCCAGGTCGTCTGCGACGAGCCGTGACCGTCTCGTGGGCACGGCGGGCGGCGCAAATGGCACCTGCGTCCCAGTCGCGGTGTGCCCACAGGAGAAGGACTAGGAGGAGTCACCTGCCGAAACCGAAGGAGGACGCGATCGTGCTCGAAGGGACGGTCGTCGAGCCGCTGCCGAACGCGATGTTCCGTGTCGAGCTCGAGAACGGCCACCGGGTCCTTGCCCACAGCTCGGGCAAGATGCGGATGCACAGGATCCGGATCCTGCCCGGGGACCGCGTCCAAGTGGAGATCACCCCGTACGACCTGAGCCGTGGGCGGATCACCTACCGCTACAAGTGAGGCCGGCAGCGTCCCGCAAGGGACACAGAGGGGCTCGAGAGGACAGACGATGAAGGTGCGACCGAGCGTGAAAGCGATGTGCGAGAAGTGCAAGGTGATCAGGCGCAACGGCCGCGTCGTGGTGATCTGCGAGAACCCACGGCACAAGCAGCGCCAGGGCTGAGCCAGGAGAGGACGACCAATTGGCACGAATCGCCGGAGTTGACATACCGAGGGAGAAGCGGCTCGAGGTCTCGCTCACCTACATCTACGGGGTGGGCCGGACCCAGGCTCAGCACATCATCTCGAGCACCGACCTGAGCCCCGACACCCGGGTGCGCGATCTCACCGACGAAGAGGTCGTGAGGCTCCGCTCGTACATCGACTCCAACCTGAAGGTCGAGGGTGACCTGCGTCGCGACGTCGCCCAGGACATCAAGCGGAAGATGGAGATCGGCAGCTACGAGGGTGTCCGGCACCGCAAGGGACTCCCTGTGCACGGCCAGCGGACCCACACCAACGCCAGGACCCGCAAGGGCCCGAAGAAGACCGTGGCCGGCAAGAAGAAGGTCCGGAAGCACTGATGCCCAGGGCCACCAAGTCCGCCAAATCTGCCAAGTCGGCCACCGCACGACGGCCGCGCAAGCGCGAGAGGAAGAACATCACCTACGGGGTCGCGCACATCAAGAGCTCGTTCAACAACACGATCGTCTCGATCTCGGACCCTGAGGGGAACGTTCTCGCGTGGGCGTCCGCGGGCAACGTCGGATTCAAGGGGTCGCGCAAGTCGACTCCCTTCGCGGCCCAGCTCGCTGCCGAGCAGGCTGCACGCAGAGCCATGGAGCACGGGGTGCGCAAGGTCGACGTCCTCGTGCGCGGCCCCGGCTCGGGCCGTGAGACGGCCATCAGGTCCCTCGCCGCCACGGGCATCGAGGTTGCCGGGATCAAGGACGTCACCCCGATCCCCCACAACGGCTGCCGCCCGAAGAAGCGGCGCCGGGTATAGGTCAAGGTACCGACATGGCTCGATACACCGGTCCCGTCTGCCGTTTGTGCCGGCGGGAGAGGACCAAGCTCTTCTTGAAGGGGGAGCGCTGCTACTCGCTGAAGTGCCCTGTCAGCGAAGCGGTGACCGACCGCCACAGCCGCGCGTACCCTCCTGGGGAGCACGGGCGCGACCGGATGCGGCAAGGCTCGGAGTACCTCGCCCAGCTTCGCGAGAAGCAGAAGGCCCGCCGCATATACGGCTTGCTGGAGCGCCAGTTCCGCAACGTCTACGCGGAGGCGACTCGCCAGTCGGGAGTGACCGGGGAGAACCTGTTGCGTCTCCTCGAGCTGCGGCTGGACAACGTGACCTTCCGGGCGACGTGGGGCGCCAGCCGGGCCCAGGCGCGTCAGTGGGTGCGCCACGGCCACGTCCTCGTGAACGGCAAGCGGGTCACGATCCCGAGCTACCGGGTGCGCCAGGGGGACGTGGTGGCCATCAAGCCCTCCTCGCGTGAGATGTACTTCGTCCGCAGGAACCTCGACACACTCGACCGGCCCCTGCCCCTGTGGCTCGAGGCCGGGGAGACGCGCACAGAGGTCCGAATTGCTTCGCTACCCCAGCGCGAGCACATCGACGAGCCGATACGAGAGTCGCTCATAGTCGAGCTGTACTCGAAGTGACCCTTCGTGCCGACCGGCACGAGCACGTCGATCAGATACTGCAGGATCCAGGACAACCACACAGCACCAATCAGGAGCCGACCGAATGCTCATCATCCAGCGACCCACCGTCGAGATCCTCGGAGAGGAGGAGCTCAGCCGGCAGCGCTTCGCCATAGGGCCGCTCGAGCCAGGCTTCGGGCACACCATGGGCAACTCGATCCGGCGGACTCTGTTGTCCGCAATACCCGGAGCGGCCGTCACCCAGGTCCGCTTCGACGACGCGCTCCACGAGTTCACCACCCTGCCCGGGGTCAAGGAGGACGTCACCGACATCATCTTGAACCTGAAGGACCTGGTCCTGAGGGTGCACAGCGACGAGCCGGTGACGCTTCGGTGCGACGAGAGAGGGCCTGCCGACGTGACGGCCCGCAGCCTCCAGCTGACCGCCGACGTCGAGATCCTCAATCCGGAGCTGCAGATCGCGACATTGAACGCGAAGGGCCGCCTGGCGATGGACGTGACGGTGGAACGCGGACGTGGGTACGCATCCGCTGAGCGCAACAAGCGGTCGGCCACCATCGGAGTCCTCCCGGTCGACTCGATCTTCTCCCCGGTGAGGAGGGTGGCCTTCTCGATCGAGCAGGTCCGGGTCGAGCAGTCCACCGACTTCGACCGCCTGGTGCTGGACATCGAGACGGACGGGTCGCTCACGCCGCGAGAGGCGCTGGCGTCCGCCGGCGACACCCTGCGGTCCCTCGTCAGCCTCGTGGCGGACCTCGAGGAGGAGCCACAGGGACTCGAGCTCGGCGAGGTTGGGACCGCCACGAGCGGCTCGCCGGACCTCGACCTGCCGATCGAGGACCTGGACCTCTCCGAGCGCCCCCGCAACTGCCTGAAGCGCGCCCAGGTCAACACCATCGGCGAGCTGGTGGCCCGGTCCGGCGAGGACCTGCTGGCGATCACCAACTTCGGGCAGAAATCGCTCGACGAGGTCCTCCAGCGCCTCGACGAGCGAGGGCTGTCGTTGCGAGCGAGGGACTGAGCGCCCGTGCGCGGGACGCCCCGCAAGGGGAGACGGCTCGGTGGCGACGCTGCGCACCAGAAGGCGATGCTCGGCAACCTCGTCGCATCTCTGGTCGCGGCCGAGTCGCTCGTCACGACCGAGGCCAAGGCCAAGGCACTTCGGCCCGTGGCGGAGAAGTGCATCACCGCGGCGGTGAAGGGCGGGGTCCACCGCCAGCGCCGCGTCGTGGCGCTCATCCGGGACAAGGACATGGCCCACAAGCTCTTCGAGGAGATCGGGCCGAGATATACCGACCGTCAAGGCGGCTACACCCGGATCCTGAAGCTCGGGCCTCGTCTGGGAGACAACGCGCCGATGGCACGTATAGAGCTGGTTTGACGCTCTTCGACCCCGAGCCCGCCGCGCGCACCGAGTCAGCGCCGGCGGCCGGAGGGCTCGACCACGACGCCGGCGTCACCTCGAACAGGGCCGGCTCCCACGAGCGCCCTGCGAAGCAGACGCCGGAGGGGGTGGTCCGGATGCGCCTCGTCGTGGCCTACGACGGGAGCGGGTACAGGGGCTTCGCCGCACAGGACGGACAGCGGACGGTCGCAGGCGTGCTCTCCGACGCCATCTCGACCGTGGCTCGCCATCGGGTCGAGCTCGTATGCGCGGGTCGAACCGACGCCGGTGTGCACGCGTCGGGCCAGGTCGTGCACGTGGACGTGCGAGAGGACCTCTCTCCCGAGCGTCTCAGCAAGGCCGTGAACGCGATGCTCGGCCCCGCCGTGGTCGTGCGGTCGGCTGCGCCGGCACCTCCGGGCTTCGACGCGAGGCGCTCGGCCGTGTGGCGTCGCTACCGCTACCTGGTGTGGAGCTCGCGCACGCCCGACCCGCTGCTCGCCCCGATGGCCTGGCACGTGCGCGACCAGCTCGAGCTCAAGTCGATGGCGTGCGCATCGGACTCACTGCTCGGCGAGCACGACTTCGCGGCTTTCTGCAGGAGACCGCCCGGGGTGCCCGCCGGCCAGCCGATCCCCAGACGCGTCCTCGACGCGCGCTGGAGCAAGCTGCGAGTCGACGACCTCGAGCTCCCCACCGGGCTCGAAATGCCCGGCGCGCCGGAGCCGCCCAAGCCGCCCGAGCCGCCCGGGGCCCTGCTCCGCTTCGACATCTCGGCCGAGTCGTTCTGCCACCAGATGGTGCGCTCGATCGTCGGCACCCTCGTGGACGTGGGCCGCGGGCGGCGAAGGGCGTCGGACGTGACCGGACTGCTCGCCTCGCGCGATCGCGCCCAGGCGACCACGATCGCCCCGCCGCAGGGGCTGTGCCTGGTAGGGGTCGGCTACTAAGCGGGGGCGAAGTAGCCGAACAGATCGGCTGCCACCCCTGCGGTCCCGGCCTGACTCGGGCCGTTGAGCACCGCGATCTGGCCGCTCGAGGAGAGCGTCCCGTACGAGGCGTTGCAGACCACGTTGAATGTGTCCTGCGGCACGTAGTTGACGTCCGCCGCGTTGGGTGGGCTCCCCCCTGCGGGGAAGACGGTGAGGAAGTTGGGCGTCGTGGGCACGTCGGTGACGTTCAGGACGACCGCGGTGGCGTCCGCGGGCACGGTGCCTATCCCCCCGATCTGAGCGACCGCCTCCGACCCGCCCGGCACCCCCACCGCACCCGAGGAGCTCCCGATCACCCGGGACGGCTCCACGGCGCTGAACAACGACCCCTGGGTGCCCGACCCGCTCGAGAAGTAGCCGTCGACGTCGATCACGAAGTCCGCCGACCCGGCCGCGTTGTACACCGAGACGTCCCCGCTGTTGCCGAGCTCCACCACCACCTTTGCCGACAGCGTCTCGCCGGCACCCCAGTTCTCGTTGGCGGCGAGCGGCTGCGTGCTACCGGTGGGCCACACCGTCGCGTAGCTCGAAGCGGTGGCGTTCGTGACGGCGATGTTCAGTACCACTGCCGACACCCCCGACGACGGCACGCCGCCGACTCCCGAGGCTTCGACCTGGACACTGCGGCCCGCGCCCAGCGTCGACAACGACGCGTTCGGGCCCGGGACGCTCTCACCGGAAGGGCAGCTCGGCGAGCAGCGGGTGTCGGCTATGCGAGAGGGCTCGAGGGGGTGGTACTCGCCCGAAGGGGTGCCCGTCGAGGGCGCGTAGTAACCCTCGAGGTCCACCACCACGTCGACGGTCCCAGCGGCGCCCTGGGGCGCCCCGTTGAAGATGGTCACCGCGGGCGCGCCCGACTGGGAGGGGTCCGAGCCGATGCCCACCGTCACGAGGTTGTCCACCACCTGACCGTTGGTGAAGGTCACGTTGGCGGCGGTGGGCTGGGGTTGGCCGGCCGGGTAGACGGTGAGGTACCCCTGCGACCCGGAGCCGGCGACCACCGTCACGTTCAGCACGACTGCTCCCGAGCCGGTCGGGACCTGGGCGGGGATGTCCACAGTGAGAGACGAGCCGCCTGCGAGGCTCCGCCCCGTGCACTGGTTCGAAGGCGAGCCACTGGCCGACCGAGAGTCGCAGATCCTGTCGGGGACCAGCCCGTTGTAGGCCAGACCGCCGATCGGCGCGGACGTGGGCGGGGGATCGCAGACGGCGAAACCCGAATTGGCTTCGGCGAGCCCGCAGAGCACCGGCATCCCCGATGGCGAAGGTTCGGCCGTACCGTCGACCAACCACGCGTTGGTCAGGTCCCACGCGCTCGCGTACTGCAGCTGCTCCCAAGCGAAGGAGGTCCAGCCCCACCCGTGCTGGTTGGCGAAGGCGATCACGTTGGAGTTGTAGGTGCCGTCGCTCTGCGACGGCCATCCGAATTCCGTCACCATCACCGGCATCGACGCCGAGAGCGCCACCCAGTTGTCGAGGATCTGGGAGGGGTCGTAGGGGTCGGGGCTTGCGCAGGACGGGGGAGGGGTGCTGGGGCAGGTGTAGACGTGGGTCGCGTAGACGATGTTGGTGCCGCTCACCAACGTGGAAGGCACCGAGTTAGCCCAATTGTTGCCGCTTATGAAGACGAGGTTCTGAGCACCCGTAGAGCGCACAGCCTCGTAGAGCGCCTGCATGCCGGCCGCGGCGTAGGTGGTCCCGGTCACCGTGTCGGTCGTGGTCCCCCCGTCGAGCCATACCTGGTCGGAGATGTTGTGGGGCTCGTTGTAGAGGTCGAATGCGACGAGCGGGTTGGAGGAGTAGTGCTGTGCGACCTCGGTCCAGAACGCCGGTGACTGTGTGGCGTCGGCCATGTTGTGCGGCCCGCCGGCGGTGCATGTCGTCGGTAGGCCCACGGTGCCGAAGTCGAGGTCTATGAGCGCCACCATCCCGAGAGACGTGACCGCGTTCACCACCTTGTCGACGGTCGATTCGTAGTTGGCGTTGTAGTCGCAGTTGGTCGACAGCCAGAACTGCTCACCGACCGGGATCCGGATGAAGTTCGACCCCCAGGCCTTCGCCTCGAGGATCGACTGCTCGGTTATCCCCTGGCCGGTTGCGCTCCCCTCCAGGCCCTTGAGCACCACGCCCCGGAACACGACCGGGTGCCCGTCGGCGTCGATGATCTGGTTGCCAGAGGTGTGCAGAGGGCCGACCACACCTGCGGAGGTGCCCGCAGCGGAATGCAGCCAGGCGTCGTCGAGGTAGACCTTGTCACCGGCGGCGGTAGAGGTGACCTCGACCGAGAGAGCCACCGAGGCGGTCGACGCGGGTGCCAGCGCGGCCACGGGTGTGGCCTTGGTCCAGCTGCCGGTCACCGCCTGGCTCTGGGGCCCGAACACAGCGTCGACCAGCGTGCCGGAGGAGTTGTAGAAGGCGATCACCGTCTCGACCGCCTGGGAGCCCGTCACGGCCTCGACTGCGGCGCTCGCGGCGTATACGTGCCCGCCGGTCGCCTGCACCAGCCCTCCGGCGGAGGGCGATCCCGAGGCGGCAGACATCGGCTGGTTGCCGGTGCTGGTCATCGCGAGCGCGCCGGGAGCCGAGTAGCCGGCGGAGGCGACCCATGACAAGGTCGAATTGGATCCCACCCACCCACCGGTCGAGGTGGTGAAGTTGGCCTGGTTCCCCACGAGCAGGTTTTGCGCCAGGCTCGCAGACGCCCGCTCGGTGCCGATGGCTGGCAGCACTCCCCCTCCCCGCGATGCGACCACGCCTAGGGCCATGCCGCAGGAGAGACCCAGCACGAGCCCGAGCACGAGCCCGATCCGCGTCCGCCTGCCAAGGGTGCCGATCCGCCGCAGGACCATTCCCCGTCGGAGCCGAGGGCTCCACGGTATGCCTGGTGGAGCGCCTGCGCGCTCGGGGGCACCCTTTCGTCGCAGGGCGTGTCTGAGGCGGCCGGTCGGCCCGGGAGAGCCGAGGGCGTCTATGGGGGGAGGCACTCTAGGGGGAACCTCCCAGGTGGGCTATCCTGGTGGAACGGCGCAGACAGCTGGCACCGAACCTCTTCGGCTGCTCGCCTTCGCCGCGGGCCCAGGCGGGCCCGGCCCAGATACCGAACGAGGATCCCTGCTGCGCACCTTCTCCCCCAAGCCCGGTGACATCGAGCGAGCCTGGCACGTCGTGGACGCCGACGGCCTGGTGCTCGGGCGGCTGGCGACCGAGGTCGCCACGCGCCTTCGTGGCAAGCACAAGCCCATATTCGCCCCCCACGTCGACACGGGCGACCATGTCGTCGTGGTGAACGCCTCCAAGGTCGTACTGACGGCCGGCAAGGCGGAGAAGGAGATCGAGTACCGCCACAGCGGCTACCCCGGAGGTCTCAAGGCCCGCAGCCTGCACACCCTGATGGCCGAGCGTCCCGAAGAGGTCGTGCGCCGTGCGGTGCGCGGGATGCTGCCCCGCACGAGGCTCGGGCGCCAGCAGCTCAGCAAGTTGAAGGTCTACGCAGGTCCCGAGCACCCTCACGAGGCCCAGCGCCCGGACGCGCTCGAGCTCCCGTCGGCTCGGGCCCGCTCGTAAGGAGCCATATGTCTCGAAGGCCGAGCCTCCCAGCCCCTATCGCGCAGGCCACCGGCCGCCGCAAGGCCGCTGTCGCGCGGGTGCGATTCCGCCCCGGCGGCGGCAAAGTGACCGTCAACCGCAGGCCCTTCGAGCAGTACTTCACCTCTGCGACTCACAGGATGGTGGCCACCGAGCCGCTGCGGCTCACCAGCAACGCCGAGAGCTACGACATCGACGCCACGATCGACGGCGGGGGTCTCACCGGCCAAGCCGGCGCCCTCCGACTCGGCATAGCGCGCTCCCTGGTCGAGCTCGATGGCGAGCAGCGGTCCACGCTCAAGAAGGCAGGGCTCCTCACGCGTGACGCGCGCGAAAAGGAGAGCAAGAAGTACGGGCTCAAGAAGGCCCGCAAGGCGCCGCAGTACTCGAAGCGGTAGCTCGCAGTGCACCTGCGTTTCGGCACCGACGGTGTCCGGGGTGTGGCCAACGCCGAGCTTGGTGCGGAACTGGTGGTGGCGCTGGGCCGCGCCGCGGCGCGCGTGCTCGACGCAGAATGCTTCCTGGTCGGTCGTGACACCAGGCTGTCCGGTCCGATGCTGCAGGCCGCGATGTCGGCCGGGCTCGCAAGCGAGGGTGTCGACGTCGTCGACGTGGGGATGCTCCCCACTCCCGCGGTCGCGTGGCTGTCGGCCGCGCGCGGGGCACCCGGGGTGGTGGTCTCGGCCTCGCACAATCCGTACTCCGACAACGGGATCAAGATCTTCGCCGCCGGCGGGCTCAAGCTGCCTGCCTCGACCGAGGCGGCCATCGAGAAGGAGCTGGCGAGGTGTCTCGAGGGCCCTGGGGCGCTGGAGCGGCCGACCCGGACCGGGATAGGGCGGCTACACCATGAGCCCGCGGCGTCGGAGACCTACGTCGACCACCTGATCGAGGTCCTCGAAGGCCGCGACCTGAGCGGGCTGCACGTGGTGGTGGACTGCGCCAACGGCGCAGCTTCGTCGGTGGCACCGCTGGCTCTCGGGCGTGCGGGTGCCAAGGTGACGGCGATCTTCAGCGAGCCCGACGGCACCAACATCAACGAGGGCTGCGGCTCCACCCACCCCGACGCCCTCGCGTCTGAGGTCAAAGCTCGAGGCGCGGACGTCGGCCTCGCGCTGGACGGCGACGCCGACCGGTTGGTGGCGATCGACCACGAGGGCGCGGTGGCAGGCGGGGACGAGTTGATCGCCTTGTTTGCATCGGATCTCTCGGAGCGAGGCAAGCTGGCCGGCAACGGCGTAGTCGTGACGGTCATGTCGAACCTGGGCCTGAGGCGCGCGCTCGAGAAACGCGGGATCGGGGTGCTCGAGACCCCCGTGGGCGACCGCCACGTCCTCGAGGCGCTCGACGACGCTCACTTCGTGCTCGGCGGCGAGCAGTCCGGCCACATCGTCTTCCGGGAGCTGGCGACGACGGGCGACGGGGTGATGACCGGGCTGCTGCTTGTCGATCTGGTGCGCCGGTCGGGCCGCACGCTGGCGGGCCTCGTCAGCGAGGCCATGAGCCGCGTGCCCCAGGTGCTCGCCAACGTCTCTGTGGCGGATCCGCGTGCTGCGGTGGCCGCCGCCGAAGTGCGCGAGGCGCTGTCCGCCGTGGAGGAGTCCTTGGGCGACCTCGGGCGCGTGCTGCTTCGCCCCAGCGGGACCGAGCCTCTGGTCAGGGTGATGGTCGAGGCCACCGAGGAGGACGCTGCGCGCCGGGCGGTAGAGCGGCTCTGCGACGCGGTCCACCGGGCGGGCGCGGCCCCCTCCACCGTGGCGCCGTAGCCTGAGACGATGTGCGGCATCATCGGGGCCACCGGACGGGAGGGCGTGACCGAGATCCTCCTCGACGGCCTGGCCCGCCTCGAGTACCGCGGCTACGACTCCGCGGGGGTGGCGTTCCAGGCTGACGGGAACCTCTGGCGTGCACGAGCGGCCACCGGCACCAGGTCGCTGGAGGACCTGCGCAAGATCGTCGACTCCGCCTCGGACACCGACGAGTCGGTCACGGGGATCGGCCACACCCGCTGGGCCACCCACGGGCACCCGACCGAGGCGAACGCCCACCCGATCATGGACTGCACGGGCAGGGTGGCCGTGGTGCACAACGGCATCATCGAGAACTGGCGCGAGCTCTCGGCGCGCCTCGAGGCCGACGGGCACGTCCGCACCTCGGACACCGACACCGAGGTGATAGCGCACCTGGTCGAAGAGGAGCTCGCGTCGGGCGCCTCCCTGGCCGACGCGCTGCGGGCGACCCTGAGGGAGGTGAGAGGAGCCTTCGCCCTCGCCGTGATGTGCGCAGGGGAACCCGGGACGGTGGTCGCCGCACGCCGTGTGTCTCCGCTCGTGGTCGGCATGGCGGAGCCGGCCCCAGGTGAGGAGGCACCAGGTGAGGCTCTTCTCGCCTCGGACATCCCCGCGCTGCTCGGCCGCACGCGGCGGCTCTGGGTGCTCGAGGACGACCAGGTGGTCGAGCTGCGCCCCGGTTCCATGCGCGTCACCACTCTCGCGGGCAAGGAGGTCGAGCCGTCTGTGCTGAAGGTGGAATGGGACCTCGAGGCGGCCGAGAAGGGCGGTCACCCCGACTTCATGGGCAAGGAGATCCACGAGCAACCGAAGGCGCTCTCCGACACCCTGCTCGGGCGGCTCCGTCCCGACGGCGGCTTCGACCTCGACGAGCACAAGATCTCCGACGAGGAGCTCTCGGTCGTGGACAAGGTCTTCATCGTCGCGTGCGGGACGAGCTACCACGCGGGGCTGGTGGCCAAGTACGCCATCGAGCACTGGGCGCGCCTGCCCACCGAGATCGACATCGCCTCCGAATTCCGTTACCGCGATCCCGTTCTCGACGAGCGGACGCTCGTGATCGGCGTCAGCCAGTCCGGTGAGACGATCGACACTCTTCAGGCCATGCGCGAGGCGCGGCAGTGGAGCGCCAAGGTCCTCGTCATCTCCAACGTCGTGGACTCCTCAATGGCACGCGAGGCGGACGGAGTCGTCTACACGCGCGCAGGGCCCGAGGTGGGCGTCGCGTCCTCCAAGACCCACCTGGCTCAGATCGTCGCCCTCGAGGTGCTCGCGCTGCGCCTCGCCGAGCTGCACGGCCGAATGTCCCCGGCCGACGCGAGGATGGCCTTCGCGGACCTCGAGGGCCTGCCCAAGATCGTCGAGGAGGTGCTAGGGCGCGAGGAGCAGGTCGCGACCGTGGCGAAACGCTTCGTGGGGACGAGGGACTTCTTCTTCCTCGGGCGCCACGTCGGCTACCCCGTGGCGCTCGAGGGCGCCCTCAAGCTCAAGGAGCTCGCCTACGTGCGCGCCGAGGGATACGCGGCGGGGGAGCTCAAGCACGGGCCCATCGCCCTCATAGAGCCCGGCTCGGTGGTGGTCGGCGTCGCAACGCGCACGAGGCTGTGGGAGAAGATGATGGGCAACGTCGCCGAGGTGCGAAGCCGCGGTGCCACCGTCGTCCTCGTTGCCAACGACGGCGACCGCGATACCGCCGAGCAGGCCGACCAGGTGCTGTGGGTGCCGCCGACGCAGCCGCTTCTCGCTCCGGTCGTCGACGTCGTACCCCTTCAGCTGTTCGCGTACCACCTCGCCCGCGAGCTCGGCCACGACGTCGACCGGCCCCGGAACCTGGCTAAGACCGTAACGGTGGAATGAAGGCTGCGCCGTGACCGGCACGCGCGGCGAGGAGCGTGAGGCCGACCGGCTCTCCGGCGCAGCTGTGCGAGCAGTCGGGATAGACGCGGTCGACGTGGCGAGGTTCCGGCGCGTGATGACCCGCCGCCCGCGCATCGCCGACAGGGTCTTCACCGACTCCGAGCGCGCCCACGCCGCTGCCGCCTCGGACCCCGCACCGCGCCTCGCGGCCCGGTTCGCGGCCAAGGAGGCGGTGATGAAGGCCCTCGGCGTGGGGATCGGCGCGCTCGCGATGCGTGACGTGGAAGTCGTGAAGACCGAAGGCGGAGCGCCGAGGATCGAGCTCGCCGGCACGGCGGAGGCTATCGCCTTGCGTCGCGGGATAGGCGCGTGGCACGTGTCGCTCACCCACACCGATCTGGTCGCGATCGCGAGTGTCATAGCGGTTGGTGACGGGGCGGTGGGTGGGGCGTCTGCGAGCGCGATCGACGTCGGCTCCTCGGGGGCGGTCACGTGAAGCCGGTGGTGACCGTCGCCGAGATGCGAGCCATCGACTCCGAGTCCCGTGCCTTCGTCGAGGAGCCGGTGCTGGTCGAGAGGGCGGGGACCGCTCTCGCGACCGGGGCCCTCCGGGTGATGGGTGGCTCTTACGGCCGGCGGGTCGTGGTGATCGCGGGAAAGGGCAACAACGGTGCCGACGGAAGGGTCGCCGCCGCGCGCCTGCGCCGACGCGGAGCGGCGGTGAGCGTCCTCGAGGTGGCCGACGCGCCTTCGCGCATAGGACCGCCCGGAGTCGTCGACCTCGTCGTAGACGCGGCCTTCGGGACGGGCTTTCGCGGTTCCTACGAGGCGCCCGCCGTACCGGCCGGCACGAGGGTGGTCGCGGCCGACATCCCGTCAGGGGTCGACGGCGACACCGGTGAGGCGTGCGGCGCGCCCTTGCGTGCGGACGTGACGGTCACTTTCGCCGCCTTGAAGCCGGGACTGCTGCAGGGTGACGGTCCGCTGCTCGCCGGGCGCGTCGAAGTCGCCGACATCGGTCTCGACGTGAGCCGCGCGCGCATCTGGGTCGTCGAGGACGCGGACGTGTCGGCGATGCTGCCGCCGAGGACGCGCTCTGCCTACAAGTGGCAGTCAGCGGTGGCGGTCGTGGCGGGGTCTCCCGGCATGACGGGGGCCGCACAGCTGTGTGCGCGCGGCGCGTATCGCGCAGGGGCGGGGATGGTACGCCTCGGGGTGCCGGGGGCCGACCCGGCGGAGCTCGCGGTCACCGAGGCGGTAGGCGAGAGGATCCCGGCGCTCGGGTGGGCGCAAGCGGTGCTCGACATGGCGAGCCGGTGCAAGGCGATCGTGGTCGGGCCGGGCCTCGGACGAGCGGACGAGACCGTGTCCCAGGTGAGGCGCCTGGTGGCGGAGGCTCCGGTGCCGGTCGTCGTGGACGCCGACGGGCTGTGGGCCCTGGGCGGAGCCTCCGAGGCCGAGGCCGTGGTGCACCAGCGTGCGGCGCGCGGCGCGCCCGACGTGGTGCTCACTCCGCACGACGGCGAATTCGCGCGGCTGAGCGGAGGCCCTCCTGGTGCGGACCGGATATCCGATTCCCGGAGCCTTGCCGCCTCGACCGGTGCGGTGGTTCTCCTGAAGGGCCCCACCACCGTGGTATGCGGCCCGGACGGGCGCGTCCTTCTCGCGGTAGCGGGCTCTTCGCGCCTCGCCACGGCCGGGACCGGGGACGTGCTCTCCGGGGTGATCGGGGCTTTTCTGGCACGTGGTCTCGAGCCTCCGAGTGCCGCTGCGCTCGCGGCCCACGTGCACGCCCGAGGTGCCGAGATGGGCCTGGCGGAGGGGCTGGTCGCAGGCGACGTCACGGACCTCGTCGCCCGCTGGCTCTCGGGGTTACGCCGTGGCTGAGGTCGCCCGCAGCCGTCCGGCAGCTTCGGAGGTGGCCGGCCGGTCGCTGCGGCCGGCGTGGGCGGAGATCGACGTGGGGGCGGTCAGGCACAACGCGCGCCTTCTCTGCTCGGTGGCCTCGCCGGCATCGCTGTGCGCGGTGGTGAAGGCGGACGGCTACGGGCACGGCGCGCTGTCCGTGGCGCGCGCGGCGCTCGAAGGGGGCGCGGCCTGCCTGGCGGTGGCCACAGTCGAGGAGGGCCTCGCCCTGCGCGAAGGGGGCGTGGCTGCCCCGGTGCTCCTGCTCTCCGAGCCGCCTGAGGGCGCGATGGGGGAGGTGGTCTCTTCGGGCATCACCCCGACCCTGTACTCGCCCGCCGGAGTGCGTTCGGCGCAGCAAGCGGCAGCGGCTGCCGGGCGCCGGGCGCCGGTCCAGGTGAAGGTGGACACCGGCATGCACCGAGTCGGGGCCGACCCCTCGGAGCTGGAGCAGGTACTCGAGGCCGTCGCGTCCGCCCCCAACCTCGAGTACTCGGCGTTGTGGACCCACCTGGCCGTGGCGGACGGCGACAGCGAGGAGGACCGCCGGTTCACCGAGAAGCAGCTGCGCCTCTTCGCCGAGCTTCGGCTGCGTGCCGCCGCCTTCGGAGCGCCTCCGCCGATGGCCCACGCGGCGAACTCGGCGGCGACCTTCTGCTTTCCCGAGTCCAGGCTCGACTTGGTGCGCTGCGGGATAGCCCTCTACGGCCTGGCGCCGTCGCGCGCGACGGAGAAGGCGGTGGCCGCACTGGCCCGCACGGCCGGCCCGGCGGGCGAGGGGCTGCTCCCGGCCATGTCGCTTCGGGCGCAGGTCTCCCACGTCCGCCGCCTCGAGGCCGGAGAGCGCCCTTCGTACGGGCGGCTCTACGAGCTGGCGGCGCCTTCGGTCGTCGCCACCGTGCCCCTCGGTTACGCGGACGGGGTCCCGAGGCGCTACTTCACAGAGGGGGGGAGCGTCCTCGTCGGCGGTCACAGGCGCCCGCTCGCAGGGAGTGTCACCATGGACCAGATCGTGGTGGACTGCGATGGAGAAGCGGAGGTGGCAGTGGGCGACGAGGTCGTGCTGATCGGGGAGCAGGGCGGCGAGCGCCTCACGGCGTGGGACTGGGCGGACGTGCTCGGGACGATCGGCTACGAGGTCCTCACCTCCATAGGTGCGCGCGTCCCGCGGGTCGTGGTCGACAGCGGGCGCGACAGAGGCTCACGTTGAGCGGCGCCGCCTCGAAGGGCTCGCGCAGGCTCGCAGGGGCGATCGCGTTGGGAGTGGGTGCAGCCGCCGCCGCCGGATGGGTGCTCCAGCACCGGAGCGTCACACGCGCGCTGGCGGGGAGTGACGAAGGCTGGCCCGACGAGCTGAAGCTGCCCGAAGATCTCACCCACCGCTTCATCGAGGTCGACGACGGAGGGAGGTTGCACGTGGTCGAGGGCGGCTCGGGGCCGCCGTTGGTGCTGCTCCACGGGTTCATGCTCGACTCGACGATCTGGGCGGCTCAGTTCCGAGACCTGCGTGACCGCTACCGAGTGATCGCGATCGACCAACGCGGCCACGGACGGTCGGTTCCCGGTGCCGACGGCTTCGGCGCACGGAGCACGGCTCAGCTCGAAGGCGCAGGACAAGGCCTGCGTGACGCAGTGAGCATGGCTGAGCAAGCCGTGGGCGCTCCCGCGATCCGGCGCATGGCATCGGACCTGGCCGAGGTGCTCGAGGCCCTCGACGTGTCGGGTGCGCAGCTCGTCGGTCACTCGATGGGGGGAATGGTCACCCTCCAGTTCGCCCAGGACCACGCCGAGACCCTTCGGCGCAGAGTCTCGGGGATCGCGCTCGTGTCGACGACCGCCGGACCTTTCGTACAGCTGCCGGGATGGGCCTCGGTGGCGCGCGCGGCGGTCCCCGTGCCCGCGCGAACAGCGCTGCTCGGCGAGCGCCTCGGTGTGAGGTTGCTTCCCTCCCGGGATCTTCGCTACTGGGTGAGCAGGATGGGCTTCGGCGGAGACGCGCCGCTTGCCCACGTGAAATGGATGGAGGAGCTGCTCGTGGCGGCGCCGGCTCGCACCGTCTCTGCTCTCCTGCCGTCCCTGGCGATGTTCGATCTCTCCGCGAGCATCGAGTCCATCGAGGAGCCGGTGCTGGTGGTGGTCGGGTCGCACGATCACCTGACCCCGCCGCGTCATGCTCGCCGTCTCGCCGCCGCTCTCCCGCACGCGCAGCTCGTCGAGCTCGCACGGTGCGGGCACATGCCCATGGTCGAACGTCCCCACGAGCTCTCCCATATGCTCGACGAGTTCTCGGCGAAGACGAGCCCCCGCTAGGGCGGCGGTAGCTTCCTCACCGGTGCGCACGCTGTCGGAGGTCGCCGCGGAGGCGTCGACCTGCCGGCGCTGCCGTCTCTGCGAAGGACGTACCAACGTCGTGTTCGGCATGGGGAACCCCGACGCCGACCTCATGTTCGTGGGGGAGGGACCCGGGGCCGAGGAGGACCGGCAGGGGTTGCCGTTCGTCGGCCGTTCGGGTCAGCTCCTCGATCGCCTCATGCGACAAGAGATCGGGCTCACGAGAGAGCACTGTTACGTAGCCAACGTCGTGCGCTGCAGGCCTCCGGGCAACCGCGACCCGCTCCCGGACGAGATCGAGGCGTGCAGCAGATACCTCGAGGCGACGCTCGAGATCGTGGCACCGCGCGTCGTCGTGACATTGGGCAACTTCGCCACCCGGAGGTTGCTCGGCACCTCCGAAGGGATCAGTCGCCTGCGCGGACGGTCGTACCCGTTTCGCGAGGGCAACCTGGTGCCCACGTACCACCCCGCTGCAGCTCTGCGGGGCGGCGGTGAGATCTTGGCCGAGATGAGGGCGGACTTCGTGCGGGCGAAGCGCATCCTCGCAGGCGCCGAGTGACCGGGTGCTCTTGGTGACCGGCTGCGGTGATGCGCGGATGACCGTGTGCTCGCCGTGACCGGCTGCGGTGGCGCGCGGATGACCGGGTGCTCGTCGTGACCGGCGCCCGCCCGTGACGGAGATCAGGGCGCTCACCACCTCCGCCGAAGGGACCATGGCGCTCGCGGCGGCGTTGGCGGGGGTCCTGAGATCGGGCGACTTGGTGCTGCTCGCAGGCGCCCTCGGCGCGGGCAAGACCACCTTCACGAAGGGCCTTGCCTCGGGGTTCGGGGTCACGGAGCCCGTCACGAGCCCAACCTTCACGCTGGTGAGGAGCTACCGCACGAGCGCTGGCGGCCGTGTGCGCCCCGACGGGGAGGTCAGGAGCCTGGTGCACGCCGACCTCTTTCGTCTCGACCGTCTGAGCGAGGTAGTGGACCTCGCGATCTCCGAGATGCTCGATGACGATGCGATCGCCGTGGTGGAGTGGGGAGACGCTGCCACCGACGTCCTGGGTCCCGACGCCCTCGTGGTGGAGCTCGCGCAAGGCTCGTCCCCCGACGAGCGCACGATCTCGATCAAGCCGATCGGGTCCTGGGAGTCGCGACATGGAGAGCTTCTCCAGGCCACGCTGCCGTGGCAGCACGGCTGATCGGCTCGCGGCTGGGGTGGGCTTGGGCAAGAGTAGGGGCCGTGCTCGTCCTCGCTGTGGAGTCTGCTACCGAGGCTGCGGGGGTGGCCCTCGCCGACGAGGCGGGAGTGCTCTCGTCGGCGACCACCTCGCGCGGACGCCGCCACGCCGAGTCCGTCGCGCCCTCGGTCGATTTCGTCTGTCGCCGCGCCGGCGTGTCCTTGCGCGACGTCGAAGGCATTTGTGTCGACGTCGGGCCCGGGCTGTTCACCGGGCTGCGTGTGGGGATCTCCACGGCCAAGGCGCTCGGCTTCGCGCTCGGCGTGCCCGTGGCCTCCGCCACCAGCCTCGAGGTGCTCGCGGAGGCGCTCTCCGCCTGGGGAGCGGACCCGGGGAGCCTGCTCGTGCCCGTAGTCGACGCCAAGCGCGCAGAGGTGTTCTCGGCTCGGTTCCGCTCGATCGCCACGTCCGGGGGTCCGCGCAGCACGATCGGGGCGGTGCACGGCGGACCGCTGCAGATCGGACCTGTGCAGGTCGGACCTGTGCAGGTCGGAGAGGTGCAGGTCGGAGCGGTGCAGGTTGGAGAGGACGTGCTCTCGTCCCCTGAAGCCCTTGCGCGCTCGCTGTCGGACGCCGGCGAGCGCATCGTTCTCGCTGGTGACGGTGCGCTGCGTTACGGGCACCTGCTAGGCGCCGTTCGCGGAGCGACCCTCGCGCAAGGCGCGCCCGCGAGCCCGCCCGTCGAGGTACTCGCGAGGATGGGCGTGGTGCGTCTGGCCGCCGGGCTCGGGATCGACTCGTCGCAGATCCTGCCCAGGTACCTGCGCGAGGCCGACGCCCGCATCAACTGGGAGCAGCGCCTGATGCCCCAGCGTGCCTCGCGCGCGGGGAGCTGAAGTGGTGCGCGGTGCGGGCGGCACGTTGCCGCCGGAGGGTATCGACGGCGACGGACCGGCGGGGGGCCACGAGCGTGCCGAGGACGTCCTGGAGGCGGTGCGCATCCTGCCGCTGCGGCGCCGGCACCTGCGGCCGGTGGTGCGAATCGAGGAGGACGTCTACCCCCGGCCCTGGTCGGCTTCACTGTTTCTTTCCGAGATGGCCCAGCGCACCTCTCGCAGGTACACGGTCGCGGTCATAGGCCCGATGGTGGTCGGCTACAGCGGGCTGATGGTGGTGGGTGACGAAGGCCACGTGACGACGCTCACCGTCGATACCGGCTGGCAGCAACGCGGGATCGGCACGTTGCTCCTCTTGGACCTTGCTCGTGCCGCACCGGAGCTCGGGGTGCGTCATCTGACCCTCGAGGTCAGGGTGGGCAACGCTCCTGCGCAGGTGGTGTACAGGCGATTCGGGTTCGCGCCGGTAGGGGTGCGGAAGAACTACTACGCCGAGACCGGGGAGGACGCCATCGTCATGTGGGCGCGCGACATCGATTCGGCCGCCTACGCCGAGAGGCTCGAAGGTATCGAGGCGCGCCTGGGGCTGGCGCGTTGAGCGGGCAGCACGCGCCATCCGGCAGATCCGCACCCCACGAAACGCGCGCTGTGGTGCTCGGGATCGAGACGTCCTGCGACGAGAGCGCCGCCGCCGTCGTCTCGGGCGGTACCGAGGTCCGTTCGTCTGTCGTGGCGAGCCAAGTGGACGTGCACAGGGCATTCGGCGGCGTGGTACCGGAGCTGGCGGGCCGTGCGCACCTCGAGCTCCTCGGTGCTGCCGTCGCCCGGGCGCTCGAGGAGGCCTCGGTCTCCTTCGCGCCGCCGGTCGCACCGGACGTCGACGCGGTGGCCGTCACGATCGGGCCCGGCCTCGTCGGCTCGCTCCTCGTCGGCTTGAGCGAGGCGAAGGCGCTCTCGCTCGCCTGGGAGGTGCCGTTCGTGGGGGTCAACCACCTGGAGGGGCACCTCTTCGCAGCCCTCCTCGACCACGCGGAGGTGCGCTGGCCGCTGGTGGTGCTTCTCGTGTCCGGCGGACACACCCTGCTCGTGTCGATGGAGGGCCCGGGTCGGTACCGGCTGCTCGGCCAGACCCTCGACGACGCGGCGGGCGAGGCCTTCGACAAGGTCGCCCGTTTCCTCGGCCTCGGGTACCCGGGCGGGCCGGCCATCGAGGCGGCAGCGGCCGGAGGGGACCCCTATGCCTTCGCCTTCCCGAGAGCCATGCTCAACGAGGGCCTCGACATGTCCTTCAGCGGGCTCAAGACGGCCGTCACCCACGCAGTGCGCAAGGCCCCGGAGGCCTCCAACGAGGACGTCGCGGCGTCCTTCCAGCAGGCCGTGGTGGAGGTCCTCGTGGCGAAGGCGATGCGCGGTGCCGGGGCGGTGGGCGCGGGCGGCGTCTGCCTGGCGGGCGGGGTGGCGGCCAACGGGCCGTTGCGGGGGTCGCTCACCGCGGCTTGCGGGACCGTCGGGCTGCCTTTGTACCTGCCCAGCCGGGCGATGTGCACGGACAACGCGGCGATGATCGCCGCGGCGGGCTGGTGGCAGCTCTCGCACGTGGGCCCGACCGATCTCGCGGCGGCCGCCGACCCGAACCTGCGCCTGCCGCTTCTCGCTTGACGGCTCCGGCCCTGCCCCGCGCGGTTGCCAGTGGCTCCGGACCCCGGTAGAGTTAGCACTCGCAAGGTTCGAGTGCTAACAACGCGCCCACAGGAGGCCCGCCTGCCATGAAGCTCCACCCCCTCGAGGACAGGATCGTCGTCCGTCCCGGCGAGTCCGAGGAGACCACCGCCTCGGGCCTCGTCATCCCCGACACCGCCAAGGAGAAGCCCCAACAGGGCGAGGTTCTCGCAGTCGGGCCGGGCCGTCGCGCCGAGAACACCGGTGAGCTCGTGCCCCTCGACGTCGGGGTCGGCGACACCGTCGTCTACTCGAAGTACGGCGGCACGGAGATCACGATCGACGGCGAGGACCTGCTGATCCTCTCCGGCCGTGACGTGCTCGCCAAGGTCTCGAAGAAGTAGCCCGGGACCGACATGCCGAAGATCCTCAAGTTCGACGAGCACGCGCGCCGCGGGCTCGAGGCGGGCGTCAACAAGCTCGCCGACACGGTCAAGGTGACCCTCGGCCCCAAGGGCCGCAACGTCGTCATCGACAAGAAGTTCGGCGCCCCCACCATCACCAACGACGGCGTGACCATCGCCCGCGAGGTCGAGCTGGAGGACCCCTTCGAGAACATGGGTGCCCAGCTCGTGAAGGAGGTGGCGACGAAGACCAACGACGTCGCCGGCGACGGCACCACGACGGCCACAGTCCTGGCGCAGGCGCTCATCCACGAGGGCCTGCGCAACGTGGCGGCCGGAGCCAGCCCGATGGCGTTGAAGCGCGGCATCGAGAAGGGCGTCGCGGCCGTCGTCGCCTCGGTCAAGAAGCAGGCCAAGGAGATCGACTCGAAGACCGAGATCGCGCAGGTCGCCTCCATCTCCGCCGCCGACACCTCGATCGGTGAGGTGCTCGCCGAAGCCATCGACAAGGTGGGCAAGGACGGGACCGTGACGGTCGAGGAGTCCAACACCTTCGGCCTCGAGCTCGAGTTCACCGAAGGCATGCAGTTCGACAAGGGCTATCTGTCTCCGTACTTCGTCACCGACCCCGAGCGCCAGGAAGCAGTGCTCGAGGAGCCCTTCATCCTCATCGCCAACCAGAAGATCGGCACCGTGCACGACCTCGTGCCCGTGCTCGAGAAGATCATGCAGACCGGCAAGCCCCTTCTCGTGATCGCGGAGGACGTGGAGGGCGAGGCCCTCGCCACGCTCGTGGTCAACAAGATCCGGGGCACGTTCACCTCGGTCGCGGCCAAGGCGCCCGGCTTCGGTGAGCGTCGCAAGGCGATGCTCCAGGACCTGGCGGTCCTGACCGGCGGCCAGGTGATCTCCGAGGAGATCGGGCTCAAGCTGGAGAACGCCACCATCGATCTGCTCGGCAAGGCGCGCCGCGTGATCGTCACCAAGGACGACACCACGATCGTCGAGGGAGCGGGCTCCGCGGAGGACGTGAAGGGCCGCATAGCGCAGATCAAGCGCGAGATCGACGACACGGACTCGGACTGGGACCGCGAGAAGCTCCAGGAGCGACTGGCCAAGCTTGCGGGCGGCGTGGCCGTCGTGCGGGTGGGCGCGGCCACCGAGGTCGAGCTCAAGGAGAAGAAGCACCGGATCGAGGACGCGCTCTCGGCCACGCGAGCCGCCATCGAGGAGGGCATAGTCGCAGGCGGTGGCGTAGCGTTCGTCCGCAGCCGCAAGGATGTCGAGAAGCTGGCGAAGAGCCTGAACGGCGACGAGGCCACCGGCGCTCGCATCGTGGCGCGCGCTCTGGACGAGCCCCTCAAGTGGATCGCCATCAACGCCGGCCTCGAGGGCGCGGTGACCGTCAAGCAGGTGGAGGCCGAGACCGGATCTACCGGGCTGAATGCCGCCACCGGCAACTTCGAGGACCTCGTCAAGGCGGGGGTCATCGACCCCGCCAAGGTCACCCGCTCCGCGCTCCAAAACGCAGCCTCCGTCGCCGGGCTTCTGCTCACGACCGAGGCTCTCGTGGCCGACAAGCCGGAGAAGCCCGACAACGCGGCCGCCGCCGCGGCGGCGGGCATGGGCGGCATGGGCGGAATGGGCGGGATGGGAGGCATGGGCGGGATGATGTGACCGGGGCTGCCCGACGCGGCGGCCGCCAGGTCATTCCCAGACCACCCGGCTCGAGTCCCGGGGGCCCTGCCCCGTGGGCCGGTTTGCCACTGCGCGCGAAGCAGAACCTCGGCCTCCAAGAGGTGCGCGAGGCGCTGGGCGGGCCCTCGGGTGTGCTCGCCGGCGCGCCCTTGGTCGACGAGGCGAGCGCCCCTCTGCGCGCAGTGCCTGTTCAAGCGGCGCCTGCCGCGGTGCCTGTTCAAGCGGCGCCTGCCGCGGTGTCTGTTCAAGCGGCGCCCGCCGCTGTGCCTGTTCAAGCGGCGCCCGCCGCGGTGCTCGTGCCACTCTTCGCCGAGATGGGCGAGGCGCGCGTGCTTCTCACCCGGCGTTCGGCGAACCTTCGGACCCACACGGGTGAGGTGAGCTTTCCGGGCGGGCGCCTCGACGCGGGCGAGACCCCCGAAGATGCCGCACTTCGCGAAGCCGCCGAGGAGGTCAGCCTCGACCCTGCGGCGGTAGAGCTCCTCGGACGCTTGAGCCCTGTCTCCACGTTCTCGTCCTCGGCGACCGTCACCCCCGTCGTAGGAGTCCTCGACTCGCGTCCTGAGGTCGCTCCGAACCTCGGCGAGGTCGAGCGCGTCTTCGACGTGTCGTTGTCGCACTTGCTCGACGACGAGGTCTTTCGCGAAGAGCTGTGGAGCGTGCCCGCGAGAGGCCCCGACGCCTACCCGGTGTGGTTCTTCGAGCTGGATCAGGACACGATCTGGGGTGCCACGGCGCGGATCCTGGTAGAGCTCCTGAGCCTGGTCCTGGCGGTCTGAGCGGCCCCCGGGCCAACCCGGGATCGCCGACTGCTGGCGGTATCGTGGGTCCCAGTCTTTTCTACAGCCGAGGAGGTTCGCCGGTGGCCGACATCGAGATCGGGATCTACAAGTCGGGCCGGCAGGCCTACGGCTTCGACGACATCGCGATCGTCCCCAGCCGCAGGACTCGGGACCCCGAGGACGTCGACATCTCCTGGGAGATCGACGCCTTCCGCTTCGAGCTGCCGCTCATGGCCGCGGCCATGGACGGGGTGGTGAGCCCCAGGACCGCGGTCGAGATCGGCCGCCTCGGGGGGTTGGCAGCGCTCAACCTGGAAGGGCTGTGGACCCGATACGAGGATCCCGAGCCGCTCTTCGACGAGATCGCCACGCTCGAGGACGACAAGGCGACCGCCCGGATGCAGCAGATGTACCTCGAGCCGGTCAAGCCCGAGCTCGTCACCGAGCGCATCCGCGAGATCTCGTCCGCCGGCGTGGTGTCGTGCGCCGCGGTCACCCCCCAGCGGACCGCGGAGCTCGCGCCGGCGATACTCGCCGGCGAGCTGGACCTCCTCGTGATCCAGGGCACGGTCGTGTCCGCCGAGCATGTCTCGAAGACCGCCGAGCCGCTCAACCTCAAGAAGTTCATACGCGAGTTCGACCTACCTGTGATCGTCGGAGGCTGTGCGTCGTACCAAGCGGCGCTGCACCTCATGCGCACGGGGGCCGTGGGAGTGCTCGTCGGGGTCGGGCCGGGCAACGCCTGCACCAGCCGGGGCGTGCTCGGCATCGGGGTCCCCCAGGCCACCGCCATCGCGGACGTGGCGGGGGCCAGGATGCGGCACCTCGACGAGACGGGCGTCTACGTCCACGTGATCGCCGACGGCGGGATGAGCCGTGGTGGGGACGTGGCCAAGGCGATCGCCTGCGGGTCGGACGCGGTGATGCTCGGTTCCCCGCTGTCCTCGGCGCAGGAGGCGCCATGTAGGGGATTCCACTGGGGGATGGCGACGTTCCACCCGACCCTGCCTCGGGGGGCCCGGGTGCGCACGACGGTCAGGGGCACCCTGAACGAGATCCTGCTCGGGCCCGCCCACGAGAACGACGGCCGCATGAACCTCTTCGGCGCCCTGCGCACCTCGATGGCGACCTGCGGCTACCAGTCGGTGAAGGAGTTCCAGAAGGCAGAGGTGATGATCGCGCCGGCGCTTCAGACGGAGGGTAAGGCGCTCCAACGCTCTCAGGGTGTGGGGATGGGCCGCTGACCGATCAGGCGCTTGCTGATGGATTGGACACCGTACTGGTCGTCGACTTCGGGGCGCAGTACGCGCAGCTAATAGCCAGACGTGTACGCGAGGCACGCGTCTACTCGGAGATAGTCCCCCACGACGCTCCGGCGTCCGAGCTGCTGGCGCGCAGACCGAAGGGGATAATCCTCTCCGGCGGGCCCGAGTCGGTGTATGCGCAGTGGGCGCCGAGCGTCGACCCGCAGATCTACGAGTCGGGAGTTCCGATCCTCGGCATCTGCTACGGGGCCCAGCTCCTTACCAGTCAGCTCGGGGGCACCGTCACGCGCACCGGGCGCGGCGAGTACGGCCGGACACCACTGCGGCGGACCGGCTCGTCACCGCTCTTCTACGACTGGCCCGAGGACCAGAGCTGCGACGTATGGATGAGCCACGCAGACTCCATCACCGAGGCCCCTCGCGGCTTCGCGGCCACGGCGTCCACCCCCGAGTCGCCGGTCGCGGCGTTGGAGGACACCGAACGGCGTATACACGGCGTGCAGTTCCATCCCGAGGTGGTCCACACGGCGCGCGGTCAGGAGCTGATGGAGCGCTTCCTTTTCGACGTGTGCGCAGCGCGTCCGGCTTGGACCCACACCAACATCATCGAGTCGTCGGTGGAGAAGGTGAGGGCCCAGGTCGGAGACTCTCGGGTGCTGTGCGCCCTCTCTGGTGGCGTGGACTCCGCGGTGGCGGCGGCGCTCGTGCACCGCGCGATCGGCGACCAGCTCACGTGCGTCTTCGTGGACACGGGGCTCATGCGCTCCGGCGAGGGCGATCAGGTGGAGGAGACGTTCCGCAGCCAGTTCCACGTCGACCTCGTCCACGTGAAGGCCACGGACCGCTTCTTCGGTGTCCTGGCAGGGGTGACCGATCCCGAGGAGAAGCGAAAGGCGATCGGCAAGACCTTCATCAGGGTCTTCGAAGAGGTGGCGCGCGACTTCGAGGACGCGCGCTTCTTGGTCCAGGGGACCCTGTACCCCGACATCATCGAGTCCGGCACGGGCGACGCCGCCACCATCAAGTCCCACCACAACGTGGGTGGGCTCCCCCATGACATGTCCTTCGAGCTGGTCGAGCCGCTGCGGCTGCTGTTCAAGGACGAGGTGCGCGCCGTCGGCGAGGAGCTGGGCCTCCCGGAGGAGATCGTGTGGCGCCAGCCGTTCCCAGGGCCGGGCCTGGCGGTGCGCATCGTCGGGGAGGTGACGCCCGAGCGCGTGCAGATCCTGCGTGCCGCCGATGCCATCGTGCTCGAGGAGGTCCGCAAAGCCGGTCTCTACCGCGAGCTCTGGCAGAGCTTCGCCGTGCTCCTCACGGTGCGCAGCGTCGGGGTGATGGGAGACGGCCGCACCTACGCGTACCCCATCGTGGTAAGGGCCGTGACCTCCGACGACGCAATGACCGCCGACTGGGCGAGGCTGCCGCACGAGCTGCTCGAGCGGATCTCCACCCGGGTGATCAACGAGGTGGACGGCGTCAACCGGGTCGCCCTCGACATCACGTCGAAGCCGCCCGGGACGATCGAGTGGGAGTGACCCGCCTCCACCGCTTCGGAGGGCTCGGGGCGTTCGAGGAGCTCGAGGACGAGCTCGCCGACGCCGGAGAGGAGCGAGCCACACCATCTGCGCCGGAGCCGACCGGGGGGCCGGCTGGGCGGCGGGCCCGCTGGAGCGATTCGGTCCCATCGCCCGACGCTCTGCTCGAGGGGCTCAACGACCCCCAGCGGCGCGCGGTGCTCTACAGGGGCGGCCCGCTGCTCGTGGTGGCGGGGGCGGGATCGGGCAAGACCAGAGCGCTCACCCATCGGGTCGCGCACCTGATCGCCACCGGCGACGTGCTTCCTTGGGAGGTGCTCGCGATCACCTTCACCAACAAGGCGGCCGACGAGATGCGCGAGCGCCTGGTGAAGCTCATAGGTCCCGTAGCGGAGCGCATGTGGGTCTCGACCTTCCACGCGGCGTGCGTGCGGATCCTGCGCTCGCACGCCGATCGTCTCGGTTACCGCCGCTCCTTCACCGTGTACGACGACACCGACTCGCGCCGTCTCGTCGAGCACGTGCTCCGCGACCTCGACATCGACGCGAAGAAGCTGCCGCCGCGCTCGGTACAAGCCGCCATCTCGTCGGCCAAGGCGGAGCTGGCGGGGCCCGAGGCTCTGGCGGCCGGCGCCCAGAGCATCTTCGAGCGCCGCATAGCAGACGTCTACGTCGAGTACCAGAAGCGCCTTTTTACCGCCTCCGCTATGGACTTCGACGACCTGCTCCTGCAGACCGTCGAGGTGCTGCGCAAGTTCCCCGAGGTGCTCGAGAGCTACCAGGTGCGCTTCAAGCACATCCTCGTCGACGAGTACCAGGACACCAACCGCGCGCAGAACGAGATCGTCCTCATGCTCGGCGATTCGCACCACAACGTCACCGTCGTCGGCGACTCAGATCAGGCGATCTACGGCTGGAGGTCCGCGGACATCAGAAACATCCTCGAGTTCGAGGAGAGGTTCCCCGATGCCGCGGTGATCCCGCTCGAGCAGAACTATCGCTCGACCAAGACAATCCTCGACGCCGCCAACGCGGTGATAGCCAACAACACGACGCGGGTGCCGAAGGATCTGTGGACCGTGGGAGAGCCGGGTGTGCCCCTCCTGCGCTACCGGGCGGAGGACGAGTACGACGAGGCCGCGTGGGTGACCTCGGAGGTCGCCCGCCTGTACCGCGACGAGGGACTGTCCTACCGGGACATCGCCATCTTCTACCGGACCAACGCACAGAGCCGCGCGCTCGAGGAGGAGCTCGTGCGCGAGGGGATCTCCTACCGGGTCGTGGGGGGCACGCGCTTCTACGACCGCCGCGAGATCAAGGACCTCCTCGCCTACCTGCGGGTACTGGCCAACCCCTCCGACGAGGTGTCGGCGCGCCGGATCGTCAACGTGCCACGCCGCGGGGTGGGCGATTCCTCCGTGCAGCGCCTGGTCGCGTGGGCCCGCGCCAACGGCTCCTCGTTCGCCGACGCCCTGGACCACGCAGCCGAGGCCGGGGTGACGGCGCGCGCGGCGAAGAGCGTGGACGCCTTTCGGGAGTTGCTGGCCGGGCTTCGGGCTATGCAGGAGGCGGGAGCAGGCCCGGGCACGCTGCTCGAGGCCGTCGTCGAGCGCACGGGATACAGGGCCGAGCTCGAGGCCGAGGAGACGCTCGAGGCCGAGGCGCGCCTGGAGAACATCGCCGAGCTCGAGGGGGCGGCCGCCTCCTATGACGAGCTGGACGAGTTCTTGGAGTCGGTAGCGCTCGTCTCCGACGTCGACGAGCTCGACGCCGACGCGGAGCGGGTGTCGCTCATGACCCTTCACACCGCCAAGGGCCTCGAGTTCCCAGCGGTGTTCCTGGTGGGCATGGAGGACGGGGTCTTCCCGCACCTTCGCGCCCTCGACGACCCGATCAGGCTGGAGGAGGAACGCCGCCTGGCCTACGTGGGGATCACCAGGGCACGCAGTCGTCTCTACGTCTCGCACGCGTGGAGCAGGACCCAGTGGGGCTCGACCAGCCACGCCATCCCGAGCCGCTTCCTCTCCGAGCTCCCCGACGAGCTGGTCCGGGACGTGGGCTTCTCATCGCTCTCGCGTCCCGACCCGCTCCGGTCGCTGTCGGCCTGGGGGCGCCGCCGTGCGAGATCGGGGTTCGGCTCCGGCAGCCACGACGCGGGCGACGCGGGCGACGCTGGTGACCCGGGCGACATGGGCGACGAGGCCATGGGCGCCGATCCCGGTGCCGATCCCGACTCCTTCCACGACCCCGACCCCTGGGGCGAGGAGGAGTCCTTCTCCTCAAGTGGCGAACGTTCTCCAGCAGGGAGACGACATGCTGCGGCCGGCAGTGGGCGCGGGCGCGGCTCTACGGGGCGCGCCTCGGCAGGTCGAGCCACGTCGGCACGCAGAGGCCGCCTGCCCAAGATGGCAGAGGAGCGGTTCGGGAAGGGCTCGGGCTAGAGCTGCGAGATCGCCGAGGGAGTCGCCCGGCCGAGGCCTGAGCCGCCTAGAACTGCGAGATCGCCGACACCAACCGGTCGATGTCCTCCAAGTCGTTGTAGCCGTGAGGCGAGATGCGGATGCCACCGCCGCGAGCGCTGCAGGCGATCGACCGCTCCTTCAGGGAGCCGACCGCTGCGACCGCGTCTCGCCCGGCACCCACCGAAAACGTGACGATTCCCGAGCGCCCCTCCTCCGACCGGTCGCTCAGCACCTCGTAGCCCGCCCCCTCGAGGCTCGCGGTGGCGTGGTCGCAGAGGCTGCTCACGTGTCTCCATATCTCCTGCGCCCCGGCGCCGGCGAGCATCTCCAGGGCGGCGCCGAGCCCGTAGACGCCGCAGGCGTTCGCCGAGCCACCCTCGAATCGGCGGGCCGAGTCGTCGAAGACGAGGTCGAGGTTCTCCCACTGCTCGCGATGGGCCACCGACGCCCACCCAGGCTCGAGGGGTCGCAAGCGGTCGAGGCACCGACGACTCACGTAGAGCATCCCTATGCCCGTCGGTCCCAGCAGCCATTTGTGCGCGTCGGCCGTCGCGAAGTCGCATCCCCACGACCCGAGCTCCGACGGGACCACTCCGAGGCCCTGGATCACGTCGACGCACAGGAGCGCGCCCACGTCGTGGGCCAAGGCCGAGAGTGCGGCGAGGTCGCTGCGCCAGCCCTTGGAGTACTGGACCCAGCTTGTCGCGACCACCTTCGGCGGGGCGCCGCGCGAGATGGCGTCGGCGAAAGCCTCTAGCCGGAGCGAACCCGAAGGGGGTGCAGGCTCGACCCTGTCCACGACCACACCGCGGTCCTCGAGCGCCAACCACGGATAGATGGTGGAAGGGAACTCGCCGTCGGGAACCACCACTCGGTCGCCCTCGCTCCATTCGATCCCGTTCGCCACGAAGCCGAGGCCCTCCGTGGTGTTCTTCACGAAGGCGACCTCCTCGGGCGCCACGCCCATCAGGCGCGCTCCGAGCGCACGCACCTCCTCGATTCGCCCCGATTGACGATCGAAATCGAGTGACCCACGCGCGCCGGGGCCGGTCGCCCATCCGCACATGGCCTCGGCCACGGGCCTCGGCACGGGAGACACACCGGCGTTGTCCAGGTAGGCCCAGCTCTTCGTGATCGCGAGGTCCGAGCGCCGGATCGGGGTGCTCATGTCTACGACGGCGTCCCGGTCAGTACGTCACCGGACTTGTCGACCGCCACGCAGAAAGTAGGAGTGGGACACGAGACCCCGGTGAGCTGGCGGGTAGCGTCGGCGTCGGTGCGCGGCCAGGCATAGTCGTGCGCCTGGAGGATGCCCCCGGAGTTGTCGACCGCGACGCAGAAGGACGTGGTGGGGCACGATACCCCGGTGAGTGAAGGTCCGATGGTGGTCGCAGACGCCTGCCCGGGCTCGACTCTGGCCGGGGCCGACCACGTCGACCCGTTCCACTGCAGCGCCTCGCCTGCGCTGTCGACAGCCGTGCAGAACGAGGCGGTCGGGCAGGAGAGCCCCATGAGGGAGGAAGAGACGCCGTAGTTCTGCGGAGTGGTCCAGGACCCGCCGTTCCACTGCGATATCCCGCCCGACACGGAGATGCACAGCGTGGATGAGACGCACGCGATCGACGACACCGCCCCCCAGTCCCCGCTCGTGCGGCGCCACGACTGGCCGTCGAAGGCGAAGGCGTTGCCGTCTGCGTCCACGGCCGCGCAGTACGCGGTGGGCGCGCACCCGACGGCCTCGAGCCCGGACGCGCCTGCGAGGGTGATCGCCGCCGACCAGGCCTGGCCGTTCCAGGTGGCCACCTGGTTGGCGCCGTCGGGGTCGGCGACGCAGAGCGCCGCGCTCGCGCACGACACCGACTCCGAACCGGGGCCGGGGCCCGCCGCCAGGCCGGGGATCGCCTGCGGGCCGCTCCAGGTCGAGCCGTCGAAGTGGTAGGAGTGGCCCTGCGCGTCGAGGGCCAGGCACTCCGACGGGCTCGCGCAGGACACGGACTCGAGGGCCGTTCCGTGCCCCAAGGCCTGCGGGGCGGAGAAGCGCAACGGCAGAGCGGGCCCGGGTGCTCGCGTGCTTGAAGAGGTGCTAGCCGGGGCTGACGTGCTGCTCGAGCTCGCCGGGCCCGACGTGCCGCAGGCGGCCAGGCCCAGGGCCGCGAGTGCGAGTGCCGGGGTCGACCAGGCGACGCGCCGTCTCAAGTCCCGAGTGGGCGGATACGGGTTGCGGCAGTCTCGACGAGGTGGAGACCTTCGAGTCCCGGCAGGCGGTCGACCTGCTTGTCGATTCGCCTTGCGGCCTTCACGCCTTCTTCGTCGCCGAACAGATGAGCCACGAGGAACCCGACCTCCGAGGGTGGCATGACACCCGATCCGACGGGCGCCCACGCGCGCATGAGTGCGAACCGGGTGAGCCGTTGGGCGATACGACTCGTTCCGAGCAGCTGCCGAGCCTCTGCTGCGTAGAAGTCGATGTGGCGGCCCTCCTGGCGCATGATGCGGCGTAGCAGCTCGCTCAGCACCGGGTGTCGGGCCTTTTGAGCCAATCTCGCGTAACCCGCCTGGGTCGACAGCTCGTTCACGGCCCCCCAGGCCATCTGGAGCGCCGTGAGCTGTCTCATGACGGCCGAACCGATGGCGAAGAAGACCGGGCGCAGTGCGTCGCGCTTTGGCAGCCTCCGGCGTGCAGCGGCAAGACGACTCGGTCCGGCGACCTCGCCGTGCGTCTTGAGCACCTTGGCGATCGCGTCGCCGTGCCAGTGCTCCTCGTAGCTCCAACAAGCGAGGAATGCCGTGATGTCGGGGTCGCGATGCGCGTGTGTGGCGAGGACGTCGCGCAGATAGCACATCGTATGGCCCTCGACGTCGTGCATGTAGCGCAGGCAACGCAGCGACTGCTCGTCCAGCGGTGTCAGGCGGAAGGAGTCGAAGTCGAGATCGTCTATCTCCAGCCGTGCTGACCTGCGTATCAGGGTCGCGGTGTCGGTTCCCATACCTGATCTTCGTAGCAGCTCACCGAGTTGGATGTCTGCGATTCCCGGATCGTACCCAGGGCGACCACCGACCTCGGGATGGGCAGGGGCGTCCCGAGGGCCGTGGCGCCCAGGTAAACCCTCCCGCTCGCCACTAGTTTGGGCAGGTACTTCTCGGGAGGTGGGTCGGATGCTCTATGTCTTCGGATTCGAGCGCCTGGGGGTGGTGGTGTCCGACCTGTACTTCGTCGACCCGAACCCCGGCCCGGACCAGGAGGGCCCCGAGCGAGGGGTCCGTATGGAGCTGCGCCTCCTCGAGCAGGGAGAGGAGAAGGGCTCCGTCTACGCCTCGCGGCCCATAGTGGTGGAACGCCCGATCTGGCGCGTCGACCTCCTCGAGTCCGTCGACAACCCGGGCAGCCTGGACCGGGCCCACCACCACCCCGAGATGTCCGGGTGGGAGCCGCTGATGCGTCGGTTCGAGCCCGAGCTCTCGGAGGACCCGGTGGGCTGGGTGTCCGAGCGGCTCGAAGACGCCGAGGGGCTCCTGCGCGACGCGGGCATCGGCCCCGAGATCGTCGGAGCCGAGGAGATCGGGCAGCTGCGAGCGGCGGCGCCCGAGATCATTCGCACCGTGCGCCAGCTCCTGGACGCCGTCGCGGCGGGCGACCTGGCGCGACCGCCGCTGGACGTGGGCGAAGCGGCCGGAGCCGGCGCCCCGACCCTGGTGCGCGCCGGCTGGCTCTGACGCAGCGCCAGGAGGGAGGTGCAGCTCCCTCGGACGCGCGACGACCGGGCAGACTGACGAGCTATGGGTGATTCAGCGACGTTCCGACTCGATGGCCATGTGGCCACTATTACCTACAACCGACCCGACGTTCTCAATGCCATCAACGCCGAGATGAGGCGCGACCTCAATGACGCCTTCGCGCGGTTCCGTGACGACGAGGATGCATGGGTGGGAATCGTCACCGGTTCGGGACGGGCATTCTGTGCGGGAGCGGACCTGCGCGACGGAGCTGGGTCCGCAGGGGAGTTTGCCGGCACGTTTTGGGAGAAGCCGACACTGAATTCCTTCGAGAGCGGATGGGAGATCTTCAAGCCGGTCATTGCTGCCGTTAACGGGTATTGCTTGGGCTACGGGCTCACGCTGGTGAGCTGGTGTGACTTCGTCCTGTCGAGTGACCGAGCCGAGTTCGGACTTCCGGAGGCGAGCCTCGGAGTCCCGGCGATCGTGGCATCGATACGCCTGCCGCAGCGAATCAACTGGGCCGATGCGATGGAGCTGTTGCTCACGGGCGAGCGCATTGATGCTGAGCGAGCCCACGCTATGGGCCTGGTCTGGAGGGTTGTCCCTCACGACTCTCTGCTCGACGAGGCCAACGCTCTGGCTAAGCGCCTTCTCAGCGGAGCACCCCTGGCTCAACGAGCCATGAAGGAGATGGCGATGCGGACTCGACACATGTCGACGCTGGAGTCCATCCGCTTCGGCGAGACCATGCGGCACGTCGCCGGCAGGACCCAGGACGCGACCGAAGGCTTTCGGGCCTCAGCGGAGCACCGCCCGCCGCGTTGGACCGGGCGATGAAGTGCGCAGGGTGGACCACACGCCCGGTCGAGGCCATTTAGGTTCGCTATGGGAGCGGCCCGGGAGGCTGCGTACACTGGGTGCCTCGGAGAGGTGCGAGAGCGGCCGAATCGGACTCACTGCTAATGAGCTATAACTGGTGATCACACCCGGTTCTAGTGCGTGGATTAGGCACGGAACAGGACGTTTGTCGGGGCGTCCGGACGATAACCGGGGCAAAATATAGGCCGGATATAGGCCGGGAAAGTTTATGATTCGTCGCCTGGTCTCCAGAGGCCAGCCTGTCTCCTGGCGTCGATCGCTAGCCGCATCAGGTTGTCCAACCTGACCTTGATCTGCGTCACAAGCTGCACAACGGCCTCGTCCCTGTCGAAAGGGACCGGAACGTCCTCGTCTGGCTGACGTTTTTCCTTCTTCTTCAGAACGGTGCGTCCCACTGCGGCGGCGATCTCGTCGCGCGATCGGCCCGTTGACCAGGCGATCGCTTGCCATGATTCCGGGCGCGGCGAGCGGAGGGCATGCTTCCATTTGGACACGGTCGACTGGCTAACGCCCATTCGTTGCGCCAGGACCTCCTGAGCGTGGTCGACATCGAGATCGTCGAGAGCTAGACCGAGGATCTGCGGAAGGTCCATCGGCAATGAATCCTGGCCGTCTACCCGGGGCACCGCTCGGGAGCATATTCCCTTACGGAATAGGTGTACTTACGCGCTTGTAATCCGGACTGGCATATGCCAAAGTGTCCGACGTGGCGAGCAAGGAGCGTGAGTCGATGGACGGTTACGCGCTTAAATGCGGTCGCAATATTCGCCTCTACCGCCTGGCCAAGGCACTGGACCAGGCCGCGCTGGCCGATCTGCTCGGCGTCTCTCAGGGAACGATTTCCAAGTGGGAGCAGGGCGATCGGTTGCCTCGGGACTATTTCCGAGCACGGCTGGCGCATGAGCTGAGCGTCGATCTCGACAAGCTGTTCCCCCCCACCAGCAAAGCCGCGGTCGCGTGACGGGCTTCCCCCATCTCTCCGATGCAGTCCCCCAGCTCGCGCGGCCTGAGGAGGTAGCCGAGTACCTCGGCTTCACCGTCGACGCCGTCCAGCGCCAGTTGCGTCGCGGCGAGCTGCCCGGCGTGAAGGTCGGGGGCCGCTGGTTCGTGCACGTGGGACGTCTCAGGGCCCAGCTCGGGGAGCAGAGCGCCTCGTGACGACCCTCCCCGTCACCCGCGACCAAGCTGCGCTCGAAGCCGACCCGGTCGGCCCGGCCGACGGGCTCGCCAACGCCTATACGTCGCAGTTCGTCCACCTCCAGGCCGTCGCGCTCGAACACGAGATCCTGCCGTGAGAGCCCTTTTGCGTCTCACGTGCCGCCTGCTGTTCTCACCGAGGCACCCTGTCGGTCCTCCTCCACACGAAGCGCCAGGGGACCTCCGATCGGGAACGCCGAGAAGCGCCGTCGGTGACGGGTGCTCGTCGCCCGCGGTGCCTTCTCGGTCGGAGGACGTCGACTGGAGCGATTGGGATGCGCGGTGGGGGCTCGCATGAGCGACGACATCGCTCGGGACGAGCTGGTGGTCGACAAGCCGGGCGCGGAAGACGTGC